>Ga0207695_10000161_pt1 | contig 199839 bp, 165 predicted proteins | sample KBSC54metaG_FD_184354 | JGI IMG/M metagenome (GOLD analysis project Ga0207695, IMG submission 184354) | Corn rhizosphere microbial communities from Kellogg Biological Station, Michigan, USA - KBS C5-4 metaG (SPAdes) (version 2) | ecosystem: Host-associated > Plants > Roots > Rhizosphere >...
GCAGGACCAGACATCCATTTGCTGCCTCCGGCTTATGGCCTTCGCAGATGATTGAGTGTGTGTTCTCTGCCAGTCCCGAAACAACTCGGAGAGAGCCTCGGGAGTAAAACTCCGTCGCTCAGTCGGCTATATGCAGGACCTGGCAGCCTGCGCTTCGATAGATCCCGATGTTTTTGGCTTTTTCCTTATTAGGAAAAGTTTTTTATGCAGCCTCGGTCTGCACAAAATCCTGTTGTCTTCGTTCAACCGCCAGCATGTAGCAGACCATCTTCCTGGCGACTGCGAGTGTGGCTCGATTGGGATTACCTCTCTCCAACTCACGGGCACGGATCATCGCCAGTTCCGGGGACAGCCTCGGCGCCAGTTTGGCAGCCTCGACCAGCACTCGCTGGATATGCTTGTTGCGCTGTTTCGATAGCGGCATCCGCATCACCTTGTCAGCCGAACTCTTCTCGTCAGCGCACAAGCCGCAGTAGCTGATCGCCTGCCGGTTGGAACTGAAGCGTGTGTAGTCTCCGATCTCGAGAGCCCAGGTGAGCGCGGTGATCGAACCCACGCCGGGAACAGTGCGTAACCGCCGCAGCCGTTCTCGCAGCAGCGGATCGCGTTCCAGCGAGCTGACCAGGTCGTACTCCAGCTTGCCCGAACGCCGGATCATCCCGCGGCTCAGGTTCAGCAGCGGCCGCACCGCATCGTTGATATCGGCGTTGGTCGACATCATCTCGCCGAAGTAGCCCACCTTGTGCAGCCGCTGCTTGTTGTAAGTCACTCCGGTCTCCATCAGCAGCCCGGAGACCCGGTTCTTCATCTGTGTCATCTGCTTCACCACCAGGTTGCGATAGCGCAGCACTCGTCGTCGATCCGGATCTCGGTCGGTGCTATATGGCACTCGGGCAGGAAGTCGCACCGGAGACAGTCGGCGATCTTCGCCGCATCTACCTTGTCGTTCTTCTTCTTGGCTGCCGCAATAGCCCGCAGCATCAGCGGATGAGCCACCTTCAACTTCTCCGCATGCGGAAGCAGGTAGTCGTAGATCCAGCCGGTGAAGATGGTCGCTTCCATCGCCATCATCCGGGGCTGAGGAAGCGTTCTGATCCACGCATCCAGCTCGCGCCGGCTCGAGCCGATCTTGCCTTCCCGGTGCACACAACCAGCCGCGTCCTTCACGCAATAGCTGATCGTCTTCTTGTGAATGTCCAGTCCGATGTAATACATATCGTCTCTGAGGAGCCTCCGAGGTTGTTCTCTGAGTCAGCTCGCGCTGAGCTCAGCAGCTTCTTGTAACACCTCGTGCTCCTCTTCGACTAAGCATTCAAACAACTCGACCGCGATGTGCGAACTCGGCTTAGACTGGTGCCCATGCCATTCAAGAGACGGCTCGCAGCAGCTGCGGTGATTCTCCTCGGAAGCGCATGGGACTATTGGAGAAATGGCCCACGGTTCGGGTTCTTGGAATTATGGTCATAGGAATCTTGATCGCTGCCGCGCTCTTGAGCCACAAGGCCAAACCGTTTTGGTTTCTACTGGAACAGGTTTTGGCGCGCTACTCGGTTCCATCATTGCTCACATGGGCCGCTAACCTAATCTTCGTTTAGTTCCGAGTCGCCGACCACACTCTCGTAGACGAAAATGGCGGTGGTTCTGCTCAATGAGCGCCTCGGCCTGTTCTTGACAATCGGAGTTGTCATTCGGCTGTTGAGTTCTCGGAATCAATTTCCCACGCATGCCTTGACCTTCTACACATCTGCGTGTATATGTAGAAGCATTAGGCGTGAAAGAAGACGACAAATTTGATCTCCCCCAGGGAACACTTGACCTGCTCATTATGAGGGTGGTCTCGCTTGGCCCCATCCACGGCTATGCCATTGCTCAGCGAATTCAGCAAATGTCACGCGAAGCCCTGCAAGTCCAGCAGGGATCGCTCTATCCCGCGCTGCATCGGCTTGAATACAAGAAGCTGTTGATTGCCAAGTGGCAGGCAACCGAGACCGGCCGAGAAGCCAAGTTCTATGAGCTCACCGCCAGAGGGCGCGCCTTTCTCAAAGATGAAACCGAGAAGTGGAAGCGGCTCACAGATGTCGTCGGCCTCATCCTCAAGGGGACATTGGAGGGAGTCTCGTGAATTGGTTTTGGAGATTGTTCTCGCGAAAGAGAATGGATATTGAATTGGACAAGGAGTTGCGCTTCCACATCGAAGCGCAGGTCGCAGACAAGATTCGCTCCGGCGTTCCCGAAAACGAAGCCCGCCGTCTGGCACGACTCGAGTTTGGCGGCATCGATCAAATTAAGGAAGGCTGCCGTCACAGCCGTGGCACCGTCTGGCTCGAATCGCTCCTGCAGGATGTAGGCTACGGTCTGCGCCAGCTTCGCAAATCGCCGGGTTTTACGCTTACGGCAGTGCTGACGCTGGCCATGGGTATTGGCGCGAATGCGGCCATCTTCACGCTTGTGAATGCGGTGCTGTTGAGAGACTTGCCCGTGGTCGATCCAAAGTCGCTGGTGCGATTAGGTAATTGGGCCGACTGCTGTCAGAACTCGGGGCCGAAGCAGGACGGGAACTACAGCATGTTCTCGACCGAAACTTATGAACAGCTCAAGAGAAATACGCCAGAGTTTGAAGAGCTAGCCGCAATGCAGGCAGGGTTTGAGAATCGGCCCGTTGTAGTGAGGCGTGATGGTGGCCAGGAAGCTGCCATGCCGCGTATGGGAGAGTTTGTCTCTGGAAATTACTTTGGGATGTTCGGGCTTCAGCCCGCAAAGGGACGGTTGATCTCCGCTTCAGATGACCTCGCCAGCGCACCACTGGTCGCGGTGATGAGCTATCCGACCTGGAAGAACGTCTACGGCGGCGACGATTCAGTGGTCGGCAGTACCTTCTGGATGAATACAAAGCCCGCAACAATAGTCGGCGTGGCTCCAGAGGGTTTCTATGGCGATCGCATGTCGAATACGCCACCAGATTTCTACTTGCCGATTGCAACGGTTCCCAACGAGATGGGAGGAAAGGGTTTCCGTGACTCGTCGCAAAATTGGCTGGATATTATCGGGCGTGTGAAGCCCGGGGTCGCACCACTTCCGTTGCAGGAGAAGTTGAGCGCTGAGCTGAAGCGGATCTATGCGAAGGATTCACACTTTTCAGCAGCGGATATCGCAAAAGCGCATGTGGTTCTCGCTGCCGGCGGTGCCGGCACACAGTCCATGCAGGATAGCTATGCATCCAACCTCAAACTTCTCATGTGGATTGCGACGCTTGTGTTGATGATTGCGTGCGCCAACATCACGAACCTACTGATGGTGCGCGGCATGCAGCGGAAGACAGAGATGAGCGTGCGGACTGCACTGGGCGCGATGCGCACAAGAATTGTCCGGCAGCTGCTTACAGAGAGCCTGCTGTTGGCAGCAATCGGCGGCGTGACCGCTCTGGCGGCTTCTTATGGCGGGGCGCGGATGTTACTCATGCTGACTTTTCCAGGCGACCAGCATTTGCCAATCAGCGCGCGCCCTTCGTTCGAGGTATTGGGTTTTGCGATATGCGTGGCGATTACCACAGGTGTGACGTTCGGCGTGGCGCCAGCGCTGATCGCCGCGAAGGCCTCACCCGCAGAAGCCTTGCGCAGCGGGACCCGCACCACGGTGGGCGGTGCTTCGCTGGTGCAGCGTGGGCTGGTTGTGTTTCAGGCAGCGTTGTCAGTGGTACTGCTGGTGGGTGCGGGACTCTTTTCGCAAAGCCTGAGCAAGCTGCAGCACACTGATATGAAGTTGGAGTCGCAGAATCGGTATATCGTTCACATCAACGCACAGGCCGCCGGTTACAAAGATGACCAGGTGGACGCCCTATATCGGACACTTGAAGAACGGTTTCATGCGATACCTGGCGTCGTGAACGTCGGCGTGAGTACCTTTACGCCGATGGAAGGCAACGACGACGGGTTTGGAGTCCACCTTATTGGTCAGCCAGACATCCACATCGAGGCCACCAACATCATTGTGAATCCCGAGTACTTCGATTCAGTCGGGACTTCGGTGCTGATGGGGCGCGGAATCACTTCGCACGATACGGCTACATCGCCGCATGTTGCGGTGGTCAACCAGGACTTTGTTCATGCTCTTTTCAAGCCGGGAGAGAATCCAATAAGCCGCAGCTTCGTTGCGGGCGGAGATTCTCCGAAGCCTTACGCGATTGTCGGCGTCGTCGCAGGAACATCCTACACAAACGTGCGCAGGAACGGGAAGCGCCCCATGTACTTTGGCCCACTGACGCAGCCGTCTGAGGTGGGTTATGCGGGCGCTATTGTGGTTCAGACTTCCCATCCGATGGGCGACATGGAGGAGATTACGCGGCGGACACTAATGGGGATTAATTCAAATCTGGCAATACAGAAATTCGAAACCTTCGAAGCGCAGATTGCCGGCAGATTTACGCACGAGCGAATGCTGTCGACGCTGATGCTCTTGTTCGGGGGGTTGGCGCTTCTGCTGGCGACGTTGGGACTTTATGGTGTCACTGCTTACTCGGTGGTACGCAGAACAAGCGAGATTGGCATCCGGATGGCGCTAGGTGCAAATCGCAACTTCGTTGTGGCAATGATTCTTCGCAGCGCCATTTTGCAAACATTGTCCGGTCTTGCGATCGGGGTTCCAGTGGCATTCTACGGAGCCACGCTGGTGAGGTCGCAGCTCTATGGGCTGACTTCCGTGAGTGGCAGTGCGCTGTGGGCAGCCGTGGGCATGCTGCTGGCCGCCGCATGCGTGGCAGGAGCGATTCCAGCGCTGCGCGCGGCATCGGTCGATCCGGTGCGCGCATTAAGGATCGAATAACAAAATCTCTAAGTTCCCTTTGCAGCCCCTTACGCCTTCATGGTGTTCAGCAGATCCTCTCGAGCCCGGTAAATGGACAATCGCTTCAGACCTGCGACTTCCTTGCGGCCTGTAAATGGGCGCATACTCGCCGATGCGCTCATCGACCAAATTGGGCATTCAGGCCGTGTCACCGGCTACTCGGCCATAACCACAATCTCGGCCCGAAAAGCCGTTTAGAGAAGAGTGGCCTACCTACAACCTGATCATGCGTCTGAGGGATAAGGAAATACGACCGCAGGCAGGACGTCACCGGTCCTTAAACTCAGCGAGAGTCTTAAGGAAATCCTTCATTTCCCTCTCAACATCCTGCGTGTTCGATGTGAAGACATAGTGGTTAGCGTTCGGCAACTCCACAACCTTCGCCGACTTCAACTTTTGGAAAGCTTTGACTTGGGCCGCTGTTCTCGCCTGATCCAGCGCGCTGAGTGCGGATAGCTTGTCCTGAGATGCATTCGGAAAATAGTTCGTGGGATCATGCGGGTTGGCGAAGATAGCAAGAATTGGCACTCTAAGCTCAGTGTATTTCCTCCCCCCATCACGGATTGCTTGAGCTACAGCAGCGTCGTACCGCTGCTGACCGGGGCGATCTGGATACAGTGCATCATGCTTCTGATCAATTCCAGGCCCTTTTGCAACAGCGCGAGTTGAGACAGCAGATCGGCGACGATTCTCCTTCTGTCTGCCCCAGGGGAAGCAGACAGATATGTATCGAGTTGCCGTTGGACTTCCTTCGCATCAAGGCGGGTGTCTCCCACATCTGCGGAATAAAGCGCGAACGGATAGCCTGCGTCTAGATAGATCAGACCGGCAATCCTCGCAGGGTATCGGCTCCCTATTGAACTCAGTTCTTCTCCCGCGATCGAGTGGCCAACCAGCACTGGCTTCTTCAGTCCAAGGATATCGATTACTTTCAAGATATCGTCACCCAACTGATCTGCCCGGTAATTCACGGGGTCGGGAGCAGGAGAACTTGAAACGCCGTAACCGCGCCGAGTGATTCCAAACACATGGTATTCGGGAATAAACTTGGGTGCGAAGGTATCGAAGATGTGAGCTGTATTCCCCAAGCCAGACAGAAATACCAGCGGCGGACCGTTCCCGCCCCAATCAACTACCTCAAGAGAAACTCTCGGCGCGACCGCGACCATTCGGACCGTAGATTTTGCCAGCCATGAGTCCTCTGTGGTTGCACGGTGAAAGTCAACTTTCACCGACTCGCCGCCTCCCGTCCAAGTTCTGCTCATTAGGTCACGATCACCGCTGATTCTCCCGTCAAACACAGCGTAGTCCGCAAAGATCGAAAATGCCACTTTTTGATTTGAGTCAGAAATGATCTTCACCGGGTAGTATTCCGGGCTCTGATTAATCCAGATGATAGCGGCGCGAAGTTGATCGTCACTCTTCAGGACCTTCACAACGACTCGATAGGGAGAAGCCGCCTGGACTGTGCCCTGCCACTGACCGACAATGTCCTGACCATGCGAAATAGGAAGCCCGGAAAGCATGAGTAACGACAGCGCGAGTTTTCTAAAATACAAAGACATAACCTACAAGGCAGCCTTGACTGTAACTCGTTGCTGTGTGGACGCTAAATCCGTGGATCGTGGGCGCATTACCGGCAACTCGGACCCGACAATTTCTTGCCGAAGGTTCCGTATTGCCGACCATCCGCTCCTAACCGCATTTGAGGCGCGAAGTGATCTAGATCACTTCGGCTGAGCTGGGCTGGGAAGCAGTATAGAAATCATGGAGTCTAAGTATGCTCGGCCACTTGCCCCTCACCAAAGAGAAATATGATGCGATGGCTGTCGAGCCGTCCCTTTCAGAATGCACCGCAAGCCCTGAGTTCCTGAGTGCGTTCAACAAGCGAGCCGTCCAAGTCAGTTGCAACGACGATGAAGTCTTGTTCCGTATCGGAGAGCTTGGAACTGGCGTCTACTTAGTCCGATCCGGCCAAGTAGGGCTAATCCTGCCCGTATCCAGTACGGACGGCATCGGCTTCCGAGCTGAGACTGGCTCCCTTATTGGACTTCCGGCAGCGTTTAGCAACGAGCCATACTCGATGACGGCCATCGCGTGGAAGGGTTCAGAAATTGCGGTGATGAGTCGTGACCGGTTCTGTGATTTAATTGCGTCCGATCACGCACTCTCGCTCGACGTGCTGAAGGTATTGGCGGCAGAAACAAGAGCAGCGAGAGTTGCAATCGTCGAGGCAGGCGCGAAGCGCCGGGCTGTCGTATGCCGGTAGCCCATGACCCGCTCCTGAGTTCTTGTTCCATCGGTCTGAAGCTGAGAACGTTGCGCCAGGAGAAGCGGCTCACCCTCTCTCAGCTTGGTGCAGCGACCCGCCTCTCCACGGCACTCTTGTCGAAGCTCGAAAGCAACATCATGATCCCGACGCTTCCAACCCTGTCCAAGATTTGCCGGTCATACGGAATTGGTCTTAGATACTTCTTCTCCGACGAGGAGCACCATTCTTTAGCCATCACGCGCAGAGCGCATTTGATGGAAGAACGCCGAGATAAAGGTCCCACTAGGACGACACCGCTGCACGTCTCCTCTCCACAGAGCAAGCAGGTCTCCAGGCTCCTGGAAATCACGTCTGGTGCTACGTTGAGAGTGAGCGAGCCCGGCAACAGAACTGAACTCACTGCCTATGTACTGGAGGGCAGCCTTACTGTGAACAGCGCTGGGAGCGACGAAGTTCTGTCCGTCGGAGACTGCATCGTTCTCGATACGAATGAAGCCGTCCTGATCAGGACGGATGATGTTTCCCGCCGAGTCCTCGCAGTGATCGCTCGGTGATCCTGGTTTCCATGACGGTCTACGATGTCGGCGGGTCCCCTGCGATGGGCGAAGAGCTTGGTGGGTGTGTGTCCGGAACTTCTTCTACAGACGCCTCGGCGGCCACGACTTCAAGCGGAGGCAGCTCGGAAGCAGGAGTAGCCGCTCGTTGAGAGCTGGAATCGGCCGACTGAGCAGCCAAAACACTGAGCAGTTCGAGGTCTGCGATGCGGGCCAGGAGAATGCGTTTGAGTTCGATGACGGACGGGTCGTCCTGCGACCACTCGCTGCTGCTCTCGACCTGGCTCAGTGTGGCCTTCAGGACCTGAAGAAGATGGCTGGATTGTGAACTGCTCATGGGGGTGATGAATTCAGTCTTACACCGATGTAAGGCCAGTGCCGGGAGAGTTGGTGACGGCCGTCACACGATAGGGGCTTGCCGTGCCTGGCGCAGGTGGACGAAACGCAAGATGCACCGAAATGGCAGCCCAAGATGAGTGTGACCCTAGGCAAAACATCAGACATTGAACAGAGGGAATATCGTCGTATGGAGTACGAGTCGGTGCGGCTTCCCAGCCCTGCAATGGCATCCGCTGTTGCAGGGTTGTTTATCCCGGGTGACATAAATCACATCGCGCTCTCGAACGTTGCGGCTAAGCTGTCTTCAGTTATCAGCCATGCAAGGGGACGAGGGGAGGTCTAAACAGACTTCCTGCACCCTTATCGGTTGAGCCAAAGCCCATCCCGAGAGGGTCGATCGTGAATTCATCCATCCGTGAATCTGTGTTGGTGCTTGGAGTTCTGCACGGAGCGGATGTCCAGTCTCCATGCGTGGTCAGGGCCGTTAGAGTCTCAATTCCCCGACTCGATGTTCTCGAATACGTGAAGGCTGAAATCGCTGAGGCTCCTGCTGACCTTCCAGAAGGGCACTATGAAGTGAGATTCGAAGGTCGGAAATGCGAGTAGATAGGCTCTTGGGAGACTGGCGGGTTAAGGGATTTTAGGATCTTTCAAATCACTCTGGAATGGGGAGCCAAAGTGTGTGCGCTCTACGAGCAAAAGTTAAACCGGCCCAGTTTCTGGCACACATCTGAGCCGAAGGATGATGGCGGACATGACGAAAAATGAATTTCCTCAGACGTTTCCTTTGCGGCTCCCAACTTCAATACGCCGACAAGCTGGCGAGTTGGCGAAGACGGACGACATATCCCTAAACCAATTCATCATGCTTGCGGTTGCGGAGAAGCTTAGCGCTCTTCCGCATTCTGAAGGGAGATTTCCCGCTCGCTTCGCTCATAGTCAGGAAGATCCGCATTGCGCAACTCCTTCTTCAGGATATTGATCTTCTCTTCGAGTCGAACGATGTGTTCACTCAGCGGTCTCTGCATGTTCCCTCAAAGACGCAGTCTGTGTGTTTGGATACTCGGGCAGATTGCGCACCAAAACTACTAGCTTCTCTGTCCAGCCGTCAACGAGAATCTAGTTGGCAAGCTTAATCCTTGAGATTCAACCGACGGCTGACGTATTCGATCAATTCCGCAGGGTGAACCGGCTTAGCAAGAATGTCAAAATCGTACCCCTCAGCCTTGGAAGCCTCCAGCAGTTGCGCTGTACCTGCCTGACCTGAAAGAAGAATCGTTTCGATCGCCGGGATGCGCTTGCCAAGCAGGATAGCGAGTTGAATTCCATTCATCCCTGGAAGCATGACGTCGGCAAGCAGTAAATCAGGCGGTGTCGCTAACGCGATCTCCAGAGCCTGTTCCGCGTCATACGCCTTCAGGCAGTCAAAGCCACGAAACTCAAAGATCATGCACAGCGTGTTCGTAATGGTCTGCTCATCATCAACGATCAAGATTTTCAGCCAATTGCGCTTGACTGGTAGCATGCGGAATCAGCTTAACAAAGCAGACCTTCATGCGTTATAGGGTGCTCTCAGCGAGAGGTAGAGCCGGGGTCTCCCACTGGGCTAGCCGAAGATTCCGCTGCATGCGCGGCAAGGGGACTATTGTGAGTGAATTCTGGGAGAACGAAACTAAGGTCCGCTGCGGCAAATCAGGCGACTGGCGGATCGAGTGTGAAGGCTGTGCCAAGCACTTTGTATTTGAACTAAACACAAACAATCTCATCCGACCCTCAGACGGTCGAAGGATCCCGCTGTCATCTCTCATCAGAATCGACAAAAGCTAAATGGTGATTGTTCGTACTGAAGAGCTAAAGAGTCAGTTCGCTGTCAACTGGAAATGCGAAGGAAGTGATGCGCTTCTTAGCTGGCTCAACGGTCTGTTTGCCTGACAACGCGGCGCAAGCCTCGTCAATTCGGCGCTGCAGAATACCGTGGAGCAATCGTGCATGCTCATCGTCCAAACCAAGATGATCGGATTCTTCCATAACGTCAATTGCGTATCGAAAATCGGACACTAGTTCGGCGGTCGCGCTGTCTGTCATAACCTCTATTCTAGTTGGAGCTGGACCCAGTCTGCGCTCATAGGGTGTTGCAATCCTCCTGTATGTCGTAGGCAATAAAAGGTTTACAATTTCGCTTAGGCCGATCTTCCGAACGAAAAGATTGGTAGGGCCGGACTTGGAGGATGAACACAGTGTCAATACATCAAAACTTGGACTACTTCTTTATGTGTCCAATGTGCCACGTTGAAATTCCGGTCAGATTAGCAGGAGATGTGGAAGGTTACCCGCCAGAGGTGCTACTCAGTGTTGAATGCAAAAACTGCAACTGGGGTGGTGATCTTCCTGCGGTCGATCTGAGGTCATCATCGGCATAGAACCTAGACTGAACACCAGTCATACCTGCTGACGACTGTCTTCGCACCGGCCCGAGTGAGTCGGGCTTCAAAAGCACGCTGAGCTGAGGCCTTTCCACTAGATTGGCCCCCAGCAATTCCCTTTTCAAGAATCATTCCGTTCAAGAGACATACTGACCATCTCCAGGCAGTCGGCGACTCAGAGGTCACATACAACTCAACGTCTGTGGTCTCGAAGCGAATCGAGCATTTAACTGTCATCAAACTGGCCCAATATACAAACCAATAAATCACGAGAGTCAGATAAACACAAGAAGAGTTACACCTGAAGCTAGCCTCTGAAGGATCCCATTGTGCCTGCGGGTTTTTATGGCATAGTTAGGCGATATGTCCTGCTGGGTGCATTTTGAGTTGGAAACGGAATGGAAGAGGCTCGTCAAAGACGAAGTTGGTGTTCACGCCAGTGGTGAAGACAGTCCCACCGTGCGACTCTACTGGCAAATAGTGGAGCATCGCCAAAGTTGTGAAGATTGTCGGGACGAGGAATCGTCAGGGAAATGGACCGACAAGCAGGAAAGTTCTAAGCGACCCAGGGCGTTGGCATTTGCGATGAGCCCAATGCTGATCAGATCGCTAGACGAATAGCCTGATTTGTACTCTGAAGAGCAATACTTAAGCTGGCGCTGAATAACCGTCTTGAAGTGGCTGGAATAGATGTTGAAGCTATCTCTTTCAGACAGAGCATCAGGATCATCGAGTACGACGATCCTGAGGAAACTGGAATGGAAGAAGGCAATCACACAACAATTCAGCGACGGTCTCGTGATTTGCCGGGCCCGGATCGTTCCGAAACGAATATGTCGCTGCCGGTGTCACCAGGGTGGTTCGCCCGCGAGGATCCAAAATAGAGCCTCTCTCCGTCGCGTGATATCGTCGCCCGGGTTTCAGAAAATACTGAATTGATATTGGAGTCTAACGGCACCGGCGCCGACCACGGGTCAAAAATGCTCGACCGGGTAGCTGTGTAGATGTCGGGTGCTCCACCGCCCCGAGTTGAATCGAAGACGATCTCTAGCCCGTCCTTCCGCACATTGGGTCTGGCATCCTGTGCTCCGGCCCAGTTCAGCTCGTCCACCGGGGTGGCTGGACTCCAGTCTCCGTTCTGCAAAAGGGCACTCGAGTAGATCTTCTGCGCCCCCGAGCGAGTGCTGGAAAAGAAAAGAACTATTTCTCCTTCAGCCTCCACCAGAGAAGGCGACCACTCCTCCGCACCGCTGTTCACATCGCAACTGAGCGCGCGCGGTGGCATCCAGCCGAAAAGCGGATGCAGACGTGTGTAGTAGATATCGGGATTGTTGCCGGCGCCGCCGCAGTTATTTGCTCGGGTGCTTACGAACAGGAGTCCATTGCCGGGAAGTGGCGTAGGACAGAACTCGTTGGCGGAAGTGTTCACCCCTGCGGGCAACGCCACTGGGGAACTCCAGGGATCGCTATCCTTCTTGCGTTCAGCCACCCATATATCAAGGTTTCCGGAGCGGTCCGAAGCGAAGAACAGCATGCCCCCGTCAGCTGATTCAATTGGACATCCATCATTAAGGGATGTATTGACGTGGTTGAGGCGTGCGGGGTCCACACTGACCGCCGGTTCCCATGGCCCAAAGTTCTGTGCCTCTGCGGTGAGTCCTATTGCCATCAGGCCTACACTGAGGCATACCAATGTTCTTTTGATCGTTGAGTAACTTACGCGCATAGTCCTTCTCTCCTTTGGCCTGTTCCGAATGACGTCATCCGGACGATGCAAGCGACTCTCACCTGCGCGACTTGCTGGGTCAATGGAAGACAGATGGATCGTGTATGACAGCGCAGGTGATTGAATCGGTAGCGTTTAGAGCTTAAGGTGAATCAAGTAGAATTCGTCCACGGGGTGGGGATGGCCAGCGCGCCACAAAGTCAGGCAAATCAATACCGCTTCGGTCCGTTCAATTTCGACGCGCATTCAGGGGAGCTTCGCAAACACGGCACCAGGCTCAAGCTGGGCGGACAGCCCATCCAGATTTTGATTCATCTTCTGGAGCGTCCCGGTGAGTTGGTCACACGCGAGCAACTGCGCGAACGTCTTTGGCCCGCCGACACCTTTGTCGATTTCGAACATGGGCTCAACAGCGCCATCAAGCGCCTGCGGCAGACACTGCTGGATGATGCCGACCAGCCTCGATACATCGAAACCGTGCCTCGTCGCGGATATCGCTTCGTTTGCAATGTCGAACTGACCACCGGAGAGAATCTTACTGCCCGAATCGCAGCCCCTCTTACGGCAGCGGTGACCACGGAACCGGCTACGACGCAACAGCTAGACGCTGTATGGACTGGCGGTGAGCGCGATGGCAAAGCAGCAATTAATGAAATTGGGCAGGTGCCAAGAACTGTCCCAAAGCGTTCTCCGCTTGTCCTAGCTGGATTAGCGGTGGCGGCCGTGCTCGCGGTTGGCTACTTAACCATCAAGAACCACAATGCTGCTCAACCCAAAATCGCTTCTCTCGCGGTACTACCCTTGAAAAATTTGTCGGGCGATCCGGGGCAGGAATACCTGGCGGACGGTATGACCGAGACGCTGATCGGGCGACTATCGACGATCCACGATTTGCGTATAATCTCCCGCACATCAGCTATGCGCTTCAAGGATACTCGGCTATCAGAGCCGGAGATTGCCAAAGCCTTGGGTGCCGACGCCATCGTTGAAGGATCGGTAATACGAGAAGGGAACCGCATTCGAGTTCACGCCCAATTGATCCGAGCGGCCACGGACGAACACTTCTGGTCGGAAAGTTACGATCGCGAATTCCAGGACATTCTGTCTCTGGAGAGCGACGTGGCACAAGCTATTGCCAGGAAAGTTGAAGTCACGGTGACTGGAGAAGAGCATGCGCGGCTGGTTGCTGTACGTCGAGTAGCTCCTGAAGCGCATGAGAGCTATCTGAGAGGCCTGAGGCAGCTCAACGAAAGCAACACGAGGGCCGACAAGCCCGGCATCGAAAGAAGCATCGCCTACTTCGAAAAGGCAGTCAGCATCGATGCGAGTTTTGCACCTGCCTACGTAGGGCTGTCGGATGCATACTTGGGCCTCACGAAGGTTGTCGTCGGAGGTGACCCTGCGGAATGGCGTCCGAAAGCAATCAGCGCGGCGCGGAAGGCACTAGCGCTCGACCCGGAACTTTCCGACGCACATACGGTCCTGGCCAGCCTGTATCTGGCTCAGTGGCGATGGAGCGATTCGGAGTCTGAATTTGAGCGTGCGCTGGAGCTAAACCCTAACGACGGGAAAGCGCACTTCGGATATGCACATTGGCTGTTGTGTCAGGGACGTACAGACAAGGCAATTGTGTGGTCTCAGCGAGCTCGCAAGCTTGACCCGCTCGGCTTTGCAGGCTTCAACGCCGGCTGGATTCTGTTCAATTCCAGGCACTACGATGACGCCATTCGAGAATTGCAAAGCGCGATAGCGGTGAACCCGGACGACGCCTGGTCCCACTGGCTTCTTGGATTCGTGCTTTGCGCGGCTGCTCGTCCTGGTGAAGCGATTCCCGTGCTTGATAAAACTGTTTCAATGATGAACCGTAGTCCGGCTTCGGTTGGGCTGCTGGCGTCAGCATATGCGCGCGCTGGACGGCGGAACGATGCACTCCGTCTGGTCGACGAGTTGACCCAACGCAGGAAGAAGGGCTACGTCCCGGCAGCGGCCTTTGTAATTCCCTACCTTGCATTGGGTGAAAACGACCGAGTATTTGAATGGCTAGACCATGCGTACAAGGAACAGTCGACAATGATGCAGTTCCTCAAGGTGTACCCCGACTTCGACTCGGTGCGCGGCGACCCTCGATTCATTGATTTGCTTCACCGCGTCGGACTCGCATAGATCGATGCCGGGAGTGGCGGCGATCATACTTTCGTGGCGTCTCTGGCCTGCCTCGCTCCGGCATGGCATAAGTCTCGGTTGGATCCGATGAAAGCCTTCCGAAACGATTGGCAACTGGCATCCGGTCATTGTCGGACAATGGCGGAAATCAATCATTGGAGCGAGATCGGAGAACTTGGCCAGTCGACGGCCGCGTCAACGCTTGCGCTTCTGACAGCGCGGCTCGTGTTCGCGGCGCTCGCGGAAACCGAACAACTCTCCGCAATACTTGCAGGGTTTGAGGATCTTCTTCCGTCCGGCGTTCGCGGGACCTGATTTCAGAGGTTGTTCTCTGAGTCAGCTCGCGCTGAGCTCAGCAGCTTCTTGTAACACCTCGCGCTCCTCCTCGACTAAGCATTCAAACAATACAGAAGTCCTCGTCCGCTGGCAGAACGACCTCGTGATGAGGCTCCCTTTTGGCAACCAGTTCCAGTTCAGCCGTGACCTCATGAACGGCTTCTCTCAGCTTCTGTAATGCGGGGCTGCTCTCCGGAATGTGGCTGCAAGTTTCCACAAGACGCAACGCAGCTTTGAGCACGCCAATGACGGTACTGGGATAGGGCATTGTCATAGCCTTTCTCCATTTGGGGGGAGGGGGCGCGGATTGGATGCGCGTTTCCAATTTACCAAAACCTCTTATTTTTATGCGCAAAAGTTCGTTACCTGTACGGATGAGAGACGAGCAAACCAGACGAAGAAATGCTTGCATCTATGCAATTAGGAGGGTGTAACAACAATGGTTGTGCGTCCACGTGCTCTCCTTGTTGGAGATGAAATCAGCTTGCTCCAGACGCGAGAAATGGTGTTGGGAACCCGGTTTGATGTTCAGATTTCACCCCGACTACCTGAAGCGTTCAGCCTTGTCTTAAAAGAGCCGTTTGACCTCGTCGTGGTCTTTCCAGACACCGACAGTTGGAGGGAATTTGGGGTATTCATAGCGCGGAAAACTCCAAAGCCGACAGTCGTTGTGGTCTCCCCGGCGAGGGGCGAGGTTCCGGCTTGGGCAGATGGCGTTGTGAGTATGACAAAAGGGCCGTTCGAACTCTTGAAAGTCTGCACCGAATTCTTCGGTATCACTATGAAGTCGAAGTCCCGTGGCTTCTCGGACGGAGACTATAAGAAGGTAGTCTCGATTTCATCCGGAGACCGCAGCAAATAACGGATAGAAAAATGTTGGACTCAAAGTGGCAGGCAGAACACTCCGAACTCTCGGCGGGATTCCAGCACCACTGAGGCGTGGGCACACTAGCGCGACGAGTGGGTTAAGGATCTCATTTCGGGGCTGGCACTGAGGTCTGCGCGGGTGGTGGAATTGGGCCTAGGGCGTCCATCAACGTTTGAGGATGAACGGGCTTGGCGTAAATGTCGAATATATGTCCGAGGGTGGCAGCTTCGGCGAGGAGATCGGCAGGCCTGGCGTGTCCGGAAAAAAGAATGATGCGGCAAGCGGGACGCTGCGAGCGGATAGCATGAGCCGCCTCAATTCCCGTGATTCCGCCAAGCATGTCTCCCGACGCCCTCTTTGGACATACTCGAAAACCCTTCCATTTAGGGCAACCGAATCAGCGCAGTGGTGCTCTCAGCTTGCTGGACGACAATCTCCCAGACCGTTTAAATGCGGAGCGCACAATGGCAAAAAAGATCACCAGAAGTTTGGCGAACCCCACCCTCCTCAAACCGCTGGATCAAAGCAACGGAATTATCCAGGTCATAATCGAAACACCCAAGGGCAGTCGTAACAAGTTTGCGTTCGATGCAAAGCAGAATATCTTCACCGTCAAAGCCGTTCTTCCCGCCGGCATGAGCTTCCCGTACGACTTTGGTTTCCTGCCCAGGACCCTCGCTGCCGACGGTGACCCTATCGATGTTCTTCTCCTCATGGACGAGCCAGCCTTCCCTGGCATCGCCGTCCGAGCGCGCCTCATTGGCATCATTGAGGGCGAACAAACCAGTGGAAAGAAGAAGATCCGCAATGATCGTCTGATCGCTGTTGCAGAGATGAATCACGAGTATGCCTACCTCAAGAAGCTTGACGACCTGCCCAAGAAATTCCTGCGCGAACTCGAGGAATTCTTCGTGAATTACCATCGCCTTCAAGGTAAGGAATATAGACTTCTGGGCTGCAAAAAAGTCGACGCCGCCATGCGTATGATCCACAAAGCACAGCGAGCCGCCTGAGGATCGCGCTCTGATGCATCTTTCTGAACTCATCGCGCGCTTCCTCATCGGCGGTATCATCGTCAGCTTCTTCGCCGTTCTCGCCGAAATGTTCCGTCCCAAAAGTTTTGCCGGACTCTTCGGCGCTGCTCCTTCCATCGCGCTCGCCACCATCGGCATCACCATCGCCGGCCATGGCAAATCCTACGCGGCCATCGAAGCCCGCTCGATGATATACGGCGCGTTTGCGTTTCTGCTCTATGCCGCATCTGTAAGCTTCGTGCTGATTCGTCTCAAAGCCCGCGCTCTCACGGCAACCGTCATTCTCATGCCAATCTGGTTCGCCGCTTCGTTCGCATTCTGGCTCATTCTCAGATAGCTGCCATGATTGTGCATGCGCGCCTCGCCGTCATCAAAGGCATCAAGCTCCAAGAATGGATTCTCCGCTTCATATTCGGCGGAGCAGTCTGCGTAATCGCCGGATTGATCGCGCATTTTTTCGGCCCGTTGATCGGCGGCTTCTTCCTTGCCTTTCCCGCCATTTTTCCTGCCAGTGCAAGCCTCGTGGAGGCGCACGAAAAACAGCACAAAGCCCGCGCCGGCTTCGACGGAACAAATCGTGGCCGCATCGTCGCCGCCATTGACGCATTCGGCACAACCATGGGCTGCATCGGCCTTGCCGGCTTTGCGTTTGTCTTTTGGATTTGGCTGCCGCGCGCCGACCTCTTCGTGGTCTTCGCACTGGCCGCCCTCGCCTGGCTCGTGCTTTCGGTAGGATTTTGGCTGCTGCGCAAGAAACATATCCTGCATCGATAGATCGAGATCGAATATGAAGCGGCAGAATCCCGGATAACCGTGCCGAACCGCGCTTGAAAGCCGCAGATCACGCGACGTAGTTCTACTTCCGGGCGAGTGGCCGGCGACTCGGACCCTAACGAATTGCGGGTTGTTTCCGAATCGGCGACAACTCACTCACGACGGCAATCTGACTACGCTTTCCTTCCTTATCACTACGCCCGAAGCATGGGTGCCGGCCCTTGGTGATCAGCAGCACGGATTTCCTTACCTTTTCCGGTGTCTGAAGAGTGACTCTGCCTACTGTTAAGGTAGGGCCGCATCAAATTGGCTCGAATCTGGTGCCGCTTTTGGTGCCACTTTGTACCGTGATTTTGTGCTGTCTTGTGCGCCGGGGTGCGATGTGGATAACGCGTCCATCTACTTGAATGCGTGCGTTTTATTCTGAACAGTGCAATGCGGTGCAGGGAAGTGCTCTGCCACATAAATTAGGACTTAAAATCCGCAGGCCGCAAGGCCATGGGGGTTCAAGTCCCCCTCCGGGCACCAATGAAATCCGGTTTCCAAAACAAAAGCCCACGCGCATTGGCGTGGGCTTTCGGCTTTTCGATATCAGAATCTCTATGCGGGCCGGCTCTTGACGGATGCTGAAGCTGGCTTTGTCCGCCTTGTCTCGCTCCAGATTTTGAAGATTGCTGCGACGTGACGGAAGAAGATGCCAGGCATCTTGCTCCACTTGTAGACCTGGGTGACGCCGGCCGCGCGCAATTGATGTTTGATTGGAATCTCGTGGAGCGTGAATCCGTGGCGATGCGATCTCGCTACAAATTCCCACCAGAAGCCCTCTTTCATCTCGCCGAGTTCACGAGCCATGACTTTCGCTACGGAATCCCGCATTAAAACATAGGGACAGCTAGGGTCGTGCACGGGAACGCGGAAGACCGCCTGGTATATCAAAAAGAAAAATCGTGAGAAGACTCGGCGTACGAGGGTGTCTGCGCGTTGAACGCGCCAGCCGATAATGACATCGGCGGAGTTGCGGGCATCCCAGAACTTGCTGAAGTCGCGCGGATCACACTGACCGTCGGAGTCGAGGCAGAGAAGATATTCGGACTCGCACATCTCCATGCCTTCGCGCATCGCCTTGGAGTATCCCTTGCGCGCATCGCTCAGGTTGAGCCGGACGGGAAGTTCTGTGGCGAGTGACCGAAGAACCTGCTTGGAATTGTCTTTACTTCCATCCTCGCAGACGATAAATCCAACATCGGCTACGCGAGAGAGTTCGGTGTTCATCCCCCGCATTGTGGCTTCAATGCTTTCGCCTTCGTTATGAACCGGTAGAAGAACTTCAACCTGATGAGCTGACATAATTTATCTCCCTATAATTCAGCCGCATAGCACACAATCACCCAAGTGCTATTTGCACGCTATGCGTAGAAGGATGCCGTTCCATCGTAATCTGTTGCCTCACGTGCGGAAAAGGGGCCCGGACTCATGTCTTGCGAAGACTCCAACCATACGCAGTTTTGGAGTTCTTCCAGAAGTATTGCTCCCGGTTCTCGGGACTTTTGGAAGATAGATATTCGGAGACGATGGAAAAGGTCTGATCATAGGGGGCGACCTGGTCGCTGTTCGGCCAGTCGCTGCCGAAGATCACGCGGTGGGGCGCAAAAAGGTCCCACAGCGGATCCAGCTTCTGACGGTAGAACTGCTTGTCGCGGAGGAGGGAACCATCCTTGACCACCGGTATCTCAGACAGTTTCACGTAGACCGAAGACTTACGCGCTAACACTGCGAGATCGTGGTGAAACGCAGCGAGAGCTTTCTTGTCGTTGGGGAGCCTGGCATTCGGTAAGTGGTCGATGATGACACGTAGCTTCGGCACATCGTCGACCACTTGAAGCAATGCAGAGATGAGCCGCGGGTCTGGGTTTGCACTTTCGAGAACGAGGCCGGCATCGGCCAGAGCGCGGAGGCCCTCAACAAAGTGCGGTTTGCTCAGATCTGCGAAGAGGTCGCGACTCCAGAGATTGCCGTACCGGATTCCGCGGAAGAGCGGGTTTTTCTGCAGGCGATCGAGCTGACTGCGAAAGTTTGGATCAGCGGGGTCGAGATCGCCGATGACTCCCAGCACAAACGGATCAGAGGCCGCAACGTTGAGGAGCCAGTCGTTGTCGGCAAGTAGGGGACTGCATTCCACGGCGATACATCCAACGACACCAAAAGACTGCGCGATGTTCTTGAGCCGTGTAGGCAACGCAGGCTTGAAAAGCGCGGGAGTATCGCTCGTCGGCCAGGGCACGCCGCCAGGGCGCGTCGGGTCGAAGAAATGAACGTGAGAGTCGATGATGTGAGTCATTTTCAGCGGTCTTGTGAAGTGCCATTGGAGCAGATAAATAGGTGACGGGCAAGCCGAATCTTGTATTGAAATAGTTGCTCAATTGCATTAAGCTGTTTTGGCTAATTGGAGCGCGCCGGTGGCGCTCGTGAAGCAGTTTCCCCGACATTCAAGTTTTCGAGAGGCACTTCGTATGACCGCGACCGCCACCCGCCTCGCTTATTTAGCCGACCTGTGGGATGACAAGACAGCCAGCACGCTGGATGAGCCGGAACTTCTTCGCTACCGCTCAAATCTGCTGGGTGCAGATCTTCGAATCACAAACTTCGCGGGCGGGAATACGAGTTCAAAGGTTGTCGAACACGATCCGCTCGATGGAACAGAGCGGAAAGTCTTGTGGGTCAAAGGAAGCGGCGGAGACCTTGGCAGCATGAAACGAAGCGGTTTTGCGACGCTGTACCTGGACAAATTGCTGGCGCTGGAAAAGGTATACGGAGGAGCCGAGCGCGAAGACGAAATGGTGGAGTTGTATCCGCTATGTACGTTTGGGTTGAACCCGGTGGCGGCATCGATTGACACCCCCCTTCATGGATTCCTGCCATTTGCTCATGTTGATCATTTGCACCCGGACTGGGGAATTGCGCTTGCGGCAAGCGCCAACGGACTTGAGAAGCTCAAAGAATTCAATGAGCGCTTTGGGCATCGGGTGATCTGGGTGCCGTGGCAACGGCCGGGATTCGAACTCGCCATGATGCTGAAGCAGGCTGTAGAAGCGAATCCGGGATGTGATGGCGTAGTGCTCGGCGGCCATGGGCTCTTCACCTGGGGCGAAACGCAGCGCGAGTGCTACCTGAACACGATCACGATCATCGATCAGCTGGGCCAGTTCGTGCTGGAACACGTAGAGAAGAGACGTGACACGATATTTGGTGGTTCGCGATTCTCAAGCAGGAAAGACGCGAAGCAGATTGCGACCGAGATATTTCCTTTTCTGCGCGGGCGTGTTTCGGCGCAGAGGCGCCTCATAGGAACGTACAGCGATCTCCCCGAGGTTCTGCAATTTGTGAATGCCAAGGACGCAGAAAGGCTGGCATTTCTTGGCACAAGTTGCCCGGATCACTTCTTGCGTACGAAGGTGCGGCCTCTTTTCGTGAACTGGGATCCCGCCGGCGATGTGAAGACCCTGCGAGGCGCGATCGATGAGTCGCTGGAGAAATATCGCAAGGACTACGGAGAGTACTACGTGAGGTTTGCCGAACCGGCATCGCCGGCTCAGCGGGACCCAAATCCAACCGTCGTGCTGATTCCGGGGGTCGGCCAGTTCAGCTTCGGAAAAACCAAGGCCGAGTCGCGGGTGACAGGCGAGTTTTATGTGAACGCGATCCACGTGATGGAGGGTGCGGCCGGCCTAGGGGGGCTTAGCGTCTGTCCTGACATTCTTCCGCAGGCAGGACCCGCGGCGACAACGGAGATGTTTCAGGTTCATGACAACTATGTGGCACTGCCAACGCGGGAGGCGTTCCGGATTGAATACTGGGCTCTCGAGGAAGCGAAGCTTCGCCGGCAGCCACCCGAGAAAGAGTTGAGCAGACAAGTTGCGCTCGTAGTTGGTGGAGGCAGTGGAATCGGCAGGGAAGTCGCGCGAATTGCAGCAGAGCGAGGAGCACACGTAGTCGTGGCGGACCGCGCTAACGAAGCCGCCGAGCGGGTTGCGCAGGAATTGCGAAAGCTGGCGGGAAATGAAGCGGTTATGAGTGCTGCGATCGACATTTCCAAACGTGATTCGATTCGGGCGGCGGTGGAGAAAGTGATTCTGGCCTATGGCGGGGTGGACATATTGATTAACACCGCGGCTCTGTTCCCTTCGTCTCCGACCGGAGCGATTTCAGACGAGCAGTGGGCGACGACGTTGACAGTGAATGTCACAGCGAACTACCTGCTGGTGGATGAACTGGCGAAGTTGTTTGCAGATCAGGATCTGGATGCGTCTGTAGTCCTCACGAGCAGCGCCAATGCTGTTGTTCCTAAGCGCGGCACCGAAGCATACGACGTGAGCAAAGCTGCGCTCAGCCATCTGGTGAGAGAGCTTGCTGTTTCTTTATCGCCAAAGGTACGAGTGAACGGGATCAGTCCGGCGACGGTGGTAAAGGGATCAACGATGTTTCCGCGTGACCGTGTCATTGCCTCCCTCAAAAAATACGGTCTTGCCTTCGAGGAAACGATGGCGGACGAGGAACTGCGTGGTGTATTGGCCGGATTCTACGCGCAGCGAACGCTGACCCACACTCCGATCGAGCCGGCTGATTGCGCGAAAGCGATCCTATTTCTGGCGGGGCCTCAATCGCGTTGTACATCCGGACATCTGATACCGGTGGATGGCGGTTTGACGGAAGCATTTCTTCGGTAGCTCCCGGTTCGACAATACCGGGCGAGGTTGAACGGGCAGATAAACTAAGCAAGGATCGAGACGCAGTAAAACGAGATCGCACTGCAAAACACTTCTCTATTTCAATAGAGCATCTGTTTGCTTTTTGATGTTTCGCTCCGGTATGATGGCTCCGCTCAAACCGGAAGGTCACCAACTTCATGACTCCCTCGGATCGAGTCCAAAGCGACGTAGCCAACTGTCTCGCCGTCGATCTTGGCGCGGGAAGCGGCCGGATTGTCCTTGGCGAGATTGCGGGAGGCTGCTGGAAGTTGGAAGAGGTCGCGCGCTTTCGCACCCCGACTCGAACGGATGCCGGCACAGGTTATCAGTGCTGGGATACTGACGAAACCCTCGCGCAAATCGAGAAGAATGTCAGAAATGTACGTTCGAAGAAAAGCCCCGCGAGCATAGGCGTGGACAGCTGGGGCGTGGATTATGTGCTGCTGGACCAGGATCTCGAGATGGTTGGCGTCCCGGTCTGCTACAGAGACAAACGCACAACCGGGGTGATGGAGAGCCTGTGCGACCGATTGTCACGAGAACACATCTACGGGCGGACGGGAATCCAGTTTCTGAGTTTTAACACGCTGTATCAGCTTGCAGCCTGCGTGCAACAGCAGCCTGAGTGGATTGAGCGAGCAAAGCACTTCCTGATGATTCCCGATTACCTGCACTTCAGGCTTTCGGGTGTGATCTCAAACGAGTACACCAACGCTACTACGACGCAATTGTGTGGTCTTGACGGCGAGTGGGATACGTCTCTCATGAAATCGATTGGCCTGAGCGGCTCGCTCATGAGAAGTCCGGTTCCGGCCGGAACCGTGCTTGGCGAAGGGCAGGGAACGGCTAAGGGACTCAAGGTGATTGCTCCGGCGACGCATGACACGGGCTCGGCGGTCGCGGGTACACCGCTCGAAAACACGGACGAAGCTTACATCAGTTCGGGAACCTGGTCGCTGATGGGCATCGAGAGCGAAAGTTCAATTGCGACACCCGATGCTTTGCGCATGAATTTTACGAACGAGGGCGGGATAGAGCGGCGCTTCAGAATTCTGAAAAACATCATGGGGATGTGGCCAATTCAGCGGGTATGCGAGGAGCAGAATATCTCCGACTTCGGTCAGGTTATCGAGGATTCTGTTCGCGAAAAACCCTGGCGCTCAATTATTGATGTGAATGATTCAGAGTTTCTCAATCCGACATCGATGACCAGGACAATTCACGAACATTGCAGGAGATCGGATCAGCCAATTCCCGAGACGCTGGGGCAAATCGCTCGATGCGTCTTCGACAGCCTCGCTCTTTCATACCGGACGGTCAAGAATCAGCTGGAGTCGTTACGCGGGCGTGAACTCAAACGGATACGAATTGTGGGCGGAGGTTGCCAGAACAAGCTCCTCAATCAGCTTTGCGCTGACGCATGTGAGCTACCGGTTACCGCGGGCCCCGTCGAAGCGTCTGCACTTGGCAATCTCAGCGCACAGATGATCGCCTTGGGAGTAATCGAAAATCTCAGCGCTGCTCGTGCGCTCATATGTTCTTCATTTGAAATGCATGAATATTATCCACAGAGTGCTGTGCCCATTGATGTCCTTGCTCGATTTGACGAGCTGCTTGCGATGAAAGAGTTGAAGGGAGAGACATGCGCGTAACTGGAACGAAGATCGAAGAGGCGTATGCTTTTGCACGCGAGCGCTATGCCGAAAATGGTGTGGACACCGAACGGGTTCTAGGTCAACTCGACGCTGTGCCGATATCCATACACTGTTGGCAAGGCGATGACGTACTTGGTTTCGAAAGCGCAGACGCCAGTCTCACGGGTGGAATCCAGACGACTGGAAGCTATCCGGGACGGGCGCGAAATGTAAGCGAGTTGCGCTCTGATCTCGAACTAGCTCTCACGTTGATCCCTGGCGCCAAAAGGTTGAATCTGCACGCAATCTACCTTGAAACCGACAAGCCCGTGGAGCGCGACAAGATTGAGCCGAGGCACTTTCAGGGCTGGATCGACTGGGCCAAAGTGCACGACCTGGGGCTTGACTTCAACCCCACTTGCTTCTCGCATCCGAATAGCGCGCAGAACCTTACGTTGAGCCACCCGGACAACGGCATTCGGAAATTCTGGATTGACCATTGCATCGCCAGCCGCAGGGTAAGCGAATATCTGGGCGAAGAGTTGAATTCGCCAGCCATCATGAACATCTGGGTGCCAGATGGTTACAAGGACACACCGGCAGAGCGGCTGGAACCGCGGAAGAGATTGATCTCCTCTCTCGATACCATCCTCAACTCCATGCAAGGCAAGCATCATAAGGTCGCTGTCGAAGGAAAACTGTTCGGAATTGGAGCCGAGAGTTGCACGGTGGGCTCTAACGAGTTCTACATGGCCTATGCCGCTACTCGCAAAACGCTTCTATGTCTGGATGCTGGTCACTTCCATCCTACTGAGAATGTAGCGGACAAAATCTCGACAAGCCTCTGCTTTCTGGACGAGATACTGTTGCACGTTTCGCGCCCTGTTCGCTGGGATAGCGACCATGTTGTTCTCTTCGACGATCCGACAATTGCAATCGCGCAGGAAATTGTGCGTTCTAATGGGCTCAACAGGGTGAACGTGGGCCTGGACTTCTTCGATGCAAGTATCAATCGGATCGCGGCGTGGGTGATCGGAACAAGAAACTTCAGAAAAGCATTATTGTTCGCGATGCTGGAACCTCGAGATGCCCTTAAGAAAGCAGAGGCCCGGTTCGATTACACTTCTCGCCTGGCGATGATGGAAGAATCCAAGTCACTGCCGTGGTCGGCAGTCTGGGAATACTACTGCACGACCAAGAATGTTCCCACGGGAAGCGAGTGGCTCAATAGCGTGCGCAAATACGAGGCCGAGGTATCGGATAGCCGCGGCTGAGCCTGGCTTAAGTCGATGACCCGGTATAGCCGTTCTTTGTGTAGCGTGATTCTGGGCGTGCTCGCTGTCCCGGAGCCTCGACCTGTATGCTGTTTTTGGCAGTTTCACTATTGAAACTCTGAGCGCAGGGAGAGCAAGTTGCCGAAAGCCAAGATCAAGCGGCTGTATCTTATTCCCATTCTTTCAAAGGGATTGGATGTTCTGGAGCTTCTCGAGCAGGTTCACGGCCCCATCAGCCTCGAGGACGTCTACAAGAAGACGAACATCTCGAAGACAAGTGTCTATCGAATTCTGAAAACGCTTGTGCATCGCGGTTACGTCGCGCAGACGCAGAACGGGCAGTACCGGCTGGTGGCGAGACCGAGACGGCTTTGCTTCGGGCTTGCAGTCCAGAGTGCAGATTTGCCTTTCTCTCAAGCTGTGTCGCGCAGCGTGACAGCCGCAGCCGCAGCCGCCGGCATAGAGTTACTGCTTCTCGATAACCGCTTCGATACGGAAACTGCGGTCCGCAACGCTGCTGATTTTGCAGAAAAGCGTGTGGACCTGGTGCTGGAGTTTCAAGCCGAGGAGTCAGTCGGTCCGCGTGTCGCGAACATTTTCAAGAAAGCGGACATTCCAGTGATTGCGATTGACGTTCCGCATCCAAATGCAACGTACTTCGGCGTAGACAATTTTGAGTGCGGCGTAGAAGCGGGAACACTGCTGGCACAACATGCGCAGCGAAAGTGGAAGGGGAATGTTGATTGGGTTCTCGGAGTTGGCTTCAATGAGGCGGGAAGCTTCGTGCAGAGCCGAATCACAGGAGCATTCGAGGCAGTGAAACAGAGGCTGCGGAATCTGCCACCGGAGAGGCTTGTGCAGATTGACGGGCGCGGGTCGCGGAATCCAAGCCGGCTGGCGGTCGGCGAGTTCCTTGACGGGCACGAAGGCAGCCAGCGGATACTGGTTGCTGCTGCGACGGATTCAAGTGCGCTGGGAGTGCTGGATGCCGCGCGGCAGAGCGGGCGAGAGCACGATATCGCTGTGGTGGGCCAGGATTGCATTCCGGATGCGCTGGAAGAGATGAGGTCGGGGCAGAGCGCCCTGATCGGAAGCATTTCGCATGAGGCTGAGACCTATGGGCCACGATTGATTCAGCTTGGAATCTCCATCCTGCGCGGCTACGCTGTGCCACCGTACAACTACGTCCGGCACAAGGTGGTGACGCCTGAGACCATGAATGGGGACCAGAGCTAGAGCCGTCTTTCAGTCAGGGCAAATAGAAGATTTCGGCGAGCATCGGAAATCTCTCACCGGGGCGCAGTTCTCCCATTGGCGCGAAATACGGTGCCATCGCGGCCTGCCAGCGGAGATTGACGGGATCGTTTTCTATACGTTTCCAGGTAGCTTCGAAGTCATCTGCTCTCAGGGCAAGGATCAGCAGCTCGTCTCGACGATAGATGGAGTATTCGCTGATTCCCGCGCTCTTAAGGAGGGCCAGCATCTCTGGCCAGACTGCGCGATGAGCAGCCTCATAATCGGCAGCAGTGCCAGGGCGAATATGCAGCATAAATGCGTAACGGTTGGGAGAAATGTTCCGTGATGGCTCAGTCATTAGTCATCTCCTGATCAGACAAAGCGGCCAGGCACTCTTGGATGTGCCTGGCCGCTCTGGTCCTAGGATTACTTGCCGATTGAGTAGATGCTGACGGGTCCGAGCAATCCGGATGGCAGCAGCGGCGAATTCGCCTTGTAAGGTTTCACGTCGGCGAAGGTAATCTTTGTTGCTCCAGGTTGTTCGTCTCCGATAAGCCGGTTGACCCAAGCATTTGTCACCTTGACCACAATTTCGTTGGAACCGGATTTCAGAGCCGAAGTCACGTTGACGCGATACGGAGCATGCCAGACGATTCCGAGAGGCTTTCCATTGACCGAGACTTCAGCCAGGTTCTTCACATCGCCGAGATCGATCCACACCTGCGCTCCTTTTGCGAGCGAAGCCGATGGAACCTCGAATGACTTCGTATAAGTGCCGGTGCCGGAGAAGTACTTTACACCAGCATCGGGGTTGTCACTCCACGAAGCGAGCTTGTCGAGCGTAACGGAGTCTGGAGCGCCGCGGCCGCTCTGGAAGCTAACCTTCCAAGAGCCGTCGAGAGACGCAATGTCCTTCTTCTGCCCGGCGGGGATAGCGCGATTGGTTGCCGAGGTGGCTTTACGGAATACGACGAAGACGCTGCCCCACGGCTCCAGATCGAGAGGAACCGTCGTGCGTCCGCCCGCGGTTTTGAAACTGACGGGCTCGGACTTGCCGGTCTCGGCGTGCCAGAGCTCAGCTTCTTTTCCAGCGACGCGGAACGTTGCATCTACCTTGTGGCCGTTGTCGCCGCGGTTGTCGACGAAGTAGAGATCGCCGTCGCTGAGTCTCCGATGAACAAACTCGATGCGAGTGTCGCCTTCGGGTTTGGTGTAATCGAAGTCGGGCTCTACGTTCATGGTGTGGAAGACGTCACCGAGGCTCTGGCCAGCGTAGACGGTGCCCTTGCCGACTTTGTGCGTGCCGTTGCCATCGCCGAAGAGATCGTCATTCAACTTTTTGAATTCGGCGCTATCGTCGGCGAGGCTTGGATCATCGCTTGGTTTCGGGCCGGCAACGATCGCGCCCTCTTCGACGAGCTTGTGGATGGCGCGCAGAACCGGGAGCGACATGTGCTTGCTGTAGGGATCGAGACCGAGGAGACGATAGCTCATGCCTCCTTTGGTTTCGAGGCGTCCGTTGACTACGTGCAACTCGTTGATCAACGCGTCCGCGTTCACATAGTCAAAGCCATAGCCTGCCGGAACATCGGGAGACTTCTTGTCGAAGATTGCTGTAAGGTTTGAATCTTCGCCGTAGAAATAAACCAGGTCAGCTCCAAACTTGCCTTGCTGAAGCAGGTAGCTGGTGCGCGCCAGGTAGTCGATCCATACGCCCGCCTGGTCCGCCCAGGTTTCATTGCGATTGAACCACTGACCGAATGGTCCAAGCGTCATGCCGGGAGCTTTGCCGACCAGAGGCTGGTGGGCAGACTCATGAATGACAAAGCGATTGATGCCGTTCAGAAATTCCTGATCTGCGGTTGGCTTCAAGGTTGCAGGCGACCATGCCCATGGAGCGGCGGCCGCAGTCATGGATTCGGCAGCGGCGATGTTCTGGCCATAGATGTGCGCAACGGAAGCCGATTCGCGGTCGTCCGCGTTGTAACCAAACGTCTCCTTATTCACGCCTGGAGTCTGGGTCCACATGGCACTCATGGGGACTTCGTTGTACTTCTTCACTTCCATGCCATCTGCGATGAAGGCGCGTCGGCCTTCGTGAGACTCGCCATAGTGCTCCATGCCCCATTCATGGAGAGTGTCTTCAAGCTGGCTGTAGTGCTCGGTTGACGTGAGATCAGCGATGGTTTTGCGGAAATCCCAAAGGAAGCTATCGCTGGCCTCAGCACTCTCGACCACCTGGCCTGTGAGTACCGGGAGCCATGGAGTCGGATCATAACCGCGAAGCTTTTTGAACTGAGCAATCATGTTGTCTGTCCAGTTCTGCGATCCGGCTTCCCAGCTATCGTTGATAACGTAGTGAACGCCTTTCTTGCCGATCAGTTCTGAACCAACTGTCTCCTTGTAGCTATCCAGATATTTCTCGAAGTAGTTCTTCACAAAGCGGCGATCAAGCTTATCGACTTCAAGACCGGTGGCCTCTGGAGTTGCGGGGTGATTGGTGATACCGAGCAGCGAATAACCGAGACGTACTACAACCCAATCGCCGGCAGGCGGTGTCCAGTCGAGCTTTCCGTCAGCGCTCATCTTCGAGGTCAGATCGACAACGTCGGCTTTTGCGACTGCATCTCCCTGTCCGACTGAAGGAGTGGCGAACTTGTAGAGATCGTCTTCGGGGACGAAGGCTGCCTTCTCCTCGAAATGATCCACGCGCGCGCCTGAGTGAAGTGCCATCTCTGCGACTTCATAGTTTTTCGGTGCGGGAGGCAGCTTGCTGAATCCGAGTGATGCGGGATCGATTCCGGATGCCCAGTCTGGAAGGGGCGGTGGCGGAGTCCGCTTGAACGTAACGCGGAAGAATTTCGCGGTGACCGGGGCGAAGGAAATTGTGTGCTCGGGAGCATCTGTGGTCTGAAGTTTCGTAACCAGCTTGAAATTCTGCCCATCGTCGCTGGACTCGAGGTTCAGTTCCGGAGGGGACATTTGGGCGATCATCTGCTCTATCCAGCCGGGCGCCTTCGTCACAAAGGTGATTGAGCGAATGGATTGCGCCTGAGGAAATTCATACTGGATCCAGGAGACGTCGCCCTCTTTGGGAATTGGAATTGTCGTTGCCTTTTCCAGGTCGCCGTCAGACAGCATGGCAGGTTCAAGTGAATCGCCATTGGAAGTGATCTTCGCATTCAGCTTTTCAAGCGACGCGTCGCTGGCGCTCTTCTTGTACGCGAAGACTGCGGCGTCTGCGTAGTACTCGGGGATTTTATTGGCACCTTCTGGAGTGCCCAGAGCATCATGGATGCCGATATTCTGGAAGGCGCCCGTGTTGCTTGGAGGGTGCTTCAGTTCGCCTGTGAAGGGCTTGCCACCTTCCACCGCGGTCTCACTCCAGACATACTTCTTCATTCCCTCGGCGCCGGGTACCCACGGGCCGCCGCTTTCGCTCCAGCCGGGAGATCCGGCAATCGCCATTTCCATCCCGTACTGATCACCGACCGTTATCGCGTATTTGAAAGCGTCCTTCCACTCTGGCGTCATGTAGGCCAGCCTGTGGTCAACCACCTGAGGAGTCTGGAGCGCGGCGTCGAAGTTCTGGAAACCGGCCAATCCAACGTGATGCATCCAGTCCAGATCGAGCTTGATGCCTTCTTTTGTTATGTTGCCGTTCATCCAGTGCCACCAGACGCGCGGACGAGCGCTCTGAGGAGGATTCTGGAAGCCGCTCTTCAAGGAATCGGGCGAGGTCTTATCCTGCGCTGCCGCGATCATGGCGGCTACGCAGAGGGAAGAAGCGAGCAATTTGAGGGCCTGGCGAGTCATTACTTCTCCTTTCGCGAAAAGGAAACACGAGGGTTGCATTCTGGGGTGGGCTGAAACTTGGTTCCAAGCCGGAAAAACTGAGCTGAACTTATGCGGGAGAACTCTAGCAGGAAACCACAATCATTCGGAAGGGAAAAAAATTCCCAAATGAACTCGCTCCGCCTGTATGTGTCGCGATTGATCCGAAGGGGACTCTACGGCCTGGCGTGCTTTCGGCGGGCAGGCACAACAGGGATAGGGAATTGCCAAGAGGTCAGTTTCAGGACGTAAACTTCTTACGAATCGCGAAATAGTTTGCCAGTTTGGCTATTTTGCTCTAGTTTTTCGGATGAGTTTCTGGAGGGGTATCTGTGAGAAAGTCACGTCTTGAAATGGGTAGTGTAGCTGCTTTGATCGCCGCAGTTGCGATTGCGATTCCGGCACTTGCGCAAGAGAAGAAGCAAGAGAAAGTGGATATCGATTGGGACAAAGTGGTGATTGTTTCGAAATCGACACCCACCCTGCAGGTGGTGACGAATCCCATGTTGAATCCAGGGTCACCCATTCACGACGGCTCCTTCGCAGCGTTGAAAGCTCTCGGAGCGGACTATGTGCGCTACGTACCCTGGCTGCCTTATCCAAAGATTGCCGTGGCGGAACTCGAGCCACCATCGAAAGATAAAACTTCATGGGATTTCACGTATATCGACCCTGTGACGAAGGATCTGCTGGCGGCGACGGAAGGCCACTCGACGATCATGAACTTCAGCACGATACCCGCATGGATGTTCAAGACCGATAAGCCCATAAAGTATCCCGACGATCCGAACCAGGTGTTCTGGGATTACACGAAGGGAACGGAATTGCGTGATCCCAGTGGGAAGGAACTCGGCGACTACTTCGGCCGCCTGGTCAGCTGGTTCACGCAAGGCGGTTTTACAGATGAGAACGGCAAGCGGCATGACTCGGGATATCACTACACCTTCCCGTACTGGGAGGTACTCAACGAGCCCGACATAGAGCACAGCACAACGCCCGAGGATTACACGAAACGTTACGATGCGATCGTAGAAGGTATCCGGCGAGTGAATCCGAATACGAAGTTTATGGGACTTGCGCTGGCGTTCCCGGGAGCAAAGCCCGCATATTTCGAGCATTTCCTGAATCCGAAGAATCACAAGAAAGGGATTCCGCTCGATTACATTTCGTTCCACTTCTATGCAAGTCCCGCAATGGACGAATCGCTGGATGGATGGCAACACACCTTTTTCAACCAGGCTGATGGGTTCCTGGCCACCACGCGCTATATTCTGGCGATTCGAGACCGGCTGTCACCAGAGACGAAGGTTGATACGGATGAGCTTGGCGTGATTCTCCCAACGGATGGTGTGGAGATTGCAGCGTCAAAGGCGATGCCGGACCACATTCCACATCGCTACTGGAACGCTGCCGGCGCGCTGTATGGATATCTTTTCGTGGAACTTTCGAAGCTGGGAGTGGATGTAATCGGAGAGTCTCAACTCGTTGGCTATCCGTCGCAGTTTCCAAGCGTGTCCATGATGGACTACAACAACGGAAAGCCAAATTCACGGTACTGGGTTCTCAAGCTGATCAAGGACAATTTTCACCCCGGAGACAAACTCGTCGGGCGGAAATCTGATGAGCCAGCAGGCGTGACTGAGCAGGGCTTCATAACTCCTGAGGGCAAGAAGGTCCTGCTTGTGAACAAGACGAACTCCGAAAAAATGGTACAGATTGCCGCGGACCTGAGCGGCGCGACTTCGCTGACCGTCGATGAGGACACCGGAGATGAGGAACCGCGTTCTGGATCGGTGCAAGGCAGCGAACTGAAACTGGCTCCGTTTGCCGTGACTGTACTGAAGGTGAAATGAATGGCGGCATCGAATCTGCGAGTAGGACTCTGCGGGATCGGGCTGGATGCATACTGGCCGCAGTTCGCGGGGTTGCGGGATCGGCTGGATGGGTATCTGGGTCAGGTAGCAGAACACATCCGCAAAACCGGCGCGATCGTGGAGAATCTCGGCCTGGTGGACACGCCGCAAAAAGGGCGTGAAGCCGGTCACGCCTGTCGCCGCGCAGATGTCGATTTTTTGATCGTCTATGTGACGACGTACGCTCTCTCCAGCACGGTTTTGCCGATCGTTCAGCGAGCACAGGTCCCCGTACTTGTTCTCAACGTCCAGCCTGAAGCGGCAATCGACTACGCGGCTTTCAACCGGCTGCCAGACCGCACCGCTATGACCGGCGAATGGCTCGCTTTCTGTTCGGCATGCAGCGTTCCGGAGATCGCAAACGTCCTGCGGCGGGCCAGGATTCCTTTCCACCAGGTGACGGGGACTCTCGAAGATGACTCCACTTGGGAGGAGATTACCGCGTGGGTTGATGCCGCGCGAGTCAAGAAAGTCCTCGCTGCGAACCGCATTGGACTGATGGGGCACTACTACGGCGGAATGCTTGACATTGCCACCGACCTGACTCAGGTTGCGATCACATTCGGGTGCCATACCGAGCAGGTCGAAGTGGACGAGCTCAGCGCGCTCCGAGGAGGAGTAAGCGAAACGGAGATTGTTGGACGCGTTAGCGACTTCGGGAAGCAGTTTGATGTACAGCCGGATTGCATGGAGGAAGAGTTGGCGCGGGCGGCCCGAACATCGGTGGCGCTGGACCGGCTTGTGGAAGCGCATGAATTGCAGTCGATGGCGTACTACTACATGGGTAGTGGCGTGCCCGCCAACGAAGACACGATGAGTTCGATCATTCTCGGGGCGTCTCTGCTGTTGTCGAGAGGAGTTCCCATTGCAGGTGAGTACGAAGTTAAGAATGTGCTTGCGATGATGATCATGGATGCCTTGGGCGCGGGAGGCTCTTTTACGGAGTATTACGCGCTGGATCTGAAGCTCGACCATGTGCTGATGGGACACGACGGTCCTGGGCACATGGCTATTGCAGAGAGCAAGACTAAGGTAAAGCCGCTGAGTGTTTATCACGGCAAGGTGGGAAGGGGACTATCCGTGGAAATGAGTGTGAAGCACGGACCGGTGACTCTTCTATCTGTCGTTGAAGATCGGCAGTCCGGATTCAAGCTCGTTGCAGCTCAGGGTGAATCCGTTCCCGGTGAGGTTTTGCAGATCGGCAATACGAACAGCCATTACAAGTTTTCAATTGGTGCACGAGGGTTCGTGGAGGCCTGGAATGCCCAGGGACCAGCGCACCATTGCGCCGTGGGCATCGGTCAACAGGCGGCAAAGCTCAAGAAGCTGGCTGCGTTGCTTGACATCCCATTTGTCCAGGTCTGTTGAAACGAAAGTCGAGTCAGTCTCTATTGAATAAAGTTGTGATTCGAATGGAAATGACTTCCATCGCATAACAGCCGCTCTACGAGAAGCGCGACACAATCAGCGCAGTAAAGGCGAATCGTCCGCACACGAAAATTTCATCACTAAATGCATTTACTTCGATTGTGCGCATGACCCTCTTTCCGCCCCGATCGACTGATCCGGCTAATAAAGGAAATTCTGCAGTCTAGAAAGTCGTCACTTTTCAATTGAGAAACAAAATTTTCCTTGACAACATTTCTGCGGAATAGCTAATGTCGCGTTGCATTTGAATCAGGTCAACCCCGCTTAACGTGTCAGCCGAATCACCGGTGATCGACACGCCTTGATCTCAGACCTGGGCAAATGTGTGCCACACTTGCACGGCATTTTAGGAGGTAAGTCGATGCGAATCCTTCGTATCAGCGCTTTGCTGTCGCTACTGCTCGCGATCGGGCCCCGGTTGTTTGCGCAAACGGGAGCGACGGGAACGATTCTTGGAACGGTCACCGACCCATCGGGTGCGGTTGTGCCGGACGCCAAAATCACTGTGACCAATACGGCAACGAAAGTTGCATTTCAGACGGTCACTACCAGCGCAGGCGACTACAACGCTCCTGCGCTCAACCCAGGCACGTATACAGTATCTGGCGAGGCGCGCGGATTCCAGAAGGCGGTGATCTCGTCGTTCACGCTGAATGTGAATCAGCATGCACGCGTCGATCTGACACTCAAGCCCGGTGCAGTCACCGAGACGGTTGAAACGACGGCACAGGCGGTTTCACTCGACACAGACACAGCTGAGCTCTCGAATCTAGTTAGCCAGCAGCAAGTCGAAGACCTCCCGCTGAATGGCCGCAATTTCATGCAGCTTCTCCTTGTCGGTGCGGGTGCAGTCACCGTGGGTGGCGAGCAGGGAACAATGCGGCAGGGAAATGGAAATGCCATCAGCGTGAACGGCGGACGTCCTGAAGGCAACAACTACACGCTCGATGGACTGGTGAATACCGACGCGGCTCTTGTAACTCCGGCGGTCATGCTGTCGCAAGACGCCATTCAGGAATTCAAGGTTTCGAGCGGTACGTACTCTGCGGATCAGGGATTCAGCGCCACGCAGATCAACATCGTTAGCAAGGGCGGCACGAACAACCTGCACGGATCGGCTTTTCTGTTCGATCGCAACGATGCGTTTGACGCGAAGCCTTTTCCAACTGCCAATGACTATATCTCTGGACAGCCGACTGCCAACCCCGTATTGCGCCAGAACCAGTTTGGGTTTGTCGTCGGCGGACCCGTATACATCCCGAAGTTGTATGACGGCCGGAACAAGAGCTTCTTCATGGCCAACTATGAAGGCTGGCGGATCACTAATGGTGCTCGGCAAGTCACAACCATGCCGAATCAGGCGATTTTGACAGGCGACTTTTCGGCAGAGACTTATAATCCGCCATCCGGCTCTGGACTTCCAGGCGGACCGCTGCCGGCTTACGGGACGGCAGATTGCAACAAATTACTGTCCCTGAGTGGCAACTGCATGCCTTTCGATCCCAACCTGCCATTGGTAGGTGGGATACCCCAACCCTTCCCGGGGAACAAGATTCCGACGGCGAGGCAAACCGGAAATGTTGGTTTAGTCGCCGTGAAGAACGGATTCTGGCAGGCGCCTACGATTGCAAACCAGCCGGAAGGAACCGTGAATTACATCAAGAGTGTCGGGTTCCCGCTGCGCCAAAACCAGCAGAGCTATCGCGGCGATCAGAATCTCGGCAGACTGGGATCGGTCTTTTTCCGGTTCACGAAGGCCGACTACTCGAACCAGGGACCGTACAACTCAGGTGACCTCATCCACGGATACGAGATCTATCTGCAGAATCAAAAAAGCTGGACTATTTCTCACACGCTGAATATCGGAAAAACAAGCGTGAACAACTTCCGCTTTGGCCACCTGTCGGCAAATGCGCCTCAGGGTGGTCCGCAGATCACACCCGAAGCAGTGTCGGATCTTGCCCTGACCGGCACCTTCACTCACTTCACAGCATTGCAGCAGACCTGGCCTAACGTTGGCATCGGTGGATTTGATAGTGGCGGTGGATCAGGCAACTCTTACACCGGTTCCGATGGGCCGACCTGGGAGTATGCAGACTCGTTCACTTCGGTTCATGGCAAGCACACCCTCGGGTTCGGTGCCGACTACCGGAGCTGGCATTTGATTCGGAACCTCGGCGATGACTTTTATGGCGATTGGGGCTTCAACGCAACAACAGCCCAGAACAATAACAATGGCTGCACTACCGTATCCGGGCTGTGCGGAACAGGCAACTCCGTCGGCGACATGCTGCTTGGTTATTACAGCGGCGTAGGCGGGTTCATTCCGGGCCCATTGAGTCCGACAAATACCGCCGGCAATCCTCAGGACCACGTCTTCGGCTACTTTGCTCCATACGCTATGGATGATTGGAAGGTCACTCCGAAGTTGACGCTTTCCCTCGGCCTTCGCTGGGACTTCCGCGCGGCAGCCTACGAAAAGTCGAATCACTTCTTCTGGCTCGATACGCAGAACGCAAGGGGCGGCCTCTGTTACGCAGACAAGGCCCTGACGTCAAACGGTGTCGCTCCAGGTGGTGACGACACAAGTGGCCCGATCCTACGCTATTGCGGGTCCGTGCCCCATCCTGGCTCCAAGACGCCATTTGCTCCGCGTCTCGGACTCAACTACCGGCTCACACCCAGGACAGTCTTCCGGGGCGGGTACGGAATCTTCTACGATTCGGCTGAGGGACGAGAGATTGACAACTCGGCTGATATTTATCCTTACTCGATCCGCAACAGCCTCAACCCCACGACGAATCCTGGTGTGCCGAAACTGAGCAACAATCTATTCCAATCGTTTGCCGACTTGGGCCCATTTCCGGCTTCCACTCTCACGTTCCTCGCTGTAATTGAATCGGACAACCCGCTGAATCCCTATGTTCAGTCGTGGACCGCTGGAGTTCAGCGAGAGGTGGCACACAACACCACGCTCGAAGTGAACTACATCGGCACTCACGCGGTCCATCTTCTGGACCGACGTGACATCGCACAACCCAACCCAATTCCTGCGGATAGCCTCGCGTTTTGCCAAGAGCAGGTCGGCGGAGCTTACGTCAACCTCCAGACGGACCCCTGCAGCAACTCGAGCAGGTTGCCGTATCCCAACTTCGTCAACATCTACATCAATAGCGATTGGCACGGCTACTCCCACTACAACGGCATGAACGTGAAGTTCGAGCATCGTGCACGTGATCTGGCAGCGACAGCGGCCTATACCTGGGCGCAGAGCAAAGATGATAAGTCTGCGGCCGCGGGCGTAGGCGCTACGGGGTCGGGATTCCAAGGCTTTCAGGACAACCACCATCCGGAAAAGGATTACGGACTCTCTGACTTCGACGTCAATCAGCGATTCGTCGCTAGCTACGTGTATCAGTTGCCAATCGGACGCGGAAAAAAACTTGGCGGCAACGTTAACCGAGCTGCCGAACTGCTCATCGGTGGATGGGAGACAACCGGCATTGCTACGTTCCAGGCTGGGTTCCCATACAGCGTCACGGCGAATGATCTTGGAGGTGTGCTTGGTACATTCTTCCAACGCGCCGACAAGGCTCAGGGCTGCAACATTCACGACAATCTCACCAAGAAGCTTCAACGCGTAAACTTTGACTGCTTCTCGCAACCAGCGTTGGGCGTCTACGGTACCACGCCGCGAAACTGGCTGCGTCAGCCTGGCATCAACAACTGGGACATGGGTATTGGCAAGAGCTTCCATTTCACAGAAAGAGCCAGCTTCAAATTCAACGGTGATTTCTTCAACGCGTTTAACCACCATCAGTATGCAATCGGCACTGGCGCTTTGATCGGAAGCGGATCAGGCGGCGGATCGGCGATCGATAACTCGATCACATCGACGACCGCCGGCCAGATTACTTCCGCATCAGCGTCACGAATTATCCAACTCAGTGGCAAGTTTATCTTCTGATTGCCTCCTTGCTTCACTTGGCTCCGCCGCAGACTCTGTGGCGGAGCTTCTGTTTGGGGATAAACTCACTCCATGATCAGACGCTTGTTCGTCGCTACAGCGATATTTGTATTCCTGTTTTCGTACCCGGCCGTCAGCGCTACCCAGGCAACTGACGACGCAGGCAGGCTCGCGTCGGAAGGCCAGCAGGCAATTGCACAGGGCCGTATGACCGATGCGAAAGACAGCTTTCAAAAGCTTGCGCGGATGGAGCCATCTGTTGCCGAGATTCACGCGACACTCGCAGTTATCCATTTCAAGCTGAAGGAATATGACGAAGCTGTTGCTGAGATTGGAAAAGCCCAAAAGCTGAAGCCAGGACTTCCAAGGCTAGATACTCTGCTAGGGCTGTCTTTAGCGGAACTTGGGCGGTTCAACGAAGCAGTTCCCAAACTCGAGAAGGGATTCAAGCAATCTGATCCGAATTCGCGGAAGCTGTGCGGCCTGCAGCTCCTTCGAGCGTATGGCAATCTTGGCCGGGATGCAGACGCAGTACAAGCTGCCCTGGAGTTGAACAAGGCCTATCCGAATGATCCGGAGGTGCTTTACCACACTGGCCGTATCTACGGAAATTTCGCCTATATCACGATGGAGAAACTGCAAACTGCGGCTCCGGATTCGATATGGATGTTGCAGGCGCGAGGAGAGGCCAACGAAAGCCAGAAGAACTATGATGCGGCGATCGATGCCTTCAACCATGTATTGAGCGTCGATCCGCATCGCCCCGGCATTCACTATCGGATGGGTCGTGTTTATCTAGCGAAGTTTGCCGAAAATCGAGATCCGAAATTTCGCGAGGCAGCCGTGCAGGAGTTCAATGCAGAGTTGGGTGTTGATCCCCGCAACGGCAATGCCTCATATGAACTGGCATATCTCGCGGCGGAATCAGGGGAGCGTGAGAAGGCTCAGGAGGCATTTGAGGCAGCAATAAAGCGATTCCCTGATTTTGAAGAGGCGCTCGTGGGCCTAGGAGGAGTGCTGCTTGAGGGACAATCTCCAAAGGACGCGGTTGCGCCGTTAGAACGCGCAACGAAGATTCGGCCTGACGACGAAGTGGCGTGGTATCGGCTTGCTCAGGCTGCACGCGCAGCGGGCAACCGAGAAGCTCAGGAAAAAGCCATGGCGGAGTTCCGTAAATTGCACAGCTCAACGCCAATAGGATTGAGAAAACCCGACCAGACTCAAGAAGTGACTCCGCAACAGCTTGGCAATACCGATCAGCAGTAGACGATTTGCCAATCTCGGTCAGTCTGCGGGATACGTGTTGCGGCCAGGGCTTCTAGTTGGCAGCCATTCCTAGTCCAACCAGGTTGGCCGCAGCGATGATCACGCAGATTCCGGCGATAAGCATGCGGAGAGACCGCTTCCGAACCCCAGCCCACTCGCCCAGCGCAAGGCCAACCAGCGCCCCGCAGAGAACGTAGATGCTCATGTGCAGCATCCAGTTCACATACGAGAGGTGCTGCGGAATGCTCGCCGCTCCCCAGGCATAGAAGAAGAACTGGAGATACCACATGATTCCACCCGTAGAAGCGAGCGCGGCATTCTTAGCCAGCGTGCCGCCGTCCAGGCTCAGATCGCTGCGAAGAGAAAGCCTCGGCAGAACAGCCAGCCGGATAAAGCAGTAGGCGAAATTGATGATGGCTCCTCCGCCCATGATGATTACGTAGCTGGGAAGCGCAGCGTAAAGTGGATTAACACCGAGCGACTTCGCCCGCGCCTCCATCGGTTGGGCGGCATCGATGGCGAAAGACATTCCGGAAGAGAAGATTCCGCAGAGCACCGCGAGGAGCAGTCCGAGCCCAACGTTGAACTCTGTGAGATGCCCTTTGAGTTGAATCTCCTTCTGGTGTCCGGCCCATGAAACGACGGCCACTCCCACAAGAGCCACCAGAACGCCCGACATCGTGATCAGCCCGCTGTGCGTAGTGAACAGCATCGCGGCTTGTCCATGCATCACTGGAGGCACAAGTGTGCCAACGATCAGAGTGACGCCGATTGCGACTCCGATCCCAAGAGACATGCCAAGGTATCGCATCGTCAGGCCATAGCTGACATTACCGACGCCCCACATTGCGCCGAAGGCTGCGACGCGAAGGAGAAGGGAAGTATCCATGGCCGCGTAAAAGCCATGGAAGTTGGGAAGCAAAACCAGGCTGACGCCTATCGGCAGAAGAACCCATGAGAAAAGGCCGGCAAGGGCCCAGGTAGTCTCCCACGACCACTTTCGGACGCGCTCGATAGGCGCGTAGAACGATGCCGCCATGCTCGCACCGACGATGTGCCATCCAATCCCAGCGACGACGGGCGACATAGCCTATCTCCAATGGAGCATGTGCGTTATGTAAGGCGCATACTCTCTTGTGTCTCAAATGAAACTATTTCCAACGGAAGATAACAACCCAATAACAATGCTGTCAACCTAAGGATGACTAGATGTCCGGGGGTCGACGAGGCGTGGCTCCGTCGTCATGCCTTTCAGAAGTGCAATAAAGGAGCGTCGCCCTCTCAGCCGATGGTCGTCTGGTCCAAACAGCGACTCTGTTCCGGAGTCCGAAATGGACAACGGGCCCGGTTGCTGGCCTTATTGCCAACATCGCCTCGGCAGAACCCGCTGTTTTGACCCCGTACCGCGCCGCTCCGCGATCCGCTCTTTGGGTCTGTTGGTCTGGCTCTGCAGCAATCATCCGTGATCACAAAGAGCGGTGTTGCATAGGCTGGACATCGTTTGCTGGCGAGGTTACAGTTGTTGGTCAATTTGCAGGTAAATATTCTGGCAGCTCGCAGCTTTGATCGCGTTAACTCCAAAAGAAGGCGAGTCAAGCCAAATTACGTTGCTGGCGCAACGCCAACTGCAGTATTGGTCGACTAAGGAAGGCAAGTGGATCGCGGCTTCAGGCCGTAGGTCAATCAGCGTTGGTCCATCATCGCGCGATCTGCGATTGCACAGGGCAATCTAGACCGATCGCATTAGACAATGACTTTGAAAAGCTCACTCCCGAAAGGTGTACTGGTCATGAAGAAATTCCTCACTACTTCCACGCTGTTCTTTTCAGCTTCCGCGTTTGCCGCGGGCGCTCCCAACCTGACCGGCAGCTGGACGCTTCACAACAGCATCTCAGGCAATGAAAGCGATCAGCCCTGCAAGTTTGTCCTGGCTGAAAACAAATTGACTGGATCATGCAAGAACCAGGACGATAAAGACCTTGAAGTGACCGGTACGATTGACGGCAATAAGCTCACGTTCAAGTACGATTCTGAGTACAACGGTACCCCCCTTACCCTCACGTATTCGGCGACTCTCGATGATTCTGGCAAAATCGCAGGAACCGTCGAGGTACAGCCTTTCGGGGTGAGCGGAGATTTCACCGCTACTCCCACGACGGAAGCAGGTAAATAAGCTTTGCGCCATCGCTGCATGCAGGCTGATCGCCACCCCGGGCTGCGAGCTACCCAATAACCTATCGTACGACGCAGGATGCCGGCTGATGAGCTTCACATTGCGAGCACTGTGATTTCATTTGCTCGGGTGGAACCAATGCGTCCGTCCAGGTTTTGGCGCAATACACCGTGCGGTTGCGTCCTGCAGCCTTAGCCCTGTAGAGCGCGACGTCTGCAACTGCCACCAAGTCTGACAATGAAATGCGAGCTCCCTCAAGCGAGGCCGCGCCGATACTTAATGTGACCGGAATTTCAATGCCCTGAGTGCAAACCGGCTCTTCGCTGATTGCCAGACGAATCATTTCGGCTCGCTTACCAACAGCGGGGCCTGGACAGCCCGGTAGAGCGATACAGAATTCCTCACCCCCATACCTGCCGATGAAGTCGTAAGAGCGAAGGGATCTCGTCAATCTCTGAGCAATCTCTCTCAATACAAAATCGCCGACGAGATGCCCATGCGTGTCATTGATGGCTTTGAAATGGTCGATGTCCAGAAACAGGACACCAAGATTGAGCTTCTGGCGAGCACAACGGTCAAGTTCGCGCGAGAGCAAATCGAGAAAGGCCAGCCTGGTCCAGGTGTCGGTCAGGAAATCTCGAGTAGCCAGAGTGCGAAACTGATCGCGATCTTCGATCAGCTTGTCCTGCAAAGAAAGGATCCGTCGTGCCACCGTGAGGCGTGCTTCGAGATCCACTTCTGCAAACGGCTTTGCAAGGTAGTCATCGGCGCCGGCTTCGAGAGCGCAGGCAACATCCTCGCGCGCCTGGCGGCCGGCGATCATGATGACATATGTGTAGTAAGGGCAGGCCTTCGCCCTCAATCGCCGACAGAGTTCAATTCCGTCCAGTCCGGGGATTGACCAGTCAAGAAGGATGAGTTTGGGTGGATCCTGCCCGTTTATTGCTGACCAGGCCTTGTGGCCATCTTCCGTGGCGAGGACTTCATATCCGAGGTCGTGCAGCCAGTGCTGAAGGATCATTCGCGCCGCAGTGTCGTCCTCAACGACCAGCGCCAGATTCGTTCCTTTCTTTGGCTGTACGTTTGCGGCTCCGCTATCTTGCACCGGATTCCCTTTATCGTGCGAGTCCCGCGCTTCTTTCAACGGTCTCCTAATCGGGAGGCGCCTGACTGTGGTTCAGAATACATCCGGGAAACCGCCGAATCCTCCGAATATGCGTTGCTCGACTTGATTCCCACAGCGTTGAAGTCTGGCGCTATCTGGCCGCCAAACACAAACAGGCTGCCACTCGAATGTGTGCAGCGTGGAGATCGGACCAGCGGAAGGGTCCGTCGGCGAACATGCCGGCACCAATCGCATCTAAATAAGCATGTCGACGGAATTCGTACAAGAGCACGTTAAGCTGATCGCAAAACACGAGCAGGAATTCCTGGACCGACGTACCAGCGGAGAACGGCTCGGTGACTTGATTACGGGTGCCGCAGGCAGCCTGACATTTGTCTGCTTGCACCTGGTTGCATTTGCCCTCTGGATTGGATTGAATCTAGTTCCGGCTGTCCGTCATTTCGATCCATCGCCGTTCTCGCTGCTCTCTACAATCGTGGCGCTAGAGGCAATTCTTCTGGCGAGCTTCATCATCATGCGTCAGGTGCGAATAGGGCGGCGTTCCGAGGAACGCGAGCACCTTATTCTGCAGATTCTGCTCCTGACCGAGAAGGAGCTGACGGCTACTTTGGAACTGAACCGCGAGATCGCTCGAAAGGTTGGACTTGGTCAGGCAGCCGACAGTCCACAGGTAGAAGAGCTCAGCCAGCAGACTCCGATTGACGACGTGGCGCAGACCATTCGGGAGAAGCTCTCGGGGGAGTGACCGGGAATCGATCCAAGCGCTCCAGGTATTTCGTGAGCCCTTCAGATCTTCGTCGGTTCCAAAGCTTCCAGTGCATACATTCGGGATAGTAGTATCGAGACTCGTTTAAATCTGATGGACTGCGAAGATGAATCGAATCGATTTGGAAGGTCGCATCGCAATCGTCACGGGTGCCGGGCAGGGAATTGGCCTTGCGGTTGCTGAACTGCTGGTCGCGTCCGGAGCTACGGTTTCTCTCTGGGACCGGGATGCGTCCGCACTAGACGCTGCAGGGCGGCAAGCCTCAATGGCGCAGGAAGACTTCCGAATTGTTGACGTAGCCGATGCCTCGGCGGTCGCGGAGGGAACCCGACAAGTGATTGAAAGATTCGGGAAAATTGACATCCTTGTATCCAATGCAGGAATTGCTGGACCGAATCATACGCTTTGGGATTATCCGCTCAACGACTGGTACCGGGTTGTAGAAGTCAACCTGTATGGGACTCTCCATTGCTGCCGCGCGGTCATGCCTCACATGATCAAGTCAGGTTATGGACGGATCGTGAATGTGGCTTCGATAGCCGGTAAAGAGGGGAACCCCAACGCTTCAGCCTATAGCGCGGCAAAAGCCGGTGTCATCGCGCTGACAAAATCGTTAGGCAAGGAGACCGCGAAGAGCAACATCGCAGTCAACTGCATCACGCCTGCTGCAGCCCGAACGGCCATCTTCAGCCAGCTGACGAAGGAGCACGTTGACTATATGCTGGGAAAGATTCCGCGCAGCCGCTTTGCGGAACTAAACGAAATCGCATCCATGGTTGCGTGGCTTGTTTCAGAAGAGAACTCTTTCACAACCGGAGCGGTCTTCGACTTGAGTGGAGGCCGGGCGACCTATTAGATACAGGGCGATTCCCCTTCCAATTGGTTAAGTTGAACAACTCTCAGAAGCCGCATCTTCAATGAAATGCCTGTCGATATGAGAAGGACACATTGCGCGAGAACCAAGTGAATCCGACCGCTGAAAGCGGCACGTTGGACAGAGCAGTTGCTCGAATCCGTCTGCGGCTAGTGCCTTTTCTTATGCTGATGTACGTAATTTCGTTTCTTGACCGATCGAATATCGGCTTTGCGAAACAGGCACTGCAATCGTCGGTCGGCATTTCTCCCGCGAGTTATGCGCTGGCCGCAGGTCTCTTTTTTATCAGCTATTCCTTTTGCGGTTTTCCCAGTAATTTGATCCTGCACCGGATCGGCGCAAAAGTCTGGATGGCCTGCATCATGACGGCGTGGGGCGTGGCGTCCATGGCGACCATGTTTGTTCGAGGGGATGTATCCCTCTACGTAGTGCGACTACTGCTTGGCGTCGCTGAAGCTGGTTTCTTCCCGGGTGTGATCCTCTACCTAACGTATTGGTTTCCGAGTCGGGTGCGCGGCGAGATTATGGGGCTCTTCTACATCGGCGTTCCGGTCGCCATGATTTTCGGAAATCCCCTTTCAGGTTTCCTCCTGGAAATGCGCACACTGGCAGGATTGCAGGGCTGGCAATGGATGTTCTTGATTGAGGGTATGATCGCCGTCGTTGTGGGCATCGGGACATATTGGTATCTCGATGATCGTCCTCTCCAGGCGTCATGGCTTCCGTCCGATGAGCGGGCCGCCGTTTCGGAGCTCCTGTCGGCGGAAGAGAACGAGCGGCGTTCGTCCAGCCCCGGCAAACTGTCGGCAATGGTCCGCGATCCTCGAGTTCTGCTTTACCTGGCGATCTACACGCTGATCCAAATCAGCGTTTACGGAGTGGTCTTTTATCTACCGACAGAAGTTTCAGCGCTGATCCACAGGCCGGCGGGCATCGAGGTAGGCTTCGTATCCGCTATCCCGTGGCTGTTTGCGCTCATCGCGGTAATCTGGCTTCCCCGAACTGCGGCGCGTTCTCAACGGCATCGCAACATCGCTGCCGTCTTGATGTTTGTAGGCGGATGCGCGAGTCTTGCCTTCCCGACAGCGGGGCCTGTCGTTGGTATTGTGGCTCTTTCCATCGCTATCTCCTCGTTCGTTGGCGTGCAGCCACTCTTCTGGACATTTCCAACCAGTTATCTCGCAGATCGCGCCGCAGCAGGCGGCATTGCTGTAATTACAATGGGCAACCTCGGCGGCTTTATCGCGCCAAACTTGAAGGTGTGGGCAGATCGTTTTTTCGAATCCGAGAATGCAGGTCTCTATCTTCTCGCAGGCATTAGCATACTGAACGCTATTTTGATTCTCATGGTAAGAGATGGGCGAAAGAGAACGGCGGTCTCCCGAGGTCCTGAGCAGATTACTCAAGCCTGATCGTCGTTGGTCGCCAGTACACTAGAGCTCGATCTCGATAACCTGCTTCGAGAGAGCGACTGTTTTCGATTCTCCGCTGTCCATCATTCGAACAACGACTTCCTTTGCCGCAGATGGAAAACCATCACCAGAACGAGTGAGGGTCAGTCTTCGCTTAGCATCTTGCCAGGAACACGTGACCCTGGAGAACTGCCCATGCGCATGGGCGAAACTCTTCCCATCGTCGTCATACCAGCTGAACGATCCGTCTGCGCCGGGATAAACGCGAAGTGTGACCAGCTCATCGCTTGGCTCCATTACGTATTGGCGCACCGGCCCCATTGGGACAACGGCACCCGCGCGGACGTATAGCGGAGCGGTTGATAGATCCACTTCGCGAGTGATCTCAGTGCCCTGGTTGTGTTTCGCGCGCTGGTTGGTCCAGAAGTCCCACCACTCGCCTTCAGGAAGATAAATCTTGCGCCGAGTCGCAGCAGGCTCGACAACCGGCGCAACCAAAAAGTGATCTCCCCACATGTATTGATCTGAAGTACGGGAAGCCTTGTCGTCATCCGGATGCGCGAGCCAAAGTGCGCGTACAGGTGGCAGGCCAGATCGGTGTGACTGTTCAAAGGTTGAGTAAATGTAGGGCAGGAGTTGATAGCGAAGCTCCAAGTACTTTCGGCAAATATGCTCAACCGCAACGTTATGCAGATCCTCCTGATTGGGCCAATTGCCGAGTGCTTCAGCGCCTTCAAGAGGGCCCGGTGTTCCAAGATTCCATCCCCAGGGCAAACGCAGCTTCCAGGTTCTGCCATGTGAGCGAAAAAGAGGACAGAACGTGCTGAACTGGAACCAGCGCACATAGAGCTCAGGAGTCAGTTCACGTGTAGGAACAAAGCCGCCGGTGTCTGTGCCCCAATACGGAATCCCACACAAGCCGACGTTGATAGCGTTCGCAACCTGCGCCGCAAGCGTTTGCCAGGTCGAGTCGACGTCTCCTGACCACAACCATCCAAATCGTTGCAGCCCCGCGTATCCATTTCGATGCAATGCAAACGGCCTGCTTTCCGGACGCGCCTTTACCTGGCCTTCCCAATACATCTGGTTCCGCTCGAAGCGCGCTTCAACCGGCAAGCCGTCTCCTTCATCGGGCCACCAGCCATCAACTCCCATGGCCTGAAGGCGAAGATGCTCTGCCCAGTACGGAACGGCGTCGCCGGGCGTGTGAACGGTCGAACCCGTGTCGTCGATCCTTCCATGGAAATCATGGGGAGGAACTACATGAAACATCACTTTGAAATGATCCCGGTGAAGTTCGCTCAGCATCTGCTGCGGGTCGGGAAAGGCCTCGGCATTGAATGTGAAAGACCCGTGCCCGGTATTCCAACCAGATGGACAGAATCCGGTGCCCAGGTAAATCAGGCCGTCACAGGGCAGCTTTTTCTTCCGGAACGTCCTGCCAACGTCCATTACTTCCTCGCGGCTTGCCAGCGTGCGATGAGACTGCATGTATCCGAGGGACCATAGCGGAGGAAGGTGAGGGAATCCCGTCAGCTCTGCATAACCGCGCAACACATCTGTGGGCGAATCACCGAGGACGAGGTAAACATTTCGTGTCGACGTTGCGACGGGCGAGGTTACAACGCCCATCTCGCCAGTGAGGTCGAAAGTTCCGAACGGCAAGCCGACGAAGATGCCCCACCCCTCCGGGCTGATTAGCCATGGAATTGGCACTCTGGAGCCGATGGTGCGCAGTTCCGGAGAGCTCTGCCCATTTCGCATGGCATCTTTAGTGCCTCTTCGATCACCAGTCAGCCCTTCTCCAAGGCCAAACAGCGGGCGGCTGCCCAGACGAAATCGCACGGCTGTGCTGTCGGTATCAAACTGTATCTCCTGCCGCACGCGATTGTTGCTGTCAAGCACGGTGATGGAGAGTGGCTCGGAACGGATAGCTATCTGATGCTTGCCCCAGGACACTTTGGAGGAAGTAGGGTTCTGGATCTGGTGCGCAGTTTCACGGATGGTCTCAGAGATCGCAAATTCTCGTAGAGGCGGCTCGGCGTGCACAGGTGCGATGCTGATGTGCAGGATATTCGGCCCCGCAGTGGCGATGCGGAAGTCCAGCTTGCCCGGTGCGCCTGTTTGTTTGGCCAACGCGCCTGCCGCGCTCAGTTGGGTGTGAAAGAGAGTCCGCGCAAGGCCGGCCCCCAGGGCGCTGAGCACCGATCTACGAGTGGGTTCATTGAGCATAGAGGCTTCACCCTTCTCCGCATTAGAAAAACAATCTGTCTCAATTTCGATGGTGCATATCTCTCATGCCTATACAGTGTCCGGCATGGTATAAAACTGCAGTCACTACCAGTTCGTAACGCGGTGACGAATTATCAGATTCGTCAGGCTTTAACATCTGCAAACTACCCCATCGATGACACAAATCGCAATTCACTCTGGTTCTTCGCAGGGCAACAGGTGGCTGCCTGTCGTACTCGTGACCGCGGCGATTGCGATCAGTTACTTCGATCGGCAGGCTCTTCCCGTAGCGATCAAGGCAATTCAACAGAACATTCCGATCTCTGATGAGCAGTTTTCCTACCTTCAGACAGCTTTCCTTCTTTCCTACGCAGTGCTGTACATCGGAGGCGGGCGATTACTCGACCTTCTCGGTACTCGCCGCGGCTTCACACTGATCATGTTGTGGTGGTCACTCGCTTGCGCGCTGCATGGCCTGGCGTCAGGCTTCGGACTGCTATTGTGTGCGCGCTTCCTGCTGGGAATGGGTGAGGGCGGGGGATTCCCCGCGGCAATCCGCGTCGTTGCTGAATGGATTGCTCCTGAGCATCGTTCAACCGCAGTCGGCATCATCAATGCCGGTACGGCCGTTGGATCCGTGGTGGCGCCCCCGCTGATCGGCTTCATCCTGCTGCATGGCGAATGGCGGATGGTCTTCTACCTGGCAGGCGCCGTTGGCTTGGTGTGGGTTCTCTGGTGGGCTTTTGTTTATCGAGACCGTCCGGTCAAGACGCAGGCATACGTCCGCCCGGTCGCCATCCGTAAACTGCTCTCGATTCGAACTGTCCAGGCGCTGATATTCGCAAAGTTTATGAGCGATTCAGCGTGGTATTTCCTGCTCTTCTGGCTGCCCAAGTATCTCTACGACGCCCGGCACTTCGATATCAAGCAGGTCAGTTACTACGCGTGGATTCCGTACGCTGCCTCAGGCATTGGAAGCTTTGCGGGCGGGTATTTCTCCAGCAGCCTTTTGCGGAAGGGGCGCAGTATCGATCGAGCTCGAAAGACCGCCCTCGGATTGAGTGCTGCATTTATGCCGGTTGTGATGCTCGTGCCGCTCGTTCCCGTTCAGCTTGCGCTGGCGTTGTTCAGCATCGCGTTTTTCTGCCAGCAATCGTGGTCAGGCCTCGTGATGACCGTACCCGCAGACATGCTGCCCCTTTCCGCCGTGGGGACGGTTTCGGGCTTCGTCGGATTTGGAGGCGCAATTGGCGGAGCGATTTTTGGGAGCGTGGCGGGCTACCTGCTCCAGCATGGCTTCGGGTATCAGACGCTTTTCATTCTTGTCGGCAGCTTCCACGTAATAGGCTTCCTCGCCATCGCTCTTGCCGGCGGTAAGATTCAACCATTAGGCAGCAACGATCTCGGAGAGGCAGTGGCCTGAAAATGAAGATCACAGAAGTTCGAACGCGCGTTGTCCAATGGGAAGGCAAAACAGTCCCCCTTCCGCCTCACTTCTGCACCAATCCGATGGATCTGGTGAGTTATCGTCAGGCCTCCATGGGCAATTTTTCGTTCCATGGCTGGTTGCTGGTGGAGATTTTCACGGATGCCGGCCTGGTTGGATTAGGCAACGCCGCGCTTTCGCCTCTGGTGACAAAGAATCTGATCGATAGCTACCTCAAGCCAATTCTGCTCGGCAGCGATCCATGGGACACAGAGTTTCTGTGGCAGCAGATGTACCGCCGAACGATGGCATTCGGGCGCAAGGGAGTAGCCATGGTTGCCATCTCCGCCGTCGACATCGCTCTCTGGGATCTTCTCGGCAAGGATGCAAAGCAGCCGGTATATCGACTGCTCGGCGGGCGAACCAAGGATCGAATCCCCGTCTATGCGAGCCGGCTCTATGCAATGCCGATTGAGGAACTGCGCACCGAAGCTCAGCGCTACAAAGACGAGGGCTACACTGCGATGAAGCTCCGCTTCGGCTGGGGACCGATCGATGGGCGCGAAGGGATGATGAAAAACGTGGAGCTTGTCCGAAATGTTCGCGAGGTCATCGGAGAAGGAATTGACCTGATGACCGACGCCTACATGGGGTGGACGCTGGATTATGCAAAGAGGATGCTGCCGCTGCTTGAGCCGTTTGGAATCCGCTGGCTAGAGGAACCGGTGATTCCCGATGACACGCGCGGCTATCGGGAACTCAAGAAGTACGGGCGCGTACCGATCGCGGGTGGCGAGCACGAGCACACCGTCTTTGGGTTCCGTTCACTGCTTGAAGAGGATGCATTGGATACGATCCAATTCGACACCAATCGAGTGGGAGGTATCAGCCAGGCTCGCAAGATTTCAGCACTCGCTGAGTCATTCCAGATACCAGTAGTTCCTCACGCAGGGCAGATGCACAATTACCACGTTGTGATGAGCAGCCTGAATTCACCCATCGCTGAGTTTTTTCCAAAGGTGGACGTGGAAGTCGGCAACGAGCTTTTCTGGTACATCTTCGACGGCGAGCCTGTCCCTCAACGCGGTCACATCAATCTCAACGACAACACTCCAGGGCTTGGTCTTACAGTCAACGAAGAATCACTGAAGCGTTTCAAGGTTACTGATTAGAAAAGAGGAAGCTTGCACCTAGTTCAAATCCAGAATGGAAGCCAGCGGCGCGTGGCCGTCGTTGAGGAGCCAAAGCTTCTGGTTCTGCGCGATGTTGATTCTGTTTATTCGCTGGCGGAGAGAGCGCTCTCAGCAGGTCGACGGCTTTCTGACCTGATCGCACAACTAATTTCGGATGAAGCCTTCGTATATGACGACATCTACGAAGGCCGATCGGAATGGAAACTGCTGCCGCCGATTGATTGTCCGGATGAACCTCAACGTGTCCATGTCTCCGGGACAGGCTTGACACATCTTGGCAGCGCAAAGAACCGGCAAGCTATGCACCTCGCGTCTGCCGATGCTCAGGCGCAAATGACGGACAGCATGCGCATGTTCGAGTGGGGGCGTGCGCAGGGGCGGCCGGCTGAAGGCGAAATCGGGATCGCACCTGAGTGGTTTTACAAAGGTGATGGATCGATCATTCAGCCACCCTTCGAATCTCTGACGATTCCCGGATATGCGGAGGATGGCGGCGAAGAAGCCGAAGTAGCTGCGGTCTATTTGATTGCAGGCGATGGAACTCCGTGGCGGGTTGGGATGGCCGCGGGAAACGAGTTTTCCGATCATGTGTTTGAACGACGCAACTACCTAAATCTTGCGGGCTCCAAGCTGCGAAACTGCAGCATCGGCCCCGAATTGGTCATCGACGCGAGCTTCGATGACGTGCCGGGAAATGTGCGCATTGTTCGCGATGGTCAATCCATATGGGAAAAAGAGATCCTCACCGGCGAGTCAAACATGTGCCATAGCCTCGCGAACCTTGAGCACCACCACTTCAAATTTGCTGGCCATCGTCAACCCGGAATGGTGCACATTCATTTCATGGGGGCTGATTCCTTATCCTTTGGAGACGGAATTCGACTGAAGTCGGGTGATGCAGCGGAGATTCAATTCGAGGGATTTGGCCGGGCATTGCGAAATAAGGTCACAATCGAAGAATGCCTGACGACGCCTATACACGTGCAGGTGATGCAATGACAAAAGAATCACTATCCACTAAGCCGTCGGTTGCCCTTTTAGGTTTGGGGACCATGGGCCATGGAATGGCCTTGAACCTTTTGAATGCCGGTTTTCCCCTGACGGTCTGGAATCGGACGCCAGGGAAGGCCGAGCGCCTGACTAACCTGGGAGCTGCCGTAGCCAGAACACCCGCGGAGGCCGCAAGCGGTGCAGCAGTCGTACTGGCCATGGTGTCAGACGATGTGGCATCTCGCGCGGCATGGCTCGGGCAGGATGGCGCACTTGCAGCAATGAGAGGCGATGCAGTAGCCGTTGAGTGCAGCACTCTCAGTACAGATTGGATTAGAGAACTAAACGAAGCTGTCGCGAGGCGCGGATTGCGCATGGCGGAGGCGCCGGTAACAGGGAGCCGCGTTCAAGCTGAATCAGCGCAGCTGAACTTCCTGGTCGGCGCCAATGAGGAGACTCTCGCAACGATCTCGCCGGTTTTGCATTGCATGAGCAAACAGATTCTGCACCTGGGGCCGGTTGGGAGCGGGGGACAATTAAAGCTCATCAACAACTTCCTGTGCGCCGTGCAGGTCGCGTCATTTGCAGAAGCGCTCGCATGGATGGAACGGACAGATCTACGCCTCGACACTGCTATTGAGTTCCTGAAGAGCGGTGCACCGGGAAGCGGGATACTCTCCGCGATGTCAGAACGGATGACCGCGCGCACCTATGAAGTGAACTTTCTTCTGCACCTCATGGCGAAAGACCAGCGCTATGCCAAAGCCGCTGCTGCGCAACTTGGCGTGGATGCGTCGATGGCCTCAGCCGCACAGAGCCTCTTCCAGCAAGCCGAAGACCAAGGTCTAGGAGAAAAGGACATGTCCGCAGTTGTTGAAGTCGTACGTCGAGCGCATAAGAGTAGTGATGAGAAAAGACGCGATAGCGCAAGTCGTGGAACTAAATCCGTTGTGTCGTGAGCAATAGGGTATGTCAGGTGCTTAGGTTCGCTGGATGAGGTTCCGAGAATGGCCATTAGGGGGACAGTGCCCGCACTGCACCATGTATCTCGAGCCTGAGTCAAGCTTCTTGTGTCCAAGCCATGGATAGCTTCGAAATCATCGGCCGTGATCCTGAAACCGAAGAGTCGATTCGATTGACTTGCGACCATGGATTGGTAGCGCGAATCGAAAGAGTCAGTGTTGAAACCGATCACTATCTCTCGTCAGGATTCATCGATCTTCAGGTAAACGGATACGCCGGCTTCGATCTCAATGCTGAAAATATCTCCATCGAAACAGTCATCGGGCTTGTCGACGCAATGCTTGCCAACGGCGTTACGTGTTTTGCTCCAACGCTGATAACGGCCTCGGAGGAAAGAATCTGCCTTGCTCTTCGAGTTATCGCGCAGGCGCGCAAGCTGAACTCCAAAGTTGCCGAGTGCATTCCGTCAATTCATATTGAGGGCCCCGGCATCTCGCCGTCTGAAGGCTATAAGGGTGCGCACCCGAGTCATTCGGTTCGGCCGCCGTCGATAGCTGAGTTCGATCGCTGGCAGCAAGCAGCTGAAGGCCGCGTCGGCATGGTGACGCTTTCACCTCACTATGATGGAGTTACGGAGTACATCCGCGCTCTTGTTAGTAGGGGCGTTCATGTTGCGATCGGGCATACGCATGCGTCCCCAGAGCATATCAGCAGCGCAGTCGACGCTGGAGCAACGCTCTCTACGCACCTTGGGAATGGAATAGCAGAACTTCTTCCGAGGCATCGCAATCCGATTTGGACCCAGCTAGCCGATGATCGGCTCACTGCCACGTTCATCGCAGACGGGCATCATCTGCCCACAGATGTTCTGAAAACAATGCTTCGAGCCAAAGGTCTATCGCGATCGATTCTCGTATCCGATTCCGTAGCGCTCGCCGGAATGCCACCTGGCACATACAAAACATCCGTTGGAGGAGAAGTTGAATTGCAGGCAGATGGGAGGCTTTGTCTTATGGGTTCGGAATACCTCGCCGGATCGACTGCGACGCTGGCCGAATGCATCGCAAACGTGATGCTACTAGCCGATATCCCTCTCAAGGATGCTCTTCGCATGGCGACCGTGAATCCCGGCACCTTCATGCATGGAAGGGGGCGGCTGAAGGTGGGCGCGCGAGCAGACCTGGTGAGATTCCGATGCTCCGACACGTTGGCCGTCGACGAGGTGTGGCTCTCCGGAGTGCAGGTCTACAAAGGTCGCCAGCGTGAAGGCAGCATCCCTGGCAAGGAGCCTAGATAGCTGAATGAGCATGATTGGAGCAGTGGACATCGGTGGAACGAAGGTCTCTGTCGGCGCGGCAAGCGCGGATGGAAAGATCATCCATCAACGTGAATGTCCGACCGACCCCGAGCGGGGATTTGCCGTCTCCATGTTGCGCATTCAGCAGATGCTTCACGAGGTCGTCGACATCTGCGGCAAGATCGACGGAGTAGGCATCTGTTGCCCCGGCCCTCTCGATCCATTCACCGGAATCATCGGAGAAGTCGGCACGCTGCCTGGCTGGCAGGGAGGAAACCTTGCCGAACACTTTCAGCAGGAGTTCGGCCTCACGGTAGCAGTTGAAAACGATGCCGATGCAGCGGCTCTCGCAGAGTACAAATGGGGCGCCGGAAAGGGATCTGAAAGCTTCATCTACATCACGATTAGCACCGGGATCGGCGGCGGAATCGTTCTTAACGGCCGTCTTTACCGCGGAGGGAAAGGTGCTCATCCAGAGATTGGACATCAGATCCTGGATGACTCAGGACCTCTATGCTATTGCGGCGCGCGTGGCTGTTGGGAAAGCCTTGCGAGCGGGACGGCGATGAGTGCATGGATGCGACAGATTGCCCCTGAACTCGAGCCGCGCACAGCGGAGGAGATATGCAATGCAGCGCGGAGGGGAGAGGATCTCGCTCTGCGGGCTACAGCACGTGAGAGCTACTACCTCGGTCTCGGCCTCGCAAATATCATCACACTCTTCACTCCGGATGCCATCTGCCTGGGCGGCGGGGTGATGAAGAGCAGCGAGCTTTTCCTTGAGGAGGCGGGCAAGATCGTGAAGAAGTACTGCACTCAAGTGCCGGTAGACGGTACCAGGATCATGCTATCGACGCTGGGCCCGCAGGCCGGACTTCTCGGCGCCGCCGTGGCGTGGACCCAGCGATTCGCCTCAACACGATAAGTCTCCGATAGTTAGGCAGCTAGGCTCCGGGGCATTCATAACCGTCTATCGTGAAGCGGCAACCTTCTGATTCTCACTCGAAGCTTTCTCGAGCCGAGCACCACGGATCCACTCGAGAATGGTCTGGTACTCTCGACTCTTCTGGTTCGATTGCCAGCGCTGTCCGCCATTGTGGGTCGCCAGGTAATTGCCCACGTCACCTGCGCTATCTGTAGGTCTCGTCGGCTTGATCAGGATCAGGCTCTCAGTTGGGTTGGCGACGTTCACGACACGCATCGCATACTTGTAGTTTTCCTCGCTGTCCTGATCGGAGAAAACCCCTTGAGCATTTGGCGGTTGCAGCTTGAAGATGACATGGTTCGAATGGCAGAAAACGCAGGCCAGACCATCCGGCCCGCGCGCCGCCAGGATCGGCTCAACCTTGCTCTCAAAGAAACGAAAATCAAGAACTGATCCCGGCTGAACGTCTCGAAGCGAGTCGCCCAGATCCTTGCCTTCAAGTACTCTCTCGGCAATCAACTTGAGACGGGGATTTTTCGATTGATTCAGCTTCTCCATCGCTTCGCGGAATTCCGGCCGCTTTTCTACGCCTTTGACCTTGCCGAGAGTGTCCAGAGCGGCTGCGCCCACATTGGCATCCGTGCTCATCAAGCTGGTCATCACGGTGTCAACCACCAGCGGATATTCCAGCGGCGTTCTTAGTTTCTTCACGCCGGCGTTGCGGTTCAGATAGTCCTGGTCCTGCGACACCGCGCCGCCAGACAGGCCAAGTCTCTTTTTCAGAAATTCAGGATTGGCAGCCTCGTCCATGAAAGTGCGTTGTGCGATAGGACTGAGTTTTGCGAAAGCCGCTCTCAACGCCGGTTCGACTGCCGGATCATTGAGAAAGTGTTCAAATGCAATATCGACAGCCGCACGCCGGACATCGGTGTTTGGTGAGTTCAACGCTTCGAGGGCCTGTGACTGCAGGGCTGGTTGATGCATCAGGTCCGGAAACGAAGAAGCCGCGAAGAGTACCTGTGCATAGTTGTCAGGCCGCGGACGCTTCGTGAGCATTTCGCTCAGCGCCTTCTCTACTTCGTTTTCACCGATCCACGACGAGTCCGCCGGCAGCGCCGCAAGCAGCGGAAGCACCACCGCCTGGCTCTGGGGATTTCCATGTTTCAGGATCTCAATTACTTTTCGAACTAACTTTGGATCGGGTTTCCCGGAAGAATCAAGGTTGAGAATGCCGCGTCTGCCGCCTTCGTACACATAACGGACAGCCTCGCGCACCGCAGGGCTGGGATCTTCAGACAAGTTGAGCGCCGCGAACGTGAACTGCGCATCTCCTGCTTCGCTGAGTGTGCTGCCTGCCTTGAGCACCTCGATCTTCATGGAATCGTCGGCGTTTTTCAAACACTCAAGTAGTGCCTCTTCCAGCTCCGGTCCGGAGCTCTTGAAAAAATGAATCAAGTCGCTGTCGTTGCCGATGCGAGTTTGGAAGAAACCGTTATTCACGTCGTAGGTGAAGTCGACCGCTTCGCGATACGGCGGATATTCATAGCCCTCTCGATGAAGATCGGGCACGCCCGGAACATACTTTGTCAGCACCGCCGGAAGGCCAATCGACACCGTGTCTGCCTTGAGCTTCGGCAACGCGTAGTGCCGGATATGGAAATCCCAGAGAGCATTGAGAATGCCCTTGCGGCCGAGTGGCGTCCCCTCGCGCAGAACCTTTGCGAGCACTTGCGCCTGATCGCGGACAACTTCCTCGTAGCCGGTCTCGATACGTTCCTTGTCGTCCTTCATTCCCGCCGTACGCACCCAGGCCGAGAGATAGCCGGTATTCTCATCCAGCAAGTCGTAGATGCCCTCTTCCAGACCGCGTCGAACCATCGGGTCGTTTTCGGTATTCATGCGCACTGCGAGAGACTCAAGCGTGCTTCGGCGCATATCGGGTTTGTCGATCTGCCAGTAGTACCAGCGCCAGATCCCGGCTGCGGCCTCGAAGCGTACATACGGAACCGCATCGTTCAGGTTCTTTTCAAGCGCAGTGAGCAACTCCGAATCTCCAGTGAGATCGCGGAAGTGCTGATTGAAGACGCGAACCGCTCCCCAGCGGACACGTGCATCCGTCGCACCCAGCGCCGCGATAAGCATCTTGCGGCCTTGGGGAGCAGCCTCCGTACGTCGCGAGAGAATCATCCGGACGGCGTACGCTGCACTCGTCTGGACCATCTTTGTCTGATCGCCCAGTGCTTTCATCAGTTCCGGAAGAGAGCCTGGATCAGCCATATGGCCTAGTGCTCGGGCAGCGGCTTCTCGTGCCAGCGGCTGATCGCTTTGGACAAGAACTTCACGGATCTGGCGCAGCACTGGCTCGGGGGCGAGATCCCAGAATTGATCGAGTTGCTCGAGCAGGTGAGGCAAGTCGCCGGTGTCCAGATTTGTGGCGGGAGCTGGGTATGCCGCATTCCAGTTCTTTTCTTTGGTTGGGCCTGGATAAAGAGTTGACAATGCCATCACCGCAAACTGCGTGGCGCGGAATGGCGTATTGAATCCCTGGTAAACGGGATCGCCTTCCCAGCTCCCTTCGGGCCGCTGTGCTTTCAGCATGGCCTTGACCCCGAGCGCCATGTGAGCGTCGGTCTCAGGCCGTCGTCCGGCTTCTGCTAACGCGAGCACGATGTTGTACGAGATGAAGTCGGCTGGCTTCGCATTTTTGTCAAAGGGATATGGCCAGCCACCTTCTGCATTCTCGTAGTCGTAGGCTTTGGCGATGAGCTTGTCGATCTGAGCGGAGTACTTTTCGCGCCCGATCTCTGAGAGCATCATGATTTCCCATGCCACATCGATAAAGTTTTTGGGTTCGTAGGCCAGAGCCAGACTCTCGACGTGGTCACGTTCGGCGATCCATGATGCGTCGCCTGTCTGCTTGTGCACCATGTCAAAGGTGTGCCAACTCTGGTCGGCGATTTCGAAAGGACTCACGTCCGGTTCGCAGCCATCTGGCTCGTCGCCCGGCATCTTGGTTAAGCCCTTGTAGTGAATCTTGAGGTACTCGGCGTATGGCACATCGAAGTTCTGCTTCGGTGCATCATGCGTCACGTTCTGCTCGAATTGACGCGTGATCATCGGTAACCGGCTGGCCACGGTACGTGCCGTGTAGATCACGCGGACCCAGTTTGCGCCCGGCTCGCCGTAGAGCGGCCGCGTGTTGTTGTAGATTCGGTCCGTAAGGAACTCGAGCGCCGAACGCTGAGTCGGTGCATATCCGTTTTCGACAGCCTTCAGATAGCCGCGGGTCGTGAACTGCGAGGGATGGCAAGCAATACAGAGCTGTGTCTCGGAGTGCTGCATCACGGTGCGCAACGCAACAGCCCCGCGCCGCGGCGTGTTCGAGAGCCAGGTGTCGCCCATGTTGATCAGGAAATCCATGCCTGAGCGCACTGCCTCGTGCGGGTCAGGATAAGGAGGCACGCCATATTCGTAAGTGTGCAGCTGGAACGCGGGATGATTGGCGGCGACCCGCACATAGTATTCATGGCCCGGCTCGAGTATCCGGGTACGAAACTTGTAAAGGCCCGGATAGTTCTGCGTAGCCTCGATCCTGTATACGAACTCTCCGCTGGTGAAGGGGACTACATCAGGCCTTCCGTCTTTTCCTTTCCCTGACTGAAAAATGTCGACGTCGAGTGGGACGTCACGGTCGGTCACGTTCAGCACGAAGTAAACGAGCCGCGGTGCTTTTCCTTGAAAGATAAATTTGAACCATTCGAAGCCCTTGAGCATCGCTCCGTAGCGATCTTCCTTCGGAGCGGGCGAGTAAGGACGCTGATCGACCCCGCCGAAAATGGTCTGACCGAGTGAGAAGGGCTGTGCGTTCTGCCATGTGCCATTAGGCCCGGTAGCGACTACCCCGCGTTTCGAGCTTGTTGCATCAGAGGCCGTTTCTGAGATTTTCGTGAATGCCGTCGCGATCTGGGGCAAGTTCTTTCCCGTCGACGAGAGGCTCACTTTCAGCGGTCCTGCTTTGCGCGGTCGAAGAGTCAGATAAAAATCCAGATCAGCAGCGTGCAGCCATTTGCGATCGAGAGTTCCCTGGGCGTCCATCACTGTCACATCGACGGCCTCGCCTGACTGAAGCTCCGCTGGATCCTTGACCGCAACCGTGAGCGCATAGGACGAGCCGGCTTCTGCAGCACCAAGTTCGATCGTGCGGGCCTTCGCGGGTACCGATGCTCCGGCTTCCACCGCGCGGGTGACGTGAATGATCTCTCCAACGAAACAGCCGACGATGATCACCGGAACGACTGTCCAGAACTCGATCGTGTGGAAGTTGAACTTCATGTTCATGGAACTTTGCGTCCCCCAGCGAAGTTGTAAGTTTTCCGCCAGCATTTCACGCGGGAGCTAGCGCCCATCGAGGATAACAGGGCCTTCGCAGGTTCGAAATTATGAAGTTATGGAGATCCATGTCGCTCTGGAAACAGCCATGAGCAGCACCAAACGGCGTGTACGATGGTTTCGCATTGAAATTACCGCGCCGACCTCCGCCAAATCGATTATTCGGCATCTCGAAAGCTATGTGGAGTCTTCGATGTTTCGAATCTACGCACCTTCTTCACTCAAAGCAGGGCTTGCGCTTTGTCTGCTGGCATCATGTGCTGGTCCTGGTTCCTATGCTCAGAGTTCCGAACTGGCTTCAACGCCACCCATGGGCTGGAACAGCTGGAATCATTTCGCTGGAAAGGTCACCGATGTCGATGTCCGGGCGGCCGCCGATGCGATGGTGTCAAGTGGCATGCGCGACGCCGGATACTTGTACGTGAACGTTGATGACACGTGGCAGGGAACACGCGACGAGAAGGGCGAAATCCATCCCAACAGCCGTTTCCCCGATATGAAAGCTCTGTCCGACTACATCCATTCCAAGGGATTGAAGTTCGGCATCTACTCATCGCCCGGACCAAAAACCTGCGCCGGTTTCGAAGGAAGCTATCAACACGAGGAGCAGGATGCGAAGACCTACGCGGGTTGGGGCGTCGACTTTCTTAAGTACGATCTCTGCGGCCTTCGCACCGTCATGGGAATTTACGATCCGCAGCCGGACTGGAAGAAGGCCAGCGCAATCATGCGCGAGGCCTATCTAAAAATGCATAAGGCTCTGCTCAAGTCGGGCAGGCCCATGGTGTACAGCATCTGCCAATATGGTTCGGACTCCGTCTGGGAGTGGGGAGCTGAAGTGGGTGGGAATCTGTGGCGGACCACCGATGACATCAGTGACAGCTTTCGCAGTATGGCGCTGATCGGCTTTTCGCAAGCGGGACTCGAACGATACGCAGGGCCCGGCCACTGGAACGATCCTGACATGCTTGAAATCGGCAACGGGGGGATGAATTCGGATGAGTACCGGACCCAGATGAGTCTCTGGGCGATTCTTGCCGCGCCTCTGCTGGCGGGTAACGATCTGAGCAGAATGGACGACATCACGAAAAGCATCCTGATGAACAAGGAAGTCATCGCAGTTGATCAGGACAAGTTGGGAACTCAAGGCACTCGCCTTGGTCCGCTCCAGGTATGGGTCAAGCCACTCTCCGACGGATCAAAAGCCGTCGCCTTGTTCAACTTTGTTACGGATGACGTGCCTCAGCCAATTACGCTGCGCTTGAAAGACATCGGCTTTGATGGACTCGTTAATGTACGCGACCTTTGGGCGCACAAAGACCTCGGGCTCCTGCGAGATTCCTATACGGTTACGCCACCCAAAGGTGGAGTCGTTATGCTGCGGGTCGGTCAATGATCTGATCCTCCGCTTCTGGCAGAATAATTTGGGGTTGCAGAAGGAATGCAAAGGGAACTGGAGCAATGATACGCAGAACTGAGAATCAACTGAGCCGCAGAGATTTTGTGAAGATCGCCGCTGCCACAACCGTACTGCCAACGGTTCTCACCGGCCAGGCAAACGGTCAGCAGGCGGCGAGCGGAATGCCTGCCAACAACCGCATCAATATCGGTGTCATTGGTATGGGCTGGCAGGGCCCGGAAAACACGAAGGCCTTCCTGGCTCTGGAAGATTGTCATGTGGTCGCCGCGTGCGATATCGACCGTAATCATCTGCAAGGCGCCGTAAAGATGGTTAACGACGCATATGGAACCCAGGACTGCAAGGGCTTCCATGACTATCGAGAGCTGCTGGCTCTCCCTGAAATTGATGCCGTGATGATCGCCGTTCCTGACAACTGGCACGAGATTGTCGCTACCGAAGCCGCCCGTCGCAAGAAGGACATCTATTCAGAGAAGCCGCTGGCGCATACCATCGCCGAGCAGCAATCCATTGTGCGCGCCGTGGAGGAGAACAACGTTGTCTGGCAGACGGGTTCGTGGCAGCGTTCAAGCCCTATCTTCCACAAGGCGGCGGAAATTGTCCGCAACGGGCTGATCGGAACAGTGACGCGTGTCGAGGTGGGCCTGCCGGGCGAAAATTCCAACTACGATCACATCCGAGAGGAGACCGCTGCGAAGCTGGCAGCGGCTGGTGTGAGTGGCGGACTCGAGCAGATCGTTCCTGGCACCAAGGCATGGGATGCGTTAGTTACTCCTCCGCCGGTGGAGCTGGACTATGAAACCTGGGTGGGGCCGGCGCGGATGGAACCCTACATGAAGGCGCGCTCCCACAAGTGCTGGCGCTTGAACTACAACACCGGCGGGGGAAAGCTTGTCGACTGGATTGGACATCACGGCGACATCGCGCATTGGGGTCTCGACTTCGACAACACCGGGCCGCTGGAGGTGGAAGGCAATGGCGAACTCCCGCCTACCAATGCGGTTTGGAACACCGTCCAGCACTACCGCTTCGAGCTAAAGTACCCGGGCGGCGTCACCATGACAGTTGCCGGAGGCTATCCCGACATCAAGATGGGCACTAAGTGGATCGGCACCGAGGGATGGGTTTGGGTCGACCGCGACGGATTCGACGCGTCGAACCCCGCGTGGAAGCGGGGCAAGTACCTGCCTCGAGAGCTGCGCAAGGTGAAGCTCTATACCTCTGACCATCATCAGCAGAACTTCCTGAATTGCATTAAGACCCGTCAGGCAACCGTCGCTCCGGTTCAGGTAGGACATCATTCAGCCATCCCCGGCCATCTTTGTACGATCTCTGCACTGACTGGGCGGAAGATTCGCTGGGACGCGAAAGCGGAGAAAATCATTGGGGACGCGGAAGCCAGCAAGCTGACGACTCGCGAATACCGGTCCCCGTGGAAGATGAGTATTTAGAACTGGGCCATGCAGGTCTGCATGCAATGGTCCCAGGCAGCAGAAAGCGACTGACTGCTTGAAAGTCGAATCACAGGGTGGGAGTTGGTGGACCTGATCGGGATCGAACCGATGACCTCTTCCATGCCATGGAAGCGCGCTCCCAGCTGCGCCACAGGCCCACTTAGGCGGGGTACAACTCCTCTATTGTCTCTGCTTTGAGTTAATCCGTCAATTAGCCGGAATGAGCGTTCCAACTCCTTCGTTGCGCTGGGCCGCCAGCCTGAGACCTCGTTCGCTTTACTTTCAACTTCAACCTTAGACAAATCGGACCAGGACACCGTCGAGCCGACGCGGTTAACCCCGCCGACGGGGCTCACCGAGGCCCGGTTCGGAAAGCGCCCTATCCGGATTCGTATTGTGGTTTTTCTTCGTTTTTGCAGATCAAAGCGTTCATCCACGGCATAAGCGGTGCAAAATGCGCCGTATGCAACCCGGATCCCTCGTGACCGGGAACACTTTGGGGGGCTTCCGGTGTCTAAGAAAATAGGCGCGCGGGGCAGTTGGAACGAAGCTTCGCACCCTGCGCACCCGGTAGTAGGCACTCGACAAGATTTTGCAGTGTTGTGAGATAACTGCCGCGGGCAGATTCAGACCTGGCATGAACTTCATACATGGAGATGCCAAGTGTGATGCTGATGCGGTAACGTGGGGGGAACTGAATTGCAGGCGGATCTCACCATGGGAAATATCGCAAGCGCGCTGACCCTTCAACCCGATGAAGCCGCGCTGATCGCGGAGTTGCAGGCGGGGTCTGAAGAAGCGTTTGCCTGGCTGATCGCTCGTTTTCATCAGCCCATCTACTCGCTTCTCGCGCGTACTGTGCACGACCGGGCCGACGCGGCCGATCTGACCCAGGAAGTCTTCGTCAAGGTCTTCCGCGGCGTGGGGCGTTTCCATGGGGAGTCCTCGCTGCGTACCTGGATTTACCGAATCGCCTTGCATGAAGCATCGAATCAGCGCCGCTGGTGGATGCGTCACAAGCAGCAGGAAGTTCCCATCGAGCAGGAAATTGGCGGCGACGTCACTTACGGTACGTCGATGAAGTTAAAGGAGACTCTTGTCGACCCAGGCGAGTCCCCCTTCGAGATGGCGCTTCATGAGGAGAATCGCGCGCGGGTTGAAGCAGCACTCAGCCGGGTTCAAGAGCCATTCCGTACGACGCTCATCCTCCGGGACATTGAAGGATTCGTTTATGAAGAGGTAGCCGAGATTCAGGGGGTAAATCTCGGAACTGTGAAATCGAGGCTCGTGAGGGGACGGGCCCTCTTAAAGGCCATCCTTGAGGAAGCACGATCGGCAGACGCAGCTGCAATGCGTCGCGGGTTTGAGGTTTCCCTGAGAGAGGAGGCGAGGTGAGCGACTGCAACTCCATCCAATCGAAATTCTCGGAGTATCTCGATGGCCGGATGACCGGGCACGAGATGCAGAGCGTTGCTGCCCATATTGATGACTGCCGGGATTGTTCGGTGGAATGGGCAGGTCTCAAAAAGACGCAAATGGCATTGTCCTCCCTGGGCCCAGTGCCTCAGCCTCAGGATTTGCTCTTGCGCATTCGAGTAGCTGTGAGTCAGGAGCGGGCGCGCTGCCGGAGGAGCCTGATTCAGAGCTGCAGGCTTGCGTGGGACAACACAATCGGCCCGTTCGTACTGCAGGCGGCAGCCGGTTTTGCCAGCGCTGTCTTGCTGCTGGGCACGGTTACGGTGCTTGTGGGGATGTTCACGCGGCCGGAGATGGCTCACGGGGTGGATGAACCCCTAGGCATGGCCACGGCGCCGCATTTCCTTTATTTGTCTTCAGCCGTCAGCAGCAGCGATCAGATCCGCGAGGTCAGCTCGCCAGTCATGGTTGAGGCCTACATCAATGGCGAAGGTCAGGTTTACGACTATCGCATCGTCTCCGGCCCCGTCGACGATAAGACGCGCGCACAAGTGGAAAACCTTCTTCTCTGGAGCCACTTCGAGCCAGCCCGCTTCTTCGGGCAGCCGGTACGGGGCCTCGCCGTCCTCTCGTTCTCCGGAGTCTCCGTTCGCGGATAGACTTTCCTGGTTCCAATCTGGCCCTTGCGCTCAGAGCGCGAGGGCCTTTCCTTTGCCGGGTGTTGTTCGTCTAATATTTGTGCTTCAAAGCATTCCCAGCGGCTAGCAGGCCACGGACCGGAACCCATCAGTCGGGTCTGCCCGCGAACTCGTCCAATGCCGTAGACTTCAAGCAAGGTCCTTGTTCATGTTCTCAAGCCGTTTTTGTAGTGTTGCCAGCGCTCTCTTTGCTACCGTTTGTCTCCTTGCCGTTTCAGGCGCACCTCCCGCTTCCGCCCAATCTTCGAGCAGTCAGCAAAGCTCCTCCTCACAGCCAATCCAGGAGAAGGCGCCAACCATTGTCGATCCCGCTGGTCCTACGATTTCGCTAACCCCCTCCCCCCAACTCTTTTTCATGGCTGCTGCGCTCAACGCCTGCGGCTATGACGAAGGTCTTGACGAAAGTTCTCCGGTACGTAAGCGCGTTCGGGATGAGATCAATGCGGCTCTTACGAAGAGCGAAGAGGCCCGGGCAAAACGGGATAAGGTCTGTCTCTATATCGCTCAGCACCGCATGACGGGCTCACAGCGGGACATTTCGCAGTACATTTCCCTGGCGCTCTACCTGAGCCCTCCGCCCGCTCTCGAAACCACAGTCGAGTTACCCGAGATGCCCCCCGATTCGACCCAGGTGGTTGAACTCGTCCCGTTGCTCAGAGACTTCGCCCAGGCAGTCGACCTGAACGGTATCTGGCTCTCTGTGCGAAAGACCTACGACGACGAGACGAACAATCTGCATGATCCGTTATCGAAGATGATCGTCTCCACGAACCTCTATCTGAAGATGCCGGCCTCAACTTACGTAGGCCGCCGGTTTGTCGTACTGATCGAACCGATGCTTTCGCCCAAAATGGTGAATGCTCGCATCTACGGAACCGATTATGTGGTCGTGCTTTCGCCCGTGAACGGCAATATCGACATGCAGAACGTGCGCCATGTCTATCTCCATTACACGATCGAACCTCTTCTCTACTCCCGTACGAACGCCATCGATCGAATGCAGCCGATCATGAAAGAAGTTCGCGAAGCTCCGCTCGAGTTCCGTTACCGCTCTGAGACTGTGCCGCTCGTCGTTGAATGCCTGATCAAGGCTATCGAAGCGCGAACCGTGAACACCGGCATCTCGGACTACAAGATTCCGGCCGGGGTTGACCGCTCTCAATTGCCTCGGTACGAACGCGAGCGTATCGCGACCCAGCAGAAGCAGGAGACAGTTCGGGTTGCCGCTGTTCAGCACGATATGAAGCAGGGGTTCGTACTTACCCAATATTTTTTCGAGCAATTGATCCAGTTCGAAAAGGACGCCGCCAGCCTTCGCGACGCGATCGGAGAAATGGTTTATGGCATGGACATAGAACAGCAGGTCCACCGAGCGCGTCAAACCGAGTTCGACCAGAAAGCCGATGACGACATTCTGCAGCGGAGCAAACCGCGCACGCTTACCGGCCTCGATCTCGCCGAGGCAAAACTCGCAGAGGGAGACGTAATCACGGCAAGCTCCATGGCCCGCAAGGTTCTGGCGAGCAAAACTGACACGCTCGATTCCGTGGCTCAGGAGGCGCGCGCAGACTTCATCCTTGCTCGAGTGGCAATAGCCACCGGCCACCCTGATCAGGCTATAGACGATTTTCAGAAAACCATCGCGACCAGCAAGGAGCCGCGGTTGTTGGCATGGTCACACATCTACCTTGGTCGCATGCTCGATCTTGATTGCAAGCGCGATCAAGCCGTGAGCGAGTACCAGCAGGCTCTTTCTGTACGAGACGGCCAGCAGGACACGCGACTTGCCGCGGAGCGGGGAGTGAAGACGGCTTACGCAGTGAAGGGGCATAGTTGCGAAGAGGATGCTGACGCGCCGGAGACCACTACGCCGCCGAAGTCCGATACATCGCCTGCGCCGCAAGGTCCGCCCAAACAGCAATAATCTCCAAAGCATGAACATCGATCACCGGCTGGAAATGAGAAAGGGGAGCCAAAAAGGGCTCCCCTTGAATGATTCCGGTCAGCTAGATAATCAATATCCGGTTCACGTGGTCAGAAGCGAAGCTCTGGACCGAAAGTTACGCGTAGGTTGTTATAGGCTCCATTATTGAAATAGATTTGATCGCCGGCTTCCAGGCGCAAACCGATCGGACCAAAGAATCCCTCGATACCGCCGCCCGGGTACGCAGCAAAGTGCGTTGTGCCGCCGCCGAACTGATCGAAGGCGTTGCTGAATGTATCTCCCGATACTGTGGTTGTCGAGCTATGACTAAATTCAGTGAAGCCTACCTTGCCCGTCACAAATGCGCGGAACGGTCCGGAAGTCCCAAACTGAAACTTCGGTCCGAACAGCCCAGTGAGTGGACGAGTCCGGCTTTCCACTGTTGTGCTGCTCAAGGTGCCTGAGTTGTCGCCCGTGTTGAGAGCGGTGTAGTTCTTCTTGAAGTCGTAGCTCATTTCACCTTCAAGAGCGATGTTTGGATGTACGTTGAACCCTACTCGGGCTCCAAGTCCGACAAAGTTCACGGCATTGCCACCCGACGGCTTGACGCGGAAAAGATCTCCGAAAACGCCTACTGTCGCGTGATTGAGGTCCCATCTGCTGTGATTAGGTGGATTTTGAACGTACTGTGGTGGAGGAGAAGGCGGGGGCGCCTGGTCCTGAGCGGTGATTGCGAGGGGAAGTGCCAGAACGGTGAGCAGCCCGGCACAGCCAACAATGCGTTTCATGAGTGTGTACTCCCAGAGTTGAGTTATCCTCGCCGCAGACGAATCTGCGGGTCGAGAAGCGTTCGCGAACATCACGTGAGGAGATCAATCCCACAACGCCCGAACTCGTCTCTAGATGCCTCGATCGAGCTTCAGGTTGGCAGGCCTGGGGTTGCCTGTACCGGCTAAGTTTTTCGTTGCGACAAAGATGCAGGCAAGGGGCCTGTTAGACAATGTGGTCCCTGTCGCGACGAACCCGGACGCTCCGCTTGGATCGCCGTACACGTCTAAGGAATAATTGGAGAAGAGACTGTCTGCGGCATGACCGGGCCTGGATCTGGCCAGATCTCCATGGAGGGTCAACGCTGGCTTGTCCGGCAGAGGATATGTGGAAACGGCTTTGACAGAACTGGAATCGGCTCTCGGCCATCAGTTTGAGAAACCCGAGTTGCTGCTCTGCGCGCTGACCCATCGTTCTCTGGTCAACCAGCAACTGCAAAACCGTGACGACGATCCGTCACTCCTTGCGACTGACAATGAGAGGCTTGAGTTTCTTGGAGATGCGGTTTTAGGGCTGGTGATTGGAGAAGCTCTGTTTCTCAGCCATCCCGAGTGGCAGGAAGGCGAGTTGACGCGGGTGCGTTCTCAACTCGTGAGCCGCCAGCATATGGCCGGGGTGGCGGAAGAGGTTTCCCTCGGTGAGCATCTGCGCCTCAGCCGCGGGGAGGATCGAAGCGGCTTGCGTCGGAAGAGCACCGTTCTGTCGAACACGATGGAAGCCGTCATCGGCGCCCTGTTTCTGGACGGCGGCCTTGAGCCGGTACGGGAATTTGCCCGCCGGTATGTCATGGGCGACAGAGTGGAAAGGCTGGCAGAGGAGTTACGCCTGGGGGCCGCACTAGGTAACTACAAGTCTGCCCTACAAGAACGCCTCCAGGCAGAACGTGTGGGAGCCCCTGTCTATCGCGTCAAGAGCGAGAGCGGACCCGATCATCGCAAGCGCTTCCTGGTCGAGGTGCGGTTGAAACCTGCCGACGGAGAACCCGGCAAGCCGCTGGCACGCGGAACAGGAACGACGAAAAAGCATGCGGAGCAGGACGCAGCACGGAAAGCTCTGGCACGGCTGACCGGCGCGCTGACCGCAACGATCGCAGAAGAGATGGAACCGGAGGAAGAAGAGACCGAATGAGTGCCCCCGCTCAGTCGCCTGCACCTCCATTGCACAGGTCGCACGTCTGGGAACACCTCCCCACGGTGCCAGAGGCTGTCGCATCGCTACTGCGCACGGTTGTAGTCGCATTATTTCTGCTCACGTTTGTCGTGCAGCCGTTTTTGATTCCATCCGAGAGCATGGAGCATACGCTGCTCGTCGGGGATTTCCTGCTTGTGAACAAGCAGGTATTCGCGCCCGATGGCAGGCTCTCGGATTACATCCTCCCATACCGGCAGGTTCAGCGTGGCGATATTGTGGTGTTTCATCACCCCGAACCGCACCCATACCTGGTGAAGCGAGTGGTTGGAATTCCTGGTGATCGAATCAGGATCGAAGATGGGCGCGTGAGCGTAAATGGCACGGTTACGAACGAGCCGTACGCTGCATTCGAGCCGGCAGCGCCGAACCTGTTTCGCGACAACTTTCCCGCGAAAATCTACACCGACCCTGAGGTAGACCCGGACTGGTGGAAGCAGATGCAAACGCTTACGCAGAACGGTGAACTGGTGGTTCCCGCCGATGACTATTTCGTGCTCGGGGATAACCGCAATCACAGCTATGATTCGCGCTCATGGGGATTCGTGCCGCGCCAGGCAATCATCGCCCGTCCACTGGTGATCTATTTCTCAGTTCGCCACCCATCCAGCACGGATGTGCAACAGGCCACGGATGATAGACTCGGACACGATAGGGAACTCTCGGCACGCCTTGCGGCATTTGCGCGTTGGAAGCGTATCTTCCGCGTAGTGCACTAGTCTCGACAGCCCATCGGGAGCCGGATAGCTATCAAAGCACAGAGCGACAGGATGACCACAAAGAACACGCCACCCGTCAAAGTAACTACAGATACTGAGCCCGTTGCAGAAGAGAAACACGAAGAGACGCCGTTCGAGGCCGCGGCCAGCATCTGCTCTGTTCTGGTGGTTGGGCTTTTTATACTCACTTTCCTCGCCCAGAATTTTGTCATCCCGTCCGGTTCGATGGAGAAGACGCTGTTGGTCGGCGACCACCTGGTTGTCGATCGCATTTCCCTGGCTCCGCCTTCCAAGTGGATGCCCCTCGTCCACTACCGTGAACCAAAGCGCGGCGACATTGTTGTCTTCATCAAGCCGGGCACCATCGACAGTGAAGGAAAACCGACCATCCTCTTTCTGGTAAAACGTCTGGTCGGAGTGCCCGGGGATCACATTCATCTTCACAATGGAGTCGTGTACATCAACGGTCAGGAACATCCGTATCCGTACGCGCAGCCGACAACGGAAGAGAACTTCACGCCGTTCCTTGATGAGTTTCCGTCCATAGCACCCATCGGCAATGGCGATCCGAACACCGGCACACCTGACGCATGGGCGAATGAATTTCCCAGCCATGTGGTCGATGGAGATTTGGTGGTCCCCCCCGGGAAGTTTTTCATGATGGGTGATAACCGTCATGACAGCCTCGATTCGCGTTATTGGGGGTTCGTGCCCCGTGAAAACGTCATCGGCAGGCCGCTCTTCAACTATTGGTCATTCGTGACGCCGGAACATCAGTACGACGAAACCGGAATTGGCAACAACGTCGCATGGATTGCGCACGTTGCGCTTCATTTCTTCACCGACACGCGCTGGAAGCGCACGCTGCACCTCACTCGATAATGCGAGAGTTGCAGGAGAGCTTCGCATCAGAACGCACACCATGACGGAAGAAGCGCAAGGGCGGCGGCAAAGGCGATCAAGGCTCTGGATGCCCGCTCTTGCGTTGACCATCCTAGTTTCGATCGTTGTCCTCCCACCGTTGTTCAGCATCAATCGGTACAAAGCCCGCATCGTTGGGGCGATGTCCAGTTCGCTTGGCCGGCCTGTCCGTCTCTCCGCTGTAGAACTTCGGCTTCTTCCACGCCCCGGTTTTGTGATCACCGATCTCACCGTGCAGGAAGATCCCGCCTATGGCGCCGAGCCGGTGCTACACGCCAATGAGGTTAAGGCGGCTATACGCCTCTCTTCACTTTGGCGCGGCCGTCTCGAAATCAGCCGAATAAGTGTCGATGAAGCGAGTCTCAATCTCGTGCGAACCGGCGATGGCCGCTGGAATATCGACAGCCTTTTTCACACCGCGGCGCAGGTTCATCCCGATGCATCGAATCCGCGCAAATTGGCCTTGCCCTACCTGGAAGCGACCAACTCAAGAATCAACATCAAGAAGGGACTGGAAAAACTTCCGTTCTCGCTGCTCAACGCCGACCTCTCGTTCTGGGAAGAAAATCCCGGCGACCTGCGGGTGCGTCTGAAGGGTCAGCCGGCACGTACCGATGTCAGTCTCGAACTCGGTGACACCGGCATCGTGCAGCTGGAAGCGAGCATGCGCCGCGCGTCGGAGATGAGGCTAATGCCGGTCCACGTCGAAATGGAGTGGCGTCAGGCGCAACTCGGACAGCTCAGCCGTCTGCTCATTGGTAGCGATCCCGGATGGCGCGGCGATCTCACTGCCGAGATGAAGCTTGACGGAAATGCGGAATCGGCAAATGTAACCACTCGCCTGCGCGCAACAGGAGTGCATCGCGCAGAGTTTGCACCGGCCGAGCCGTTGGACTTCGATGCAAACTGCGGCTTTACGTATCGCCACTCAGCGCGAGCGATTGAGAAGATCTCCTGCAACTCGCCTCTGGGCAACGGCCGTCTTCTTGTCGCAGGCAACCTGCCCGGCAACGGGGAGCCAAAGCTGTCTCTTCAGCTCGATAAGATTCCGGCTCAAGCGATCCTCGATGCGCTGAGAACGGTCCGCAGTGAAGTGGGCGTTGGCCTCGAGGCAACAGGAACGCTCAGCGGCCGAGTCGACTACGACGCCACAATCCTGCCTTCCTCCATGCCGCCGCCACCGCCCAGAAAATCTCTGCATCATGCGAAGGCGTCTGCGAATCCGCCGCCACATCTGCCGGCACAGCTTAAGGGCAGCATCATCATTGATTCGCTTCGTCTCAGCGGCGGCAGCCTGAACCAGCCAATTTTGATTCAGAAGGCGACACTGGAACCTGCATCCACCGACGATGGAAAGAATGAAATCCTTGCCGGCGTATCGTCTGTTCCCGCCGGAGCGCCTGCGCCTTTGGCGGTCACAGTCCGTCTCACGCAGGGCGGGTACCAGGTTTCCATAAAAGGCGCGGGGACGCCCGCCCGGTTGAGCCAGATCGCTCAGGCAGCCGGCCTTAAAGAAGCGAAGGCGCTGGATGCTGTCGCCGGTGATCCAGTAGTCCTCGACCTTTCTATCGCGGGCCCATGGCTTCCCGCACCGGACATTCTTCTCGCTGAGAGCTCCGGCAGCGGTGTTTCCCCTGTTGCTGTATCCTCGCCCCTCTCATTGCAACCCATTCCCGATCGCCTGATCGGCACTGTCACCCTGCACAATGCGAACTGGAAGAGCGAAGTTCTTGCAAGTGCCGTTCAGATATCGCAGGCTGTGCTTCACCTCAACGGTGGTACGAGAACCTGGGACCCCGTCGCATTTGCCTATGGCCCCCTCAAAGGCACAGCTCGCGTTGCGATCCCTGTGTGCGATCCGGATCAGGAGTGCATTCCCACCGTCAGTCTCGACTTCCCGACACTCGATGCGGCTGAGCTTCAGGCGGCCTTGCTGGGTTCGGAGAAGAAAGGGACTCTTCTCTCTTCCGTGATTTCTCGAATCACTTCTTCGTCGCCCGATCGCAAGTGGCCGATGGTTCAGGGAGAGCTGAAAGTTGAGACTCTCTTACTCGAGCCGGTAACACTAAGCAACCTGTCTGCCAAACTGAAGGTTGGACCTGCCGTAGCCGACTTGACGAGCCTGGACGCAGACTTGCTCGGTGGGCAGATTCACCTCACCGGAAAAGTTGAGAACGGCGATAAGCCTTCCTACTCATTGGAAGGCCGCGCAGATGGCATCGAGCCAGTAGATTTATGCCGCATGCTTGATCTCGAATGCTCAGGTCGACCGATCGACGGTACGGGAAAAGTTCAGCTCGCGGGATTTACCAGGTCCGACCTTGGATCATCAGCGAAAGGCACCCTTCATTTCGAGTGGAGGAAGGGAAGTATCACGGGTAGGACTTCCGACTCCGGCGACCCTCCTCCCGCCAGCCTCTCCCACTTCGATACCTGGAACGGAGACGCGGAAATCGCGAACAACGCCGCGACACTCACGGAAAACACCCTCAGAACCGGAGCGCGCAACATCACGGTGAAGGCCGCGGTAACATTCGCCATCCCGCCTCGGATTGCTTTCGGCGCACCCAGGCCCGGGGCTCCCAGAAAATAGCCTCCGGCTTCGCCCTGGTCATTACAATCAGATCATGGCATCCAAGGCCGTCTCTTCCCCCGTTGAGATCCGATGTAAAGGCGTGCTGTTCGATATGGACGGCATCCTGATCTCCTCGATCGGCTCAGTAGAACGTAGCTGGACGAGGTGGGCCGAAATGCGGGGCGTCGATCCCGAATTTGCCTGCAAGATGGCCCATGGCCGCCGCGCCATTGAAACTGTGGCCCTGCTTCGTCCCGATCTCGACAGCCAGGCTGAACTCAAGCTTATTGAAGACATCGAACTCGCCGACGGCGAAGGCTTGGCAGTGCTTCCGGGCGTGCTCGACCTACTGAGAGCTCTGCCTCCCGCTCGGTGGACAGTCGTTACCAGCGCGACCCAAAGACTCGCCACACAACGTCTCGCGCAGGCTGGAATCCCGGTACCTGAGCACCTCGTTACTGCCGACGACGTAGAGCAAGGCAAGCCCGACCCTGCGCCTTACCTTGCCGGTGCGGCGGCTATCGGCGTGCCACCCGAAGACTGCATCGTCTTCGAAGATGCGGAATCCGGCACTCTGGCTGGACGCGCCGCCGGCTGCACCGTGGTAGCCACTACCTTTTCACACGAAATTGAATCACTCTCTGCCGCTCACTATCTCATCGAGGATGTGACTGGTGTTCAGGTGCGCAATTTGCCGGGCGAGCAGGGAATTGTTCTCACCTTTTCGCCCCTGACTATCGACTGAACTCTTATTCGTTCGCCTCGATGCGGCGACCGTGCGCATCCTGCAGCGGGCGCGAGTTCATCCGGAAGAGATAGGTGAACGCGCGGACCTGTTCCAGGCTCAGGCTGATCTCGTTCTCGAGCACAAACCAGCGCACACCTTCGGTGCAGGGGGGCGTGCTGATTGATCCCATGTAAGTCCAGTAGCCCTGGTCGGCAGGCAGAAAGCCTCGCGGATTGACCATTTCGGTCACCGTTTCCTTGGCGCCTGCTGTCTTTGGCAGGTGCGGCCAGAGCATGGCAAGAACCGCATTGGGACTTCCACGATCCATCGCCATCCGTATTTCAACGATCGCCATCTTCCCATCAGAGCTCTTGTGGAGCAACTCTACGTCCATGTCGGTGAGCTTGCCGTTCACCGAGCTCTCGCCGGGATGATGAAATTCGAATCGCTGGAGTTCGTAGCGGACCCCGTCGGCAACGATATAGCTCCCCGGCTTCACGTGCGCGATGATGAGGCTTCCGGTGTTTTCCAGATCCACGGAAGCCGCCATGTAATGAAACTCGATCGGCTGCAGCTTCTTGTTCAAGTGGGCGCCGTGAATGTCGATTGGCGATTGCTCATGCCCTTTGGAGCACGTTTGATAGGCAGGATCGAGCCTTCCCCAGGCCAGCGGCCCGGTCTTTCCGGCATAGTCCCAATTGGTTCCGGATTGCGCCCAGGCACAAGCGCTGCCCAGAATGAGAGCAATCAAGGATGCACAAAGGCGCATGAATCAGCTCCTGCTGGTCGAGTGACAACCCTGAAATTCTAAAGCACCGGGCATTGATGCAATTTAAGGTGACCCCCAGCACTTGTTACGGTTCAAGGCAATCCGCTCAAATCGACGAGGTAGACTGAACGGAATTGTCGAAGCGGTTGAGAAAGCGGGTGCCCGCCCCGCCTTGTCATCTGGAAGGAATCATCAGACCCCATGAGCACGACAAATCCCCTGCGCACTGCACCACGAAAAGCGGTCGTCATTTTCTTGCTCGCGGTCTTCTTCACTTTCGGCGCGATTGCAATCGCCAACGACATCACCGGAGGGGGAAGGATGTCCTTTCCCAAGCTGATCTGGTCTTTTTGCATTTCCGGTGCATTCGCGATTGGCTATGCCACGGGAGGCATTACGCTTCGCTCCAAAGTCTGGAAAGCGATGATCCCCCTGTTCATTCTGCAAATGGTTGTCATGGGATACCTGACGAGACGCTTTCCGGACGCGCCCCGTGTCAGCCAGATGAACAGCGCCCAGATGGAAAGTCACCTTGCCAGGCTGAACTTCGACGGTATCGCGGTGATCATTGCAGTCTGTCTGGGGTATGCGGGCTTTGTTCATGTCTTTGTTAGCGAAGGCAGGCGTCATATCCGCGCCCAGGCTGAGAAAGCCCAGCTGGAAGCAGAGATGGCCGCAGCACGAGAAGTACAGCAGGTCATGCTGCCTGAAGATGCAACTGAGTCCTTCCCCGGCTATTCAGTCGAATCCGTCTACCGGCCCGCATTGCAGCTCGGAGGCGATTTTTTTCAAATCTTCCCGGCTGGGGACAACGGGTTCCTGCTTGTGCTCGGCGACGTTGCCGGCAAAGGCCTCGCAGCTGCTATGCACGTCTCCATGCTGGTGGGCGTCATTCGCACAGTTGGCCTCGAAACGATCGATCCTGCAATCATTCTTGCCAAACTACACGAGCGTCTCATAGGCAGGACCTCTGGCATTTCAACTGCTCTTGCCGCGCACGTTTCTGCCTTCGGATCAGTCACCATCGCCAACGCCGGCCATCTCTCGCCTTACCTTGACGGCCAGGAACTCGAACTGCCAGGCGCCTTGCCTTTGGGAATTTCGGAGGGCGGCATCTACAAGTCTGTCCATTTCGAGCTCGCGGCGGGCAGCCGCCTCACTTTCTACTCGGACGGAGTAGTTGAGGCGCAGAACAAGGCAGGCGAACTCTTTGGTTTCGATCGCGTGCGCGCCATATCCACTGAAACGGCGGACGCAATCGTTGAGAAGGCGGTCCAGTTCGGCCAGGCTGACGACATCACGGTTGTTACCATCAAGCGGCTTGCGAACAGCGAAAGCTCCAGCGTCAGGCTCACAGGTGCGCCCCAGACGGCTTAGCTGTCTGGATCTACCCGCGGATCGAGGCAAAACAAAAGGGACTCCTTTCGGAGTCCCTTTCGCAGTTACCAGCTCGGCCTTAACGTGCGCCTGCTGTCGCAGCCACACCCGCCTGCTCGGCAAGCTTGGCAGCCTTATCCGTTGCTTCCCAGGTAAACTCTGGCTCGGTGCGGCCAAAGTGCCCGTAAGCAGCCGTCTGCCTGTAAATCGGACGGCGCAGGTTGAGGCTCTCGATAATAGCCTTCGGCGTCAGAGAGAAGTTCTTGCGCACGAGTTCGGTGAGCTTCGCCTGGGTGATCTTTCCGGTTCCAAAAGTCTCCACCAGCACGCTGACCGGCTCCGCAACGCCGATGGCGTATGCGAGCTGAACTTCGGCCTTGTGGGCGAGCCCGGCAGCCACAATATTCTTGGCGATGTAGCGCGCCATGTACGCCGCCGAACGGTCTACCTTGGTCGGATCCTTGCCCGAGAACGCGCCGCCGCCGTGACGGCCTGCACCACCGTAGGTATCCACGATGATCTTGCGTCCGGTCAGCCCGGTGTCACCCATCGGTCCGCCGATTACAAAACGGCCGGTCGGGTTGATGTGATACTTCGTGTGCTCGTCGAGCAGCTTCGATGGGAGAACCGCCTGAATGACGTGCTTCAGGACATCGGCGTGGAGTTCGTCGTTGCCGATCGTCTCAGAGTGCTGGCTGGAAATCACGACCGCGTCGATGCGGGCCGGCTTGCCATTCTCGTCGTATTCAACCGTGACCTGACTCTTGCCGTCGGGGCGGAGATAGGGGAGCTTTCCGTTCTTGCGAACGATGCTGAGCTGGCGGGTTAGCTTGTGCGCCAGGGCGATCGCTGCCGGCATCAATTCAGGGGTTTCGTTCGTTGCGTACCCGAACATCATTCCCTGATCGCCGGCGCCGCCAGTGTCCACACCCTGGGCGATGTCGCCAGACTGCTTGTTGATCGAGGAGATCACCGCGCAGGTGTTCGAGTCGAAGCCGTACAGGGCGTTGTCGTAACCGATGGATGCAACCACGCCGCGTACAAGGCTCTGGAAGTCGACGTAGGCCTTCGTGGTGATTTCACCCGCGATGACCACAAGGCCGGTGGCGGTCAGCGTCTCCGCCGCTACCCGGCTGTACGGGTCCTGTTCGAGGCAGGCGTCCAGAATGGCATCGGATACCTGGTCTGCAATTTTGTCGGGGTGACCTTCCGTGACCGACTCAGAGGTAAACAAAAAACGATCGCTCAACTTCGCATTCCTCCCCTTTTGAAGGGCTTAAGGTAGATTGTCCGCCGTGAATTGGCTGATGAGGGCAGTTGCAGCGGAAGACAAGGCGCATGGGCCGACCGGGGTCGCACCTGCGCACTTATCTATGGTAATTGCGATGAGCCTTCAGGAGCAAAGAATGGCAGCAAACTGCGGCGACGAGGCACCCAGAGGAGCAATGCGGGGGGCCAGTGGCGGCAAAGGATACCGCAGGTAGAGATGGTCAGAATAACGATTTGAGAGGCTTCAGTGCTTCATCCACGAAGCCGCGTGAGCAACCACGGTGTGAGCCTTGGTCGGAACCGGAACGACAGAGCTCCACCACCCGGCCCTCACTCCCACGTAGCGCACCGTCAGATAGCCAGCCACCGCAACCACCGCCATCAGGACAGCCGCTCCGACCCAGCGCAGCCGGACCTCCATCGCCTCGCGGCGCTGAATGCGCTCCTTGCCAACGTTGGAGGCAAAGGTCGCCCAGCCATTGTCCGGAGTGTCTACGGTCAAACCTATCTGGTTAGTGGCTTTGACGAACCGGTCGGTCCAGTCCCGCGTATCGAGCCCCAGGGCCCCGACATACCCGCGGACAATGCCTTTGCTGAGGATTCCACCAGGAAGCTGTTGGTACCGATCCTGCTCCAGCGCAACCAGGTGGCGCTGGCTGATCTTGGTGACAGCGGTGATCTGCTCGAGCGCTATACCGCGCGATATTCGCTGCGATCGAAGCTCTTGCCCAAAAGTACTCATTTGGTAACCAGTCCCGTCATAATAGCCCGTGGCATTTTCCACAGCAAGTTACGAAGGATATTTTGTGTATGAACCAAGTTTATCACCCTTAGTATCACCGAGCTAGGGGTGTCAAAAGTGCTTTCTGTCACTCCAAATTGTGCAAAACCTCTTCGGCTAATTCTGCCCGGCTGGGAAGTGCAAAACTGGTCCGCCCGGCACAAAAGTGAACCGCAGGTATTCTGATATGCACTGGGAACAGGGCTGATACGCTTAGTTTCAGGGCTGTTGCTCTTTCGAGCCTGCCAAACTTAATGAACAAGCTTGTTATTGCGAACTTGCTGCACCGCCCGCTTCGATCCCTGATCAGCATCACCGCGGTCGCGATCGAGGTCATCATGATCCTCTCCATCGTGGGCATCTTCATGGGAATGCTTAACGACAATAAGCAGCGCACCAATGGAATAGGTGCGGACCTGATGATGCGGCCTTCAAATTCCGCGGCCATCAACGGAATGGGCGGAGCAAGTATGTCTCTGAAGACCGCCGACTTTCTTCGGGGCCTTCCTCATGTCGCGGTCGTCTCTCCCGTGAACATTCAGTTCTCGATGGGGAGTTCCGTCGAAAACATATACGGGATCGACTTTGCCAGTTTCGATGGCCTGCGCCATTTTCAATTTGTTGAAGGCGGAAAGTTCCAGGGTCCCTACGACGCAATCGTCGACGATGTATTCGCCAGAAGCAGGAAGGGCGGTTACCACGTCGGCGACAAGATCGAAATCTTCAACCATGAGTTTCGAATTTCTGGCGTTGTGGAGGCCGGCAAAGGGGGCCGAAAACTGCTGCCCTTGGATACGATGGGCGATCTGACCGGCAGTTCCGGGAAAGCTTCGGTGTTCTTCATCAAATGCGATGATCCAGCCAACGAGCAGACAGTGATCGAGGAGATCCACAACGTTCGGGGACTTCAGAATTATCCCGTCTGGACGATGCGGGAGTGGCTTTCCATGATGACTCCCGAGAAGCTTCCCGGCTTCAATCTCGCTTTGAACGTCGTAACTGTGATCGCGGTCATCGTTGGTTTCCTCGTCATTTTCCAGTCCATGTACACGGCAGTGCTCGAGCGGACCCGCGAGATCGGCATCCTCAAGTCCCTTGGCTCATCGAAGCTGCAGATAGTCGGCGTAGTGCTGCGCGAGACAGCGGTTATGGCAGTCGCAGGCGTCGCTCTGGGTATAGCCGGGACATACCTCATTCGCACCGTCCTGTTGCATTCCACGACGATGCATTTTGAAATCACGAGCAATTGGCTCATGCGAGGCGCGATCATTGCCTTTGCGGGAGCACTGATTGGCGCGCTCTATCCCGCGTGGATGGCTGCGCGAAAGGATCCGATCGACGCCCTGGCGTACGAGTAGGGAGTTCTCCCCAGGCGGCTAGCGCGCAGTCTGCTCGAGGGAGAATTCATGCACCGGATATACTTTCGCTGTTTCCCTGCAACAAACAGTGTGAGGTCAGCTGCGGCAGCCCAGCGGAGAAAGTGTCCTTGCCCAACGTCTCAAAAAACACCAGTTCCTCGTCATTGAAGTGGATGTACGCCGTCTGGATCGTCATGATCGGCGCTTTTGCTGTACTCCATGCGTTGAACCTTGCCGCCGACTTCCCCAATCACACTCCGTGGCACATTGACTGGGCCAAATACACCGACGAGGGCTGGTATGGCAATGCAGCTGTTCGCGCCCACTTGTTCGGACACTGGTACGTCCCCGGCGACTTCAATCCCGCGCCGGCCGTTCCTGTCTGGCCCTTTCTGGAGTGGATTCTCTTCTTCTTTACCGGCGTCAATATCGAAGCAGCCCGTGGCCTTGCCATCGCATTTTTCTTCGCCAATCTTGTCCTCTGCTACGCGTTGATTCGGCCGCGAACGCCAAAGTGGGTGGCGTTGCTGGCCATCACTCTGCTGGTGACGAGCCCGTTCCTGTACTGCTTCAGCCGCCTTGCCATCCTCGAGCCGATGCTGACCACACTGATGCTGGGGGCGCTCAATCTCACTGTTAGGCTTCCTCGGATGCGTCGACCTCTTCTTGCAGCCGCGGGAGTCGGCGTCATTTTTACTCTGATGATGTTGACCAAGACGACTGCGATCTTTCTGCTGCCGGCGATTGGATGGGCGATGTTCGCCGCCTTCTTGGATCGTGGCGTGGCTTCGTCTGATTCAAAACGATCAAGCCTTCGCTCGTGGATCCACAGGGGTGCACTGCATTGTGCCGTTTCGGCCGCCGTGTCCTTTGCACTGACCTTCGGCGTATGGATGGCTCTCGTCGTCGCTCTGGGATACATGGGCGACTACAAATATCTGCTCTTCATCAACAAATACATAAAGCCAACCGAGTTCTACTGGCCGCTGCTCAGCTTCTGGTGGTCGTTCCACGCCAGCATCTGGGTCGATCGCATCCTGATGCCGCTTTCGGGACTGCTCATCGCGGCAGTTATACTTGCTGCCACGATCTTCCGCAAACGCGCAGGATGGGCGTCCGAACTGCTCTTCGATCCTATTTTCGGCGCGTGCATTCTCGCCGCTGGCGGATACATCCTCTTCATGACCTACCAGAATCATCCGCAGCCGCGGTATTTCGCGCTTGTGGCAGTGTTTTGTTTCCTGATCATCGCCATCGCCATCGCCAAGCTCTCCGAGGCGGCCGGACTGCGTCGGGTATTCGCCTATGGCACCGTAGCCCTGGCTTCGATTGCATGCGTCTCGAATGGCTTCTGGACCATGAGCCTTGCACAGCACCCTGAGTACAGCTTCGTCAACGCTGCAAAGCAACTGACCAGCTACATCGACCAGCACCCGAACGGTAATCGTCTCGTCGTCTCCATCAGCGGCGATCAGATCACGCTCATCACGCATCTTCAGTCGCTCTGCGACGACTTCAGCATGCGCACTCCCGAACTTCCAGATCTGAGCGCCAAGCTTGACTACTACAAGCCAGGCTGGTGGGCTACCTGGAATGACATCGATCCGGGGACGCTCGAGGATCTCCACACGCACTTTTCTCTGGAACAGGTTGCCGCCTTCAAAGCGTTTGATGACCCCGATAGAAATATTCTGGTCCTCTTCAAACTCCATCCCCTCAGCGAGCCCCGCCTCATCGAAGGAAATAATTTGCAGCAGCCGCTGCCGGGCGACAAGATCGACATCACTGTCGAATAGCCTCTCTCTGCAATTCATCCATCCAGGGCCCCGCTGGAATTTCCCCCAGTAGACGACTTTATGCGCAATTGAGTAGACTCCTCCCCGCTGCATGTACATGCGTTTTCCGACTTCCGGAACAGGACGGTGATCTCCTCATGTTGATGCGTTCGCCCTGAAGCTTGTGACTGCAATCACTCGACAGCCCTGTGGTCGGATGATAGGCTTCCGGTGACTTCGAGCCGGGGCCCCTCACGGGCCTCTACTTTTGCGGGAAATGATACGAGGTTCGTGAGGTCGCTCGCCTTGAATCGTCCGCTACTTGGAATCGCAAAATCTCTCTGGAGGGTATGTGACAGTTATCGAATCCGTGTACCTATTTATCAAGCAGAACAGTAAGTCAATGGCCGTCTTAATGGGGCTGCTGTTTCCTGCCTTCGCCTTTGGGCAGCCGGAACAAGGCGGCGGCGGAGAAGCCAACCTGGTGCTGCCGGATCTGTCGAGTGTCAGCTTCCTCGGCATGAACGGACATGCTCTCCTCATGATCGGCCTTCTTTTCTGCGTCGGTGGCTTATTGTTCGGACTCGCCATCTATGTGCAATTGAAAAACCTGCCAGTGCATCGCACCATGCGCGACATCTCCGAACTGATTTATGAGACCTGCAAGACCTACTTGATTACACAGGGCAAGTTCATCCTTCTGCTCTGGGCCTTCATCGCGGTCATCATCGCGCTTTACTTCGGATATCTCGCTCCGGTACCTGGCAAGTCGATTGCAGTCACTCTGCCTATCATCCTTCTGTTCAGCCTGGTTGGCATCGCGGGAAGTTACGGTGTGGCGTGGTTCGGAATTCGCGTCAATACGTTTGCGAACTCGCGGACGGCCTTTGCAGGCTTGAAGGGCAAGCCGTATCCGGTCTACGCGATTCCGCTGAAGGCCGGCATGAGCATCGGCATGCTGCTGATTTCTGTCGAGCTGCTCATCATGCTCTTCATCCTGCTCTTCATCCCGCGTGACTATGCGGGTCCATGCTTCATCGGCTTCGCCATTGGCGAATCCCTCGGCGCAGCAGCTCTCCGCATCGCCGGCGGCATCTTCACCAAGATCGCCGACATCGGCGCCGACCTCATGAAGATCGTGTTCAAGATCAAAGAGGACGATGCCCGGAACCCCGGCGTCATCGCGGACTGCACTGGTGATAATGCTGGCGACTCCGTTGGCCCGAGCGCCGATGGCTTCGAGACCTACGGCGTTACCGGCGTGGCCTTGATCACCTTCATCCTGCTGGCCGTACACGATCCCAAAACCCAGGTGCAATTGCTCGTGTGGATCTTTGTGATGCGCGTCGCAATGCTCGTCTCCAGCTCGGGCGCCTACTTCCTCAACGGCGCCATCGCTCACGCGAAATATGGAAACTCCGACGAGATGGACTTCGAGGCGCCGCTGACCTCGCTCGTCTGGATTACTTCCATCGTCTCCATCATCCTGACCTTTGTTGTTTCCTACTTCATGATCCCCACCCTCGGCGACGGAACCCTCTGGTGGAAACTGTCTTCGATCATCTCCTGCGGAACACTGGCTGGCGCCATCATCCCTGAATTGGTGAAGGTATTTACTTCCACCAGTTCGAGCCATGTGCAGGAAGTTGTCACCTCTGCCAAGGAAGGCGGAGCCTCTCTGGGAATCCTCTCAGGCCTGGTGGCCGGCAATTTCTCCTCCTACTGGTTGGGCCTGAGCATGGTCGGCCTGATGTCAATCGGCTATTACTTCAGCACTGGCCCCTCGATGGATGCCCTGATGCTCGCTCCGGCTGTCTTCGCTTTCGGACTGGTCGCCTTCGGCTTCCTCGGCATGGGACCGGTCACCATCGCCGTAGACTCCTACGGTCCGGTCACCGACAATGCTCAATCGGTCTACGAGCTCTCACTCATCGAAGCTGTTCCCAACATCGAAGCCGAGTTGAAGAAGGACTACGGCATCGACGCCAAGTTCGAACGCGCGAAGCACCTGCTGGAAGCCAATGATGGAGCCGGCAACACCTTCAAAGCTTCGGCAAAGCCGGTGTTGATCGGCACAGCCGTGGTAGGTGCAACCACGATGATCTTCTCGATCATCATGGCCCTTACAGACGGTTTGAAAAACGGCGTACAGAACCTCTCTCTGCTCCATGCGCCATTTCTCCTGGGATTGATCACCGGCGGTGCCATGATCTACTGGTTCACCGGCGCATCCATGCAGGCTGTTACCACTGGCGCATACCGCGCGGTCGAGTTCATCAAGGCAAATATCCACCTTGAAGGCGTCGAGAAAGCATCGGTCACCGACAGCAAGAAGGTCGTTGAAATCTGCACCAAGTACGCGCAGAAGGGAATGTTCAATATCTTCCTCGCGGTCTTCTTCGCTACCCTTGCATTCGCGTTCGTTGAGCCATTCTTCTTCATCGGCTATCTGATCTCGATTGCGATCTTCGGCCTTTACCAGGCCATCTTCATGGCGAACGCCGGCGGAGCCTGGGACAACGCCAAGAAAGTTGTCGAAGTCGACCTGAAACAAAAGGGAACGCCTTTGCACGACGCAACCGTAATCGGCGATACCGTCGGCGACCCATTCAAAGACACCTCATCCGTGGCCTTGAATCCGGTCATCAAGTTCACAACCCTGTTCGGATTGCTCGCCGTGGAGCTTGCGGTAACGCTCAACAAGAGCAATGCCAGACTCGGCATGGGGCTTGCGGTCGCCTTCTTCCTGGTCTCAGTCTTCTTCGTGCACAAGTCGTTCTACGGAATGCGTATCGAAGGCAGTAAGTAGGTTTCCGGCCGTTGACGACCAGCAAACATGGCCCTGCGTGCTACGCGCAGGGCCATGTCGCATTCAGCTCTTCACCGTTCAGCGCTTCACGCTGACAGTACCGTGCGCGCCAACATCCACCGCACCTTTCGTTGCGGCAGCGGCCAGATATTTCAAGCTGCGGACAATCTTGCTGTCGTTTGCCTCCCAGTACTCCGCTTCCTTGACATCCACACGCAAAACCGCGATCTGAGGATCGTCTTCCCCACCCGGGAACCATGCCTTGTACATCGGATTCCAGAGTTCATGAATCTTGGCCTTGTCTTTCGACACGTTGGCGCGGCCTTTGATCGTTACGTAGCTCGCGTTTCCCGGGTCCGCGTACATCAGCCCGACATGCGCATCGGCCGCAATCTCGTCCACTTTGCGCGAGTCCTGCGCCGTCAGGAACCAGAGCGTGCCGTTGAATTCCTTTTTCTGGGTAGCCATCGGACGGCTGTCGAATGTGCCATCCTGCGCTGCGGTTGTCAGCATGGCAAACCTTATCTCCGAGATGAGCTTTCCGATTTTCTCCAGGCCCTCTGGCCCGGTCAGTACCTTTGCTTCCGACATCTCTCCTCCACATTCTGTTTGCACAGCCCGGTGTCCAATGGCGGCCGCGCAGATGATTCAGATGCGAGGAAGGGAAGCGAGGCAGGTTCGCCGGCTCAGTCTCGGAGACGAAGACGGTGCCTGTTCTGGTCGGACGGGGGTAGGCGCCTTAGCGCAGCCTGGCGGCAACCTCGGCCAGCGATTGTCTCTGGCGACCCTCAGCATCAAAGTTTTCCGGCTTCAGCCATGCTTCGAACGCCGCTCTGCGGTGAGGCCATTCGCTATCAAGCATCGAGAACCACGCTGTATCGCGGTTCTGTCCTTTCACGATCATGTGCTGGCGGAAGATTCCCTCAAAGTTGAACCCATAGCGCAGAGCCGCGCGGCGAGACGGAGCGTTGTTCGCGTTGCACTTCCACTCGTAGCGCCGATAGCCGAGATCCTCGAAGACATGGCGCGCCATCAGGTACATCGCTTCCGTCGCGGCGGTTGTCCTCTGCAGGGACGGGGTCATCAGAATGTTTCCCACCTCTACTACTCCATTGGCTGGGTCCATCCGCATGAAGCTCGCGTAGCCCTCAGCCTTCCCGTCGTCGCGAGGAATAATCGCAAGGAAAACCGCCGCTTTACCTGTTTCTTTTGCCCTGACTGCGGCTTTCAGGTCCGCTTCACTCGAGTAAGGCCCGTCCGCGAGGTAGTCCCACACCTCATCGTGGCCTTGTACCCCCATCCAAAGCTCAGTAACGTGTCTTTCTGCGCTCAATGGCTCAAGACAGACATACTTTCCCTCAAGCACTTGCGGGAGGGGTGAGCCAACCGGCTTCCAGAGAGCTAAATCTCTTGTTTGGGGCACGAAATCAGCCTACCAGCCGCTGCTGAGCCACTCCCAACCCGTGCACAGACAGTAAAGTCCCGCTTCTCCACATTCTGCCCAAATTCGCACAGCAAATATGCCCGGAATGCACCCTTCCTACGCCTTGTACCCACCTCATCTGCGCTCTAGTCTTGAGTTTCAGAAGTCGGGCCACCGCGAAGACCGCTTCTGCACTGGATTTTGGGCAATTCCGGGCCCATAAAGCCGCCAGCGACGCACCTCTTCGCGCTTTCCACAGCCTGGTTTCCCGAGTTTAGAGGCCTGATGCCCGAAATGGCAGGCAAACACAATATGTTGTGGTTTCTGGTTGACAGGCCCTACCGACAGCGCTATTTTTGCATCTGCGGCTGTAAAGAGACATTAATACTTGTCCGCTCCCAGCCGCTCGACAGACGAAAAACCGCGGTCAGAAAAAGCCCCCGTTTTTCCGTTCGCTGCAGTATTTACCCCGCCCCAGATTTGGCCGTTAAACGCCTCAGGGACAGGTGTTTTTCAAGAAAACCGCTAATGGAGAGAAATCGATGAGCGAGGCTCACCTTCAGACAACCACCGACGCAGCCCTCCAGACTCCCCGGAGCCAGGGTGGCCTGACCTTTTCCCGCCGTTTCTCGACTGAAGGGGTCTCCCCCTACGACGAAGTGAAATGGGAGCGCCGTACCGCCCTGATCGCCGACAGCAAGGGCAACACCATCTTTGAGCAGAAGGACGTCGACATACCGGTTGACTGGTCAATGACAGCAACCAACATTGTGGCCTCCAAGTACCTGCACGGCTCTCTGAACTCGCCTGAGCGCGAGTCAGGCGTCCGGCAACTCGTCTCGCGAGTCGCCGAGACCGTCCGCGACTGGGGCATCGCCGGCGGCTATTTTGCCAGCGACAACGATGCCGCCATCTTCCACGACGAGCTGGCGCACATGCTGCTCACCCAGAAGGTAGCCTTCAACTCACCCGTCTGGTTCAACGTTGGCTGCGATCGCCTCGAGCCCTTTGCGGCTGGCGCCAACTGGCACTGGGACCCGGCCACCGGCGGCGTGATGCACGCACCAACGGGCTACAAGAACCCGCAGTGCTCTGCCTGCTTCATCAACTCCGTCGAAGACTCGATGGAAGGCATCATGGATCTTGCCCGCACCGAAGCCCTGCTCTTCAAGTACGGCTCCGGTACCGGCACCAACTTCAGTTCGCTCCGCTCAAGCCACGAGGCTGTTACTGGCGGCGGAACTGCGAGCGGCCCCCTCAGCTTTATGCGTGGTCTCGATGCCTTCGCCGGGGTCATCAAAAGCGGCGGCAAGACCCGCCGCGCCGCCAAGATGGCGATCCTGAACGCTGAGCATCCTGACATCATCGACTTCATCGAGTGCAAGTCCAAGGAAGAAGCCAAGGCGCACACGCTCATCCGGAGCGGGTACGACGGATCAGGCCCTGATTCCGAAGCCTTCTCGTCCATCTTTTTCCAGAACGCCAACAACTCCGTCCGCGTCACTGACGAGTTCATGCGGGCCTACGAGTCGGATGGCGAGTACTGGACCAGGGGCGTAAAGGATGAGAAGCCCGTTCACGCTTACAAGGCTCGTGAAATTATGCGCATGATCGCCGATGCCACCTGGCACTGCGGCGACCCCGGCCTACAGTTCGACACCACCATCAACAAATGGCACACGTCGAAGAACACCGCGCGCATCAACGCCTCGAATCCCTGCTCCGAGTACATGTTCCTCGACAACTCGGCCTGCAACCTGGCGAGCTTCAACCTCATGAAGTTTGTCTCGTCGAACGGCGTCTTCAACATCCCTGAATATCGCCATGCCATCTCGGTTGTCATCACCGCGATGGAGATCCTGGTCGACAACTCCGGCTACCCAACGGAGAAGATCGCGCGCAATTCGCATGACTACCGCCCGCTCGGTCTCGGCTATGCGAACCTCGGTGCGCTGCTCATGTCGTTCGGCATTCCCTACGACTCCGCAACGGGCCGCGATCTCGCCGCCGCTCTCACCGCGATCATGTGCGGACAGGCTTATCTTCAGTCAGCGGTGCTCGCCGCCAATGCTCCTTCGCTCGCATCGGCGACGCCGCTCACCGCAAGCGTGGAGCGTCAGGGCGGAGCCTGCCCCGGCTTTTATGTAAACCGTGAACCGTTCCTCAACGTGATCCGCATGCACCGCGCCGAGGTCAACAACATCGGCAAGTCGCGCGCAAGCGGCGAGCCCTTCATGCTGCCGCAACTCGAAGCGCTCATCGAAGCCAGCCGCGAGTGCTGGGACATGGCTCTCGTCTATGGCGAGCGCTACGGCTATCGCAACTCGCAAACCACCGTGCTTGCTCCCACAGGCACCATCGGCTTCATGATGGATTGCGACACCACTGGCATCGAGCCGGACCTGGCCCTCGTCAAGTACAAGAAGCTCGTCGGCGGCGGCATGATCAAGATCGTCAACAACACTGTGCCCGCTGCACTCTTCAAGCTCGGCTACAACAACGACCAGGTCGACGCCATCGTCAGCTACATCGACGCCACCGGCACCATTGAGGGTGCGCCCGGCATCAAGCCTGAGCACCTTCCGGTCTTCGACTGCTCATTCAAGCCGGCAAAGGGCACACGCTCAATTCACTACATGGGCCACATCAAGATGATGTCGGCCACCCAACCCTTCCTTTCGGGCGCGATCTCGAAGACGGTAAACCTGCCGAACGAAGCCACTATCGAAGACATTGCCGAAGCCTACGCCGAGAGCTGGCGGCAGGGCATCAAAGCGGTCGCTATTTATCGCGATGGCTCCAAGGGCACGCAGCCGCTGAACACCAGCATGGACGCCAAGAAAGAGTCTACGGCTTTCGATGTTGCTGGTCAGCGCGTACTCGCCCAGCTTGCCTCCGGCATGCCTGCGGCCGAGTCAGATCTCAAGACGCTCGAAGCCAAGATCAGCGAGAAGCTTGAAGTTACCGCCAAGTCGGTCATCACCGCTGCCGGCGCCTTCCAGCGGGCTCTCGATGAGATCGCCAAGGCGACAAACGTCCCGCAGCTGACAGCCGCATTGGCGACAGAGCCACAGTCGCAGAATCTTAATGCACCCCCTCGGGCCGTTCGTCACCGGCTGCAGGAGGAGCGTGCTTCCGTCACCCACAAGTTCTCGATCGCGGGTCACGAGGGTTACATCACTGTCGGTCTTTATCCGACAGGTCAGCCGGGCGAGATCTTTATCAAAATGGCGAAGGAAGGTTCCACCGTATCCGGCCTCATGGATGCGTTTGCAACCTCCATCTCCCTTGCCCTTCAGCACGGCGTCCCGCTGCGCGTTCTCTGCGAGAAGTTCGCGCACACCCGCTTCGAGCCCTCAGGCTGGACTGGAAATGAGCAGATCGGCTACGCGAAAAGCCTCATGGACTACATCTTCCGCTGGCTCAATCTGCGCTTCCTGTCGGGCGAGCAACTCACGCTGTTTGCGGGTCTCGCGCCGCAGGCTGCTGCCCCGATTCCCGAAACGCCGACGATACTGTCAGACGACGAGCTTGATGCCAGTGAGCACAACCAACTCTCTCGACTTGCTGAGGAAATGGCAAAGCGCTCCTACACTGGCATGGGCAGCACCTCTGCTCCGAGCGGCAGCATTGCTCCTGAGGTTACAAGTTCCGCCTCATCCTCAGGCGTCACGCCATCATTGCAGGACCGTGGACTCTTCCACGCCTCCGATGCGATGCGCGGGATGTACGAGATGGGCGACGCCCCAAGCTGCTCTACCTGCGGCGCCATCATGGTTCGCAATGGAAGCTGCTACCGCTGCATGAGCTGCGGCTCCACCTCGGGCTGCAGTTAGCATGGTTCTCATCAGGTAATATTCAGAGCAACAAACAATAACCGGCCGGGGCAGAGAGAACTCTTTGCTCCGGCTCTATTTTGTTGTGGCGAATGCATCTTCGTCATGAAGAGACAATGCAGCCTGCAGTTTGTCCGCTCCACTCGAGCTGCTCTGCTCAATCGCATGGCTCCACCGAACGATTGAGTAAGTTGCCCACCGAGCGGTGCAGGACATTGCATCGACTCAACTAGTAGTGTTCAAGCGTGCAGCCCTCCCAAAGACTCTTCCTCATGGATGTCCGTGAACCCCTGTTTGAAGAACTCCCCGTTCCGGATTCTGAAGCTTACTTGAGTCGTCGGCTGTGTAGAAACATTCGCTGACAGCATGTCAGCGATCGTCGCGCCAACTGGTGTCAATCGCAACACCAGCGTCACCTGCAGTGCCAATTCTCGGAGGCTCGAAAGCAACATGAATGTATTTCGTAGTTTGCTGTTAGTTGTGGTATTTACTTCCCTCAGCTTGTCTGCGCAACAGATCACCGGAAACATCCGCGGAACCGTCACTGATCCCAGCGGTGCAGTCATACGCAATGCCGCGGTCACAGCGCGACAGGCGGAGACAGGCCTTTCACGCGATACCACAACCGATCGCAGCGGCAATTACGTGGTTCTGGAACTTCCCGTGGGTCACTACAGCCTCCACGTCGCGGCAAAGGGATTTCAGGAGTACGTGCAGGACGGCATCATCTTGAACGTGAATGAGACTGCTTCTGTCTCGCCACACCTCGCAGTGGGTTCGGAAAAAGAGCAGGTGCTGGTGAGCGCCGATGCTGAGTTGATTGAGCCAACCGTTACCAGCATGGGCAAGGTCGTGCAGCAACGCGAACTGGAGGACTTGCCCCTGAACGGGCGCAACTTCTCGCAACTCGGCCTGCTGCAGCCGGGTGTCGTTCCCTTGACGCCTGGAATCGCCGAAGCAGGCGGATCTCTGCGCAACGGGCAAGGTTATGCGGTGAATGGCCAGCGGCCGGAATCAAATAACTTCCTGATCGATGGTGCAAACAACTTCAACGGAGTCGACGGCGGCTTTGTTCTCAGGCCGCCCGTGGACGCAATCAGCGAATTCCGCATCATCACACACAACGCGAGCGCCGAGTTCGGAAGCGCTCTCGGATCGACGACAAACTTGATCACGCGCTCAGGAACGAATCAATTTCACGGGACATTGTGGGAGTTTCTTCGCAACGATGCGGTTGATGCCAACAACTACTTTGCGCAGACGCAGGAGCCCCTGAAGCAGAACCAGTTCGGTGCCACGATCGGCGCCCCCATCAAGAAAGACAAGGCCTTTGTCTTTGGTTTCTATGAGGGCTTTCGCAATCGCCAGGGAGAGTCCGCGCTCACCACAGTACCCTCTGTAAAACAGCGCAGTGGAGACTTCTCTGAACTCTGCACAGAAGGCTTCACCGCTGGTTTCTGCAATAACCCGCAGCACCAATTGTTCAACGTCTTCGCAAATGCGCCCTATCCGAACAACCAGGTGCCGGAAAACCAGATCAATCCCGTCTCCCAAAATCTCTTGAGCTTCTTCCCGCTCCCCAACGCGGGCACCAATTTGCTGTCCACCACCCAGACCTTGAGAAACGACTCGGATCAGTTCGGCATTAAGGTCGATCATTACCTCACTGCCCACGACACGCTGAACTTCCGCTACATGTTCAGCCAGCTTTCACAGCTAGATCCTCTGTCCCCGGGCGGCGCCAGCGTACCGGGTTTCCCCGTTGGAGAAGACCAGCGCGCGCAGAACTTCGTCGCTCAGGAGACCCACACCTTTTCTCCGGCCCTGATTGGAATCGCGAGGCTCTCGTATCTCCGTAACAAATTTCTTTTCGGTGAGCGCGAGGACCATCGGTCTCCCTCTACACTCGGGTTCCAATACAATCCGAGTCTTGACGTAGCGACTGGACCGCCATTTATTCAAGTGAATGGCTATGCGACGGTCGGCGATCCGATTACGGGTCCCCGCAACACCTTCGAAGATGTCTTCGATTACTCGGCATCCCTGAGTTGGGTCCGTGGCAAACATGAGCTGAAATTCGGCGGGGGTTACCAGCACCAGCGCATCAATGTTCTCCAGGGGATCGCAACCAACGGCTTCTTCGTGTTCGTCCCATTCCCGGTAACCGATGCCTTCGCCAGCTTCCTGACTGGGCAACCGGTTGTTTTCCTGCAGGGCATAGGCGACTTCTCGCGCGGTATTCGCGGGAACAGCGCGAACTGGTACGTCCAGGACTCGTACAAGGTAACGTCCCGCTTCACGATCAATGCCGGCGTGCGCTACGAACTGCCTGAGCCTTACACCGAGATCCACAATCGTATGACCCTGTTCGAGCCGGGAAAGAAGTCCCAGGTTTTAGCGAATGCTCCCGAGGGATTGCTGTATCCGGGCGATCAGGGCGTGCCTGCAGGCCTGATCCCCACGGACAAGAAGGCTTTCGCGCCGCGAGTAGGCATAGCCTGGCAGCCAGGCGCCAACAGCAATTGGCTTCTCACTGCGGCATATGGACTCTTCTACGAGCCGTACTATACCGGGCAAGGTGGGCCTTTGCAGTCCCCGATCAGCGCGCCGCCGTATCTTGGAACTCCACAGGTAAGCCTGCCGAATTTCGCAGATCCATTCAACGGTAATCCGCCGGCGGTTGGGACTTTCTCCACACCGCTCACGAACCTCACCTTGGCGCCGACGCTAACGCTCCCTTACACACAGGACTGGGACTTGAATCTGCAGCGCTCGTTTGGGACCGACTGGCTTTTCGAGTTGGGATACGTCGGAACCAAGGGAACGCACCTGCCGCGGTTCATTGAAGCTAACCCCGCGGTGTTCGTGCCGGGCACCGATAATGGCCAGCCGATTTCGAACTCCAGCAACGCCGATCAGCGGCGGCTCTACTCCGGCTGCACGCTTGAAGACTCTCCGAGCAGCTGCCAGTTTTCCTCCACCGGCGAAATCGCAGGAATCGCTGGCTCGTCCTACAACGCGATGGAAGCGTCGATGCGCAAGCGGTTCAGCCATGGGATGTCATTCCTGTTGTCCTATACCTGGTCGAAGACGATCGACGATGTTTCCTCGTTCAACATTACCGGATCGGCAGCCAAGCCGGTGGCAGGCGAAAACGATCTCGCCCAGAATCCATTCGACCTCGCCGCAGAGCGCGGGCTGTCGCTATTCGATGCCCGCAACAGATTCGTTGCGAGCTACGAGTGGGCGCTTCCGTTCTGGAATAGTGGCCACAACTGGTATCAGACGGCATTTGGTGGGTGGCATCTGGATGGCATCGCTACGTTGATGAGCGGCACGCCGTTTACTGTCTTCGATTCCAATGACGTCTCGGCGCAAGGTAGCGCGCCGGAGATCACTGGCTTCTCGTCACAGCGGCCCAATCTCATCGGCAATCCCAACAATGGCCCACGCAAGGTTGGCGAATGGCTCGACGCCGGCGCCTTTCAGCGCCTCGATCTCAATGCCAACGCCGGGCAATTTGGATCGGAAGGCCGCAACGTAAATGTCGGCCCGGCCTATGCCGACTGGGACTTCGCCGCTTTGAAGAACTTCAGGGTGACGGAATCGAAGCAGTTCCAGTTCCGCGCAGAGCTCTTCAACGTTCTGAATCGCGCAAACTTCCGGTTGCCCGACAGCGACATCAGTTCGCCGACGTTCAACCACATCCTGGCGGCACAGGCTCCGCGCCAGGTGCAGTTTGCATTGAAGTTCATGTACTAGCTCGTTAGTTCACCAAAGCGATTTGACGCGGCGTGCTGGCAGCTCACTGCCAGCCGCCGCCCAGAGCGCTGTAAAGCTGGACAAGAGACAGTGCCTCCCCCTCCTGTGTATTCACCAGGTTCAGCTGCGCTGAAAACAGGTTTGAGTCGGTGGTAAGCACTTCAAGGTAGCTTGTCGCCCCTCCCTGATAGCGCGTGCGAGCCAGTTGCGTCGCATCGCGCGCAGCTGCCACGAGCTTCTCCTGTTGCTCGCGTGCCGCGTGCTGTTTATTCACGGCGATTAGCGCATTGGAAACATCGCGGAAGGCGCCGGCGATGGTCTTCTGGTAGTTCAGCACCATCTCCTCTTTCTCATGTTGCGAGAGCTGAAGCTGGCCTCGAAGCTTTCCGCCCTGGAAGATGGGCTGCGTCAGTGAGCCTATGCCGTAGATGAGCTTGCTGTCGGGATCGAAAATAGAGGAAAGGCTGTCTCCACCCACTCCGCCGGAGCCGCTGATCGAAAGTTGCGGAAAGAATTGCGCGCGAGCCACGCCGATCTGCGCATTCGCTGCGATCAGTTGCTGCTCAGCCTGAAGAATGTCAGGGCGGCGTTCGAGCAGTCGGGAAGGAAGTCCGACGGGCAAGTCTTGAGGCGGCGGATTCAGAGCGTTCACATCGCTGCGCACAACGGGTCCGGGATTCTGCCCGAGCAGAAGCCGTAAGCCGTTTTCCTGCTGTTGAATCTGCTGCTCGATCTGCGGGATCTGTGCAGATGCCGTGTACTGAAGTTCTTCTGCTTCGCGCAGGTCCGATAGCGGGACGGACCCGCCGCTCTCCAGTGTCTTCGTCAGTGCAACGGATTCCTGGCGAGTTTTGAGCGTCTCCTTTGCGATATCCAGTTGCGCATCCAGAGCGCGTAGCTGGAAGTATGCGCTCGCGACTTGTTGTACAAGGGTCATGCGCACCGCGCGCTGCGCCCACGTCTGAGCAAGCAGCTGCGCACGTGCCGCCTCCGATTGCCGCCGATAGAGGCCCCAGAAATCCGGGTTCCACGCAGCAGAGAGATTGAAGCTGCCCGCGACCGTCGCGCCACTTGGAAGTCCGCTGCCCAGTGAACTCGGCAGATCAGCACCGATCCCCGTACCACCCACGCTCACAGTAGGGAACAGCTGGGAGCGCGTTATGCGGAGTTGTGCCTCTTGCTCGAGCACTCTCTTTGCTGCGATCCGAGCGTCGTAGTTATTCTCGAGCGCGGTCCGAATCAGCTGCTGCAGTTCGGGCTCGCGGAACACCCTTGCGAAGTCCTGATCGCCGAGAGACTCGGGATCAGCGCTCGTAATTGCCGCGCCATCGGCACCGCGATAAGAGGGCGGAGCTGTGACTTGCGGGCGCACGTAGTTCGGCCCGACTTTGCATCCGGCCAGGAGCAAGGCAATACCAAGTAAAAGCGCGAAGCTCTTGAACACTCTTTCCGTTGTCATGCCTGTCCCTCCTGCGCTTCACGTGCCATGGCTGGAGCGTGCTTGCCTGATGTTTCGGGTGGATGAGGTGAGTCCATGGTCGTGTCGGCGCCTCCGCCACGCAGGCGGTGCGACAGATACTCAACGACGGAGAATGTAACGGGAACCATAAGGATTCCAATCACCGTCGCCAGTGTCATGCCGCCAATAACGACCGTTCCGAGAATGCGCCGGGATACAGCTCCCGAGCCCGATGCTGTCCAAAGCGGCAAGCAACCAAAGATAAACGCAAACGCCGTCATCACAATCGGCCGGAAGCGCAGGCGAGCCGCTTGCAGCGCAGATTCCGCGATGCTCTGGCCCTTGCGGTAGTTGACCACTGCAAACTCGACAATGAGGATTGCGTTCTTCGCCGACAGCCCGATCAGCATGATCAGCCCGACGGTCGCGAAAATATCGTTCTCGAGCGAGCGCATTGTCAGTGCCAGATAGGCACCCAGAATGGCCACCGGAGTACTGAGCAACACGCTGAAGGGTAGTGTCCAGCTTTCATACAGAGCGGCCAAGATCAGGAACACGAAGAGCAGCGAGAGACTGAATACCATCCATGCAGGCTCGCCTTCCGCCGCGCGCTGTTCCTGGTAGCTCATGCCTTGATACGAGAAGCCCATTCCGGCGGGCATACTCTGGTGGAATGCATCTTCTAGAGCGGCGCGCACCTGTCCCGAACTGTAGCCCGGCGCCCCCGAAATGTTGATCTGCGCCGAGTTGTACTCGTTGAACCGCAGGATGAATTCAGGCCCGGTGATTTGCTTGACATGCACAAGCGAACCGAGGGGTACCTGGCTTCCATTGGCGCTGCGAACATAGAACTGGTTTATGTTCTCGATGTTTGTGCGAGAATCTCCCTCGGCTTCAACAAACGTCTGCCATTGGCGGCCGAAACGGTTGAAGTAGTTCACCAGGTATCCGCCCATGAACGTCTGCAGCGTGGTGTAAACCGAACTCAACTCAACCTGCTGCTGAGAGGCCTTGTCGCGATCCACGTCAGCATAGAGCTGCGGAACGGCGGGCAGATACGATGGCACGGCAGCCGCAATTTCTGGCCGTTTCGACACCGCGCCAAGAAATCCAAACACGTTCTTGGTCAGAAATGTAGGATCGTCATTTCCTGACCGGTCCTGAAGGATCATCGTGACACCGCCCGAGGTGCCAATACCCGGGATCTGCGGTGGCGGGAAGGAGAAGGCCAGGCCCTCGCTGACTCCGCCTAACTTTTGTTGCACGCTGGCTTGAATCGCCTCGATCTGCTCCGCACGGCTCTTTCGCACCTCCCACGGCTTCAGTGAAACGAAGAAGAACGCCGAATTCGTGCTCTGTGTCTGCGTCAACAGGCTGAAGCCGTCAACGCCAACCACACCGGCGATACCAGGCGTTTCGAGGAGCGCTTTGCTCACACGCTGTACTGCCGAGTCCGTCCTTTGCAGCGATGCAGCGTCAGGCAACTGCATAGCTACGAACAAGTAGCCTTGGTCTTCCTGGGGAAGAAATCCCGTCGGCAGTCGTCCGCCGACGAAAACGGCGAGCACCGCGACTCCAAGAAGGGCCAGCATCGTTAAGCCGGATTTGTGAATCAGCACGCCCGAAGTTGAAACGTACTTTTCCGTCGTCCGGCCGAAGATCCGGTTGAACCAGTTGAAGAAGCGGCGAAGTGGGCCTGCACGCCGAGTCGTGTCTTTCGGCTTCAGCAATACTGCGGCCAGGGCAGGGCTCAGCGTGAGCGCATTGAATGCAGAAATCAGCACCGAAATTGCGATCGTGATTGCGAACTGCTGGTACAGACGCCCCGTGATACCTGGAATCGCGGCCGTGGGAATGAAGACTGCGGCCAGGATCAACGCAATTGCTACAACCGGACCGCCAACTTCCTCCATCGCTTTAAAGGCAGCATCACGCGGCGTCATGCCTTCATCGATATGATGCTCAACGGCCTCGACCACAATGATGGCGTCGTCAACCACCAGGCCAATCGCCAGCACCAAACCGAATAGCGAGAGAGTATTAATCGAGAAGCCAAGAAGGGGAAACAGTGTGAACGTGCCGATCAGCGAAACCGGCACAGCCATCAGTGGAATCAGCGTTGCACGCCAGCCCTGCAGGAATATGTACACGACCATGATGACAAGCGCCAGCGCGATGAGCAGAGTGACGACAATCTCGTGAATACCCGCTGTCACTGCCTTCGTAGTGTCGAGGGGGATGTCATAACGCATGCCCGCCGGAAAGGTTGTTGACAGCTCCTGCAGTCGTTTTGTCACAGCAGCTGCTGTCTTGACGGCGTTCGAGCCGGGAAGCTGATACACGGCCATGATGCCCGCGGGTGCATTGTTATAGCGGGCCGTAAGGTTGTAAGTCTGGGTTCCAAGCTCAACTCGTGCCACATCGCGCAGATGCAGAATCGATCCATCGGCGTTTGCGCGAATTACGATGTTGCCGAACTCTTCAGGCGTAACAAGTCGACCTTGCGTACGCACCGTGAAGGTGAACTGCTGCCCGTTCGGTACCGGCTCGCCGCCAATCTGTCCCGCAGGGTTCACGTTGTTCTGAACCTGCAACGCATTGATCACGTCCGTTGCGGTAACGCCGAGCTTCGCCAGCTGATCGGGCTTGACCCAGACTCGCAACGCATACTGGCCGCCGAAGACTTGGATACGCGCTACGCCAGGGACGCGTGTCAGCTCGTCCTGCAGGTTGATGATTTCGTAGTTGGTAAGGAAATCGACGCTGTACTTGTTGTCTGGCGACGAAAGTCCAACCAACATCAGTGGCGACGTGAGGGACTTCTGTACGGTCACTCCCGCCGTATTGACCTGCGCCGGCAACTGCGCCTGCGCCTGCGAGACTCGAAGCTGCGAAAGCACCTGGTCAGTATCGGGATTAGTCTTGACGTCGAAATCTACGTAGACGGTCGCCTGTCCATTGTTCGCGTTGACCGAGTACATGTACAGCATGTTGTCTACGCCGTTCATTTGCTGTTCGATAGGCGTAGCTACAGCTTGCGTCAGAGTGCGCGCATCGGCTCCCGGATAGGTGGCCTGCACCATAATCTCCGGAGGAACGATGTCAGGGTATTGTGAGGTGGGCAAAGTCAGCATCGCAACAACACCGATGATGACCGTGAGAATAGCAATGACAATCGCCACGATCGGGCGACGAATGAAGAACTTCGACACGGGTCACCTCCCGCCGGTTGGGTTGGAGGTAAGGACTGCCGCTTCCGCCGAAACCTCGTGTGGGGTGATGGGCGCGCCATCTTTCAACTTCTGGACGTTATCGGTGATCACGCGATCGCCCGCCTTGACGCCGTTCTCGATGATCCAATCGCTACCCGACTGAGGGCCAAGCTTAACGTTTACAACGTGTACATGATCATCCTCGCCTGCAATGTAGATCTGTTCCATCCCTTGCAGTTCCTGAACCGCTACCTGCGGAACCAGAAGCGCTCCGTGCCTGACTTCGGTTGCAGCTGCGACGCGTCCAAACTGACCGGGACGGAGCACGTTCCCAGGATTTGGAAACGATGCGGCAATGCGGATGGCGCCGGTTTGCTGGTTCATCTGCCGGTCGACAAATGCTATACGCCCTTTGTGCGGATAGGGGGTCCCGTCTGCGAGCGTGAGCGTTAGCGGAAGGTCAGATTTGCTACTGAGCAGATCGCCGCCTGCTTGTCTCGCTCTCGAGGTGAGACTAAGGTATTCCGCATCGCTGATCGAGAAGTAAACCTTGATCGGATCAAGCTGTGAAACGGAAGTCAAGACTGACTGAGGGCTCACGAGGTTGCCGACTTGCGTCGTAGCCTGCCCGGCCACGCCGCCGATCAACGATCGTACCTGCGTGAAGCCAAGATTCAGCTTCGCGGTGGTAAGAGCCGCCTGCGCTGAACCCACGGCTGCTTTGGCCGCTGCAACCGCAGCATCTGCTTGCGCAGCCTGCTGTTTGTCGTTATCAAGCTGGCTCTGCGCGATAGCACGTGCCTGCGCGAGGGGAGTGTCCCGCTTCAAATTGATTTGGGTCAGGCCCTGCTGCGCTTCGGCCTGGGCAAGTTGGCCCTTTGCGCGTCCAACCTCCGCGTCTGCCTGGTCGACCACAGCCTGAAATGGCCTTGGATCGATCTGAAAGAGCACTGCATTCTTTCCGACTGGAGTGCCCTCGCGGTAATTCTGCCGGACCAGATATCCGCTCACTTGCGGCTGAATCTGCGCGTTCACGTACCCATCAAGTGTGCCCACCCATTCGCCGGTCAAAGGAACGTCTGCCTGCCTGACCTTCACAACCGAGACTGGCAGGGCCATGGGCTTGCCGCTGCCGGTACTTGCTTGGGTGGTGGCGCATCCGGTTAGAAAGGGGGCGGTAAAAATGAGTGCACCGAGAGCGGGAAATAGATACCAAAAACGAAAGTTGTTTTGCCGGTGGGGAATGGAGCGCTGCATCCGTTGACCTCCGCGTCACGAACAGCAGATCTGTACAGAAAAGATACAGACCTGTATATTTCTCACAGACGCGCCAAGGTTCACCGCCGATTCAATTAAATCTGGCGCGAACGGATATTTTGTGACGAAGTCCGCCAGCCATAAACAAGAGCGTGCAGTACTTACGCGCCAGCAGCTCATGAAAGCTGCTCGGGAGGTCTTCACCCGCGACGGGTTTGAGTCCACTCGAATCGAAGAGATCGCGGCACGTGCCGGGAAGACACGCGGCGCTTTTTACGACAATTTCAAAGACAAAGAGGACGTGTTCTTCGCGATCTTTGAAGAGGACATCGCACGCGACCAGGAACGGGTGATCGAAGAAATGTCAGCCGCGGCAGGTCTCGAGCAGCGTATAGACGTGCTCGCCAGGCATCTTGATGAGCTTCTCCGCGACAGACAGCGCATTCTGCTGAATCTGGAATTCAAGATGTATGTGATCCAGCATCCCCAGAAAAGGAAGCGCCTCATCCAGCTTCATCAGGAGATGTCGCTTCGATGCTCCATGATGAAAATCAACACGCTGTTCCCTGAGCTTATTGGTGCGGCCCTTGAGAAGAGACTCCAACTCTCAATGGAGGTCGGCGCAGTCATCGACGGTCTCGCGCTGAATTCCTTGTTCAATCCTGAGGCGCTCACAGGTGAACAGCGCAAGCGCTACCTCCACATTGCAGCCAATGAAGCGCTCAAAGCCGCCCGCGAAAAATGACTCGGCGGTGAAGTGAGAATCACGCTGATTATTGAAAGCCTTTCGATTACATGCCTGATCGTCAATCTGAGCGATTCTTCCTTCGAGCCTCAATAGACTGCTGAGTCAGCGAAAAGGAATTCCCACGAGCTATCGAGATAGAGCCAGCGCTGATCGCCGAACCAGCTTGTAGGCAGCGACGGAACATGCAGCAAAGTGTGTCCGCTCATGCAGATCATCTCGGTTCCATTCCAGCCGAGAAATGTTCGCGAGGCCAGTCCTACGCTGGCTGGGTTAGTAACCCTACGAAGACAGACAGGGCAGCGATGGCGCTGGTCGGCCAGTGCCCACCGAAATCCGGCCAGGCAAATGCCGAAGCACGAAACAAGCTGCAAGCATTCGGCTGTCGGCGAAAAGCTCGATGTGCAGCAGTATGCAATGTCAATCGATGCAAACAGACCAATCCCCGCGACCAGGACAAATTTGCCGGCAAGGAACAGAAAGCGCCGAAAGCCTTCTCTGGCTGATGGCCTGTGCGAGGTCATGTGAGTCTCCCCTAGCGACACTGAAGACACGGCCGGAAGCGCAACTAGCGCCAGGAAAAGGGAAAAGCCGAAGAGATTCCATAGCCCTTCAACGGGCGCTACGATTGGCGTGCCGGAAAGATCGATCAGCATGCCTTCGAGATTGTGGGCAGAGATCCCTTCCTCAGATGATTGCATTACATCCTGCCCTCTCGGCGAGAGCTGGGCAATCAGGAACCCTTGAGTCCTGAATGGAAGTTCGTTCGCCAGCTGCGTATCAGCCTGAAGAAGCCAGACATCGGGTGCACCGGGAAGCCGCCACGCCGTTGCGGGTGCTACGCCGGCAATCCGGGCATTTTTGTTTGCGATGCGGATGAGCTTGCCCGCGACATTGGGATCTCCGCCGTATGAACGCATCCACGCCTCGTGGCTGAGAACAACAGAGGGTAGGCCGGAATTATCCTCAACGGCGAACTTCAGGGGGATTCCAAGGAGACTGAATAGGTTTGTCGAAGAGCGCGCAACGTTCCACCAAACCGGGGATGAGGATACGGCCTCCGCGCTCTCCCTCTTGACGTGATAAAAAGCCAGATCCTGAAAAAAACGCTGATGCGTGTACTTCCAGTTCAGATAAAGTCCGGAAGGTATGGAGGGCCTGTAACTGCGATCGGTGGCCTCCGAGATGACAAGAGCATTGGGATTGACCAGGAATCGAGAGGCTTCTCGCTCCGCCTGCACCCCGGGAAGAAGGCTGGTGATCAAGAAGCAGAGAAGAAAAATTGCGGAAAGCCACAGCAGCGCCTGCGCTGCCGATCCATGAATATGAGGCCTGCGCGGTCCGGACTTTGCCGCTAGCTCGCGAACGCAGAGCGCATCGGTATACGCTCCCAGGCAGAACAGAATGATCTCTCCCTGCGACTCAAGGGCGATCGTCTCATCGAGCCGAACATACGACTGACGCACATGCCAGAGTTCTGATAGCCACTCTCTGCTCCAGTCGGCGCGCTCGGAGGCAGGCACCAGAAGCGAAGCGGTATGCAGCGCCGTCCGCTGTATTGCAAAGAAGGCGAAATCGGAATGAGATTTCATAGGGAGCGAGCCTCCTCAACTGGCATGAGCCGCTCGAGCAGGGGATACCGTTTTCGGGAAGCTTCGAGCGTCGATCGCCCGCTCGCTGTGATCTTGTAGTATTTGCGAGGCGGACGCTGCTCCGCATCGGCAATTGACTGTTTCTCCCACTGGGATCGAATCAGATCGTCGCGCTCAAGGCGGCGCATGGCAGGGTAGACGGTGCCACTCGGCAGCCCGGTAACCTCCATGATGCTGAAGCCGTAGACATAGCCGGCAGAGATCGCCTGCAGGATCATGGCGGCGGTATGGGATAGTTTCGCCTCGACAGCCATGAGCGGAATTGTAGCTATGTAGCAATCTACTTGACAACCAAAATTATCGGCGTATGCTGATCGCTACATAGGGAGTGCGGCCTTGCTTGAGGTTCAGCATCTTTTTCGCAGCTTTCGAACCATTCCAGCTGTCGTTGACGTCAGCTTTAAGGTCGCCACTGGGGAAATCGTTGGCTTCCTCGGACCCAACGGGGCGGGGAAGTCGACCACGGTAAAGATGATCACCGGCATGCTCCGGCCCGACGACGGCAAAGTGCTGTTTGAAGGGCGAAACATACGCGACGATATGGAGAGCTATCGAGCTGTTCTGGGCTATGTCCCCGAAGAGGCATATCTATATACGTACCTCTCGGGTCTCGAATACCTGCAACTCATCGGCCGTCTGCGCGGCATGGATGAAGCATTGATCGAGCAGAAGGCGACAGAACTCCTGATGCTGCTCAATCTCCAGTCCTGGCAGTATTCGCCAATCTCTTCGTATTCAAAGGGAATGCGGCAGAGGGTATTGATCGCCGCGGCTCTTCTGCACGATCCACGGGTTTTGATCTTCGACGAGCCGCTGTCGGGATTGGACGTTGTTTCGTCCCGCCTTTTCAAGGATCTGCTCGAGATGCTGGCTGCTCAAGGCAAAGCCGTGTTGTATATCTCGCACGTTCTCGAGACCGTGGAACAGGTCTGCGATCGGGTGATCGTAATTGGCAAAGGGCGGGTACTCGCCGACGCGCCACCTCAAGAGCTGATCGCGTTGAAAGGTCTTCCCAGTCTGGAGAGTGTCTTCGCTCAACTCGTCGAGCAGCAGGATACTCGTGTCGTAGCGGAAAGAATCGTGGAAGTGATGAGGATCGCCCATGGGTGACGGATTCCAAAGACTCATTGTTGACGCGCCGCCCTCTGTCCTGTCCCTGAGTGTGCAGGCCGCAATGGGACCGGTGCGGCAACCTAAGCGCAGTCAGTTCAGCCTGCTGGTCAGGCACTTCCTTGAGCGTTTCTTCAATCACGAGTCTGCATCTCCTGACGGAGACGGTAAGACACGACTGGTGCAACTCGCCTTCGCAGCAGGACTGCCCGGCCTCCTTGTGGCTGTCTACCTGTGGCCTCTTTACCATCCTTTTCCCGGCTGGCCTCCCGGGAGCACGAGAGTCGGTCCTCCTCCATTCTGGCTTCAGGTAAATCATCACTTCTTCTTCGTGATTTACTCTTTCGTCGTCATGGGACTGATCACGGTCTTCGAGTGGGATTTGTTTTTTCCCGATCTCCTCGACGTTCTGGTGATGGGAACCTTGCCGGTTCCGCAGCGTCGCGTCTTTATGGGCCGAGTAGCGGCTATTGGTTTGCTGATCCTCGGCTTCCTGTTCGACGCCAACTTTCTCGCCCCTGTCATCCTGCCCATGTCCACGGATCCGCCCAGCCTAATGCTCTTGGAAATGGGACATGTGGCGGCAGTGACGGCGAGCGGATTGTTCGGGGCGTCCTCGATCCTTGCAGTTCAAAGCGTTTTGTTGGCCCTCTTTGGCGAGCGTCTGTTTCGCAAGGTCTCGCTACTTTTACAGGGAGCAGCGGTAACTGGCCTGGTAATGCTGTTGTTGTTGTTTCCGGTACTTTCTGGAGTGACGCCATTTCTACTGCAATCGGGCAACCGGATGATCTACCTGTTTCCTCCTTATTGGTTTTTGGGCATCTATCAGCAGGCACTCGGTGGACCTTCAGCTGTTTCGGAGTTTCACACCTTGCAGACGATTGCCTGGATAGCGTTGGGCTCAATGATGGCGATGGCGGTTATCGCATATCCGATCGCATATCTGCGACGCGTCAAGAACCTGGTCGAAGGCGCCGTAACGCGACGCAATCGTAGCAAAGCGTCCCTGCCCGCAAACGCAGTGGCTCACACAGTGCTCGTGCGCAAACCTGTTGGCCGCGCCGTTTTCCATTTCATCAACCAGACGCTGATGCGGCTGCCTCGCTACCGCATTTACCTTGTTCTATACGGCGGAGTCGGCCTATCTGTATTGATTGCCTCAGTCCTTCGGCTAAGTGTTGATCGTGGGCAACTGCGAGCCCAGGCTTCCGATGACGGCATTCGTGCTGCGGTCGGCATTGTCGCTTTCTGGGCGACCATCGGCCTTCGGACCGCCTTTGTATCCTCGGGGAATCAGCGCGGCGGATGGGTTTTCAGATTTACTCACGGACGTCCTGCGCATTTCGCCGCCGCCATCGATGGATTGAGAGCCGTGAAGGCCTGGGTCCTCACAAGCGCAATGTTGGTGACCGCCCTCGTCGTCGCGGTGCTTAGATTCGTCGCACCCGCGGACCTTCTCACTTTGCGGGCCACCGCGGCCCAGCTGCTCGTGGGAGCAGGTCTCTGTGTGCTTCTCACCGACGCCGTCTTTGCACAGGTCTTGATCGTGCCCTTCACGGGCGAGTCGTCAGGTGAAGCACCGAACATTGCATTCACCCTGCTGAAGTTCTTCACCTTCTTTCCATTTGTCACGACAGGAGCTGTGGCGGCAGATATCTGGATAGAACAGAGCTGGGCTCACTTCTCCGCGGCAGCGCTCACTGTGCTGGTCGTGCACCTCTGGTTCCGCTACCGCCATCGCGAGTCGGTGCGGATCAATAGCCAGCAAGCCGAAGTGGAAGAGGGTGAAGACGAGTTTCCGATGCGCCTTGGGCTCAGGTACTAGCGTCGGTAGCGGTGAGTCCGGCAATTACAATTGCCCCGTATGAAAAGATTCGCTGCGCTCGTCGTTCTTGCGATCGGTGCGCTTCCATCTATGGCGGCGGATAGTGACCCTGTCTCCTATGTCAGTCCGCTCATAGGCACGCAGAAAAGCGCCATCGGATACGGCGGTACCATGCCTTTCGTCACGCCTCCGTTCGGTATGACGAACTGGACGCCTCAAACACGGCAGAACAAGATCAGCGTCGTCTCGTACAACTATGATGACCCGACGATCTCCGGCTTCATTGGGACTCACCAGCCTGCAATCTGGATGGGAGATTACGGCTACGTTACCGTCATTCCGCAGGTTGGAATGCTACGCACCTCGCCTGAGTCGCGGAAACTGCCTTTCACGCACGCCACGGAAATAGCCCGCCCTGACTACTACCGCGTTTCGTTGAACGCCGGCACTCAAGGAAACATTCAAGCAGAGTTGACAGCTTCGGAGCGTTGCGGGCTCTTCCGATTCACATTTCCAAAAGGCGCTGTTGCCCGGGTTATCATCGAGGCGTCGCGGCCTGGAGTCGCCGGGTCCGCCTCCATTGATTCTGAAGCGCGCGAGATCACTGGCTACAACCCACACCGCATGGACGCTCATCTGGGGCCGCTCGCCTTGCCAAACTTCAAGGGCTATTTCGTGGTTCAGTTCGAGCAGCCGCCCGTGAACATGAAAACCTATGGCATGGATGATGCGAAAGCCACATCGAGCCGCGGCGCCTATGCTGAGTTCAAGCCTGGTCAGACAGTTCAGGTGCGTGTGGGCACTTCGTTCATCAGCATCGATCAGGCACGGGAAAACCTGAAACGAGAAATCGCCGGATGGGACTTCAACGCAGTCCAGTCCCAACTTCGCGCCCAATGGAACGACAAGCTTGCTCGCATTCAGCTCTCCGGAGCGCCGGACAATGACAAGCGGCTTGTGTATACCGCGATGTATCACGCGCTGCTTTACCCGCGAACGTTTTCAGAGTACGGACGCTACTACAGCGCATTCGACGATAAAATCCACGATGGCGAAAGTTATACGGCTTATTCCATCTGGGATACGTTTCGTGCCGAGAACAGCATGCTCACGTTTCTTGCCTCGGAACGGATCGACGGCATGATCACTGCCCTCCTTCAGAACTTCAAAGAAGGCGGCTGGATGCCCAAATGGCCGAATCCCAGCTACACCAACATCATGATCGCTACGCATGCGGACTCGCTCGTTGCTGAAGCGATCCGCAAAGGTTTCCATGGTTTCGATCGCGACCTCGCGTGGCGAGCCGTCTACAAAGATGCAATGACGCCGCCGGATGGTGATACCACGCGTCGTTGGCTCGATCGCGAAGAACACACTCCGTATGAAGCCCGCGCAGGCCTGACCTACTACAAGCAGCTTGGCTACATTCCCACCGATAAAACCGATGAAGCCGCCTCCCGCACCTTGGAGGACAGCTATGACGACTGGTGCGTTGCGCAGATCGCCAAATACCTCGGAAAGACAGATGATTATCAATTTTTCCTGAAGAGATCTTTGAACGATCGCAAGCTCTACAATCCGGCGCTGGGATTGATGAACGGCAAAACGTCCGATGGAAGGTGGGCACCCATTGGCGGCGGCGGAGACGACAACCGGAATCGCTCCGTTTCCGGTTGGACGGAAGGCGATGCATGGGTTTACACGTGGTCTCCGTTTCATGACCAGGCAGGACTACTCGAACTAATGGGCGGAGCTGAGAACTACAGCCGCAAGCTAGACCAGCATTTCAGCGGCGGCCACAACGTGCACAGCAATGAGCCCAGCCATCATTACGGCTATCTCTACGACTTCGCGGGCCAGCCCTGGAAGACTCAATCGAAGGTGCGCCAGATCGCAGCGAAGGAGTACGACGCCACGCCCGGCGGCCTGGACGGAGACGACGACTGCGGACAGATGTCCGCATGGCTCCTGTTCACGGCACTTGGTTTCTATCCGGTAAATCCTGCCAGCGGCGAGTACATGATTGGCAGCCCGATGTTTCCGCAGATGTCGTTGGCGGTGGCCAATGGAAAAACCTTTCGCATCGAATCCCGGGGAAACTCTCCCGTCAATGTCTACATTCAGTCCGCAACATTGAATGGCATGCAGCTTGATATTCCCGTCGTCACCTGGGAACAGATCCAGGCTGGAGGCGTGCTGCATTTTGAAATGGGTCCGAAGCCATCGAAATGGGGCAGCACGTGGAAACCATCACCGATTACAGTGAACTGAACACTTAAGATCTCCGAAAGCGTCCGAGCGTGATGACTGACAGCTTCATCATCAAGGTGAATCAAAGCGAGGTGCGTGTCACTTCCGAAACGAGCGTCGCCGCCGCCATGATGATGGCTGGTGCGCACTGTCGCATCTCCGTTCGCGGAGAACATCGCGCGCCTCTCTGCGGAATGGGTATCTGCATGGAATGCCGGGCTACGGTCAATGGGCTTAAGCATCAGCGCACTTGTCAGCTGTTGTGTGCCCCGGCAATGGAAGTCGTGACAGAATGAGTTCGATGTTTGATGTAGTCGTTGTGGGCGCGGGACCCGGCGGTATAGCATCTGCCGCCATTGCTGCTGAAGCCGGTTTGAGAGTTTGCCTGATCGATGACAACCGCGGTCCCGGCGGCCAGATCTGGCGAGGAATGCGTCCGCAGTCGAATACAAAGAGACCGCATGCCCGCGAATTCATAGATTGGAACGAGAGGCTAGGGGGCACGACCTGCACAATGTGGGCCGACACGCAGGTAATCGACTACCTCGCACCGAACACCTTGCGCGTCGAACGAGATGGCGAATCATGCGACGTCTCTTACCGCAAGTTGATTATCGCCACCGGAGCGCGCGAGCGGTTTCTTCCATTTCCTGGCTGGACTCTCCCCGGAGTCACTGGCGCCGGCGGCCTGCAGGCACTCGTCAAGTCTGGACTTGAGGTAGCCGAAAAGCGGGTAGTGGTTGCGGGCACCGGCCCTTTGCTGCTGGCGATTGCCGCTGGGCTTCGAGATGCTGGTGCGAAGGTCCTCGCGATCTATGAGCAGTCGCCGACTTCAAGACTGATTAACCTTAGCCTCACATTGCTAAGTCATCCCGGAAAGATTGTCGAAGGAATTGGTTATGCCCTTACACTGCGGGGCATTCCGTACCGTACTGGTTGCTGGGTGACATCTGCCGAGGGCTCGACGCACTTGACTCAAGTGACCGTTACGAATGGCCGCACCCGATGGACCCACGATTGCGACTATCTTGCCAGCGGCTTCCATCTTGTACCAAATCTGGAGCTGCCACTGCTGCTTGGATGTGCGATATCAGATGGCTATGTGAAGACCTCGGAGTTCCAGCAGAGTTCGGTGCCAGATGTAGCGTGTGTTGGCGAAGTTACCGGAATTGGGGGTCTAGACAAGGCTTTGCTTGAAGGCGAGATTGCCGGATGGTTTGCCGCTGGCCGTGAGAATAAGGCTCGTGAATTGTCTCGGCGCTTGCGCAAGTTTCAGGACTTTGCACATCGACTCGACCAGGCTTTTGCATTGCGCAGCGAACTTCGCAATCTATGCCAGCCTGAAACAATCGTCTGCCGCTGCGAGGACATTGCCTTTTCCAGCTTGCAGAGATGCACTTCGTGGCGCGAGGCCAAATTGCACACGCGCTGCGGCATGGGTGCATGCCAAGGTCGCATCTGCGGGCCGCAGACCGAGTTTCTGTTTGACTGGAGAAGCGTTAGTGTACGGCCCCCGATATATCCCGCGAGTGTATCTTCAGTCGCAGGGAGGCCGGACACTGCTAGAGGAGCGTCGGAAACACTCGAACACGTCTAGATCTGCTAGCGAGAGAACGCCGTGCTTTGTACGGCCACTGCCGGGCGACTAGCCTGCGCCGTACGAAATGCTTCCCGCACATCTTCCAGTTCCTTATCAGCCAATTCGAGACGAGGAGCACGTACGCGAGCACCCCCAATACCCGCTTCCTGCTGAACCTGCTTGATCAGTTGAATAAACTTCGGCACGGTATCCAGACGGAGCAGCGGCAAGAACCAGCGATAAAGTTCGAAGGCGCCCCTGGTGTTGCCTTTCAGCGCGTGATCAAACAGGTCCACTGATTCTCGCGGAAATGCGTTCACAAGCCCCGCCACCCAGCCAATGGCACCCGCCGCAATACCTTCTACGATCGCATCGTCCACGCCCACGAAAATAGCCAATCTATCGCCAAGAAGAGAGCGAATTGCCGTAACTCTGCGAACATCCGTCGAAGATTCTTTCACCGCTGCGAAATTCGGAGACTCAGAGGCAAGCTCTTCAATTTGCTCAGGCAGGAAATCGACTCCATACGCAACAGGGTTGTTGTAGAGCATGCCCGGCAAAGGCGTGGCTTCCAGTACAGCCGCTACGTGAGCCTTGTTTTCACGCCAGTCACCCTTGTAGACATACTGCGGAAGAATCATGAGCCCGGAGCAGCCTTCATGGTAGGCGGCCTTCGCCAGCGCGACCGCCTCTGGGGTCGAGAGTGCGGAGATCGCTGAGACAACCGGCGCCGAGTCTTCGAGCGCTCTCACAACCGTTTTCAGAATTGACACCTTCTCATCAAAACTTAGCGTTGCGGCCTCGGCAAGAGATCCAAGACAAATGACACCCGTGCAGCCGTTTTCGACCAACCAGCGAGCATGCCGGCCAACAAAATCGTGATCGATGCTGAAATCCTGTTTAAATGCGGTTGTCATTGCGGGCATAACGCCGTTCCAGTTCATACGTTCTCCTGATACTCGGTATCCCTGTCGTTCAGTGTCTCGAAGCGTGCAGGAAGATAAGGTTTGGGCGAGACAAGTGGCTCCGCGCCTGTAAGTGCGCAGGCGAGCAATTCCGCCGTTCCTAGCGCTGTGGTGATTCCGAGTCCCTCGTGTCCGGTCGCGAGCCACAAGGTGTCGTCACCCGGCACCGGGCCGATGAGAGGCAGCTTGTCCGGGGTAGCGGCACGAAATCCGGTCCAAATTCGAATAATTTCGAGTTCGTTAATTCCCGGCATGTACAGCTTAGCGCGCTGAAGCATCGAGGCAAGTACAGTGTGATTCACAGCAGGATTTTCGTTGCCATACTGGCGAGATGATCCGATGAGAATCTGCCCCGTCTTTCTCGGCTGGACGTTGAATGCCACCGAATCAGAAGTAACAGAGTGAGCGCTCTTGAGATATCCGAGCTCGACCAGTTGGTGACGGATAAAACCGGGGTAGCGATCTGTAATCGCCAGATGACCTTTGCGCTTCTTCACTGGAATAGCGGGCGTGATTGCAGGGGCCTCCGCACCCAAGGCATTTACGAGCCTCGGCGATCTGATCCTTGAACCGCCCTCAAGCCTCGCTTCGCCATGTGCGAATTGTGTGATGTGGCCGGTGATAACCTTGCAGCCCAGTGCCTGCAGTTCGTGAGAGAGATGAAGCGCGACGACCGGTGGATAGACAACGGCGTCGTCCGAAACGAGCAGCCCTCCCGCTAGTCCCGGGCGCAAGTTTGGCTCAAGTGCGGACAGTTCGCCGGATGACAGGAGGCGAGAAGGAACTGACCGATCACGCAAATAGACATGCTTGCGTTCCGCTTCGGCAAGCTCTTCCTCGTCAGCTGCCACCCAGATCGTGCCCGTCGTTTCAAACTCGGCGGAAGCCGGCAGGCTTGTTGCGAGCTTATGCCATAGCTCCTGCGATCGGCGAGTCAAAGCAAATTGCGCTTCCGAGTCGTCCATCACAACGACGTGGCCCATCCCAGCTGCTGTGGCTCCGCCACCCAGGATGTCGCGTTCGACAAGAGCCACACTCAGGCCTCTTTGTGCGAGGGTGAGTGCGCACGCTGTCCCGACGATCCCCCCTCCCGCGATGACTGCGTCGTAGTCGTGCGGCGCCGCCGAAGTCATTCAGGAACTCCAAGCCGGAATGGATCGGCTCGATCGAACATGAGCGTTGTTTCGGCTGTGACGTATGCAGATCCTGTGATCGTGGGACGAATACTCGGTCCAACCGCCGACGCGCTGTGAGTCAAATCAGAGTCGCGCTCAGATTCAAGCTTGCCTTCGAACACAGTTCCAAGTATTCCTTCTTGCCGCCATAACGCCCCCGGCTTCAGAGCGCCATCAGCCGCAAGACAGGCCATCTTTGCACTGGTCCCGGTTCCGCACGGGGACCTGTCATACGCCTTACCAGGGCAGAGCACAAAGTTGCGGCTGTCATTCGCAGGATCATTCGCCTTCGTAAATAGCTCGATGTGGTCAATCGCCGCGCCGTTCGCTCCTGTGATTCCGGCTCGCTCGAGCGCGCGGCGGATCTCCCAAGTGAACGCTGTGAGTTGCTCTACGTCGCTGATGTTGAGTGTGCTTGCCATTTCACACTTATGCTGTCGTACCAGGAAGAACCAGTTGCCACCCCACGCAACATCGCCCGTCACGGAGCCAAAACCAGGCACTTCTATCGATATTTCCGCGCTGAACCGATACGCGGGGACATTCCGAATCGTCACTCGAGAGTTAGGCTGAACCTCGATGTGAACGATTCCAACGGGTGTTTCGATCGCATGCTCACCCAGCTGGATTCGCTTTAGATGTGCCAGAGTTACTCCAAGCCCGATCATTCCGTGGCCGCACATGCCGAGGTATCCGGCGTTATTGAAGAAAATAACGCCCGCTGCGCATGCACGATCAAAGGGCTCTAGCAGCAAAGCTCCCACAAGTACGTCCGATCCCCGTGGCTCGCATAAAATTGCGCGGCGATAGCCATCGTGATCTCTGCGAAACCGTTCAAGCCGCTCTGAGATGGGCCCATCACCAAGATCGGGGCCGCCTGTAATGACGCACCGCGTGGGCTCGCCCGCAGTGTGGGAATCGATCACTTCAATGCGGGAAGGTAACTCATCACTGAACATATGTGTTGTTGCAAAGTATACGAGGTCTGAGCAGTCCTCGGGCATCGGACCGAGGACCGCTGGCGATAAGTCCTGCGTCGATATACATGGGTTCCGCGAAAAAAAGGTGAATGAACGGGGTGCTTGTCAGGCGTGCATCATTGCGGCGCCGTGGCCGTTCGAACTCATGTCTAGGGAACTGGAAGTCGATTCCCCCGCTGAGGTGCCAACCAGGTTAAAACTGCTGATTGTCGGCAGAAAGACGCGGAAGCAGGTTGCGCTACCTTTTCCATTCCTGTGACTGCGGAAGGAGATACGGCCATCATACTTCTGGATAATTCCCCTGCTGATCCAGAGCCCAAGGCCCGTACCCTTGGTCGACTTGGTGCTGAAGAATGGCTCGAAAAGTTTTCGAGAGTCCTGTGGCTTTATGCCAACCCCGGTATCGACAATCGAAACGGCAATTCCGCGCCGCTGCACCGTCCAGTCGTACGCTTCAAGAACCGAAATACGAAGCTTTCCGCCTTCCGGCATGGCCTGAATTGCGTTACTGATCAGGTTCAGGAAGACCTGCCGCAGCTCAACCGGGAAACCATGAACCATACCGGGCGCGAAGTAGCGCTTCCGCAGCTTTATATGGCTGTTCAGGACTTGGCGCTCCTGAAGTCCAAGCACGTCGTCCAGTAGCTCTGTGAGCGTAACAGCAATCGGTGTCTTCGATTCGCGATAGAAGCTCAGCGTCTGGCGAGTGATGTGTGAGACGCGCTGCAATTCCTGCTCAGCGAGCGTTGCGCAGTGTCGAGCTTCTTCATCGAGCGACGGATGATTGCGCAGCAGGAAGAAGATATTTGTTATCGCGGCAAGCGGGTTGTTAATCTCGTGCGCAATGATTCCTGCAACCCTGCCCATCGCTGCCAGCTTTTCCGTTTCGCGCAATGCTTCTTCGGCCTGCATCTGGGCAGTAATGTCGCGATTCACCTCAAGAACTGCGTCCCCTTCGTGGTTCATGGTCTTTCGGCAGGCAACTATGACCTCTGAACCGTCTTTTCTCGTCTGGACAACGTTGCCCTGCCACAATTTCCGTTCCAGCAGCGTATTTTCAACTGCGTCCCGTGAGACAGGGAAAACCGTCTTGAGAACAGTGTGCAGGTCTTTCCCAAGCACTTCCTCACGCTTCCAGCCATAAAGGCCTTCCGCGCCGGAATTCCAGTAGAGAAGATTGCCATTCATGCCGCGCATAACAATCGCCTCTGTGGCAAGTTCCAGCAGCTGAGCCCTTGACCGGAACTGCTCCTCATTCTGGCGAAGCGCTTCTGTTCGATCTGCGACGCGCTGTTCCAGCTCGTTGTTCAGCTTCTCGAGCATGCGAGTCTTGCGGTGCAGTTCGACAAACACGCCTATCTTTGCGCGCAACACCTCAGGGACCACCGGCACGGAAATATAGTCGACAGCGCCGCTGCGATAACCCTGGATCTTATCGGTATCGGTGAGATGAACGCCGGAAATAAAGATGATCGCGGTCTTTTGAAACCGAGGATGTTGTCGAATCACATCTGCGAGTTCAAACCCGTCTAGATCGGGCATGCTCACGTCCATCAACACCACAGCGATGTCGGTCTTCAGCAGGGTACTCAGTGCCTCACTAGCGGAAGTGGCCTTGATGAGGTTCTCGCCAAGTTCGGAGAGAATGACCTCATAGCTGAGGAGCTTGGCGGGCTGATCGTCCACCATCAGGATGTTGACCTTAGAATCTACGTTCATCAATTTGTCTCCACGCCGATTGCGATTGCAGTTAGCGGTGCAGCCACATGCGCAAGGCGGAAAGCAACTGTTCCGTGTTTACTGGTTTAGCGAGGTATTCCGAAGCGCCGGCTTCAAGACATCTTTCGCGATCGCCCTTCATCGCTTTCGCTGTCAGCGCGATGATGGGAAGGCGGCGCAAAGATGGATTTTGCCGGATAACTTGCATCGTCTCATAGCCGTCCATCTCCGGCATCATGATGTCCATCAGGACGATCGCCAGGTCCGGTGTGTTCTCGATGGTTTCGATTGCCTCCCTGCCTGTTCCCGCCGAGAGTACTGTCATTCCGCGGCGCTCGAGTACGCTGCTTAGCGCGAAGATATTGCGGACGTCATCGTCGACGACCAGCACCTTCCGTCCCGCCAAGGCTTCGTCTGAACGATGCAGACGATCGATCATTTGCTGCTTCGTTGCAGGCAGTTCAGAGACCACTCGATGAAGGAAAAGAGCCGTCTCATCGAGCAGACGCTCCGGTGATTCTACATCCTTGACGACAACGCTGCGAGCCAGGGTATGTAGTTGCGCATCTTCCTCTGCTGAGAGCTCACGACCCGTAAAGACGACCACTGGAAGGTCCTTCAATTTCGGATCACTGCCAAGTTGCTCGAGGACGTCAAACCCCGTCATGTCAGGAAGTCGCAAATCAAGAACGATGCAATCGTAGGTGCTCTTGTGAAGCGCCTCAAGAGCAGCTGCACCAGAATCGGCCACGTCGATGTCGATGTCCTCGTGCCAGAGTAGTTCTCGGGTTGACAATTGCTCTGCCGGATTGTCTTCAACTACAAGCAGCTTCTTGCGACGTGGCTGCGCATATTCACGGATCCGCGACAGGGCGGAGTTTAACTCATCGGTCGACGTTGGCTTCGTTACAAATGCAAACGCTCCCCGAGAGAGTCCATGATGGCGATCCTCATCGAGCGTCAACATCTGCACCGGGATATGCCGTGTCTTCGGGTCCTGCTTGAGGTGATTCAGGACCGTCCATCCAAGCATGTCCGGCAGCATTACGTCGAGCGAGATAGCGGTTGGATGATACTCCCGCGCGAGAGATAGTGCTTCTGTGCCGGTCATCGCGACAAGCACCTTGAATCCTTTGTCACGCGACAGATCGCAGAGCACGCGGGCATAGTGAGGATCATCTTCAACAATCAGCAGAACGGCTTCACCATCCTGGAGCGACTTGCGATCATCCTCAACTCGCGACTCTTGCTCCGCCGCGGCCACGTTCGACAGGAACATCGGTACGTTGCTGATCCCGCCATCTTTCTCCTGCTTGACGACCGTCGGTACAGCTGGGCCAACATACGTCTGCGGCAGGTAAAGCGTGAATGTGCTGCCTTTGCCCGGCTGACTTCTCAGAGAGATTTCACCGCCTAACAAGTTCGCGAGCTCGCGGCTGATCGCCAGACCCAGTCCGGTTCCGCCGTACTTGCGGCTCGTCCCTGCATCTGCTTGCTGGAAAGCCTCGAAGATGATGCGCTGTTTCTCCGGCGGAATGCCGATGCCTGTATCCGAAACCTGAAATGCGATGACCGAACCGGCTCCACTGAGAATCGGGTGATCCTGCGTCCATCCGCTCGTCGCGGAAGTCACAGTCAACCTGACTGTACCTTGTTCCGTGAATTTGAATGCATTCGACAGCAGATTCTTCAGCACCTGCTGCAAGCGCTTAGAGTCCGTAACAAGGCTTCGTCCCATCTTCGGATCGTTCGATACGTCGAATGCCAGCCGCCGGTTCTCCGCCTCGTGCCGGAAGGGCCGGGCAACCGTATCGAGCAGCGCGCCGAAGAATACCTCTTCGGCCTCGACCGACACAGTGCCGGATTCGATCTTCGACAAGTCGAGAATGTCGCTGATCAGGTTCAACAGATCAGTGCCGGCGCCATGGATCGTACGTGCAAACTCAACCTGTTTTGGAGAGAGGCTTCCATCGGGGTTTTCGGCCAGCTGCTGCCCCAGCACCAGAATCGAGTTGAGTGGCGTACGCAACTCGTGCGACATGTTTGCAAGAAACTCGGATTTGTATTTCGAAGTGAGAGCAAGCTCGCGGGCCTTCTCTTCGAGAGCGCGGCGGGCTTGTTCGATTTCCTGATTCTTGCGTTCCACTTCGTAATTCTGTTCGGCCAGCTGTTGCGCTTTCTGCGCAAGCTGTTCGTTGGTCTGCTGCAACTCTTTCTGCTGTGTCTGCAGTTCTGCTGCCAATTGCTGCGATTGCTTCAGCAGCGCTTCTGTCTGCATGGTCGCTTCAATCGAGTTGAGCACGATTCCAATCGACGAGGTTAGCTGTTCGAGGAAGGCCAGGTGCGAGGCCGTAAACGAACTCAAGCTGGCCAACTCGATGACCGCCTTTACGCGATCCTCAAACAGCACCGGCAACACGATAACGTTTTTCGGAACTGCCTTGAAAAGGCCAGAGCGAATCGGGGCCGTCTTCTTCGGCAACTCGGTGATCAGCATGCGTCGCTTCTCAGATGCGCATTGCCCGACCAGACCCTCGCCGACTCGCACTTCCTTCACGTAACCTTCGGGAGAATCCGCAAAGGTCGAAAGCAGCCCGAGGTTCGATTCTTCCGCGCCCATTTGATAGATGACGCCTTGCTGCGCGTTGATAAGCGGAGCCAGCTCCGAAAGCAGCATGCGGCCCACTGTCGCCAGATCGCGCTGGCCTTGCAACATGCCTGTGAATCGAGCGAGGTTGGTCTTGAGCCAGTCCTGCTCTGTATTGCGGTCAGTCGTGAGGCGAAGGTTATCAATCATCGTATTGATGTTGTCCTTCAACTCAGCCACTTCGCCGCGGGCTTCCACCTGAATTGAACGCGTCAGGTCGCCCTTAGTCACGGCCGTCGCCACCTCTGCGATCGCGCGAACCTGGTTGGTCAAGTTGTCGGCCAGCAGGTTCACGTTGCCGGTAAGATCCTTCCAGGTACCGGCAGCGCCTGGTACGTTAGCTTGCCCGCCGAGCCGGCCTTCCACGCCTACTTCGCGCGCCACGGTCGTTACCTGGTCGGCAAACGTAGCAAGCGTGTCCGTCATGTTGTTGATGGTTTCAGCGAGCGCGGCGACTTCACCCTTTGCGTTCACGGTCAGCTTCTGATTCAGCGCGCCGTTTGCAACCGCGGTTACAACCTTCACAATGCCGCGTACCTGTTCGGTGAGGTTCACGGCCATGACGTTGACGTTGTCAGTAAGGTCCTTCCAGGTACCTGCGACACCCGGCACCACGGCCTGTCCGCCAAGTTTTCCGTCGGTGCCGACTTCGCGCGCCACGCGGGTCACTTCAGCAGCGAATGCGTTCAACTGATCCACCATCGTGTTGATGGTGTCTTTCAATTCGAGAATCTCGCCCTTCACGTCCACAGTGATCTTTCGCGACAAGTCTCCGCGGGCCACGGCCGTAGTCACTTCGGCGATGTTTCTCACCTGTGCCGTCAAGTTGCCGGCCATCGAGTTTACTGAGTCGGTCAAATCCTTCCAGGTACCCGCAACACCGGGCACGTTTGCCTGACCGCCAAGGCGTCCTTCCGATCCCACTTCGCGCGCTACGCGCGTAACTTCCGCGGCGAACGATCGAAGCTGCTCGACCATCGTATTCAGTGTCTCTTTGAGCTGCAGGATTTCGCCGCGCACGTCCACGGTGATCTTGCGGCTCAAATCGCCATTCGCGATAGCGGTTGCCACCTCGGCGATGTTTCTCACCTGCGCCGTCAAGTTGCCGGCCATGAAGTTCACAGAGTCCGTGAGATCCTTCCAGGTTCCGGCGACACCGGGCACCTGCGCCTGGCCACCGAGCTTGCCGTCCGTGCCGACTTCGCGCGCCACGCGCGTTACTTCTCCCGCGAACGCGTTCAGCTGGTCCACCATGGTGTTGATTGTGTTTCTCAGCTCGAGAATTTCGCCCTTCACGTCCACTGTGATCTTGCGCGAAAGGTCGCCGCGGGCTACAGCAGTTGTTACCTCAGCGATGTTTCTCACCTGCGCCGTCAGGTTGCCCGCCATAGAGTTCACTGAGTCGGTGAGATCCTTCCACGTACCGGCCACACCTGGCACGTTCGCCTGGCCACCGAGGCGTCCTTCTGTTCCCACTTCGCGAGCGACACGCGTTACTTCGCCGGCGAACCTGTTCAGCTGGTCGACCATCGTGTTGATGGTTTCTTTCAGCAGCAGAATTTCGCCGCTGACGTTGACCGTGATTTTCTTTGAAAGGTCGCCATTCGCGATTGCTGTTGAAACTTCCGCAATGTTTCGCACTTGGCCCGTCAGGTTTGAGGCCATCGAGTTTACTGAGTCGGTGAGATCCTTCCACGTTCCGGCGACTCCCGGCACCTGCGCCTGACCGCCGAGCTTTCCGTCCGTACCGACTTCACGAGCGACGCGCGTAACTTCGCCGGCGAACGCATTCAGCTGGTCCACCATCGTGTTCAGCGTGTCTTTGAGCTCCAGGATTTCGCCCTTCACGTCCACGGTGATCTTGCGCGAGAGGTCGCCGCGGGCCACGGCTGTCGCCACTTCGGCAATATTTCGCACCTGGCCTGTAAGGTTCGAAGCCATGAAGTTAACATTGTCGGTAAGGTCCTTCCACGTTCCGGCGACACCCGGCACCTGCGCCTGCCCGCCTAGCTTTCCGTCCGTACCGACTTCACGAGCGACGCGCGTAACTTCGCCAGCGAACGCATTCAGCTGGTCCACCATCGTGTTGATGGTGTTTTTCAATTCGAGAATCTCGCCCTTCACGTCCACGGTGATTTTGCGCGAAAGGTCGCCGCGAGCTACGGCCGTCGTAACTTCCGCGATGTTTCTTACCTGTGCCGTGAGGTTGCCGGCCATCGAGTTGACTGAGTCCGTCAAATCCTTCCACGTACCGGCAACTCCAGGGACGTTAGCCTGACCTCCAAGCCGGCCTTCCGTACCAACTTCGCGGGCCACGCGCGTCACTTCGCCTGCGAACCGGTTCAGCTGGTCCACCATCGTGTTGAGCGTTTCTTTGAGCTGCAGAATTTCGCCGCGGACGTCCACCGTAATCTTGCGGGACAAATCGCCATTTGCAATAGCGGTGGCCACTTCGGCTATATTTCTTACCTGGCCGGTGAGGTTGCCGGCCATGAAGTTGACGTTGTCCGTTAGATCTTTCCACGTACCGGCGACACCAGGCACGTTTGCCTGGCCACCGAGCTTGCCTTCCGTTCCCACTTCGCGGGCCACGCGCGTTACTTCACCGGCGAACGCATTCAGCTGGTCCACCATGGTGTTAATGGTGTCTTTCAGCTCAAGAATCTCGCCCTTCACATCGACTGTGATTTTGCGGGAGAGATCACCGCGAGCCACGGCGGTAGTCACCTCGGCAATGTTTCTTACCTGGGCCGTGAGGTTGCCGGCCATCGCGTTCACTGAGTCCGTCAGATCTTTCCATGTACCAGCCACGCCTGGCACGACAGCCTGACCACCGAGCTTACCGTCCGTTCCAACTTCGCGGGCCACGCGCGTTACTTCTGATGCGAACGACCTGAGCTGATCCACCATCGTATTGATGGCTTCTTTGAGCTGCAGAATCTCACCACGTACGTCAACCGTGATCTTGCGTGACAAATCGCCGCTGGCCACGGCCGTCGCTACTTCTGCAATGTTTCTTACCTGGCCGGTGAGGTTCGAAGCCATCGAGTTCACCGAGTCTGTTAAATCCTTCCACGTACCAGCCACGCCCGGCACGACTGCCTGACCACCCAGCTTTCCATCCGTTCCAACTTCTCGAGCTACGCGCGTCACTTCAGCGGTAAACACGCCGAGCTGCTGAATCATCGTGTTTACGATGTTGGCGGAGCGAAGGAACTCGCCCTCCAGCGGGCGGCCATCCACGTCGAGACGAACTGTCTGGGTAAGGTTGCCTTGTGCCACCGCGGCAATGGCTCTTGTTACTTCAGTCGTTGGACGAAGGAGATCCTCTACCAGGGTATTGACCGACGTCTCCATGTCATCCCAGGCGCCTCGCCGGTGCTCCACCCGAATGCGCTCGCGTGTTTTACCTTCTTTGCCGACCGCCTGGCCCACGCGCTTCAGTTCGGAGGCCATCTGTTCGTTGGCCGTCACGATCTCGTTGAAGTTATCGGCGATCTTGCCAGGTAGCCCCGTCCATGCGACCGGAAGGCGCACACTGAAATCACCATTCTTCATGGTCTGCAGGCTTTGAAGAATAGTAGTCAGGCATTCCGCCATCGAGGGCTCCATCGAGCCGCCTGAATAGCGATTATCCCCATCTTGCCCGCTCACGGGCGGTTCAATGGTCGTAGACATTTCCGTTGTGCTCCTGGTGGGATCTGCGGTTCCATCAATGACTTGCGCGCGCAATTCGTTCTGGATTCCGACCCCCAAGGCGCACGGAAGATGGAGTACAGCGAGTTAATAGATGCGATCCAGGGAAAGCGGGTTGCTCACCTCGACCAGTCGCGGACCAGCCCATCTACCGTGGCCTCGGTCAGACCGTTCAGAATAGGTGGTAGATCAGGTAGCAACCGAGATTGAACGCAGGCTCCCGAGAACTCGGTTAAGGCGCCTGGGAGACTGAAAGGAAGACAATGCCGGCTGTTCTGGGAGTGGACATATCGGCATCTTCTTATTCGGACTTGGTTCTTCGATGTGCCGAGTGGGCCGGCAATCGCGAATCCCGAACAGTGCTGTTCGTCGGCATGCACGGCCTTATGGAGGCCCACGATCATCCCGCCTTTCGCGAAGCGATGAACACGGCAGACCTCGCCAACCCCGATGGGATGCCGGTCGTCTGGGCTCTTCGGCTCATGGGATCCAGAGACGCCACGCGCGTTTACGGACCTGACGCGACAATCGAATTGCTTCGAGTTGCAGAGAAGGACGGCATTCCGATCGGCTTCTATGGCGGAGATGAACCCACTCTCGCCAGGCTCATCGGAGCGGTCGAACGCCGTCATCCTGCGATCAACGTCGCATTCAAAATGTCTCCACCGTTCCGGCCGCTGACTCCGACAGAAGATGAGGAAGTCGTCCAGAGAATCACAGCCTCGGGAGTACGTTGGCTGTTCGTTGGCCTTGGCTGTCCCAAACAGGAGAATTGGGTGCTGGAGCACAAAGGTCGAATCCCGGCGGTGATGTTGGCCGTCGGCGCCGCATTCGATTTTCTTGCAGGCACCAAGCCCCAGGCACCTCGCTGGATGCGGCGCAGCGGGCTCGAATGGGCATTCAGGCTGGCATCCGAGCCGCGTCGCCTTGCGGGGCGATACACGAAGAATATTCCAAGATTCGTAGCGCTTCTGCTCTGGCAATTACTCACACGTCAGCAAGGAGCGAAGGCTCGTTGAGTGGCTGATGATTCGGATCTGGTGAAAATTCAAGCCCGTGAAGCCAGCAGCTCATTCACCTTCGCCATCACTTTGAATGCATCCGCCACATAAACCACATCGGCTTTCCCGCGAGCCCATCCGCAGTTCGCGTCCAGAGAGATGGCACGCCGCTCGTTTATGAATCGCCAGCCCACGACGTGCGGCTCCTCTCCGTGGCAGCAAGAGGCCAATCCTTTGGGGTGTCTCGGTGTTGATCCTGTCTGGCCCACCTGATTCATGTGCGTAAGAAAGGGAAGCACTAGCTGGCCGTCGCCACCCTGATCGACCAATGACTTGGAACTCCCCAGCGATGCACCGGTGTTCTTGAGGAAGCTGAGAATCAGATCGCCAGCTTCCGCTGCGTGAGTTTGTCCATCCGGCTGTTTCTTTGTCCATCCTGCGCCGGCTACGAACAGCATGCTTGCATCGGGCCTGATCGTTTGCGCGTCCTGTGCCGGAGCGCGGCTGCCGATGACGGTTGTTCGAAGTTGCGGCAGCTCGATTGCAATTTCCTCCACGGCGACTGTGTCATCATTGCCTTCGAATGCCGAATACACTCCGCCTTCGACTAGCAATATCCAGGGTCTAGCAGTTCGAGTGATCGCAGCCTCGATGCGTTGGCGATACAACCAGCGCGTAACCTCGATTCGGTTTTCACCCCCTATCGAAGTGATGTGGGTATCGACGTTTCCGCCGACGCGATGCGAGAATCCGGCAGCGACACGCGCCATCCGAGAGCTTTGCGGAGCGAAGACGATGGTAGGCTGAGCGGATTTGCACAGGACTTCACATGCCGCAGCATCGGTTGCGTAGCGTGCCTGTCGAAATGCCTCGCCTGACACAGCGAAGACACGCGCAGTCAAACCCGAGAGCGACCGGGCAGCCGAACAGGAGTTTTCTGCGAAGATGCCGATCGTGAGCGTCGTCCTTAGTTTGGCGGCCATTTCTTTGCCTGCGGTGACCGCTTCAAGGGAACCCTTGGTCAGTGACGACCCGGACTCGTCGGCGTGTGTCAAAACAAGGATCGATTCCGGCATCACTTTGCTCCAATCCATTCCACAAGTTCCTGGGCAATCGCATCCGGCGCCATGTCCTTCACGACGCGTGTCTGCCTCTGCTGGCTCGGCAGGGTCGCAGAGAGGAATTGCTGTCCGTCATTCCCGATCGCGGTCTGCTTGGCCTTCTGCAATGCAGGTATCACGGTGCGCATGTTGGCCATCCCGATCTGCGGGTTATTGCGCGGCTCGGGAAGATTGCCCGTCGCCCATCCCAAAACCGCCGGCGTTCCAGCACAGACAGAGACTTGGTGCTTGCCGCCTTCCACACGTTCCAACACCTCGAAGGACCCATCCTCGCGCATATCGATCTGGTCAACTCCCATGAACTGGTCGACGACGCCAAGCAGTTCACCAATCGTTTGCAAAGTCACACCAGCCCCGCGCGATGCCGACTCCCAGCCGCCAAAAAGCAATAGCTTCGAGCGGTCCAGATCCGGGATCGCAGTGATCGCACAAGCCAGCGCAGTTGCGGTTGTGGTTGCATCGGCAAATCCGTTCGAAGCCGAGTCGACAGCGATCAGTTCGAAGCTGACCTTCTGAGCGATAGTCATCATCACCTGTTGCAGCTTGGCCTTGGGACCGAGCGACACGAGCCACAATCGGCTCCCTGAAGTTTTTGCAACAAGATTCGCGCCTTCATACAGCGCACTGGCGGCCCATGGATCGAGCACTGAAGGCAGCATCATTTCGTTCTTCAGCGCCGGTCCATTTGGCCCGACGATGGGTTCCAGAGTCTGCAGCGGATCGGGAACAATACCTGCGCAGACCACAATGTGAGGGGACATAAGCTTTGACTCCTGGCTCTCTACTAGTTTTCTGCGGAGTGCAATCCCCCCGCGCCGGCACGGAGTTCGATATTTGTGAGCCCGTTAGCCGTAATCTGCCCGCAATTCCAGACGCATGCTCCGCAGTGGACGCACTTCTCGCGCTCAAAGTTCGGCACGCCCTTACCTCCCACGTTCAGGGCCTGTCCGGAGCACATTGCGATGCACGTTTTGTCGTCGCAGCGAATACACAGACCCGCGTCGCGGAAGATCACATGGTCGGGAAAACCAGGCATCGCCTGCACTTTTCCGCCCATCAGCAGAGCGTCTTGCTGCGAGACCAGCAACTTTCCATCGAACTCGATCTCTGGCCATCCGCGCGCCGACATCAACGCATCGTGCAGCGGCCTTCCATCGTCAACCGCCAGCATGGCGACTTCGCGCCTCTTCAAGTCCCTTTGTGATATCGCACGCCTCTTCCTGAGCTGTTCGTGCGCTTTAGGAATCTTCGCTCCCAGTGAAACGGTCCCACCCGTCATTCCGGCCAGCGCCATTCCAATGAGGCCTGGCACAAATCCGAGATGAAATCCAGTGCGCGCATTGATCGCGTTCCGCGCATTGCGTTCGACCCAGCTTGAGCGGCGCCGTGATTCGTAGGTCGCGGAGAGGTTCTCTTGGGTGAAGCTTCGTCTATGGCGGAGCAGATCCAGCACCGCCTCTGCGAGTTGCACGCCTGTCGTCCACGCCTCATCCACGCCGGACCCCGCAAGCATGTTGGTCGCCCCGGAGCCCTCGCCGATTCGCGCATATCCATCGCCGCCGAGAAAAGGCTCTCCGTGTTGCCCGGATTCGTCGAGCGACTTTGCTCCCCACGAGCGTAACTTTCCATCCTTGAGGTGTCGCCACAGAAATGGGTGTTGGATGTAATGCTGCAGATATCGATAGGCAGTACGCGTCGGGTCTCCAAGCCAGGAAGGTACAAAAATACCGACGGATGCCAGGCGTTCTGGGTGAACGTAGAGAAATCCGAAAATCTCCGGTTCGGGATACCCGAAGGTATGCCAGACCGTTCCGGCCTCCAGCACAGTTTCTGCCGGAAGTTCAATCACAAATTTCATCCCAAGCGCCCATTCGCGCTTGTCGTGCCCGGGCGGCATCCCCATGCGTCGGTCGATCGCGCTTCCTACCGAACCAAACGGACCATCGCCGACCACTGTCAGGCTTGCGCGAACGTCCATTCCCGCAACAAATCCCTCGCCTGGCACGCCGTACTTGTCTACACCCTGGTCAGTCAGCCGAATGCCGACAACTTTGTCGCCGGTTCGATCAGCGTTCTGGGCAAAGAGAGGTTGGCTCACCGGCATCGATGGCCAAATCTGTACAAGACCCGACGCCATGATTTGCGTGCCGACCCATTGGTTGAATTGGCCAATGGACATCACTAGTCCGCCAGCCTTGTGCAGAAATTGCGGAGCCCAGGGCAATTCATACGCGTCGTTGCGGACCCCGAGTGTCCCCTTCAAGGCACGCAGAACGCGATCGGCAATCCGCAGCGACAGAGAACGCGAGCTGGCCCCGATCGGATCGAGCAGGTACAAGATGCGCTCAGATGTCACCGGGGCCGCCATGGCAATATGAGCCGGGTTCAAGTCCGGGAAGCTCCCGCGTATTCCCCGCGCGGCCGTCACCACCCCGCTGACACCTGCGGCGATATCATCCGCACGTTCATAGCAGATCACCTGCAGAGGAAGTCCCGGCGCAACTGTGCTTTCAAAAACTCTGTCGGCAGGATTCTCCATCCACGCGCGATTGAGAGTGGTAAGAAACCCTCCCATCGCCGGACCGAATCCGACACACGCAATATCAGCCTCGATAGTCGCGCGCTCCGTCTCTGGCGTGGGGGTCTCGGTGATGTCTTCCGGTTTACTCATGCCGGGTAGTCCAGCGCTTCAGGGATCATCACCTTGCTCACCGTCTCGGCTGCACGATCCTTCGCCAGCCGCGAACCGCTCAGGCAGCTGCAGAGCTTGTTCTGCAATTGCAGGAAGTCGCTGGCTCCCGCGCATCCGGCGCACGGACCGGCTTTAGGCGGATGACTTCCATTTGCTTCGATCACGTCCACCGCCATCGCAGCAATTCCTGGCATCGTCTCTTCCAGTTCGTCCAACTCGCCAACCGAGAAGCACCTCGCGCAGTTCGTGTCGCTCCATGAGGGATGCTCGTTATAACCGAACACCAGCTCGGCACAGATGCGGGAGACCTCACCGGCAGCGCGCGCGCTCTGCACATGGCAGAGATCGCTGAGGAACTGCGAGGCGCCGGCAATGCCATCTGCGGCCGACGAATCGGATGCACCACGCCGCTCCAGTTCAAGTACGTCGAGGATCTGGTATCGCGAAGCAAGCAGCCAGCAGAGCGCGTCAGCCATCGGGAACGTTACCCCTTGCCGTTGTCCGTGATAGAGCTTGTTCCCGGAGGCATCAGTTGCTTTCTGCAGATGCTCGAGTGTCCACATCCACATTCGCATTGCAGTCGCAAGGGTGCAGGCTCCCGTGGCTGGATGAGCAGCCGCAATATTACGCATCTCCGCAGTCCATGCGCGGAACTGTGCGAGGAACACCTCCGAAGTCATGGTCACGGTCAGCTGACGCCGTTGGACCGCTTCAGGGCCCTCGTACGTAGCTTCGAGCTGCGCATCCATCCACTTGCTCGCCAGGAATCCGGGACAGTCCTCGGTAATTCCGTAGCCGCCCATCAGGCTTACCGCTTCGCGCATCATGTTTGCGCCGTTCCCGGTATTCCACAACTTCGTTGCCGGGCACAGCACGTTCGCCTCGGCGTCTTTCAAAACAAACTGCACCAGGGGATCACCCGCGGTCTCCTCGCGCCGCGGATCGCCGTCCCTCATTCCCAGCAAATCGATGGCACGTTGTTCACTCTCGCGCAAGGCTTTCAGTTCGGCCCGGCCGCCTGCAACACCACGTTCGGCCAGAATGCTTCTTTTCTGTTTTTCGATCGGATCGAGCTCGTCGAATAGCCGTGCGGCACCAAATCCCAGTGATGCAGCAGCTTCCCCGGTCGCCCACACATCGACAAGCCGGTGAAGAGCATCTTCGCGTTGCTGGATCCCTTGCTCGTATCGAACCGTTCCCGGCTTGGCTCCTTCAGCGCCGCGGAACCTGCTGCGCTGATATCGAATCACGGGCTCGACCGCCGATAACAGCTTTGCCGCCGTCATCAGTCCGACTGTGACGCGAGTCCGGCGAAATACTGCCTCGATAACCTCGCCGTGATTGAAATTCGGAACGAGCACGCCTTCCCTGATCGCGTATCCACCTACTATGCGGCTCGCAGGAACCTTGAGGTTGAAGATCGGGTCTCCCGTCGAAGACAACTGATGCACAAGTTTCTTTGTCGCCGTCCCGTGGTCGAATGTTCCTTCGTCATTCTCTTCAAGAATGACGACACAGCTGCCCTTGATGCGCGGATCGTCCGATGTCACCGCCGCTGTTACGAAATTCGCAAATGCAATGTTAGTGATGAAGCGGCCGCGTTTCTCAACCTGCAGCCACGGTTCTTCGCTGTCACGCCAACCCGCTATGCGGATCTTGCCGCTCAGCATTCCGGTGTCCACTCCGACATAGGGAATCGGCTCGGTCAATACAAATGCGCCGCGCCACGGTTTACGCTTCTCTCCCGGCTGAGGAGGTGCTGACAATGCCTTGTAATGGCGCGATTGCTCCGGTGTGCCGCGCTCGTGAATGGGCGCCAGCGCAAGAAACCCCGCAAGACTGGCCGTTGCCGCTCCACCGTCCACCCACGCCAGCTCAAATGCGGCTAGGGCCAGTGCAAGATTCTTGGGCCCGGAGATAAAACCGCCTTCCTCCGGTTCCATGAAAGCCCCCGTGATCCCCGCGCGATCAAAGGCTTCGAGCATCTCGTTCTTTGCGGGAGTCCATTCATGGCTGTTGCGCTCCCCGGCCGCGACCATCTGCGCGACTACGCCTCGGGCCACCTCCCGGGCAGACTGCACCAGCATTTGCAGGTCGTAGCGCTCCGCAAAGCGCCATTGAATTTGCCGAATTTGATCGGCAGGAAGCGTGAGCATATTTGAACTCGAAGCTGTGGCAGATGTCGCCATAGAGCACACCTCGATCGCGGCAACTATTCTCCTGAAAACCACGCGTGCAGGCATGTGACTCGCATCACGACTAGCATCTCCGCCTAACATTGCATGCAGTCCGGGTAGTGTTTGTGATGTCCAGCGGACAATCGCCTCGCATGAACGTTGTGCTCGACTTGTGAAGTGGCTCGCGTCACATAAAGAAAGCAACACAACGGTTCAGTCTTGATTGCAGTTGTGACCACTATCACTGCCCCGGCTGTCTGAAAAGGAGTCTCCTCAATATTGCAATCCCCGCGAAAGTATTTGGAAGGTCTGCGGATAACCGCAAGGGGAAGCCATGTGCGCAGGGGCAGTCGCTCAGGCCTCATGAAGGGAAGACCTAAGCATGACCAGAGCCGAGCGTATCGCTGCTTGTTTTCTTGCAATTGTTGCGGGCCCAGCCGCATGGCTATCGGATCTGTTCAGGTCGAGTCGTCATTTTCGTTTGGCAGTGAGCCTCGCCGTACTCGCTTTATTCCTGATACCTTCATCAGTTTCCGCGCAGTCTGATTGCCTGGCCTGCCACGCTGACAAGACCATGCAGGATTCGTCGGGCCACAGCATCTCCGTTGATGGAGATAAATTCAGCGCAAGCATTCACGGCAGCTTGCAATGCAACAACTGTCATGCGGACATCAAAGAGTATCCACATCCCGATCACATCGCAAAAGTCGATTGCAAGACCTGCCACGCGGATGAAGGACAGAAGCTCAGCACCAGCGTCCACTCCTCTTCAAAAGAACACCCATGCACAAGCTGTCACGGCAGCGCGCATGAAATCTATCCGAAGACCGACTCGCGGTCCGCAGTCTACCCGCTCAACATCCCCAGGACGTGCGGCCAGTGCCACAGCGACGGCGCAATGGCCACGAAGAAGGGCCTGCCCAGCGTCTATCCGCACTACATGGATTCGATCCACGGTAATGCACTGAGCAAGGAAGGCCTGCTGGTCGCTGCCAATTGCCAGAGTTGCCACGGATCGCACGGCATCCTGAGCAGCAAAGATCCCAGGAGCCACACCTTCAAAGCGAACATCCCGAAGACCTGCGGCACGTGTCACGCAAAGATCAACGACGACTACCAGGGTGGATCGCACGGCCATGGCATCGCCAAAGGCGACCTCAAAGCCCCGGTCTGCACGGACTGCCACACGGCACACGCAATTCTGCAGCCCACTGAATCCGCCTTCCGCATGCAGTCCACGCCGATCTGCGGGTCTTGTCACAAAGACAAGCTCTCCACTTATCACGACACCTTTCACTCGCAGTTGGGTTTGCTCGGTGGTTACGTTGAGACTGCCCGCTGCTGGGATTGTCACGGCGCACACGAGATCTACCCGGCATCAGATCCACGATCGCCGATTCACCCGGCAAACCTGGTCGTCACCTGCGGAAAATGCCACAAAGGCGCCAACAAGAGCTTCGTTCAATACCAGCCCCATGCAAATGCACACGATCGCAGGCTGAACCCCGCGCTCTATTTCATACGGCTTTTCATGAATCTGCTTCTTATCAGCGTGCTTACGTTTTTTGTAATTCACACCGTGCTGTGGCTGATCCGATCTCGCTTTGACCAGGTCAGAAGAAATTCCGGAAACGGAGGCGATCATGCCTGAGCTGGCTCAAGCAGTAGCTCCAGAGGTCAAGACAGAGGCCCCCGCATCGGAGCGCTTCTTTGTCCGCTTCACCCGCCAGCAGCGCTATATGCACGCGGTTCTGTTCACGACATTCCTCGGCCTTGCGGGAACAGGGTTGCCATTACGTTTCAGCGACAGCATATGGGCGCGCGGCATGGCCGGAGCCGTGGGCGGATTCGGCGCGATCCTGTTCTTCCACAAGTTTTGCGCGATTGCGCTTACAGTTGCGTTCCTCATCCACGTAAAGGAGATTGTCACTCGCGGAATCTATCGGCGCGAAAAGGGAATCTTCTGGGGCGCGACCTCCATGGTCGCCAACTGGAAGGACGCTAAAGATCTGTTTGCGCATATGCGCTGGTTCCTCGGACTCGGGCCCAAGCCGCAGTTCGAGCGCTATGCATACTGGGAGAAGTTCGACTACTGGGCCGTGTTCTGGGGAATGATCGTCATCGGATTCTCCGGATATGCAATGTGGTTCGCGCCATTCTTTGCGCGCTTCCTCCCCGGGTGGGCCCTCAACGCAGCGCTGGTAATTCACAGCGAAGAAGGCCTTCTCGCAATTCTCTTTATCTTTTCTATCCACTTCGTAAACACGCACCTCAGGCCTGACAGCTTCCCCATGGACATGGTGATCTTCACCGGCGTCGAGAGCGAAAAGGAATTTGAACACAAACGTCCTCAGGAGTACGCCCGCATGGCGCGGGAAGGGAAGTTGGAGGCACGTTTAGGCCAGGCGCCGGCAGCCTGGTTCGTCCGCTTCGCCCGCATTGTTGGATTCACCGCGATCTTCATTGGAGTCACGCTGCTGATCCTTACGTTGACTGCGTACTTCGACTGAGGAAAGATGCGCGGCGGCCAGTTCTTTGCGCTCCTCCGCCGCGCACCGCAAACGTCTCATAGCTCGCCGTGATCTCTTTCCCATTCGCTTGTGACTCCAGTCACGGCGACCAAATCCCATCAGGCGTTTCCTCGTATGCGTGAAAGTTTCCAGCAGGATCCTGCTCTGTACGCTCGCGATCTTTCCTCTGAGCTGGGTCCTCCCATCTCATGCCCAGCACAAGCTCAAAGATGAAGACTGCCTCATATGCCACGGCGAACCGTCTCTCAACAAAGACGTCAACGGCAAGCAGGTGTCTCTTTTTGTAGACGGCAAGAAGCTTCAGCATTCGATCCATGGCTCGATGAAACTCGCTTGCGTCGATTGCCATAAGGACGTAAAGAGCCTTGTACACGATCACACTCCGGAGAAGGTCTCCTGTGTCACTTGCCATTCCTCGGCTGCGAACGCTTATGCGCACAGCTTGCACGCGAAAGTTGCTCGTCAGGGCGCCGTCAGCGCCACATGCCAGGATTGCCACGGAGATGCCCACGCAATTCTGGCTGGCGGCCATCCCGAATCACCAATTAATCACGCGCATATTCCCGCCACGTGCGGACGTTGTCATGGGCAGAAGTTCCTCATGGAGTCAAAGGGCGTAAGCGCGCAGCCCTTCATCTCATACCAGCAGAGCGTGCACGGCCGCGCGGTTGAAAGCGGCTCGATGAAGGCCGCCGTCTGCACGGATTGTCACAGTTCACATGCCATACTGCCGCCAAACGACCCCAAGTCGCTCATCTCCAGGTTCAGCGTCCCCGCCACTTGTGGCCAGTGCCATACCGATATCCAGAACACGTTCAGCGCCAGCATCCACGGGCAGGCGATCGCGCGCGGAAATCAGCTTTCGCCTGTGTGCACCGATTGTCACGGAATTCATTCCATAAAATCGCACAAGGACCCCAACTCTCCCGTAGCAGAGCAGAATCTCTCCCGCGATACCTGCGCTAGATGTCACGAAGGCGTTCGGCTCTCCAGCGAATTCGGCGTGCCGGGAAATCGCGTATCCACATATCTCGACAGCTATCACGGTCTGGCAGCCGAGGGCGGGTCAGCCGTCGCTGCAAACTGTTCGAGCTGTCATGGCGTTCACGACATTCTCCCGTCCAGCGATCCCCGATCAACGATCAATCACGCTAATCTCGATGCAACATGCGGCAAGTGTCACAAGGGCGCAACCAAGAAGTTCACATTGACGCCCGTCCACCTCGCTGACGGCGTTCATCCGCGCGATATCGGATCAAAGATCACGCATTGGGTGCGCATCATTTACCTGGTTCTGATTATCGGTGTCATCGGTGGCATGTTCCTCCATAACTTCATCGTCTGGCGCAGCAAGGCCGTCGCCCGCCGCCATATGCAGAATCCGATGATGCAGCGTATGTCGACCAACCAGCGCTGGCAGCACCTGATACTGCTCACCAGTTTCATCATCCTCGTCGTCACAGGCTTCGCGCTGAAATTCCCGGACTCCTGGTTCGCCGACCTGCTGGGAATGGGCGAGCGCGTTCGCAGCACGGTTCACCGCATGGCAGGCGTCATTCTGATCGCCGCGGGTTTCTACCACGTCTTCTACATCGCCATTGCCGATGAGGGCCGTCGATTGCTTCGCGACATCGCTCCAACTCCGAAAGACCTCACCGACGTTATGCAGGCGATGCGCTACTATCTGGGCCTCGGTGGAGCGAAACCGAAATTCGGTCGCTTCACTTATGGCGAGAAGGCAGAATATTGGGCATTGGTCTGGGGCACCGCTCTTATGGGCGTCACAGGCGTCATGATGTGGGCCAAGGTCTGGGTAGGCAACCTTCTTGCACGGTGGTGGGTCGATGTGGCGACAGCCGTTCACTTCTACGAAGCGATTCTTGCTTCTCTGGCAATCGTAGTCTGGCACTTCTACCAGGTGTTCGGCGACCCCGATGTGTACCCGATGAACTGGGCGTGGTGGGATGGCAAGATGCCCGTTGATCAATACAGGCACGAGCACGAGCTGGATAGCGAGTCGATATCGGACGCGGAGACTAAGCCGGAACCGAAGAGATAAGACCGGGCTCCCGACTTGGCGGTCAGGGCGCGGCAGGTCGTGCTCATCAGCCGCGAGGCGAATTTTTCGATGCTCACCCCCTCCAACTCTGCATCGAAGCTATCTATGTCGGACGGTGGCACAGAGTTACCCGTTACTTCCTCCAAGGAGCCTTTGTGGGCTCCGGAGGCTTACGAGTGCTATCAGGGCGTTCTCAAGGGTCTCCTGGCGGCAGACGTTCCATTTGCTGTCAGCGGCGGATTCGCGTTCCATCACCATACGGGCATCTGGCGCACTACTAAGGATCTCGACCTTGTCATACCCCCTGACGCGGTCCCGCGCGCATTTGAGGTACTCATTCAGGAAGGATTCGAAACATACATTCAAGATCCGGTGTGGCTCGCAAAGGCGCGCCGTGGCGACTACTTTGTCGACCTGATAACCGGCGTTGGTAACGCCACCCTCACGGTCGAGCAGCTTTGGATCGATCGCGCACAGGAGGACGAGGTTCTTGGAATGCGCTGCAAGGTCCTTCCCGCCGAAGAAATGATCGCATCCAAACTTTTCGTCACGCGGCGTGAACGTTTCGATGGCGCCGACACTGCACACTTGCTCCGGGCATGCGCCGCAAGCCTCGACTGGGACCGTCTGCGCAAGCTGACCGAACCGCACTGGCAGGTGCTCTACTGGCACCTGGTGCTCTTCGCATATATCTATCCCGCAAACGCTGCTGATGTTCCGCCCGGCATCTGGCGTGAGCTGACCGAGAGCTTCAATCAATCGGTTGCGGCGCCCACACAGGACGTACCATTCCGCGGAACGCTCATCGATCCTAAGATGTTCGCTATTGACGTGAACGAATGGGGTGAGCGAGACACCTACCGCGAACTCTGGGAGAACTATCCACATCCGCTGGAGGAGACCAACACGACCAGGAGCAAGGAATGAGGCTGGCTGCAGTAGCCGACATCCATCTCAAGGCTGAAAACCACGAGCGCGACATCAAGCAGTTCTCAGCGGTCAATGATCTTGCCGACGCGTTAGTGATTGCCGGAGATTTAACGAACCACGGCAACCTCGAGGAGATGAAAGTAGTTCTCGGAGTGCTTGAACATATCCGTGTTCCCGTGATCGCAGTTCTCGGAAATCACGACCACGAAAGCGGCCACCAGGATGAGATCGCGGGCATGTTGCGCGTCGCAGGTGTGCATCTCCTCGACGGCCATTGCTTCGAGGTGGACGGAATCGGCTTTGCGGGAACCAAAGGTTTTTGCGGCGGTTTTGCACCTTACGAGCTGATGCCCTTTGGCGAGCAGGGAATCAAGACCTTCGTCGAAGTTGCAGAACGCGAGGCGATCAAACTGGACTACGGGCTTGCGCAAACCCATGCCGCGAAGAAAGTCAGCATCACGCACTACTCGCCCATCAAGGACACAATCGTAGGCGAGCCGGAGCCCATCTTCCCGTTTCTCGGCAGCTCCAGGCTTGAGCGCGCTCTCGAAGTGCACAAGCCGGTCCTCGCAGTCCATGGCCACGCGCACAAAGGCACATTCTCAGCCGAAACAAAATCCGGGGTCCGCGTCTGCAACGTGGCGCTTCCCATCCTTCGGCAGCGTGGCGAAGAACATCCGTTTGCCATCTTCCATCTCTAGTCGCAATCTGATCCTTACTTGCTCTTGCCTGATTTCCTGCCAGGCAATTCTTTGAAGTATCGACCGAACACCCCATCATTCATCAGCAGGAACGAACGCATCCGCACCTGCTTCGGCGAATCGCATTCGCGGTCGATCATGAACCGGAATTGGTCCGGCAGCGAGTGCCAATCCAACTCGAGCGTTGCGTTATCGCTCGCGCGTTCAATGTGTCCTGTCTTCAGAGACACCCGATAGAAGTGCAGCTGTCCCTGAACAATGAGGAGATCCTCTTCCGCAGAAGCAGCCATGCGATCGGCCGTGGTCAATGCCAGGGCCTGTCCCAGCCGCTGCATGAAATTGCGCATCGGGTCGGGGGTGCGCTCCTTGATCAGCTGGCGAGAAGTAAGCTCCTCGCGAGTGATCCCGAGTTCAGTAAGAGCGACAAGCGATTTCTCGGTGTTGCGCTTTTGCCTCCACTTCACTTCGAGCAGCCAGAGGGAGATCCCGCGGGCCTCTTCGTCATTCGCAACGGCGCAATACCAGATGAGTCCCTTCAAAACGTGGCTGCCTGGAACCGACAGGGGCAGTGGCAGGCCCGACCGGAACGGCGTAAACCACGACGCCAATCTATCTCGGAAGTCTTCCATTCCGACTGCTGCCAGCAATGGCTCGGCGTCCTTTGCCCATCCCTTCGGCATCCGCACCGGAGCATTCCCTCGTAGATGCTTTAGCAGGGCGCGCCACTTCACGCGCCGTTCCCCGGTCATTTCGCGAAAATCGCGGCGGACGCATTCGCTCCAGCAGCGCGCAGGATCAAGTGGCTCCCACTCATCCATCCACAGGAGCATATGTAACGTTTGCCGAAGCGATTGCATGCTCGCCTGGCTCCCGGATGGTTCATCGTTTAGAGCTGCTTGAAATGTTCGTAGCGCGCGGCAAACCTCTGGAGTGAGGTCATTTGTTTTGGTGTACTCTGCGACTCGCTCAACAGGTCCGTATGGAGCGATCCGGACAAGCAGCGGAGTGGTCGCCTCGACAATCGCAACCAGCTCTGATTCATTGGCCGGCGACTTGATGCTGTACAAAACACGAAGGAGCCTGACCAGGTGGGTGCGACTGAGATGCGCGTTGTCCAGTTCCGCGTCGTGCTGGCTGAGCCACTGCATCCTGCGCAGCACCGCGAGCGTCAACCCGGGAAGCTCTCGCTTGGGCAGCTTTCGCCAAGGTGCCGAGTCGAGCGTCGACGACGATGGATTGCGCTGCTCCTCTGCGAGCAGAAAGTCGTTCAACCGCAGATGGGCACTGCGCAGCGGGTCGTCCGGCGCGAGCAGGAATCCGTCGGGACCAGGGAGATCCATTGATCGCTGATTATAGCTTTCGGCGACTTCACGAAAAGCTGTCTGGGCCGAACAGCTGCGATTCCGGGATCAACCGCACTCACGCCAGCACCAGCCGCGAACAAAACAGTAGAAGAGATGTTTTAGAAGATCAGTCGTGCGAAGGCGCCGGAACCTGGAAATCAATTCCGCTCGAACGGTTCGCCTGCTGCGTCGCTGCGACGTCTATCTGGTCGAGTGGGATTTTTTCAAAGTGCTCGCCGTCCAGGTTGGTCAGCGCGGATGACGTGACCATGTAGTTCTGTATCTTCTCCGGCGCGCGGCCACCCTTGAAAATCACCGTGAGCGGCTTGGTAGTGATCGGCGATGGAGCGGAAGGCGACGCCGCGAAATGGTATTCCTGGCGTTGTGGTCCGACTGTCGGAGGTGGAACTGGCTGAGAGTATTCCTGCTGCTGCGGATAGGGAGCATCGCCGTATCCCGGGCCGGGTTGCTCGGGTCCGTATTCAGAACCCTGCTCCTGCGGAGCACCCTCGTCCTGCCCCTGCTCGTTCTCCGAGTAGTCCGTTGAGCCCCAGTCGTAAAACCCCGGATCGACTACGTAAGGGTACGCGTAGGCATAACCATAGCCGTACGAGCCACGCCCGCGAAAACGCCGGTCATGTTCGCGACCGCGGTAGGGCTCTCGATGTCCGTGACGACCGCGATGGTCTGACCCGCCTCCATAGCCGCCTGAGAATCCATTGCCGCGATAGGGAAGAGGCACTCCTGCTCTTGGCGGTGGCTGAAGCCTACTTGGTAATGGCGATAGCCCGGGAGCTGAAAAACTGGACTGGGCTCGCAGTCCCACCATGCCGGCGTAACTCGGCGCTTGCGCTGGAGAGCCACGATATCCTGATGAGCCGCCGTGACCCGGGGCCGAGGGACGACCACCGCCGCCTCCGTGCCCGACTGAGCCTCCGCCGCCATGGCTGCCCTGATGCTGCCCCCAGGTGGGAAGAGCCAGCGCAAAGCATAACGCAAAGGTAGCCCAGAATCTCATCCCCGCAATTCTACCGCCGATTTGCTCCCGAAGCATCTCGCGCATCCATGCGCTCCTGCAAATTGGACGCATTCTTCGGTCCAACGTCAGTTGCGGATCGGAACTCGTTTCCCCGGCACCTTGCTGGATATGGCCCCAGCCGATCCCCGGCGTTGCGACCAGCTAGTATCCCGCAGCTTACTCAACCCGCTCGGCGAAAACGAGTTACACGCGCCAGTCGTCCGGCCGCCAGCTGCGGATCCGCTCCTTGATCTGTTTCCGGGTCAGATTCTGTTCGAGCGTTTCCTTGGCCAGTCCCACTACCTCATCATCTGAGGCGAACCGAAGTGCAATGAGCTGGTCTTCTGACAGGCGATAAAGATGTGTATGCCACTCCTGCGGGGCGAGCGCCTGCAATCGCAGCCGCTCTTCGAGCCTGATCACGCGATCCTGCACCTTCAGCGGATAGGTTCGAATCTTGACTAGGGGCACGATCGCGACCAGTGATAGAACGACGTACCAGCCCGATGACAGACTCGGCTGACGGTATACGTGGAATCCTGCATAGACCAGGTTCAGGACGTAAACAAGAAAAAGCAGGACGTGGTAGGCGGGATCTAAACGTGCATGGTTCTTGAGAGACTGCGTCTCACTCATGTGCGGCCACGATTTCCTTCAGGCCGGAATCTGCTGCTGCCTCGGCAGGGACATCCACCACTGCGTGTGCGGCAGCGACGCTGTGGACCTGTTCACTGGCGGTGAGGGCATTCTCTTTCTCTGCGCCGGACACTGTCAATACAGCAAGATCATCGGGCATAAGCTTCTCGGGGTTCTTCGGAATGAGGCGATATCGTCCGTGCATTACGTAGTCAGCGAAGAGGCCGCCTGCCACGTAGGGATTTAGAAGCGCGATTGGCAACGCGTACCCGGTCGTGATCAGCGATTCAGCAATGCTCTTGTTGTTCCGGCTCATACGGCGATATCCCGGAACCTGCGGAATTTCATACACCTCAAGGTGAAGCTCCGGATGCTTCTTCGCGTAGCGCACCAGCTTGAACGTAATTTGCTTCGGCGTCGTCATCCCCGCATCGGGAAAGAGGCTGCGCCGGAAACTTTTCGGAAAGTACTGGTTCATCACCTTGCGTGAAAAGTCCGCACAATTATTGAAGAACAACTCGAAGTGTGATCGATTCTTGTCTTTGTTCATTCGTTCGATCAGCGCGTCGTCCTGCTCTTCTGTCGTGTCGAACCGAAATGCGTACATGCGTCGCTCGTAGGAAACACCAACTAGCTGCGTCCAGCCGCCGTGCCAGAAATCGCCTCTGCGCACATCCTTGCCGAGGACCAGTAGATGGGCTTCGTGATATTGGTTGCGCAGCCGATGCACGGTCTCCTGGTTCACTCGATCGGGAACTTCGGAGATATCCTCCGCGGAGTAAAGGTAGGGAATCAGCGGAATGACAACCCAGTCGTGATGGGCTACGTCGCTGTAACGCGAAATGACCGATCCCATCTCGCCCGGCTCGCAACGGCGAAGTTTTGTTGGGCCGGCGGCACAGATCCGCGCGAAGTAGATCGCAGTATGTCCTGTCGGATTGAGCGTGCCGAAGAACCCGTACGGTTCCTCGAGCAGTAGTGCTGCCTGTCCCTGCGAGGGCTTCGAAGCAAGAAGCAACGACGCCAGGACGCAAAGTGCTACTGCGATTCGGCGGGGGGCGCGCATCATCAGATACATCGACTCCAAAAAACAGATCTTAGAATCAAATTTCTTACTCAAGTATTGCGAAAACCCGGAAAAAGAAAAACTTGGAATGTGTCAGATTGTGAATGTGTCCCAATCGCCGGTAACGAATGAAAAGTGCGACCAGCGCCCAAACGCCAGGTCGGAGCCTTTCCCCGTTGCTAAACCCCTTTTTGTTCAAATTGTTGTGACAGGTAGCCCGATTCAAGCTCACTCAGGTATGACGGCATTTAGCTTGCTCTGATAACGTTCTCTTTCCGGAAAATTCGAGCGCAAACGCGTTCTCGAGTTTCGATCCTGCTATTGCGAGGCCCTACGTGCGCTTTTCATCCCTATCGGTAATATTCTTTGCCTGTTCTGCGGTCCTTCCCGCCCAGGTGACTTTGCCCAAAATCCTCTCCAGCCACATGGTCATGCAACGCGACTTGCCGGTACACGTGTGGGGTATGGCATCGCCCGGTCAGAGCGTGTCCGTAGCCTTCCGGGGAGAGTCGCGGCTTGTAAATGCTGATCAGCTCGGCCACTGGAACGCTTATCTGAAGCCTGGGCCAGCCGGCGGTCCATTTACGTTGACCGTTACACCGGGACCCGCTTCAAATCAGGCCTCAAATCAGGGCGCAATCACGCGCGAAGACATCATGGTCGGCGACGTCTGGGTTGCGTCGGGACAATCCAACATGGAGTTCCCTCTAAATCGGTCCAGCACGGCCGCGCAGGATCTGCCCAATGCTGCAAACCCACAAATCCGGCTTCTTATGATTCGCAAGCGAACGGCAGACTACGCGATGTGGGACGCTGATACCGATGGCTGGACACCTTCGACTCCCGAGACGGCGAAGGAATTCTCCGCTGTCGCGTATTACTTCGCGCGAGATATAGCAGCCCGCCAGCACGTCACCATCGGGCTTATCGATGCAACATGGGGCGGCACGGTCGGAGAATCGTGGGTGCGTCTCACCGCACTTGGAGAAGATGCCTCCCTCGCGCCCATCTTCGCCTCTCGCGGCAGGATGACGGATGATGCTGCAGACGCCGACGCAGAACAGGCCGACGAGAAGAAGCAGTTGGAAGAAGCCAAGGCTGCCGGAAAACCGGCGCCTCAATTCCCATGGCATCCACCGCTGATGAGCTGGGGACCAGGTCTTCTCTGGAATGGCATGATCGCCCCTCTCACGCCTCTTCCCATCCGTGGCGCGCTCTGGTATCAGGGCGAGAGTAACAGCGCGCTTGCCCGCGTACACTCCTATGACCGCGTTATGCGCACCCTCATCGGGGATTGGCGCCGCCAGTGGGGAATCGGCGATTTCCCGTTCCTCTACGTTCAGATCTCGAATTTCAAGTCAACGCCGCGCGAGGACTGGGCCGAGCTTCGCGAGCAGCAGGTTCGCACCCTCGCCATGCGCAACACTGCCATGGCCGTAACCATCGACATCGGCAACCCTGACGATGTTCATCCGACCAACAAGCTGGATGTCGGCCTGCGCCTTGCCCGTGCTGCTCGCGTTCTCACCTACGGGGAAAGCATTGAGTTCTCTGGGCCGATGTTCCGTCAGGCCACGACCGAGGCCGGCTCAATTCGTGCCTGGTTCGATCATGCAAAAGGCCTGAATGCCAAGGGCGGAACGATCACGGGATTTGAAGTCGCCGGTCGCGACGGCAAATATGTGCCGGCCTCAGCAACGATCGATGGCGCCACTGTAGTTGTTTCGAGTCCGGATGTTCCCGCCCCGGTCTACGTGCGATACGGTTGGGCCAACAGCCCTCAATGCAATCTGTTCAACGGAGAGGACCTTCCCGCATCGCCCTTCACCTCGGAGAAATGACAGGAAGTAGTCATCCCGGCAAGGCGAACGCCATTCCCTGGTGCGACCCGAAACGCGAGAACCCCGTAGTTGTGGGTCGCCTTGCTGCGCCTCAAAACTCCGGTAAAATTCGATAAAAACTCAAGCAGGCGCGGGACCACTTCGCGCATCTAAGCCGTCGAAATGCGATCGGGAACGATCGCGTTCCGGAGGAATATACATGAGTGTCGCAACGGCTGAAGAGCTATTCGTAGACGAATTGAAAGATATCTATTCGGCAGAAAAGCAGGCGGTGAAGGCTTTTCCCAGACTCACCAAGGCAGTCCAGTCAGATGAATTAAAACAGGCCATGCAGGAACATCTGGAACAGACCAAAGGTCAAATTGAACGTCTTGATCGCATCTTCGAAATATTAGACAAGCGCTCCAGCGGCAAAACGTGCGATGGAATGAAGGGCCTGGTAACAGAGGCGCAGTCGCAGGTCGAAGAAATCGAAAGGGGCCCGGTACTCGATTGCGCGATGATAGGGGCTCTGCAGCGAATCGAGCACTATGAGATCGCCGCCTATGGAACTGTCGCAACCCTCGCTGAAGCCATGGGCCAGGACGAAATCAAAGAACTCCTGGGCGAAACCCTCGAAGAAGAGAAAGAAACCGACGAACGGTTAACCCAGGTGGCGCAGTCGGTGAACTCGGATGCCATCAACGAGGCTGAAGAAGGGGAAACCTCTGACGAGGACGATGAAAGCGAAAAACCCAGCACACAGCGATCATCCTCGAAGTCAAACTCGTCCGTTTCCGCAAGAAAGAGCAAGCGTTGAATTGTCAGACTGGATTGGGAACGCACCCACATCGTTGGGTACGTTCCTGATCCCGGACGACTGAGAGAAGGGCTAGATCCTAAACAGCGGTTGTATCCCTATAAGATGGTCTCGAACTTCTCCCACTGGAAGTTACAGCTGGGGCAGTTATCCGACTCCGGATCCTGCGCCAGATACCCGCAAAGTGCGCAGACAAAGAACTGATGCGGCGTGTATGCCCAGCCTGCTTTGTCGGCGCCAACGCGGGGCAACAACTGCCAGAGCAGCCGGACGTGCGACTTGTCTGCCTCGAGAGCCCAGTGGAAAGTGCGAATCGCCGTTGAATCAACCAGCGGAACGGCCGCCGTAAGAAACGCGGGATACAGGTAGTCGACTTCAAATCTCTGGTCTGCGAGCGTCGCGCGCAAGTTTTCGAGTGAGCCTTCCACCCTTGGCAGAGCAATCTGCACCGCTGCCGGGACGCTCATCTGCCGCAGGACCCGCGCATGGTTTGCCGCATGAATCTGCTCGGCTCTGGCAACAGCGCGGAACAGGCTGGCGATTCCGTGGAAACCCTCTTCATCGGCGTGGGAAGCATAAGCCCGGCACGCAGCCGTATTTTTGTTCTCTTCCTCGAAGGCGGTTTCCAGGTGCCTGATGACCGTAAGGTCCTCTACGCCAATCGTCCGAGCCAGAACAGGATCCGCAGCCATCGCTCGCCTCAGCAATGTTGGATGCAGAGTCGATCCAATGTATATCGCGGCCCACAAAAATAACGTGGAACATGGTAGCTACCGGATCACCTCAAAGCGATCCCATACAAAATTGCAAGCCGGACAGTTGTCGGCTTCCTGGCTTTTTGCCGTGTAGCCGCATAGCGTGCACACGTAGAAATCGAGTTGCTCTTGCGTCCAGCCGTTGCCCGATTCCGCGGTAGCGACCGCGTCCTCATACAGCCGGGCGTGTGTCTTTTCAGACTCCATCGCCCAGTGGAACGTTCGCATCGCGTGAGTATCGACTTGAGAGGTGGCATGGACCATGAACTCGGGATAGAGGGAGTCGATCTCGCGCTGTTCGCCGCCCAGCGCCGCCTTCAAATTTTCCAGGGTGGATTTGACACGGAAGGGATGGATTTCTGCGTCGATCTCACCACCCATATGGCGAATGACGCGCGCATGATTGCTGGTGTGAATCTGCTCTGCACGGGCTGCTGCACGGAAGAGGCTGGCCGCTCCATTCAGCCCCTCAGCCTCGGCTTTTGCCGCATAGGCTTTATAGCGCGCGTGGGCGTTGATCTCGCCTTCGTACGCTGCTAGCAAATTGCTGACCGCATTCTCGTCCCCAGTAGCAACCATAGTTCTCACTTTCTTTACTGAACTATGGTGCAAGTGTAGGTACGTACCTCTGCCCAATCCGTGACCCGAATCACATGCGAAGGCGGGCACATAACGAGAAGAAAGCTCAGCCTTCAGAGGAATCGCAAAAAAATGATTCGTCGCCAGCGCAAGTCAGACCTAGCTGAACAGATCGCCCAGCACCGATCCTCCCCACGTCGCGCCCAGCCCCGCCGCGAAGCTGCCGATCGCGTAAAGCGCAGCAAGGCCAAACGCTCCTTCCCGCAGCTCGATAAGGGTCTCCCACTCGAAGGTTGAGAACGTGCTGTATGCGCCGATGAACCCGACCGGTACCAGGAACCTCCACTCGGGACTGAGGTCACTGTGACGGCCGCAGTAGGACATCGTGAATCCGATAACAACGCAGGCCGTGATGTTCACGATCAGCGTCCCATACGGAAAACGGATTCCGAACCGACCGGAAGCCCAGGAGCCGACGCCATACCTCGCGATGGACCCGAGCGCTCCACCCAGCGCAATGAGCAGATACTTTTGCAAGCCTCTTCCTCCTGTGCAGACGGGAAAATGGCATAGCACTGCTTCCCGCTCATGGTTCCCGTCTGATTTGTACAGGGATCGCGCCGGACAATACTCCCAACAGGATCACCTGTCAGGAGTCATCATCTGCCCAGCATCAAGGAAGGACAGCGGTTAACAAGGGGTTAGCCTTGCGCGGTGAACTCCATCGCCGCTACCACTGATTCCATTACATCCGTCGTCTAACGCGGTGTCAAGTGACTACGGAGTGCTCGTTACCTGTCCGTGCACGAGTAGCAGGGATCGATCGCGGCCTGGATCAGCGGAGCATCCGCCAACCGGGCACCCTGCACCATGAAGCGCACCGCCGGCATGTTCACGAAAGTCGGCGTGCGAACGTGCACGCGGCTCGGCATGCGGGCGCCTTCTTTCCAGGAAACGGAGTACATGACCTCCCCCCGCGGTGCCTCCACCCGTGCCGTCGCCGTTCCGGTCGCAAAGTTGAACTTGCTCCCGTCTCCGGGAGGTGCGATCTCGCCTGAAGGCAGCTTCGCCAGTGCCTGCCGCAGGATTTTGCAGCTCTCCATGATCTCGAGCGCGCGAACCAGTAGCCGTGCGCGAACATCCCCGTCCGGAACGACCGGAACAGTGAAATCTATCTCGCCGTAGGCCGCGTAGGGCGCCTCTTTACGCAGATCCTGTCCAATCCCCGACGCCCGCGCCACCGGCCCGACCACACCCAGCGATCTCGCCTTCTCCGTCGTAAGCACTCCGATCCCTGCGCAGCGCGAGGTCGCCGTCTTGCTGGTAGTGAAGATCGGAATGATAGTCCGTATCATCTCCTTTTCCAGCGCCTCGACCATGGCAAGGATCGATTGCGGATCCTCGATATCGCGATTGACCCCGCCTATTCTGTTCATCGCGTAATTGACGCGATTGCCCGAGATCGCCTGGAGAACATCCATGACCTTCTCGCGAATTTCGAAGCAGGTCATGAACATGGTTTTGAATCCCATCAGCTTCGCGGCTATTCCGGCCCACAACACATGGGAGTGCAGCCGCTCCAATTCGCCCATGACGACGCGAATGTATTGCGCGCGAGGCGGAGGCGTCAGTCCCGTCAGCTTCTCCATTGCCTGGCACAGCGTCAGCGTATGGATGAACGAACAGATACCGCAAACCCGTTCCATCAGCGCAATGACCTGGAAATAGTTCCGCGTCTCCGCCAGATGCTCGATCCCCCTGAAGTTGAATCCGATATGCAGCTTCGCATCCTTGACGGTTTCGCCTTCGCAAATCATGTCGAGCTTGTATGGCTCTTCAAGGCCGGGATGGTAAGGCCCCATGGGGATCTCGTAGCTCATTGCACGACCTCCTTCTGCAGATTCACTCCGCACACGCCGCCTTCACGCAACAGCAAAGGCTCGTACTCCCGGCCAGTGAAGTCGATCCGGTATTCCTCGTGGATTTCTCTTTCGATCCAGTCAACCGCTTCACAGAGGTCGTAGATGCTTTCGATAGCGTTAGAGGGAATTGGAAAGGTGAACCCCAGCAGATGCCCCATCAAATCCCAGTGGTACTCAAGCCTGAATCCGCCGTCCCCGGGTAGTTCGTAGGTCGTGATGGTGATGAACCGTGCGTTAACCGCGTTCATCGCGCGTGCTACCTCGCGAACATTCAGTCCGGTGTCGGAATACCAGAACACACCGCCCCTCTCTAAGTACGTCGCCGTTTCTGTGCTCGCTGAAAGAATGTCGAGAGAACTCATTGCGCATCTCCAGTCCCTTGCTCCGGTGCCGCGGCCGTCACTTTTGCCGCTGCAGGCTTCGGAGCAGCAGTCTTGCGTTTCAATGTGTATGTCTTCTTTAGCTCGCCTTGTTGCAGATAGATCGGAGGGCAGGCCGATTCCTGGCTGAGCGCGTGTTCTGTCCGGCCTTCCTTCAGTGCATGTTCCGCACAACCCTCAACGCATCGTCCGCAGAACGTGCATTGCCCCGGATCGTAGCTCCAGGTGAACTCTCCCTTGCCGGCCTGGTAGGTGATGGCTCTGGAAGTGCACCGAAATTTACAGATTGCGCATCCTGTGCACAGCTCGGGATCGAACTGCACCAGTCCGCGAAATCGCTGTGTCACTTTGGGTCGCTCGGGGAAAAGCAGCGTGCGCGAGCCGCCCCAGAAGTTCTTCCACAGCATGGTCAAAATATTCATGATCTAAGCCTCATGAAAATCGCGGAGGAGACCGCCAGAACCGCGAAGATAATCGTGCATTGCCAATAGAACCGCACCGTTGTGTCAATCGCCAACCTGGCCGTTGCCGCTGCAAGGGTCGAGAGAAGCAGCACGATGCCGAATGAAAGCGCCACGAATACCAGCGCTGAAAATCCCCAGAACGCCATCTGCGGAGCAATCAGGGTCGCAACCAACCCGGTTGCCGCCACCCACTCCAGTCCGTGCGCGAGCTCCCACATTGCCAATTCCGGCCCCGCGAACTCGACCATTGGACCCGAGTAAATCTCCTGCTCAGCGTTCGGAAGGGAAAAGGGATTGAGGTGCAGCTTCGCCGGCAGGCAAATCAGAATCGCCAGGATTCCCACCCAACGCAGCGGCGTAGAGGGTGCCTGAGCCAGGGCTTCAAGCCGGAACGTGTGCTGCGAAGCCGCCACGGAGATGATCGCCAGCAGGAACACGACGTTATACGAAACGCTGAGTACTGCCTCGCGCACTGAGCCGATCTCGCCAAAGATCGATCTCGATGTAAAACCCGCCGCGATGATGCAGATCGACGGCATCTCAAGCAGAGCGAGCAACAGAATCAGGTCGCCCTGGAATCCTCCGGAAGAAGGAAGTACCGGCAGCAGCCCCACAGCACCTGCAGCAGTTGAGACCGCGATCAACGGCCAGGCGCGCATTAAGCTTCCGGCTATTCCCATTCGCGTGGGTGTGCCTTTGCCTAGCAGCTTGACGAAGTCAAAAAACGGCTGCATGAACGGCGGCCCGATGCGGCCCTGCATCATCGCCACCGACTTCCGCTCCACCCATAGGAAAAGCCACGCCGCCGGCACCGCGAACAGAATGCCGGGAAAGATAAGTAGTCGCGCCAGTGCGGTAAGCAGACTCATGGCCGTACCTCTGAATTTGCCTGCTCCACGATCGCAACCGTTTCTCCGGCGCTTCTACCGCGTTCCGCCAGAATCTGTGCAGCCTTTGCCACGCCCTCGATGATCGCGTCAGGCCGCGGTGGGCATCCCGGCACGAACACATCCACTGGGATGTGTTTCCCTAGCGGCCCATCCAGCGTGCGGCTGTCAATGAAGACATTCGTTGTCGCCGGGCAGGACCCGATGGCAACCACTGCCTTTGGCCCGCACACTTGTCCGTAAACTGTTTTGATCGCGCAAACCGCGTTCTTCGTCACGGGCCCTGTAACGCAGAGAATGTCTGCATGCCTTGGACTTCCTTCGATCCTGACTCCAAGTTGCTCAGCATCGTAGCGAGGAGCGAGTGCCGCGACAATCTCGATGTCGCATCCGTTGCAGCTTCCCGAATTCAGATGAAAGAGCCAGGGGCTGCGGCGGCGGCAATAGCACATCAATCGGTCCCAGAGCTTCATAAGCGCCCCCACGGTACGAACCCGAGAAGATTTGGCCAGCATCCCGCAATCAGCAGAACGGCAACAAGCACGACAATCGCCGCCCGAAGCGCCAGCGGCTCTGACGGCTTCAACTCCTCATCTGTCTCTTGGGGCGGCCCCCACCAGTTCCGCGTTAATGTGAGCACGTATGCTATCAATGCGAGAATCGACGACAGCACGAAAACTGCCAGCATTAAGGGAGAAATCTCCAGCGCTGACTGATAGAGTCTCCACCTCCCGATGAACCCGAGTGTCGGCGGAATTCCGAGCATCGCCAGCATTCCAAACAAAAATCCAAAGGCGCTGACGGGGTAGCGTGTGGCTAGCGCCTTTGGCGAACCGCTCAACTCGCCCGCCGCTTCCGGTCCGGTGAGGCAGATGAAGAGCAGAGCCTTTGCCAAGGCGTGCGTGCTTGCGGCAATGATTGCGCCCTCTGTGCTGAGGTGCGTCGCACACGCGAGTCCCAGCAGCAGGAACCCCGCGTCCTCAATCGTCGAAAGCACCAGCAGGCGCTTCAGGCTTCGCTGCGAGAGCATCAGGAGTGCCGCTATCAGAGAAGTCCCGGCTGCCACGCCGAGGATGAGCCCTGACGGCGTCAACAGTGCCGGGTTCGCCTGAGACGCTATCCAGAATTCCCCGAACGCCGCCATATCTACCACTGCGATCACCAGTGCCAGCACCAGTGCGGGAACATCATCCGCAAGCGATAGCAGCCAGAAGAGCAGCGGAACAGCGGCAAGCTTGACCAGGATCCCCGTCAACAGCAGCGCTCGCGTCCACCCTTGGTTCGAAGTGTTCGCGAGAAGTTCACTCGCAACCACCGAGATACCCGACAGCAGCACCACGCTCAGGTACGTGAACTTCGCCGCCCTGGACCGAGCCGTAATCCAGACCCGCACCACCGTCATCAGAGCCGCCAGTTCCAGCAGTCCCAGCCGCAACCAGGGATTTGACACCGCCATCCCGCCCGCGCACAGTGTCCCAACAGCGAGCGCGCAGAACCACAAGGCCGGGCCGTGAGCCGTCACCTTTTTCAAGGAAGCAAGAAACAGCGCAGCAGCAGCAACACCGATCGCAACGACTAGCAGAAGCGGTGCGTGCAGCGTCTCGCCCGAAGAATGATTGATGGTTTGCGTTCCGGGCAAAGCCCACTTCAGCAGCACGAAGATCGCCGGCACGAGAATGACCAGCAGAAGAACCGCCCGCCGCTCCATCCAATCAATCGCCGTACTCAATGCCCGAGAGATCCCCTCGAGGCCCGCCCACAATCCCAGGTAGGCCCGATCCACATTCGTCCAGCGGAAAAACGAGTGCCAGTTGTGCAGAAAGATATCGGAGAAGTCGCCTGCAGTGAGTCGAGCCCGGCTTGAAAGCGGCTCCCCACCGGTGAATACTCCTCCCGCCGTCCCCGCCAGCAGCGCGCCGGTGTTTGCGACAGGGCGCGCCGCATAAGCGAGAACGTAGATCGCGCCACCCACAACCACGCTCACCAATGCCAGCACGAGACCGCCCGTCGTCGAGAAACTCCCTGCATCGGACGAAAGCCCCAGCCATGTGACGTGCACTCCCGCGCCGAGCGCCATCGTGCGCAGAATCGGATTCAGCAGGTAGTTCACTGCAAGCTGGGGAGCAACGCCCAGCACAATGCTCCCGAATGCAAGCAGGCCCATTCCCCACAGCATCGATGCCGGCGATTCATGCGCGTCGCTGGTGTGTTCCGTGGGCGGTCCGAGGAACACAGCGCTCGTCGCCTTGACGCCCATGAATACCGTGCCCAGACTGGCGGCCCACGCAATCACTGCCGGAACTGTCCACCCTGACTCCAGCGCAGCGGCATAGAGCATCCACTTGCTCGCAAACCCGCTCATCAGGGGGATACCCATCATGCTTCCAACGCCGATAATCCAGCTCAGAGTCGTACGCGGCATCCGCGCCGCGAGGCCGCCGAGATGATTCATATCGCGCGTACCGGCTGCATGCTGCACCGACCCTGCAGTAAGAAAAAGTCCGCCTTTGAAAAATCCGTGATTGAGGCAGTGCAGAAGTCCCGCCGTGATTGCCAGCGGGGTGCCGATGCCGAGGCCCATCATCATGTAGCCGATCTGGCTCACGGTCGAGTAAGCCAGCATCCGCTTCAGATCGCTCTGCACCATGGCGTACATCACGCCCACGGCCATCGTTACCGTGCCGACCCAGACGACTGTTGCTCCCCACGCCGAAGGCCACGCGCCAAAACTATGCATCCGGGCCGCGAGATATACACCGGCCTTCACGTAACACGCCGCATGCAGAAGCGCACTGACTGGCGTCGGAGCCGCCATCGCCTCCGGGATCCACGTGTGCAGCGGCACCTGCACCGACTTCGCCACGAGCGCCACCAGCATCAGTACAAAGACGCCGCTTGAGAATGCCTGCGCAACCTTGGGATCGGTCCAGAGCGCGCTGCCTGTCCGGTGGTAGATCGTCAGAATCGCGGCAAGCAGTCCATACCCGGCGATGTGCGTCATCAGCAGCACTTTGCGTGCGCCGCTTACGGCTTCAGGCTTCGTATACCAGAACCCGACCAGCGAGAAAGAGCACAGACCCACCGCCTCCCAGCAGCCATAAAAGATGAAGAGGTTTGCGCTGTAAACAAGTCCTGTAAATCCGGCAATGAAGATCAGCATCGTCGCATAGAACCGCGTAGCCGACCTGTCGTGCGCCATGTACCCGACCGAATACACAAGCACGAATCCGCCAATGCCCGTACCCATCAGCGCAAACAACACGCTCAGCGCGTCAACATGGAACGCTAGACCCGACGGCACGTACCACTGGTGAAACTCAAAGTCGATCGCCTGCCCGGCAAAGACGCTCGGCGCCGTCGCAATGACTGCGAGCAGGGAGGGAAGACAAAAGAGACCGGCGAAAATACCCTTAACTTTCGCGGAAGCGAGGCGCGCTACCAGAAGCTGAAAAACTGCGCCTAACAGCAGCGAGCAAGGCGCAACCAGGATCAGGGTTACGGCTGTCATGCTTCGAATGTTAGGGTCGCGTCTACTGCATTGATGTGATGTGCTTCACATCGGAGCGAACTCCTGATCCCCAGAAGCCCGATGTACTGCAATGCGGTATAGAGCCCAAAAGTCGCTCGATGCCAGCCACTTAGACCACTTTGACTGGTCGCTGGACAATCCGAAGCTTATCCCTGGCCCACCGTCAGCCAATTAGACTCGACCTTTGGCGGCTGCAATAGAGTCTGCATCACCACGCAGTACTGTTCGGTCTTCTCCTGCAGCAGCCGCAGCTGTTCCGGAGTCGCACCTGGCGCATCGATCTCAAACTTCACTCTCATCTCGCTGAAGCCCACCGGTACTTCCTTTGAGATACCGAGAGTTCCGCTCAGATCCATGTCGCCATCGACCGTTACCGCGATATACTTCGTCTCGATCCCCATCGCCGTCGCGACAAGCTGGCAGGTAAGTTGCGCGCACGCTGCAAGTGCTCCCAGCAGCAGATCTCCTGAACAGGCAGCCGCGCCCGATCCGCCTACGCCCTGATGCGCCTCCGCCTTGTAGATAGCCCGGCCGATATCTACAGAACACGACAACGGCGTATCCGTCTCTCCACCTTTTGCGGTCAAGGTAATGCGCGAGCTCTGCGGGTCAGCTCGATACTGCGCCTTGAATGGTTTCTGCAACGACCTGATATCGACGGCTTCTTTGTTCACTACTCCTCCGGATAAAAACATTTGTAAACCAGTCGCAGAAACTTTCCTCTCTACACTCCAAAACGCTCCCGGTACTCGCTCGGCGAAATCCCCGTGTGCCGCTGAAAGAGAGAACGGAAAAAAGCTACATCCTGATATCCCACGGCGAAACTGATTTCCTGCATTGACCGATGATTGCCCTCCAGCATTCTCTTCGCGGCAGCAACCCGCAGCTTCTGCAGATAGATCAGCGGACTGTCGCCCGTCGCCTGCTTGAAGCGCCGCACGAAATTTCGAACGCTCATGCCCACTCGCCTCGCCGGATCGTCCAGCGCGAAGGTCTTCGCAAAGTTCTTGTGAATCCAGTCCTGCGCTTTCGAGATCACGTCATCTTCGTGATCCGTCTTCAGTGGAACAATCGCAAATCCAGCCTGCCACGCGCGAGGCATCTCGACCAGCAGCGCTTTCGAAGTCTGCATCGCCACTTCATGTCCGCAGAATCTCTCCACCAGGTAAATTGCCAGATCCAGTGACGCATTTACGCCGCCGCCGCAGTAAAACCCGCGATCTTCCGTCACCATCAGTTCCGGCATCCACTTCACCAGCGGATACTTCTGGCGGAACCGCTCTGCCAGCCCCCAGTGGGTCGTCGCGCGCTTGCCATCCAGCAACCCTGCTGCTGCCACAAGTCCTACGCCCGAACACACGCTCGCAATGGCCACGCCTTTCGTGCTCCGCCGCATCAGCCAAGGCACGATTGCCGCGTTGCGTTCCAGCACGTCATCCACGCTCACGCCTGTCGTTGGCACGAAGATGAGATCGGTCTTCCCAACATCCTTGAGCGCAACGTTCGGCACAATCTTGATTCCGCCATCGCATGTCACCGGACCGCCATCAGCCGTCGCGGTCGTTACGCGAAAAGCAGGTTCAACCTTGGCGCCAGTCAATGCGTTCCACAGCGAGCCCGCATGGCGAAACACTTCCATTGGTCCAATGGCTGTCGACGAAAACATCTGGTCCAGCAGAAGAAGAGTGATCTCTTTCATAGGTTCGTTCTCATTTGCGCAAATCGATATGTGCACGAAGGCCCGGGCCGGGTCAGCAGGGAAGTGGCCTAAGAACCTACTTACAATGGCATATCTGCCATCTTGCTGCAAGACCGTTTATGACGGAATCTTGAATCATCCCCTGGATCTGCTTTCGCAGATTCCGTAAGAGAGGTTTGTTCAAATGACAACAGCACAGGAATCCTGCACGATCGTTAACGGAATCAACGTCGATGGTCTTAACGCGACCATCGAAGCAGTCAAACTCACACCCGAAATCGCGAAGTTCCGCTTCAATGTCAAAAACAAGTGGAAGGACGGCGGTCAGAACTCTTCCACCGTGAACGAGTTCTACGGCGCCGGCCAGGAACAGTCGCGTACTCAGTCCTTTGTTCTTGAGGCTGACGAGCCTGTGGTTCTGCTCGGCAAAGACAGCGCGGCAAATCCCGCGGAATACCTGCTGCACGCCCTTGCCGCCTGCCTGACCAGCGCAATGGTCTATCACTCCGCGGCGCGCGGAGTTCAAATCGAGGCAGTCGAATCTTCAATCGAGGGCAATCTTGACGCTCGCGGTCTCCTCGATCTCGACAACAGCGTCCGCACCGGCTATCAGGGCATCCGCGTCAACTTCAAGGTCAAAGCTGACGTCCCTGATGACCAGTTGCAAACCATCGCTCAGCTCGGCCCCAGGTTCTCGCCGATCTTCGATTCCATTTCCAACGGGGTACCCGTTTCCTTCAACGCCGAACGGCTCTAGTCAGAATTTCATTCGCGAACAAAATGTTTGCGGCGAGCGCAGTCGCTCGCCGCAAAAGCATCCGTGTGCCCGACAGCGGCAGCGAGACTAGTTCGCAATCACGAATAAGTCAAAACAAGAAGGAGAAAAAAGATGTCCCGTTTCAATTACATGCTCTGCTGCGCCGCAAAGGTCGTACTTGCGTTGCCGGTTCTCATCTGCTTCACAACCACGTCGAATGCTGTTGCGGAAGAGCCCTCTCATGAGGCGCATCACGCTTCAGCCCAGCTCGTCCAGGACGTCCGCAGAGTGACTGAGAAGTATCTCGACGTCAACAATGCTGTCGGCTATGGCCCCGCCTTTGGCTGTGTCACCGGCCCGGATCACGGAGCTATGGGCATTCACTACGTCAACGGTGCGCTCGTCGGCGATGGCAAGATCGAGCTTGAAAACCCCGAAGCCCTGATCTATGAGCCCGTAGGAAATGCTCGCAGGCTTGTCGGCGTCGAGTACATTGTCGACGCAGCTACATGGATGAAGAACCATCCCGCACCTCCGACACTCGATGGGCAGGACTTTCAGTTTGTTGCAGCTCCGAACCGTTTCCAGCTTCCTGACTTCTTCGAGTTGCATGTCTGGGCGTGGCGCGACAACCCCAATGGCGCCTTCGTCGACTGGAACAACAAAGTCACCTGCGAAAAATTGCACGTAGAGGAAGAGTAGCTTTTGCCCGCGATGCCCCGCGTCGATCTGATCCCCTCGCGGGGCATTGCACTTCTGTCGGCTCTCAGAACCAGTGCTTGATCTTGAAGTAAATCAGAATGGAAATCGTCGACACTGCCATCAGCGCAACCGCATAATCTGTCCCGTGCGGATCATTCGCCCACGGCAGTTTCAGATTCATGCCGAAGAACCCGGTGATGATCACCAGCGGCAGCGCCACCGTTCCCCAGATCGTCAGTACCTTCATCACCTCATTCGTGCGGTTCGCCACAGCCGACAAATAGATATCGAGCGCGCCCGACAGCAGGTCACGGTAGCTCTCAATCATGTCGACTGTACGAATGATGTGGTCGTACACATCGCGGAAATAAGGATCGAGATCGTCTCCCAGCAGGCCCTTCTCTTTGCGGATCAGGGCATTCACCACTTCTCTCATCCCGGCCGCCACGCGGCGAAACTCGATCAGCTTCCGCTTCAGAGCAAAGATCCGCGCCAGCGTCTCCGGATCGGGCTGCTCCAGCACCACATCCTCGATCTCTGAAATTTCATCCGCCAGCTTGTCCAGCACCGGCTGGTACCCATCCACAATCTGGTCCACGATCATGTAGAAGAGCCGGTCGAGGCGATCTGTCTTTTCTTCCGAGGCGCGAGTCTTCACGCTCTCGATCACCACGGCATCTGCGTTGCGCACAGAGATCAGGAAATCAGACCCGAGAAATAAGTCGATATCGTCAAACTCAAGCTCGGTCGCATCGTGAATGTGCTTCAGGACGGCAAAAATGTAGTGATCATGCTCCTCGGTCTTGGGCCGCTGGGGGCGATGCCGGCAGTCCTCGATCTGCAACTCATGCAGTCCGAAGCGCTGCGCGAGCTCATCAAGCTCTGAAGAAGCCGGATCGGCAACATCAAACCAGTTGATATGCGGGAAGACAGATTCCATGCAGGCCAATTCTAGAGCGTGAGACCTGCCGGAAGTGAACTTAGTTGGGTGCCCCATCCTAGCTTTGCTAGGGCGGGTCCTGCGTGAGGTTAGTTGTGCTTGCCCTTCCACTCCGAATACGGGCCCTGGAAGTCCTCGATCCCGTCTGCTTTGAAGTTCCAAAGCCGCGTTGCCACTTCGTCGATCAAGTCATGATCGTGCGTCACCAGCAGAACCGTTCCTTCATACCTCTGCAGCGCGATGTTCAACGCGTTGATCGACTCCAGATCAAGATGGTTCGTGGGCTCATCGAAGATCAGGATGTTCGGCTTCGTCAGGATCAGCTTGCAAAAGATCAGTCGTGCCTGCTCGCCGCCCGAGAGCGCTTTTGTCGGCTTCTCGCCCTCTTCGCCGGAGAAGAGCATTTGCCCGAGGATCCCGCGAATCTCCTCAACGTGTGCATCCGGCTTCCAGCGATGCAGCCACTCGTTCACCGTTAGTCCATGCTCGATCGTCGAGCCCACATCCTGCGGAAAGTAGCCGATCTGTGCCTCATGTCCCCAGAACACCGCTCCGGAATCCAGGGTGAAATCCTTCTCGGCCAGCCCTGGATAGTTCGCCAGCAGGCTCTTCAGCAGAGTCGTCTTTCCCGCTCCGTTGCGTCCCATCAGGCAGATCTTCTCGCCGCGCAGCACGTTGGCAGTGAAGCCGTCGATCACCTTCAGGTCGTCGTAGAACTTCGTAAGGTGCTTGAACTCGAGAACATGCTTGCCGCTCGGCCGCACCTGGTCAAACTTGATGAAGGGGCGCTGGATGTTGGATCGCGCCAGCTCATTCGTCTGAAGCCGCTCCACTTCCTTGCGGCGGCTTGTCACCTGAGAAGATCGCGTGCCGGCTGCAAACCGCGCGATGAATTCATTCAGCTGGGCAATCTTCTTCTCGCGCTGAGCATTTTGTGACTCGAGTGTCGAGCGAATCTGCGTTTTCGCCATCACCATCTCGTCGTATCCGCCCGTGTAGGTGATGATCGTCTGATAATCGATATCGGCCGTGTGTGTCGTCACGCTGTTCAGGAAGTGCCGGTCGTGCGAGATCGCAATCAGCGTTCCGTCATACTGGTTGAGAAAATCCTGCAGCCAGTGCACGGAGTCCAGATCGAGATAGTTTGTCGGCTCGTCCAGTAGCAGAGCTTCCGGCTTGCCGAAAAGAGCCTGCGCCAGCAGCACACGGACCTTCTGACCACCCTGCAACTCGCCCATCTTTCGGTCGTGCAGTCCCTCGCGGATGTCCAGCCCATCCAGCAGCACCGCGGCATCGCTCTCGGCGGTGTAGCCGTCCTCGTCGCCGATCACGCCTTCCAGTTCGCCCAGCCGCATGCCGTCTTCATCGGTCATCTCGGCCTTCTCGTAGATCCTGTCGCGCTCTTCGAGAGCTGCCCACAACGGCTTGTTTCCCATGATTACGGTGTCGATCACGCGATAGTTGTCGAAGGCAAATTGATCCTGCCGCAGCACTCCCAGCTTCCGCGGACGCACGACGTTGCCCTTCTGCGCCTCAAGTTCCCCGGTGAGAACCTTCATGAATGTCGACTTGCCCGACCCATTCGGCCCGGTCAGTCCGTAGCGCCGTCCCAGAGTAAACGTAACCGATACATCCTCGAAAAGCACTTTCGAGCCGTAACGCATTTCTACATTGCTTACACTCAGCATTTGTTTCGTATTCCTGTACACGGACCGCACCGCATCGGCGGCGCCATCGGCCCGGCAAATTTCAAAATGGCTCAGAGTTTTGGGGCACGCGAACCAGCCTGGCCCCGCAAGAACTGCTGCTCTTCCAGTTTCTCACAATGCGACGGCAGGCGCCCCTGCCGCGATCCATGTATGAACCCCCGCCATCAGGGGCTGGATACCGCTTTCCAGGGTCCTGGTCAAGTGCACTCTCATTTCGACAGTAGTAAAACCCTTTAGATCTACATCTGGGCCGGTTACGGCTCGCGACCCGCTCGACAACGCAAACGACCCAATTCAACGGTGTCGATACCGGTTTCACCGATGGCAACTTCGGTCAGGTAACCAGCACCTACGACCCACGCGAACTGCAGTTCGAGTTCTAGTCAAACAGCAACGCAGAAAATTGCGCGACGGCCAATCAGCCCTCGCGCCTCCTATCTTCCTCATCCGAATCTCAGGTCGGGCTTGAGCCCCTCGGCTCCCGTAGGGTGCTACCGAGAATAGCCCAGGACAAGCGTCGGCGCAGTCCTGGAAAGATCTAAGGTCGATCGACCTAAGGAATCCCCAGCAGCTTGTGCGTCTGCAGGCTCAGCCGCCACTTCGGATGCGTCATGCAATACTGCAGCGCTAACTGCGTATTCGCTTCCCGCTGGGGCCCATCCATCGGCTGCAGAAAGAAATTCCTGAACTTCAGCCCTTCAAACTTCTCCGGCATCGCATTCGCCTGCGGAAACACCAGTTTCAACTCATCGCCGGAAACCTGCACCAGAGCCGCGCTCGCCTTGGGACTCACACAAATCCAGTCGAGCCCCGCCGGAGCCGCAACCGTCCCGTTAGTCTCCACCGCAATCTCGAACTCGTGTACGTGCAAAGCATCGATCAGCTCGCGATCCAGCTGCAGCAAAGGCTCTCCACCTGTGCAGACCACGAAACGCGTCCCAGCCGGATGCTCCGGCGGCCACTGCGCTGCGATCGCCTCTGCCAGGTCTTCTGCCGTCTCAAAGCGCCCTCCACCCGGCCCATTCACGCCAACAAAGTCCGTATCGCAAAACTGGCAAACCGCCGACGCCCGATCCGCTTCGCGCCCCGACCACAAATTGCACCCCGCAAACCGGCAGAACACCGCCGCGCGACCGCTCTGCGCGCCCTCGCCTTGCAGCGTGTAGAAGATCTCTTTGACCGCGTAGCTCATCGCGCAGGGTAGGGAAGAGGATCTTCGATCCCGTTTTCCCTGAATCCCTTTCTCCTCAGCAAACAAGAGTCACACTGGCCGCACGGTCGGCCATCCGCACCCGGATCGTAGCAACTGCTCGTCAGGCTATAGTCAACCCCGAGTTCCATGCCTCGTTTGATGATCTGTGCCTTCGTCAGATTCATCAGCGGCGCATGGATGGTGAGTCTCTGCCGCCCTTCAACCCCAGCCTTCGTCGCCAGGTTCGCCATCTGCTCGTACGCACGTATGTACTCCGGACGGCAATCGGGATACCCGCTGTAGTCCAGCGCGTTCACTCCAATGAAAATATCCTGCGATCCCAGCACCTCAGCCCACGCCAGCGCGAACGACAGGAAAATCGTGTTCCGCGCCGGCACATAGGTGATCGGGATCCCATGCTCCATCTCATCGATGCTCCGGCCCTTTGGCACCTCGATGTCGTCCGTCAGCGCCGAGCCCCCAAACGCGCGGAGATCAATATTGACCGTGCGATGTTGCGCCACCGTCAGCGTTCCGGCTACCCGGCGCGCCGCTTCCAGTTCAAAGCTGTGCCGCTGTCCATACGAAAACGACAAGGCATTAACCTCAAATCCCTCGCTGGAAGCGATCGCAGCTACCGTCGCCGAGTCCAACCCGCCGCTCAGCAGCACGACCGCTTGCTTTTTTGGTGCAGCAATAGACATTTCCATTGATGGTAAAGCCAAGTTGGTCTCAGAATGAAATTCCGCGGTCTTATTTGTGTGCAGCCGCTTCCCGCTGCATCTCATTTCTCAAGCCGCTGGAACTTTCCGGTCCCGCTCGCAACCCCTTCCGACCGCCAAAGCCAAGACTCCCCGGAGGTCATCGCGTGCGAATCTCTTTTGCAGCCGCCTCACTATTCGTATCCCTCGCAACGGCATTAGTCACACCGAGTTCGTCTCAATCTCGGGAGCCCGTCACCCCGCCCCCGCACCTCGATGCAACCGCCAGCAAAGCGCCGCTCCAGAGCGCTCTCGCTTCGCTTCAGACCCTCCTTGCCCAGACCCGCGCAACCGGAGATCGAAAAGCTGAAGCGAATGTTCTCGGAGCCATCGCCATCTCCTACAACGCCCTTCACCAGCAGCAAAGAGCCGTTGAGCACTATCAAGCGGCACGCACGATCTGGCACGAACTCGGCGACAACGAGCATGAAGCCACCACCGTGGCGCACACGGGCGATGTCTACCGGGACTGGGGCTTTCCTGAGCAGGCCAATCGCTATTATCGCGATGCTCTCGCCCTCTACCCGACGACAGACAAGGCCGGCCGCGGCGCCACGCTCAACAACCTGGGCCTGACCTGGTTCTTCCTCAATAACCGGAAGAAGTGCATCGATAGCCTGAACGAATCTCTCAATATTTTTCGCGAACTCCAGGACCGCCGCGGCGAGGCCCTTGCACTCGTCAATCTGGGCGCAGCCTACACCCTCCTGGCGAATGATCCGCTCACAGCCATTGGGCACTTGCAGGAAGCAATCACCAAGCTCGAAATCCTGAACGATAAAACCTCGGAAGCCGCCGCACTCGACAAGATCGGAGTTGCCTGGCACAACATGGGCAAGTCTGAGATGGCGGGGCTGAGCTTTCAGCACGCCATTGATCTCTACCAGTCTGCCGGCGACGCCCAGGGCGAAGCAGCCGTGCGCAAACACATGAGGATTCTCGGCGAGCAGCAAACCCGGGCTTCGTCGAAATAGCAATCTCGCCTTGCAAACGTCTGGATAGCTGCTGCAACGTCTGCGCCCCAAACCCTTAGAATGGGACTCGCACACGTCGCATGAGAATCTTTGTCACAGGCGCCACTGGATTCGTCGGCCATCATGTTGCGAAAGCACTCGCAGATCAGGGCGCAGACCTGCGCCTTCTCGTCCGCGCATCCAGCAGGCTCTCGAATCTCGAAGGCATCCACGGCGACACCGTTGTCGGCGATCTCTCGAAGCCCGAATCTTACGCGCCTGCACTTCAAGGCTGCGACGCCGTCCTGCACGTTGCCGCCGACTACCGCTTGTGGATCCGCGATCCCGACACGATGTATCGCGCCAATGTCGACGGCACGCGCGACCTCCTCAAACTCGCTCGCGAAGCACGAGTCCGCCGCGTCGTCTACACATCTTCCGTCGCCACCATGGCCTTCCGCACCGACGGCATCGTCGTCAACGAAGACACGCCGGTCTCCATCAACGACATGGTGGGCCACTACAAGCGCTCCAAGTTTCTCGCTGAGCAGCAGGCCATCGCTGCAGCCAAAGATGGGCAGCAGGTCATCATCCTGAATCCCACCACGCCCATCGGCCCCAACGATTCCAAGCCTACCCCCACCGGCCGCATCTTCGTCGACTTCCTGAATCACAAATTTCCGGCCTACGTCGACACCGGCCTCAACCTCGTCGACGTCGCTGAAATCGCCCGCATTCACGTCGCAGCCCTTGAAGTTGGCAAGCCCGGTCGCCGCTACATTCTCGGTGGCGAAAACCTCACCCTCAAGCAGATCCTCGACAAGATGTCCGCCATTACTGGCATCCCCTCGCCCACGACCAAGATTCCGTTCGGCGTTGCCGCCACCTACGCATTTTTCGAAGAGTGGATCACCGGTCGCATTCGCGGAAAGGAACCACGCGCGACCCTCGAAGAAGTTCGCATGGGCCGGAAGAAGATGTTCGCCTCCAGCGCCCGCGCCCAGCAGGAACTGGGCTTCAAAATACTGCCTGTCTATCCCGCTATGCGCGCCGCCATCGACTGGTTCCGCGCCAACGGCTACGCACCATGAAGAAATGCCACTTATCCAGGCACGCAGCATCCCATACCAGATGACCCGAGTCGCCATCATCGCCGCCATGCCTGGCGAACTCAAAGCTATCGTCCGCGGCTGGCCTCACTCCACCCGCGGCACGATCAAGTTTTGGGCTCTCAGAAACGAAGAGGAGGAGTGGATCGCCGCCTGTGCCGGCGCCGGACTCGATGCCGCGACCCGCGCCTTCGCCGGAATCGAAGACGGAGGTCCCATCGACCTCGTCATCTCCATCGGCTGGGCCGGAGCTCTGACCTCCGAGTGCAAAGCCGGTGAAGCCTACAACGCCGCCGGAGTTTACGATTCCCGTACCGGCGAGCGCTTCAACTGCGACGCCGGCGCCGGCACTCAATGGCTCGTTACCAGTCCTCGCGTCGCAGACGAAGCCGAGAAGCGCCGCCTCGCCTCCACCTACAAAGCCGCGCTCGTCGACATGGAGGGCGCCGGAATAGGCCGCCTCGCCGCCATGCGTGGCATCCCCTTCTACTGCATCAAGGGTGTCAGCGACCCCCTCGAAGCCAAGCTCCCTGATTTCAATCGCTTCATCGACGCGGCCGGCCAGTTCCAGACCCCAAAGTTTGTTCTTTTTGCTCTCTTCCGGCCGTGGATATGGCCTGCCCTCATCCAGATGGGCGAAAATAGTAGAAAGGCTTCCCAGAGCATTGCGGAGCGGCTCCACGAATTACTGAATGAGTGAGGTCAGACCACCACGGATGGCTACCCAAACGACAAACGCTGAAAGCCATGTCGATTCCCGGATTCCTACAACCATGCGCGCCGTCGTCTATCGCGGTATCAACGACATGCGCATCGAAACGGTTCCGGTACCAAAGATCGGCCCCGGCGAAATCTTGGTAAAGATCGCCACCTGTGGTGTTTGCGGCACAGACCTAAAGAAGATTCACACAGGCTCGCATTCCGCCCCCCGCATCTTTGGCCATGAGATGTCCGGCACCGTCGTCGCCGTCGGCCAGGGTGTAACTCGCTACAAAGGCGGCGAACGCGTTGTCGTTCACCACCATGTTCCGTGTGGCGAGTGCTACTACTGCCGCAAAGGCACTCCGGCCCAGTGTCCCCTCTATAAGAAGGTGGGAGCCACTGCTGGATTTGAAGCGTCAGGCGGCGGTTTCGCGGAGTATATTCGCGTGATGGACTGGGTGGCCTCGAGCTGCGGCGTAGTCCCGATTCCCGACGGCGTCCCCTTCGAACAGGCCGCCTTCGTCGAGCCCCTTAACACCGTGCTGAAAGGTGTGAAGATGCTCAACCTCCGCCCCGACGACACCGTTCTCGTCATCGGCCAGGGGCCGATCGGCCTCATGCATGCTGCGCTCGCTCGCCGGACCGGTGCCCGGGTGCTCACTTCAGATCTTTATCCCGAACGCCATGCCATCGCCGCCCGCTACGGCCTCAAAGATCCCATTCACGCAGGCAGCGAAAACGTGGTCGAGCGTGTCCATGAGGAAACCGACGGTCGCGGAGCCGACGCAGCCATCCTCGCCGTCGGCGGCAATGCCCTCATCAAGACCGCCATGGATGCGACCCGCTGCGGGGGCAAGGTGCTGCTCTTCGCCCAGACCCAGTACGGCGACGCAACTTTCGATCCCGGAGTGGTTTGTATGGACGAGAAGACGCTGATGGGCTCCTACTCGTCCTCCTTTGCAATTCTGGATGAGGTCACCGACCTCGTATTCAACGGTTACCGCAACGGATTCGACCTGACGCAACTTGTCTCTCACCGTTTCCCGCTTGAGCAGGCTGTCGAGGCAATCGAAGTAGCATCGCACCCCAAGGCTGACTCAATGAAGATCATGGTTGAGCCCGTCGCGGGTTCAGGGGCAGAGTAGGGGGACCCGAATGCCCGGCTCCGTAAAAGACGTAATCAAACGCGTTCGACCAGCAGTCGGTACTGCTATTGAAGCTGGCCGTGCAACCGTCGAAACCGCGATCGAGCACGGTAAGGCTACCGTTGAAGACGCTCTGCACCACGGCCGCGCTACGGTTGAAAGCGCTCTGCACCACGGCCGCGCAACCGTCGAGACCGCAATTCATCACGGCAAGGTCACGATGCAGGCCGCGATCCTTCATGGTCGTGAAGATATTCGCATCGAGAACGTCCCCGTACCCAAAGCCGAGGCTGGCGAGCTCATCGTCCAGGTCGGAGCCGCTCTTACCTGCGGTACTGACCTCAAGGTTTTTCGTCGTGGCTATCACGCCCGCATGATCGTGCCTCCAGCGCTCTTCGGACATGAGCTTGCCGGAACCGTTGTCGAAGCCGGAGCAGGCGTTGCCGATTTCAAATCAGGAGACCGCGTCGTCGCTCTCAACTCCGCGCCGTGCGGCAAGTGCTACTTCTGCCAGCACAACCAGGAAAACCTCTGCGACGACCTTCTCTTCAATAACGGCGCATACGCCGAGTTCATTCGCATCCCCTCTCGCATTGTTGCCAAGAACACCCTTCGCGTTCCTGACCACGTTCCTCTGGAGCACGCCGCGCTCACTGAGCCTCTCGCCTGCGCCGTGCACGGATTCGAAGATTCCAAGCCCTACCCCGACGCGACCGTCGCAATTATTGGCGGAGGACCGCTCGGCCTGATGATGCTCCACGTCGCTGCTCTTTCCGGATGCAAGACCATCGCCGTCGTCAAGCACGACGGCCAGGTGGAAGCTGCCCGCCAACTCGGTGCTACACACGTCGTTCAGGCTACAAACATTCGCAAGGCCATTCGCGACACGCGTGCTCTGACTCCCAACGATCGCGGAGTCGACATTGCCATTGAAGCCGTAGGCGTACCCGAAGCGTGGGAAGAAGCTGTCGAAATGGTTCGAAAAGGCGGCACAGTCAACTTCTTCGGCGGCTGCGCTGTTGGCACGCATGTCAATCTCGATACAAATCGCATTCACTATAGCGACATAACCCTGCGCGCGACCTTCCACCACACCCCGGCCATGTGCCGTAAAGCGCTGGATCTCATCGCCAGTGGCAACTTTCAGGCGGGAGCATTCATTACCGGTCGCGCCCATCTCTACGAACTCAATCGCGTCTTCGAAAAACTCATGAAGCGCTCCACCGAAATCAAAACCGCCATCGTTCCATAACTGCCACCAATCTATGAACTCTGATTCACATACTCGTCTGTCATCCTGAGCGAACGGGGCCCCAAGCGTTTTCTTCAGCTTGGAGGAGGTAAGCGAAGGATCTGCTTTTTGCTCACAGTCCCGCGATAAAAAGTGAACGTACCCATGACCCCTGCGACAACCGCGCCCGACCCGAACACCGAAGACCTGCTCGCCGGCGGCTGGGCCGCCCTCCCCGCAACCTATCGCTTTCCGGAAAGAACACCCACCCTGGCGGAAGCACGCGCCTGGTGCAAGCGCCTCGCCGAGACGCACTACGAAAATTTCCACGTCGCCACTTGGTTCCTCCCCGAGCGCCTCCGCCCTCACTTCCACGCCATTTACGCCTACTGTCGCGTCTCCGACGACCTCGGCGACGAAGTCGGCAACACCGAACAGTCCCTCGCCCTCCTCGATCTGTGGGGCCGCGAACTCGACGCCTGCTACGAAGGCCGCACTCGCCATCCCGTCTTCGTCTCGCTCGCTGAAACCATTCGCGCCTGCTCCATCCCCAAAGAGCCCTTCGCCGATTTGTTGACCGCCTTCAGGCAGGATCAGCTCGTCACGCGCTACACGACGATGCACGACGTTCTCGGTTATTGCCGCTACTCCGCGAATCCTGTCGGACGTCTTGTCCTCTACACCTGCGGCTTTGCGGACGATGAGCGCTTCCGCCTTTCCGATGCGACATGTTCCGCGCTTCAGCTCGCCAACTTCTGGCAGGATGTTCGCGTCGATTGGGCCAAGGATCGCGTCTACCTTCCGCAGGACGATATGCAGCGCTTCAGAGTGACCGACGCCACCATCCAGCAGGGAATTGCCACGCCCGAATTTCGCGACCTCCTTAAACATGAAGTGAACTACGCCCGCAGTCTCTTCCATCAGGGACTCCCCCTAATCGGCATGGTCGATCGCGACCTCGCCGTCGATCTCGACCTGTTCAGTCGCGGAGGGCTCGAGATCCTCAATGCCATCGAGAATCAAAACTTTGATGTCCTGAGCTCACGGCCATCGATTGCAAAACGTACTAAACTGCAGCTTGCGCTCCGAGCGGTGACCGGAAAATTCCTGCCGTTCCTCCGGCTGTCGACATCGAGGGGCCAGGCTGCTTGACGCTAGAGATGACGGAAGAAATAAAACTGGACGAGGCCTACGCGATCTGCCGTGCCATCGCCAAACGAGAAGCCAAAAATTTCTATTACGCCTTCGTCGCACTGCCTGAGCCGCGCCGCAATGCAATCTGCGCCATTTATGCATTCATGCGCAAGGCCGACGATCTCTCGGACGATGAGAGCCTTTCGCGCGAAGACCGCCGCCTTAACCTTGAGCAATGGCAGTCAGGCTGGCACAGCGCTGCAGGTGGATCCGCAACTAGTGATCCAGTCTTCATCGCCGTTCGCGATGCGATCCAGCGCTACTCCATTCCACTCAGCCTGCTCGACGAGCTGATCGCCGGTACCACATCCGATCTGAAAGCGAACCCAGGCGACGCGCCCGACACCTACGCCACCTTCGCTGATCTCTATCAATACTGCTATCTGGTGGCTTCCGTCGTCGGCCTCGTCTGCATCCGCATCTTTGGCTATACCGATCCGGCCGCCGAGAAACTCGCCGAAGAAACCGGTGTCGCGTTCCAGCTCACCAACATATTGCGCGACGTAGCCGAAGACGCAGAGCGTGGACGTATCTATCTTCCCCTGGAAGATCTCGCTGCGCATGACGTCACTCTCGACTCAGTGCTGCATCGCTCAGCATCCGCACCACTCAGCGCGAACGAGCGCGCTCTCCTTGTCGACATTGGGCGTCGCGCCGAAACGTTCTATGCATCCGCGGACAAGTTGCTCCCACTCATCAACCGCGAGAGTCGCCCCGCTTTGTGGGTTCTCGTTTCCATCTACCACGCTCTGCTTCGCCGCATCGAGAGCGCTGACTATGATGTATTTTCGAAAAGAGCCAGCGTTCCGGCCGTTCAGAAAGTCGGAATACTTTGTGTAGGAATATTGAGGATTGCACTAGCTAGATTCTTCGGCTGAACATATTGCAAAGCGGTGACAACAACCAGCTTTGTCATTTGGCATAACTCAAGTATGTCAGCCCAAAGACAGTTCAGACCGGAGACTTCAATCTCTGAGGACGATTTGCAGGATGAATCAAGCCAATTCGAAATGCCTACCGTCACCGTAATCGGAGGCGGCGTAGCCGGCATGAGCGCCGCATGCGCACTCGCCGAATCTGGCTATCGCGTGCAGCTCGTCGAACGCCGCGGATATCTCGGCGGCCGCGCATCGTCCTACCTGCATCCTGGCGTCAACGAAGTCATCGACAACTGTCAGCACGTCCTCTTCGGTTGCTGCACGAATCTGCTCTCTTTTTATCGCCGCGTTGGCGTCGAACAGAAGATCCACTGGACACGCGAGATGACCATGATCGAGCCCGGCGGCCGTCGCTCCTCGCTCGGTCCGACCTCCTGGCTTCCAGCTCCGCTTCATGGAACTCCACGTCTACTCTCAGCCTCCGCTTTCACCGCAGCCGACAAGCTTGCCCTTGCGCGCGCCTTCCGCGCCATGCTGAAGTCAGTTCCGCCCGACAGCACTGAGTCTCTCTCCGAATGGCTGCGCCGTCATCAGCAGACCCCTGGTGCCATCGAGCGCTTCTGGCGTCTCGTTATCGCCAGCGCTCTCAATGCGGACCTCGATGCCATCGCCGTCCCTTACGCCGCCAAAGTGATACGCGAGCTGTTCATGAACTCCGCGCAAGCCGGAGCTATGGGCATGAGTTCCGTCCCGCTCAGCGATCTCTACGGTTCTGCAAAGAGTTTTCTCGAAGAGCGCGGCTCCGTCATCCATCTCAACACCAACGTGGAATCCGCCGAGTGGAACGAAGCTGTCTCCGAATGGTCCATACGCACCCGCACCGGTACGCTTATCTCTAACTTCCTCGTCATCGCGCTGCCATTTGAAGGCATGCAGAAGTTGCTGCCACAGATGCCGCACTCGCCGCCCAGCGAAGAACTCGCCCGTAAGGCAGGCTCTCTCATCCACTGGCCTATCTGCAGCGTGCATCTCTGGTTCGATCGCGAGATCACGAATCTGCCTCATGCGGTCCTCCTCGATCGCGAGATTCACTGGATGTACAACAAGAGCGTTCTCCAGCCTTGGCGTAAGCACAAAGGCAGCTATCTCGAACTCGTTCAGTCTGCTTCGCGTGATTTTGCCGCCCGCGAACGCAACGAGGCGATCAATCAGGCTCTTGCTGAACTCGCTGAATTCTTTCCGCAGGTGAGGGAAGCGAAGCTTGAGAAGGCCGCGCTCATCAAGGAAGTCCGCGCTACTTTTGGAGTACCACCCGGCATCGATCAGCAGAGGCCCAGCGCAATCTCGCCGTGGCCCAACTGCTTCCTCGCCGGCGACTGGATCTCCACCGGCTGGCCCTCCACTATGGAAAGTGCCGCTCGCTCCGGCCACATCGCCGCCGACGCCCTCTGCGCCCAATCCGGCGACACACGCAAGTTCCTCGCGCCAGACCTCAAGCCGCAAGGCCTGATGAAGCTGCTATCGAATTCGAATTACTGAAGACCTAAAAGGGGGTGCCCATCCAAGCTTTGCTTGGGTCGGAAAACTTGGACTTGCCGTTCTCAATGCGCCAGGAAATAAACCCCAACACACACCAGCCCCGCCGAAATCCACCTCCGCCGATCCACGTTCTCATGCAGAAAAATCTTTCCCGCAATCGCGTTCGTGATTAGCGTCAGCGAAGCCGACGCCGGCGCGGCGAAACTCAAGCTCAGGTGATTCAGCGCAAACAAAAGCGAGAAAAAAGACAGAGAGAGAAAGAACACTCCCGCGAAGAACAGTGGACAAGTCACCACCGCGCGAATGGCGCCTTTCATTCCGGCTCTCGCCCGAATATCGTCCAGGTCTCCAACGGACTTCATCGCGGCAGCCGTAAGCACTTCGCCGGCTGTCGACGTCAGCACAATCGCTGCAATCATCCCCGCAGCTGCCCAGGCTCCCGGATGCGCTGGAGTCATCGCGCCCGCCCATCCACGGCTTCCTGGGCAGGAAGGCCGGACGCTTCAGTGCTTGCCACAGGTCGCTCCGTCAGAGACGGCCCTTGAGTCACAAATCCCACGCCAACCGTGATCAGAACGATTCCCGCCCATCGCTGCCACGAGATCGTTTCATGCAGCCAGAACCTTGCGAACAGGGCCACAATCACGTTTCCAAATGCCGTCGCCGGCAGCACGTACGTGAGATCCGCCCACGACAGCGCGGTCAAATAGCTCGCAAAGAATCCAATCAGCAGCGCAATTCCAGCGCCAATCCATGGCGTAAATATCGCATTGATCAATGACATCGGGTGTGTGAGCGAAATCGGAGGAAGGGAAGTCATCCCTCTTGAAAGACACGTGTCGCCCAGCGGAGCCCCCAGCGCCACAAGCCCCAGGATCATGTATTGCCTCGGAGTAGGTCGAATGTGCGCCACTGTTCTTGAATCAACTCCAACTCGCAGATGCAAATAAAGAAGGGCGGAATCCGCTGCGGCGGTCCCGCCCATAACTTCGTTCGATAATCGCTTCCTACGCGCTCACAGCTGCGCCTGCCTCGGCCTGCTGTTTGCGCGTCGCCTTCACCGCTCTGTTGCGCTCCGCGCGAAGCTTCAGGAATGCCTTCGCCTCGACATAGAGTCTTGGCACATCGCGGTTCACAATCGCCTTCCACACTACGCGGAACGCGGCCTTCGGCCGGAAGTAGTACTCGTCGTAGAAACGGTGCACCATCTCCATCACGTAGTCCACCGGCAGCCCCGGATACTCGATGTGCGCCATCTGGTGTCCGCCGCCGTCTTCCATCTTTTCGTTTGTGATGAAACCGCCGGCCTTCGCGAACTCGTAGAACTCCGTTCCCGGATAAGCATGCGCGATTGAAACCTGAATCGTCTCGCAGTCCAGTGTCTTCGCAAAGTTGATCGTGTTGCGGATCGACTCCTTCGTCTCGCCCGGCAATCCAAGAATGAAGTCCCCGTGAATCACCAGCCCCAGATCATTGCAGTCCTTCGCGAACGCCCGCGCCCGCTCAACCGTTGCGCCCTTCTTGATGTTTTTGAGGATCTGCGGATCACCCGACTCAAATCCGACGATCAGCAGCCGGCAGCCGGCTTCCTTCATGGCCTTTAGCGTCTCGCGCTCAGTGGTGACACGCGACGTACAGCTCCACGTAATTCCTAGCGGCTTCAGCTTTGCGCACAGCTCGATCGTTCGCGCCTTCTGAATGTTGAAAGTATCGTCGTCGAAGAAGAACTCCTTCACGTGCGGGAAATTCTCCTTCGCCCACTTCAATTCAGCCGCGACGTCATCCGTCGAACGCTTGCGCCATGCGTGTCCGCTCAGCGTCTGCGGCCAAAGGCAGAAGGTGCACTGCGCCGGGCAACCACGCGTCGAATACAGCGCGATATACGGATGCAGCAGGAACGGCACGTTGTATTTCGTCACGTCCAGATCGCGCTTGTAGATCTTCGTCGCCCACGGCATCGCGTCCAAGTCTTCCACCTGCGGCCGATCGGGATTGTGGAAGATTTTGCCGTTCTCTTTGTAGCTGATTCCAAGAATCTCGTTGCGCGGCTTGCCATTCGCATACTCCACGATCGAGTAGTCGAATTCGCGCCTGCAGATGAAGTCCAGCACCGCGCACTCATTTAGCGCACGATCCGGATCCGTCGTGACCGGCGGTCCGACGAATGCAATCCGAATGGCAGGATTCGCTTCCTTGATCGCTTCCGCCAGTCGCTGATCGCCCTCCCAGCCCACTGTAGACGTAAACAACACGAGGAACTCGTAGTCCTTGCAAATCTTGATCGTCTCCTCCGCCGAGACGTGATGCGGCGGGGCATCCAGCAGGCGAGAACCTTCCAGCAATCCGGCAGGATAGGTCAGCCACACGGGGTACCAATACGACTCAATCTCGCGCGTAGCGGGCCAGCGCGAGCTTGCGCCACCGTCGAAATTCTCGAACGAAGGCGGGTTGAGGAAGAGTGTTTTCAGGGGCATAGGCATCCTTCCGATTTTACCATCTGGGATGGTTTCTCATCCGTTGCACTGTGTATTCAGCTTGGTTACACGGCACGAACTGTCTTCTTTGCTACAACTTGCTCCGAAAAGGTCAACAATTACTTCCCGCGCAATTCTCTCAGCCAGTCGTCCATGTGGCCCAGGGCGCGTAATAAATTCAATCTCGCCTTCGCCAGATCGAACCCCGCCTCTCGCGCGTCTTCCACCTTTTGCCGCTCCTCAATGCGCGCCAGCTGCTCTGCTTTCGGACTCGCCTGTGGCTGCGACCCCGGTCCCGCTCCCGAGCCGTTTCCAACCTCAAGCTGTGCAATCACAGTAGTGAGTTGCTCGCTCGAGATCTGCTGCTTCAGGCCGGCGATCTCCGCTTGCGCATCCAGTTCAGCGATTCCCGCGCTAGCTTGGACAACTGCCAGATCGTTCTGCTTCTGCGCCTGTTCAGCCTCTACCCTGGACCGCAACGCATCCGCAGCCGACTCGCGGGCTCGGGCATAGCGTCCCATGTCGAACAGCGGAATCTGTACTGAAATCCCCGACGCGAAGTTGTTCGCGGGAAGCGGCTTGGCAAAAAACTGATTAACGTCGTTCAAAATTGTCGTGTTGCGGTTGTACTGGGCGAAGAATCTCAGCTCAGGCAGATAGTTGGCTTCGCGGTCTCCTTTAGCCTGCGTAGCCCTGGAGAGCGAGATAAAGTTTGCCGCCTGCACAGCATGCAGCGTCATGGCATCCAGACCATGAACCTGCGGAATCTCAGGAATGCTGGCGTGGTCAACCTTGATCGACCCTAAAGGAAGTCCAGTGAGGATCGAAAGCTGTTTCTCAAGAATCGCTGCACGCGACTGCAGGTGAATCCTGTTCAGCTTGAGCTGCGCCGCAGTCAGTTTCGCTTGAAGCAATTCGCTCGTTGGATCTACGCCCGCTTCGGTCCTTTGCTGTTCGATGTCGACGAGCTTGGCAGCAAAGCTCTCCTGCTGTTGTGCGTCCGCCAGCTGCTGATTCACTGTGTCGATTTCGATGTACGTAGTCGACGCATCCAGAGCTACCTGTTCGCGTGCATCTTTCAATTTGGCTCTTGCTGCCTGCACTCCCAGATTTGCCGCGTCAATGTATCGCTTTTGCGGAATGCTGTACACCAGCGACTGCACAGTCGCGCTCCAGATGGAGGGTGGCTGCCCGGTGAAGCCGATCTCAGGAAATACCGGCAAGCCAGTCCCAAAACCAATCGACGGTATCAGCGCGCCTCGGCTCTCCCATAGAACAGACGTGGCCTTGCTCACATCGGTGACGGCGATTCGAACTCCCGCGCTGTTCCGTTGAGCCAGGTCCACGACGGTCGCGAGCGAGACCTGCGAGTGCGCCACTCCGGCCATGAAAAACGGAGCAGCAAGCAGCGCGAAGCGCAGCTGGGCAAACCGCCGGTGACAATTCAAAACGACAACCCCAGTGCCGCCTTGTAGTCGTGTGCAAGGCTCAGCGCAGCTGCTTTTTCTTGCCGTGCGCCATCTTTGTCGCCAAGTTGCGCCTTGAGACGCGCAAGTTTGGTGTGCGCTTGAAAAGCCGGCGCTTCCTCGCTCTTCGGATAATTTGCCAGGTAGTCTTCGAGCATCTTCACGGCCAGTGCCAGGTTGCGCTTTCCCCTGATCAGGACCGCTGCGCCGTTGTACAACGCCACTCCTGCTCCCCGGTCATGTTGTGCCGCCTTATATCCGCTCTCTACCGCGCTCTGCATATCGTTCCAGCGTTCCCTCTTGCGATAGAAGCTGGCCAGCGTCATCCACGCAAACGCCGGATGCTGATTGTTGCTTGTCGCCAGCTTGTATTCACGCTCCGCGGTCGAATAGTCTTTCCCGCTCTCGGCTATGCGGCCCAGTAGCACGTGCCCGCGTGCCACCTCAATCTTCTGGAGCTGTGGCACCAGCCCTTGCGCCTTGTCGTTCCCTCCGCCCACAACCGAAGGCGCCGAAGAATAAAACTCGCCAAGGTCCGACAGTGTCTCCCCGTCATGCGGATCGAGGCTCGCCGCCTGCTCGAATTCCGCGCGAGCCCGCTTCGCCAGGTTGAACGCCGAGAGAAATGAGACGGCATCAGCCTTTTCGCCCAGCGCCCGAGCCAGCCACAGATGGTTCTGCGCGTTCTGCCCATCCAGCCGCACCGCTGTGTCGCACTCGTTCACGGCATCATCCCAGCGTTCTTCGGTAAAGAACACCCGGCAGCGCAGCAGATGAGCCTCGGCTGAGCTTGGAATGCCAGTCAGAGCAGAAAGCGCACGGTCAGCCTCGCCCGCTTGCAAAGCAGCGTTTGCTTGCGCCAACCCGCTTTTCGGCAGGTCCGTGGCCCCGGCGCATACACTCGCGACCAGCAAAACTGTTGAGGCAAGCTTCTTCACTGCACTCTCTTCATTGCACTTTTTGAATCGGCATATCCTCTTGCAGAGGCTGCCCCGTGGTTGTTCCCGTGGCGACCCACTCGCCGTCTTTCAGTCCCGATGTGATCGCCACCTGCGAGATATTGATGGCGCCGGTAACCACGAATGTCTTCTTCAACTCGTCGCCGACAATTCTGTAGACAAACGTCTTGCCATTCTCCGACCGCAGTGCCTCGCGCGGAATGCTCATCACATCCGCCTGGCTCGACGTCGTCACCGTCACCGTCACGTTTGTGTTCGGCAGCAGCTGTCCATCCGGACTGTCGTCGATGTGGATCAGCGCCTCACCCACTCTGCGCGTTTCGTATTGTTCCACGGTCGAGGGCGTGCGCTCGATGTGCCCGTGCCACACAACGCCCTGCCTGGCATCCCACTTGATGATTGCCTTCTGATCGAGAGCGAGTCTTCCGATTTCCGGCTCGTCGAAATAAGCGCGTACACGCAATCTGCGCAGGTCCGCGATTTGCAGCAGCATCTTGCCTTGATCAACGAACTCTGTCGCCTTGACCTCGATGCTGTATACCGTGCCCGCCTTGGCAGCATGGACAGCAGTTTGCGCGAGTATCTGCTGTGCCGCCCGCCGGTTCGCCTCTGCATCCTGCAATGCCGCCTGGGCTCTGGCCAACTCCGACGGTGCATAGCGTCCCTGCGAACTTTGTTCAGCTGCGTGCAATCCCGCATCGGCAGTAGCCAGCCTCTGTCTTGCCGATGCGACTTCGCTCGCCGATGCCGCACCCGTCGAATTCAACTTCGTCAGCGCGTCCAGATCGTGCTGCGCCTGATCGCGTTCCAGCTTGTTGCGTGCGATGTCGGCCGCGCTGGCCTGTCTTTGTTCCAGGGTTCCGTTCTGCGTGGTGGTCTCAAGTGCCGCCTGCGCGGTCTTTACCCCTGTTTCGGCCGCCGCCAGTTTCGCGCGGGCCTCCACATCATCCAGTTGCATCAGCAACTTGCCAGCCGGAACCTCATCCCCCGGTTGAACGTAAACAGCCTTCACCAGGGCAGACACGGGGCTGTGGACCTCGACATTTCCCTCGGGCTCAACGCGGCCGTTCGTTGCAATCGTGCTCTCCAGCGGAGTCTGCGCCACTTGGGCGGCATGCACGGGCATGCGATCGCGCGTGAGAGAACGAACGACGACATATACCGCCACCAAAACAGCAAACAGCCCTAACCACAACCATCGGCGGCTCAATTGCTTTCTTTCCGTTACCATACGGGCGACCAGAGTCAGTATATAAGACTCATCAATCGCTCCAGAGTCGCGGAAAGTTGCGTTCAATGGTGTTCATCTTGGTGCCTCGTACAATAGAGATATGCCCCAGCAACCTCGCTATACCGATGATCACGCCAAAGCCGGGCTCGACTTCAAATTCCCCGAAATCGAGACCTGGCAGAACCAGTTTCCCGGCTACGAGATCCTCATTGACGACCCGGAACTCACCTCTGTCTGCCCCAAGACCGGTCTCCCAGACTTCGGACACCTCACCATTCGCTACATGCCGCGCGCCCGCTGCCTTGAACTCAAATCGCTCAAGGAATACCTCTTCTGCTATCGCAACCTCGGCATCTTCCAGGAAAACATCGTCAACCAGGTGCTAGAAGACGTCGTCAAAGCCTGCGATCCCGTCTGGGCCGTTGTCCGCGGTGAATTCCGCCCCCGAGGCGGCATCGCCACAAACGTCGAAGCTAAATGGCCTCGGCCAGAGAAGTAGTGTTCCTCAGAACAACTTCTAATCAGGTACTGAACTTGCATAGCTCTACTTTGCAATACCTCAATCTTCGCGAGGGATGATGAGTTCTCTGCATCGCTTTTGTTCCCGGAGGGAACAAGAGAGAATAGCCCAGGATGAAGCGCAGCGGAATCCTGGGTAGGGAGCAAAATGGGAAGTCCCAGTCCCGAAGGGACGGCAGAAATCAAACCGCGTTTTCATCGTTTCCGTTGAGCGTAGGCTGAAAGGCGCTTTACGAGTCTTCAAAAGACGAAGCGAAAGGTGCGAGGGTAACCAAGGAGCTGATCTGTGGCGACCACAACCCAACCTCCGCGCACCCGCATCAGCCCCGCTCTCGCCACGCTCATCCTCCTCATCGCCCTCAACCTCCTCAACTTCATCGACCGCTATATCCTTCCCGGCGAACTCTCCCTTATCCAGAATGAATTCCACGCCACGCGCGAGCAGATGGGCGCGCTCACCACGGCGATGTTCTTCGTCTACATGCTTGCCGCTCCGCTCACCGGCTGGCTCGGCGATCGCTTTAGCCGCAAGCCGCTCATCATCGCCGGTGCAGTCCTCTGGAGCCTCGCCACCCTCTCCACCGCCTGGGTTCACGACTACTGGACCCTCTATTTCCGCCATGCCATCGTCGGCATCGGGGAAGCCTCGTTCACCATCTTCGCGCCCGCAGTCATCGCTGACTTCTATCCCGAACGCGACCGCAATCGTATCCTCTCCATCTTCTACGTGACTATTCCCGTCGGAGCGGCGCTCGGCTACCTCGCGGGTGGGCAGATGGGTACCGCGTGGGGATGGCGCCAGCCTTTCTTCATCTGCGCTATCCCAGGGCTTCTCGTCGCCGCCCTTTACGGCATCTTCGGCCGCGAACCGCAGCGCGGCGCACAGGACCACATTCGCGCCACCGCCAATCGAGCCACAGTCCTCGGCCTCTTTCGAAATCCGGCTTTCCTTTGCGGAACCTTCGGCCTCGCCATGCTCACCTTCGCCATGGGTGGAATCTCCAATTGGATTCCCGAATTCCTTCACAACCCCGTAGGAATGTCCGTCGCGAAAGCAAGTCAATTAGCCGGAGCAGCCACGGTCGTAGACGGCATCCTCGGCACCGCCGTCGGTGGCTGGATCGCCCAGCGCTGGCTCCGCACCAACCATCGCGCTCTTTATCTGCTCAGCTTCTGGAGCGTCGCCCTAACGCTCCCGTTCGGCGTTCTCCTCTTTTTCGGACCGGCAAACCTGGCCGTCCCTGCTCTTCTAGGTGCGGAATTCTTTCTCTTCCTGAACACCGGCCCGCTCAATACCGCGATCATCAACTCGGTCTCCGCTCCTGTACGCGCCACAGCTGTATCGGTGAATCTCTTCTGCATTCACTTCTTCGGCGATACCTTCTCCCCGCAGATCATCGGAAAAATCGCCGACCGCACCGACCTCCGCATCGGACTCGGCGCCACCCTCATCTCCCTCGTCGCCTCCTGCATCATCCTCCTCATCGGCTCCCGCTTCGCCCCCCAACTCACCGAAGCATTAAGTGCTCCCGCAGGGAGCTACGAAAATAGCCTAGGATGAACCTGACCCTGAGTGCAACGAAGGGAAAGGGAGAATCCTGGGTAGAAGAGATAAATAAGAATCCCAAGTCCCGTAGGGACGACCGAACTCTGCTGCATAACGGCTGATCGCAACCCCTCCGGCGATACTATCCCCATGCCCTTCTTCTCCTTCAGCCAGCAGTTCACCAACCTAGCCTGGGGACTCGCCGCTGCATGGCTGTGGAAGGGAACCACATCCCTCGTCGGAATGCGCGAGGTGCCAGACCTCAGCCAAATCGATCCCGCCACTCTTCCCGCAATACCTGACACCGATGGCCCTGAACTAACCGTCGTCATCCCCGCCCGCGACGAAGAAGCCGCAATCCAGCAATGCCTGCGCTCTCTTCTTGAATCGACCGGCCTTACTCTTCAGATCATCGCCGTCGATGATCGCTCCACCGACCGTACTGGCCAATACATGGACGCGATCGCCGCCGAAGCGCGCGCCGGCAACAGCAGGCATCAATTCGAAGTCACCCACGTCACTGAACTACCCGCTGGCTGGCTTGGCAAACCACACGCGCTCGCCATCGGCGCAAGCCGCGCAACATCGCCCTGGATCCTCTTCACCGACGGCGACGTTGTCTTCGGCCCCCGCGCCCTCGAACTCGCGATGCGCCAGGCTACCGAGCTCAACGCCGACCACCTCGTCCTCGCGCCAACCATCATCTTCCACTCAACAGGCGAGCGCGCCGTGCTCGGCGCCATGCAGGCGATGGCGATGTGGATGCTCCGCCTATGGAAGGTCCCCGACCCGCGCGCCAGAGACTCCTTCGGTGCTGGTGCATTCAACATGATCCGGCGCGGAACCTACCACGCAATCGGCGGCTTCGAAAATCTCAAGCTCGAAATTCTCGAAGATGTATTTCTTGGAATGCGCGTCAAGCGTGCCGGTTTCGCGCAGCGCATCACTCTCGGCCCCAATCTGGCCCGCCTTCGCTGGATCGAAGGAGCCTTCGGCATAGTCGGTCTTGTTGAAAAAAACGGCTTCGCCGTTGCACGCTTTCGAACTCCCCTCCATCTGCTCGCGTGTCTAAGCTTTCCGCTGCACGCAATTGTTCCGATCGCCGCCATCTTGTCAGGTGGCTGGAATATAGCGGCCGGCATCCTCGCCTACATCGGTCTCATCTTCTGCTACCAGGCAAGCCGCCGCGTCACGCGCGTACCGGTTTGGTGTGCGTTCTTATTTGCCCCCGCAGTAGTTCTCGTCGGATGGGCATTTCTACGATCGATGTTTCTCGCTTTGCATCGCGGGGGCGTTATCTGGCGCGGTACCCTCTATCCGCTCAACGAACTCCGACAGGCTGCCCAGCGCAGCAACTCTCAATAAGAAATTTCCTTCGCAAAAGAAAATGAGCGCCAACGCAGCGCTCATTCTCAATCCTCAGATCGATCAACCGGCGTTCAATGGCTGCCCACAAGTTCCTCGCCTTTGACGCCCTGTCCGTAGTGGCTCTCCACGTACTTGTCCAAAATCTCCTTGAACTCCGCCACAATCGTGTCGCCGCGCAGAGTCGTATAGAGCTTCCCATCTACATACACCGGCGCCTTTGGCTCCTCGAACGTCCCCGGCAAACTGATCCCGAGATTCGCATGCTTCGACTCGCCGGGCCCATTCACCACGCAACCCATCACGGCCAGCTTCAGCTCCTCAACGCCCGGATACTTCTTCCGCCATTCCGGCATCGAGGTACGCAGATACCCTTGTATCTGCTCCGCCAGTTCCTGGAAGTAAGTGCTCGTCGTACGCCCGCATCCAGGGCAGCTCGTCACCTGCGGCATGAAGCTCCGGATCGACAGAGATTGCAGAATCTGCTGCGCTGCCTGCACCTCCTCCGTGCGGTCGCCGCCCGGCTTCGGCGTCAGGCTCACGCGGATCGTGTCTCCGATTCCCGCCAGCAGCAGCGGAGCCAGCCCTGCTGTCGACGCGATCAGCCCCTTCGCTCCCATGCCCGCCTCGGTCAGCCCGAGGTGCAGCGCATAATTACAACGCGCCGCGAGATTCGTATACACATCGATCAGGTCTCGAACCCCGGAAACCTTCGCCGACAAAATAATCTGGTCTGCACGAAGTCCGTAGCGCTCCGCAGCCTTCGCCGACTCGAGCGCGCTCACCACCATCGCTTCCATCATCACGTCGCGCGCTGGAAGCGGCTGCGCCGAGCGTGCGTTTTGGTCCATCATCTTCGTCAAAAGAGACTGGTCCAATGATCCCCAGTTCACGCCGATGCGCACCGGCTTCTGATTCTCCGCCGCGCACTCCACCATCACCTGAAAATTGTCGTTGTCCTTTTTCCCGATCGAGGCGTTTCCCGGATTGATGCGATACTTCGCCAGAGCCTGCGCCGTCGCAGGATACCTCTTCAGCAGGATGTGCCCGTTGTAGTGAAAGTCCCCCACGATCGGCACCCGGATCCCGCGCTTGTCCAGACCCTCAACAATCGCCGGAACCGCGGCCGCAGCCTCTTCGTTGTTCACCGTTACCCGGACAATCTCCGACCCCGCCATCGCCAGCGCGGCAACCTGCTCGATCGTCGAGTCAACATCCGCCGTATCCGTGTTGGTCATCGACTGTACGACGACCGGCACTTCCCACCCCACCCGTACATTCCCGATCTTTACCGTGGGAGTCTTCCTGCGCTGAATCTCTGGCATAGCGACCTCGTCTATTCCAGTTTACCCGGTCGCGTTTTCATCTTCTTCGGCTAGAAACTCGCCCAGGCGGTCCAGGCTCAACTCCCAGTGCGATCGGTGCTCCTTGATCCATTTCTCCAGCCGTGTAAAGCCCGCCGGCTCAATGCGGCAGGTCCGCACGCGGCCCACCTTTTCCGTCCGCACCAGGTCGCTCTCCTCCAGGATCTGAAGGTGCTGTCCCACCGCCGTCAGGGTCACTCCCAGGGGCTCAGCTAGCTTGGTAACTGAGATGGGCCCCCGGCTCAGAAGGTCGAGCATCGCCCGGCGCGTAGGATCGCCGAGCGCGTGAAAAAGCCGATCGATTTCAGGTTGCGCCATTGTTCTATCGCTCTCTCACGCTCAAGCCGCCACATCTCCGCGAAGCCGATTCAACAGGTCGTTCCAGCCCATCTCCACCATCTTCGCGCCGTCGGGCCAGCCGATAAACGTTCCCTGGTTAGTCAGTACCAAGTCCGTTCCTTCACCGGACGAGAGGAACTCCAGCGTGATCACCGCAATCGAAACCGGCTTTCCGTTCAACGACATCTTCTGCGTGAATACGATTCGCTGCTCCGGCACGATGTCCTGGTAAGTCGACTCGTTGTTAATCTCCGACCCCGCGATCGGATGCCCTTCCTTGAAGCGGTATCGGAAATGCTCCTCACCGCCTACCCGGAAATCCAGATCGTACTCCTGAATTTCGTGCTCGCCCCCGGCGTACCAGCGGCGCTTGCGCCCTGCCTGGGCGAATGACGCAAACACTCGGGCCGGAGCCTGGGGATAGTTGCGCTCAACAACAAAGGTGCTGTGATTCACGTTCGGTTCTGTCATCGGATAATCCTCCTGATTCTTCCTGCCTCTCCAAAAGCTCAAGCAGTGACTTCAGTATCGACCCCGGCATGGCTAATTGTCAAGTGGATACTTCAGTATTTCGGTGGAACCTCACGAAGCTCAAAATTGCCAGGTTTGAAATCCTCTGATTGGCGACTGTCCTTTAGATCGACTCGACCTTTTTATTTCGCAGCGCCTGCCCAACGTGGATAGGGGGATAATCGCACTCCGCGAAAACCCATTCACGGTTCTTGCCGTCTGCAAGGCAGCTGTCAAACAAGATCACCGTCTTGCAGTGTCCGCAACGAAACCCGAGATAGCCCTTGTCCCAGGTCGTCTTCTTGAACCACCCTAGATCGGCCTGCGCAATCTTCATCGTGCTGCGGCAGCTCCCACAAACGACCTGCTGTGACCAATCGGGTCCTACGGAAACGATCTCCATGCATCAGCTCCTGAAATGACTGAGAAATCCGAAACGCGGAATCTCCTCAAACTTCCAACTCATTCGCTGTTCGGGTGAGAGGGATTTTACCCGACCAGCAGACACCTCCGACAAGAAGTCTTTCTCGCAAACGCCTTCGAACGGCTTTGTAACAACGGCACGGCTTCAGCCGGGCCAAGAATGAATGGCTCTGTATCAGGACATGACTTCTGTCGTGCCGAACACGACACCAAAAATGCGCGCAGGCTTCAGCCCCTGCAAATCACGGAGGTAGCAGAGGACTTCAGGCCTCTGAGATGAGCTGGAACTAGCCCGGCGGCTTCAGTCCGGAGAAACTCAAGCGAACCTGGCTTTGTAACAACGGCACGACTTCAGCTGCGCCACGAATGAATGGCCTTGCATCAGGGTATGACCTCCCTCGTGCCGCGCACGATTGTGCGATGGGACGCCCGAGCATTTCCCACTGGGAAGTCTCGCCACCAGGTCGCCAAGGTTTACATTGGAGTCCATGGCCTTGTATTGCGCAATCGGCGGCACCGACAAAGAGATAACCGCCCCCGAGCTCTCCGATTTCTTGCGCGACGCGCTCGCCAAAATCGGCCCCCGCAACCGCGTTCTCGCTGTTCCCCCCGACATCACGCGCCTTCACTCTCAATCTGGCCCGCTCACCTGCGCCGCGCATCAGATTCTCGGCGATCGGCTCAAAGCGGTTCTGCCCGCTCTCGGCACGCACTCGGCCATGACTCCGAAACAAATGGACCACATGTTTCCGGGCGTTCCCCATTCGCTTTTCAAAGTTCACAACTGGCGCACCGACATCGAGACACTCGGCGAAGTCCCGGCGGATTTCATTCATGAGGTCTCCGAGGGCAAGCTGAACTTCGCGTGGCCCGCACAGGTCAATCGCCTTATATGCAGCGGTGAATTCGATCTGATCCTCTCCATCGGCCAGGTCGTCCCGCACGAAGTCATCGGCATGGCCAACTACAACAAGAACATCCTTGTCGGCACCGGCGGTCGCATGGGCATCAACCGCAGCCACTATCTCGGCGCCGTCTATGGAATGGAACGCATCATGGGCCGCGCCGACAATCCCGTCCGCGCCGTCCTCAACTACGCTTCAGACAAATTCCTGCGCAATATCCCCATCGTGTACGTGCATACGGTCGTCGGTCGCAACCAGAGCGGTCAACTCGCCGTCCGGGGCCTCTTCATCGGAGACGACATCGAGTGTTTCCACCGCGCCGCCGAGCTCAGTGTCAAAGTCAACTTCGAAATGCTCGAGAAGCCGATCCGCAAAGCCGTCGTCTTCCTCGATCCCCGCGAGTTCCATTCCACCTGGCTCGGCAACAAGGCCGTCTATCGCACTCGCATGGCGCTTGCCGACGATGCGGAACTCATCGTCCTCGCTCCCGCCGTCCGCGAGTTCGGCGAAGACAAAACCATCGACATGCTCATCCGCAAGCACGGCTATCACGGCACGCCCGCGACACTCAAAGCCGTAGAGCAGAATGAGGGCCTCTCAGCAGAACTCGGCGCCGCTGCCCACCTCATTCATGGCTCCTCTGAGGACCGATTCAAAATCACATGGTGTCCCGGAGAGCTAACCCGTGAAGAGATCGAAGGAGTTGGTTTCGCATACGCCAACCTCGACGAGATGATGGAGCTCTACAACCCGCACACCCTCTCTCATGGCTGGAACACCGTTAACGGCGAAGAGCTCTTCTTCATCGCCAACCCCGGCCTCGGCCTCTGGGCACATCAGTCGCGTCTTTCCGCCTGACTCCTGAGGTGAGCGAACCCGGCTCAAAACATCATTTCGGAGCGTTCACAGCTCCAAGAACCATTCCGCACTTGCAGACCAGCAACACCATTGCAACGTCTCCAATCGTTTGCCTTACGGCGGAGAATTCACTGCTCAGGCAATAAGGGCACAGGGGAGTTTTGCGCTCGGCCATACTCACCTCGGCCGAATACTAAACCAGAAGTTCAGGACATCACAGTGATCAAGATGCTTCGATCTCTATAATTGGCCGGTCATCCTGGCACGTCGAAGGGCAGCAGATGGAACGCAGAAAATTCCTCAAGGCCGGCATAGCCGGCGGACTAATGTCCGCATTACCGCTTTCACGAGCCCTCACGGAACTCCCGAGTGGCGACTTCCCCCTCACCGACCTCCACGTTCACCTCACGCCCACCTTCACCATCGACAACGTGATGGAGATCGCGAAGAAAACTGGCGTCCAGTTCGGCATCATGGTCAATCCCGGAGACGCCGTCCACGATGACGCGACCCTGAGGCAGTTCATTGATTCGCTCAAGCCCTACCCGGTCTACCGGGGCCTGCAGCCGATGAGCCCGGGCTGGTCCAAGAGCTTTTCGCCCGAAACCATCAAGCTGCTCGACTATGTCGAGATGGACCCTCAGACCATTCCCAACGGAAATGCCTATGGAGAGACCCTGCGCATTTGGAACTTCGACACCTACGTCGATGATCCGGAGAAGTTCATGGAAACCTATATGGTCCACAACCTCGAAGTCATCACGAACCCCGAGCCGCTCAACATTTTCGGATGGCCGCTCTTCCTTCCCGTCTGCATCGCGCGCGACTATTACACCCTGTGGACTGAAAAGAGAATGCAGACCATCATCGACGCGCTCAAGAAAAGAAATCTCGCAGTCGAGATCAACGACATGTCCCACACCCCCCACGAGAAGTTCATCCTGATGGCAAAAGAAGCCGGGCTGAAATTCACCTTCGGTTCCGACAGCCGCAACCAGATCGCCGGCCGCCTCGACTACTGCAAACACGTCGCCAGGAAGTGCAGCTTGAAGAGGGAAGACTTCTTCATTCCAAGTCGAAAATTGACCAAAGCCTGATCGAAACCTGGCTCAGAGCTGCTAGCTGGAAGCTGATACTCCCAGCTCCCTAAGCAAAAACGCGTAATCGAACGCAATTTCCTTCAGGTAGTCATACCGCCCGCTCGCTCCACCGTGCCCCGCCTCCATATTCGTCACCAGCAGCAGTGCATTCGAGTCCGTCTTCAACGTCCGCAGCTTCGCCACATATTTAGTCGGCTCCCAGTACATTACCTGGCTGTCATTCAGCGAAGTCTTGACCAGCATGGCAGGGTATGCTCCCGCCTTCAGGTTGTCGTACGGCGAGTAGCTCAGCATGTATCGGAAATACTCCTCCTGATTGGGATCGCCCCACTCCTCATACTCAGGAACTGTAAGCGGAAGGGAAGCATCGAGCATGGTATTCATCACGTCGACAAAAGGCACATGCGACAGCACCACCCGGAACAGGTCCGGCCTGAGGTTCGTCACTGCACCCATCAGCAGCCCGCCCGCCGACCCGCCCTCGATCGCCACGCGCTTTTTGTCGCCATAACCATTCGCCGCGAGATGTTCTACCGCTGTAACGAAGTCGGTGAAGGTATTTCGCTTCACCAGCATTTTGCCCGCATCATGCCACGGCTTGCCGAGATCGCCCCCGCCGCGGATATGCGCATATGCCATCACGATTCCGCGGTCCAGCAGCGCCAGACGGTTCGCGTTGAAGCCCAGCGGTAGGGAGTATCCATACGATCCGTACCCGTACACATACAACGGCCCGCGCCCATCCTTCTCGAACTTGTCACGCCGATAGACAAGCGAAATGGGAACCTGCACGCCATCGCTCGCTGTCGCATTAATCCGCTCGCTGGCATACAGTGTCCGATCGAAGCCGCCAGGAACCTCCTGCTGCTTCAGGAGTTTCGATTCCCGGGAATCAATGTCGTACTCGAACACAGACCCCGGCGTGACCAGCGACTGATACCCATAGCGGAACAGCGTCGTCTCCCAGATCCGGTTGATCCCCGGCGAAGCGTTATATGCAGGCTCCGGGAACGCAATCTCTCCCGCCCGCTCGGCTTCAACCGACTCGTCCTTGAACCGCCACATTCGCAGCCGGGGCAGCCCGTCTTCCCGTTCGCATGCAACAAAGAACTCGGAGAACAGATCGACATCCTCCAGCATCACCGCCTCGCGGTGTGCGATGCGTTCTTTCCAGTTCTCGCGTGCTGGCGCATCCGCCGGCGCCGTAACCAGCCGGAAGTTGCGCCCCTTGTCGTTCGTCCGTATAAACAGCTGTCCGTTGCGGTGATCGATGGAATACTCGTGTTCGTCTTCCCGGGCTGCAATGAGCCTGAACGAGCCGGCCGGATCATCAGCCGAGAGTATCTGACACTCCGTCGTCGTATGGCTCGCGGACTCCAGCACAAGATACTTTCCATCCCGCGTGCGCCCAACGCCAATGTTGAACCGCTCGTCATCATCCTGATAGACCAACACGTCATCCGCATAAGGCGCATGTAGAGTGTGACGGTAGAGCTGGAACTGCCGCTTCTGCTCCTCATCCTCAACGGTGTAAAGAAGCGTCTTGTTGTCCGAGCTCCAGGTCAGCGACCCGACACGATCCTGCGGTCCAGGACTCGGCGGATCAGGAAGAATCTCCCCAGTTTCCAGATCCTTGATGTGCAGGGCATATTGGCGAAATCCCGTAACATCGGTTGTGTAGGCCAGCCAGCGGCCATCATCCGAGATATCCGTAGCGCCAATTGCAAAGAAAGCCTGTCCTTGGGCCAGCTGATTTCCATCGAGAACGATCTCTTCAGGCCCTTCAGGCTCAGTTGCCGATCCACGTCTGCGGCAGAAAATCGAATACTGCTTTCCTTCTTCTGTGCGCGCGTAATACCACCAGTCGCCCTCCCGGTAAGGTGCTGACTCGTCCGTCTGCTTGATGTGGCTCAGCATCTCCTCATAGAGCTGATCTCGCAGTGGGGCCAGATCGGCAGTGAGCGCATCCGAGTAGGCGTTTTCGGCCTTCAGATACTCCGAAACCTCGGGACTGTCTTTGTCCCGGAGCCACGCGTAGTCGTCGACCAGGGTGGTGCCGTGCAGTTGTGTCTCATGGAGATCTTTGCGGGCAACAGGAGCGCTGGGGAGAGTCTGATCCTTCATACTGACCTCTAGTGTAGAAGAGCAGAAGCAGGGGCCGAAGACGGAAGCATCTTACGCCCTATCTGGTCTAGTGATATAACGTCGAAACATGACTCTGCGAGGTGCCCAATGAATGTAAGCTTCAAAGACAAAATCGTGCTCGTAGCAGGCGGCACCGGAGGATTGGGACGATCTGTCAGCCTCGCATTCCTCGCCGAAGGCGCCAGGACAATCGTGACCTACCGCAGGGAGACGGAATTCGCAGAGTTGCAAAAAGCCGCAGAGACCAAGGCTGCGCTGCTCGAAGGCCACACTGCCGACGTGACAGACGAGACCGCAATGCACAGTCTCGTCGATTCCATCGTTGCGCGCCACGGACGGCTGGACATCCTGGTAAATGCGGTCGGCGGGTACGCCGGCGGAATCAAGCTCTGGGATCTTGAGACCAGGACATTCGACCAGATGCTGAACTTGAATCTGCGATCCGGATACGCTTTGGCCCGAGCGGCTCTTGCGCCGATGCTCAAACAACGTTCGGGTGCGATTGTGAACGTCGCCGCCAAGGCCGCTGTCGATCACGGCGCTGGTGCATCGGCCTATGCAGCTTCAAAAGCGGCCGCCGTAGCGATGATGGATTCCCTGGCCGAGGACTTGAAGGGAACCGGCGTTCGAGTCAACTCGATTCTGCCAAGCATCATCGACACCGAGACAAACCGGAAGGCCATGCCGGATGCAGATTTCGCGAGATGGCCCAAGCCTGAGGATATCGCTCACGTCGTGCTCTTCCTCGCCGGCGATCACGCAAGGGTAGTTCACGGCGTGGCTTTGCCGGTATATGGAGCAGGGAATTAGAAGAGAACCAGAGGCCGATTCCTACGCACCGGAGCCGCTGTCAGGTTTCGCGCCGGGAAGCCGCTTGCGGAGCAGCGCGATCTGCCCCGTGTGGTGCGCCTCATGCTCACATACGTGAAACCACTTGCAAAGATTGTTCGTCGGTCCCCAGAACCAGGTTTTATCCGCGGCCAGGAACCACGCATCATCTTTCTTTTTGAATTCAGCCAGGGTCTTCGCGCGGACTTCATGAAGGATATCGACATAATACTGGCGATCGTGGCCTTTGATCGTAGCTCTCCCCTCGTCGCCAAGATTCATCGCAGGATCCCACTTCTTCTTGACGTCTTCCGCCCATGAATCCCACTTCATGCCGTCGAACGTGTTCATCTGGTAGTAAGTCTCGGTGGCAGCAAGATGAAGCATCAGCGCGCCGATCGTGTTGGCATTCTTATCGAAAAGGTAGTCGAGGTCAGCCTGGTTGAGCTTTTCGGTTGCCCGCAGCACACCGTTCATCTCTCGCATCCACGTCAATTCCGACACAAAGGTGCCGATGTGTGGCGAATACCCGGGCATGGGCCCGAACATGTTGGGTCCGGTAGGAGCCGTGTCTGCAGCAAAGGACGCAGCAGGAGCGAGCGTTGCAATGGCAAGAGCCGCAGTTCCACCAAGGAAAGATCTACGACCAGGAAAGGGGCTGGTGTTTTCGTTCAAGCTCATGAAGAGACTACCTCCGAAAAAAGTGCGGCAAGGATTTTGCAAAGTCTACACGACTTTCTGAGGCCATATGTCACCCGTCTGTTCGGCAAGGTCTAGGCGCCCGATTCGACTGAAGTGGCTGGCCTGGCCGTCACGGCTGCCGCGATCAGGAAACCTGCGATCAACAATTCGGTGATTACGGGAAATGCGAAGAAGAGCAAATAGGAGTTGAACGCAGATGCAAGATAACCGAATGCGAAGAGGAAAATGAGCGGTCGCAATCGAACTCCGTCCGTTTTCGCCATGTGCGAAAGCACCCAAAGCAGGGCAGCGTCCATGGTGAGGAAAATGGTCACCGCGAGCCCCATACCGAAATAGAAATCTGAATAGCTGCGCGTGACTCCAAGCACAGGAAACGGCGTTCGCATATTGGCTGCGACTGCGGCAGCAGCCGCATTGACGGGTTTACCGAACACCCCACCGACGGTGTGCAAAACAGAGTGAATCAGCGTGAGAAGGGCTGCGATGCGCAGGAATAAGACAGTCTTCATGATGCCTCCGGTGCGATCGGGGAAGGGAAAACGCCTAAGTTTAAGGCAAGATCGTGAGCGTGCGCGACAACTTAGTTCCGTCCGGCTGAGCGAATGCCCGCGGGCGCATCTCTTCAGGCAATCCCTGCAGAAGGACAAGTTGTTTTTCCCCGCGCGACATCCTATATGCTTGATTGTGAAGTAAAAACCTTAAGCGGAGAGTGTATGAAATTGCCCCGAATTTCCACCCTACTGCTGCAGGCTGTTGTACCTGCAGTCCTGATAGTGCTGGTTTCCTGCCCGGTTGGCTCGCTGGCGCAGGCAGCTTCGAGTGATCACATCGTAAGCTCGCAGGTGCTGCAGCATCAGGTTGAGTCTTCGAGCGCCGCTCGTCAGAAGAACGTCGATACGCTGAAGCAATTCATGAGCTCCCCAACGGCCGAGAAGGCGATGCGTGACGCGAAGATTGACCCTGTGCAAGTGCAGAAAGCCATCCCGACGCTTTCAGACAGCGAATTGGCCAACCTCTCGTCGCAGGCAACCGATGCTCAGCAGAAGTTCTCGGCAGGCGCCCTCACCAACAACATGCTCGTTCTGATCATTGTGCTGATTGCCATCATCATCATTGTCGCGATCATTCACTGACGTGCGGCGAACCGTAGTTCTTACATGGCTGCTTGGGTGTGTGTCGATTTTGGCGCAGACTTCGGCAGCCATTTGGATTGACGTTCCCTTTGTGTCGCAGCCTCGCGAAGGATGTGGTGCCGCCTCCTTGTCGATGGTGATGCAGTACTGGGCCGGCAAGCAAGGAACAGCGGCATCATCCGATAGCGACGTTACCCAAATCCAGCACCAGCTCTTCTCCAGGAAGGAGCACGGCATTCCTGCTGAGCAGATGCGAGTTTACATGCTGAAGCACGGATTTGAGGCTTATGCATTTTCTGGCAAATGGAGCGACATCGAAGAACAGATTGGAAAAGGACGGCCGCTGATCGTTGCCATAAAGCCTGAAGGACAGTCAGAGTTACACTATGTCGTCATTGACGGAATTGATTCGGAGCACGGTCTTGTCACGATGAATGATCCTGCAGTCCGCAAGCTGCTCAACGAAGAGCGCGCTCAATTCGAAAAGGAATGGGCCGCAACGCACAATTGGACATTGCTCGCGGTGCCCGCGTCGAGTTCCCGCTAGTGCCCTTCAGATTTATCCCAATCCTGCTGGCGGCCTTTCTGTTCTCGCCCTTCGCTGTCGCAATCGGATCTGCCCAGTGCACCTCGAGCGGCGCATTCGATGTCGATGTGCACACGCTCTACGCTCAACAGAAGTGGGAGCAGTTGGTTTCTGCGGCGGAGCAGCTTCCGGAGCGAACGCCCGAGATCAACTTTGATCTCGGCATGGCGTTTGCTCACCTCCAGCGGTGGAACGAGTCCCGGGTCGCACTGCTCGACGGCCGCAAGTTATGCTCAGGAGACAAGCGGTTTCCGACAGAGCTTGCTGGCGTTGCGTTTCAGCAAAAGCAATATCCTGAAGCCGCGCATTGGATCTCAATGGCCCTTCGGCTCGATCCGAAAGACGAATACGCAAATGACTTTGCAGGCACCGTGTTTCTCCTTCTAGGCAACTTGGACGCGGCTCTGAAGTACTGGAACAGGATTCAGAAGCCGTCAGTAGAGCAGCTGCGGTTCGATCCGAATCTCAGAATGCAGAGACTGCTTCTGGAAAGAGCATTCGTATTCTCGCCGCAAGCGATCATGCGCCGCGATCAACTGCATGAGACGGAAGAACGTCTCAACGCAATGGGAGTGTTTCCTTCGTACAGCATCAGGCTCGATGCTCGGGAAGGCGGCAAGTTCGATGCGCAGTTCCACGCAATTGAGCGAGACGGGTTCGGCAATGGATGGCTGCAATCAGTCGTATCAGTGTTCTCCGGACTACCGTACGAGACCGTCTATCCCAGCTATTTCAATCTTGGCCGTTCTGCCACAAATATTGATTCGCTGCTGCGTTGGGACGCGCAGAAACGCCGCGCCTGGATCTCCCTGTCCGGCCCTTGGCACTACCAGCCGAGATGGCGCTGGAACATCACCGCGGATGGCCGCGATGAGAACTGGGCGATCCGGAATCCATCTGGCAGCGGTTCGACCGTGCTCGGATCCTTCAAATTGAAGCGTGAACTTGGAAACGCGACGCTGACAACAATCCAGAGCGCAAACCTCCAGTGGGCATTCGGCGCAGAACTGTCTCATCGGACCTATACGGGCGTAACAACGGGATCGGCGCTCAACTCGGCATTGGTATCGCCTGGCTGGGAGATCAAGCCGTTAGCAGAAGCTCGCCTGCGGCTGCTGGACCTGCCTGAACATCGGTTCAAAATCGATGGCTTCGTATCGAACGAGGTCGGCCGCCTCTGGTCAAATCCGGTTCGCCTGATCGACAAGATGCAGGGTGGGACAACGCTGCGGTGGCAGCCGCAGGCAGAAGGCGACCGCTACGAATTCATGCAGCGCGTTAGAGGAGGTGGAACCGCCGGGACGCCGCCATTGGATGAGTTGTGGATGGTCGGAGTCGAGCGGGACAGCTACCTCTGGTTGCGCGGTCACGTCGGCACGCATGACGGGAAAAAGGGAAACGCACCGATGGCGGACCGCTACTTTCTTTCGAACACCGACTTTTACCGAAGCATCTGGGGTAACGGATTGTTCAGTTTCAAGGTCGGTCCGCTTCTCGATATTGCTCGCACATCTGCCCCAAGCCCAGAACTTGCACCTCGCCAATGGCTATTCGATGCCGGCGCGCAATTGAAGATAACGGCACTAGGGACCGGCGTAGTGCTGACTTATGGACGCGACCTCCGCAACGGGACAAACGCGTTTTATGGTTCGGTCGCTCAGCACTGAGCACTAGCTGCGCGGAATTATTTCTGCTTGCTGTTTTGAAGAGTCAGCTGGCCCGAGTCAACGGTAGCTCCGGAACGGGCGATCGTTTGGAAATAAAGCTGGTCTCCGTCCACTTCGACGAGCATAAACGTGCGGTCTGTATCAAACCCGACCTGATCCAGATCGCACGCACTCCGGATGTTGTGATAGCGCAGCTCGCCGGAATTACCTTCCAGGAAGAAGTAGATGCCCTGCTGCGGCTTGATGCGCTCATAGACGTGCTCGTGTCCGCTCCACACGACGTTCACTCCATACTTCGTGAAGAGTGGCATGAGCTGATTGCGAAGATCGACATCAGGCCCGTGGAATTTCGCGCACGTGAAGAGTGGGTGATGAAAATAAGCGATCTTCCATTTCGCATTCGACCCTTTCAGCTTTCCCTCAAGCCAAGATAGCTGCTGCGGTGTCATGTAGTTGCTGTCAAGAACGAAGAAGTCGACGTTCTTCTTGCTGAATGCGTAGTAGTGTTCGCCGTTCAGGTTGTAGGGCTTGTAGTTGATCTCGATTTGCGGATCGTCATGATTGCCCAGTGAGGCGTAGAACTTGACGCCTTCATCCAGCAGGGCCTTATAGGGCTTCTCAAACTTCACTCGAAAGTCGTGCGGCGAGTGACCGCCGTAGATGTTGTCTCCATCCATCGTTACGAAATCGAACTTTACTTTCGTCCAGTACTGGTGCATCTGCTGGGCAACATCGAATTCGGGCTCTCCTCCCGTACCGTTATCTCCAATCACGGCCCAGCGCACTGAGCCGGCTTTCAATGGCAATCGAATGTCTGGAGTGCCCGACGGAAGCGGCGGTGCTTTAGGCGGAGTTTCATCTCCGGGAAGGCCGGGGTACAAAGCAATGAGTAATGGAAGCAGCAGGAACTGTGTAAAGCGGATCGGCATGTGTGTCTTTTTCTTCACGGAAGAGCGTTGGGGAGATAGTCGATCACCATGTTGGCCGCGGCATCCCGCAGCGCCAGTGTCTTCCCCGCAAGACAATATTCCAATCCCTTGGGCAGTGCAGGCAAGACCTTCAACACGGTAGGCGGCACTGACTGGATGGGCTGCCCATTCTTATTCGGAAATTCGCCGTTGACCTTGAACTCGGCTGGAGCGGCAGGCTCCGCGTGACTGAGACTTATCTTGATCTTTTTGCCGTCCGGGCCGTTGAGAAGATTTACGAAAATCTTTCGGAAAACCTCTCCCGTTTCATCCGTGAATAAATCTCCCCGTCTGGCATTTGCGCGCGACTGCTGCATCGCATCTCGAAGTTGTTGGCGCTGTTGTTGAAGCTTCGCGACATCTGCAGTGGGCTTCATCTTGCTTTGCGTCAGCATGCTTTCTTTGCTCGCATAGTCCTTCGCCTTCTTACTAAAATCGGATAGAAGCTTCTGATCAGAAAGCGAAACGGAAGGCGATTGGGAGCAATACGCGGCTGCGGGAGCGACCGAAAACAATCCCGCGAGTGCGACCGAGCGAAATACACGGGCTGCTGCCATCATCGGGAATCTCCTTCGGCTTTACTTGGCCTTTGGTTCCGGCTTGCTGTTTTCGTCGGCAGCGGCGCTTACAACGACCTCTTTCAACACCTGCCTAACAGCGTCCTGCACTTCTTCGTGAAACGCCTCACGAACCGTTTGCGCCACCTCGTCAGGCTCGAAAGGTGTGGGATCCTTGGTATCAATCACCTTATTCAGAACCTGCTCAACAACAGGCTTGATTGCAACCTGCTTTGCAACCTCCTTGGCGACTTTCTTCGCTGGAACCAGTAGCGCGGATGACAGCTTGGAATCCTCGACAACCGACTCCGAGCGCTTCCAGTCCTTCTCGAAAATAGACTCCATTTCTTTGACGACCTTTTTGTCGCGGAAGATGACACCGATCTCGCGTCTCGCCTCAAGTTCCAGCTTTCTAAGACTCTGGCTGCCGAGGAAAGCGGTATTTCCGTCTCGAAGCATTGCGCGAAGGTGCAAACGTGAGGGAAGCCGTCTTACCGGGATGGAACCGTTCTTCGCAGAGGCACGCGATAGAACGCGCACTTCGACTCCAGCTGTGATCTTTTTGTTGAGGAGCTTCACGAAATCGGGATCGCTTATCTTCATCTCGTAGATCAACAACCGCTTCTTCGCGCCGGCGATAAACTCGGTGAGGCTCTTACGCGCGTTCACAGGACTGACAACCAGGTCGTCTTTTGCCTTCGTGTAAGGGCGGCGCTTCGAGTCGCATTCGAACAGGCGGATCGCTTCTTTGACGGCGCTGTTCTTGGTGATGGCCAGGCCCAGGGAACGGCTGAGGTCGATGTCCATGTGGGTGTAATTGAAGCCGAGAATATAGAGAACTTTATCGTCGATGATGAACATCTTGCCGTGATATCGCACCAGATCGTCAGCGGTGCGAGTCACAGTGATGCCCTCCGCCAGCAGGCGCATCTCAAGCCTGCGAAGGTTCTTTTCTTCGCCCTGATTTGTGTGAGCAATGAGGGCCTGAACTGTAACTCCGCGTCCTACCGCCTCGACCAGGGCTTTCTCGATCTCAACTCGGTCGAAGCGAAAAATCAGGATACGTATGTTCTTCTTGGCTTTTTTGAGGGCCTGGATGATTGGCTTGATGCCGTCATCCGGCTGAACAAGCAGCTTCACGCGATCTCTCCTTGGGAATGCTGCAACAGATACGTAATGAACAAGATGCGATTTAAAGTTCAATGGATGCACGGGCACCTCGCAGCGGCTTTAAGTGCTTCTAAGTAGAAGAAGCGAAGTTGCAGCAAGGAGTGTACGAATGAAGTGCAACCGCGGTGTGTTGGGCCTGGTAGTCACCGGGCTCATGATCCTCAGCCTCCCCCTCACCCTCACTTTGATCGGCCAGCAGTCAGATCAGCAGCTCTCCCAAAGCAAAGACGTCGACAGTGACAAACCCGTGGATCGCGCGAGACTTCACCAGCCGTCGATTTGGCGCGATCCGGGCCGGATCGCGGATTCAAATCTCTACTACGGGCAGGGCGGCGCGGACCATCAGCCAATCCCGCCGTTCAAATTCGAATCTGAAGATCCTTCCGGCACGAATCCGAAATTCAATGTCCGCGACAGCCACGGGACTAAGTGGAAAGTGAAGCTGGGCGATGAAGCCCGGCCCGAGGTGACCGCATCCCGACTGCTATGGACGGTCGGCTATTACGTCGATGATGACTATTCGCTTGATGCGGAAGTTCAAGGCCTGCAATTGACTCGCGGCCCCGATATGGCCTCGAACGGTCATGTTGTCGATGCGCGGTTCGAGAAAAAGCCGGAAGGTCAGAAGAAGATCGGAACCTGGCGCTGGAAGGACAATCCTTTCACCGGAACCAGAGAGTTCAATGGTCTTCGCGTAATGATGGCGGTAATGAACAACTGGGATCTGAAAGACATAAACAATGGAGTCTATGAGGAGAAGAAGTCGGAGAAGGACCTTTTCCTCGTGGCCGATGTAGGAGCTACGTTTGGAACAAATGGTCTGAGTTGGCGCAAGGGGCGTTCGAAAGGGGACGTGGACACATTCAAAAAATCGAGATTCATCACCCGCAAGACTGAGGTTGAGGTGGATTTCGCAACCCCTGCCGCGCCGACGCCAATGGAGGCGGCAAATGTAAAGCAATACGTTATGCGCCGCGACCTCGAGTGGATCGGAAAGAAAATTCCAATCGCCGATGCTCGCTGGATCGGCTCACTGCTGAAACAGTTGACTCATCAGCAGCTGGTTGATGCGTTTCGTGCCGGCCAGTTCCCGCCCGAAGAAATAGAGAAATACGTCGGAATTGTCGAAAGCCGGATCAGTGAACTCGCTGAACTGTAGTCATGCTGTTGCCGGAGTGGCAGTTTCCTCCAGCTTCGACTGCAGGTCGTGAAGCTTCCTGTAGATGCCATCTTCATGCTGCAGCAGTTCATCATGCGAGCCGGATTCTGCCACTACGCCGTTCTCGACCACGAAGATCTGTTTCGCCCGGCGGATCGTCGTGAGACGGTGAGCAATCACGATCGACGTCTTTCCATCCATCAGGCGGTCTAGAGCTTCCACAACGAGTTGTTCCGAGGCAGCATCGAGACCTGAAGTTGGCTCATCGAGAATGAGAATCGGAGTATTGCGAACCAGAGCTCTCGCAATGGCAATGCGTTGTCGCTGACCGCCCGAGAGCGTAACGCCGCGTTCTCCGACCGCAGTAGAGAACTTCTCCGGCAGCTTCTCGATGAACTCCATGGCGTTCGCAGCCTCTGCTGCTTTTACGATCCGTGAGTACGACGCATCGGGGCATCCATAGGCGATGTTGTCCCAGATAGTTCCGCTAAAGAGCACCGTATCCTGCAACACAAAGCTGATCTGACTGCGAAGCGACTTCTGCGTGAACTGCCGGATGTCCGTCCCGTCGATCTTGATCACTCCCGATGTTGGATCGTAGAACCGGGCGATAAGGTTAATGATCGTTGTTTTACCCGCGCCCGTGGGACCGACAAGCGCCACCATGGTTCCAGCGTCGACATGAAGACTTACGTCGCTCAGAACAGGCTCGTCTTCCTTATACGCAAAAGCAACATGTTCGAATTCCAGTTCGCCCTTGAAACGGGCCGCCCTTCTCGCCCCGGGCTTGTCATGAACTTCATCATCGCTGCGCAGGATCTCCTGGATCCGGTCGAATCCGGTCGCCGCTTTCGAATAAGCGTCGATAGTCTTCGATATGTCCTGCATGGGCTTGTACATCTTGCCGAGATAGAAGACGAAGACGACCAGCGAGCCAGGTTCGAGGTGGCCAGACATTGCCATCTGCGCGCCGAACCACAGCACTGCGCACGTTCCGATGGCGGTAACGATGTTCACGATTGGGACAAGCCTTGCCTTGAGAGAGCGCGCCGCAAGTGCGGCTTCGACCGCTTCCAGGCTCTCCCCTTCAAAGCGTCGCACCTCGTAGTCTTCGCGCGAGAAGGCCTTCACCACGCGGATGGACGACACGACTTCGGACACCACCGAAACCATCCGCCCTTCCTTTTTGCGCACCTCGCGGGAGGCCTTTTTCACTTTCCGAGTGTAAGTGTTGACGATAAAGAATAGCGGCGGGACGACCGCTAGCGCGATCAGGGTGAACCGCCAGTTGACCCAGAACATGACGATGATCATTCCAATGATGGTCATCGAATCTACCAATATGCTCAGAAGCCCCGAAACAATGAACGACTGAATCGAATCAATATCAACCGTGACGCGGCTGATCAGGTCGCCGGTCGGCTGCTGGTCATGGTAGGCAAGAGAGAGAAGCTGCACATGCGTGTATATCGTTCGGCGAAGTTCGTGGCCGACCCACTGGCCAACGTTCGTTGTCAGGTATTTCTCGGCGTAAGTGAAAAGTGCATCCGCCACCGCAATGACGAGCACCGCGATGCAGGCAAAGATGAGCACATTGCGAGGGGCGGAGCCGGCGGTAGCAACAATGAATCGGTGCAGCCAACCGTTCTGATTCTTGCTTTGCAGCAGGTCGTCCAGGACAATTTTCAGCGGCCATGGCTCCAGCAGGCCGGCGATACTTTCACCGGCAATCGCAAACAGCCCAAGCCATAGCTGACGGCTGTGCGGACGCAGCAATTCAAGGATGTTCAAACCACCCTTGGGGTCAACTGCCTTCGAACTCATAGAGAACTTAGATGCGAGTCTAAGTTGCTGCGTGGGGGGTTGACGGCTCTCTTCTTACGTCTTAAGGTGAGGTTACACGGGAAAGGAGGTTGATCCAGCTAATGACAGATTGTTGCAGTAGTACCCTACGTGAGGTGACTGAGGCCTAGGGCATCGCGCCCCTCGCCCCAACCGTAAGTCCCGGCGGAAAAGTCAGCCGCAGGGCCTCGGGCTGTCGCGGTAGCGATGGCCTTAGTCCAATCCCAACAGTACACCGGCAAAGGCCTGGAACTCGGTTCCAGGCCTTTGTTGCGTTCGGGCTGTTTTGCCGCTCGCGCTTACGGGTTTGCGATGACGCGGATGTGAGCCATCATTCCGCCATCCTGGTGTTCGCCGATATGGCAGTGGTAAACGAAGTCGCCGATTTCCGAGAAGGGAATCGAAACGAATTCAGATTTGACCTTGCAGGTGCCGTCGCGCCATTTCAGCACAGATCCATCGCACTTGCCGCTTCCGCTGGGAAGCGCGACGTTATCCATGAGCGCTCCGGCGTTGCCGACAGGCGCTCCTTTAGGAAGAACCAGGAACTTGGTCTGATGTATGTGGAAGTTGTGTGCCTCCGACGCAACGTTGACCAGCTCCCATGTCTCGGTAGCGGTCTGGTTTCCGGGAGCAAGTGGCAAGCAGACATTGATCTTGCTCGGGTCGAATTCAGCAACATCCTGAAACGTTCCGGGTACAGGACTGCCGTGCGCGTCGACCTCCTCGTAGCCTAGCCCAAACCCGTCCTCGGTTCCGGCTGGGACACCGAAGTAGATGCGGCGATGATGGCCGGGTGCCAGTGCAGAGCAGTTTGGTGAAGCAATCGACGGAACCGGCTTTTGCTGTGCAGCCAGTCGCGGCCCAAACTGCTGCAGCTGTTTCTGGCTGAGCGACTGCACTTGTTGTGCTGCGGTGGCGTCGAGCGCAATCGGCAACGAAGATCGTTTACCTGCTGCAATCTGTTTGGCGTCGGCGATGGGGATCGGCCGTGTCATCCCGGGGTACATTGCTTTTACAGATCCGCCAAGCGCGCCGGCAGAAGAAAGTGCGAACTGGGCTGTTGGCTTGACGTTGAGCGCGGGCGTGGCGTTGGTTCCCGGACTCGTGAAGTCCAGGTGCGCCAGTTTCGCGCTGGGCCAGTCATCTCCATCTGGGCCGGTGCTCAAATTGGTAGTGAGCAGCGTCGCGGACTTCAAGTGGCCAGGCTGGAACGAACCCAGAAACACATCTGCCCGTGAACTCGGGAACATGATCAAGTGCGTAGTGCACACAGCTTCCGAGGTGCGATGCGGATTCTTGGATCCCGGGCAGGGAACCGGCTTGAACCGGTTGCCGACATTCATCGTCGAAACGTCAGTGCCCGCCGTAGGCGCAAGGGCCACACCATCGAGTGAGATCACCTGGAAATAGACTGGTGCCCGGTTTTTGTCATTCTGGATGGTCAGGTCGTAAGCCCGGGTCGCTGAGCCATTGAGCAGACGCCACACCTCGCCGTTCTTCTGGTCGATGTTGAGCGTCGGGTACACGAGACCATTGACGGTGAAGAACCACTTGCCGCCCGTATAGTCAGTGCCTGCGCCCGGCTCCGATTCGGCAAGATTTGTCCCTTCACAATATCCCTGGCGGATATCGCCGCGTGAGGGTTCAGGATCGCAGAACTCTGGATCCATCTGATCCTGTGCGTCGCCGTTGGCGAGCACCTGCATGTCTCGAAGGTGGATGTAACGAGTCGAGAACTTGGGTGGAAGCGTAAAGTTAGCCGTCGTCGAAGCCACATCCTGTACCGATCCCACGACGAGAATGCCTTCGAGCCCTTCCGAAATCTGATTCACGCCCAGCCCGTGCACATGCGGATGGAAGAAGAACATCCCGGAAGGATGGTTTGGCGGAATGTAGATGTCGTACTGAATCGGCTGATCGGTGGCCGTCAAATCGGGATGCACCATCGACGGCAATTTTCCGGCAGGATAGCCCACGACGTAGACGTAATCACCGTAAGTCGGATCCGCCTCATCGGCTTTCCTGGGTTCCACGATGAGTCCATGGGTATGAATATTGGTCGGATTTGCCGCCAGCATTTCATTCATCATGGCGTCCGGACCGTGCGCATGCGTTGCGTCAGATGGAGCGGGCGGCAGGTGATTCACAAGCTTCATCCGCAGATGATCGCCGGGTTGGACTTGCAGTACGACGCCCTTATACGTCGCTGAAGTGCGTGAATCCGTCGGGCACTGGTCGTTTACGGCTACTGAAGTCCTGCAGACTTCATAGATCCAGCCAGTCGGACTGAACTTGCCGAGATGGACGGTCTCAGGACGAGCAACCAGAAGCAGATCAAGAACGCCATTGTAACTGGAAAAACTGGGAGGGTTGAAGGAGGTTTGGGCAGAGGTGGTGAAAGTGGAACAGAGAACTAACACAGCACTCGCGCATGCGAGCGCCACATTTCTTCTTATCATCGGGGCCCCCAAGGCAACTATTACTGCACAAGGCAACTATTACTACATACGATGCTTTCCGGGAACGAGTTGTTTTGCGTATGCCGAAAATTAATGGCCAACAATTTCTTGCCGATTTGCATCTGACGGGATGTCTACTAGACGCCGACTATCAAAAGTCAATTTCTTGTAAGGGAGACATATGCCCGATCAAAAAGATGAAAAAAGCCAGAAGAACGATAAATCAGTCCAGGATTTAATCAGCGCGCTCAACGAGGATCTCTCTCGTGAATATCAGGCGATTATCGCTTACACGGTCTATAGCAATGTCCTGAAGGGTGCGAAATGGATGAGCATCGCGGCTGAGCTGAAGAAGCACGCTTCTGAAGAACTGCAACATGCCCTGATCATCGCGGACCAGGTCGATTATCTGGGCGGTATGCCGACGGCGACGCCGAAGACGGTGAAGCTCTCGGAGAAGCCGGAGGACATGCTCCAATTCGATCTCGACAACGAAACTGAAACGATCAAAAACTACCGTGAGCGCGTACAGCAGGCTGAAGCACTAGGGCATTACGCCTTAGCCGAGCAGCTGCGAAAAATCATTTCGCAGGAGCAGGAACATCAGCACGATCTCGCAACTGCTCTGGGCATCGATGTGCCAAAGGTGCTTCCCCAGGGTGCATAGTTTCCAGACCGTGTGAGAAACCCCCGGACAGCGTTCGGGGGTCTTTCATTTGCACCGTACTCCGGCGAACTGGTCATGCAAGCTTGCGTGCAGCTTCTTCGTACGCGGCCGCATACTCCTGACCGGGCTTCTCCCAACTGAAGTTCTTCGCCATGCCGTTCTCCATCAGCTGTCTCCACTCAGCTTTGTCGTAGAATGCCGCGAGTGCCCGGTCGATGGCGTCTAGCAATGCCTGCGCCTCGTACGCTTTGAACTTGAAACCTGTGCCCGTCTTTTCGGCGGGCTTCCATTCCTCGACGGTATCTTCCAGGCCCCCCGTGGCCCGGACAACAGGAATCGTTCCATATTTCAGCGCGTAGATCTGATTCAGGCCGCAGGGTTCGAAATGACTCGGCATGAGAAAGATATCTGCGCCGGCTTCAATCTTGTGAGCCATGGCGTCGTCGTATCGAATCTGCACCGAAAACCTTCCCGCATTCGCAAATGCGAAATCACGGAAGAACTTTTCGTAGTGAGGCTCTCCTGTCCCGAGAGCCACTACTGCCACATCGCGTTCTGCCACGCGCCCCGCAATCTGTTCGAGAAGGTCAAAGCCCTTCTGCGATGCGAAGCGCGAGCAGATGCCGATGACCGGGGTCGCTTCCGGTACCTCGAGCCCGAAGGCATGCAGCAGGTCCTTCCTGCAATCGCGCTTGCCGCTGAGATCGAGTGGCGAATAGTGCCCGGCAAGATTGCCATCCGTTGCAGGATCCCACTCGGCATAGTCCACGCCGTTCAGAATGCCTCGTAGGTCAGCGCTTCGCTGCCGAAGGGCTCCGTCCAGACCGTTGCCGAATTCTGCCGTCTGTACCTCTTCGGCATACGTGCGGCTCACCGTCGTGATCAGATCCGCGTAGACTATGCCGCCCTTCAGAAAGTCGACGGTGTCGTAGTGCTCAAGCTTGTCGTACGTGAAGAGCTCCCACGGAAGCAGTAGTTGTTCGATGGTAGCTGGCGGGAACCAGCCCTGATAGCCCGCGTTATGGATCGTCAGCACTGACCCAGCCTTCTTGAGTTGCGGGTCAGCCGCATAGACGGTTCGCAGGAGAACAGGAAGCAGGGCAGCCTGCCAATCATGAACGTGAAAGACATCCGGAACGCCCAGGATCTTCGTCGCTTCAAGCACCGCCCTGCAATAGAGGCCAAAGCGCTCGGCGTTGTCGGCATAACTGTCGCCGTTGTTCCCGTACAATCCTTCACGGTCAAAGAATTCCGGACAGTCAACAAAATAAAATCTGACACCGTCACGGTCGCCACCGTCGACAATACCCGCGAAGCGATTGCCATGAGGGAAAGGAATTGTGATGGATCGAATGCTATACGTCAGTTCCTTCTCAAGGTGAGCACGCACAGATCTGTACAAAGGCAAAAACACCGAGACTTCATGACCGAGCCTGGCAATCTCCCGTGGCAACGAGCCAACTACATCCGCCAAACCGCCAGTCTTAGCAAATGGAGCGGCTTCTGAAGCGGCGAAAACGATCTGCATCCAATTTCTCCCCTGGTGCGGCAATGTTTCTCTGGAACTTCCGCAGCGGTCGACGGTTCAACCGCCAAGTGTACAACCTAGGGTTTGACGCATTCTTTGAGTCAGAGGATTCCGGTTTTGCATCTTTCACGAATGCACAGTGAAATTGAGGGCTCTGCGGGTAAGGGCAGCATCAATTTCGGCGGAAGAGTCGAGATTGAGAAGCTCCTCGACAATCCGATCTGGAATGCGCTGCGGACCGAGCAGCGATCACTGGCAATCAGCCAGAACGGGGCCGGTCGGTTTCCCCCTGCGATTGGTCCTTTGGCGGGCTCGCCCGACCAGTCGCTCGAAAGCTACGACGCTCTGCGCGTTCTTGCTGGGCCGGGCGGACTACTGGTATTGTTCCTGCCCGCCCCACCGTTATTGCCAGGTGCCTGGAGCCTCTTTCGGGAAGGGATATTGACGCAGATGGTCTGCCCGAAGCCAGCCAGGTTTGATCCAACATTGTTGGCAGAAAGCGCTAAGCTGCGCAGCCTTGGCGCCTCCGACATCCCCGCGATGATCGAGCTTGCCACCCTCACAGAGCCGGGCCCGTTTCGAGACAAGACAATCGAGCTCGGAAATTTCTACGGAGTCTTTGTTGAGGAACGCTTGATGGCGATGGCTGGACAACGAATGCGGCTGCCCGGCTTCGTCGAAGTAAGCGCTGTGTGCACGCATCCTGATGCTCGCGGCCGCGGCTACGCAGGCATCCTGATGAGCAGAGTCACGCAGGATATTCGCGACGAGGGCAAGACCCCCTTTCTTCATGCTTATGAGAGCAACCCAGCTGTATCGCTCTATCGCAAGCTCGGTTTCACACATCGTCGCACGCTCAGGCTCGCCGTGATCAAGCGCGAAGATTGACGCGCTGCTCGCGCCCCACGGCGCTGACCGGTTCATCAGCTAACATCGAGTGGTGCCGCCGAAATCAAAACTCGGGCAGAATTTTCTCCGAGATCCTCAAGCGATTCGGCGTATCGTCGCGGCACTTGGCGAGTGCACTGACCGCACCGTCATCGAAATCGGACCGGGTCGCGGCGCCATCACTTGGGAGCTGGCATCGAGAGCAGGTCGGCTTGTCGCGCTCGAGGTTGATCAGGCGATTGCTGCACAGCTGTCACACGATTGCTCACAACTTGGGCCTGCATGTAGCGACAAGGTCGTCATCAAGACTGTCGATGTTCTTGCTTTCGACTTCGAAGAAGCATCGCGAGCGGCAAGCGGGAAGCTGATCATCATCGGCAATTTGCCCTACTACATCACCTCACCGATCCTGGCCAGGCTGGCCGGGAGTGCGAACATGCTGGATCGTGCCGTACTGATGGTGCAGCGAGAGGTAGCCGATCGAGTCACTGCAAAACCCGGCACGCGAGACTATGGCTTGCTGTCCGTCATGGTGCAAATGAACGGCAATGTTGAGCAGCTGTTCACTCTTCCCCCGAGTGCATTTTCACCACCACCCGAAGTGCACTCAACCGTGTTCCGCTGGCGTTTTGCTCCTCGCTGGCAGGACCTCGGCCTCGACCGCGACTCTTTTCTGTCGTTCTTGCGGCGAGTCTTTGCGCTGAAGCGCAAAACGCTGGCGAACAACCTCCGCGCGGCTGAGATCCCGCCAGACATCATCGTCAGCGCTCTTGCGAGCTCAGGGATTGACCCCAAGTCCCGTGCCGAAGAGTTATCCCTTGAAACGCTCGCGTGCCTGTGGCGTTCGCTGCAAAAGAATGGAGCCATTTCGCTCAGCGAAACAGCTCCATCTTTCAGATCCACGACGTGATTTTTACTTGTGCGGCGACGCGCTTACGTGGCTTCCGCCTCCGCCACCTCCGCCGCTACTGACGCGCGGTGGCGGCGAGCCTCCACCGCCCGAGCGTGGCGCCGGGCTTGGAGCAGATGGCCGATAGCCACCGGAAGGCGCAGAACTCGGCGCACGGTAGCTGCCTCCGCTTCCGGCGTAAGGGCTGGACTGCGGAGAGCGGTTGACATTACCGGAATAGGGCGATGCTGTGGGGGCACGAGAGGGGCCTCCTCCGGATGGGCGATTCCCGATTCCGCCATAAGCCGAACCCCAGCTGGCTGACCGCTGGGTTCCCGGCGAATTCGCCCATGGGTTATACCCGCTTCTTCCACCGACCTCCGAGCCCGAGGATCCTAGTGTCGCCCGTCGGGAAGCCGTCGGACCGGTATGGTTGTACACCGGCCGCGGTGAAAGCGGCTTGATCGGCTCAACAACTGAGCCCGCAATCGTGGCTGCTCTTCCCGCCATGTGGGCTGGTGCTGCTACCGGCACCCCCGGAACTCGATTGACTGCGATGACAGGGTTGGGCTGATAAAAGCCTCCGCGCCGGATAGGCTCAACTGGATGTGCTGGACCGTGTCCAGGCCGATGAGGCGGTTCATACCTGTGGGGACGATTTCCGACGTTGCACCACCATCCGCCCGAATACCACCACGGATATCCATAACCCGGGGTCCATCCCCAGCCGAAATCGTCGTAGTAGTTCCAATAGCCAGCCATGTACGGCATGTAGCCCCAGGATTCACACGAGACCCAGATGTATCCGAACTGCGGTGTGTAGACCCAGTTTCCGCAGCCGTAAGGATCCCAGCTTGCATTGGTGGCCTCGTATGGAGACCACACATACCCTTGCCCGGGAACGTTGTACCAGTTGCCGTTTGTGTCCAGGTCTCCCCAAGCCGGATTGCTGCTGTTCGGCTGGTTGCCAGTTGCCGAGGTCTTGGCCGATTCCTGCGAGCTCAGATCCTGGTCTCGGTCTGCATTCCACGCGTCCCAGGAATTCGGCTCAATGGTCTCAGCCAGGTTGTACTGTTTCGGATCTGTCTCGTTCAGCGCGACACTCTGTCCGCTATGCAGGTCGAGAGAGAGACCGCTTCGCTCGAGATGCGCGTTCCCGGTAAAAACGGCAAGTTCTCCGGGCGGATTGTCCAAGTCCGCGCGAATTACCGTGAACTCGGTGGCCTTTACCGTGCTATCGCCAAAACGCACGGTGGTCTGGTTCGACGCGTTTCCCGCTATCTCGAAGTATCCCAGGCCGCTCCGTAGCAGCACCTCGGCTTTGCCCGTACCGTTGTACTGCCGCAGGATCGCAATCTGTAGTGAGCTATTCGGTGATAAACGGGCAACACTCCCATCATCAAACTGGAGTTCCGCTTGTCCATCGTCACGAGTGCTCACGACGGCGCCTTCAAAAAGTGGAGTATTCACCAAGGCCGGATCGGCAATGATCTGGCTGCCTTGTGTGAGTGCAACGCCGCCCTGGACGAAACTCAGGCGAGCGGCGCGCATGTCCGGGCGCGGTTGTTTCGGCTGATCTGTATCCGAATCCTGAGAGCGTAGCGCAATCGGCAACATCGTTGACAAGGCAAAAACCAACAAGCCGGCAAATGACCTGACCCGAATCCAATACGAGCCGTTCATGGAGCCCCCACCCTTTCCCCTACATCCCCGATGGATGGTCCTCATCTCGGGGAGCCCACTATTCCATCAGACATGCGCAACTGGGGAAAAGTCGCGCTTAAAGTTCAGGCCCGGCGCGGGTTCAGCTTCCGGAGCGTGCCAGTAGAATTCGTGCCTGCTTCCTCACGCGATCGAGCACATGCGGGTCGTCTTCGAGCCGCTCGAGAATTGGGCGGATAGCGCAGATCTGCTGCATGCGACCGTCTTCACTGGCTTCAACTACGAACTGGATAGCCTTATCAAGTCCAAGGGGATCATGCTGATAAAGGAGTTCGAGGCGGGCGCCTTCAATGAGGGTCTGTCCAACCGCGACAAGAGAATCGCCAAGATCTTGTATCTGTCTGTTCGTGGAATAGTTGAACGCGCAGCCGCCTTCAGCGTCCGGGCCGCTATAGTGAATCTTCTTCATGCCTTGAAATGCGACCTTGAGGTGGCTCTCGCATTTGTCATGCAAGATCTTGTCTTCGTGCACGGTCTTGAAGATGCGATTCGTAAATTCAGGGCTCAGGCGCACGTCGCGATCGATCTTGCCCGGGGACATCGTCTCCGGGTAATCCTTTGGACGAGTGCCGCCCTGGGCAAGAAAATGCCCCGTTCCATCGGGATGAATGACCAGCGTCCATTGAGCTGGATAGAGGGCCGGGTTGGAGAAATCGATCTGCACCACCCGGTCCTGGTCCGCGCGAGAAGGCACACAGCAGAAAACGGCAAGAAGCGCCAACAACACTGCTTTCATGCCCGCGCCCCCTGTAGTGCAAGTGTCTGAGATGTATGCAGATGGCATATTGCAATCGCCAGGGCGTCAGCGGCATCCGCCGGCTCTGGAATCTCTTTCAGATCAAGTAGCCTTGCCACCATGAATTGCACCTGTTCCTTCTTGGCAAGACCATATCCTACGACACTCGACTTTATACTGAGCGGCGCGTACTCTGCCACGGCGAGTTGCAGTTCTGCTGCGGCCAGGAGGGCCACTCCACGAACCTGGCCAAGCTTCAGGGCAGACTTTGCATTGACCGAGTAGAAAACCTCTTCGATTGCAACCACATCAGGCTGCCAGCGCTCAAGCTCAGCCGTGAGAGTGCGATGCAACTCCGCCAGTCGGAGCGGCAACGTCTGATTCTTGGGCAGTCGGATGGCGCCTGAGGCGAGACCGACGATGCGGCCCAGGCGGGCGGTTTCAATGGACTCCACTATCCCGAAACCCGTTATTTCGGTTCCACAGTCAATGCCGAAT
>Ga0207695_10000162_pt1 | contig 198155 bp, 189 predicted proteins | sample KBSC54metaG_FD_184354 | JGI IMG/M metagenome (GOLD analysis project Ga0207695, IMG submission 184354) | Corn rhizosphere microbial communities from Kellogg Biological Station, Michigan, USA - KBS C5-4 metaG (SPAdes) (version 2) | ecosystem: Host-associated > Plants > Roots > Rhizosphere >...
TGGCGGGTTCGATAATCACTCCCACTCATCGCGATGAAGCCGCGATGAATGGGGCACAGAGCGGTTTGAGAGGGCCCCCTTTGCCGACAAAGTCAGCCAGGAAGACATCGCCGCCGTGCTTGGCTGCAGGGTTCGCAAAATCTACTACTTGCTCCCCACCGCCCGCCGCCGATTGACCGACATCCTAGACCGCCTCGACCTGCTGTGAACCGGCCGCACTCTTCTGGAATTCCCACCCTGGTGTGACCTACGTCATTCGTTTCGCCCAGGAAGAGCGTCAGAATCCAAGCATCCTCTCATTGAAAAGGCTGCTTGAATGAAGAAGGCCGACCCCTCGCTTGAATTTACCTGCCCTATTTGTGCCGCCCCGCCGGGAAATCCCTGTGTGAATATCCTTAACAGTCCCCGCAATCAATCCCACCTTCGCCGTCGGGACATGGCTAAAGACTTCGAAGCTTCTGTCCGCAGACTCACGCCGCTGTCATTCCAGCCAGATAAATCAATCAGACCACGCTTCGACTAATTGCCTCGACCGCCTCAATTTGCTGTGACACACCTCTGCTAGACTCGACGCTGCAGGAGTTCTATGCCTGACGATCCGAGCACGCTGAGCTGTGAAGGGTTTCAAAACGCGCTCGCCGAGTCGATGGCTTCAGGAGCGGATATTGCCAACCATCCTCATGCGAAAGCCTGCTCACTTTGCCGTGGATTAGTGCGCGATCTCTATCGCATCGCCGAAAACGCGCGTCACTTTCGTTTTGGTGTCGAAGAGCTCGACTCCGACGATTGGTCAGAGTCCACGTGAGTCCAAGCCAGGACACTGCCCCGGAAAGACAATAGATACAACCCAACTAGATAAAGAGCTTCCGATCTCTTGTGATCCAGCCCACATCTCACGGGTCATAAACCTGCCAGCATCAGACCATGTCCTTGCCGCCGACTGCACCACGTGATCCACTCGCCGTTTACTCCATCGGCCTGAAACTCCGCACACTCCGAGCAGCAAAGAACCTGACGCTTACGCGCCTCGCGGCGCAGACCGGCTTCTCCACTGCGCTCCTCTCGAAACTCGAGACTGACCACATGGTGCCCACACTCCTCACGCTGGAGAAGATCTGCCGCACCTACGGAATCAGCCTCGGACACTTCTTTTGCGAACCGCAGCATCATTCCATCTCCATCACGCGCGGCACGCACACCATTGGCAGACGTGGCGACCAAATGCCACGCCCCACACCGCTGCACGTCCCCACGCCCGATTCGCATCAGATCGCGCAGATCATCGAGATTCCGGCCCGCGCGTCCACCGCTCTCGGAGAATGCGGCAGTCTTACCGAACTGACGGCCTACGTCATCGAAGGCACTCTCTCCGCCAACATCGCCGATTCGCACGAAACGCTCCAGCCTGGCGACTGCATTGTGGTGACCACCGATCAGCCGATGGTGTGGACCGCCCAAGACACCGCCTGCCAAATCCTCGCCGTCCTTGTGCGTCCGTCGCCAGGACAGCGCGCCGCATGAAACGACCATAGATACCCAACTAGATAAAGAGCTAAAGAACTATAGGTTCTACAGGGAGCTCGCTTTGCTGGGTCTTTTCTCCGGCCAAGCGGCAACGGCGGGTGGAACAGGTCCCCACGAGACAGTGCTTCTCGTCGGTGCCCTCGTTTGTCACTCAGGATCATTTGCTGTTAGGGCAGGGCTGTTGTGGCGGGTTCGGTGAGCACTCCCGCTCATCGCGATGAAGCCGCGATGAAATGGGGCACAGAGCGGGTTGAGTGGGCCCCCTTGCCGACAAAGTCAGCCACGAAGCTTATCGCCTGGCGTTCCAGGCTGCAGCGTCCGCAAAATCTACTACCTGCTGCCCGTCGTCCATTGACCGACATCCTCGACCGGCTCGATTTGCTATAACAGCAACAGCAACTCAGGTTTCCTGAACAGCATCACAAAATTGGTTCCACAAGTAGTGCCTGGAGCGGGAGAGTGTCGCTAGCCTCGGTCGCCCACATCCTGGTTGTCGATGACGAAATCAACATTGCCACCACGCTAGGCCTGATCCTCCAAACCTTGGGTTACTCCGTCGATGTGGCGCACTGCGGAGAGCGGGCGCTCGAACTCGCAGCCAAGCAGCCGCCGGACATGCTCATCAGTGACATCGTTATGCCGGGGATCGACGGTTTCGAGTTGGCGATCAGGCTGAAGACTCAACTGCACAACTGCGGAATTCTCCTCATTTCAGGACAGCCTGCCGCCGCTGAGCGCATCGCGCTCGCAAAGTTATCCGGATATGAATTCGAAGTCCTAGCCAAGCCAGTTCATCCCAGTGAAATCATCGCCCGCGTGCTCGATTGCCTTGGCAAGCCGACAATGTGAGGGACGGTTGGCTGATCGATTCTCTGTCAGTTTTCAGGCGTCCATGTTGCTTCGAAGGGCTGCTTGTGTGTCATTTCAAATTGGCGAAGCCGTTCGCGCTCGCAGCTGTGGCGCGCCTCGGCGCGTTCCAAATCCGCCTCCATCAAAGCTGTGGCGACGCTCAGATAGCAACGCTGACAGATCGAAACCGTAGTTCCATCTGCATTCGCCCGATGTATGTATGCGCGGAGAAGAGTCGTCATACTTCCATCCCCTGCACGGCAAAGTAGCATCTTCCTCAATTCTCTGTACACTAGGCAAACTCCTAGCATCACTTCCTACTCCGCTCACCATGGAGTCACTTTTTATCGGAGTGGGGGGGCGGTGAGCAATCCCACTCATCGCGAGAAGCCGCCGATGAATGGGGCACAGAGCGGGTTGAGTGGGCCACCGTCTGGACCTGCTGTGACGAATTCAAGCAGAACCGGTAAAAGCCCCAGTTCACCGCGCGCCTGATTCGTAGCACAATCGATTGTGTGATTTTCTTTTCTACACCGGAAAGGAGTATTCGTGCCTCTCAGCACACCTCAGCACACCTCAGCACACCTCAGCACACCTCAGCACGCCTCAGCACACCTCAGCACGGGTCCATGCGAACGCATGATCCAGCAAAGCATTAATCGCATTGCTCGCTCTTCAGAAATGGTACGCAGCTCCGACCTGCTCATCCGGTCTTTGTCATCTCTGCTGGTGAAAGCGCCAGAACCGCTAGGGCTTTCCTGTGCCATCTGTTCGCCCAAGCGTTCCATAGGACACCATCGCGCGATTGCTCCGATGAATCATGTCGATGGTGACGTGGATCGTGCGCCACGTAGTGTCCATCATCTTCATGTCCGCCCGGGTCTCATCCCGGCAGTTAGCGATGCGCTCGCGGGACAATTGCACCAAGGTCGCGCAACGACATAGAACGGTCTCGACGTCGTCCATAGTCACTTAGACGTACGTTAGCCGCCGAAGACGTCACTTCAGGAATAATGCTTCTCGTTGGTGCCCACGTAAGTCACTCCGGATCATTCGCTGTGAGGGCAGGGCTGTTGTGGCGGGTTCGATGAGCACTCTCACTCATCGCGATGAAGCCGCGATGAAATGGGGCACAGGGCGGGTTGAGAGGGCCACGTGGCGACTCTGCTTCTCACGATTGAGAGCGCACGGTCTCCCTCTTCAGCAAGGCCCGCACCTCATCGTCCGAAGTTGGATTGAACTGGCGGTAGAACTGGCTCACCGCCTCCAGAGGCTCGGGGGTCCATGCGCAGACGACCTCGTCCGCCATGGTCTTCAGCTCCTCGCATGTGCTCTTCGCTCCGACCGGCACGGCCACAATGATTCGACGCGCCGCATCCTTGACCGCCCGGATGGCGACCCGCATGCTGGCTCCGGTGGCCAGGCCATCGTCGACGAGGATGACAGCGCGGTTTTGGATAGGCATCGCGGTCTGCCCCTGCCGGTAGAGCGCTTCGCGTTGATGCAGCTCTTCGCGCTCCCGGCTGGTGACCTGTTCAAGCTGGGCTCCGGAGATGCGGCATGAGCGCAGGACGTCCTGATTGAGGACGATGGCTCCGCCGCTGGCGACGGCACCCATGGCCAGCTCCGGTTGCCACGGCACTCCCAGCTTGCGCACCAGCAGGATGTCGAGGGGCAGGGAACAGGCCTTCGCGACTTCGAATGCCACGGGCACTCCGCCGCGCACCAGGCCCAGGACCGCACCTCCGGCGATGTCCGGCAGCCTGGCCACCATCTCGCCGAGGATGCGCCCGGCCTCGTGACGATCTGCGAACATGTGAAACCGCCGTTCCTTCACGGGCAGGATTGTAAGCCTGTCTCCCAGGTCTCAAGAAAAGGGAGAGATGGGAAAAGGGAGAGATGGGGCACCCGGCCAATCTTATTCAGCACATACGAACACTCGTCTACAATGTGCGCAAGCTTCACCGAGGTCATCGTATGCGGCCATCCTTCTCCCTTGGCATCGAAGAGGAATACCAGACCATCGATCCGGTTACGCGCGATCTGCGCTCGCACATCCAGACGGAGATGCTGGCGCAGGGAAAGATGCGCCTGCAGGAGCGCGTCAAAGCGGAGATGCACACGTCGGTTGTGGAGGTGGGCACGCGTATCTGCCGCAACATCGACGAGGCTCGCGAAGACGTATACGAACTGCGGCGCGAGATGATCAAGCTGGCGCGGGAACACAATCTTGAACTGGTGGCAGGGGCGACGCATCCTTTCGCGGACTGGAGGACGCAGGAGATCTATCCGGATCCGCGGTATCACCAGGTGGTGAAGGATCTTCAGCTGGTTGCGCGGGCCAACCTTATCTTTGGGCTGCACGTTCACGTGGGCATCGAGGATCGGGAAGAGGCTATCCGCGTGATGAACGCGATGCGGTACTTTTTGCCGCATATTATGGCGCTGGCGACGAATTCGCCCTTCTGGCTGGGGCTCAACACTGGGTACAAGGGTTATCGCGCCAAGGTGTTTGAGAATTTTCCGCGAACGGGTATTCCTGACGCGTTTGCAAGCTACTCCGAATTTGAGAACTACGTCAGCCTGCTGGTTCGCACCAACTGTATCGACAACGCCAAGAAAATCTGGTGGGATATTCGGCCGCATCCATTCTTCAATACGGTTGAGGTGAGAGCGTGCGACATCCCGCTGCGGGCCGAAGAGACGATTGCGATTGCTGCGCTGATTCAGGCGACTGCTGCTTATCTCTGCCGGCTGCATGAGAAAAACCAGGACTTCCGCCACTATGCGCGGCCTCTGCTGATGGAGAACAAATTCCGCGCCGTGCGTTATGGACTGGACGGGTGCCTTATCGATTTTGGCAAGCAGCAGGAGGTAGCTGAGCGCGACTTGATTGAGGAGTACCTGGTCATGATCGATCCGGTGGTGGATGAACTCGGGAGCAGGGAAGCGATCGAGGGAATTCGCAAGATCATGAAGACGGGGACGGGCGCAGATCGGCAGCTGAAGGTGTTTGAGGAATCGAAGGGCGATCTGAAGGCCGTGGTTGACTACATGGCGGAGGAGACGCGGGCGGGGTTGTAGAACCAGCGCGGACCTCCGGGTGCTAACCTGAACCTTCGTCCTTCATGTTCGTAACTTCACAGCACGCGCACTTCATCGGCATCGGCGGCATCGGCATGAGCGGCATCGCGGAGATCCTGCTCAACATGGGCTTCAAAGTCTCGGGATCCGACATGCGCCGCGGTCCGGTCACCGACCGTCTCGCGCAGCTCGGCGCAACTATCTATGAGGGGCACAAGGCTGAGAACGTCGCGGGGGCTACGGTTGTGGTGACCAGCTCGGCGGTGGTGCCCAGCAATCCTGAAGTGGTGGAAGCACGCGCGCACAAGATTCCCGTAATTCAGCGGGCTGAGATGCTGGCGGAACTGATGCGGCTCAAGTACGGCATCGCCATCGCCGGCATGCACGGGAAGACCACAACCACATCCATGGTGGCGACAGTGCTTGCGGCCGGAGGGCTCGATCCAACGGTGGTTGTCGGCGGACGCGTCGACGCCTTGGGGTCGAACGCAAAACTTGGCACGACGCAATATCTCGTCGCTGAAGCGGACGAGAGCGATCGGTCCTTTCTGAAGCTGCCGCCTATCCTCGCCGTTGTCACTAATCTCGATCGCGAGCACATGGACTGCTATCGCGATATGGCGGATGTCGAGAATGCTTACCTCGCGTTTATGGATAAGGTGCCGTTCTACGGCGCCGTGACCGCATGCGCCGACAACCCGGCGCTCGCCGCTATCCTGCCGCGCGCGCATCGCCGCGTCTTTCGTTACGGTATCGACGCCGAGGCCGAGTACAGGCTCGAGTTTCTCGACCCCGAGAAGACCAAGCCGGGCGCAGGCACTTTCTCGTGCTTCCAAGTGCATGCACCGGGCGCGCTGCTTGGCCCATTCGAGCTTCATGTGCCCGGCCGTCACAATGCGTTGAATGCAACGGCCGCGGTGGCCATTGCGCATCAGCTTGAAGTCGAACCTGGTCAGATTGCCGCCGGGATTTCCAGCTTTCGCGGGGTCGACCGGCGCTTCCAGATCCGCGGCAAAGCTCACGGCATCACGGTGGTCGATGACTACGGCCATCACCCCACCGAAATCCGCGCCACACTTGCCGCCGCGCGGGAGTACTGCAAGGCGCGCATTCACGTCATCTTCCAGCCGCATCGCTACACGCGAACCCGCGACCTGCTCGATGAATTTGGCGGAGCATTCGGAGATGCGAATCGTGTCTTCGTGCTGCCAATATACGCGGCCAGCGAAGAGCCACTACCCGGTATCACTGCGGAACTGCTCACGTCGAAGATCACGAAACCTCAAGCAGAGTTCGTCGCCGACTTTCCATCGGCTATCGCCGCTGCGACTGCAGCCGCTCGCGAAGGCGACATCATCATGACCCTCGGCGCCGGAAGTGTAAGCCAGCTCGGCCCCCAGATTCTCGCTGAGCTCGAATCGAAGCAGTAATTCGTTTGTCGACCACTTAAAGCGCCAGATCTGAGCGGCAACTCAATCGGTTTACCACCTCACCCGCCCCTGCTATTATTCCGCCGACGAATCACAGCAATGATCAGGGAGCATGAAATGAAAGCACGCTCGCGCAGGGATTTTCTCAAGACCGCATCTGCCTCGGCCGCCGCACTCGCCCTCTCACGTACCAGTCAGGTAGCGCAGGCATTCCAGAGCCAGGGCGAAGTCAAGATCTGGGGAAGCTATCGCGACAAACGTCATGCTCCGCTGGCTTCTCTCACATGGAAGAAGCCCGACCAGGTTGCCGCAACCGCTATCCAACTCGACACTGCCGCGCAGCGTCAGGAAATCCTGGGTTTCGGCGCCGCGATTACCGAGGCCTCCGCGTACGTCCTCAGCCGCCTCAGCGATGCGGAGCGCGCCCCCGTGATGCACGACCTCTTCGCGCCCGACGCCATGAACTTGAACGTTTGCCGCACCTGCATCGGCGCCAGCGATTACGCCACCAAGCTCTACAGCTACGACGAGAGCCCCGAGCCTGACCCGGAGCTCAGCAAGTTTTCGCTCGACCACGATAAACAGTACTACCTGCCGATGTTGCGGGAGGCGCGCAAAGCCAATCCCGAGCTCTTCCTCTTCTCATCGCCATGGAGCCCGCCCGGGTGGATGAAGCCCAACAACTCCATGCTGGGCGGCGCGATGCGCAAGCAGAGCTTCGATCCGTACGCGCGCTACTTCGTCAAATTCCTCGAGGGCTACAAGACGGATGGGGTCGAGATTAACGCCGTCACCGTTCAGAACGAGACCGATGCCGAGCAGGAAGGCCGCATGCCCGCATGCCTCTGGGCGCAGGAACAGGAGATGGAGTTCGCCGCAAAATTCCTGTCGCCTGCAATTCAGAAAGCCGGACTGAAAGCGAAGATATGGATCCTCGATCACAACTACAGCCTATGGGGACGCGCGATTGACGAGCTCAGCGATCCGGACGTTTACAAGGCGGTGGATGGAATTGCGTGGCACGGCTATGTTGGCGGCGCATCGGCGATGACGCGGGTGCACGATGCATTTCCGGAGAAGAACTCGTACTGGACCGAAGGCGGCCCAGACATAACGCAGCCGGATTACCAGACTGATTATGCGAAGTGGGCGGATCAGTTCAACGGAATCCTGAACAACTGGGCGCGTTCCATCACCGCCTGGAATGTTGCGCTCGACGAAAAAGGCAAGCCAAACATCGGCCCATTTCCATGCGGCGGCGTCATCACCATTGACAACGCGTCGCACAAGATTACGCGCAGCGGGCAGTACTGGGCCTTCGCGCACTACTCGCAGCACGTGAAGCGCGGCGCTCGTGTCTTCGCGACGAATGCGCTGGGGGACACGGGGGGCGGATCGCAAGTGTCGCACGCAGGGTTCCGGAATCCTGATGGCAGCTACGTTGTTGTTGTGGCGAACAAGGGAGCGGAACGGCAGGTTCAAGTGCTCATGGGTGAGAAGGCGTTGACGATCGATCTGCCGGGAGATTCTGTGCAGACGTTGCAGTGGTCATAATCCTGAGAAGTATCTTCGTTCCCACCCTTGCGACAGAAACAGAAGCGTCGCAAGGATGGGGCACCCGCTTGGGTGAGCAGGCGAGCTTCCCCGGCCGTTCAGGCAAACCAAGAATGGCTAATAGATTTCGTTTGCGGTCTGGGTGGAGCGGATCTTGCCGGCTTCGACGGTCAGCTTGTAGCTGATTGCATCTCCCGCCCATGACTTGATGTAGAAGTTCGCGCCCGGCGCTACCTTTTGCACCGCGAAGGGGCCGTAGGTAAGGGGTTTGCCCTTTTGAAGAACTCCGGACGCACGATCGGCCTCGATGAAGTACGCGGGTCCGTATCCCACCACATGCGCCTTACCTTCCGGCTCCAGCAGAACCGCTGCGCGCTCTTGCACGCCGATTCCGCGGACGCGCTGCGAACTCCCCGAAGATTTGCCCGGTTCATTCAGCCGCGCCAAAAACACCAGCAGCCTTCCCATGCGATCCCGCCGGGCGAAGTGCGTGTCCGTGATGATCGCTTTCAGGATCGGAATGTCGAGGAACCCGTCTGCGAAGCTGATGCGCGGACCGTATGGATCCGCCAGCGCCGTCTTGGCATCCAGGTTGGGGTCGTCCGGCTTGTCTCCCTGCGCCGAGTAGGCATATTCGCCCATCACTGCGAGGCCCGCGCTGGTTCCGCCAATCGGCACTCCGCGCCGGACGGCTTCGTTCAACGCGGTTTGCACCGGGGTGTTCATCCAGAAGTTGATGTAGTTGGCTTGATCGCCACCGGCAATAAAGATCGCCGCTGCGTGGCCGATGGTCTCCGCAACGAACGGATCGGCTGCGGCCTTTCGATTCGGAATGATCAGTGTGGCAACCGAGTTCAGACGGCAGATTCCACGCAGGTAGGCGTTGTACTCGTCGTCGCCGCGCGCGCGAAGCACGACCATGTCTCCGCCGTCAGCCCGATCGCAGAGAAACTGAAAGGCCTCGTCGAGATCCGTGCCGCCACCCATCAGGGCAAACCCGGCACGCGGCCTCACCGTTACATTCGCAGATTCGCCGGCCCTGATGTAGGTATAAGGGGTCGCCTGACTCGAGGCAGAATGACCGCTCGCCAACAACAGAACGAAAGCGAAGGACAGGCGCAGGCGGCTCATCTTGGTAGCTTATTCTAAGCCGCTTAACAAGGCCGTAACGGTACGGGTTCCCCTTGCCTTCAGCGCGGAAAAAAGCAAGTATTCCGCAGTCTATAGTTGACGTTGGCGACTCTCCAAAACTTCGGCTTACGGCGTGGCACAACGCGAAAATAAAACCCGGCCCATGGTGTGGGAGGACGAAGTGCCCGCGGAACCGCGCTTCCGGCGCGCACAGCCCAATGTGCCAGTTGCGGCCCGCGGACTGCCGGGCATGCCCCCCAACATGGATCTGGATGATGATGACGGCGTTGGTCCGGTCCGCACTCGCCCGCGTCGCTTCGGCGAAGAAGTCAAGCGTCCGTGGTGGCGTCCTGCGACGAGATTTGGCCGGATTCTCCTCGCATCTGCCGCTATTGGGGTCTTTTCGGTCATAACTGTCAGCGCCTATGCACTGACGAACTTCCTCGAGCACGACTCGCGCTTTCGCATTGCTGGAACAACGAACATCCAGGCGGCCGGGCTTGCCCAGGTGAGCCGCGCCGATATGCTTCCCGTCTTCGGCGAGGATATTGGCCGCAACATCTTCTTCGTTCCGCTCAAAGAGCGTCGCAAGCAACTGGAGCAGATTCCCTGGATTGAGCATGCGACGGTCATGCGGCTTTTGCCGGATCAGATTCGGATTTCCGTGGTTGAGCGCAAGCCGATTGCCTTTGTTCGCCAGGGCGGTCAGGTTGAGCTCATCGACGCAAATGGCGTGCTGCTCGCCGAGCCGCCCGCAATGATGGCACAGCATCACTACTCATTTCCGGTGGTCACGGGGATCGACAGCCGCGATGCCGTCACGGCACGACGCGCGCGGATGGAAGTCTATCAGCGGCTCGTAAGCGAACTCGATTCGAACGGCCGCCGTTTGTCCGATCAGCTTTCGGAAATCGATCTGCGGGATCCGGAAGACGCTCGCGTACTGATGCCGGAGCAGGGAACTGACATCCTGGCGCACTTTGGCGAGGATCATTTCCTCGAGCGGTTCCAGCGCTACAAGGCGCATATCGCGGAGTGGCGTCAACAGTATCCGAAGCTGGCGGAAGTGGATTTGCGCTACGACCAGCAGGTTGTTTTGCAGATGACGGATGGCGCGAAACCGGCGCCGGCACAGATGAGCCAGCTGCAGGAACCTTCGCCTGCTACGGAGTCGCCGAAGCCAAGTCCGGCAAAAACGGAATTCAAATCTGAGTCGCCGCGAGCCGAGCAGCCCAAGCACGTCGAACCAAAGCTGGTCCAGCCAAAGAAAGCAGTCGTAAAGGCCCATCCTCTCGCGAAGAGTTCAGCCAGATCGTCGAAAGCGAAAGCAGCGAAGAGCAAAGCCACTTCAAAGAAGCAAGTCAAACGCGCCGCGAAAAAGCCGGCTGCCAAACCGCACCGGGCCACAACGACAGGTTGAAGAGAGAGATGAACGAGACGCAGGACAACCTGATCGTGGTGCTGGACGTCGGTAGCGCTTGGACGCGCGTGCTCGCGGCCGACGTGAATGAGGGAGCGCTTCGCTATCGCGGTCACGGTGTCGTCGAATCCGCGGGCATGCGCAAGGGGCTCATCTCCGATCTGGGGCCTGCCGCAAAGGCGGTCAAGGCCGCGAATGAACAGGCTGAGTGGGCCGCCCGCGCCAATATCGACCAGCTCGTCGTTGGCATCGGGGGGCCGCACATTCGTGGGCTCAATACGAATGGCGGGCTCGACCTCGGCAGCCGCATGCGCGAGATCACCCGCGAGGACGTTCGCGCGGCTGTGGAGCGCGCTCGCGCGGTTGAGCGTCCACCCGACCGCGAGATTCTTCATCTGCTGCCACGGCAATTCATCCTTGACGATCAGCCGGGAATCTTTGATCCGGTGGGGATGGTCGGTGCGCGGCTCGAAGTTGACCTGCACATCGCCACCTGCTCCGGCAGCGCTTTGCAAAGCATTGTGACCTGCGCCAATCGCGCGGGGCTTGAAGTCTCTGAAGCTGTATTGGAGTCGGTTGCAGCGGCAGAGTCGACGCTCTCCGCGGACGAGCGCGAACTGGGTGTGTGTCTTCTCGACATCGGCGCGCACTCCAGCGATCTCGTTGTCTTCTTCGAAGGAGCCGTGGCTCACACCGCATCGGTGCCGGTGGGCGGCAATCACTTCACCAACGACCTGGCCGTCGGTCTGCAGATGCCTACGGCACAGGCCGAAGAACTGAAGCGTCAGTATGGACACGCCGTTGTCACTGCGGTTCCGGTCGAAGCGGAGATCGAAATCAATAACCCTGAGCCGCAACGTCTCGCATTACGCACGCTTGCGGAAATCCTGGAACCCCGCGCGCGCGAACTTTTGTATTTTGTAAGAGAGAGTCTCCGAAGCGGCGGCGTGCTTGAGGCGCTTGGCGCAGGTTGCGTTCTTACAGGCGGCGGGGCCATGCTGCCGGGTATGCTCGACGTGACTGAAAGCCAGCTGCGAGTGCCCGCGCGCACCGGGAACCCCGTTCGGCTCTCGAACATGCCAGGCGAGTTAGTTACTCCCAGCTTTTCCACCGCCATCGGAATGCTACTGTATGCACATCGCACACGTGTGACCCGTGCAGCAGAAAACAACAGTCTGCGCGCCAAGTTGCGCGCCATCTTCGCAGCGAGTTTCTAGGGGCAAAGGATTATGTCAATCACTGATGGGGAGGCACCAGCCGCTATGGATCAAGAGATGATCGAAGCCGCAGAGATGCGCATCCAGTTCCACGAGGAAGATCCGCGGGGCGCGAAGATCAAGGTGATCGGCGTGGGCGGCGGCGGCGGCAACGCTGTGAATCGGATGATTCAGATGGGCCTTGAAGGCGTGGAGTTCATCGCTGCCAATACCGACGTGCAGGCGCTGAAGCTTTCTCTCGCCCCGGTAAAGCTCCAACTCGGTGTGCGGCTGACCGCGGGCCTGGGTGCGGGTGCGAATCCTGACGTAGGACGTCGCGCTGCACTCGAAGACTCGGAAAAGATCATTGAGGCACTTGAAGGCGCGGACATGGTTTTCGTGACCGCCGGACTCGGCGGAGGCACAGGAACCGGCGCTGCTCCAGTCATCGCTTCGCTGGCCAGCGAGATGGGCATTCTGACTGTCGCCGTGATCACGCGGCCATTTGCCTTTGAAGGCAAACGCCGTCTGCAGCAGGCAGAGCGCGGACTTCGGGAATTGATCGAGTCCGTCGACACCATGATTGTGATCCCCAATGAGAAGCTGCTCGCAGTCGCCAAGGACGCCGGCTTCTTCGAGAGTTTCCGCATCGCAGACGACGTTCTGCGGCAGGGCGTTCAAGGCATCTCCGACATCATCACGATTCCCGGCATCATCAATCGCGACTTCGCAGACGTGAAGACGACGATGGCCGGCATGGGGCACGCAGTGATGGGCACCGCTCTTCGTTCTGGTGCGAACCGTGCGATTGAGGCAGCCCAGGCGGCCATGGCTTCGCCTCTGCTCGATGCTGGTGCCATTGACGGTGCTCGCGGCATCCTGATCAACATCACGGGATCCAGCAACCTCAAGCTCTCCGAGGTGAATGAGGCCTCGACTCTCATCCAAAGCTCTGCTCACGAGGATGCCAACATCATCTTTGGCGCGGTGCTCGATGAACGCATGGGCGACGAGGTGAAGATCACCGTCATCGCCACCGGCTTTCGCGACCAGATGCCGGAGCGTCGCGCTCGCATGTTGAATGTGGAAGAGATGCCGGTTTTATCCGTGCCGGTCATGCCATCCGACAGCTGGATGCGGGAGAAGACGCCTGCTGTACCCCCCTCCCCCCCGGCCCCCCGCTTCATGAGCGAAGACGACGACACCATCGACAATGAACCGGAGCCCGAGCTCGTCGGCGCCGCGACGCGGTCGAGCCGCTCGGAAATCGCGGAGGAGCCTTCCTTTACGCCGCTTCCACGCGACTACGCTTCAGACTTTGGTAATAGCGCCCGGACGCCCGTCATTACGGAAGAACCCCTGCCACAGCATCCCGTAAGTCCTTTAGCTACATCTTCGACCGAAGAAGAGCGCGATCTTGACGTCCCTACCTTCATGCGCCGTATGAAGTTCTGATCGCTCAACCCACAAACGGGGGCTTGCCTTCAAAACCGGGAGCTGTATAGTTCATAACAAGCTCCCGGTTTTCAACAGTTCATACAAGAAGCGTTCTATTTCCCCCGATCGATGTGGGCGGTCAACCTTCATTTCAGTGGGTGACTTTGCTCACATACTGCGGCCAGCGTGTGTGGGATAAGTAAGTTGAACATTTTGAAAGAAATGCGCTGCACCCATGCAGGCGCATCGCACGCATTCCATCATTGAGGGGATTTGTAGGGAATGAGACTGTCCTGCGTTTTTGCCTTGGGTTTAGCAGTCGCCGGCCTCAGCCTGGCATCGGACTCCGCCGCCGCTCTTGACGTGCAGCGTCACGTGCATCACTCCGGCCGCCGAATGCATGCAGCCGTGCGCACCTCCTCTACGCATCGGGTCCGGTCCGCGACCCCCAAATTCCGTCATGCAACACTGACTCATCGCCGCCATCGCTTTTACGAGCGCTTCACGGCGAGCTCTTTCGCGAAAGGCAATATTTTCGCGGGCGACATCACCGCAGGTGAAGATCCAATCGTGCGCCAGGCAGCTATCGATGCGCTCGACGGGATGAACGGCACCGCAGTCGTCATCGATCCATCCAATGGCCGGATTCTGGCCATGGTTAATCAGAACCTGGCGCTCTCGCCCGGTGCGGAGCCTTGCTCCACCATCAAGCTTTCAGTTGCTCTCGCCGCTTTGCACGAGGGTCTGGTCACGCGCGACACTCCGGTCCACTTAGCCGGGTTCCGCATGAATATGACCGATGCGCTGGCCAAGAGCAACAACCTCTACTTCGAAGAACTCGGCCGCGAGCTCGGGTTTGAGCGCGTCCACCACTACGCCACTGAATTCGGCCTTGGCGAGCTGGCCGGCTGGAACATCCAGGGCGAGCAGCTCGGTGTCTACCCGAGCCAGCCGATTCCGCAGTCAGAAGGCGGCGTCGCCCGCATGTGCAGCTTCGGCCAGGGAGTCTCGATGACCCCGCTTCAGCTCGGCGCATTTGTCGCGGCGATCGCCAACGGCGGAACTCTCTACTACCTGCAGCATCCGACATCGCCCGAAGAGGTTCTCGCCTTCGAGCCGAAGGTCAAGCGCACACTCGACATCGCCGGGGATCTTCCCGGCCTGCAGAACGGCATGGCCGGAGCCGTACAGTACGGCACAGCCCGTCGCCTTCGCGCCAATTTTCAGGAACTCCCCGTCTTCGGCAAGACCGGCACCTGTTCCGATAAGGGCACCCGTTTTGGCTGGTTTGTTTCTTACTCCGCCACTCCGATGGGAAGCATGGTCACGGTTTTCTTCCTCGAAGGCGGCCGTCCGACCTTCGGCCCGCGGGCCGCAGAGCTCACCGGTGCTTTCTACCGGAATCTCTGGGATCACAACTACTTCGCCGAAAGGGGCGTCCAGACTACCGCTGGACTGGAGTCACCGAGCACGACTCTCGCTCGCTGATTCCAGACAAGATCGAAAAATGAAAGCCGCCCCACGGTCCACGGGGCGGCTTTCTGTTGCGCAAACAATTAACCCTCCTAAGGGCTAACCTCCGCCCGCGTAATCTCGGGCACTTCGTTTCTGAACCTTGCCTTCTCCTGCTGCTTTTTCGCGGCGAGCCGCTGCACTGCGCGATCTCTGCCGATCGAAATCATCATCTCGGGATCCATATCGATCACTCGCCCAACCGGAGCCGACGCCCTGATCTCCTCCGCTGACGGAACGAAATGATCGAGCTCCACGCCGGCAACCGACACGGCAAACAGAAATTCCTCTCTCTTCAGCGCGCTCTCGAAACAGAATGCCAGCATGATCGAGTCCTCGTGTCTGCTGGCGCTCGTCACGCTGCCGTGGAGAAAGCCGTGCTTCAGCAGCGGTTCAAGAACGACACGTTCTGGGGCAAGAGGAAGCCGGAATGCAGCCCAATCGAACTTCTTCAGAGCCATGCTCGCAATGAGTTCGCCAAGATCGGGTCTCAAGTTAACCGCGCGGGTCGTCGACCGGTGGGGGGAGTGCATGGGCGGATTATAGTGGGCCATCTGTCCTACCCGATAGTCCAAAAAGTTCGAACCAATACGCCGCGCCGCCTTTCAGTCTGCGACATGATATCCTCATTTCCGGTCATTTGAGACTCATCCGCGTGGGGCCTTTCTCAACTCTGCCGTGCCGCGTAGTCCGAGTCGGCGTCCTTCTCTTGCCCGCTACCCTGCTCGCCGAGCAATTCACTGCTCCCAGGCCGAATCGCGAAGGCCTTCTGCGCATCGATGTTGCCATTGAGGAACAATCAGGCCATCGCATTCCCGAACTTAGACCAAGAGACTTCACATTACTTGATGACGACCGTCCCACCCGCATCTACACAATCCAATTCTCGCGCGAGAAAGACATGCCTCCAGAGTCGCCGCCGGAGCTGATCTTCGTGTTTGATGATGAAGCTCTTCCCACTGGACAAACGGTTATCGAAATACAACAATTCGCGAAATTTCTCCGCCAAGATGCGGGCGTTCTCTCTCAACCTGTACTCTTCTATCGCATTTCGCACGATGGAGTGTTCGCCTCCGCAAAGCCCTGGCTCGATGGAAATGCCGCCGCTGCGGAACTCGAGACGAGAAGCGAGCCGCGCCTCGTATCGCGAGGACCCGAAAGCCTTAGCACATTACTGATGAACAGGAACGGGCCGCACACCTTCAATGAGGTCGGTACCCTCGGCCTGATCGCGATCGACCAGCGATCAACACCTGGCCGCAAAATGCTCGTATGGTTTGGTGATGCCTCATCGCCCATCGCGAATGACCGTTGCACAGAGAACCTTGCCGCAGAACTTTCCACGTGGCTGCGCGAAGCCCGCATCACCGTAAATGTTCTCTCGATGATCCACGGATCTGGACGGTTCGCCACCGATCAGGATTTCCTCGCCGCCGAGCAGCAGGTCAGGGCGAAACAACGCGCCACTCTCGCCATCTCCGCAGTCGCCGCGCACACTGGCGGTCTTACCTTTCCATCTGGGACGATCTTAAGGACGAACTTGAACGTCCAGCCGCCGGAACCTTGGCCTACTACAGTCTCACCTTCGATCCACCACGGACCGAGCAACCTGACGAATATCACCGGGTTGCTGTCAGGCTTGCAGATCCGCACCTCAAAGCCAGAACCAGCGCAGGCTACTACAACCAGCCCGTCTACTGGGATCATCCAAGGCCGAATCTCAACCATGTGACCGTTGCCCAGCTTGACGCACTCATCCGCCGTAATCCCCGCGACCCTGCGCTCCTGCAGCGCCTCGACAACCTGCGACTTACCGAGCGCCTTCCGAGCGGGCGCCGCAATCAACTGCTCTCACTCCTCCACACCGACAGAGATCGCCATGCCTTGATGGTCATCGCAGACACCTCCGAGTTCTCGCCTCCGGCTCCCGGCGAAACGCCCGCCGATCCATTCCCCGGTCGAACCAGCGCGTCAGCGATCCTAAACCGCGCCTTCAACTACGTCTCCCAATCAACACACACGCTGCCCGACTTCTTCGCCACACGAACGGAGGCCGAGTACCAGGAACCGAAACTCCGCGACAAAGACTTGTGCCCAGTCTCGTCCACAGAACAACCGCTGCGCCTCTCCGCCACTTACCGGGGGACAGTGCTGTACCGCAACGGCACCGAGGTGGTCGAAGCCCAAAAGAAGAGCAGCAAACGCCTCCTGAACATCCGTGACCATGCGCTGGATACCCGCGGCAACTTCGGGCTTGCGTTGACCTCGATCTTTTCCGCGGCGGCGAATCCCCAGAGCAAGGTGACCTGGAGTCGCTGGGAAAGGGGCGAACTCGGCAACCTGGCCGTCTTCCAGTTCGAGATCCCCTCCACCGTCCCGGTCTTCGAGGTCACTTATTGCTGCCTGCCCGTGGGAGATGGCACCACCATCTACCGCAACAATGCCGCTTATCGAGGGGAGTTCGCCGTGAATCCTTCCACCGGCGCCATCATGCGCCTGTTGCTCAATGCAGACCTCGATGAAGATCGCGACCCGCGCGCTCCCCTTGTCCGCTCTCAGCTCATGATCGATTACGCGCCTGTCGAGATCGGAGGAAAGCAGTACGTCACCCCCATTCGAAGTGTCTCCCTTTCGCGCGGCAGAACTTTGCAAATGATCTACCATTTCGGCCTGACCTTTCTCCGCTACGGTCCTTACGAAACCCTCGTAAACGAATTCACCTTCACTAACTACCACAAGTTCGGCTCCGAAGCCCGGATCCTCGCCGGTTACGATGAAGTGCCGCAGTCAACCGACCCTGGATCCTCAAATAAGCCCAGCCCCGCCGCCAAATCCCACTGACCAGCCCCTCAGAATGTCCGCAACCGATCCAGCTCTCCCACATCGGATAAACTGATGTCTCCGGAATGTCACCCTTTTTGATTTCCGGCGACCCTATCCCTCTGCAACACCGGAACCGGCAATGGCGCTACCCGAGCACATTCTTCTCACTTACGGCTATCTGTTGCTCTTCGGATGGGTTCTGGTCGAGCAGTTCGGTATTCCGCTGCCTGCAACACCCGTCCTGCTGACGGCAGGCGGATTGTCAGCCGAGCACCAGATCAGCTTTACTGCCGCGCTGGCGGCGGGCATGGCGGCGTGTCTCGTAGCCGACACGTCCTGGTTCCTCATCGGCCGTCGCTATGGCCATCACGTTCTGCGCATTCTATGCAAGCTATCGATGGAGCCGACGATCTGCGTTCGCCGCACGCAGGACTCGTTCAGCCGCAGCCGCAGCCTGATGCTGATGTTCGCCAAGTTCGTGCCGGGGCTCGCCACGCTTGCTGCACCCGTGGCCGGAGAAAACGGCATGAGCCTGCCTGCGTTCCTGCTGTTCGATGGAATCGGCGCGCTGCTTTGGCTCACTGCTCTTCTTGGCGCAGGCCGGCTCTTTGGCGACGCACTCAAACGCAATCCCGGCCTGCTCGACTGGGCGGGACGATTCTCCGGCGCATTGCTACTGCTCGCTATTGCTGGATGGTTTATCTGGCGTCTATACCGACGGCGCGTGGTGCTCCGCAAGCTGGTGCAGTCGCGCCTGGAGCCGGAAGAATTGAAGTCGCAACTCGATTCCGGCGAACTGGTGTATATCGTCGACCTGCGTCATCCTCTCGAACTGCTCGCAGAGCCCTACACGCTGCCCAGTGCAATGCACTTCTCGCCGGATGCGCTGGCGGCTCGACACACTGAGATTCCAAGAGACCGCGATGTGGTGCTCTTCTGCACCTGCCCCAGCGAAGCTACAGCTGCCAAGACGGCTATGACGCTACACAAACTCGGCATCGAGCGAGTCCGTCCGCTGCGCGGCGGCTACGACGAGTGGAAGCGCCTGGGCTTCCCGCTGGATGAAGTGCCGCCAGTGCAGAACGTGGTGCCGGTGGCGAAGGTGGGAACGTAGTCGCGTTTGCAGCGAGCCGGTGAATGCCCCAACGATCAGGCTTTGGGGAATGATCGACCCACAAATCGAGTATCGGCCCATTTCACACTGATTCAGCGCGCACACCCAGCGGCTTGTCTCGCTGTAGTTGTGCGATCGGTTGATGCAGGTACAGATTTCTTTTGCCGGATTCCTGGTTACTGTCCCTGATCTTGGACGCCTGATCTTTGATCTCGGGCACTCCCCGCGTACACAACGACGACTTTCCGCTCCGCACCTTCCAGATCGGAAACCTCGTTCTTGAGGATCTTGTTGGTAAGCGGATCTTTGATCGCTTCGAGATTTGCAAAATAAATAGTCGTAATCGTAAGCATTTAAGGACCTCTTTCATCTCACTTCGCTCGGCCCACTGCGAACTTCTAATCTACATCTGCATTATTGGACCCCTCGAGGTACAAAGAAGATGCACGCGCTGCAAAATTTTCTCGATAGTCCCCATGCCGATCCTTGCGATTCAGCAAGCTTCGCCCCTTTTCATCCATGTCATTTTTTTGGCTTCCGGACAACGGAAAGGGTCGCAGCCCTTCAACGCTGCGACCCGAATGTCTGCTCGAGTTGTTTGTCCCAATCCCCAGTGCCCAGGCTCCTGCGTTATCCACGTTCCCACGCAACCGGTGAATCGGGAATTCCCTTAATCGCTCGGCCCATTTCCTGTGGTCATGCCCTGGTAGATGCCAAGGAATTCCCGGTCTTCCATCGGAACCTTTGCCTCGCCGTTCTGCTCCCCGGGCTCCTGTGCGGAGAGTTTCTTCGCAGTCTCTAATTCCATCGAGTAAATAGTTGTAACGATCAGCATAGATCTAACCCTCTTTCTGAACCCCTTACTGCAACAAACCTTCTGCTAGATTCGAACACCGGCGGCCCCCGAAAGATGCAACTTGCCCAAAAAATATTCCTCTGCACCGTTCCGCTCACTGGCGCATCGCTGCGCCAAATGCATGAAGTCGGCACGCATCCGACCGAGGCCGACAATTTCCTGGGAATGGAAAGCGGAGCAAAGCTTGATGAGAGAGTGAAATCCAGGAGGCAGCGGCAAAGTAGGTTGCAGGCAATAGATTGCGCTGCAGCTACTCCATCGGCTCAACCCGATTCTTCCCCTCGTACATGCTGATCAGCTCGCGGCCGCTCTCTTCCAGAACGCTCTTGCGCTCCTCAAACGGCAGTTCGTCGTACGCGAGTTTCCGACTGAGCGAGGCGGCGCTCTTGATCTCCGCGACAAAGATGGATGTGAGAACGATCATGGATACCTCTACAACTCGGGGATTGGAGTCCGAACCAGCTCAAAAAGTGGCCAGTTTCCGATTAAAGTTTCGATCTTTCTCGAAGGTGCTGGATTCAAGCCGCAGGTCAATATGAAGCGGAGTTTCGGACCTGTTTCTCTCAAGTCCCTGTGTTCCTGGTTGCTACGATTCGCGCCTCTCTCACGCTGCTTCAACTCGACCTTTCAACTGCTGCCGCGGCGGGAAGCGGACTGCGCCCTCGGCTTGCCGAATACGCAATTCCAGATGCCGGCGGATCACATCCACCGACTCCGAGTCCCCGAAATCGGGGCTCTGTTCGAAGTGTTCAAGGCTGGCGCGAAGCGCTGTGAGTTGATCCATGGGGGAAGAGGTGCGGTGTTTCATAGTACGAACTAGATACTCCCATGCCTTTTGTCCCGATAAAGTGATTTACATCACTCGACGAGACTCGAAGGCACCCTTCTGATCTTCGGCATCTATTTCCGGATGGCAACACGTAAAGCAGCTTCCCGACGCGGATCTACCTCACCCCGAAAACCGAGGCCGACGGGCCGCCGCCCGCCCCGGCAGGACCCCGAAGGCGGACTCACCGCGGAAGGGCGGAAGGCCTTTGCCCGGAAGGAAGACTCAAATCTTCGCCCCGGCGTAAAGGGTCCGGCGGACACTCCCGAGAAGATGCGCCGTAAAGGGATCATTTCTGCGCCGGAGCTTCACTCATCCTCGCGGTCCCATGCAGGGCAACGGGCAGCCTACGCGTCTTGCCCTCTCAGCCCACGCATGGGGTGAGCCGGTGCCTAAAAACCCTGGCCGACGCTCGTAAGCTCGCCGCCAAAGGCAAGAGCCTTCTGGAGCAGTACCGGAGAACAAAAGAGAAATGAGAGAAATGAAACCGTGGCGCGGGCCTGCCCATCCAAGGGAGTGCCATGACCACCACGACTAATTCCGCTACCAAGCCTGAGCTGCGTCAACTCGGCAATTCCGACCTGAACCTCACACCTATCGGCTTTGGAGCCTGGGCCATTGGGGGAGGGAATTGGGAGTTTGCCTGGGGACCGCAGGATGACAACGACTCCGTGAACGCGATCCGCCGCGCCCTGGACCTTGGCGTGAACTGGATCGATACCGCCGCAATCTACGGCCTCGGGCACTCTGAGGAAGTAGTTGCGAAAGCACTCACGGGGATCAGCCAGAAGCCTTACGTCTTTACCAAGTGCTCCATGCGCTGGCACGACGACCGCACCATCTATCGCTCGCTCAAAGCGAAGTCACTTGAGGAAGAACTCAACGCGTCCCTTCGCCGCCTAGGCGTGGACACCATCGACCTTTACCAGATCCACTGGCCCAACCCCGAAGAAGAGATTGAGGAAGGCTGGGCAGCGCTGGCCAGGTTTAAAGAGCAGGGGAAGATTCGCCACATCGGCGTCTCCAACTTCAACGTGGACCAGATGAAGCGCGCGCAGAAGATCGCTCCGATCACAAGCCTTCAACCGCCGTATTCGATGCTGCGCCGCGCGATCGAACAGGAGATTCTGCCCTTCGCCAAGGCCAACAACATCGGAGTCATCAACTACTCGCCCATGCTCTCGGGAATGCTCACCGGGAAGATGACTCGAGAGCGCGTTGCGGCAATGCCGCAGGATGACTGGCGTCGACGCGCGCCTGAGTTCAACGAGCCACGCCTCACGCGCAATCTCCGCCTCGTCGAGTTGCTCCGCGAGATTGGAAGTGGACACGATGTCGAGCCGGGAGTAGTCGCGGTTGCCTGGACTCTGCATCATCCGGCGATCACTGCAGCGATTGTGGGCGGCCGGAGCGCGGAACAGGTCGAAGGCCTCGTGCCGGCGCTGCATTTGCGCCTTTCGGACGACGAGTACAACCGGATCAATCAATTCCTGGCGGACAATCCCGCCTGAACCAACGCGGCTTGCATTTCATCTACGCACATAAAAAGCAAAAGCCCCAGTTTGATCCGGGGCTTTTCACCTATGGAGGATTTGCAATCTACATTGCGGCGACAAAATCGGGGACCATCGTTGCTGCACTCTCCTGCAGCAGCTGGGTCATTCTCGCTGCCATGCCGGTGTACATCGAGGCAGCGCGGAATGCATTCACGCGAACACCTTCGCTCGCCTGAGTGAATGCATACTGGCCCAGCGCCATAAGCACGCACAGCCTGATCTGCATGGCGTCGCTCCGCAGCGTCGCTACGAGCACGCGATCGATGTTTTCGCAGTTGCGGCCGGCGTAGTCAGCCATTTCAAGCATGACCTTGGCATTTTGGTACATCACCCAGAGACCATGCGGGCCCTGCATGCGCGTCCACGTATCCTCGGGAGTCGAAGTCAATCCCTCTTTCCAGAGGAACTGATCGCTCAGTTCGCGGGCACTCCAGTCCGGCCTCAGCCTCGCCATCAGAGAATCCCACGTCTGAGAGTTCCGGCGATGAACGCTCAACCGCCAGTGCCCCAGATACGCAGCAACCAAGACAACAGCAGCAACTTCAAGAAGCAGGAAGATCATTCTTAGCCCCTGGTCCAGTCTTTGGTAATTGTCGTGTACTTCCTCGCCTGACCGGACGACCTCTTACTTGTTCTTCCACTACTAACAGAAAAAACACGATTTGTGGACTCTTTTCTGTCAACATCCGGCATTTCATCCCAACCGTGGTAATCCGTTTTGATAGTCACATGAGTAACTTAAAGTAACTATCGTCCAGAGTAAATGACACTTTAGGGTGCCGAAGTGAGCCGTCCGCAGCACGACGAAGCTCTTTAGGATGTTCGATTTTGGGAATCTGAACGGTCACGAACCTGGGGGAGCCGGGGGCCGACTACTACCCCTGTGGGAAACCCAGGCTCAATTCAGTCTCGTTTTCGCTTGTCTTTGAAATCGGAAGAGTCTCGCATCGCCACTCTCGTTGCACGAGCGTTCCCCGCGACCGCGAGCAGGAACTGTTCCATTTGAGGGGTAAATTCGCGCCGCTCGGGAACTTTCTGGGCGAAACTCACAATCCAGTACGTTGAGCACAGAATGTAGCCGATGACGGGGACCTGATTCAGGAGGTGGTAGGTCTCCATTGTTGTAGCGGCCGCCCCAAGATTCATCTGCAGCAACGAAGCCGACAGGCTTACAAACGACCAGAAACCAAACCCTGTCGCGACCTGCAGTTCCCGGTCACGCCACCCGATGGAAAGCAACTGGCTGCAGGCCGCCAGCCCAAGGAAGAAGGCGATTCGGAGTACCGAACAGGTGATGTCGAGGCGAACAATATACTGACTTGCTGTGACGAGATCTCCGTAGCCCTTTGGCTTGGCAAAAGGCCAGATCGCCGCAAAAGCGAGGAGAAGTAGCACGGCAACTGCTGGAACTGTCCATCGGGACAAGGCGGATCGGATGGGGCTCAATACTGACATCGACAACTCGACCAGAACGCAGACCATGAAAACTGCGTCGATGATCGAGGCGACCAGGAAGACCCGCAAATCCGCGTTTTGAGAGGAATAGAACTTCGAAGCGATCGAGGTGATCGCGAGGATCAGAAAAAGCCAGATAACGTAGGAGGAGAAGAGGGGAAGCTTTTTAAAGATCTTTCGGACAACAAGAAGACCGATCACTGCCGCCTGAACGCCTGATGCGACAATCTCGATATTTTGATCCAGGGTCATCGTTCTGCCTTCATCGATACATCATCGACAGAAGATCATTTAGAGGTTAACAGCCCCTGGTGCCGTTTCCGATTGAAAACTAAACGTTAGTCACCAACTTCAAAACCGGTGTCGGCGAGACCAGCGTTGGAATACCAGCCAGCTTCAAAACCGGCGTCGGCGAGACCAGCGTTGGAATGCCAGCCAGCTTCAGAACTGGAGTCGGCGAGACCAGCGTTGGGATACCAGCCAGCTTCAGAACCGGAGTCGGCGAGACGAGCGTCGGAATGCCAGCCAGCTTCAGAACCGGAGTGGGCGAGACCAGTGTTGGAATGCCAGCCAGCTTCAGAACTGGAGTCGGCGAGACGAGCGTTGGAATGCCAGCCAACTTCAGAACCGGAGTAGGCGAGACCAGCGTTGGGATACCAGCCAGCTTCAGAACCGGAGTGGGCGAGACCAGCGTTGGGATACCAGCCAGCTTCAGAACCGGAGTGGGCGAGACCAGCGTCGGAATACCGGCCAGCTTGAGAACTGGAGTCGGCGAGACCAGCGTCGGAATACCGGCCAGCTTGAGAACTGGAGTGGGCGAGACGAGCGTCGGGATCGCTGAGTTTGCAACAGGATGCGTGGAAGGCGCTGCTACCGCACTAACGGCGGACAGAGCAAGAGCCGAACCAAGAGCCACGCATGAAACTTTCAACCATGAGCGCATTTGGAAAATCCTCAACTGGAGAACGGAAACCTGCTCGAAGACTAACTGAAATAGGGATGCCCGGTACAACAAAAGTACTGAAGTTACTCTAAAAAAAGTTAGGATAACGTTTTCTTGTACCGAATAATGGGAAATGGCGTGAAACGCTGCCTAAAACGTCACGTTACCCACTTGACGAAAAGCGCGTCGACATTGGGTACAATTCTCACCACATCCTGCATGCCGGTAGTTACAGGTAGAGGTTTCCGTTTTGATTCCAGAGCTGCGCACAGCGTTCAACGCGAAATTTACCCAAGCCGCCTATATCGGGCTGCAGGAGCTACTCGCGCGACGTTGCGCTGGCCCAATCCAATTCCGAGTCGCTGAGACGCCGATATTTGTCCCGAGGGCCCTTCTGGAGGAAATGGCTGATCTGGGCGCTTCGATGGCCCATTACCTGATGGAGGACGCGCAGTATCTGGCCGGTGCACGCCGCGCGATTCCGGCCGGCTATGACGTTGGAGGCGAGACTGACCACCCTCATTTCCTGACTGCGGATTTCGCATGGATTCGGAGTGGTTCTGAGGAACTGACTCCCCGCCTGGTGGAGATTCAGGCATTTCCGTCGGTTTTCGCCTATCAATTTGAATTGTGCGCGGGTTATCGAGAGATCTTCGGCTTGCCGAGCTCACTCGGCGTCTTTCTCGGGGGGCTTGACGAGCGATCGTATTGGGAACTGCTGGGCAAAACGATCATCGGGAACCACGATCCCGAAAACGTGGTCCTCACGGAGATTGATCCTCTCCATCAGAAGACGTTTCCGGACTTCGAGTTGACGCGACAGCGACTTGGGATTGGTGTGGTGGATATCAGTTCTGTGGAGCCGGAAGGAGACAAGCTGTACTACCGGGATAATACCAATCGCCGGATTCCGATCCACCGTATCTATAACCGTGCCATCGCGGATGAGTTGATTTCGCGTAAAGTCAATCTCCAGTTCGATCTTTCGCGTCGGTGGGACGTGGAGTGGGCTGGGCAGCCGAACTGGTATTTCCTAATTAGTAAATATTCCATTCCGTTTCTGTCCGGGTCGGGCCGGTTCCCGGAAGTTCCTCCGGCGTGCTTCGTTGATGAGTTTCTCAATGGGGAGGGCGCGAAGGTTCTGTCCGCAGCTGGGGTCGATTTGCGGTCTGTCGCCACTCCGACGGCGGCCTATGACCAGCTTTTGCTCAAACCTCTGTTTTCGTTTGCAGGTAAGGGCATTGAATTCTCCCCGACCCGGGGGCGCCTCGAGGCGATCGCACCTGTAGATCGAAAGGACTATATCCTGCAGCAAAGGATGCACTTCGAACCAACTATCGAGACGCCTTTCGGGCTCACCCAGGCCGAGGTCCGTATCCTGTATATGTGGCCGGACGGCGGCGATCTTACCCCGGCCCTATCTCTAGTGCGGCTGGGGCGGGGGAAGATGATGGGGGTCGATCACAACAAAAATCAGGAGTGGGTGGGAGGTTCGGCTGCTTTTTATGTATGATGGCGGAGCGCAGGTTCTGGTGTTCTCTGTTCGCCCTCAGATGCCGCCTCCCTCGGCAGAGTTACCTATCCGATTACCACTTTTAAACTTTCGTGCTCTAGGTTCTGACGGGAAAGATGTATACATTCAGCAGTGGTAGAAAAAGCGGAAAAGGAAATCGCATGATGGAGATATCCAAGACGACGCCTCCCGAGGATCAGGAGACAACAGCACGCGGCACTTTTCTGAAAGAAGTTCGCTGCGCAGTTCGCTTTCCGCTTTCCCTTCCGGTCGAATTGTCCGAGGACAAAGCTCACGAAACTCCTGCTGTGACGCGCAACGTTTCAGCCAACGGAGTACTGCTTGAATTGAGCGGTCCGCTCGACGTGGGAGATGAACTTGACTTCCATTTGAGGATGCCCGGAAGTGTGCTGGGCACTCCCCAGGATGTGTTAGTTCACTGTCGAGGACGTGTGGTACGCTGCTCCTTAAGCCAAAGTCATTATCAGGCTGCTGCCACGATCGATGAGTATCAATTTGTGGAGCAGTGAGCGGCCTGTTTGACGGCTGTGTAGCGGCCACTTATGGAAATTCTTGACGAAACAAATGACGGCGAAGTTCTGGATGCACCAGTAAAGCCAGGAACTGTCCGAATCGTTCTTGCGGACTCGCAAGCGATCTACCGGGTCGGAATTCGCAAAATCTTCGCGCTCGAAGACGACATCCGCGTAGTAGCTCAAGCCGATTCCCTGGACAACCTGCGTTCATCTCTCGAACGTCATCCAGCCGATGTTGTTCTTCTTGAGGGCGGGTTACTGACCGGGCAGCCGAACGCCATCCCCGAACTCCTTCGTGTTGCGCCAGACGTGAAGTTGATCGTGCAGGCAATTGGAAGTGACGAAGCGCAGACCGTAGAACTCTATCGCCGTGGTGTTCGCGGCATCATTTCGCGCTCAATTTCCCCCGACCTGCTGGTGCGGTGCGTTCGTCGCATCGCCACCGGCGAGACCTGGATCGACAACCAGGCGGTGAACTGGGTGATCGAAGCGTATCGCGCCCAGGCTGCCGCACTTGTCAGCCCACGGACGCAGCCTCGCCTTTCGCCGAAAGAAACCGCAATCATCACCTGCATCACGCAGGGCAAGCGCAATAAGGAAATCGCCTTCCAACTCGGCACCACCGAGCAGGTCATCAAGAACTACCTTCGCAAGATCTACGACAAACTCGGCGTGTCAGACCGGCTCGAACTCGCGCTCTATTGCCTCCACAACAAGATCATCAAGTCCGATGCGGACGAAGTGGTCGTGGCGCAGAAGATCGTCAGCCGGTAAGCAAATTTCGAACGAAACAGCTTCGGCGCCACCCAAGGGTGGCGCCGAAGGTTTTTGGGACGGAACCCGACTCACCGCGTTTCGCAGATCTCTCCCTCGCAACTCACCGGTGCTTGTGTATCCATGCAGTTCTTCCGCGCCAGTTCGAGCAGGCGGATGAACTCGTCCAGTTCTTTCCGGTTCAGGTGGCCGAGCAACTCGCCTGGGATTTGCGTTATCTCCGGATCGATCTTGCTGAGCAACTCAAGTCCAGATGTGCTGATCTGAGTCCAGACCACGCGGCGGTCTTTTCTATCCCGCTGCTGGCGGATGAATTTCTGCACTTTCATACGAGCGAGCAATCGGGTGATGTCGGGAACCGCTGTGATCATTCGATCGCCGATTGCCGAACAGGTAAGCCCCTGCGGCTGCGCGCCGCGCAGGATGCGCAGAACGTTGTACTGCGTCGGAGTGATGCCCCAGTGACGCGTCCTGCGCACAAATGCCCGCTGCAGGCAGTCTGAAGTCCTCAACACATTGAGCAGGGCCTCCTCCTCCACGCTGGCGAAGGGGCTCTGTTGTGCGATCTCCTGTTTCAAACCTGCCATCCACGCTCTCCTTGAACAGCGAACGCGCTAGAACGTGCGCCCGCGCCTGTGCGCGGGCCGCTTTGCTTTGCCGCTCCTATTGCTTCACGACATCCAGTTCGATATTCAGCTGCACATCGTCACCCACGACAGCGGAAGGCATCTTCGCTCCGATCCCGAAAGCGGTTCGGCTGATCGTCGTTGTCGCGGAAAATCCTGCATGCATCTTGCCGCCCATGCCCTGTGCGGGCCCCGTCGGTCCCTCAACCTGCAAGGTCACAGGCTTGGTGACGCCGTGCAGTGTCAGATTGCCCTGCACCGTCAATCCTTTGTCGGCCTTGGCCACGCTTGTGCTTACAAACGTCGCGGTAGGAAACTGCGTGGTGTCGAAGAGGTTTGCGCCCTTTAGATCGTTGTCGCGCGGCCCAACGCCCGTGTCCACGGAGGCTACATCAATCGTCATCTTGACGCTCGACTTTGTGATGTCGGCTTCATTCCAGGTGATCTGTCCGTCGGAGATACCGAATCGCCCATGCACCTTCGAGAGACTCATGTGCAGGATGGTGAAATCAACTTCACTGTGCGCCTTATCCGGAGCCCATGTGGAGGTCTGGGCAGACATCGGAATCGTGAGAAAGCCAAGTGCCCCAAGTGCCAATATCAATCGCTTCATTCGTGTGTCCTTTCCATTGAAGCCGAGCGACAAAGCGCCGGCAGTTGGTCATTGCCAATGTCGCGTCTTTCAGCGAGAGTCTCGCGCGCAAGACGGGCGCCGCAGAGAAGTCAGCGCCGGGAAGCCGCAGGTGTGTGTTTCTAATGGACGCGCCAGGACCATTAGTCGTTTCAACAAATATTTCCTCACCGATCTCGGAGCTGTCAACCTATAAGTGACCGTCTGATATCCTCCGGCTCATGTCCTTTGTCCACGACTTCAGGCGTCTTAGCCCTTCCCAGCGACACACGTTTGTCGCAGCCTTTCTGGGCTGGACCCTCGACAGTCTCGACTTCTTTCTGCTGATCTTCTGTGTGAAGGCCATCTCGGCCGACTTCCACGCCAAGCCTTCTGACGTCCTTAGCGCCGTGTTCCTAACCCAGGCCTTTCGGCCGGTCGGCGCGCTTCTCTTCGGCGTCCTGGCGGATCGCTATGGGCGACTCCCCGTTCTGATGTTCAACGTTCTCAGCTTTTCGGTGATCGAACTGGCATGCGCATTCGCGCCCTCGCTTAGCATGCTGCTTGTTCTTCGGGCTCTCTTTGGGGTGGCCATGGGCGGCGAATGGGGTGTAGGAGCGGCGCTCGCGTTTGAGACTCTCCCCACGGAAGGCCGCGGCACTTTCTCGGGGATTTTGCAGGAGGGCTACGCATTCGGATCCATCCTCGCGTCGGCAGCATTCGCGCTCTTCTTCCACGCCATCGGATGGCGCGGACTGTTTATCCTCGGTGCATCGCCCGCGCTGCTCGTCTTCTATGTGCAGGCGCGTGTGCATGAATCGCCGGTGTGGCTTGCGTCAGCGCAAAAGCGCCGTGCCAACCCAGAGAGCGAATCTTTCTCGCACAAAGTCGGGATGCTCAAGGCCTTCCTGCCGACGTTCCTATTCCTGGTGGTGCTGATGACGGCTTTCATGTCGTTCTCGCACGGAACGCAGGATGTGTACCCAACGTTTCTCGAGGTGCAGATGAAGCTTTCGCCGCAGCTCGTCGGCACCATCGGGGTCATCTACGGAATCGCGCAGATCGCAGGCGGATTCGTCTTCGGGACCCTCTCTGAGCGCTGGGGACGCAAGCGGGCCATTATTGCAGCCGCACTGCTCTCGCTGCTGGCCATCCCGGCTTGGGCGTACGGGCACTCCGCTGTCACCCTTGCCGTCGGAGCGGTTGTGATGCAGTTCATGGTGCAGGGCGCCTGGGGAGTGGTGCCTGCCTATCTCGCAGAACTTACTCCAGCACCGGTTCGCGCGACTGCGCCGGGGCTTGCTTATCAGCTTGGCGGGCTTGTGACTTCATGGAACGCGAAGGCGCAGGCTCTGGCGGCGGAGAAGTGGGGGAGCTACAACCATGTCCTCGCGATCACGGTCATCATTGTTGCGCTATCGCTGGCGCTACTGGCTTCGCTCGGGCATGAGGTCAAGGGCAAGGACATGGCGGCAGACTAAGGAGTGCGCGATCTCTCGGTTTCTTAGCGCGCATACCGCCCCACCAACTCACTCTTTGCCACCACGTGCCCCGTCATCGCCGCTTCCACATGATCACGAGGCGCACCCGCTGGCACGTCAATCTCTGCGTCTAGCGCATACAACGTGAACACGTAGCGGTGCGCAGCTCCCGCTGGAGGGCAGGGGCCGCCGTAGCCCACCTTACCGAAATCGCTTTTGCCCTGGCGGCCACCGTGGGCAAGCTGGCCCTGTTTCGGAACGCCTTCCGGGAGTCCGTTGATGTTCGCGGGCAAGTTGAAGAGCACCCAGTGGGTGAACGTTCCCCCCGGCGCATCCGGATCGATGAGGGTAAGCGCCAGGCTCTTTGCACCCTCAGGCGGATGGGTCCACGCGAGCGCCGGAGACTTGTCATCCCCATCGCATGTGAACTCCTTCGGGAGCATGCCGTCTTTGAGGCTGTCGCTCGACAGGTTCAGCGTCGCTCCAGTTGCAGCGGCAATGGCCTGTTCATGATGCCGGCAGCTTGCCAGAAACGGAACGGCGAAGAGCAGCGCGAGCAGAAGCAGAATGCGCCACAGCAATCCAGTCGAAATATGGAAATGTCTGAAGGGGAGAATCGGTTCGTAGATGTGCATGAGAGCCAACCCTCCTTTCGCAATTGCGGCGAATCGCCGAGCCCGGCACAAGTATAGCTCTGTTCGCGAGCGCCGGACGTGAGCTACTTCGGCCGGATCAGCTCAATGCGATCGCGCGTCCTGACCCATGTATTTCCGGCCATGCGCCCCACGGCATCGAGGCCCGCAGGATCGATGCGGAAGTTCTCGAACAAGTCTCGGCGCACGTGGAAACGGACCACCTCGCCTAGCACAATCACTCCGCTTGCAGGCTGGTTTCCGGTGTAGATCACCTGCAGCAGTCTGCACTCCATCTGCGCAGGCGATTCCGCCACGCGGGGCGGTTTCACCATGTCGCTTGCCAGCGGTGTAAGGCCGGAGAGCTTGAACTCGTCCACCTCAGGTGGAACTTCGGACGAGGCCGCATTTGCCTGTGCGGAAATCTGCTCGCTGACTACGTTGATAACGAACTCGCGGGTAGCCTCGACATTGCGCAGCGTGTCTTTTCTTTCACCGGAATGTGCTGAGCCGCCGGGTCGCAGAGCGGGGCAGAAGAGCACCGTCGGCGGAGCGGAGCCTACTCCGGCAAAGAAGCTGAACGGGGCGAGGTTGGCATTTCCCTCCGGGTCCACGGTCGACACCAGCGCGATTGGCCGGGGCACAATGATGCCGGTCATCAACTTGTAAATTTCGGGCTGCTGATGTTCGGCTGGATCGATCGAAAGCATACCGGCGGCACCGGAGTTGTTCATATTTGATAGCCTAAGGCACTGATGTACCGAAACCCGGACGCGAAAGGCCCAGATTCATTGGGTGCAAACCATTCCGAATGAGATGCGTCGAATGAAATTCGTCGTACCGTAACATGGGTTGATGCACAATCAAGGGTAGGGAAGGGACCGCTTTGCCTCGTATTCACTTTCAGCAGCAGCTCGCCGAACTGAAAGACCAGCTCCTTGCCATGGCCGCGCTGGCCCAGCAGGGGGTCGATGCTGCGGTCGATGCCTACATCCAGAGAGACCAGACGCTCTGTCTCTATGTGAAGCAGAACGAGACCGCCATCAATACGGCGCAGCGCGAGCTGGATGAAATGGCGTATGAACTGCTCGCAAAAGAACAGCCCATGGCCATCGATCTGCGCTTTATTCTGGCGGTCATCAAGATCAATGGCGATCTCGAGCGCATTGGCGACCAGTCGCTCGGTATCTCGCGGCGCACGCGAGACATCTTGAAGACCGAAAACATCGAGCTTCCTGTCGACTACTCCGCCATGGGAGAGGTTGCAGGGCGGATGATTCGAACGGCTATCCTTTCGCTGCTGGAAGGCGATGCCCGGATTGCGGACTCGGTTCGCGAGATGGACGACGAAATCGATCGCATGAACCGCACTGCGCAGGCCGACCTGCTGAAGCTCATCCAGGACAAGCCGCAATTCACTCAGCAGGCCATGAACGGGATGATGGTTTCGCGAAGCCTCGAACGCATCGCCGATCACGCGGCGAACATCGCTACGGATGTGATCTTCTGGATCCGGGGTGCCGACGTGCGCCACCAGCTGAGCTTATCGATGGATTAGCTCAGCCAATGCGCGTTTCCGCGCAGGCCAGGATACTGCATCGACGCCGAAACGTACACCCCGCTCATTTTCCGCCGGATTTCTGGTTTGCGATCCAGGAGTTGATGCGTTGGTCGAGGACGTCGAGCGGCATGGCGCCGGAGTCGATGACCTGGTCATGGAACGCGCGAATGTCGAACTTGTCGCCTAGCTCTTTCTTTGCCTGATCGCGGAGCTTGAGGATTTCGAGCTGGCCGATTTTGTAAGCGAGAGCCTGACCGGGCCATGCGATGTAGCGGTCGACTTCAGCTTGAACGCTGGTCTCGTCAATGGCGGAGTGGTCGTGAAAGAAGTCGACCATCTGCTGGCGTGTCCAATGCTTGGAGTGAACGCCAGTGTCGACAACGAGCCTGATGGCGCGCCAGATATCGCCCTGGAGGCGGCCATAGTCGGAATAGAGATCTTTGTAGAAGCCGACGTCTTTGCCGAGGCGTTCGGCGTAGAGGCCCCAGCCTTCCGCAAAAGCTGAGTATCCGCCGAATTTGCGGAAGTCGGGAATGCCCTGGAGTTCGCGCGAAATGGAGACCTGAAGGTGGTGGCCTGGAAGGCCTTCGTGATAGGCGATCTCTTCCACCTGGTACAGATCGCGATCCGTGGGGTTGTAAGTGTTGATGAAAAGCCGTCCGGGACGGCCGCCGTCAGGAGTTCCGCCCTGATAGTAGGCGGGAGCTGAGGTCTTCTCCAGGTAGTCGGGAACGGGCACGACTTCAAATGGAGATTTTGGCAGGTGGCCGAAAAGCTCAGGGAGCTTCGCCTGCATAGGACCGAGATAGCCACGGTAGGCATCGAGGAGTTGCTCGCGCGAGGTGGCTTTGAGTTTGGGATTCGTCTTCAGGCTGGCGAGAAAGGATTTCAAATCCTGAAAGCCGAGTTTTTGCGCGATGGCAAGCATTTCGGCTTCGTCTTTTTTGACTTCGTCGAGGCCGATCTGGTGAATCTGATCGGCGGTGAGATTCGTCGTGGTGCTCTGTTTGATGCGGAAGCGATAGTAGCGTGCGCCGTCGGGAAGCGAGGAGATGCCGGGCTCGGTGCGACCGGCGGGGATGTAAGCGGCTTCCAGGAATCGGGCGAAACGCTGATAGGCAGGAAGAACTTGCTTCGATATGGCCGCAAGCATCTCGGTCTTGATGCGGGTCTGCTCAGCGGCGGAGATGGAGTCGGGGAACTTCTTGAGTGGTAGCGCGAGAGGGGACTCTTCCGGCTTCTGACTGGCGAGCTGTTTTACCTGTTCAAAGGTCTTTTCGAGAAGGTATTTCGGGGGAACGCGCTTGTCGTCGATGCCGACGGACATGTTCGATGTGACCTGGTCGAACGCGTGAGGAATGGCATGGAGGCGAGCGATCCAGTCATCGTAGTCTTTCGCACTCGTGAAGCTGAGCTGGGCGACGAGCTGCGGGTATGTCGCATAGATGCCGCCCATCTGATTGACCGGCATCTCCCAAGCTTTGAATTCTGCGGCCTCCTGGTCTTCGGTGAGGTCGTGAAGAAGGAGTTCGCGACTGACCTGATCCTGATCGGAAAGGCCGGTGGGATCAATGGCTGCGAGCTTGAGAAGTATCTCCTGCTCAACGGAAAGCCACTCGTTGATGGCCTTTACGGAGTAGTCAGAGATCTGGTCGTTGTAGCGCTTGTCGCTGAGTGACGAGGCGAATTCAGGTTGCCGCTTGAGGGTTTGTTCCCAGTAGTCATGGAAGATTGCGTGCAGCGCGCTGGCTTGGTCACCGGGGGCGGAGGAGCCCGCGTTGGAGGCGGCAGCCTGGGCTGGCAGGTGAGAAGGGTTGAAGAGCAGGACGGCCAGGAGAAGCAGTGCGGATTTGAACAAACGGAAGCTTTGTTGGGGGTGAATCGAGGAATTGCTCATCGGGTCGAGTGTAGAGCACGAGGGAGGAGGCCGGTCCAGTGTTGCTGGATGGCTCAAGAAAAGGAAAGGTGCTTTTCGAGGAGCCGGTAGAGCGTCGAGCGGCTTATCCCGAGTTGCCGTGCGGTTTTCAGTTTGTTGCCGCGATTGAGATCGAGGACGCGCAGAAGATGGTGGTGGATGACGGCATCTAGGTTCAGGAGCTCGGGTGTAGGGACTGGAAGGGATGCTGGAACGCGTGAGGTTGAAAGAGGGAGATCTTCGGCGCGGATGATGCCGTTAAAGCACTCGATAACGGCGGACTCGAGGATGCTGGAGAGCTCGCGCAGATTGCCGGGCCAGTGGTATTCGAGGAGCCGTGTCCGGCCGCCCGAGGTCAGAAAGATGGGCTGCAAATTGTAACGAGCGGCGATACGGTCGAGGAACAGATGCGCAAGAGGGATGATGTCGTCGGCGCGATCGCGAAGGGGTGGAGAGGCGAGACGAACGGTTGTGAGACGAAGTGCGAGTTCGGTAAGAAACTGGTTGTTGCGGGCAAGATCGCGTAACGGCGACGCAGCGGAGGCGAGGACGACGAGTGGCCCAGTGTGACGGAAATCCAGGTCTTTGAGAATACGAAGGAGAATCGACTGCCCGGGAGCGGCAAGGAGGTCGACGCGGTCGAGATAGATGAAGCCGGCAAGAGTTTGCGGGTCGGTTTGGGATAGCAGCCACTCGCGGGCGTCGCAGCGTGTGAATCCCCACTGCCGGATCTCGGGGCGACGTGCGACATACCGGTGAAAAAGGAGACGCGCGAGTGTGTGCTTGCCGGAGCCGGATTCGCCTTCGAGGGAGGCGACGCGTAAGTGGGGGCCGACGATGTTGACCTGTTCGAGGAGCTTACGCATTGGGGGGCAGACGGCGATGAATTGCTGTTCGCCGGTATCGAAGAAGCCGTCTGCATCTGCAGGCTTTGGCGATTGTTTCTCGGCGATGATCATTGTGGACATGGGGTCGTCCCTTGCCTTGCAGCCTGGGTTCGAGGCAGGTCAGGCTGCAATGAGTTCATCGGCTGATCGAGGCTGAGTATGAATGGGCGATGGGGCTGTCTGTGACGGGATCGGGGCCGACTGGCTGCGTGTCCGGCGCCATCGTATACTTAAGGCATGTCGGTAGTTCGCAACATTGCGGCCATTGCCAAGGGCATGAGCATCACGTTTGGAGAGATGCTGCAGCCGACGCAGGTGGAGAACTATCCGGACGGCCCGGGCCCGATGCGCGGGGCGAAGTTCGAGGAGCGATTCCGCGGAGCCCACGTTCTGCAACGGGACGAAAACGGGCTGGAGAAGTGCGTTGCGTGCTTCTTGTGCGCGGCGGCATGCCCGGCAAACTGCATCTACATCGAAGCCGCGGAGAACACCGAAGAGGTCCGGATCTCATCTTCGGAGCGGTATGCCAAGGTGTACAACATCGATTACAACCGCTGCATTTTCTGCGGGTATTGTGTTGAGGCCTGTCCTACGGATGCGATTACGCATGGGCACGGCTTTGAGCTGGCAACGCTGAATGCGACAAACCTGGTGATGCGCAAGGAAGACATGCTGCTGCCGGTAAACGCGATCGCGCCGGCGAAGTAGATCGAACCACGGTTTTTCCCCGATTCGTGTTTTCATGAGTTTGGAAGGGTTCCGGTTTGAGCGCCACCTGATCTGCGGGGCTGCGTCCATCAAGTGTGATTTCGCTCACTGAACCGAGGGAATTTGGATGGATACTTTGTTAGTAGATCGATGAAAAGGGCGACGCAAATCCTTTCTGTTCTTCTGGTCCTGATTCTGGGTACTGGACCAGCATGGGCTGCATTGGGGTGTGCTAGCGATCCCGGGATGGGCTCAGCCTGCCCGATGGGTGCGAGTGCGATGGATGCGGACTGCCCGATGGCTCACAGCCTGGCTGGCCCGGACTGCTCTCGGGATTGCTGCGAACTGCAAACGCCGACCGCAGATGTTCTGAATGCACTTACTTCGAAGCCGAGCCCTGTGAAAGCTCTGCCGGCAGTTGCGGCGGTTCCAGTCGCTTTCGCGGTCGAAGGTGCAAGCCATCCTGTGGTGATGCTGGATCTCGCGGGGAGTTCTCCTCCGCGGTACATCCTGCTTCGGGTTTTTCGGATTTAAACCACTCCTGACGTTCCCATTGCTGAAGTGCGCCGGGCTGGTCGCCCGTGTGCCGGGATTCACGTTGTTTCAACGTCAAGGAGATTTCAAAATGAAACGTATGCTCGCAGTTCTTTCAGTATCAATTGTGCTGGCCATCGGTGCGTTCGCGCAGGGCTCGGCGATTTCAGCCAAGGCATGTTGCCCGGCCTGCTGCACCGACAAGTGCAGCGACTGCTGCAAGGGCGATTGCTGCAAGAGCGACTGCGCGGCGAATTGCTGCGATGATAGCTGCACGATGGATTGCTGCAAATAAGCTGACAGTCTGGTGAAGCCGTGGGGGCTCGGGTCGGAAGATCCGGGCCCTTCTGCTTTGATCAACACCCTACGGTTCGCACCCGGGCGGAGCTTTGATGGGGGAGCACGCTTTTGTCGACCGGACTGCCGCGGAAATGCGAAACTGCCTCTTTACCGTCGGATTCTCGCCGTTCGCTGTGGAGCTGAGACTCGATGCGTCCTAAGCCCCTTACAATCATCAAATAGACATGACACCACGCCAACATCCCCTGGTGGAGATCCTGAAAAAGCGCATCGCCATTATTGACGGCGCGATGGGCACGACGATTCGCACGTATGGCATGACAGAGGCCGACATTCGCGGTGAGCGGTTCAAGGACGCGAAGAAGGATTTGCTCAACAACGGAGACCTGTTTTCGCTTACGCAGCCGAAGATGATCGGTGACATACACCGGCGTTTTCTGGAGGCGGGGGCGGACATTCTGGAGACGAATACTTTTGGTGCCACAACGATCGCGCAGAGCGAGTTCTTTGTGGATGATCCACGCGAGCATGGGGGACGGAAAGATCCGGAGTTCTACCAGAAAGTGATTGAAGACCCTTTCCTGAAGAAGCTGGCTTGGGAGATCAACGAGACTTCTGCGCGGCAATGCCGTGAGTGGGCGGACAAGGTGGGGAAGGAGACGGGGCGGCAGCGGTTCGTAGCGGGAGCCATCGGACCGCTGACGGTCTCGCTATCGAATTCTCCAGACGCGAACGATCCAGGGTTCCGTTCCGTGACTTTCGACCAGGTGAAGACCGCCTATGCAGAGCAGGCGCGGGCGCTGATTGCGGGCGGGGTGGATTTTCTGCTGGTGGAGACGATTTTCGATTCGCTGAATGCGAAGGCAGCGCTGGTGGCGATCCGAGAAGTCTTCGACGAAGACAACATCGAGTTGCCGGTGATGATTTCGGCGGCTGTTGGGCGCGGGGGCGAGACGCTGATCTCGGCGCAGACGACGGAAGCTTTCTGGAATGCGGTGGAGCACGTGAAGCCACTGTCTGTCGGGCTGAATTGTTCGCTCGGGCCGGATCTGATGTATCCGTTCCTCGAGGAGCTTTCTGAGAAGGCGAATGTCGCGATCTCGTGCTATCCAAATGCAGGATTGCCAAATCCGTTGTCGCCGACGGGGTTCAACTTCGGTCCGGAAGACATGGCGAAGTATCTCAGCGATTTTGCCAAGGCAGGGCTGATCAACATCGCAGGAGGGTGTTGCGGCAATACTCCGGAGCACATTGCGGCGATTGCGAAGGCGCTGGAGGGATTGCCTCCCCGCAAATTGGGCGAAGCAAAGGCTGCCGAGGTGGCGGCATGAAGCCATTGCGTTTGTCAGGTTCGCAGCCGTTCCGGCAGCAGCCTGGCGTCTTCATCATGATCGGCGAGCGCACGAACGTGGCCGGTTCGCCGAAGTTTGCACGCTTGATCAAGGATGGAAAGTACGAAGAGGCGGTCAGCGTGGCGCGCCAGCAGGTGGAGAGCGGAGCCAACGTCCTCGACATCTGCATGGACGAGGGGATGATCGACGGCGTCGCGGCTATGACGCGGTTTCTGCAATTGCTGGCCAGCGAGCCCGAAGTGGCAAAGGTTCCGTTCATGGTGGATTCGTCGAATTGGGCGGTGCTGCAGGCAGGGCTGAAATGCATGCAGGGGAAGGGCATCGTGAACTCGATCTCGCTGAAGGAAGGCGAGAGGGCGTTCTGCGACCATGCCGCGACAGTGCTGAAGTATGGCGCGGCAGCCGTGGTGATGGCGTTCGATGAGAAGGGCCAGGCGGCGGATTTCGAAGACAAGATTCGTGTGTGCGAGAGGGCCTATCGCATTCTGGTGGATAAGGTCGGGTTTCCGGCAGAGGACATCATCTTCGATCCGAACATTCTGACGGTCGCGACGGGGATGGAGGAGCACAACAACTACGCCATTGACTTCATCCGCGCGACGAAATGGATCAAAGAGAATCTGCCAGACGCGAAGGTGAGTGGCGGGGTTTCGAATATTTCATTTAGCTTCCGCGGCAACAATCGCGTGCGCGAGGCGATGCATGCGGCATTTCTGTATCACGCCATCAGTGCCGGTCTCGACATGGGCATCGTGAATGCGGGGATGCTCGAGGTCTACGAGGAGATTGAGCCGAAGCTGAAGGAGCTGGTCGAGGATGTGCTGCTGAACCGGCGACCGGATGCGACAGAGCGTCTGGTGGAGTTTGGCGAGACGCTGAAGGGCGAAGGCGCGGTCGTTGCGGAGAAGAAAGAAGAGGAGTGGCGGCACGGGACGGTGGAGGATCGCCTTACCCATGCGCTCGTGAAGGGAATCGACAGCTACATCGAGACGGACACGGAGGAGGCGCGCGCAAAGCTCGGCCGGCCGCTGGCGGTGATCGAAGGGCCACTCATGGCGGGGATGAGCGTGGTCGGCGATCTCTTCGGCGCTGGGAAGATGTTTCTGCCGCAGGTGGTGAAGTCGGCGCGCGTGATGAAGAAGGCGGTTGCATATCTGACGCCCTTTATGGAGGCGGAGAAAGCCGCGCTTGCTGCTGCAGGTCACGAGGTGAAGGCGCAGGGAAAGATCGTGCTGGCGACAGTGAAGGGCGATGTGCACGATATCGGCAAGAACATCGTGGGAGTTGTGCTTGCGTGCAATAACTATGAAGTGATCGACATGGGAGTGATGGTTCCCGCCGAGAAGATTCTGGAGCGCGCGAAAGAAGTGAAGGCGGACATCATCGGTTTGAGCGGACTGATCACGCCGTCGCTGGATGAGATGGTTCACGTTGCGCGGGAGATGGAGAGGCAGCAGTTCAAGCTGCCGCTGCTGATCGGCGGAGCGACGACGAGCCGCGCTCATACGGCAGTGAAGATTGCTCCACACTACAGTGAGCCCGTGGTACACGTTATCGATGCGAGCCGAGCAGTACCGGTGACGACGAGCCTGCTGAGCGACGACAACAGGGCGGAGTTTGTTGAGAAGCATCGGGCAGAATATGAGGCGGTTCGGAAAGCTCATGCGGCGCCGCAAGTGAAGACGATCTCGCTGGAGCAGGCGCGGCTGCGGAGAACCCAGATTGATTGGCGGGCGGAGGATCTGCCGAAGCCGGAGTTCACCGGTGTTCGCGTGCTGAATGATTTCCCCCTGGCTACGCTGCGTGAGTTCATCGACTGGACGCCGTTCTTTCATACGTGGGAGTTGAAGGGCGTGTATCCGCGCATTCTGGATGACGAGAAGCAGGGAGAGCAGGCGCGGCAGTTGTTTCAGGAGGCAAATGGCCTGCTCGACAGAATTATTGCCGAGAAACTGCTGACGGCGCGGGCGGTGTACGGGCTGTTCCCTGCGCAGGCGATAGGCGACGACGTGGAGCTATTCGTAGATGGAACGCGGTCGCAGACGCTCGAGACGTTGCATTTCTTAAGGCAGCAGGCGAATCGAGAAGGAACCGAACCGTGCCGGTCGCTGGCGGATTTTGTTGCGCCGAGCGAGACAAAGCTTTGCGATCACGTCGGGGCATTCGCAGTGACGGCTGGAATCGGATTGAAGGAAGTGGCGGACAGTTTCCGTTCGAAGCATGACGACTACAACGCGATCATGGCGGAGGCCCTTGCAGATCGGCTAGCGGAGGCGTTTGCAGAGTTTCTGCACAAGCGTGTTCGGGATGAGTGGGGATACGGGCGCAGCGAGAATCTGAGTACGGACGAGCTCATCCATGAGAAATATCGCGGGATCCGGCCCGCGCCGGGGTATCCAGCATGTCCAGATCACACAGAGAAGGGAACCATCTGGCGGCTACTGGATGTGGAGGAGAAAACGGGCATCAAGCTGACGGAGTCGTTCGCGATGTGGCCGGGCTCGAGCGTGAGCGGATTGTATTTTGCCCATCCGGAGTCGCGTTACTTCACGCTCGGGAAGATCGATCGCGAGCAGGTGGCCGACTATGCGGAGCGTAAGAGGATGAGCGTGGCAGAGGTGGAGAGGTGGCTGGCTCCGAATCTGAATTACGATTCAGGGCGATGATCTCCGTTGGTCCGCGTTCCCATGCAAGATGCGCGATTCACAGGGCTTTTCCAACGGGCTAAGGGTGAATACGCTGTGGTGGAAGTCACATCCCATCGAACCACAAATGCTTGAACCTATCTGACGCTGGATTGTGTGATGTTGAACGGTAACGCACGTCTGCCGTTCATTGAGATAGGGAGAGTTCAGGTGCGGAAAAGGATCGTTATGTTTGGGGCTTTGGTTCTGACAGGTTTTTTGATTTGTGCGTGTGGTGGTGGCGGTACATCCACTGCTGGGGGCGGCGGTACAAATCCTGCTCCGACTCCGCAGAGTGCGGCGGCACCCACGATAACAACGGCTGATGCGCAGAATGGCGCGCTGGTGGTGACGCTGGCGGACGCGACCAGCGGAGCAAAAATTTACTACACTCTGGATGGGTCGACGCCGTCCACGACATCGCAACAGTACCAGGCGCCATTTCTGGTTTCATCGAATTTGACCGTGAACGCGATTGCAATTGCATCGGGATTCAACAACAGCTCGGTGACAACCAAGAGTTTCACGCTGAACATTGCGTCGGGTACGCTGGTGTGGAGCGATGAGTTTGCGAATTCGGGTAGCGCAAATATCCTGCCGGACACGAAGATCTGGACGTACGACATCGGCTACCGGTGCTGCGGAAACAACGAGCTGGAGACGTATTGCGCGGCAGGATCGGCGACGGCCCCATGCGATCCGAACAGTCCGAATGCGTATATCGACGCGGCGGGCATCCTGCATGTCGTGGGGCGGAATCCCTCGGGGACGACGTACACATCTGCGCGATTGAAGTCCCAGGGTGTATTCAGCTTCATGTATGGGCGCATCGAGGCGCGCATGAAGTTGCCGGAGAGCCAGGGGATGTGGCCCGCATTCTGGCTCCTGGGGAACAACATCACAACACTAAGCTGGCCCGCTTGCGGGGAACTGGATGTGATGGAGCATATCGACGGAAGTAATCCGCCGTTCTATGCGGGCGCGCAGCCTGCGGGGTATGACTGGATTGCCGGTTCCGTGCATGGTGGCAGCACGAGCGCGCATCTGGATGGATCGCAGAAGTACAATCCATCTGGATTTTCGGCGGCTGCGTGGCACACTTACGGAATGATCTGGACGAAGGGTCAGGTGCAGTTCTACGTAGATGATCCGCAGAATGTGTATGCGACGTTCACGCCGGCGAATTTTGGCAATCCGTGGCCGTTTGATGCAGGACCGCAGTTCATCATTCTGAACCTGGCGATCGGTGGAGACTGGCCGGGGAGCCCGGATGCGACAACGGTGTTCCCGGGCGATATGCAGGTGGATTACGTGAGGGTGTACACGAACTGATTCGTCTTTGAAGTCAGACCTGAGGTCTGCCGGATCGATTGCCGGCGGGCCTCATTTGTTATGCTTTCGGCGATATGAAATGTCGATTGATTTGTGTCGTTTGTCTGTTTCTGGCTTCCACCGCATTGACGTTCGGCCAAGATTCCAGTGAAGCCCTGATTCGCGTAGCATCGCCGGACGGTAGCATTGTTTTCTCGTTATCCAGGGGGACGAGGAACGAATCCGGCCCGCAGAAGAAGAACGATGTTCACTACTCAGTCGATTTTCGCGGAAAAAGGCTCATTGACGAGAGCTCGATAGGGCTGAAGTTGCAGGGCGTGCCCGCGATTGGTCCTGGGATGCACAAGGCCGGCGTACATACGGGGCAGCACGACGATACGTACACGATTCCGGTAGGCAAGACGAGTTCCGTGAGGGATCACTACAACTCGGCGATTGTGGATCTGGCGGACGATGCGGGCCACAAGATGTCGATCGATGTGAGGGCTTACGACGATGGGGTGGCGTTCCGGTACTTGTTGCCTGCGCAATCGGCCGCAAAGACCGTTAGCGTCGAGCGTGAGCTGACGGAGTTCAATTATCCGAAGGATGCGACGCTGTACCCGCTGATTGTGGATGGCTTTCAGTCTTCGTACGAGGACGAATACCAGCAACGACAGGTCGGCGGAATTCATCGAGACTGGCTGCTTGCGCTCCCACTGCTGGCAGAAGTACCGGGAGCAGGTTGGGTGGCCGTAACGGAAGCGGACATCGAGAACTATGCGGGAATGTACCTCCGTAAGGGCGAGGCGCGGAACGGGCTGAGGGCGGAGCTTTCGCCGCGGCTGGACCAAAAGGGAATTGCGGTACAGGTGGACGGGGAAGTCACGACGCCATGGCGGGTTCTGATGATCGGCGATGAGCCGGGGCGGCTGGTGGAGTCGAACATCGTGCTGAACCTGAATCCGCCGTCGAAGATTGCGGACACGTCGTGGATCAAGGCGGGGAAGTCGGCGTGGGACTGGTGGTCAGGGGAAGCTGCGCCGAGCGTCAGCTTTAAGACTGGGATGAACACGGCGACGATGAAGCACTATATCGACTTCGCTTCGGCGTCAGGATTCCCGTACATGCTGATCGATGCGGGGTGGGCGCTGGCGAACCGCAAAAGTGCAACGGACTATGCCGCGGTTGCGGACATCACCAAGATCGATCCTCAGATCGATATGCCTGAGCTTCTGAAGTATGCGAAGGAGAAGAACGTTCGCATCTGGTTGTGGTCACACTGGTCTTCTGTCGACAAGTACATGGAGCAGGCGTTTCCGCTGTTCGAGCAATGGGGCATTGCAGGCGTGAAGATCGATTTCATGGATCGCGACGATCAGCAGATGACGGCGTGGTATCGGCATGTAGCGGAGCTTGCAGCGCAGCATCACCTGATGATCGATTTTCATGGCGCGTTCAAGCCGGATGGATTGCGGCGGACATGGCCGAACGTGGTTACGCGTGAAGGCGTGATGGGGAAGGAGTATCTGAAGTGGAGCGGGCGAACGACCCCTGTTCACAACACCACGCTGCCGTTTACACGGATGCTGGCTGGACCGCTGGACTACACGCCGGGCGCATTCGGCAATGTGACCCGAGCTGAGTTCGAGGCACGCGATAAGGAGCCGATGGCGCCAAACACGCGGGCGCATGAGCTGGCGCTCTACGTGGTGCTGGAGAGTCCTCTGATGATGGTGTCGGATTTTCCGGAGCACTATGCGGGGCAACACGATTTCGAGTTCATCAAGCAGGTGCCTGTCACCTGGGAAGAGGTGCGGGTAGTAACCGGACGGCCGATGGAGAACATCACCGTGGCACGGCGCAGCGGAAAAGACTGGTATGTCGGGTCGATTACGAACTGGGATGCAAGGACGGTGAAGGTGCCGCTGAGCTTTCTTGGTGAAGGGAAGTACACGGCGGAAATTTACGCTGATGCCGCAGATGCGGGGACTGTCGCGACGCACACTGAGTTCACGAAGCAATCAGTGGATCGGAACACAGTTCTGGACGTGAAAATGGCTCCCGGTGGCGGGCATGCAATTTGGATACACCCGGAGTGAGTCGCGGATTGCGAGCTTCACTCCGGGCGGTACATTGGATGATCTGCAGCTATTTAGCCGCGGCGGGAAGCGATGTAAGAGAGGAATGCACCGGTTAGCAATCCGGCTGCGAAGATTACGCCGGCGGCTTCTACGGGTTTGCGGCGCATCATCCGTTTGCCATCGTCGATCATATCTTCGGTTGAATGCCGGCTGCGTTCAACAGCCTTCACGGCCGACTTGAATCCGTCTTCAACGGCCTGGGTAACGGTGTTCTTGAGCCGGGAAACCTCACGGATGACTTCGTCTACTGAGGGGGCCTTGTCCAAAAGATCTGAAGGCATAATGTTTACTCCTTAAAGTGGCTAAGATTGTAAGCCTGAATGGATTTATATAGGGAGTCCAATATCAGCGACGCCTTCTGGTTGAGATGTGATCTGGGGTGAAGCTGTTGCACCTTTCGGCGAATAGACAGCCGCAAAGGTCCCTTTCCGGCCAGAAGTTCATCCATTCAAACCAACTTGGACTCAGTTCGCTGCAATGTAACTTGCGCGGTTGGGTCGGCTGTGATAAAAACTAGTCATTCATGTTTGCCCCCAAAGGGCAAGCCTGGATTTCATGCAGAGTGGCTGAGGGACGGGCCCTGTGACGCCACGACAACCTGCCTGGGCAAGCCAGGAGTATGGTGTCAACTCTCGCTCGCCAAATAGAGGCGGGGAACATGAGATTCGGGGTCGTCAAGCAATCATCGCTGGACGGCTTCTTAAGGTTTAACGAATCACATCAGGTTCGCTCAGTACGTTGAGCCGGTCACGTGCCCGCAGTTCCGTAGTCACTCGCGAAGCGAGGGACCTTGACGACTGCGTATTGGTTGCGATGTCGGGAATGCGGCAAGACCTATGGTCATCAGCCGCTTTCGATCTGCGATGAGTGCTTTTCCCCGCTCGAGGTGGCTTACGACCTCGAGTACGCGAAGACCCGCTTTACCCGCGAGACGATTTCCCAGGGACCGCTGAATATGTGGCGCTACAAGGCGCTGCTGCCGGTGAAGGACAGCTATGTTCCGCAGACTCCTTCAGGTCTGACTCCGCTGGTGAAGGCGCCGCGGCTTGGTGCTCAGTTTGGCGCGCAGAACCTGTACATCAAGAACGATGCGGTTTGCATGCCTACGCTGAGCTTCAAGGATCGCGTGGTGGCCGTAGCGCTGGCCAATGCGCAGGACTTCGGGTTCGATACTGTTGGGTGCTCGTCGACGGGAAACCTGGCGAACGCAGTGGCGGCACATGCGGCCAGGCTTGGGCTGAAGACATACATACTGGTTCCTTCGGATCTGGAGCCGGCGAAGATCCTGAATACGCAGGTCTACGGCGCGACACTGGTGCGGGTTGACGGGAACTACGATCACGTGAATCGGTTGTCGTCGCAGATTGCGGAACGATACAACTGGGGGTTTGTAAATGTGAATCTTCGCCCCTACTACGCGGAGGGATCGAAGACTGTGGGGTTCGAGATTGCGGAGCAACTTGGATGGCGCTTGCCGGACAACGTGGTTGTTCCCATGGCAGGCGGCTCGCTGATTACTAAGATTCGCAAGGCGTTCAATGAACTGATTGAACTCGGTCTAGTTGAAGAGAAGCCGGTGAAGTTCTTTGGTGCGCAGGCGACTGGATGCTCGCCGATTGCGAAGGCGGTGAAGAACGATACGGATGTGATCGAGCCGCAGCGGCCGAGCACGATTGCGCGGTCGCTGGCGATCGGGAATCCGGCGGACGGGATTTATGCGTCGCGGGTGATTCGCGGAACGGGCGGCTGGGCTGAGGATGTTTCGGATGTGGAGATTGTTTCGGCGATCCAGGAACTGGCGGAGACCGAAGGCATCTTCACGGAGACTGCAGGCGGCGTGACGACCGCGGTAACGGCAAGGCTTTATGCGCACGGGCGCATCAAGGCGGATGAACTGACGGTTACGTGCATCACGGGCAACGGACTGAAGACGACCGACTGCCTTGATGGCGCTTACGACCAGAGGCAGGCGATTCGTCCGCGGCTTGCGGATTTCGAAACGTTTGTGGAAGAACACAATGCAGCGAGCCAGGGACTGAGCCTGGCGGGGGAAAGTTATGGCGGTTAAAGTTCTGTTACCGAATGCATTTCAGAAGCACACTAACAACGTGAAGGAGATCTCGAGCACTGCGTCGAATCTGCCGGAACTGGTTACTGATATCGAGGGCCGATTTCCGGCGCTGCGGCAGCATCTCCGCGGCGAAGATGGGCAGATCCGGCGGTTTATCAACTTCTACGTCAACGAGGAAGACATCCGGTTCCTGGGAAATGAGAAGTACGCATTCCAGGAAGGCGATGAGGTGCTGGTGATCCCGTCGATTGCGGGTGGGTGCAGCTAGGTTCTGGTAGTAGCAATGGCGATGCGCGGCCTTAGGGTCGCGCATTTTTTTGTGCCTGCCACCCACTCATCGCACGATGAAGCTGTCCGATGAATGGGGCACAGAGCACGGTGTTGGGGAATTGATCTTGAGACATAGGGGCCTGTCGCCCACATCGCACGATGAAACCGTGCGGGTGAATGGGGCACAGACCACTCGGAGACGATCAAGCGGGGATCGGAATATAAATCATTGACATTGTCGGAAAATCCACTACCATTCAGTTGTGGATTCGCTCGGTACAACGTTTGCGGCTTTGTCGGATCCAACCCGGCGGGCGATGGTGGAACGGCTGTCGCGAGGCCCTGCATCGGTGCATGTGTTGACGGAGCCGTTCGCACTGTCGCAGCAGATGATCTCAAAACACATTGCCTACCTGGTGCGGGCGCGGATTGTGGCCAAGACGAAGCGCGGACGAGAAAGTATCTGCACTCTCAGGCCGGAGACGATCAAGAAAGTAAACGACTGGGCGATGAGCTATCGCCAGTTCTGGGAAGAGAGTTTCGACAAGCTGGATGAGGTGGTGCAGCGAATGAAAAAGGAGGAGGTCAGGAGATGACAAAAAACACGGTGAACGAGACGGAGCGGATGGTGATCACCAGAGTTTTCGATGCCCCGCGCGAACTGGTCTGGAAGGCATGGACCGATCCGAAGTATGTGATGCAGTGGTGGGGGCCGAAGGGCTTCATCGTGGCCGATTGCAAGATGGATTTTCGCGTTGGGGGGCGACTTCTCTGCTGCACGAGAACGCCGGATGGGCAGGAGTTCTGGAACGCGGTTGAATACCACGAGATTGTTCCGTACGAGAAGATCGTTTCCTTAATGTACTTTTCGGACTCGAAGGGGAACAAGATTGATCCTGCGCAGCTAGGCATAGAGCATGAGGCCGTAGAGGGTGCGTACGACGTGACCATCTTTGAGGATCTGGGAAACGGCCAGACGAAACTCACCTTCATTGGAAATGAACCCATGGAGAGCGCGAAGAACAGCGGCCAACTCGAGGGCTGGAACGAGATATTCGAGAAGCTCGCTTCCGTTGTCGAGGAACTGGTGCAGGCGAAATAAGAAGCTGAAGTTTTATGGTCGTCATGCGCGAGCTTGCGCATGGCGAAGTAAAGGTGGCTATCGCCGAGCCTCCGTCGGCGGGCGGCGGAGGCTCAATCCTGTCCGGCTTCTCGTCTGGCAGGGTGAGCTGCATCATCGGGGGGCCGAACTCCCCCTGCGTTCTGCACGCAAGTGCACCCATGAGGCGTGCACGGGCAAATGTTGTGCTCCTGAGTGAGCGACCGACAGCAATGACCCTGGCGACGTTTTGGTCCGAGGTTCAGAGTCGGCCGCTACTACCAAACTGACGTCACGCTTCCATTCGGCTTTGGGTTTGAATGTCGGCACTGATTCCCGAGGGGTCGGCGACTGCTGCTTTGAGGAGAATTCGTTGAGCGGCTGAGGGAGAACAACTGCGGGTTCCTCCACTCCGCTGCGCTCCGGTCGGAATAACTTCTGCAGTGAATGGAACGAGTTGTAGCGAATGAACTGGATGGGCCAAGATTTTTTGCTTAAATATGACATGTTTTGTCATGTATCGATTTGTATGCTTCTTTCTGTGCTCAGATTTGGGCGGAGGGAATTGATATGACGACTGCAGTGGCTGAAACGGGCGTTGTGACGGCGAGCGATGTGTTGAAGAACTGGCAGGGGCACCGGCGGCTTACCCGCAAAACGATTGAGGCTTTCCCGGAAGACAAGCTGTTCAGTTTTTCGGTAGGCGGGATGCGGCCGTTTTCGGAGCTGGCGTGGGAATTCATACGGACGGCTGTGCCGATTGCAGAGGGTGTGGCGACGGGGAAGTGGCGGGAATTTGATATGTCGAAGGCGTCGGTGACGACGAAGGCCGAGCTGCTGCGGGTGTGGGATGAGCAGACAGCCAAATTGGACGCGGTGTTTGCGGAGATTCCGGCGCACCGGTTCACCGAGGTGGACAAGGCTTTTGGGCAGTGGGAAGGACGCGGAATCGATACGATTCAGTACGCGATTGACAATGAGATTCACCACCGCGGACAGGGATACGTGTACCTGAGGGCGCTGGGAATTGAGCCGCCGCCGTTCTGGGAGCGGTGAGACTTGTTGAGAGAGGAGGGGTGAGGGAGGGAAGACTTCCTCACCCTTTTCTTCTTGGCGTGGTTGAAGCGGGCAGGTGGGGATGTGGCCACCTTCGTTGCGAGTTCGTGAGAAGCGATCAGGGTTTCAGGAGAAACGCGACGGGGCTGGTGGTGGGGAAGGCGTAGGCGCCGGTGATTTCTCCGCGGCTGTTGATGCTGCCGGGGATGTAGAGATCTGCGCCGGGGATGGTGATGGGCTGGTATTTGCCGTCGGAGTAGACGAAGAGTTCGCTAGCGACATCGAGTGTAGCCGCCATGAGGATTTTGCCGGAGTCGCTGATGCCCCCAGCGATTGCGGAGAAGCTGCCAGGAGGGTCGAGTGTGGTGTAGACGCCGTTGCTGAGGAGGAAGGCGTGGGAGGTGTTCTGGTCGTACCAGCCGCCGACGATGTCGCCGCGATCGTTGATTCCATCTGGGAAGGTATAGATGGAGCCTGGGACGCTGAACGAGGTGAAGGCGCCTTTGTGCCAGAGGAAGCCGATGAAGGGGCTGTTGGGGTCGTCCTTTATCTGGTAGTAGCCGACGACGTCGCCTGCATCGTTGATGGCGGTGGGAGTGGTGGCGAATGCGCCGGGGTAGTCGAGCAGGGCGTACTGGCCGCGATAGAAAAGGAATCCGTGGATGACGGTGACGGCTTCATTGGCGAAGGTGCCAACGATGATTCCCTGGTCATTGATGCCGGTCGTGGCGATGCCGAAGGTGTTCGGTATGTCGATGTTGGTGATTTTGCCGCCGCTCAGGAGAAAGCCGTGGGTGTTGAACTGGTCGTCGTACCAATAGCCGACGGTTTCGCCCTTGTTGTTGACGCCGAAGGCATAGGAGACCGTGGCACCTGGGATGTTGATGGTGGTGACGCTGTGGGAGTGAGCGGATGCCTTGGCAGGTGCGCCCTGGTGGGTGAAAGCCGTGGCGGAAAGGTAAGGATGTTTGCCCTTGCCAGGGGCCGCTGCGAAGAGCGAGACCGAAAGGATCGGTGCCAAGGCAAGCAGAGAGATGGTTCTGGATCTGGGGAAGCAGGGAAGCTTTTTCATGCGAGGATTGTACCCCGCGGGTTCTGAAGCTGGCGTTAATAGTTCTCGGACAATGAGGCGCGGAGTCGGCGCGATTTATGGCGCGTCAGTCGGCGGGTTGGGCGATGGAGTTCAATTCGACGTCGATGCGGTGCTGGAACATGGCTTTGATTTCGAGGAAGGTCTCGTCGTCGGGGTTGAAGTCGGTGCTGTGTTCGACCTGGCGAAGGGTGGCTTGAAGGACGGCGAGACGGTGCCGCGTTTTCAGCACGTCAATGGAATTCTGGGTATTGATGCTGCTCATGGTTGGGGAACCTTTGTATCTATGGAACCATGATTTGACGGGATTGTTGCGGGGATGTTGGTGACGAGTGTCACTCGAGTAATAACGAATATGGATTGGTCCGGACGGAGATTGGGAGAGCGAGCAGTGAGCTGAATCACAAGCTGAATAAGTACCGATGATGAAAAAGGGTTGAATTCATTGGTATTTTGAATCTTGAGTCACTCGCTTATTTGCATTTCCTTTGCATCCGGTTCATCTTGCTCTTACAATCCCTGCCGGATACTACTCCCGTGATTGCGCAAGCTGGGCAGAAGGCTCCGTACGCACTCCTACCTCCGACCAGTACTCCGGTCGTTGAAGAATCAGTCCCGGTTCGAAATTCAGCTTCGGCGCCGACTCGGCCGCGGATTCATGCGGAGGTTGGGCGATACCGCCTGCGGCTGGCACAGGGCGCGGAGGATCGAGAGGCAGCCTGCCGGTTGCGTTTTCGTGTTTTCAATATCGAGCTTGGCGAGGGGTTGGAGAGCTCGTATGTGACGGGAATCGATACGGATCACTTTGATGTGTTCTGCGAGCATCTGCTTGTAGAGGACAAGACCTGCGGGCGCGTGGTGGGGACGTATCGGATGCAATCGGGGATGACGGCGGCGATGAATCTGGGTTACTACTCCGCGCAGGAGTTTGAGTTCGGGCCATATGAGCCGCTGCGGAGGGACATCCTGGAGTTGGGGCGCGCGTCGATTGATCGCGAGCATCGGACGCCGGAGGTGCTGACGCTGTTGTGGCGCGGGATCGCGCAGTACGCGAACGAGATGGGGCTTCGCTACCTGGTTGGGTGTTCGTCATTGAACTCGAAGGAGCCGGCGGAGGGCTGGCAGATGTATCGCGAGCTCGAGCGTTATCGGGTGTCGCCTGAGTTTGAGACAGTTCCGACGGCGGAGTATGTTTGTCCCAGAGAACAGGCCGTGAATGCACAGCAAGTCGCGGCTGAAGGGGATGGGGCGGTGGAGAAGAAGGTGCCGAAGCTGTTGAAAACATATCTGACGATTGGGGCGCGGATATGCGCGCCACCGGCGTGGGATCGCGAGTTTGGCACGATTGATTTTCTGACGCTGCTCGATTTGAAGATGCTGTCATCAGCGGCACGCAATCGGTTTCTGGCGCCGCTCACGCAATGAGCTTGAGGTTTCTCCGGCGCGCTGTGGCGCTGGGGTTGGTGCTGAGTGCGGCGGTTGTCCGGTACTGGATGCTTCGGCTGCGGGGGCCGCTTTCGCTGCAGCGGCGGGCGCGCTGGCTTCAGGGGACTTGTGTTCGCGTGCTGCGGAGCATGGGAATTCGAGTTGATGTCGAGGGCGAGATTCCGACCTATGGGCTGGTGGTTGCGAATCATTTGAGCTATCTGGATATTGTGATTCTGAGCGCGGCGATGCCGTGCTTTTTTGTTGCGAAGTCGGAGGTTGGCGAGTGGTTTTATTTCGGCGAAGCTGCGAGGGCGGGAGGGACGCTGTTTATTGACCGGTCGCGAAGGGCGAGCGCGGAGAAGGTGGCGGCGGAGATCAGCGAGCGATTGAGGTTACGAGTGCCGGTGTTGTTTTTTCCGGAGGGGACGAGCACGGATGGGACGATGCTGAAGTTTCACTCGAGTTTGTTTGAGCCGGCAATTCGGGAGGGGGCGCCGGTGACGGGAGTGGCGATCGAGTATGTGCTCGAGGACGGAAGGCCGGAGAAGGAATTGTGCTGGTTTGGCGATGAGGCGCTTGCTCCGCATCTGGTGAGGACGCTGAAGGCGACGGGCTTTCATGCGAAGCTGCGGTTTGGGCAGGCGCGGCTATACGAAAGCCGGCGGACGGCGGCGGATGAGACGTTTGCGGAGATTGCTGGGATGCGGGCGGGCGTGAGGAGCGGGGAATTGCAGCACGCGTGATGAAGCGATCGTGCCAACCCTGCGTTTTCTCGCAAGGAACCGATTCGAGCGACACAGGGGACTAGGTCCCGGAAAAATAACTGCAGATCCTTCGACTCACCACCCCCACACTCCACCCCAACGACAAACACCTGTCGTTGGGGACCCCGTTGAAGAAAACGTTCAGGGGTCCCTTTCGCTCAGATGACAGCGCTCTGCCAGGGGTGCCACGGCCGTTCACTGCGAGGATATGTGCAGTTTCGGACTTCGAGAACTGGGAATGTCACAACGCGGGATTTCTGAGTATGAGGCGGTTAGTTGGGGAGGGGTGGAGGGGCGGTGGAGCCGCGGACCACGAGGTTGGTGGAGACCAGGAATTCGCGCTGCAGGCCAGCTTTGCCCGGGTTTTCAGCATGCAGGCGGAGGGCTTCAAATGCGGCGCGTGCGAGGTCAGCGCGGGAGAGGCGAATAGTAGTGAGCGGGGGCAGGGTGAATTCTGCGAAGTCGATGTCGTCGAGTCCGATGACTGAGAGGTCTTGTGGAACGCGGAGGCCCTGGAGGTACGCTGCGCGAAGGACACCGATGGCGGTCATGTCGTTGGAGCAGATGACGGCGGTTGGCTGTCCGGTGAGTGCCCGGAGTTTGCCGAAGCCGATGACGCCGCCCTTCAACGTGTGATCGCACTCGATAATCCACTTTCTATCGATGGGGAGTCTCTCCGCGCGCATCGAGTTCTCGAAGTCGGTCTGGCGAGTGATGGCCGAGTGCAGTTTGTGCGGACCGGCGAGGAAGCCGATTTTGCTGTGCCCTATGGTGACGAGATGGTGAACCGCTGCGCGGATACCGGTGCTGTAGTCGAGGAGGATGGTGCTGGATGCGGGCTCGGAGAGTTTGAATTCTGCGAGGACGACAGGGATGTCGTGGAAGGAAAGCTGATCGAGAACGGGTTCTTCTTCACCGAAGGTGAGCACGGCGACGCCGTCGACTTTGCGCTCGAGCATGCGGCGGACACAGTTGGTGAGGACGGCGGGATCACTGTTGGAGGAGCTGACAAGGATCTCGTAGCCATTGGCAACGGCGATCTCTTCGAAGCTCTGGATCAGTTCGGGGAAGAAGGGATTGGTAATGTTTTCGACGATTATGCCGAAGAGGCGGCTGCGGCCTGAGACCAGGGTTCGGGCGTGAGTGTTGGGGAAGTAGTTAAGTTGCTCGATGGCCTGCCACACGCGTTTCGCAAGTTTCTCGCTGACAACGGGCGAGCCGTTGATAGTGCGGGAGACAGTTGCGATGGAGACTTTGGCCAAAGCGGCCACAGCCCGGATGTCGGGAGTTTTGTCGGCGCCTTTGCGACTTGCTTTTCGAGCCACTAGGGAATCCTAAGTACGTCTAAAGATAAATGAAAGGGGAACTTTCATCATAGAACAGGAAATAAGGGGACGAGGGGACATAGAGACTGAGGTACCGAGCGAAGAGGGCAGGAACTGCTCTTGGGCGCAGCTAACTTCAGGACTTATCGGAAATGAGCAAGCGAAGATCGCGAAGATTATGACCAGTTGGGCCGGTAACTATCGTGTCGCCGAGAGCGGTGAAGAGCGGACAGGCGTCGAAGGTGCGCAGATTCTCTTCGGGGTCAAAGCCGAAGGCATGGGCGCGGGCGACGGTGGTGGGATCGGCGATGGCGCCTGCACTTTGTGTATTGCCGTCGATGCCGTCTGAACCGGCACTGAGCACGGTGAGCATTTCGCCGGGATGATGTGCGAGCTCGAGCGCGCATGCGAGGGCGAACTGCTGGTTGCGACCGCCGGCGCCGGGAGTTTTGTTGAGGGTCACGGTAACTTCACCACCGGAGATGAGGCAGAAGCGGCGGTGGAGGGTTCGCAGTTCGTGGAAGCGATCGAGGAGATAGCGCGCGGCATCGGCGTAGTCCCAGTCGTCGCATGAGTTGTCGACAGAGACGAAGTAGCCAGCTTGTTGTGCGATCGATCGGGCGCTTTCGACGAGGTCGAGATCTGAGAGAAGGACCTCAAAGATGGAATCGCGAAAGGCCTCGTCCTCGCCGGTGAGGCTGGCTGCTGAGGTGAAGCGTCGCGGGTTTGGTTCGGTGCGCGAGAAGCGAGGAAGGAATGGCGGCTTCCACTTTTTGTTGCCGGGAGATTCAGGCAGGTCGGTCTGCTGGAAGAATGCGTTGACGGATTGAGGGAATTTGTCGGCGAGTTTGTATTTCTCGATGATCTCCTGGGCTTCAGCGACGGTGGAGTGATCGGGTGTTGAGGGGCCGGAGGAGAGGGCATCGAGGGTCCGCAGAGGCACGTCGGGGACGAGCAGAGAGATCTTGAGCGAGTCGGGCGCGGCGATAGCGAGGCGGCCGCCCTTGACGGCGCTGAAGTGCTTGCGGAGGGTGTTGATTTCGTTGATGGGGGCGCCGCACCCGAGGAGTGCTTCGTGAAAGGCGATCGTATCGTCAAGGGTGATCCTGGGGTCGAGAGGCAGATCGAACATTGCAGAGCCGCCGCCGGAGATCAGGTAGAAGACGAGTGTGTCGCGTTTGGCTTTCTTGAGGAGAGCAATGGCAGCGCGGGCTGCATCGAACGATTCCGGGTTGGGGAGCGGGTGGCCGCCTTCGAAGTAGCGAACGCGCCAATTGCGTTTTTTGGGCAGGTACTTGGAACAGCAGATGCCGCGTAGGCCCTGCCGGCGCTTCATGCGATCGAGAAGGATTTCGAGCATGGGTCCGGCTGCTTTTCCGATGGCGATGACGAAGATCCGCTTGTACTGCGAGAGGTTGATGGCGTCGGGTCCGCTTCCGTCGGGGATGAGGCGCTGGAGGGTGTCGCCCTCAAAGCGGAGACGACGGTCGAAGGCGGACTCGATGCTGCTGGCCTGTAGAGCCTCGGTGAAGAAGCTGGTAGCGCGTGCATGGAGGAAGTCGAGCGCGGTGTCACTGGCGGGCGTCATTGGACCTGCTCCTTCAACCACGTGGAGAGAGACTGCTGCATGGATTCAACGTGGCCGGTGAAGAAGTGATCAGCGCCGGATATGAAGACGAGCTGTCTCGGATCCGCGGCTGTGTTTACGATTTGCTCGAGTTCGGACTTAGGAGCGAACTGGTCGCGGTCGCCGCTGAGGAAGAGCTTGGGTGTTTTGCAGCCGAAGAGGAAGGAATATCGATAGTGTCGGCCAACGCCCTTGGTGGGAAGGCCGAGCGCGCCCAGAGCGCGGACATTGGCGCGATGTGACAGAGTGTTGCCGCAACATGCGGCGAGGGACATGGCTGCCCCGAAGCTGAACCCCACCACGATGATGGGGAGATTGAATTCTGCATGAAGCCAATCGAGTGCAGCGGAGACGTCGGCGGATTCGGCGAGGCCATCGTGGCGTCCTTCGCTGAGGCCGGCGCCGCGGAAGTTAAAGCGAAGGACGGGAAGGCGGAATCCGAAGTCGACACCGTTGAGGACTTTCATGGCGTGATAGACGACTTTGTTGTGGAGAGTGCCGCCGCCGAGTGGGTGCGGATGACAGACGAGAGCGGCGTAGCGGGAGTTCGGAGCGCCTTCGTTGAGGAGGGCTTCCAGACGGCCGGCGGGGCCGCGGAGGTCCACGTTTTTGAGCGTGGTGGGGTAGGTCGCAGCGGATGGTTCAGAGGGAGCTACGGGGGACTTCATTCAAAGATTAATTTTACGCGGTTTTGAGGGGCGTTTTTCCTGGTTGGATGGGTTGATATCGGAGATTGAGCCGGTGAGGAATCAACTGCGGGTCCCTCGGCTCCCGTTGGTCGCTCGGGATGACAGTCTGTCTGGTGGTGCGAGCGGCTGCGATATTCTGGCGGTACGATGCACGAGTTTGAGGCGATTGATCCGATACGGTTTACGCAACAGCTTTGCGAGATTGAGTCGACGACCTACTTCGAGGGGCAGGTGGGGGATTTTCTCGCGGCGTTTTTGAGCGGGCGGGGCTGGGAGGTGGAGCAGACTCCGGTGCCGCAGCCGGATGAGAGTGCGGGGAAGGGGCCGCGCTGGAACGTGTTTGCCGGTCCGGCAGGGCAGTCGCCGGACCTGGTGTTTTCGACGCATATGGATACCGTGCCGCCCTACATTCCGTTTCGAGAGGACGCGGAGTTTATTTATGGGCGCGGCGTCTGCGATGCGAAGGGGATCATTGCCACGCAAGTTGCGGCTGCGGAGGCGCTGCGGACGGAGGGTTTCCGAGTTGGGTTGTTGTTTGTATCGGGCGAGGAACGAGACTCGGCCGGGGCGAAGGTTGCGAATGAGGCGCCGAAAGGAAGCAGGTTTCTGATCAACGGCGAGCCGACGGACAATCGGCTGGCTCTGGCATCAAAGGGCGCGCTGAGGGCTGTGCTGAGAGCGTCGGGGAAGATGGCGCATTCGGCGTATCCGGAACTGGGCGACAGCGCGGTACACAAGCTGGTTGAGGTGCTGGGTCGTTTGCTGAAGCTGGAGTTGCCGGTGACGGAGGATGTTGGTCCGAGCACGCTGAATATCGGGCAGGTGCATGGAGGGCATGCGCCGAACGTGATTGCGGATAAGGCCGAAGCGCAGGTGCTGGTGCGGCTTGTGGGTGACTCTGAGCCGGTGCGAAAGGCGCTGGTGGAAGCGGCCGGGGATCTTGCGGAGGTGGATTTCACGCTTGAGATTCCGTTTGTGCGGCTCAAGGCGGTGGAGGGATTGCCGACAATGGTGGCGAAGTTCACGACGGATATCCCGCAGCTTTCGAACTGGGGCGAGCCGCTGCTGCTGGGTCCGGGGTCGATTCATGTGGCGCACACTCCACATGAACGAGTGGCGAAGAAGGAATTGCTCGAAGCGGTTGAGCTTTATGTTCGCGTTGCAAAGCAGTTGCTGGCCTGACGGCCGGCATCCAACGATTTTTAAATTCCCCCGAGGAGACGATGATGAGCACTTCTATTTACGACATTCCTGTGAACAAGATTACGGGCGACAATACATCACTGGCGGAATTCAAAGGCAAGGTTGTGCTGGTGGTAAATGTCGCGTCGAAGTGCGGGCTGACTCCGCAGTATGAGGGCCTGGAGAATTTGTACGAGCAGTTCAAGGGGCAAGGGCTGGTGGTGGCAGGGTTTCCGGCGAACAATTTCAAGAGCCAGGAGCCGGGAACGAACGAGGAGATTCAGAGCTTTTGCACGACGAACTATGGCGTGAAGTTTCCGATGTTCAGCAAGATTTCGGTGGCGGGTGATGACAAGCATCCGCTCTACAAATTGCTGACCACTGCACAGCCGAAGGCGATCAGCGTGTCTGAGGTTCCGTTTCGCGAGAAGCTGAAGGGATATGGGATTGAGACAAATGCGGATCCCGAGGTGCTTTGGAATTTTGAAAAGTTCCTAGTGGGGCGGAATGGCGAAGTGGTGAAGCGGTTCTCGCCGGATACGCTGCCGGATGCGCCGGAACTGGTGGCAGCCATCGAAGAGGAGTTGGGGAAGGAGTAGGCGGTCGATTTGCCGAAGTCTCCCCAAATGCGAGGGACCGAGCGCACCCGGCTTAGTTAGTCCCGAAAGCAGTTTCGTCAGATGTTGAGTTCAGGAACAACAACTGCGGGTCCCGCGGCTTCGCTCGGGATGACAGTCGAGGTGGTTGTGCGGGCGGCGTTCAGAGAACCCAGCCAACGGTCTAGGCCGAGTCCGGATTTGCGTCGGTTGATACCGGGAAGAAGAGCCGGAAGACGGTTCCGCATCCGGGGCGTGTGCGAACGGCTACTGTGGCGTGATGCTTGTCGAGGATTCCCTTTGAGACCCACAGACCGAGGCCAGTGCCGGCTTCGCCCTTGGTTGTAACGAAGGGCTGGAAGAGGCGCCGGAGCATCTGGGTGTCCATGCCGGAGCCGTTGTCGGCGACCGTGACGGCGACGCCGGTTGCGGTGCGGTTCGAAGACGGGCGTACTTCGAGGATGAGGCGGCCTTTGTCTGGGACTGCGTCGAGGGCGTTGGAGATCAGGTTGGTGAAGACCTGCTGAATTTCACCGGGCTGGCAAAGAACCGGAGGAGATGGGCGGTATCGGCGATCGATGGTGATACCGCGGACCCGGATGGCGGGGTCGTGGAAGTAGACGACGGAATCGAGAACTTCTTCGAGCGCGATATTCGCGGGTGCCGTGCGCTGGCGATAGAACTTCAGGCTGCGAGCAGTGATGTGCGAGAGGCGCTGCAGCTCTTTGTCGGCGATTTCGAGAAGGTCTTTGGAGTTTGTTGAGAGGCCCTCGTCGTTTTTGGCCAGGAAGAGCAGATTGGTTACGGCTTCAAGGGGATTGTTGATTTCGTGGGCGATGCTGGCGGCGAGGCGTCCGGCTGCGGCAAGTTGCTCTGAGCGGCGGAGGGCTTGTTCGGCTTTACGCGTTTCGGTGGTGTTGCTGCAATAGAGGACGATGCCTTCGCCGGGCTGCGGATAGACGCTGAACTGGAACCACGCTTCGCCTTCGGGGCCGCTGAAGAACTGCTCGAATTCGATGGGAACGCGCTGGTCCATGGCGCGGCGGACATTGGCCTCGACGTCGGTTCCCATCACTTCGGGATAGAGATCCCACAGGGTTGCGCCGATTAGGGACTTACCGGAACGCGCGCCAAGCTGGGCAGCAGCAGGATTCATGTAGGTAATCCGGTATTCCGTGTCCATCGTGCAGAACGCGATGGGCACGTGTTCGAGGGCCTCTCCAGCGAATTGTCGGGCGCGATTCACTTCCTGCGTAAGGGCGGCTTTTTGCTCGGCGGCTTCACGTCGCATTCGAGCCATCTTCAACTGGGCATCGATGCGGGCGATGAGCTCGCGAGCGGCGAAGGGCTTGGTGAGGTAATCGTCGGCGCCGGCTTCTACACCTTCGATGCGGGCTTCTTCGCCGGCACGGGCAGAGAGCATGATGATGGGGATGAGCGCGGTGGAAGGGTCTCTGCGCAATGTTTCAAGCAGAGTGAAGCCATCCATCTCGGGCATCATCACGTCGGTGAGAACGAGGTCGGGAGTGCGGGTGTGGATTTCGTCGAGGGCTGCGCGTCCGTTATCGGCAATGGCGACAGTAAAGCGTGTGGCGAGCAATGAACGCACGTACTCTCGCATGTCTGCGTTGTCATCGACCAGGAGAACGAGGGGTCGAACTCTGGAGCGACTGTCGGCTTCCGTCACGGTGTCGGCTTCGACGATGCCTTTGATTTCGTTTTGCAGCTGCTCCTGTACAGAATTTATGCCGGGTAGCCAACCGAGAGCTTCCTGGACGTAGGCGATCGCCGATCCTTCAATTACGAGCGGGCTTCCGGCGTCGCGAGCGACGTTGCCCTGCTCGAGATGCTCATGGCCGTAGGGGAGGTGAACCGTGAACTTAGTGCCGTCGTTCACCTTGCTTTGAACACTGATCGATCCGCCGTGCATGGTGACGAGTTCATGAACGAGAGCAAGGCCGATGCCGCTTCCTTCATGGCTGCGGCGGCGTGCGCCTTCGATGCGGCGGAAGCGTTCGAAAAGATTGGGCAGTTCGTCTTCGGGTATGCCGGTGCCGGTGTCGTGAATCGTCAAGAGCGCGCCATGCTCCTCGGCGGAGATGGAGACGCGGATCTCTCCGTCGAAGGTGGCCTTGAGGGCGTTGGAGAGGAGATTGAGCACAATCTTCTCCCACATGTCGCGGTCGACGTAGACAGGCTCGGGAAGGGGTGGGCAATCGATGACGAGGCGGAGACCTGCGCGTTCGACTGCGGAGCGGAATACGCTGGCGAGCTGGGCAGTGAGGAGGGAGAGATCGGTCGGCTGATAGTTGGCCTGCATGCGTCCCACTTCAATGCGGACGAAATCAAGGACTCCATTTACCAGCTTGAGAAGGCGCAGCGCATTGCGATGCAGCATCTGCAGCGATTCGACCGTGGGTGGCGTCTCGTTGAGCAGAGCGTCTTCGACGGGACCGAGGATCAGAGTGAGGGGAGTGCGCAGTTCGTGGCTGATGTTGCTGAAGAATGCCGTTTTTGCGCGGTCGAGATTGGCGAGTTCTTCGGCACGGCGTCGTTCGGTCTCGTAAGCTTCGGCGTTGGTGATGCTTGCGGAGATCTGACCTGCGGCGAGTTCGAGAAAGCCAGCGTAGCTGGAGTCGAACTGGCGGTAGGGGTTGAGAGCAGCGATGAAGACGCCGGCAGGCTTTTCCTGACCTCGGCGGGAGAGGGGAACAAGTCGCGCCTGACTCGGGGTCTTGTCCCAGACGCCGGAGGGGAGGTCAGGAAAAAGTTCGCCGAGGAGGTCGAGCGTCATGGGGCGGTTGGACTCAAACAGAAGGTGAACGGGCCAGGGAGCGGATATGGATTCGCTGTCCATCTCTTTGGGAGCTGCGGGATGGCCGGAGTCAATTCCGCTTTGAGCGACAAGGCACAGGTTCGGGCCGCCCTCTTCGAAGCAGTAGACCAGGGCGAAGGGGATGTCCTTCTGGTCGGAAAGGCCGCGGTTGATGGCGGCGAAGACCTCTTTTTTTGTGTTGGCGTCGACCAGGGCTCCAGCGAGCGTGGTGAGCGAGGAGAGCTGACGTTCGCCGCGGACGCGTTGCGTATCTTCCATGACGACGCAGAGCATGCCCTCGATCTTGCCGTCTGAGCCAGCGAGGGGGCTGTAGGAGAAGGTGTGATAGGTTTCCTCGGGGAAGCCGCTGCGCTCGAGGATGAGGGCGAGGGTTTCCTCCCAGGAGGCTTCGCCAGTTCGCATCACGCGTTCGACGCGAGGACCGATGTCATTCCATATTTCGGGCCAGACTTCGGGTGCGGGCTTGCCGAGCGCCCAGGGGTGCTTTTTGCCCAGAGTCACACTTGCGTATGCATCGTTGTAGAGGAAGGTGAGTTGGGGTCCCCAGGCCATCCACATGGGAAATCGCGATGTGACGAGGATGCGGACAGCGGCTTTGAGGCTGTCGGGCCAGCCGGCAACGTGGCCGAGCGGGGTCCTGGACCAGTCGTAAGAACTGATCAAGTCGCTCATCGTGCCTGGCTGCATGGTTCCTGTCTGCCCGCCGCAAAGCGGATTGTCGTCTTCCATCAGTAATAGATCTCCGGCTCAGGTAAAGCCCCATTCAATTCCACGGTCGGAGTAGACAGACTCGGGTGGGGAGAAAAGTTTTAGAGGACCTAAATTCCGAGTCGTTTTGAAGCTATCCTTTTGCAACCATCGCACTTTGATGCCGTGGCACTTAGGCCGGTTGTCCGCCCTCCGTCTTTCGACGGTTTTCGGCGGATGATAACCGGAGCCGAACTGGAAGCGCAAACGACCGCAAGTGTATGCTCGGCCCATGGACGAGCGACATTCAGACACCGCGACCGTGTTGAATCAACTGCAATCGGCATCCTCTTCTTACCTTCGATCGGCGCGGCATCAGCCGGTGAACTGGCACGCATGGGGGGAAGCTGCGTTTGCGAAGGCGCAAGCCGAGAACAAGCCGATCCTGCTGGATATCGGCGCGGTGTGGTGCCACTGGTGCCACGTAATGGACCGCGAGTCGTATGAGGACGCGGAGATTGCCCGGATCATCAACGACCACTTTGTTGCCGTGAAGGTGGATCGGGATGAGCGGCCGGATGTGGACTCGCGGTACCAGGCTGCGGTGTCGGCGATCAGCGGACAGGGAGGCTGGCCGCTGACCGCTTTTTTGACCCCGGACGGAAGGCCGTACTTCGGAGGGACATACTTTCCGCGGGACGATCGGTATGGGCGGCCGGGATTTGGCAGAGTGCTGCTGACCATGTCGCAGGTGTGGCAGGACCGGCGGGATGAGGCGCTGGAGTCGGCATCGAGCGTGATGAACGCGATCGAGCATAACGAGTCGTTTTCGGCGCGCAGCGGCGATCTGAATCTCGGGCTGGTGGAGAAGATTGTGACTTCGGCGGTTTCGCAGTTCGATCCGCGGCACGGAGGGTTTGGGTCGCAGCCGAAGTTTCCGCATCCGGCGATTCTGGATCTGCTGCTGCAGGTGGGAGTGAATCGCGGAATCGAGGAGGCGACACGGGCCTTTACGGTGACGCTGGAGCAGATGGCGCGCGGTGGAGTTTACGACCAGCTTGCGGGAGGATTTCATCGCTACAGCGTGGATGAACGCTGGGTAGTTCCGCACTTCGAAAAGATGATCTACGACAATACGGAGCTGCTGCGAAACTACGCGCACGCGTACCAGACATTTGTGCGTGAAGATTTTCGCAATACAGCGGAGGAGATCATTGGATGGCTCGATGCGGTGATGACGGATCGGGAGCGGGGCGGGTTCTATGCCTCGCAGGATGCGGACATCAATCTGGATGACGACGGCGATTACTTTACGTGGACGCTGGAGGAGGCGCGCGCTGTGCTCGATGCCGATGAGCTTGCGGTAGCTGGGCCCTACTGGGACATTGGCGAGCTGGGCGATATGCACCACAATCCGGCGAAGAATGTGCTGCACCGGAAATTCACGGTGGAGGAAGTGGCGGAGCGGGCGGGAAAGTCCGCGGCTGATGCGCGGTGGCTGCTTTCATCGGCGCACCGGAAACTGTTGGCAGCGCGAGTCGACCGGCCTACGCCGTTTATCGACACGACGCTGTATACGGGATGGAATGCGATGGGCGTGACAGCTTATCTGGAAGCGGCGCGCGTGCTGCGTGCGGAGGAGCCGCGCAGATTTGCGCTGCTCACGCTGGACCGGATCATCGCGGAGGCGTGGGATGGTGAGACCACTCTGCGTCATGTTGTGGCTTATGGCGATAGTGTGGGAGAGGGTACGTCGGAAGACGTTGCGGGGACGCTGGATGATTATGCGATGACTTTGCATGCGTGTGTTGATGGATGGATCGCCAGCGGGCAGATGCGGTATTACCAGGCGGCGGTGAAGATTGCGGATGCGATGATTGCGAAGTTCTACGACCGCACGGGTGATGGATTCTTCGATACGGCTGCCAGTGCGGATGGAGCAGTTCCGCTGGGGGCGCTCACGGCGCGGCGGAAGCCCTTGCAGGATTCGCCGACGCCGGCGGGGAATCCCACGGCTGCTTCGGCGTTGTTGCGGCTGGAGGAGCTGAGCGGACGGAAAGAGTATGGCGAGATTGCGGAAGATACGCTGGAGTCGTTCGCGGGAATGGTGGAGCACTTCGGGCTGTACGCGGGAAGCTACGGGCTGGCTCTGGAACGGCTGCTGCTGGATCCTACGCAGGTGATTGTTGTTGGAACAGGAGCAGAGGCGGATCAGCTCGAAGCGCTGGCAATAGCGCGGTACGCGGTGAACAAGACGGTGATTCGGATTCCTGCGGAGACAATTGCGGCAGGAGCGCTGCCGGATGCGCTGGCAGAGACGGTGGGTCAGGTTCCGAGTCCGAAGGGCAAGCCTGCGTGGGCGCTAGTGTGCAGAGGAAGGACGTGCACGCCCCCGGTGTGGGATCCGGAGGGGTTGCTGAAGGCGATGGAGTAGGGACTCGTCAGAACGGTTGTAGATTGCTATGTCTGCAAAGGTGGGAGACCCTTCGACAGGCTCAGTTCAGGCTATGGGGCATCCGCAGTTTTTGTGAAGATCAGGAGCTGCCGAAGGGGTTGGACTCCTGGGGCTTGATCGTCGTTGGGTCGGGCTTGGGGCTGTCGGTGGCGGATCTGGCGGTGGGTATCTTGGCGTCATTTGCGCCGGAGTAGACGCGGTAGGGATCGCCTGGGAGAAGGTGGTTCTCTTCGAGCGCGAGTCGGACGCGGCGCTTGAACTCGCGCACCGGACCCCATTGCTTGGTGGGTCTGGTTTTGAAGACGACCGGGAAGATGAGTTCGGAGCCCTTGACGGCATCAACGCCGAGGACCTGGGGGTCGGCTACGAAGAGGTCCCGGAAATCGTCGCTGGTGCGGATGTCCATGGCGATGGTTTTGAGCATGTCCATCACCTTGTCGGGATGGGCGGAGAAGTCGACGCTGATGTTTACGGTTGCGACGGAGTAGTCGACGCTCAGGTTGGCGACGGTGGTGATCTGTGAGTTGGGGATGACGTAGACAGTTCCATCGGCGCCGTCGCGCAGGATGGTTTTGCGCAGAGTCATGGACTCGACCACGCCAGAGACGCCCGCGATCTTGATGGTGTCGCCAACGTTGAACTGGTCTTCGAGGAGGATCATGACGCCATTGAGCATGTCGCGGACGATGTTCTGGGCGGCGAGGCCGATGGCTACTCCGGCGACGCCGGCCGAAGCGAGAAGCGGGGCGAGGTTCACGCCAATGGCAGCCAGAAACTGCATGGTGACGATAGCGGCAATGATGGTGACGCCGGTGGCGCGGATGACTCCAGCCATCGTTCTGACCTGGGAGATGCGCACGTGACCGACAGCATGCTGCTCGGCAATGCGGACCATGCGCGAGGTTACGAGGGAAAGAACGCGGTAGAGTGCGAAACCGATGAGGGCTGCAACGAGAAGGTGGGGAAGCTTGATTCGAATGAATTCCTGAGTATCGCCGATCCACTCGTCCAGGACCTTTCCAAAGAAACGGCCTTCGGAGGCGAGTTGAGACCAGGAGACTAGAAGAAGGGCAGGCATACAAACTCCTATATCAAGTATCTATATTTTGCAGAACCGATTCGGGACCTGGCCCAGTCCCTGGGACCTTGCAGAGCGGATTGCTCAAAAGCCCGGGCCGAAGAGGTTGGGAATCAATATAACGCAACATAGAATCGTGCCTGAGAAAACCGGCCGCGATCCAGAGGCCTTATAGCAGTTTCCAACCTCGAATGAGGTTGATATGAGATGTCACCTGAAGGTTTCCCGTGTGCTTCGTCCGGGTCTATCCGAATGGACAGGTTCTATCGCACGCGTCATGACAACTGCGGCTGTGCTGGCGTGTATGCTCGGGCTCGGTGCTCGGGTATATTCTGCCGGGGCGAACAGGACGCTGCCGCCTGTGCCGGAGGATCTAGGTCCCGGGGCGGAACTGGCTTGGTGGAACGGTGCCGGGGATGGGCAAATGACCACCAGTGTGGGCGACGTGAAAATTAACATCGAGGCCTATAACAGGAAGAGGGAAAAAGAGATTGCGGATAAGAGCAGGAAGCTGCTTTCATTAGCTATCGCCCTCAAAACTGATCTGGACCAGGATCCGAGTTCCGAACCTTCACCCGATGCCATGAGCAAGGCAAACCAGATTGAGAAACTGGCGCATGATGTGAAGGAAAACATGAAGCTCAGCATTATCGGGCTGCACTAGCGAAGTCGTCGGGGAAGATGGGGCGCGCGCCTCATCGAGGAGGTCCCAATGCAGAGTGTTCAAGCTAGTAGATCGAGTGAGTCCCGGATCAGGATTCTCTGTTGCCTGGCGGTGTTTGCGATGGCGACGGTATGTACCGCTCAAGAGGAAAAGCCGGCTAAAGATGCCGTAGCAGCTTCCGTGGCTACTCAGGACCACAAGGCTCCGAAGGACGCCGTGGAGAACGCACGCAAAAAGCAGATTGCCGATGAAAGCGCAGAACTGCTGAGCATGGCGCTGGCGCTGAAAGCGGAAGTGGATAAAACTACGAAGGACACGCTTTCGCTGAATGTGATCAAAAAAGCCGATCAGATTGAGAAGCTGGCTAAGCAAGTGAAAGAGAAGATGAAGAACTCCGGCAGCTAGGCAGGGGCCCGGGGCATTCAGTTTCAGGCAGAGGATTGAAGAGGGATAGAGCTGACGTCAAACCCTGATGATGGCCTGGGGAGCCAAAGCAAATGCGTTCGAGGATGCGGTGGGGTAGAGTGTTAGCGGCCCTCGGTTTTCTGGTGGCAACAGGATGGCTTGTGTCAGCTCAGTTCACGCCAGGTTCGCGTATTCCGATTCCGACTCAGTCAGGGCTTGGAGACAGACCCAATATTGACCCTCTCTCAGAGACAAAAAGGATGAAGGCGCTGAACGCCGATCGACACAAGAACATGGTGTCGGACACGGAAAAGCTCGTGAAGCTGGCGAGGCAGCTGGATGCCGAGATCGCATCTAATCCCACGGACGCATTGACGCCGGAAGAGGTACAGAAACTGGCGGCTATTGAAAAGCTGGCTCACAACGTGAAAACCAAGATGGCTCAATCGTTTGGGTCCGGGCCCGAGTTCCGGCCGCCGATGATTGACACCCGTGGGCCGGGTGCACAATAAGATTGCTACAATCATCCTCGGATAGAGATAAATAGAGGGACGAGAGACAAAAGATCCCAATCTTGGAGTGAGACAAAAATGGGACTTGCGGTATCAAGCGCTCACGCGCCTTCGGGATTTGGCGTCTCAGGGCGACTGAGCTCACAAGAGTTAACCCAGATCTATCGGTTGATGTACCTGTCCCGTCGCATTGATGACCGCGAGATTCTGTTAAAACGCCAGCAGAAGACCTTCTTCCAGATTTCCGCTGCCGGGCACGAGGCGTTCCAGGTGGCGGCCGGGCTGGCCTTGAGGCCTGGGTACGACTGGTTTTTCCCCTACTATCGCGACCGGGCGTTGACCCTGACACTGGGCGTTTCGCCGACAGACATGTTTCTGCAGGCGGTGGGAGCGGGAACGGATCCGGCGAGCGGCGGGCGGCAGATGCCCACGCACTGGAGCAGCCGGGAACTGAATATCGTGAGCACGTCGTCATCGACTGCGACCCAGGTATTGCATGCGGTGGGGTGCGCGGAGGCGGGGCGGTATTTCACCAATCATCCAGACGCGGCGGCGCGGGTGGAAGGAGACTATCGCGCATTTCGCGATGTGACGTTCCATGGCGACGAGGTGGTGCTTACCTGCATTGGCGAGGGATCGACTTCGCAAGGAGAGTTCTGGGAGGCATTGAACACGGCGTCGAATCGCAAGCTGCCGGTGATCTTCATGGTGGAAGATAACGGCTATGCGATCAGCGTTCCGGTTGAAGTGAATACGCCGGGCGGGAACATCTCGCGGCTGGTGGCCAATTTTCCGAACTTCCATTTCGAAGAGGTGGACGGGACCGATCCGGAGGCGAGCCTGCGGGCATTCCAACGCGCTGCGGAACATTGCCGGGCGGGGCTGGGACCAGCGTTCGTGCATGGGCACTGCATTCGGGTTTATTCGCACTCGCTGTCGGATGATGACAAGCTGTACCGTTCGGCGGCGGAGCGCGAAGCGGATGCAATGCGGGATCCGATTCACAAGATGCAGATGAGGCTCCTGAGGGAGAGCATTCTGACGGATGAACAGATCACCGCGCTGGAGAAGGAACTGGAGCGCGAGGCTGCAGAGGCGGCCGAACAAGCGCTGAAAGCGCCGTTGCCGGAGCTGGCGAGCATCCCGAAGCATGTGTACTCGGAGGATCTTGATCCGACTCGTGCTTCGTTCGCTACGGAGAAGGCGCAGGCGGCAGGGTCGGCGAATGGTAAGTCCGCGAGTGCAAAGGGCGCTGCGCCGAAGACGATGGCGGACTCGATCAATGCGTGCCTGCATGATGAGATGGCGCGCGATCCGCGGATCGTGGTGTATGGCGAAGATGTGGCAGACGCAAGCCGCGAAGATGCCCTTTCTGAAGTGAAGGGCAAGGGTGGTGTGTTCAAGCTTACGTCGGGGTTGCAGGCGGAGTTCGGGTCGGAGCGGGTGTACAACTCTCCGCTGGCAGAGGCGAACATTGTGGGTCGCGCGGTGGGGCTGGCGGTTCGTGGGATGAAGCCGGTGGTGGAGATCCAGTTCTTCGATTACATCTGGCCGGCAGTTCACCAGATTCATAATGAGCTGGCGCTGATGCGATGGAGGTCGAATGGGACATGGGCCTCACCTGCGGTGATTCGTGTGCCGATCGGCGGTTATCTGACGGGAGGCGCGATTTATCACTCACAGTCGGGCGAGAGCATTTTCACGCATATCCCGGGACTGCGCGTGGCGTTTCCATCAAATGCGCTGGACGCAAGTGGACTGCTGAGGACGGCGATTCGTTGCGATGACCCTGTGCTGTTCCTGGAGCACAAGCGGCTGTATCGCGAGTCGTATGGAAGGGCGCCGTATCCGGGGCCGGATTTTGCGATTCCATTTGGAAAGGCGAAAATTGTGCGTCCCGGCGAACATATGACGCTGGTGACCTATGGGGCGCTGGTGCCGCGAGCATTGCAGGCGGCACAGACGGCGAGTCGCGATAGGGGAATCGAGGTCGAGGTCATCGATCTGCGCACGTTGAGCCCGTACGACTGGGAGACGATTGCGACGTCAGTGCGGAAGACGAGCCGGGTAATCGTGGCGCACGAAGACATGCTGAGCTGGGGATATGGCGCGGAGATCGCGGCGCGGATCGCGGATGAGCTGTTCGACGATCTCGATGCGCCGGTGAAGCGCATCGGCGCGATGGATACATTTGTGGCTTATCAGCCCGTGCTGGAGGATGCGATTCTTCCGCAGCCGGATACGGTGTTGAAGGCGATCACGGAACTGCACGCGTACTAGGTCGTGTCCAGCGATCCCTCCATCGTCCTACGAGACTGAACAAAAGCAACGGATGGCTATCCCCACGCTAAAGCGCGGGGCTAATGAGCGTTGCGCCTGCGGCGCGGTCTTGCCGAAGAGCGGGGGGCTCGAATTCTCATGTTGCCGGCCCTCCTCATCTCTTCGAGATGATGGGTACCCGGCGGATACAATGTGGAGATGGGCTTCCATCCCAGGCATGGCCAGCGGGCGGTTCGGACCGCATGAGGAGTTTTCTCCGCCTCATCCGCTACGGCATACCCTACACGGTCCAGTGGGTGGTCGGCGTTGTTTTGCTGGCGGCGGTGGGCGCTCTGGACACGTTTCGGGTGTTGCTGCTGCAGCCGGTTTTTGACCAGGTGCTTCGGCCCGAGGCGCCTGAGGGTCCTGTCACTCTCGGTCTGCCACATAGCAGCTGGCAATTCGACCTGAGAGCATTGATCCCACATTTCATTCATATGCACAACGATTACGTGGTGGTGGCCACGGCGATTGTTCTAACGACGATCGGGAAGGGTGTGTGCGATTACATCGGGACCTATCTGGTGAATTATGCCGGGTTTGGCATGATCACGGATCTGCGGAATCATCTGTATGAGGCGACGCTGCGACGGTCGGCGAGTTTCTTTCACAAACATGCGACGGGGACGATTCTTTCTACGCTGATCAATGATGTGGATCGCGTGCAGCTTGCGATGAGTTCAGTGATCGGAGAGTTCCTGCAGCAATTCTTTACGTTCGTCGTGGGAATCTTTTTTGTGATCCGGCTGGGCGGGCATCTGAGTTGGGCTCTGGTCTTGTTCATTCCGGTGGTGATTACGTCGGCGCGAAAGATCGGGCGGGAGGTGCGAACGCGCACGCGGACGGGACAGGACAAGCTGGCGGAGATCCAGAACATCCTGCATGAGACAGTGACCGGGAATCGAATCGTCAAAGCATTCAATAACGAAATCTGGGAGGTTCTGCGATTTCGGCGTGCGGCGAAGAGGCTCTTCCGGGCGAATCTGCGGAACGTGCGAATTCAGTCGATCAGTTCGCCGCTGATGGACACAATCGGCGCGGTTGCGATTGCGCTGTTCCTGTTTATCGGGCGGAACGAGATTCAACACGGCCGGATGACGATGGGCTTGTTCGGCGCATTTATCTTTCTGCTGTTCAAGCTGTACGATCCGGTGCGGAAGTTTGCGTATTTCTACAACAGTTTTCAACAGGCGATGGGAGCTTCGCTGTCAATTTTTGCTTTCTTCGATGCGAAGGATGACGTGAAGGAGCGGCCGCATGCAGCGGCGATGCCCCGGTTCACAAATTCGATCCGGTTCGATGACGTCGGATTCGCGTATTCAACGGAGAAGGGCGAGAGCCAGATTCTGCATAACGTGGATCTGGACGTTTACTCAGGCGAGTTGCTGGCGCTGGTGGGACCCAGCGGAGCGGGGAAGTCGACGCTGGTAAATCTGATTCCGCGATTTTTTGACGTGACGTCAGGGCGGATTCTGATTGATGGGCGCGACATTCGAGAGATGACACTGGGTTCGCTACGGCGGCAGGTTGCGCAGGTGACTCAAGAGACGATCCTGTTCAACGACACGGTGCGCAACAACATCGCTTACGGGCAGCCGGATACGAAGAATGAACTTGTGGAGCAGGCGGCGAAAGCGGCACTGGCGCATGACTTTATCATGAAGATGCCGCAGGGCTATGCAACGGTCATTGGCGAGAAGGGGTTCAGGCTCTCGGGCGGCGAGAAGCAGCGGCTGGCGATTGCAAGGGCGATCCTGAAGGACGCTCCGATTCTGATTCTGGATGAAGCGACGTCGGCGCTGGATGCGGAGAGCGAGTCACTGGTGCAGGCGGCGCTTTCGAACCTGATGCAGGGGCGCACGGCGCTGGTTATCGCGCACCGATTGGGGACGATCAGGAGGGCGAATCGCATTGCGGTGCTGGAAGGCGGGCGAATCACGGCGATTGGATCGCACGATGAGCTGCTGACAACATCGCCGACCTACCAGAGGCTTTATCAGTTGCAATTCATGGATGTGCCGGAGCAGGAAGACTCGATCGAGAATGAACAACGAGCCCTCGAAAGGCTGATGCAGCCTACCCTGTGGGCCGAGGCAGAGGGACAGTAAGATGCCTATCTACTCAATGACGGGATTTGCACGCACTCAGGTGCGAGTGCACGATCAGCTGGCTTATACGCTCAGCGTGAAGAGCGTGAATCATCGCTTTCTCGACATTCAGTTGCGACTGCCTGCCGGCCTGGACGCTCTGGAGATGGAATTGCGGCGCGTGCTGAAGGAAAGTCTGATTCGAGGGCACGTGGAGCTGACGCTCTCTGTCGACCGTACGACGCAGCAGAGGGCGGGTTACAACCGGGAGATCGTAGCGGGGTATATCGATTCGTTTCGCCAGGCGCGAGCGGAGTTTAGGCTGAAGGGCGATCCCGATCTGAATGCGGTGCTACGGATGCCGGGCGCGTTGCAGATGGAGACGCGGAGCAACAGCGAGGAAGATGTGGCGGCGCTGACGGCGAGCGCGGTGACGGCGATCGGACCACTACTGGAAGAATTGAAAGTGATGCGAGGGCGCGAGGGCGAGGCTCTGGAGAATATTTTGCGTGCATGCCTTGATCGTCTCGCGGAGACCGTGGATGGAGTTGCGGCATTGCGGCCCGAGGTGGAACAGCGGTACCAGGAGCGGCTGACGCAACGACTGACAGCGGCAACTGGAAATGAGTTCAACCGGCAAAGGCTGCTGGAGGAAGTGGCGGTGCTCGTGGAGCGAAGCGACATTTCGGAAGAGATTCAGCGGATGCATACGCACATAGGGCATTTTCGCGAGGTGCTGACGACGGGTGGTGAAGTCGGGAAGAAGCTTGATTTCCTGCTGCAGGAAATGAATCGCGAGGCCAACACTCTGTTGTCGAAGACGGGCGGGGTTGGGGGTAAGGGAACGAAGATTACAGAGCTTGGGCTGGCAATGAAGGCGGACATCGAGAAGGCGCGGGAGCAGGTTCAAAACGCGGAGTAGGAAAGGGAACATCGTAAGTGGCAGGAATTCTTTTTATTTTTTCGGCGCCATCGGGGTCAGGCAAGAGCACGCTCGTCAGCGAGTTGCGCAAGCAGGTGAAAGACGTAGACTTTTCGATTTCGTGGACGACGCGGCCACCACGCGGGTCAGAGGAGAACGGGCGCGAATACCACTTCACCAGTAAAGAAGAGTTCGAGCGAATGGTGAAAGAGGGGATGTTCCTTGAACATGCCCAGGTGTTTGGCAATCACTACTACGGGACGGCCCGGCAGTCTCTTGACGAGGCGCGTCGCGTCGGTCACGACTTGCTGCTCGATATCGACGTGCAGGGCGCTGCCCAGGTTCGAGCGAGAATGCCGGAGGCGGTGAGCATCTTCGTTTTGCCGCCGACACCGAAGGTTCTTCGCACCCGTTTGCGGAATCGAATGCGCGCGGAAGGCGATGTAAATGAGGCGGAACTCTATCGGCGGCTCTCAGAGGCGGCCAAGGAAATTGAGAATTACAGGAATTACAGCTATATTCTGATCAACGACATCCTTGACCGGGCAGTAGCGCAACTTGAGGCGATCGTGCTGGCTGAGCGATACTATCGCAACGCCGAGCCGATTGCTTACCGGTCGAGCAGGGTGTTGGAGGTGGCGGCCGGTTGCCGGCTGTCCAACTCGCGTGAACGGCTAAAACCGGTGCTGGAGGCCTTTGGAATCGAAGGCGGCAACGGACAACAACAACTTCCCTTTGGAGATGATCCCGATGACGATTGAGACCAGTTTCGATTCGAACTATCGCAAGGTCCTTGTTGCGGCGCGACGCGCTCGTCAGATCCAGAGCGGCGCTGCCGCGCTAGTGCCAAGCCGTTCGACGAAGGCCTGCCGGATTGCGCAGGAAGAAGTGGACGCAGGCAAGATCTCCTATGTCAAGAAGGATCAGCCGGTGGTGAAGCCGCTGGTGGCGGAGAACGGGATTCCGATTCTGTAGGGCAGTAAATCGCTCCTTTGGAAGATCGGCAGAAGCTGAACTCTTTCTGTCTCTTGGCAGGTTGAGTGTCCCGATTTGTGCTTGATCATTACCAAGGTTGCGGGAGCGCCGCGACTCAATCACCTTCCCCTGACATACAATCGAAACATGCGAGTCACGGTCGGTGTCTCCGGCGGCATTGCGGCGTATAAAGCAGCTGAACTGGTGAGAGCGCTGCAGCGGCGCGGAGTTGAAGTGCATGTGGTGATGACCGAGGCCGCTACGCGCTTCGTGCAGCCGCTCACGTTTGCCGCACTGACCGGGCACAAGGTCATCACTAACTTGTGGGAAGAAGGCGGCGAAGCCACCTACGAGTCTTCCATCGAACATATTGGCGAGGCGCAGTGGACCGAGGCTCTGGTTGTTGCTCCGGCGACGGCGAATATTCTGGCGAAGTTTGCGAACGGAATCGCGGATGATTTTCTGACCACGATGTACCTGGCTACGCCTGCGCCAGTGCTGGTGGCACCGGCGATGAACGTGAACATGTGGCAGCACCCGGCGGTGCGGACGAATCTGGAGACGCTGCGGCAGCGCGGAGTGCGAGTGGTCGATCCGGGTACCGGCGATCTGGCTTGTGGAATGGTCGGTGAGGGACGCATGGCGGAGCCCGAAGCCATTGCGGAAGTAGTGTTCAATGCCCTGGGAAGGCGGAAAGATCTCGCGGGCGAGGTTGTGCTCGTGACGGCGGGTGGGACGCGCGAGGCGCTCGATCCGGTGCGGTATATCGGGAACCGCTCAAGCGGGAAGATGGGATATGCGCTGGCAGACGCTGCGCAGAGCCGGGGTGCAAAGGTGATCCTGGTAAGCGGACCGACAGCGATTCATGCTCCGGCGCGTTGCGAGATGGTTCGAGTGACGACGGCGGAAGAGATGCGCACGGCGGTGCTGGGTCGGATGACCGAGGCAACGATGGTGATCAAGGCTGCGGCGGTTGCGGATTATCGGCCGGTAAATGTGTCGGAACGGAAGCTGAAACGGACTGGGCCGATGACGCTGGACCTGGCGCCGACAGAGGACATCCTGGCCGAGGTGACGAAGCAGAGGCGGCCGGGGCAGCTCATTGTTGGGTTCGCGGCTGAGACCGAGAACATGACGGAGAATGGCCGTGCCAAGCTTCTGCGCAAGGGGGCCGATGCGATCGTGGTGAACGATGTCTCCGGTGAGGGTGTGGGCATCGACGCCGATCGCAATGCGGCGACGTTTCTGACGGCTTCGACATCGATTGACATGCCGGAGATGACGAAGCGGAAACTTGCGGATCGCATTCTCGACGAGATTGTGGCGTTGCGGCGTCCCCGGCCGCTGGTGTTTGAAGTCGACGAGAGCAGTCCGCAGGACAAGGTGCTGAGCGAATCTGTTGTGCCGGCCGCTTCTCGCCGGCGGATCATCGTGGAGTAAGACAACGTGCCCTCGCTTGATCCCGCAACAAGACAAGCTCTGGAAGCACGGCTGCGCTTCTATCGCGAACTGGGGCTGACGGATTTTTATCGCAGGCCGGTTTCGGCGAGTGAAGCCGCGGTTAGCGAAATCGTTGTTGAAGAGCCGCAGACCCAATCCAGTTTTGAGGAGACAACTTCCATTCCGCCTAGAAAGACTATTTTTGCGCCTCCGCCGGTTTCGGCCGTTGTTGAAGAGAACCGCGGTGCTGCGCTGCAGCTGATTCAGGAAGACATTGGCGATTGCACGCGATGCGCGCTGCATAAGGGTCGCAACAAGCTTGTGTTTGGAGATGGAGACCCGAATGCGCGGCTGATGTTTGTGGGCGAGGGACCCGGCGCAGATGAAGACGCGCAGGGGCTGCCGTTTGTGGGCCGAGCAGGGCAACTGCTGAACAACATGATCGGCGCGATGGGACTGAAGCGGGAGCAGGTGTACATCGCAAACGTGGTGAAGTGCAGGCCACCGCAGAATCGAACTCCGGAGCCGGATGAGGCGAATACGTGCTCGCCATTTTTGTTTCGGCAGATCGATGCGATTCGGCCGGAGGTGATTGTCGCGCTGGGTGCGACGGCGGCGACGTATCTGCTGGGGCAAAGACAACCATTGGCGGGACTGCGGGGACGGGTTCACTCGTTCCGAGGGGCGAAGCTGATTGTGACGTATCACCCGGCGTTTCTGTTGCGCGATCCGCGGCAGAAGAAGGAAGCATGGGCTGATCTGCAGATCGCGATGCGGGAGCTGGGGTTGAAGGTGGCGGCGAAGTCGGAGACTTAGGTTCCTGTTTTTCCGTCCAAGCCGAGCCTGGCCGATTTCTTCCGACCCCATGTCTCCAACGACGGGAGACCCTTCGACAGAGCTCAGGGCGGGCTATAGGGCGCCCCGCGCCGAGGTTCGCTGTGATGCGAGGGTTTATACTTCGCTCGCGATGACGAACGGAAATTTTCGTGCATTCTTTCTGCTGATCTCTTGTATGTGTTTGGCTGGTGGCGTTGCGGCCCAGTCGGGGTTTGTTCATACATCAGGTGCGGATCTCGTGGACGGTCAGGGCAAGACTCTGATGTTGCGCGGGACGAACGTGGGTAATTGGCTGGAGCCGGAAGGTTACATGTTTCACCTCGGCGACACGGCGCAATCACCGCGCGAGATCGAGGAGCTGAGTTATGAGCTTATCGGATCTGAGAAGGCGGATGCGTTCTGGAAGCAGTGGCGCGAGTCGTACATCACAGAGGCAGATATCGACCGGATAAAGGCGATGGGCTTTAATTCGGTTCGGGTGCCGATTCACTGGAAGCTCTTTGACAGCGAGAATGCGGACGGATTTCGATTGCTCGATCGGCTCGTGGAGTGGGCACGCAAAGATCACATCTACGTCATCATCGACCTGCACTGCGCGCCGGGGGGCCAAACGGGTACGAATATCGATGACAGCTATGGATACCCATGGCTCTTCCTGAGCCCGGAGGCGCAGCAGCACACGATTGCGCTATGGAGAGGGATTGCGGCGCACTACGCGAAGGAGCCAATGGTGCTTGGGTACGATCTGCTCAATGAGCCGATTCCGCACTTTGCGCAGTTGCAGAGGTTCAATCCTGATTTGGAGCCGCTCTATCGGCGACTGGTTGCGGCGGTGCGGGAAGTGGACAAGAATCACGTCGTGATCCTGGGCGGGGCACAGTGGGACAGCAACTTCAAAGTTTTTGGAAAGCCGTTTGACTCAAACGTGATGTACACGTTTCACAAGTACTGGACGGCGACGGATGCGAGCGTGATCAGGGAGTATCTGGATTTTCGGGACAAGTACAAAGTGCCGATCTGGCTGGGTGAGTCTGGCGAGAACAAGGATGAGTGGGTTGCGGCATTTGTAAAGACCCTTGAGGACAACCACGTCGGCTGGTGTTTCTGGCCCTACAAGAAGATGGATGCGCCATCGAGCGAGGTAACGTTCGAACGGCCAGCGCACTGGGAGGCGATTATCGCGTTGAGCAAGATGCAGGGCGGGACGGGGAATGCAGAGAAGCGGATCGCGGCGCGGCCTTCGCCTGAAGACGCACAGGCGGCGTTCGATGATTTGCTGGAGAAAATCAAATTCTCGAACGAGAAGTTGAACGCGGGATACGTACAGGCGCTGGGATTGAAAGCAATGACGCAGTGAGAGGCCGCTGTCCCGTTCAGAATGCGGAGACGGAGAGATAGATGGCGAGCACGAATCCAACGACGATGGATCCGGGGATGAGAAGCCACCACCGTCTGCCACTTGCGGCGGCGAGTGCGCCGAGAACGCAGGCAAGAACGGCACAGACGAAGTTCATGGGTGCCCGCCACTCGGCATAGGGCGGCAGAAAGATAGTTGCCAGGAGAACTGCACTGCCGATTCCGGCTTTTGTGGATCTCTTCACGCGATGCCTCCGCGATGATTCCACCTAAAATGATGTCCGGCGCAGCATGCCGGTGACATCTATTTGCGACGCGATTTGGGCCGACTTGGCGCCATCATGATGCACGGCGGCGCAATGGTGAGAAGCAGGAAGATCAGAATCATTAAGAATGCGCCCATGTTCTTGCTCACTTTCCCGGCGGATTCGGCCCTCAGCGATACAAGAAGAATCGACCTTGAGCGGGTTGTTGACCATTACACGTTGGGTGAACGCCATACCGCCAAGGTTGCAGTGTCCTTTTGGATTCAGCGACTTACGGCGCTTGAATTGGTGCTGATTTTTCTTCACAATATCCGCCGCGCCTGTCCGTCAAGGTGAGTAGATGGTGGGGCATCGGTGATGATCGCAATGATGGAGCAAGACCGGCAGATCGCGGATGTCATTGCGAAGGAGCAGCCAGGGCTGCGCAGTTTCATCCGGCGGCGTGTGGCGAACGAGGCCGACGCTGAAGACTTGTTACAAGAGGTTTTCTTCGAACTGGTTCGCGCGCACAGGCTGTTGCTGCCGATCGATTTTGTGACCGGATGGCTCTATCGCGTGGCACGGAACCGGATCACGGATCTGTTCCGGAAGAAGCGATCTCAGGCCTTCAGTGAAGCAGCAACCGAGAACGATGAAGGGGAGTTGCTGCAGTTTGAGGATCTGCTTCCCGCGCGGGGCGGCGGCCCGGAAGCGGAGTATCTGCGCAACCTGCTGCTGGAAGAGTTGAAGCGAGCCATCGCGGAATTGCCGGCTGAGCAACGGGAGATCTTCGTTGCGCACGAGCTTGAAGGACGGAGTTTCAAGGAGCTTGCAACGGAAACAGGAGTGAATGTGAACACGCTGCTCTCGCGCAAGCGGTATGCGGTGCTGCAGCTGCGCACAAGGTTGCAGGACATTCACGATGAATTCTCAACACGATGAGTTTCCAGGAAGTTGAGTTTCGGGAAATGAGGACTGGTATGAAGAAGATTTGGATTGCAGTGATCGCGCCACCGGCCATTGTTCTGTTTGTGTGGCTGTTTGGCGAACTGGTGATGCACCTGTGGAATTGGTTGCTGCCGCCGCTGTTCGGGTTCCGGATGATCACGTTCTGGCAGACGCTGGGGATTCTGCTTTTGAGCCGCATTCTGTTTGGAAGCTGGGGCGGCGGAGGTGGACACAACCGGCGAGGGCGACGGCGAGAGAAGTGGGAGAAGATGACGCCCGAAGAGCGCGAGCGGCTGCGCCAGAGCTGGGGAGGACGGTGCGGTGGATTTCCGCGTGAGTCGGACAAGAGCGAAAATCCGGCATGATCTGTGTATCCGGATCTCCAAAGTCGCGGGGACTCAGGGCGGGCTCTGGGGCACCCGGCTACACTGAGTACTCCGCGTTCGTTCGGAGGTCGCAAATTCTGATTCGCTGATTGCGAATCATCGAGGTTGAGGACGTTGTCAAAAGTTCGGGTAAGCGCTTTTGGAGTTTCGCTGGATGGGTTTTCGGCTGGTGTGGATCAGGGGCCGGAACAGCCGCTTGGAAAGGGCGGTCCGACACTGTTTCAGTGGTTCTTCGATACGCGCACATGGCGCGAGATGCATGGAATGGAGGGCGGGAGTCGCGGGCTCGATGACGAATTTGCATCGAAGGCCATGGCGAACGTGGGCGCGTGGATTCTGGGACGCAACATGTTCGGCCCGGTCAGAGGTCCGTGGCCCGATGATAGCTGGAAGGGCTGGTGGGGCGAGGAGCCGCCGTATCACGTTCCAGTTTTCGTGTTGACGCATCACGCTCGCGATCCGGTAGAGATGAAGGGCGGGACAACCTTTCATTTTGTTACGGGCGGAATTCACGAAGCGCTGGATCGTGCGCGCAAGGCTGCGGGTGAGAAGGACATCCGGATAGGTGGCGGAGTCGCGACGATTCGTCAGTACTTGAAGGCAGGGCTCATCGATGAAATGCACCTTGTCTTCGCCCCCGTGCTGCTTGGTGCAGGCGAAAACCTGCTTGCCGGAATCGACCTGACGAGTCTCGGTTTTCGCGTGCGGCGCAATATCAACAGCGAACGATGCATGCACGTGGAATTCGAAAAGGCGTAGCGAGCGCCGGCAACCTACGGTGGTGAGTTTGCAGCGTTCACTCTCCGCGAAGGGCTTGCATGGGCTGGACAGACGCCGCTCGGAGCGCAGGAGGAGCGGAGGCGCCTACTGCCAGGAGAAGGACGCACACCGCCGCAAGTGCCATCACGATTGGATCGAATGGGCTGACGTTGAAGAGCATCGAGCGCAGGAGGCCCGACGCGGCGGCAGCGCCAGCCAGTCCGATGACGCAGCCGATGGCGGCAAGTTTTGCGCCAGAGACAAGCACCAGTTTCACGATCGTGGAGCGCTGGGATCCGAGGGTCATGCGGATGGCCATCTCCTGTACGCGCGAAGCGACAGAGAAGGCGATGACCGAGTAGATGCCAAGGATGGCGAGCAGCACCGCTGCAAAGGCGAAGCTTGAGATCAAAGCAGTGTTGAAGCGGCGTGAGGATTCTGATTCGGAGACGACCTGCTCCATTGTTTGAACCTGGGTGAGAGGCAGGAGAGGATCGATGGAGCGTACCGTTGCGCGCATGGCGTTCTCCATTTGCTCCGGCGGAACGGCTGAGCGCAGGACGATGTATCCGCTATTGCCGTTGAGATCCTCGGGCTGACCGAGCGAGCCGAACCCTTCTTCTGCTTGCTTGACGGGGATGTAGTACTGTTCGGTGGCTGGATTGTCGGGCGAGAGCAGCTGAGTATTGGAGACCTCGCCGACGACTGTCAGCCAGGGAGTCTGCATCTGCGCTGTTCCGATGCGCAGGCGTTTCCCGATCGGGTCTGTGTTGGGCCAGTAATGCTGAGCGAATTTGTGGTTCACGATGGTGACGAGCTGTGTGCCGGCGTGATCGGCTTCGCTGAAGAAGCGCCCCCGCATCATGTGAATGCCCATCGCGGGGAAGAAATTTCCGTCGACGTAAGAGACGGTGGCGAGATTCAAGTTCGCGCCAGGCGGAGGCGTGTATCCATCGATGACAAACGTCTGGTTGTTGTTGACGCCCTGCGAAGGCAACATGCTGGTGAGCCCGGCCGCCTGAACGCCGGGGAGCTGATTGAGCTTGAGAAGGAGTTCGCGATTGAAGGCGTCGATCTGGGATTGTTTGGAGTATTGCTGCTGCGGGAGACCGTAGGCACCGGTGGTGACGTGCTGAGGAGTGAAGCCGAGATCGACGCTGCGCATTTTGTCGAAGCTGCGCAGGAGGAGTCCCGATGCGGTGAGCAGGACGAGGGCGATGGCGATTTCGGCGATGACGAGGGCGGAGCGCAGACGGGCGTGTCCGCCGCCCGCGCTGCCGGTGCGTCCGCCTTCTTTGAGGTTGTTGTTCACATTGGTGCGGATGGCTGCGAATGCAGGGGCTAAAGCGCAGACCAGGCCTGTGACTACGGCAAGGCCGAGCGCGAAGGCGATGACCTGCCAGCTCAGCGAGATCTCATTGACGCGTGGAAGGCTTTCGGGCAGAACGCTTTTGCCGACCTTGAGTGCAACGGCGGCGCAGATGAGGCCGAGAACTCCGCCGCTGACGCTGAGGATGAGGCTTTCAAGAACGGCCTGACGAACGAGTGCAGCGCCACTGGCTCCGAGGGCAAGGCGGACAGCTACTTCGCGCTGACGGCGAATTGCGCGCACCAGCATCAATCCAGCGAGGTTGAAGCAGGCGATGAGGAGAACGACGGCGACCGCAAGAAAGAGCGTGTTGAGCAAAGAGCGGGATTGCTGGACGGTATCCTTCTGCAGCGGGCGGACAAGGGAGTTGATGCGGAGGTTAGCCATGTCGGCCGGATAGCCGGCCATGATTTCCTTTGCCACCCGGTTGGAGTCGGTCTCGGCCTGGGCGGGGGTGATGCCGGGTTTAAGACGCGCGATCATCTGATAGCTCCAATTGGAGGCGCGCGAGGGTGCGAGTTCGTCGGTTCTGAAGCTCATGGGCACCCACAACTCGGAGCGGTTGAGCTGGCCGGGAACGAGAGGGAATTCAAAGCCGCGGGGCATAACGCCGATGACGATGTAGGGTTTGCGATCGAGCAGGATTTTTGTGCCGAGGATTTGCGGGTTTGAGTGGAAACGGTTGCGCCATGTTGTGTAGCTCAGGACGGCGACCTGTTGATGGTGCTGGTCTTCATCTGCGGTGAAGACTCGGCCGAGCGTTGGGGCGACTCCGAGGGCGGAGAAAACGCCTGAGGTGAGACGTGCACCATTTACCTGAGCTGGATCGCCGCTGCCGGACAACTCGTATCCGGAGAACTGATAGCCGCCGAGAGCGCTAAAGGAATGTGTGTCGCGGGTGTAGGCGATGATGTCGGGCACGGTGACGCCGACTTCATCGCCGCCACCGCCAACGCTGACTCCTTCGAGGTGGTCGGAGAGGACCATGAGCTGGTTGGATTCAGGAAACGGGAGGGGACGAAGCAGAACGCCTTCAACGATCGAGAAGATCGCGGTGGTGGCGCCGATACCGAAGGCCAACATCAGAATTGCGGTGACGGAGAAGCCGAGGGAATTGCGCAGTTGGCGAAGGGCGAATTTCAGGTCGAAGAGAACCTTCTGCATGGTGTTCCTCTGAGGCGATTCACTGATTTGCAAGCACGTTGCGAGCCATAGATTCTATGACTCAAGTGGCTAACGTGCAAATATTTAGGCAGCATTAAAGAACTGCGGGGTAAAGAATCGTGTTCGCTATCGCGAGCATATGTCCGGATACGAACGGGTGCGGTACTGGGTTCCGTCTTGTGTGCGCGTAAAGAAAAAGAATGTGACCTGGCCCGGGGCGTAGCAGGTCCCTTGCAGTCCAATTTGAGAACTGGAAGACAGGTCGATTGCCGGCTTTCAGTTCCACTCTCGCCAGAGCGCCACGCCGCCGGTGAGGCCGGCCTCGTTGGAAACGATTTCGACGTTTTTACCGGGCTTGAAGTTGAGCTTCTTGGTGTTGCCTCCGCCGAGATAGAGATGATCCCAGTTGAAGAGCTTGTAGGTTTGCTCGATCATCTCCTGCACGAATTTGTTCCAGCGTTTCTTGCCGTACTTGTCGAGGCCTCGGCGGCCGAGGTAGTCCTCGTATTCGCGATCGCGTTTCCATGGGTGATGGCCGAGTTCGAGTCCAGGACAAAGGCGGCCATTGGTGAAGAGGGAGGATCCGAGGCCGGTGCCGAGCGTGATGGCCAGTTCAACGCCGTCGCCCTTGATAGCGCCGTAGCCCTGAACGGCGGCGTCATTGGCGAGGCGTACCGGTTTTTTCCAGCGCTTCTGCAATTCTGCTTCGAGCGGGAAGTTGTACCAGGCTGGGTGGAGGTTCGCGGCGGTGTAGGTTATACCCCTCTTGATCACGCCCGGGAAGCCGACGGAGACGCGGTCGCAACTGGAAAGCGCTTTGTGCAACTCATCGAGGCCTTTCAATACGGCGCGTGGCGTGGGGACAGCCGGCGTGACAACGCGGACACGATCGCTGACGGGCTTGCCTGTGCTGTCGAGCAGCATGGCTTTGAGACCCGAGCCACCAATGTCGATGGACATGGTGATGGGGTTGGCTTTTCTGGATGGAGCTGTTCGTGTGGTTGAGGCGGCCCGTGCGGTCTTGGTGGTCATCGGGGGAATTGTACTAAAGGCAGGGAACGAGGGAACAAGGGGACAAGGGACAAGCGGACAGGGGGGCGAGGTGACAAGGGAAATGATCAGCGATTCGGGATGTGAATGGCAGGTGAAATCAGTGTCGCCGAACAAGAACCGATTACACACAACTCATCCGAGGTCCCGCTGTCGCTAAACTGAAGGTTGTTCCCGATGCCTTCTTTCTGCGAAGTCGCGCTGCCGGTGCCACTTGAACGGACGTTTACGTATGCGGTGCCCGAGTATGAGCAGCCGGCACGGGGGGCGCGCGTGATTGCGCCCTTTCGGAATGAAAAGCTGATCGGAGTGGTAACGGCGGTCGGGGTGGCAGAGCCGACCGGATTTGCGGTGAAGAGGTTGGAGGCGGTGCTCGATGAGGAGCCACTGCTTGGGGAGCAATTGCTGGAACTGGCGGAGTGGATTGCGGGGTACTACCTTGCTCCGCTCGGCGAGGTCCTGCGGACGATGCTGCCCCTGATGGCGGAGGTACGGCGGATGGTTTACTACCGAATCACAGATCTTGGGCGAGACAGGTTGGCGTCGAGCCTGGATGGGGATGGGTCCCACGCACCGAACAAAAGGCGCGCGATGAATGGGGCACAGCTCGGTCAGGGCGCGGAGCGGAGAGTGCTGGAGCGCTTGGCGGAGGGAGAGCGGGTTAAAGTGTCGACGCTGCGGACGGCCACCTCGGCGAACCTGCAGACGTTGGCACTGATGCTGCGGAAGAAGTGGATCGCGCGCGAGACGTCTGCCGTGGAGCGGGATGCACGACGGACGGAGCGGTTTGCGGTACTGGTTGAAGATGCGCGGCTGCCTGCGTTGACCAAGCTGCAGCAGGCGATTCTGGCGGAACTGGCTGCGAATGGCGGGGAGCTTCCGCTGGCTGAGTTGCGCAAGAAAGAGCTGCCGTCGTCGACATTGCAGAAGCTGGTGAAGCGGGAGTTGGTTCGAATCGAGGAGCGCGCGGCCGCGTTTCGACTTGGCGGGATTGAGGCTGCAGCGCAACCGCTAACGCTGAATGAGTCGCAGCTGGACGCGCTGGCGTCGATTGTGGGGAAGCTGGGGCAGTTTCATTCGTTTCTGCTGCACGGAGTGACGGGGTCTGGGAAGACGGCGGTGTATCTCAAGGCGATGCAGCGAGCACTGGATCGAGGACAGTCGACGATTCTGCTGGTGCCAGAGATCGGGCTGACACCGCAGATGGCGGGGCTGCTGGATGCGGCATTTGGATCGCGTGTGGCGCTGCTGCACTCGGCGCTGACCCCGGAGGAGCGGACGGAGCAGTGGCGGCGCATCCATCGCGGAGAAGCACCGGTCGTGGTGGGGACGCGGTCGGCGATTTTTGCGCCTGCGCCGAATCTGGGGCTGATCCTGGTGGACGAAGAACACGATCAGAGCTACAAGCAAGAGGAGACGCCGCGGTATAACGCGCGCGACGTTGCGGTGATGCGCGCCAAGCTGGAGGGCGCAGTGGTGGTGCTGGGGTCGGCTACGCCTTCGCTGGAGAGCTGGCAGAACTCGGTGCAAGGAAAATACACGCGCATCGAGATGAACGACCGGGTGAAGAACAGGCCGCTGCCTGAAGTTGAATTGATCGACATGCGGCGGGAGTTCCAGGAGACGGGACAGGAGCAGCTTTTTTCGCGGTCGCTGGTGGAGCAGACGCAACAGGCATTGGATCGCGGCGAACAGGCCATTATTCTGCTGAACCGGCGCGGGTATTCGTTTGCGGTGATCTGCAGAGCGTGCGGGAAGAAGCTGGAGTGCCTGAATTGCGCGATCGCTCTGACGCATCACAAACCGTCTGGAGAGGACCTGATTGCCCGCGCCGGGCAGCGGCTTGAGTGCCATTACTGCGGGTACAAGCGGACAGTTCCGTCGAAGTGTCCTGAGTGCGACAGCGAGCACTTGTACTATCTGGGCGCGGGATCGCAGCAGGGTGAGGAGCGGCTGACGGAGATCTTCCCCGGAGCGCGGATCGGACGGATGGATCGCGATACAGTGCGCGGTCGGCACGATCTAGAGCATCTGCTGGCTCGACTGCATTCGGGAGAAATCAATCTGCTGGTGGGAACGCAGATGATCGCGAAGGGACATGATATTCACGGTGTGACGCTGGTGGGCGTGGTGGGGTGCGATCATGCGTTGTCAATGCCGGATTTTCGCGCGGCGGAACGGGTATTTCAGTTGATGACCCAGGTGTCGGGGCGAGCGGGACGCGGGGAACTGCCTGGGCGGGTGGTGGTGCAGACGTATTATCCGGATCACTACGCCGTTGTCGCCGCGAGCAAACATGATTATGCGAGTTTCGGAGAGCGCGAGCTGAAGTATCGGCGGTGGATGCACTATCCACCGTTCGGAGTGCTGGCGAATGTGTTGATTCAGTCAGAAAAGCTGGAAGAAGCTGCCGGGTGGTCGGCGGAGATCGGGAAGTGGTTTCAAAAGACAACGCCGGAGGGCGTTCGGGTGCTGGGTCCGTGCACGGCGCCGATTGCACGGATCAAAAACGTCTACCGGTTCCATTTGATCCTGAAGGCGAATTCGCGGAAGGCGCTGAATGCGGCGCTGCGGGGAGCGCTGGCTCACGCAGATGAGGCGGAGATTCCAAGAAGAAACATTGTGGTGGATGTGGATGCGCAGCGGCTGATGTAATGCCCGGCGGGGACTGACTTGGAATTACGCGAGCAGGACTCGCTGCAAGAGAGCGAGCACCTGGGTTTCGTATTGGCGGGCACTCCACCTGCGGCTGAGGACGAGGTCTTCCCACATGCGGAGAGATGTCAGGGTCCACATGAGATCGGTGGCTGCTGATTGGGTGAGCCCGGGCCTCAAGCCAGGATCTGCGGCGAGCATCACGACGATGGTGCGGCAGATGTTGAGGCGGGCAGCGAGGCGATCCTGCCATGCGGCTTCGACATCGTGGTCGGTGCGACGGGCGGCGTCGACCTCACGCGCGAGTGGCCAGATACCGGGATTCATGCGGGCCTGAAGGCGCACGTAGCGGAGCATCGCTTCGCCACCAGTGGGTGCGTCAAGGACATGATCGAGGGCTTTTTGCAGGCCGCGTTTCCTGTCGGCGTAGCGGGCCAATTCTACGAGCAAAGTTGCGCGGTCGTTGAAGTGGAGGTAGACCGCCTGGCGGGAAACGCCGGCTCGCTTTGCAATTTCGGCCATGCTGATCTCAGCGCCCTGCCGGTTCTTGATGAGAGTGATGGCCGCATCAAGAATCAGTTCACGAGAATTTGTACTTGACATTATGTAAACCTCAATTCGATACTTTACACCATGTCAAGTTTATCAGCAGCTGCATTTCCGGCGGTCCGTGAGTGGTCGAAGATGGGCGCAACGATCCGGGTACGGCTCACCGCCGAGGAGACCGGCGGTTCGTATTCGGTCATTGAGATGACAGTTCCGGCGCGATTTCCCGTCGCGCCCCTGCACTATCACGACAGCTTCGCGGAGCGGTTTGTCGTGCTTGAGGGCGACTTGGAAGTGGAACTGGATGGCATGAAGCACCGACTTCGGAGCGGGATGTCAGAGGCGGCGGAGCGGCGGGTGAAGCATTCGATCCGAAATGCCGGCGATGGGCCTGCTCGCTTTCTGATTGTGGCGACGCCGGGAGGCCACGAGAACTTCTTCTATGAGCTGATCGACTGGATGAATCGTGAGCCGCAGTGGCCGCCTGCGGACCGGGCGCGGATGCTGGAGTTCGGAGAGCGGCACGACTCGCACTACGTGTAGAAGAAGGAAAAGGAACAAGGGACGAGGAAACAAGGGATTTGTCCTCTGTTGTCACATTCAGATCCGCCAATCGATGGGTAGAATTCGGCCCACGTGAGGTGGCGGATGGGATATTGCAATGCGTTTATCGGCAAAACCGACACGCCAACCGATGCTGAAGTGGCGAGTGTGCTCGGCTCCAAGATGAAGCTCTGGATGGGTTTGATCGAGTGGATGAGCGAGAGGCTGGGTGTTCCGGAACAGGAGTGGAAGGGCGTGGTGGTGAAGAAGTACGGATGGAGCCTGCGGCTGAAGAAGAAGGGCCGCAACATCGTGTATTTGAGCCCGGGCAAGGATTGCTTTATGGCGAGTTTCGTTTTGAGCGACAAGGCTCTGAAGGAAGCGAAGGAAGCGCATCTGTCGAAGGCTGTGCAGGATGCGCTCGAGGCAGCGCCAAGGTATCCGGAAGGGAATGGGTTGAGATTGCTGGTGCAGCGGGAGAGCGATCTAGGAGCCATCCGGAAGATTGCAGCGATCAAGATCGCGAACTGAGTGGCGATGATGATTCGCTGGGACCCGATTCGATCACTTATGGAAGAGAATTGAAGTTCTGATCGCGAAAACGGCCGCTCCTCGGACTGGGAAGAGGCCGCTGAAGTTTGAATTCAGAGATCTGTTCAGCTATTGCCGGTGTTGGACGATGGAGCTGCGGGAGCGCCTTCGGTCAATGTATGCAGTTCTTTGCCAGGCTTGAAGCGAACAGCTTTCCCGGGTGTGATGCTGACTTCGGTGCCGGTCCGCGGATTGCGGCCGATGCCGGTTTTGCGTGCGCGAACGCTGAAGACGCCGAATCCACGCAGTTCAATGCGCTCACCTGCTGCCAGGGCTTCTTTCAGCCCCTCAAAGACTGTGTCGACTGCCGCTTCGGCCTTGGTGCGGGGCAGGCCCGTGCGCTCGATCACATGGTGGACGATGTCTTGTTTAATCAAAGCGGTCACCTCGCTAGCGCGACTGTTTTCGACTGTACCACGCCCTACCGGACTGATGGTACAGCCTTTGCCTCATTTGTGGAATATCGGGCGAAAGGATTTTTGCACAATGTGATCAGAAGTGGGAGGGGGGTGGCTTTGAGTTTCCTGTGATTCAGCACACCTTCTGGTGGGGCAAAGAAGGCCATTTGGGCCGAATTTGGCCGTTGTGACTTTGGAGATAGGCCGAGCAGGTCGAAATGCACCTAAACCCTAGGCGAACGAGTGACTTTGCCGGATACTGTTATTTCAGGTAACCACAATCAGGGTGCCCGGAGTAACTGCCCTCTGGGTGAAGGCTTAGATAACGAAGGGGATAGAGCGAACCTCATGGGCCGGTTTTCCGGCTTGAGCTGAGGAGAAGCGAACTGACCCCATCGCTCATTGGAGCAGGGCAAGGAGAGAGGCTCGATGTCCGCGATGTACAGTACAGATCCAATCCGAATCGGCGTAGTTGCGAATGAGCCGATGCGGCTCGAAGGCCTCACAAGCATCTTTGAGAATCATGCCAAGCCCGGCGAAGCTCCTCTTGTGCCGGTGGTCGGCACCTTGGAAGAGCATCTCGATAATGAATCAATTGAATACGTTCTGATCGACTGGAGCAGTTCGACCAAGAAGCTTGGGGTGCTGGAGGGGATTCGCCGCAAGCGGCCGACGCTGCGGATGGTTGTGATCGGTCCCGACAGCAATGAACAGGTAATGATGGACACGATCATCGCCGGCGCACGCGCCTATCTGGACATGGGCGCAGGGCCCCGGCTGGTGCGTGAGGCGTTGGACGTGGTGATCTCAGGGTCGATCTGGGCACCGCGCAAGCTGCTCTCAAAGCTGATTGACCGGTTGCTCTCGGGCGAGGACGCCAGTGTGACCAGTCCGCGTCCTCATCTCACGGCGCGGGAGGAGCAGGTTCTGCAACTACTGCTGCTGGCGAGATCTAATCGCGAAATCGCGGGGGAACTGGGGATCGAGGAGCGCACGGTGAAGGCTCACGTGGGCAAACTGATGCGCAAGATCGGGGCGGAAAATCGAATCGAGCTTTCGATGCGCGCCTTGCACGGGTCGTACAAGCAATCGCCATCCCAGAGCCACTATCAGCAGATGGAGCCTGCCGCAGTCTAGAGCCGGCGTTGGCGCTGCATTGTGGCAAGTAACCCTTTAATTACCTGGAATTTGATTACCAATATTCTAAAACCTTAGTACTCTTGTCTCTATTTGATACGTTACCCATAATAGGTTTCAGAAACAACGCAGATCTGGGGAAAGGAGTTCCCAGGCAGCATGTAAAGCATGAAGCCTGCGAACTCCTCTTTTTTTCTTCTGGGTCCCGCCTCATTCACCTTTCCAAATTCTCCCAAGTGAATCTCTTCACTGAGTCTGGTCCCCACATCGGGCTTGCCGGCTAACCTGTGCATCTCCATGAAGCGCGTGCTGTAAGCCTAAGCGAGACGGCTGTTATACGAACTTGTTCCTCGTTCAAATCTTGCGGCGTGGCATGCGCGACTTTGGCTACGTGGTGCTGTCCTAACATGCAGCAGCCGGACGCCGATGGTTCAGGGTGTGCGGAAAAGTGAAAGGAATCCCCAGATGAAGAAAATCATTGCTTCCCTCTGTCTTTGTTTATCGAGTTCGATTTTTGCGAACGCAGCATCATCCAAGCAGGATCTTCAGGACCGTATCGAAGCCGCCAAAAACGTGCTCGATCAAATCATGGACGCACAGGACAATACCATTCCGCAGAACATACTGCAGCAGGCCACGTGCGTGGGAGTTGTTCCGGGATTGATCAAAGGCGCCTTTGTCTTTGGCGCGCAATATGGGCAGGGCGTGGTGACGTGCCGTACAGGAAAGGGCTGGAGCGCTCCGGTGTTTATCCGCCTGGCGGGAGGCTCGTGGGGGCTGCAGATTGGCGGGCAGTCGACGGATCTGATCCTTGTTGCGGTGAATAATCGCGGATTCCAGGATCTGTTGAAGAGCAAGTTCAAGATCGGGGCGGACGCTTCGGCAGCAGCTGGACCGGTGGGTCGTGCGGGGCAGGCAGCGACTGACTGGAAGATGAATGCGGAGCTGCTGAGCTACTCACGAAACAAAGGGATCTTTGCCGGGATTAGCCTGGATGGGACCGGAGTCTCGCAAAACAAGGTCGATACTGAGACGTATTATGGAGCGCCGCAAAGCTTTGAGAACGTGCTCAAAGGGAATGTAGCAGTGCCCGATGGAGCGGTTGAGTTTGTTCGTGATGTCGCTCATCACTTCACTGAAGCGAAGCAGGCGCAGTAAGAGAACCGGATTGATTCGAATAGAGGCGGCCTTCGCGCGGGCCGCCTCTTTTCTTTTGCAAATTGCGGGATGCTGATGTTCGATAACCTGCGTCGAGGCTGATCAGTGCCCTAAACTTGTGTTTGCCTCAAACGATGCAAAAGACGCTCGAGTACTGGCTGGTAGTGGCGGTTGCGCGTGTACTTGGATGGATGCCGCGCTGGCTGGCGCGGCTCTTCGCGGGAGCGCTGGCATGGGCTGTGTATCACGCTATGGCGAGGCTGCGACGAGTCGGAGAGCGAAACCTGCAGCTCGCTATGCCGGAGTTGTCGGAAGAGCGGCGAGCGGAGATCCTGCGAGGCGTCTACAGGCACCTGGGATGGCAGCTGGTTGAGTTCTGCCGGATGCCGGCCTATACGCGAGAGAACACGAAGGGACGTGTTGGAACCGTAGGGCTGGAGCATTATCTGGCTGCCGAAGCGCTTGGACGCGGCGTGCTGGTGCTGACGGGGCATCTGGGAGCGTGGGAGCTTTCGAGCTTCTATCACTCGCTGATGGGCCATCCGATGGGAATGGTGATCAGAAGACTCGACAATCGCAAGCTCGATGACTTCGTGAACCGGATTCGATGCCTGCATGGGAATCGTGTGCTGCATAAGGATGACTTTGCGCGGGGATTGCTACATGCGATGCATGAGGGCGGGACAGTAGGCATCCTGATGGACACCAACATGACACCCCCACAGGGCGAGTTTGTGAAGTTCTTCGGGATTGCGGCTTGTACAGCGTTGGGGCTGGCGCGTGTGGCCTTGAAGACGGGGGCGGCGGTGCTGCCGGGGTTCATGCTTTGGGAGCCGAAGGAGAGGAAGTACGTTCTTCACTTCGGACCGCAACTGCACTTTGAGCGGAACGGCGATGCAGAGACGGATGTGCTGGCGGCGACGCAGCAATGCAACGATGTGCTGGAGTCGTGGATACGGCGCTATCCGGACCAGTGGCTGTGGATACACCGGAGATGGAAGACACGTCCGCCGGGAGAAGCGCCGCTCTATTGAGCAGGACGGATCCGATCAAAAAAGAATGCAGGCGCCGCGATGACGCCTGCATTCTGAAGGACGTTCTGGATCTCAGCCGCAGCGGTGAGGATCCTCTCCGGGGTAGTTTCCCTGCACGCAGGGAATGGTGCCGAGGTACTCGTAGATCGCGCGGAGGTCGTGGTCGGAGAGATGGCGGAGGTTGGGCCAGGGCATGATCTGCAGCAGGTTGCCATCGAAAGGATGGGGAATGCAGTTCGCATCGGGCGCGCCGGTGCAGGGCGGATGGAGCTGATCGGGATCGATACCGGTGCGAATGGTGTGCACGAACTTCTCGAAGCTGTCGCCTCCGACCGGAATTCCGCTCGCGTCGGGAGTGAGGTTACGCGAGATGATGTGCGCTGAGCCTGGGATCAAGGCGCCGAAGTCTCTGCCACCGCCGAGATAGGTGGCCGGATTTATCTTCTCCTTCTGGTGGAAATACGGGTTTCCGCCGGGTGCGTATTCGGTCTGGGGACCCGCGGAGTGGCAGCCATCGCAGTCGCCGGCGACGTTGACGAAGTAGCTTCCCAAGCCGACGAGAGCGGGGTTCTTTCCTCTCATGTCGAGGGGAAAGGGTGCGGCGTTGAGTCCGATCTGTACGCGCGAGTCGCCCCCTTCCTTCTCAGCTTTTGCTCGCGAAGAGGTGGTGGATGCGGCGATAGCGATTGTTGCTACGACGAGACACGTGCCGGTGATCTGAAACAAGCGGGATCTGGTCATGGTTCATTCCTTTCGAGTGAAGCGGAAAAATGAGCCCGGCATCGTCTTTCCAGCGGTACAAGAAATTGTCCGAGGCGTTGCGGCCGATGATGGGAACGGAAGGCCATCGTACACAGCACGGGCGCCAGTGTCTACGAATTCCTGGTTGCGAACGATGAAATGAATGCGAAAAGAGATTCTCGCGTGGGTGACGGAGAGCTAAGAGAGAAAGCTCCTGTCGAACCACTGGGGACGGGCGCCGATGCGATCAAAATCTGAGCGGCTGACGCCTGTCCGGAGGAAAAGCTCGTTCACTGCGTCGAGAAAACTCCAGGGACCCTGCGGGTCAACCGGGATGTAGCGGTCGAGTTTTCCGGCGGCGTGCAGGGCATCGTGCTCTCCAATCGGGATGGGATCTTCGAGCCAGTACCAGTCGTCGGGCTGAGCTGGGTCGAGAACGAACCCGGCTTTGCCGTCAGGATGATCGTGATCCCAGTTTGCGTAACGGAAGGTCTCGTTGATCGGTTGTGCGTACAGGGAACGCATGAGTATCTGGACGCAGACGCCGAATGGCTCGATATCGACGGGTGAGTAGGGCCAGGAGGTGAGCCAGCAGCAGTCGAAAAGCCGGCCAAGCATGGTGAGATGTGTGATGACGCAGGGGCGGAGATCGCGGCCGGATCCAGGCAGAACCTCGGCGATGATGGTGTCGTCGATATCAATGTAAAGAGTGGTCTTGCGGTACACGGCTGATGCCTTCCGAGGTTAGACTCACGATGGATCAATGTGGGATCGAGTGCTTTACAGTCTGTAACCTTTCCACGCCGACTTCTATCAGAATCCGAAAGGGCGAAGCCCACCCTCAGGAGCGACGTTGATGTCTCAGACAAATGTCATTGCGCGGTTTTCATGCAAAGCTGGAATCACCCTGGTCCGTCTTGTACTTCTTTCTTTTCTGGCATTCCCGTTTCTGTATGCGTTTGCTGAATCGCCTGCGGTTGGAAGTATAGCGCCAGATTTTACGCTCAAGACCCCGCAGGGAGCGTCTGTCCAATTGTTGCAGTGGAGTCGAGGCCATAAGTCGGCTTTGATCATCTTGCGCGGCTATCCCGGTTACCAGTGCCCCTATTGCCAGAAGCAGGTTCACGATTTTGTGAATCGTGCAGGAGACTTCGCAAAGGAGGGAGTCCCCGTTCTCCTGGTCTATCCAGGCGCAATCACTGATCTCGGAGAGAGAGCCAAGGAATTTCTTGGTAAGGAGAATCAGTTGCCGCCCAATATTGTTCTGGTGACGGATCCGGACTTCAAGGTCACAAATCTCTATGGGCTTCGTTGGAATGAGCCGGGCGAAACTGCATACCCATCGACCTTCCTTCTCGGTGAGGATCGACGGATTCAGTTCGCCAAGGTCAGCCATAGCCATGGTGACCGCGTATCAGCACAAGAAGTTCTTGATCACCTTCACGAGAAATGATCCGGCCGGCCGCTGCATTAGCCGAGTCGCGAGGCCACTGAGGATTTGGAAAAAGCCGCGCTCTTTACCGCTGATCCATGAGGATCCTCCCAGAGCTTACTGGTCTACGCAATTATCTCGACGCAACTTAGGGCGAGGCAGCCTTTCGATTCACCAGCGGGTGACGGTGAGCTGATCGAGGTAGACAGTTGCGCTGCCGTATCCGCCCATGCCGTCGATTTGGAAGTTGGTGAGGAGGACCTGGGCCCAGCCGAGGGCGAATGCAGATGGGACGGTCTCGTTGATCTGCTGGAGGACACCATCGAGGCTGACGTTTTTGTAGGTGACGTTGCCGGCGCTGTCGCGCGAGTAGCTGATGACGAGGTGGTGCCAGGTGTTGGTGGTCCATTTCTGGGGATTGCAGGGTGCGGTGGAGTGGAGCCACTGATCGACGGGGTAGTCGGGTGTGCCGGCGTTTGTGGTGTAGTCCCATGTGCTGCTGTAGCCGTCGCACTGGACGCCGAAGATGACGGTCTGGCCGTTGGCCATCACCTGGTTCATGTCGAACTCGAGGTTCGCGATGTCGTTTGAGGGTGATGCGATGTAGATCTTGACGTCGTAGGTGAAGTTTGTCGCGGCCGTGTCGGCGCCGAAGACGGACCAGTAGCGCTCGCCTGCGGAGTTCTGGAAGGTGATGCCGAACTGACGAGAGGCACCGCTGATGGAGGGTTTGTTGACGAGCGCCATGGTTCCGGTAGAAACGCCCCCTGTCGCACCGTCCTGAACCATCGACCAGGTATAGGCGGACTGAATGTTCTTGACGGTTGTAGTTACGGGGCGATTGGGTTTGGCGGCGGCTGCGAACGAGCTGAGAATGAGGGCCGCAGCAGCGGTGAGTCGCAGAGAGGGGAAAGAGATCGACTGCATGTATGTGCCTTTTTTCGGAAAATTCCCGAGCGCTCGAAGAACGGCTTACACGAGGGCAGGCACACCTGCGGCTTTCCGACGTGCGGGCAGGTTGAAACACAACTACTCGACTCGAAGATCGAACCCTGGAGTTGCTGTTAAATTAGTCCGAGATTCGAGAGAGCGTCAATGGATTTTTGAGATTTTGCGATTTGGGCTTGCGTTGGCAGGACCCTGAGCCGGTCTAGCCCTCTCGCAATGCACGCATCGGATCGAGCCGACTGGCGGAGAAGGCCGGAAGGTAGCACGCGAGTGCTGCAATGGCGATCAGAGCGAAAGATGCTCCGGCGAGACTGACCGGGTCAGCAGGGCTAAGTCCGAACAGCATCTTTGAGAAGAGCCGGCCGAGGAGAAGAGAGAGCCCCAGGCCGATTCCGATGCCGATGACTACAAGCAACATACCCTGCCGGAGGATATGGAGGAGAATCGCGGGTCTTGAAGCGCCAAGAGCCATTCGGACGCCGATCTCACGCTGGCGGTTTTTGACGAAGTATGCGAGAAGAGCATAGAGCCCCACGCTGGCAAGCCCGAGGGCAAGCAAGCCGAAGGTTCCGAGCAGGCTGAGCACGATGCGGGCGCTCCACAAGATCTGGTCCATAAGGGTGGAGCCGGTCCGAGTGTCGGTGATTTGCACCTTCGAATCGAGAGACTTTATTTTGCGCTGAACCTCTCCGATGACGGTGGCCGGGTTGCCTATTGCCCGGACGTAGAGGGTGACATTTCCTCCAGGGTTTTGAAGCAAAGGAAGGTAGATGCAGGGCTGCGGTGACTCGCCGAGTGTGGTGTAGTCACTGTTTTTAACTATGCCGACGATTTGACGGATTGTCGCATCGCCAGCGAGGTGGACGCGTTCTCCAAGAGCATCTCCGGTGGGCCAGTATTTTCGTGCGAGGTCTTCGTTGATGATCACAACGGGAAGGGAGCCCTCGCGATCGGAATGTGTGAACACTCGTCCGGCGACAAGCGGGATGCGCATGACTTTGAAGTAGTCAAAATCAATGATGTTGGTGATGGTGTCGAGGGTCTCGGATTTGTGGCTTTGTTCCCGGCCGTCGATTGTCACTCCACGCGATGCCGCGGACCAGAAGGGGAGGTTGGACGCCCAGGTCGCGCTTTCGATGCCGGGTATGCTGGAGACGCGCTCCACGGCCTGACGATGGAAGGCTTCGAGGCGGGCGGCATCGTAGCCCACTTGCTCGGGATTCATCATGAAAACCGCGAGATGCTTCTCATCGAATCCCGGATCAATGGTGTAGGCGCGTTGTACGGCTCGGAGGAAGAGCGAGGCTGCGATTAGCGATACGAGCGAAAGCGCTACTTGTCCGGCGAGGAGCGACTTCTGCAACCGTGCGCTGCCGGTGGAGGGAGCAGCGAGCCGCGTTTCTTCTTTCAGACTGTCGACGAGTTGCGTCTTTGTTGCCCGCATGGATGGCATGATTCCAAAAATGAAGGCGGTGGCGAATGAAAGGAGGAACGTGAAGAGGAACACTGTGCCATCGAGTTTAGGGTCTACGAGATTGCGAGCCACGTCCGGTGGTCGAAATGTCCAGAGCATGCGAACGCCTTCATAGCCGATGCCGAAGCCAACGATGCCTCCGGATGCCGCGATCAGGAGGCTTTCTGTGAGCAGCAGGCGAAGAAGACGGCCACGGCTGGAGCCGATTGCGAGACGTACTGCGATTTCCTGCCGGCGCTGAACTGCGCGCGCCATGAGAAGGTTGGCGACATTGGAACAGGCGATCAGCAGAACGAGAAGGACGATGGCGAGGAGGATTGCGCTTGCGAACGTTGCGCCGCGCTGTCCTCCAGTGCCTCCAAAGAGCGCTGTCGAGATTGGCTGTACGGATATGGTGCGAGCTGCGTTGGCATCCGGGTACTCCTGCCGAAGCGCGGCGCTGATCGTCTGGAGGTTGGCATCGGCTTGATGCTGGTCGATGCCGGGGTTCGGACGGCCAACGATTTCGAAGAACGGCTTTTCACGGTTGGTCAAGATGTCCTGCAAGGGGGGCGGCAAGACTTGTTTTGCCATTGTGGCTGGGAGCCAAACGTCCGGGCCGAAAATCGCGCTGACGCCGATGAATCCCTGCGGCGCCACTCCAATGACCGTGAACTGATTCTGGTTGAGGTTGATGGTTCTGCCGATTATGTCGGGCGCGAGACCGAACCGGATCTTCCAGGCGTTATAGCTGAGAACGGCAACGGGAGCGCTGCCGGGTGCGCTGATCTCCGCAGGAATGAAAAATCGACCTTTGGCGGGTGTGAGGCCGAGGGTCTCGAAGTAGCCGGATGTGACAAGCTGGCCGAAGAAGCGTTCGGATTGGGTATTATGCGCAAACGTAAGGACCAGAGGAGATGAGTATCCCGCAAATCCGCTGAAGGCGGTACTTCTTTGCTGGTAGTCCTTCAAGTTTGGATAGGAGACGGGCAGCATGCTGCCGGACTGCTTCTGGCTTTTGAGATCGGTGGCATAGATGGAAAAAAGATGCGAAGGATCGCTCGCGGGAAATGGATGAAGAAGAATGGTATTCACCAAGGTGAATACGGTGGTGGTGGCGCCGATGCCGAGGGCGAGCGTCAGGATGGCGAAGACGGAGAAGAAGGGTGATCTGCTCAGGCTGCGGAAGCCGAATCTCACGTCGCCAAGGATGTCTCCGGCGGGATTGTTCCAGTGTTTTTCCATCACAAAGGCATTCGAGCACTTGTGAAGTGCTCGTGCCTTCAAGAACGGTTAAGGAAGGTGAAGTTTTGTAAATGAGGAGCGAGCGGAGTGGGCTGGAAATGGTGGAAAGATGGTGGCTGAGGCGTAGGGACGGGGGCTGTTCCGTTGTTAAATAACAAGAAAATGCGCTCAGCGTCCAGATAAGCGGTTATTCACTCAGAACCCAACCAAAGGCTCGTATTCCCTAAACATCGCAACGGCGCAATCGAGCGAAACGCAACATTCCCCAGACGAGGAGTGCGATGGCACCGCTGAGCGCAACATCTATGGAAAACATGACAAACGCCGCTCCCGGACCAGCCGATCTGTACGCTATCGGAACAATCTGATTTTGGTGCGCCTCATAGATCAGTCCTGAGAACCCGTCGCGATGCGCCTCCAAGTCAATACGCTGTGTGTCATTGCCCAACTGGCGCACACGCAATGTCCACATTGAGCCGGGCCGTGGTGGAGGCAATGTTTGAATTTGTCGTTCCACCCACTGACGTCTGGCGGGCGGGATTGCGAATGTATACCGCGCCTCGTTTGGGAGCGGGGCAACTTCCGAGAGGCTTCTGACCAGACGCACTTCGACGTGTTCAGGAAACACAAGAAGCACGGGCACTTCAAACCTTGCTTCGTATGGCCGAGTGAAGAAAGGGTCAGCGAAACGAGCTGAAAGAGGAAAGAGGCCGATCAGAGAGAGAACAAATGCAGTGATGACCCATTTCGCCATTTGCATGCGGTAACCAAACTGGAGTATTCGCAACCACAAAAGTTTCGAAATCCAGTGACAAGATGACGTATTCGAGACTTAACTCGCTCGGAGTTCCCGGGTCGTCGTTGACTCGGAAGAAGAAATTCGGGCTACGATTCTTTGCCGAATGAAAAGCCCGGCCGAAGCCGGGCTGAAATGGGGACTGCGGAGAGAATCAGGCCATGGCAGCGACTTGGGTAGTTGCCGGAGCAGCAGCGGGAACTTCTGCTGAAGTGGGATGCGCGGGGATGTGCGCTCCGCGTGTGAGGCGATGCACGAAGTGATAGGGCGGCCAGGGACCTGAGAGCTGCATCTGACAATCCTTCATCATCGCGCTGGTGGTCTGGAATTTGTTCTGATAGCGCTCGACGCATTTCCGCTCGATGAGGTGGGAGATGTCGAGAACCATCTTACCGGATTCGGTGAGACGGCAGCTGACTTCTTCATCCAGAGGCGCGAACAGGCGGTGCATCTGGAAGCTGACGGCCCGGGCCCGGGTCTGGCGCTCGCGCTGGCGGGTAGCAGTCTCGCGGAGATTGGTGAGGTACTCGCGACCTACCTTTTCGGGATTGAGATAGGAGAGTTCGCGACCGCAGCTGCAGTCATCAACGAGGATCTTCAGGTGCATCTCGGTTTTGCCGCGGAGTTTATCGATATTGCCGAGGAACTGGCGCTGGTTGGACCGGATGGATTTGCGAAGGCTTTCGTCGTCGTTGAAGATAGTGCCGAATCGGAAGGGAAGTACGGTGGAGTGCTTGAAACAATCTGCGATGACTCTTGCGTGGTCGACCCCGGATTTCTGATTGAGTGTGTCTGCCGGGCTGTGTTCGCTGACGATGACTGCTAGATCACTGGCTGGGTAAAGGAAGACCTGATTTCCGCTTACTCCGTGTACTGATTCAAGCGGAACTGGTTTTCGGTGGCGGGCTAGTTCTGGGAAGGCTTGTTTCTCACCAATGCAGTAGGCATACCATGCCATATGGAGGCACTCCGTGTGCGGACGAGCTGGTAAGCCCGCCGCTCGTTAGTGAAGCTCTGTGAACTCAATGATGACAACGGTTCGACACAGGGCGAAATATCCCCAATTGAACTACCGGGAATAGTAGTCCTCACACAAGACGGCTGGCAATGTTCTGGATCACGTTCGGCGTAAAAGGTGAGTGTGGATGCGGAAGTGATTTTGACGTAGTGCAATTATCGTGCGATTACATGGAATCTTGTTGACGGCTAAGTAAATTTTGTGTGTATGCGAAGTATCTTTTTAGTAAATAGGCGTGGATTGGGGGTTGTGCATCGCGGATGGGCTTGGGGTGGTGCGGCTGATCGGTAAAGCTATGGAGTACGAACTGCGCGTCCCTCGGCTTCGCTGCGCTCCGCTCGGGATGACAGTCGAGTGTGATGGCGTGGCTGGTGCTCAGGGAAGGTGGTTTGATCGGGTGAGGGGTCGTGAGTCGAGTTCGGAGTCGTTGAGGCACGAACTGCGAGTCCCTAGCTGCGCTGCGCGCCGCTCGGGATGGCAGTCGATTGTGGTTGTGCGGGCTGGTGAGTTTAGAGCGAGTTTGATCGCCGGAGGGGCTCTTGAGAGCCATGCGCTACTGGTGCATGAGGTACGCGATACGGACGACCAGCAGTGCGGTGAACAGGATCGAGACGACCAGGAAAATGGTGACGATGCGCATGAAGCTTGAGGTGCGCTTGGCGAGTTTCACGACCTGCTCAGCGAGTTCGGCCTGGTCGGCGGCGTGTTTCTGGACGGACTCCTGAAGGGCAGCGAACTCGTCTTCGATGCGGCGGATGGCTCGTTTCTGCTCGCCGGTGTGGAAGGTGAGTGCGCGCTGGTCGGCCTGGAGCTTGGCGATTGCCTCTTCGAGCGGCTTGAGGTCTACCGTGTGGCCCTGGCGATTGGCGATGATGTTTGCTGCTGCGCCAGCGACGTTGCCCTCCAGCAGTGGAAGGAGATTTCCGACGATGGGAAGCATGGTTTTGGCGATTCCAACGGCGCGCTCGAGCTTGCCCGGCTTAGGAGGGACGGGACGAGCAAGGGCGCTGGTGGCGGATTTGGGTACGGGGATGGGATCTGATTTGGGCAGGGCGGCGGCGGTAGATGCGGATTTGGGCACAGTTATCGACTCTGATTTTGGAATGATGGTTGGTGGTGCGGCTGGTTTGGCCGGGGGCTCCGGCTTGGCGGTTGCGACGGGCGGGGCGGGAGCGTTTTTTGCGTGAGGGCCCTCGGGGCGAATCAGGGCCTCGGGGCTGTCGTAGTTAGCATGCCTGACCTTTGGTCCGAGAGGAGCCGCGGCGCCCGGTGCGTCGAACCCGGAGGCGACCTCAGTCGGCTTGCCGGGTTTGGTCGCGGGGTCGTTCGGATCTGGGCCGAGGGGATCGATCATGCAACCACCATTTAGATAACAACTATAGGGGAGCCAGAACCAAACCCAGTTCTGAAAAACAGGGACTAATTCCGTATTCTGATGACCGAGGGAGCACAGTGTGAAATCTGTACTTGTCCGTCCGATGCGGAGTTTGCAGCGCAATATTCTTGCGGGTCTGATCACGGTGGGGCCGTTGTTCGTTACGTGGCTGGTGTTCAGTTTTCTGCTGGACAAACTGGTGAGGGCAGGGCAGCCGCTTGTTTATGGTCTGCAAACGATGTATCCGGAAGCGTGGCTGCGGCGGCCGTGGATGCAGTCGGTGCTAGCAGTTGTGTTGACGCTGCTGGTGTTGTTTGTTCTGGGGAAGCTGACGTCGCTGGTGATTGGGCGGCAGGCGCTGGGACTTTTCGAGTCGGTGCTGGACCGGCTGCCAGTTGTGGCGAAGGTGTACTCATCGGTGCGGCAATTGCTGGACACGATGATGGCGAAGAAGGATACGAACCAGCGGGTAGTGCTGGTTGATTTTCCGATTGCGGGGCAGAAGAGCATCGGATTTCTGACGCGGACGATTGTGGACACGAATACGGGAGAAGAACTGGCGGCGGTGCTGCTGCCGAATGCGATCAATCCGACGTCAGCGTTTTTGCAGCTGCTGCCGATGAGTCGGGTGACGTTGACCGACCTGAATATGGAGCAGGCGATGAGTATGCTGCTGACGGGGGGAGCGGTGGCGCCGGAGAGGATTGTGTTTTCGTCGGAGCGGGAGAACATCGTCACGTCGGCCAATTCGCGATGAACGATTTCTCACGCCGCGACCGGTGCAGGCGCTACAGAAAGAGTCAGAACAGTGATGTCATCTTCCTGCCCGAATGATTGAGCAGCATGGGCAACCTGCTGCGCAGTCTGTGTGGAAAGCTGACGCGTACGCTCGAAGCCGAGAAGTTCGCCGGTGGAATTGCGCGCTTCTACGACTCCGTCGGTGACCAGCGTGAGTTGAGCGTGGTTGTGGAGGAGGACGGTTGATTCGGGGTATTCGGCTGCTCCGTCGAGGCCGAGGGGTAATCCATTGTCAATTTCAACTTCGCGACCGTCGATGTAAGGTGCGATGTGTCCAGCGTTGGCGAGGATGAGGGAGCCGTCAAGATTCAAGCGGAGAACGAGGCACGTGGTGAATCCGCCCTGGCTGCGGGAGAGCATGCGGCGGTTCATGGCTGCGAGGATCTCGCCGGGTGATTGTGTATACCAGGCCAGGGTACGGAGAGTTCCGACGAGAAGAGAGACAGTCATCGCGGCGGGCATGCCCTTTCCGCTAACGTCGCCGATGGCGATGAGCGCTCCGCCGGTGGGAACGGGAATGATCTGAAAGAAGTCGCCACCGACCTGAGAGGCAGGGCGATAGACGGTTTCGACGGCAAAGCCGGGGATGCTGGGTACGTCCGTGGGGATGAGGACACTTTGGACGGCCCGAGCGGCCTCGAGTTCGGATTCGAGGCGCTCCTCTTCCTGACGTGAGCGGGCATAACGGCGGACGAGGATGACGAGAACGGCGAGCATCTCAAGGTCGCCGACGAGCTGGAAGGCTCCGACATTGAAAGGCCACGTGATGGTCTGGGAGAGAAAGCCACGCATCCAGGCGGCCCAATGCTGAGAGTTGAGCTGAGGCAGTGTGGCAATCGTCTGGAGAGCGTTGCACGCGAACATGACGCAGTTCGGGACGAGGAGTATGGCGGCGTCCTGCTGGCCGCTACGCGCGCCAATGGCGAGAATGCCGACGATGCAGGCTTGAGCCAGCACGCCCAGTGCGGAGCCCAGGATGGGGAATGCCGCATTCTGAAGCAAGCCGAATGTATTTGCGAGCCCAATCACTCCCGCCGCGACAACGGAGAGAACCGCAGTCCAGAAGAGTCGACCTTGACGCTGACGAAGAAAGAGGACGTAAAAGACGTACTGGAGATAGTAGGCGAGGATCTGAACCACCACCGAAGCAATCACTGCGGTGGTGAAGTGAAAGGGAAAGAAGGCGGCGGCGAGACTGATTCCCGCGAATGCGGCCCAGAAGGCCTGGCTCACGCCCCACCAGAGGTATTCCCGTTCGCGGCGGCGAAGGAAGAACAGGCCGATGCCTGCAACTGCGGTGAAGAGATTAATCCAAACATCGGCGATGCGTGCGGCGCGTCGCCAGAAGGTGTCGTGGATCTGGAGCTGCTGCCATTCCCGAATAAGGCCGGCATCGCCGATGCGAGGCATGGAGGTGAGGCCGCCTGAATAATCACCTGCGTACCGGGGGTCGAGCCAGACGCGAATGGCGAGTTGCAGGGGCTGGCCGGTCTGCTGCGCGTCGCCGGGAATGGGAACGAGGTTGCGGTATTGCAGGTAAAAGGCGGGATGTGGCGGGAGTTTGCCCACCTGCCCGATGAGGTGTCCATTCGCAAAAACCTGGCAGCTTTCGTCAACACCGGGGAGGTAAACCGCCATCGGATTAGCGGACCTTGGCAGAGTGACACGAAGGCGGTACCAACCTACGCCGGAGTAATTGCGATAGCCCTGCTGGGACCAGGATTGGTCGGCACGGAGCAGCGACCAATGTGAGTCGTCGAATCCGGGCAGAGACCACGCAGGGTCGTCGCCGACGTGAAATCGCCAAGGTCCGGGGAGATCGGTGACAGGAATTCGGCTGCCAGCAAAGTCTACGGTTTGTCCAGCCGCGAAGATGGAGGAAAGCAGGGATATGGCCAGGAAGAGGGGAAGTCGCACGCGCATGTCTGACGCGGGGATGATTTCATAAGGGGCAACGGGATGCAAATCAATTTGCGCAGGGGCAAGAGGGAAGCACACTTTGATGGTTGCGGCGACGATGCCCAGTATTCTCTTTCGTTCCTTTGGGGACGGGTGGTGTCTTTGATTGCGCCGATACAAGCCAGTCCACCCGACGTGTCGGCTATGATGGACCTTCTTTGAATTCTGAGGAGGGATGGAGAGCAAATGCGATTGCGTTTTGGGGTTGTGGCCATTTTGATGGTGTTTGCTGCAGGGAGTGTGTACGCGCAGACGAGTGCGACGAAGTCGGATGCAGGGCCCTGGGTAGGGACGTGGGCGGCGTCGCCGTTTGATGGTGATCCCTGGCATTCGGTTCCGACGGTCGTGGATTCGACGCTGCGTGAAATCGTGCACACGTCCATCGGTGGCAACGCAGTTCGAGTACACCTGACGAACGAGTTTGGGAGAGAGCCGCTTCGCGTGGAGGCAGTGACCGTTGCAACGAGTGCGGGAATGAGCAGCGTTGATGCTGCGACGCTGCATAATCTGACGTTCGGCAGGTCGCCCTCGATTGTGATTCCGGCAGGTGCTGAGGCGGTCAGCGATCCCGTTGTAATGCCAATTCCGGCAGCGGCGAACCTTGCTGTGAGCATTTATCTGCCGCTGCAGCAGGTGAGCAATGTTTCAGTGCACTCGAGCGCGCAGCAGGATAACTTCATCTCGACCGGCAACCACGTTCGAGATGCGTCGTTTACGGAGCCGGTGGTGACGCCTTCGTGGTACTTCCTGAAGGGAGTGGATGTTCAGGCGAGCTATGCAAACGCCGCGGCAGTGGTGACGTTTGGAGATTCGATTACGGATGGGGCATTGTCGACACAGAACGCAAATCACCGCTGGCCGGATTACCTCGCGATACGACTGAAGGGGAATGCTGCGACGGCACATCTCTCGGTTCTCGACCAGGGTATTGGCGGCAACTGCATCCTGATCCACTGCACGGGGCCGAACGCTCTAGCGCGTTTCGATCGGGACGTGCTGGCGCAGGCGGGTGTGAAGTACCTGATTGTGCTGGAAGGGATCAATGATATTGGCAGGCTGCACAGCCCGAATCTTCCCGACTACAAGTTGACGGCTGAGGACCTCGAGCAGGGTCTTATGCAATTGGTGGCCCGGGCGCACGTGCACGGAATCAAGGTGTTCGGCGCGACGCTTACGCCGTACAAAGGCGCCGGCTACTTTACGGATAAGGGCGAGCAGATCCGCGAAGATTTAAACCGCTGGATACTGACTTCCGGTGTGTTTGACGGGACGATCGACTTCGACAAGGCAACACAGGATCCGGCGAATCCGCAGGTGTTTTCAGCGCAGGCGGATGGGGGCGATCATCTGCATCCGAAAGATCCGGGGTATCAGATCATGGCAGATTCGATTGATCTGGGGTTGTTTCGATAGGGTCTGTTCGCGAAGACCAGGAGCACGAACTGCGGGTCCCTCGGCTTCGCTCGGGATGACAGTCGATTTTGCAAGAACGGTATTGATTTGGGGAAGGACTGTCGGCTGAGTTTTGAAAAGCACGAACTGCGAGTCCTTCGACTGCGCTGCGCTCGCTCGGGATGACAGTCGATCTTGCAAGAACGAGCCTTAACTTAGGTGAGGCCGGGCTAGAGTGATTCGGAAGTTGGCGCGACTGTGGGTTCGGCGATGTCTTCGGCGGCTTCGCTTTCCTGCGTGACTTTGCGGAGGCTGATGTTTTCGAATTGAGCCCAGATCAGGCCGATGGGGATTACGCACAGGAAAGTGACCACAGAAGCGCCGCGGCGCAGGCGGTGGAGGCTTCGGCGCCGATTCCGAAGATTCCCACAAGGGTGGCGGCGACGATGCCGATCTGCGTGAACCAGCCGAGGACAGGGAGCTGAAAGACGCTTGATGCGCCGCTGATCATCATGAGAACAACGGCCTGCGAAAAGGTGATGCTGGAAAGTTCGGGGCTACCGGTGAACGCTCTCAGAGTGAAGAAGTACGCAAGGGCGATCAAGGTCCACATGGCGAAGGATGTGCCGGCTGCGATGAAGAAATCGTTGAGGCTTCGGATCGTGTCGAGGCCAGCCTGAAAGCTGCGGATCTTTTCACCGACAACCTTGCCGACGTTTTCCGAGACGAGGCCTAAAGTTTTCTCCATGACGGCGGCGACCGCTGTTCCGGATATGCGAATGATGACGAGGAAAATGACGCCGAAGAGCGTCAAGACCAGGCCGCCGAATTGCGCGACACGAGGGCCGGCGAATTTGGCGAGGAAGCCGGAGTGAGTGGACTGAACAATCAGACTCGAACTCGCGTTCTGATCCTGGAAGAGGATGATCATGGCAATGGAGAAGAAGACGGCCATGGTTCCGAAGTCGAAGAGGCGCTCGACGATATAAACGGCGAGCTGATTGGCGATCGAGAGGCCGGTCTTCTTGGCGGTGAGATAGGGCCGGACCGGATCGGCTACGCGGCCAACGAGAGCGACGGCTGTGAAGCCGATGACCTGTGAGGCGACGAGGGAGAGCGGGCTCACTTTTTTGTGGTGTCGCAGCAGATATGCCCAACGGGTCGCGCGGGCGATATAAGCGATGTAAATGCCGGCGATGCCGAGGCCGAAATAGCTCCAACGAGATTGAGCGAATTGCTGGACAACTTCGTGCCAATTGATGGGATGGCGATGCTGCGCGTAAAAGCCGAGCGCAATGAGAGCGGCAAGAACCACAAGTCCCAGGATCAGTTGTCGTTTGTTCAAGCGAACTCCGATGGGGATGCAGGTCTTATTGTATGGTCCCGCGAGGCATGCTCACGCGGGAACAGGTGAGCAACTATGCACCTTAGTAGGAAGCGGGTTAGCGGGAAGAGGAAGCTTGAATCCTGCTGGAGGCGGCGGGGGCTTGCCTGGCCTGCTGAAGCTGGCGGGCGGCTTCTCGCTGCCGAGCGACCACGCGGCGATTGAACTCGTGGATGACGCGGGCCACGTAGGCGCGGGTTTCGCGGTACGGCGGGATGCCGTGGTATTTGTCTACCGCAGCGGGACCGGCGTTGTAGGCGGCGAGTGCCTTGGCGATGTTGTCGTTGTAGCGGCGGAGCAGCTGATCGAGGTAGGCGGATCCGCCACGGACGTTCTGGTCCGGAGCGAAGCTGTCGTCTACGCCGAGGTCGGCGGCGGTGCCGGGCATGAGCTGCATGAGGCCGCGTGCACCGGCATGACTCACCGCGCGGGCGTTGCCATTGCTCTCGGCTTTGACGATGCTGGCGAGCAGGTCGGCATCGACATTATGCTGTTCTCCGGCGTCGGTGAGCATGAGGTGGAGGTCGGCGGGGGTGAGCTTTGCGTCGGAGCGGTGCCGGGGAATGGGTGCCGATGCGACAGGCGCCTGGTCAGGGACAGTCTCGTAGCCCGTGATCTCCGCGGGCTTCATTTCAATGAAGCTGCTTTCCCCTTTGCTCATGTAGAGGCGGACGACTGATCCGCTTTCGACGTGGTGATCGCAGCGCATGTCGAAGCCGTTGGCGAGGAGTACGCGCTCGGCGGCGTGAGCGGCAGTCATATGGCTCGCAAGGGCGAGGGCCGCAGCAGCGAAGACGAGTTGGGAAGTTGAACGCAATTTGATCTCTGTGTTCTCAGACTGTAGCAGAGGAGATACGGGTGAGGGCCCTCTCCAAAGTCACGGCTACGCCATCTTCGTCGTTGGGGGGTGCCTGCTTCCATCCGTTAAGTTTTGCCATGGCGCGAAGGTCGTGCGCGGCGTTGCTCATGAGGACCGCCTGGCCTGCCCACTCCAGCATGTTGACGTCGTTCCAGTTATCGCCAATGGCCATGGTGTCTTTGCGGTCGATGCCGAGGCGGGCCGCAAGGCGTTCGAGTGCCCAGCCTTTGGAGACTCCGGGCGGCAGAAGGTCGACAATGGAGAGGTCACGAGCCGGGTATTCGGTTCGTACGGCGGCGCATTGAGTGGTCAGGTCGCTGGATCTCAAGGCCTTTTCGGCCTGGCGCATACGCTCTACTCCGCCGGTGACCATGCCCTGGATGGGGTCGTTGCCGTCGGTGAGGGCGTCTTCAAGGGGCTGGACGATTTCGATGGCGTCGCGATTGGCTTCGACCCACAGGGCGATGCGCTGGTGGGCCTGTTCGAAGTCTTCGAGAACCAATTCGCCGCGTCCGATCATATCGAAGGTGAAAACCAGTGTTCCGAAAGGCCTTAGGAGGCTGCAGAGTTTGCGGGCCACGGAGGCCTGAAGGTGCGACCGATCGAGCGGGTCGCCGCCCAGGGTTCGGGTCACTGCTCCATTGGACGTGATGAGGGGCATATCCGCTCGGAGGCCGAGGTTTTCCAGAAGTGGGGCAGTGTAGGCCGTCCGGCGGCCGGTGGCGATGGCAACGGTGACCCCAGCGCGCTGTGCGGCCCGGAGCGCCTCGGCATTTCGCGCGCTGATGGTCTGGCTGAAGGTGGGCAGCAGAGTGCCGTCCATGTCGATCGCCACGAGGCGAACGGGGGGGTGCATGAAGTTAGTTTAAGGGCAGGGAACAAGGGAACCCAGGGGACAAGGGGACGCGGTGACGAGGGGAAACAAGGGCAACAGACGACGGGAGCGGCGAGTAACTCGAGGGTGTGATGGCGAGCACGCCGGGGTGTGCGTTGGGGCGTGCAGAATTACACGTCCGGAATTGCGGGCTCCGGGAGATTTGTATGAAAGCTCAAGTTCTGATCGCGTACTGCACGCGGAGCGGATCGACGGCCGAGGTGGCCGAGGCGATTGCAAAGACGATGAAGGAGGCTGGCCTGACTGTGCAGGTGCAGCCAATTACGGATGTTGAATCGATTCCCGCGGACGCATCCGTGGTGTTGGGTACGGCGCTTTACATCGGTCATTTTCCGAAGGACTTTCATCGGTTTGTTGCCCGTTTCGAGGCGGAACTTGCGGAGGCGCGTCCGTGGATCTTTGTGCTGGGGCCCACGGAGAAAGAGCGCAAACACTTTGCGGCGGCGGAGGAGCAGGCGCGCAAGGAGTTGGGTAAACATCCGTCGCTTCGACCAGCCGATATGCGGATTCTGGGAGGGAAGTTCGATCCGGCGAAACTGGTTCTTCCGTTTCCGATGAGCCTGATCATGAAGGTGCCGGCGAATCCGATGAAGAAGATGCCTGTGTCGGACATTCGGGATTGGGGATGGATCAAGCGATGGGGGCAGGCGATCGCTGAGGAGATCGCGGCGCGAATGTCGGTGAGTCCGCTGGTTCGGTAGACTGGTGTGCATGGAACGGATTTGCACGAACTGCCACGCTGTGCTGGCTGCAAACACAAAAGCTGATTGGTGCCCGGCGTGCGGCGGTGCGATGACGGATCGTCCCGAGCTTCCCGAAGTCGAATCCAAAGCGGCACCCGCGGAAGTGGATCATCGCGGAATTGTGCTGCCGCGCCGGCATGCGCTGGGCGGAATCATCACACCGCAATAGAGACAACCAGAAATCCATGATCACGATCAAGCGCATCACGCCTGAGGATGGAGCTGTCTTTAAGGAGATTCGGTTGCGCGCGCTGAAGGAGTCGCCGCTGGCCTTCTCCAGCACGTACGCGCGGGAGTCGCAGTTCCCTGACGAGGAGTGGTCGCGGCGATCTTCGCGGTGGAATGGTGACGGCGGCGATGCAATGTTTCTGGCGTTCTCTGAGGAGACGGCGTGCGGAATTGTGGGCTCGTATGTGGAGCAGGAGAATCGAGAGCGTGCGCAGGTGGTCTCGATGTGGGTGGATCCGGCGTATCGGCGTTCAGGCGTGGGCAAAGAGCTGGTCGATGCGGTGATTGTGTGGAACCGGTCGCATGGTGTGCGGGAGCTGATGCTGATGGTGACGAGCGTGAATGCAGGGGCGATTGCGTTCTACGAGCGGCTGGGGTTCGCGAAGACGGGCCTGACGGAAGAGTATCCGAATGATCCGGCAATTATCGAGTTCGAGATGATGCTTCCGATCCCACTTATCGCACGATGAAGCTGTGCGATGAATCGGGCACAGCCGGCGATGGCTGGCCGCACCTGCTGCATTAAGATGTTGCGATGAAACTGCGGCCTTATATGAAGTCTGCTTGCCAGTTGGCAATTCTCGTTTTCCTTATTTCGTCTGTGGCAATCGCGCAGGATACTGCGACTGCTCCACAACTGCTGCGGCCGGATGCGCGATTCAAGGCGGACGTGCTGGTTGTGGTTGCGCATGAGGATGATGAGGTGATGATCGCTGGATATCTGGCAAAGCTGGCGCTGGATGAGCACAAGCGCATCGCAGTTGTGTACGTGACGAATGGGGATGGAGGGGGCAACGCGGTTGGGAATGAGGCGGGCGCGGCGCTGGGGCAGGAACGGCAGATGGAGGCGCGGCGGGCGCTGGAGTCGATCGGGATTGAGAATGTCTGGTTTTTGAACCAACACGATACGCCGAATCAGAATGTGCTGTTTTCGCTCGGGCACTGGGATCATGGGCACGTGCTGGGCGCGCTGGTGCGGCTGATGCGGATTACGCGCCCGGATGTGGTGCTGACGTGGTTTCCGGATCCGGTGTCGGGCGAGAACCATGCGGACCATCAGGCCTCCAGCGTGGTGGCAGTGGAGGCGTTCGATGCGGCGGGCGATGAGACAAAATTTCCTGAGCAGCTGGCTCCGGCGAAGAACCGGACGGGGATGTCGAATCTGACGGAGGGCCTGCTGCCATGGCAGCCGCAGAAGCTCTACTTCTTCACCGATGCGTTTGAGGTCTTCACGCCGTATTGGTATGACGCGAAGAGGCAATCGCCGTTCCGGAAGAATCTGGGCGAGGGGACTGGGCCAAGTTTCGATATGACGACGATGTCGCCGAGCCGGCATCTGTCGTATGCGCAGGTAGAGGCGGACGAGCAGACGTACTACATGACGCAGGAGGGACAGCTTGGGGTTGATGCTGTACGGACGAACAGTTTCAAGACATTCGAATATCCGGTGAAGTTGATTTTCGGAAAATCGCTGGTGGGCGGATCGGTGACCGGAGATGTGTTCGAGGGAGTGAAGGCGGAGGGTGTCGCGTTCAGGCCCGTGCACGGGTATGCGGCCGAGGAGAAGCAGGGGATCAGGCTGGAGATTGGGGACCCGTGGCGTTTTTATTCGCTCTTCTGGAAGGCGCATGATCTGGATCGGATGGCGGGGCTGATTCCGGTGCCGGAGATGGAAGCGGATTATGGGGAGTGGCTGAACATTGGATTGCGGGCGTGCAACGACACGAGCATCGGTGCGGTGATCGACGTGAGCGCGACGCTGCCGGCGGGCTGGGTGGATCATGCGCAATACAAGCGCTATCCGGTGCGGGCGGGGGAGTGCTATCCGGTCACGGCGATGGTTTCAGCGCGGAGTTCCGGCGATGAAAAGTGGGAGGAACTCACGTGGAGCGCGCGAGAGGGAGAGCGCAAACTGGGGAGCGTGACAGTGCGGGTTTATGTGGGGAATGTGGGGAGCATGCCGCGATAGCTCGTGATGAGATCAGGGCAGGCCTGCGTGGGGGTCTTCGACCCTGGTCATCAGGACGGATGAGTTCATCAGGGTTTTGGCTTCCGCCTCGTGAAATGTGGGTGCGACGCAGATGAATAGGGTGCGGCCATCGTCGCCGCCTAACATGCAGGCGAACGGAGATAGCGGAGTGGAGAGCTCCTGAAGGATGTGGCCGCCTTCGGCGACACGCAGAAGCCGATGGTGCATCAGGTCGGCGACCCAGACTGCGCCTTCTGCATCAAGACAGATTCCATCGGGGACGACGGCGGAGTGGGCTAGGATTTCATCGACGTCAGTTGACTTCGGAGCATCGCCGAAGGCTGCCCATGTGCGGCGCGGGCCGAGCTGGCCATCGCGAACGTCGAATGCGCTCAGGCGGTTCATCAGAGTCTCGGCGACGATCAGGGTGCGGCCGTCGGGGCTCAGGACCATGCCGTTGGGGAAGCCGAGGCCCTCGGCGGCGATGTGAGCTGAGCCGTCCGGTTCGACGCAGATCAGACAAGTGGTGCAGGATGATGCACCGCCATGAAGATCGAAGCCGAAGTTGCCGACCCAGGCGCGGCCCTCGTGATCTACGAGCATGTCGTTGATGTCTCCGGGTGCGAGGGAGGAGAGATCGGCGTGCAGAGAGAGGGATCCGTCGTCTTCGAGCCGTAAAATTCTGCGATCGCACATGGAGACGATGAGCAGACGTCCGTCAGGAAGGAAGCCGAGGCCGGAAGGGCGGTTTGGAACGATGGCGATGTCGTCGGTGAAGCCGTCGATGGATGACTGATAGACGCGGTAGCCGTGCTGGTCAGAGAAATAGAGGTGACCGTTGTGCCAGCGCGGGCACTCAGTGAATGCAAAGCCGCCGACCAGTTTTGTGAATTCCGGCATACAGGGCAATTGGATCGCTCCAATTGTAGCCGGAGCGCACTGAAGCGAGAGTAGCGGAAGCTAGCGGGATTTGGTGCGGCGGGCGAGCAGGGTGTCCGAGGCCAAGGGTCCTGGTCCGCTGATCACGAGGGTGGCGAGGCAGGCGATATAGAGAAGATCACATTCATAACGGGCGGTCCGAATTGAGGGCGGCCGGCAGCGACGGAGATCAGCTTGATGGAGCTGAACCCGAATTGCAGGTGAACTCGTAGCATGGCGACGAGCAGGACCGCTGTCATGGGTACGGCGAAAAGAGGAATGAGACAGCCGATCAGCACGGCGAGGCCGCCTGCGATTTCGATGGCAATGGTGAGCCATGACATGAGGTGGGGTGCAGGAACGGAGAGGCCGTGCAGGGTGGCGGCGAAGATCTCCGGCCCTCGATTCAATTTGGCGGAGCCATGCTGAACAAAGCCAAGGCCGACGATGAGCCGGAGCGGCAGTGGGGCGTAGGGTCCGAGCTTGTTCTGAATGGATCGAAGCGTAGATATGCGGCCAGTGCGATTCAATGTCGCCGTGGTTGCGAGCATGTTTTCCCTCACCCCATTGCGGAGCTGCCCTGAGCATTCTGCGCGGATGGGGCAGCGGCGGAACGGTGCGGGCGCAACAATGAGATGGGTTAACCAGCCGAAGAGTTACAGCGCGGATGAGTTGATGTTCGAAGAGATTATTCGTAGCGGAGAGCTTCAGCGGGGCGGATCCGAGCCGCCGTTGAGGAGGGGTAGAGCGTCGCAAGCAGAGAGATGCCGATGGAGACGACCGCGACGACTACTCCGTCGATGAGGCGCGGCGCGAAGGGCAGAGTGTCGATCGCGTAGACGTCGGGCGTGAGGCCAATGTGATAGTGCGAGCCGGCCCAAGAGCCGAGATAACCGAGAATGAGGCCGAGGATGGTACCGACGAGGCTGATGAGGAATCCCTGGAGGAGGAAGATGCGGCGGATCTGGTTGGGATCGACGCCGAAGCTCATGAGCACTGCGATATCACGCGTCTTCTCCATAACCATCATGGTGAGGGCGATGAGGATGTTGAGCGCGGCAACGATCACAATGAGGGTGATGACGATGAAGGTAACGATCTGCTCGAGGCGAAGAGCACGGAAGAGCTCGCGGTTCTGTTCTTTCCAGTTTGTTGTTTGAAAGCCGGGGCCTGCGGCGGCTTCGATCTGTTTGGCGATTTCGGGTGCGTGATTGAGGTCGTCGACGCGGAAGCTGATGACTGTGATGATGTCGGGCTCGTCGTAGAGGCGCTGCGCGTCATCAAGGCGGATGAAGCCCCAATTGGAGTCGTACTGGTAGAAGCCGGTGTGATAGGTGCCGACGAGCTTGAAGCGGACGGTCTGCGGGACCATGCCGAGTGGAGAGAGCTCGCCTTGCGGGCTGATCAAAGTGACGGTGTCGCCGACGGCGGCTCCCACGGAGTCGGCCAGTTCTTTGCCGATGATAAGTGGGGGAAGTTCTGGGGAAGGGGATGCGTCGGCTGCCTCGCTGGTGGGAGCGCTGTTGGGCTCGAGGGCTTTGACGGCGGATGGCGGAGCGCTGGTGAGGACTTTGCTGACGGCCCTCTCGTATTCCGGGATGATGCCTTCGACGAGAGCGTAGCCCTCGCGAGCGCCATGAGCCACGACGACCTGCTCATCGAGTTCGGGCGCGGCCGCAACGACGTGGGGCAGCTTGGAAAGCCGTTCGAGGAGCGGACGCCAGTCGTGAATGCCCTGGTTCTGATTGACGCGCATGAGCTGCACGTGAGCGCTGGAGTCGATGAGGCGATCCTGCATGTCGCGGCGCATGCCGTTGGTGATGGCGAGCGCGATGATGAGGGCGGCGACACCGGCTGTGACTCCGGCGATGGAGATGGCGGTGACGACACCGACGACGGCTTGCCGTCGCTTAGCTTTCAGGTATCGCGCCGCCACGAAGAGTTCAAATCGCATCTTGCACGATTGTATTGCCCGATCCTACTTCGTTGAAGCCGATCCGGTGACTACAGCTTTGGCCAGCCCAACGTTGTCGTGCCTGTCGTACACGCGCACGGTGATGAGGTGCTCACCGGTTTTACCTTCCAGAGGTTTGGCTGGAATCTGGAAGTCGTAGTGCTCGCGCTTTGAGTCGGAGAGCTTGCCGACGGGATCGATGTACTGCCACGTGCCCGCATCAATGGCGTATTCAGCGTGAGCGATGGGCGAAGCAGCATCTTCGGCGTCGAAGGTGACATGCACAGGGCCATTGCAGGGCGCGCGCACGCACTGGATCGACTGCTCCTCTGCTTTGAGGGCGCTTACGACCGGAGGCGTGGTGTCGATTTCAAACCGATCGCTTTCCATGAAATCCGTGAGGGCTTCGCCAGGGTTGTGCGAGGGTGCGTCGGACGCGACGACTTTGATTCTGTAGCCGCCGTCAGGAATGAGCGCTGCGTCGAAGCTGTAGGCTTTCTCGTTGATGTTGTCCTTCAGCAGATGCCACTCGCGTTCGCTGTCGCCGCGAAGGTAGAGCGAGTAGACGAGGTCGTCGCCGTTGTCATCATGGGCGGCCCAGCGGACGGTGACGGCTGCGCGATCTTTCAAAGCCTGAATGGGTTGGTTGGCGCTGCCGGTATCGACGGGAACGACGGTGGGCTGATTGGTGGAAGGGAAGCTGATGTTTACGTTCTGTTGATTTGGATTTGCCGGCTGCGGATTGAGACGTGCACCGGGTGCGACGACCATGTCGTCTACGGTGGGGGCGGCGTTCACAGGAAGGTAGTTCACACCGACTTCGCCGACTAGGCCGCCATCGTGAAGGATTGCTTTCCACTGGAGGAATCTCCCGGCGGGAGACTGCACGGCACCGTCCTTCAATGGCTGCCATTCAGACCAGCCCCAGTCACCGTGGCCTCGAATTGGCTGCTCAACGTTGCCGGTTCGCGTGAGGAGTTCGTAGTTGGAGGAGTCCGGTTCGATTTCGACGCGGCCGAAGCGAGCGAATGCGCCCGCATCGAGGACGTCGCTGGCGTATTCGTGCGATTGTGTTTTGCCGAGAGAGTAGAGCTTGCCGGTGTTGCCGGTGCCGATGAGAACGGTATCGTCGTGGGCGTTGGTGAGCGTGAGGCCCTGTTGCGCTTCGACGTGGGCGATGTCGGCGTAATCGCCGTTTTTCTGGATGCAGAAGATGCGGCCGCGATTTCCACTGATGGCGAGGACCCCATCGTGCTGCGCATCGAGCGCATACACAATGTCATCTTTGCTCGACCAGATTTTGCGCGGAGCCTGATCTTCGACGAGCGCGTAGACTTCAGTTCCTTCGGGTGTGGAGGTGCTGGCGTTTGCGGCCTGCAGCGAGCCGGGCTGGACGATGGTGAAGGTGATGGTGCCTACGCCCTGGACGGGGAGGGGGGGGAGGGGGTTGTGGCTCTTGTCGCCGACACTGGCTGCGTAGATGGTGCCGTCAGATCCAACGGTGACGGAGGTGATCTCGCGGCGTGGGGCTTCGAAGAGGACGTAGCCTTTGCCCTGGGGATTGATGCGGTAGACAAGACCTGAGCCGTCGGAGCCGGCAATGAGATTGCCTTTCGCATCCCATGCGAGCGCGCGGATGTGCTGCTCATCTGTCTTGAAAAACAGGTCGGGTTTGGCGTCGGGGGTCGAAGGATTGACTCGGTAGATGCCGCCGGGACCACCGACTGCAATGTAGAGCTTGCCTGAGGAGTCGAAGGTCATGTCCCAGATGTAGTGGGATTTTGATTCGCGACTTGGCTTGCCGTCGCTCTCGCCGGCGGGTGCGGCTTCTGCTTTGGCTGCGTCGAAGATCAGCTTGGCGCTGGATTCGTCCTGTTTGGTTGTGGAGCCTGGATTGAGCTTGTAGACTTTGCCGCCGGGTACGGTGGCGGCATAGAGCGAACCGTCGGGTCCGACACGCACCACCTGGACGCTGACGTCACGCGTCTCGAAAATCGTGACCGGCTTGCCATCTTTTTGCGCGCTGCCGCGCAGGACGGTTGCGGGGGAACCGGTGCCGAGATAGGGCGTGCCGGATTTGTCGACGGCTACGGACCAGATGAAGGTGGAGGGCGTGGTCAGCAGATCGGTAAGGCCGGGACCCTCGCGGAGTTGGCCGTTGCTGTGAATGGCAACACCTTGCGGCGTGCCTTTCTCGAATTCGTCGATGCGGGACTGGGTCCAGAGGTGGGTGCCCTGCGCGTGAATGGCATGTGGGGCCAGGACGGCAGTGACGAAGAGTGCGAAGAGCGGGCCGCGTGTGCGAGACATTCTGAAGTTGAGTCTACTAAAGGCAGGGGACGAGAGGCAGGGGACACGGGGCCAAGGGGACGAGGAGCAGGGAAGAGGGATTAAGGAAGAGACTTGCTAGGTGCTTCTGCGGAATTGGATGATGCGGCGGCGATCGCGCTTGGTGGGGCGCCGTTCCGGCAAGGGGGCGAATTCCTGCATTGCTTTGCGCTCGGCGGCCTCTCGCTGGCGGCGCTCTTTGCTCTCATCGGTTTCGCGGTAGAGATTCTGGGCGACGGCGGCGGGACCTCGGATGTCGGATACGCCTAGGACTTCAATGTGGAATTCGCCGCCTTCGTTCCTGAAGCGGAGCATGTCGCCGATGCGAACATCGCGCGCGGGCTTGGCTTCGATCTCGTTGGAGCGGATGCGGCCGAGATCACAGGCCTTGGCTGCGAGAGCGCGCGTTTTGAAGAAACGGGCAGCCCACAGCCATTTATCGATGCGGACGGATTGCCGGGGCGAGTCGGATGTCACGGGGTCAGGCGCGATTGCTGGAGGTTGGCTTCGCTGTTTTCCAGATGTAGAGGAACTCGGAGTCGCTGGAGGTGGAAACTTCGATTCCGCGCTGGTGGGTGGCGCGATTGAGAGCAGAACGGATATTCTCCTTACTGTCGGGTAATTCCGCCAATGGAATTTTGAGTGCACGATCAGCCTCAAGCAGATCGATATCGCTGAGGATCTGGCTGACAATTTTTTTGTGTTTGCCGTCGCGTCCTCTGGGAACGTCGGATTGATTGATCGATTCGTATCGCATTGAGTTCGAACCAGGCTCTGAATTGCTGGACATCAATATCCCTCGAAAAGGAAGAACTTCTCCGCGACCAATCGGGAGGTTGTGAACTTAACGTATGCCTAAGCTAGCTAACGTAGCGTAATCGTACTCTTATTTTGATGACAAACGTCAAGGAAAATATGAAAAAACTGGCGGAAATTTGGCCGCCCTGAAGAGGCCGTACAACTCCCGTATTGCGAGGCCTTTAGGCCGTAGACACAAAGAGGTTCCACGTACGAACTGAAAACTGTTAGGGTGAACCAAGGAGATTATTGTGAGCAAGAACAAGACTTTCCCCACTGTTCCGCTCAGAGAAGTGCCGGCACAAGCGGGTGGTGATAGAGCGGAAGCGCACAGGCCGGTTGTGCTGGTTGTGGACGATGAGAGCGTAATCGCCGATACGCTGGCAGAGATCCTCTCGCGAAGCGGATATCACGCGGTACCCGTTTACGACGGAGACAGCGCGCTGGAGACGGCGCTGCTGACACCGCCCGAGATGCTGATCACGGACGTGGTGCTGCCGGGAATGACGGGCATTGAGCTGGCCATTACGATGCGGCGCATCTACCCCGATTGCAAGATCATTCTGTTCTCAGGTCAAGCGTCGACGGCCGATCTGCTGGCAAGCGCGCGTGCCGAGGGGCATCACTTCACATTGCTGAACAAGCCATTGCATCCGCAGGATCTGCTTGCGCGTGTGTCGGACGGGCTGAAGCCCCGAAATCCTGCGCCGGTGGAAGCGAAGTAGATTCCGAGCCACGGGTAAGTTCCCAGGTCTCAAAAAAGGGAGACCTGGAGCACCCAAATGAAAGTACAATCGATATTCGTTTTTGCGAAAACAGAATGGGCGCCCATGGGGGCGCCCAATTCACATCTGCGAAAGAAACGTTTAGTTCGCCAGCACGGCGCGATAGCGGACTTTGTTTTTCTTGACCTTGTCGATGGCTTCGTTGGCTCTGGACATGGGAAAGCTTTCGGTAGTCGCTCTGACGTTGTGGCGAGCAGCGACGTCGAGCATTTCGCGGATGCGCTGCGGCGAGCCGATGGGACTGCCGGTGATGGTACGGATGCCTGCGATCAATGGAAAGGCGTGGACAGAGACGGGCGAAGGCGGCACGCCCACGAAGCACAGAGTGCCAGTGGGACGCAGGGCCTGGATGTAAACGTTCCAATCCTGGTCAGCGTTGGCCGTATTCAAGATGAAGTCGAGCGATCCTGCAACGTCCTTCATTCCCTTCGATTCGCGTGAATTCACGAAGTGATGTGCACCGAGAGAACGGGCTTCTTCTTCCTTGTTGATGGAGGTGGAGAATGCAACGACCTCAGCGCCAAAAACTCTGGAGAACTGAATGGCGATGTGGCCGAGGCCGCCGATGCCGATGACTCCGACGCGAGAACTCGGGTTTACGCCGTGATCGCGAAGCGGGCTGTAGACAGTGATGCCGCCGCAGAGAAGGGGAGCTGCCTGTTCGCTGGGCAGGGCGTCCGGAATGGGTGATACGAAGCGCGCATTGGCGCGCACGCCATTGGCGTAGCCGCCGTGGCGGTGGACGCAGGTGGCTTCCTGAAAGGGGCAGAGATTCTCGAGTCCGCGGCTGCACCACTCACACTGGCCGCATGAGTTTGATTGCCAGCCGAGACCGACGCGCTGTCCGACTTTGAGCGAGCGCACCTGTGAGCCGACTGCCGTGACGGTGCCGATGATTTCGTGGCCGGGAATGAAGGGGTATTGGCTGATGCCCCAATCGTTGGAAATGAGATGAAGATCGCTATGACAAATTCCGCAGTGGGTAATGCCGATTTCGACTTCCTGCGCGCCCAGTTCACCTGGGTCGTAGCGAAAAGACAGAAGTTCGGCGCCCGCCGCGTGAGCTGCTAAACCTTGGATCAGAGCCATGACGTTACGCAGTCCTCGCTTGGGTCGCTAAAAAGGCCGAATACACCTGAGCCGTAAGAATACGACGAAATGCCTCGGTGTGCAGTGCAGGTTAAACGTTAGTTTAAACCGCCGCCCGGTTCGATGTGGAGGCTGAGAAGCTGGAATCCGCTGAGCACGCCGCCGGCTGGAGCCTGTCCGGCTACGACTGCGGATTCGCCGCTTAAGGTGACGTCCTGCGCAGTGCGGAGGGGCTCGAGGGCATTTGCCATTGAAAGCGGCAGAGTGGAGAGAGTCTGACCATTTACCCCTGCCTGCGCATCGGGCAGGAGGAGGCTGACGAAGATGCGGTCCGCAGGATGTTGACTCTGCGCCTGGGCGAGAGCGGTTTCAAGATCGACGTTGCGATTGGTAATGCGTGGAGGATTGAGCGCGCGGTCGAGAGTGCCGGCGTCGGAGACGAGGAGGCGAACGTTGCCGGACCCCAGGCCGTGCGGGAGGCGAATCGGAATCCGGATGTTGCGGGCGGGCTGCTGCCAGGGCCGCACCGTGGCCTCGATGACAATGGAGTCGCCGGCGTGGACGATGTTTCCGGTGTCGATGCGGGCATTCTCGAGCTGGACTTGAGCGCGGCGCGGAATGGAATCGACATCGAGATTGACCGCTTTGATCGCACCCTGGCGGGCGCCATTGGCGTAGAGCAGTGCGAAGCTCTGGTCGGCCTGAAGGGCGGCAGAGAGCTGAGCCGATCCCTGGTCTCCTGCTGGAGCCCAAAGGTCGAGAGGCGATGGCGGGTAGCCTTCAATGTGGACGTTGCCGGTGACGTGATAGCTGGTCTCGAGACTGCTCTGGTTGTTCTCGAGGAGCGAGTCGTAGAGCGAGACGAGAATGGCCTGAGGGGTGAGGGATGGGAGATCGACGACTTCAATGTTGAGTTTGCGATCAGCCCCCTCGCCATGCACGGTGATGTGCACGGGAATCATGTTCGGTTTGACGCCAAGGACACCGCGAATGGCAGAATCGCGATCTTCAGTGAACGTGCCGATGGCGTCACCGGTATTGATGATCTTGAATGCGTTGAGCGGAGACGCAAGCGTTTCCAGTACGTCGGCTGTAGTCATCGGGAGGGAGACCGTGCCCGCCTGAAGGATGGGATGACCGCAGGCGAGAAGCTGCTTGGGGTCGACGTAGGTGACAGTGCAGGTGGCGGAAACTTCGAGATCGCCGCGAACAAGCTGGGCGCTCACGGCGGAGCCGGGAACCACGCTGGCAATGGCTGAGGGTGAGATAGCGCCGAAATGGCCATCGGGATCCGATTTCGAGGACCCACTGCCGCCGCCCGCTGCAATCAGGTCGAGGCCGGTTCCTGCCATCTGTTTTTGCCAGAGGCGAATTGCTTCAGGGTGAAAGCCGCTCATGACGAGCGGGGTTTCCATAGCCTGGAAGTTCATGCTGCTGGAGGGAACGGGGCCAGAATCGCTCTGCGGACCTGCGTTGGCGGCTTGAGCGCGGGATGGTGCAGTGCCGGCCCATTGCGTGGTTACTGGCAGGTTTTTGACTTCAAGCATCTGGGCGATCGGCGTGATGCCGGCGATCGGGTCCTTGGCGAATTGTCCAATGCGATAGGAGAGAGCTCCGAGGAGCTTGTTGCCGATGTAAACGGGACTTCCGCTCATGCCGGCGACTACGCCGGTGTACTCGGGTTTGGTGCCTTTGAGCTTGGCGAGGATCATGTCCTGCCCGGGGCCGCGGGCTCCGCGAAGGACGCCGAGGATTTCCACCTGCATGGGCTCGGGCTTTGTGCCGGTGAAGACGGTCCATGCCGTGGCCATCTGCCCGCGGTGGACCTCGCTGAGGGGATAGAAGCCCCCATCGGAGGGCGGAGGCCCGGACCTAAAGTCAGTCTGGGCATCTTTCTGGGCGCAAGCGGGAGACAGCAGCGCCAAGACAACGAGAGACAAGGCGAGCATTCGGAACAACGGGTGGAATGCCTTAAAGCAGGGTTTCACGTCTATAAGATTAAACCGATGTTGCATCGCACCGGGAGTTCGGTTGCCACGAATTTCACGGCGGCGATGTACTAAGGTTTTTGACGCCCGAGGCTGCAGGTTGTTTCAGTGTTGTAAGTGATTCATTTGGCGGTTTCCACGGGCAATCCCCTATGCTGTGAACACAGAGGTCGTCATGTCAACGATTCGTATGACCGATATCTTCCGAGCACGTTTTGCAGTCTTTCCTCTTCTTGGTGCTTTGGCATTGGCTCCCGTTGCAATCGCTCAGAGCACACCGCAACAATCTCCGCCTCCGGCTCAGCAGCCAGCGCAACAGCCGCAGGATCAGTCATCGCCCGATGCGGGCGGACCAGGCGGTGAAAACGGCCCAATTGCCCTTCCGAAGAAGAAGGACAAGCCTGAAGAGGCGCCACCTCCTGCACCGGCCCAGCCCAAGTTCAAGAATCCTGAGGGGGCCGGAGACTATTCTCTGCGGGTCGACATTCCCGAGGTGACGGTGGATGTAGGTGTGCTGCTGGAGAAGACGGGGCAGTTTGTTCCGGGGCTCAAGCCTTCGAATTTCAAAGTGTACGAAGACGGCGCAGAGCAGAAGGTGATCGGATTCAAGCGCGTGGAAGCGCCGATCACCGCGCTGATGCTGTGCGAGTTTGCCAACAGCAATTTCACCTACCGGTTTATCTACGATATGCGGAATGCGGCGTGGGCGTTTGCTCAGCAGCTAAGGCCGCAGGACTACGTCGCGCTGATGACGTTTGATATGCGGACACAGATCTGGCTGGATTTCACGCAGGACAAACGACAGTTGCTGAATGCAATTCAGTCTCTGGTGATTCCGGGGTTCAGCGAGCGGAACCTGTTCGATGCTTTGTACGAGGCGGAGGACCGGCTGAGCAGGATTGAAGGCCGCAAGTACATCATCCTGATTGCTTCGGGGCGCGACACCTTCTCGAAGCTGACGCTGGACAAGATCTATCAGAAGGTGAAGAGCACGCCGGACATCACGATATTCGCGATCTCAACGGGCGGAGCGCTCCGGGCAATGACGGAAGGCGGTCCGGGAGTTGGTCAGCAGATGAGGGACATCGATTATCTGCAGGCGGATAACGAGATGAAGACGTTCGCGAAAATGACGGGCGGAATGTGGTTCAGTCCACGGTTCGAGGGTGAGATGCCGGAGATTTTCGGAGCCATCAACGCGGCGATCCGTTCGAAGTACGAGCTTGTTTATCACCCGTCGAATCGCAAACAGGATGGCAGCTATCGCAAACTGCGGGTTGAGCTGGTGGATGATGAGGGCAAGCCACTCCGGATGCAGGACGAGAAGCACAAGAACCTGAAATATGACATCATCGCGCGGGACGGGTACAGAGCAAAGCAGGAAGTCGAGTAAGCGGAGCTCTGGCTAAAGCAAACGGCAGCCTGTTGGCTGCCGTTTGTTGTCTGGAGGGAGAGTGGGCAACTCTGGTTTATCCGAACAACTGTTTGTACATGTCGATGAGAAAATAGCCAATCACAAAAAGGGTGGCAGCTCCAGCAATAAGCTCTGAGCCTTTGACCATGGGTTGAACTTTTTCAACCCTGGCTGCGATGGCGGCCTGGGCTGACTTCTGCTCGTTGAATGAGTCATCGAGGAAGAGCTGATCTTCTTCGTCGCGGGACAGTCTCGAGCGGTATAGAAGCATGATTGTCATGAAAAGGATCGTCACGCCCCAGACCGCCAACATAATTGGAAGAAACGTCATAAGTGCGCCTCCGGCGAGCTTTCTACACCCCTCGCCTACTCCGCGTGAGTGCCGGCTCTCAAGTGGTTTACGGCTGAATCATAGCCCCGAATGAGGTGTCACTTTCGTGACACCAATCACAGGGTTTTTGAGGGTTGTCGGAGGGCTCACAGGCGGGGATTGGGCTCGGCCTGGATTGAACTGACAGGAGTTAGGGCACGTTGGCGGGCGGCACGGTTGAAGTGAGTTTGTACGCGACCATTCCGGCCGACAGGACATCCAATGAAGTGACATGACCTTAGGGCCTTGTAGCGATACGGGCAGGGCAGTAAAGTAAAAGCACGGGCGAAACTCATCCCCAGGAGAAGACATGGCAACGACCACAGCAACACCAGCGCAGGAAACCGAAAAGAAGGCCCCTCTCACGCTTACCGATACGGCCATCGCCAAGGTGCGCGAGATTATGGCTACCCAGGACCCGATTCCTGCCGGTCTGCGGATTGGCGTCGTGGGCGGCGGATGTTCGGGATTTCAGTACTCGATGGCTTTCGAGAACCAGTCGGGCATGATGGACAAGGTTTTCAAGTTCGATGACCTGAAGGTGTTTGTTGATGCCACTTCGTTGATGTACCTGAATGGCTGCATTGTGGATTATGTGGAGACGCTCGAGGCGGCAGGTTTCAAGTTTGAGAACCCCCAGGTGAAGAGCACCTGCGGCTGCGGATCTTCGTTCAGCGTGTAAAGCGCAGGGGACGAGGGGACAAGCGAACAAGAAAACGAAAAAGCCCGTCCGGATTGGACGGGCTTTTCGTGTCTTGAATCCGGGTTATTGCTGGGGAGTCGTCGGGGTGGTTGGCGTTGTTGGACTGATCGGATTTGTCGTCGGAGTCGAGGGTGAAGATGGATTTGGGCCGAGCGGCGTCGTAGGTGTGCCTGGATTGATTCCGTTCAGGCCGGTGCCGGCTCCCATCTGCTGCTGATCGATCAGAGGGCTGTAGAGAAACTCCCACTCGTTGTAGTGGTTTTTCTTCTTGTAGACGAGGAGCGATTGCTTCGGGCTTTGCGGCGAGAAGCCAATGATTCCAGCTCCGCCGAAGGTCTGACCGTTTCCGGTGGGGTTGCTGGTACCAATTGTGGAGCCGGTCGCACCGGGTGTTCCGGGCTGGCCGGGCGCTCCGGGTGTGGTTCCGGTCTGGGAGCTTGGGTCCGTGGCTCCAGAGGGCGTGGTAGCACCTGTCGCGCCGCTGGTCGGACTTGAGTTGAACAAGCCGCCGCTTGGAGAGCCTGTGCCGTTGGGGTTGCCGCCGCTGGGGCCTATGCCACCGCCTACCGCTGCTGCGAGGGGCTGACCGAAGAAGCCCATCGCCATGGGAGTCTTGTTCTGCCCCCACATCACCGGCTTCCACTCTTCCTTGCCCGTGGTCGGGTCAATGTACTTCTTGCGGAGGAAGCGGATCTCGTTGGTTTTTACCAGCGCATCGACATTGGGCGGGTAGGCGTGGAATTTCCGGTAGTAGAGCTGGATGGCGCGGATGTATTGCTTGCCGCGCTGCATGGTTTCTTCTTCGCGGTCGCGCTGGATGCTTTGTTTTACCTTGGGTACCGCGACGGCGAGGGAGAGGACGAGGATGGCCATCATGAAGATGACCGCGACGAGCATGTAACCTTCTTCGCCGGTGCGCGTGCGACGTTTTGGAGAGACGGAATTCACTTGAATCTAGTTCGCAGTCAGGGGAACGGTCTGCGTGTTGTTGTAGCCGAGATCGGTGATCTGCACGGCGCCGGGCATGATGGAGTCGACTTTGTAGCGGTGGTCTACGATGTCGCCGGGGCGGGCCATGAAGATGTCTTCGCCGCGAACAAGGAAGGCTCGAAGCGCTTTGTCCGCGCTTTGCGAATAGCCGAAGTACTTGAGGTCGATGGCCGGTGGACGCGGAACCTGCGGCGCCATCGGCGCTGGCGGAGGCGTATTGCGAGCGCTCTTGATGGGCTGCGGGATTGCGACTGGGGCCGATTCTGCCGAGAAGATGTTGCGGCCGGTTCCGGCATAAACTACGTCTTCGCTCTGGGCAAGTTTGTCCAGGTGGAGAGCGGGATCGATGTTGTTGGTGGTAATGCGCTGAGCCTGCGGGCCTGCTGGCGAGTTTGCCGCGGGAGTTCCGGCGGCTCGACGCGCGGGCGCATTCGCGGCCGATGTCGGCGGTGTCGTTGGCGTAGAGGACGAGCCGAAGCTGTTGTAGAGCTCGTATCCGCCGACGCCCAGGATGACGGCAGCCAGCGCGATCACGATATAGACCTGACGCTTGTTCTCAGTTCCGAGAGGGATTGCCATGCTACAGGCCCTCCTGGGATGCGGGAAGAGCGTTGGCTTGCGGCCCTGTCGGAGTCGGGGGCAGTCCGCTGGGGACGTCGGACGGTCGAAGCCAGGTGGAGACGCGGAGGCGAAGATTGACCAGGCCGCCCTGCTGGCCGGTGAAAGCCATCGCACGGATCACAAAGAATGTGTGGCTGCGTTCGAGGCCGTTCACAAAATGCATGATCTGCGGGTATTCGCCGCCGATGCGAGCGTCCATGGAAATCTCGGTGAGATCGCCGGTTGTGGCGCCCTGGGTGTATTGCAGTCCGGAGATATGGACGCCGGATTTTACGGCCAGGTCGCCGATTTGGACGGCGATGGAGGAGTAATTCGCAGGAATGCGCTCGGAGTAGAAACTCTGAATCTGTTTGCGCGAGTCGACTACACGCTGATCGATGCCGCGGAGAGGAGCGGTCTGGAATTCAAGGGTCTTGAGTTCAATCTGGCGATTCACAAGAGCATCGGTCGAGGCCGATGTGGTGGCCGACCAGTCGAGAACAAGGCGGACCGCGAGAAAGAGCACGATGATGGCGAGTACGCCAACGCCGATGTAGTGCAATGTGAGCGGCGAGGAGAGTTGTTCGCGGGTTGAGGCGGGCTTCTGCGGGGTCATCGCGCAACTCCTCCATGCGGCTGAACCGGTGCGTGCGGTCTTGCCATGCCGCGGTGAGGAGCGCCAGCGGCGGTTCCATCATTCTCTTCTGGTGAGGAGGCCTTGCCTGAAGAGTGCCGGCGCTGATCGGCGGAACCGGGGTTATAGTCGGCCAGAACGTCGTAGTCGAAACGACTTGATGCGCTTACGGGTTGAGCCTGCTGGTTGGGTCCGCCGGATGATTCGGCGCTTTCACCCACGATGCGCGGCATTACGAAATGACGCGAGTGTTCGAGGTTCTGAACAAGCTGAACATCGCGATCGCGCGGGCCGATCACGCGAAGATGCACGGTGATCTGGCCATTCTTAATAGTGGGCTCGAGAGTTGTGACCTGTACGCCGGCAGGGAGAACCGTTTCCAGATCTTCCATCGCGAGGGTCCAGGAGAAGCCCTTTTCGTCGAAGAGCTGATTCAGGCTTTCCGATTGCTGGAGGGTGCGGGCGTTTTCAGGCTGACGCATCCTGGACTGGTATCTTTGCTGTTCCTGGCGCAGCTGCGACACCTTGCCATCGAGCGAGTGCTCGCGAGCGCGCGCAGCCTCTGCCTTGCCGTGGACAAAGTAGAGTCCGATGAGCAAAAGGACGGCTGCACCGGCGAGCGCAGCCATCGCAGTCCGGAGGTTCTTGACCACCGGTGCGATGTCGGCGAATTGCCGCGAGGCAAGATTGATGGTTACGCGCAAGCTATACCGCTCCTGCCAATGCGCCGGTCAATCCGGCGATGCTCATGTTCGACAAGCTTGATGCCATGCCTGTTGAGGGGCGCGGCGCCAGATCGATGATTCTCAACTCAGACGTGCCAAACCAACGTTCAAACTCGGAAGCTGTACCGCTGCCGGCGAAGTAGAGCTCGCGGGGCAGCACGGAAACCTTGTCCTCATAATATGCTGCGGCAACGGCCACGCTGCGCTGGACTTCAAGGAGACGCTGTTCGGGATCGTCGGGCAGGTCCAGAGTTCGATAGAGAAGAAGGTCGTCGCCACGGGTGATGGAGGTGGTGATGGCTACCTTGCTGAGACAGGCGGCGAGCAAGGGCTCGTCGGATTCAAGGGTGGCTAGCGCTGCGAGCGCGGAGGGCATCACGGAGCCGGGTTCGTAGCCTGCAGCCCGGACGACGGTCTCGTACTCGTCGAGTATGTTGCTGGGCAGGACGGCTACGAGGACGCGGGCTTCGGTCTTGGTCTGCGTAAGGATCTGATAGCTCAAACCGGCGTGCTCGACGTCGAAGGGGACCATTTTCCGCAGTCTGAAGCGGAGCACGGGAATCGCTTCGGAAGCCTTGCTGGGGAGCGTATCGAAATCGAGAACGAAGACGCGGACAGCGGTGTCGGGGATGACGACGGTGACGTAGCGCGTGCCCGGCGAGACTGCGCCGAGTGCGTTGCGGATGGCGAGCGAAACGGCCTCCGGCGAGGTCATATTGAGCTCGCTGATGCCCGGCATCAGGATTCCGGGACGAAGCGGCTCGAATGCGAAGACGGGGTCCTCGTGTTTGCCGGCAATGGAAGCAGCGATCACCCCATCGGAGGTCAACTCGATTGCTGCAGGAGGCCGTTTGCCGTAGGATGCTGCCGGACTGCTCAGGATGGAACTCACTATCGCGACGCCTCGATGAATGTGACTTTGTTGATTTCCTTTAGTGTCGTGAGCCCGCGACGAACGCGGTCAAGGGCGGATTCACGGAGGAACGACATACCTTCGCGCTGAGCCAGCTTGCGGATCTCAGAGGTCGGCTTCTTTTCAAGGATCAACTCACGGATGGGGTCGGTCAAGTCTAAAAGCTCATGAATTGCGGTACGTCCGCGATACCCGGTGCCGCCGCACTCGATGCAGCCGGTGCCCTCGCGGAAGGCGAACCCCCGCCACTCGGCCGGATCCATGCCGCTGGCGATGAGGACTTCGTCGGGATAGCTGACGTTGCGCACGCAGTGTTCGCAGACGGTACGGACCAGGCGCTGAGCCAGGATGCAGTTCAATGCGGAGACGAAGTTATAGGCCTCGACGCCCATGTTGAGGAAGCGGCCGAGCACGTCGACGACGTTGTTGGCGTGAACGGTGGTGAATACAAGATGGCCCGTAAGGGCTGAGTTGATGGCGATCTGAGCAGTTTCCTGGTCGCGGATTTCTCCGACGAGGATCTTGTCGGGATCGTGGCGAAGTATGGATCGCAGGCCGCGGGCGAAGGTCAGGCCCTTTTTCTCATTCACCGGAATCTGGGTGATGCCGCGGATCTGGTATTCGACCGGGTCTTCGATAGTGATGATCTTGTCTTCGTCGCTCTTGATTTCGTTGAGGGCGGCGTAGAGGGTCGTCGTTTTGCCGGAGCCGGTAGGCCCGGTGACGAGCACCATGCCATAGGGCTCGCGAATGTAGCGGCGGAAACGGCGGAGGTCTTCTTCAGCGAAGCCCACCACGTCGAGCGTGAGGTGGCGGAACTTCTCGCTCATCGATTCCTTGTCGAGTACGCGGAGGACGGCGTTTTCGCCATGCACGGTAGGCATGATCGATACGCGGAAGTCGATGAGCCGGCTCTTGTAGCGCACGCGGAAGCGGCCGTCCTGGGGTACGCGGCGCTCGGCGATGTCGAGCTCGCTCATGATCTTGATGCGGCTGAGGATGGTGGTGTGATGTTCGCGCGCGATGGGCGCCATAGCTTCCTGCAGGACGCCGTCAATGCGGTACTTCACGTGGAGCGAATCGTCGTACGTCTCGATGTGGATGTCGGAAGCGCGGCGCTCGAGCGCGGTGAAGATGGTTGTGTCGACGAGGCGAATGATCGGACTGATGTCCTCATCGCTCGTGAGCTTCTCAATGGAGATGCTCTCGTCTTCGGCGGCGTCTTCAGCGCCGACCACGTCGAAGGTGAGGCCTTCACTGGCTTCATCGAGTACGCGCTGTGACTGCTCGGTCTTCTTGAGGAGGTCGGTGATCTGGGAGAGAGTGGCGACGCGAGCAATGATGCCGTGGCCAAGGAGACCGGCGATCTCGTCGAGCACCATCAACCGCGAGGGATCGCTTACGGCGATCACCATCTTCTCAGCCTGCTGCTCGATCGGCACGAAGTTGTAGCGGAACATCAGTTCCACGGGAACCGTGCGGAGCAGGTCGTGCTGGATTTTGAAGTTCTTCAGATCAACGAATTCGGCGCGATAACGAGCGGCAAGCGCTTCGGCCTGCGCGCGTTCGTCGAGCCCGTTAACTGCGGGCCCGGTCGGCACCGTGATGGTCGTGTCAGCCATATATAAGGATTAACCCTGTCCTCCACTGGCGGCCGATCCGAGAGAGAAGATCGGCAGGTAAAGCGAGATAAGAATAAAGACGACAACGACGCCCATTACGATCAGAATCGCCGGTTCAATTAATGAGAGCGCCGCGGTGAGCGCTGTGGCTACGTCTTCCTCGAAGAATTCCGCGACGGAGTTGAGCATCTGCGGCAGAGCGCCGGTCTGTTCGCCGACGGAGATCATTTCTGTAGACAGATCCGGGAAGACGCCGGTGTTGGTGAGCGAATCGGCCAGGCTTTTGCCTTCGCGGACAGTTCCAATTGCGCTTCCGACTGCTTTGGAGACTTTGCGAGAAGAGATGGAACGTGCGGCGGTCTCGAGAGAAGGAACAAGGGGCAAACCGCCTGAGAGCAAGGTGGAGAGCGTACGAGAGAAGAGGGCTACCTGATATTTGAGCCATATCTTGCCGAAGATGGGCATGCCCACTCGGATGGAGTCGACGGTATCGCGGCCCTTGTCGGTGATCGAGAAGCGCCAGAGTCCGATGACGATCGCAATGAAGGTTAGGGCAATCCACAGGATGTTGTGCTGCGTCCACTTTCCAAACGTTAGAAGCCCGACTGTGAGTTCAGGAAGCTTGGAGCCCATCTGATCGTAGAGCTGGGCGAACTGCGGGATCACGACCGTGAACATGAAGACGAGCAAGCCGCTGACGATGGTGAGCAGCAGGCCGGGATAGATGAGCGAGGCTGTGAGCTTTTTGCGGAAGGTGAGCGAAACTCGCTGGAAGTTGACGTAGCGTTCGAGAACTTCCTGCAGATTGCCGGAACGCTCACCAGCGAGCAGGGTGGTGGTGTACATGACCGGGACGCCGGTCTGTGATTCGAACGCGCCGGAGAGAGGTTCGCCGGTTTTTACGCGGTTGGCGACGTCCTCAAGCTGGGAGCGGAAGTAGGCACTCTTTTGAATCTTGGTGAGCATCTGCAGCGAGCCGAGGATGGGCAGGCCGGCGCGGATGAGCGTTAGAAACTGCTGATTGAAGATAAGGAAGGGCTCGAGCTTGACCTTGCGCCGACCCATGCCGCCCAGACCGGAGCGCGCCTTTACGGAAAAGACGTGGTATCCGGCATGCGCGAAGCGCGCACGTAGCTCCTCGGCGGTGGAAGCAGTCTGCACCTGCTCCTGAACGCGGCCGCGTTCATCGGCTAACTTGATAACGAACTCTGCCATGGGACCGGTTACAGGCCTGAAGTCCGGCCTTCCTGCTCGCTTTCCTGTTCAAGGTTAACAGTTTCGCTCATATCATAGACGCAGATTGCCTCAGAAGCGTTCGCGGTTTATAGCGGTGGATCTGGGGCGGCTTGGCTTCCAGGGTACTTAAGTTATTTTTCGGTATAAATTGAATGTTTTGCAGGGGGTATCCTGAAGGCAGCAGTCGGGCTAACCCGGACACTCCCCCAATGGACCGCAGTGCGAAATGGATGAAGCCGGGCGGCGAGGGTATTCCTCCCGTACCGGAAGGCAAGGCTACCGCATGGCTGGGACTAAGTCCCCAGGCCGGCGCGCTGGCTGTCATCATCCTGCTGGGGCTTGTGGTTACAGGAGCATATGTCAGCCGGGTGACGGAGCATTTTCGCCGTGCCGTCGTCGCAGCACCCTATCCTCATGAGCTTGGCCATGTCAGTTTTGCCATCGCGGGCGATGTGATTCCGCACGAACCGGTCCGGGCTGCTGCCGAGGCCGGGGGGGGAGGGGTACAGGGCTGGGGATCGCTGTTTTCGGATGTCGACGACATTTTCAAAGGGGTGGATTTCGGGTTTGCGAACCTGGAAACGCCGGTTGCGCCTGCCCACTCCAAGGGATCGAAGCCTTTCATGTTTGACGCGCCGCCGGCTTTGCCTGAGGCGCTGAAAGACAACGGGATCAAGATTGTCTCGTTTGCAAACAATCACGTAATGGACCAGGGCTGGGCCGGGTTTGCGGAGACTCGCGAGCATTTGAAGGAGATCGGGCTACAGTTTGTTGGGTCGGGGGACACGGCGGGGCAGACGTGGCAGCCGCTGGTGGTTGAGGCGAACGGGATCAAAGTGGGCTGGCTGGGAATGACGCGCTGGCTCAATGGCAATCGGAATCCAGACAAGGATGACCAGCCGCATGTGAACTTCTTTCCGTATCCAGGGGAGGGAGGCGGGGCTCCCGGAGCCGATGAGGCGAAGGTGCTGGTCGCGGTGAAGGCGGCGAGGGCGGAGTGCGACCTGCTGGTGATTTCGGTGCATTGGGGGACGGAGTACGCGACGGCGCCGCGGCCAGAGGATGTGGAGCTGGCGCACAAGATGCTGGATGCGGGTGCGTCGGTGATTGTGGGACATCATCCGCATGTGCTTCAGCCGATCGAGACCTATACGACGTCGGACGGACGGATGGGGGTCATCTTCTACTCGCTGGGGAATTTTCTGTCGAATCAATCGCGGAATTATGTGGATGGCTTGATGCCGGACAAGGACGGGGATCCGCGGGATGCCATGATTGGGTTATTTTCTGCGGTACGAAATGACTATGGACCGGCGGGCGTGAAAGTTGAACTGGGGCATGTAGGGATGCTGCCGGCGTGGGGCGAGAACAATCGCAACGCGATTGCGGCGGGGAAGACGAAGACGCCAAGCATTCATCCGGTGCTGATCGATCGGGAGATTCCGAAAGTGCAGGCGAAGCTGGACGAACTGAAGAAGGCTGCGAGCGGCGAGATGACGGCAGAGCAGAAGCAGCAGTTTATCGACCTCAACAAGGAATTGAAGGTTCTGATGGATCGCAGGTCGCAGATTCTGGCGCGGACCGGCGATGAATACCTGACGGATCCGCCGAAGCTGATGCCGAAATAGCGCGTCACCTACGACTCTGTTCATAACAGCTTCCTTATTGAAGTGCGGAAGCAGCACTAGGCGTTGAGTGCTGGAGATCGCGGCTTCGTGAGCAGCATGCCGATGAGTTTTGGGTGGCTGAGTCAACAGTACCCCCAGAAGTGTGATGAAGCCCGCTTATGCTGATCCACTGAAAGAGCTAGAATTCTGCGCAGGCAAATTCTGCGCTATTTTGAGTCCGCTGCAATCTTTTGCGTGGGCTGGCTCGTCTCCTTCAGCAGATCAGCCTGGAGATTCCTGCAATGCGTTCTCATATCTTCGTGAGTCTTGGCGTTTTGTGCGTGGTGGCATTGACACCTCTTTGTTCTCGGGCTCAGTTTCAGCCAATCCCGAAAGAGGAACTGACCATGAGTTCCGATCCGGCTGCGCCTGGCGCTGCGGCTGTGTATCTGTATCGCGAGGAGACGACCGACGATCCTCACGCATTCCGGACGGTGTATGCGCGCATCAAGGTGCTGACAGAAGAGGGCAAAGCGGCGGCCGTAGTACACGTGGATTTTCCGAAGACGTTCGTGTTCAATGCGCAGGGAAGTAATTCGAGCCGAATGACGGGCGGTTTCGGAGGTGGCTCGACACAGAGTTCGATCGGGCCCTCCAATTCTGCGCACTGGTCGATGCCCAGCGTCGCCCACGTTGGAGAGGACGCGCCGTGGGATACCGACTCGTATCAAGGAAAGGTGGAGATCGGAGCGCTGGAAGGGCGTGTTGTCCACGCGGATGGAACTGTTGTGCCGCTCATGGGAAAGCCTACCGAACTGCTGAAGGCGACGAAGGGTCCGCGCGGAACAGAGACCATCTTTACTCTGCCGGGCGTTGAGGTGGGCAGTGTTATCGAATACCGCTACCAGGTTCGTTACGACCGCTATCTAACCGCGCCTAACTGGCAGTTGCAGGCTCCCTATTTCATCCACAAGGAGCATTTCGTTTTCAAACCTTCGAAGCAGTTTGACCCCGCGTTGCGAAGCTCGGGGGTTTCGGATAGCTCATTGAAAGACCCACACGACAATGTGCTGACTGATATTGAACTCCGACCGAATCTGCCGGCGGGCAAGACAGTGACTCGCGATGCAATGGGCAACTACCTCATCGAGCTGACGGACGTTCCTGCAATCCCGACAGAGCCCTTCGCGCCCCCAATCAATCTCGCTGCATATGGCGTTGATTTCTTTTACACCTACACACCGGACGTGAAGGACTACTGGCAGAAGCAGATGTCGTTCTGGAACAAAGCGCTGAATAACTACACCGAGACGACCGCCGCGCTGCAGAATGCGGTGAAGGAGAATGTCAGCACTTCCGATTCGGCTCTCGATAAGGCGAAGAAGCTTTACGCCCTGGTGCAGAAGCTGGACAATCTGGATGGAAGCCCGGATGGGGCTCCCCTTTCCGGGAGTGAATTCATTCCGCACGGCAAGGTGGAGACGATCCTTCTGAACAAGAAAGGCTCCAGCAACGAGATCGCTTACCTTTACCTCGCATTGGTTCGTGCGGCGGGGATCAAGGCACAAGCGGTTCGGGTGGCCAGCCGGAGTGTTCGGGCATTCTCAGCGCAGTACATGGATAATGTGCAGCTGGATACTGCGTTGATTGTCCTGAATATCGATGGGAAGGAAATCTTTGTCGATCCCGGGACGAGGATGGCGCCGTTCGAAGTTTTGCACTGGGCGCATGCGGGAGCCGGCGCTGTGCGGCTCGATGCGAGTAACAAGGTGGAGACCTTCGTCACACCTCTCGAAAAGAATACGGACAACAGCACGCTGCATGTAGGCTCGATTGACTTGACGCCCGAGGGGACTATCTCGGGCACACTGAAAATTGCATTCATCGGGCAGCGCGCCATTGAACTGCGGCAGCTCGGGATCAAGTCAGGCGCGGACGCGGTGAAAGAAGAATTGAACAAGATGATTGCGGCACAGGCTCCTCAGGGAGTCCAGGCCAAGGTCGATCACGTGGCTTATCTCGATGATCCGAGCAAGCAGTTGCTTGCGGTTATCAATGTGTCGGGCTCGTTTGCGAAGAATTCGGCAGGCCATCTCGTGGTTCCGCGACTCTTCTTTGAAGCGCAGGAGAAGAATCCGTTTCCGGCCGACAAGGTTCGCGAACTTCCGATCGATATGCGCTACCCGGCGCAGGAGCAGGAACAGATCACGTATGTGCTTCCCGCCGGCTATACGTTGAAGGAAAATCCGCAAGACGCGAATCTCCGTTGGGAAGAGAATGCCGCGTACCAGCTTCGGACGAAGGTGGCAGGCGACTCCATCACGGATGCGCGCGTGCTTGCCCGCGGGTTTACGCTGCTGGACGCGAAGGACTACGAGCAGGTGCGCGATTTCTACCAAAAGGTGGTGGCGGCCGATCAGCAGGAACTGGTGCTGGCCGGGCCGGGAGCGCCGAGCGGGTTGTGATCTGGACTAAAAGGAAACGGCGCGATCGAGGTGATCGCGCCGTTTTGTTTGCCAGTCCGGAGTGAGTTTAGAAGAGGTTCCAGAGCGACTGGTTGTAGACCTCGTGATGGAACTGAACTTCGGGCGCTTTTACGAATGTGCCGAGTTCGCGAGCGCAGCGGTTGGCCGAGGCTTGCTTGAGATCGACGAAACGGCCCTGGACATCCGAACCGAGGATTTCGGCAATCCACTTTGAAGATTTGAAGTCGTCGATGGCCGGCTGGATGTGGTCGGGCAGATAGCGCTCGGCCTGACGCAGGTTGTCGATCTTGGCAGTGGTGCCGTCGATGCCTGTCTTGAAGATGGCATAGAGCGCGAGGTAAGGATTGGCATCGGGCGCAACCGAACGAACCTCAGTCCGCATGGAGCGCGAGTTGCCGATGGGAACGCGAATCATCGAGCCGCGATCTGTTGCGGAAGCCTTGATCTGGTTCGGAGCCTCGAAGTGCGGATCGAGACGACGGTATGCATTGACGCTCGAGTTGAGTATCAGACAGATGTCCAGGGCGTGCGTCAGGATGCGATCAATGAACTCCCATCCGAAGCTTGAGAGCTTTTCCTGGCCCTTCTCATCCCAGAACAGGTTTGTTTTGTCCTTCGAGATAGAGACGTTGGTATGCATGCCGCTGCCATTAACACCGACGACGGGCTTGGGCAGGAAGCTCGCGGTGTAGCCCATGTTGTTTGCGATCTGGCGACAGAGGAGCTTGTAAAGCTGGATCTGGTCGGCAGCCGCGACGACTTCGCCGTAGCCGTAATTGATTTCAAACTGGCTGGGTGCGACTTCGGGGTGATCCTTCTCGTTCTGGAAGCCCATCGCGCGCTGCACTTCCGCGGCGGTGTCGATGAATTGACGAAGGGGATCGAGAGGCAGGACGTGGTAGTAGCCGCCGGTGTTGATGAATTCGAATTTGCTGGTCTCGTGGTATTTGCGCTCAGCGTCTCTGCCGGCGAAGAGGAATCCTTCAATCTCATTCGCAGCGTTCAGCGTGTAGCCCTTTTCCTTGTAGAGCTTGTCGGCATAGTTCTTGAGAACGCCGCGCAGATCGCCGGAGTAGGGAGTTCCGTCCTTGTCGATGACTGAGCCGAAGACGAGACATTTGCCGTTTCCGAAAACGTCGGAGGGGACCCAGTAGAATGCGCTCCAGTCGATTCCGAGGCGAAGATCGCTCTCTTTCTGCGCGGTGAAGCCGCGGATGGACGAGCCGTCGAAGGTCAGGTTCTCGTAAGAATCGAGAAGAAACTTCTTGTCGTAGTCGAGCAGGTGGAGACGGCCTTCAAGGTCAGTGAACAGAACGGTGAGGGCCTTGATGCGTTTCTCGTCTTTCAGATACTTCAGTCTCTTCTCGCGGATTTCATCGGGGGCGACGCGGTTGATCCGGTCAGCCTTGGCTTTGAGATTCAGTTCCTCAAGCTCTTCGTAAGGGAGCGCGAGAAAATTGCGGTACTCAGTCGACATGGTTCTCCTTCCGGGCAGGAAATTGGTTGTGAGGCATTCAGCATCAAGTCTAGGGTTCTCGGCATAAAGAACCCGTGAAGATTTGGCCGGCGAGGGGGTCGGTCAACGATGGCTTGCGACGAGGACCATCAGCAACAGGATAACAATGGGAACAAGCGCAAGTGCCGCATAATAAGCGACCTGACGGCCTGAGTAGGATTTTCTTTTCTCCCACTCGCGAATTTCGACCCGGTCTTCCACACCCACGTCTTCAAGATGCTGCAGGTCGTGTGCAAATTCGCGTGCATGTGCGTAACGATTTTGCGGATTGCGCTCGAGCGCGCGGTAGAGAACTTCCTGCAGTTGGGGGGAGATGGATCGGTCGGCCACCGTGGGGGGGAGGGGGTGGCTCAGGAGGCGGTGGTTCATGACCTCCATGGGCGAGGAACCGGAGAAGGGAAGTCGGCCGGTCAGCATCTCGTAGAGGATCACACCCATGGAGTAGAGGTCGGAGCGGCCATCTCCGCGTTTGCCTTTCACCTGTTCGGGGGCAATGTAGTCGGCAGTGCCGAGCGTGGAGGTGAGGTTGGCATAGGTGAGGCGGCGTGCACCGCTGTCTCCGGCAATGCCGAAGTCGATGAGTTTCACATTGTCGTCGGCGTCGACCATGATATTTTCGGGCTTCAGGTCGCGGTGAACTACGCCTTGTTCATGGATGTACTCGAGGGCATCTAGAACTTTCACGGCAATGCGAATCGCACGGTCGTGGGAGATAGGACCCTGAGAGAGGATTTCGCGAAGCAGCCGGCCGTCGCACCACTCCATGACCATGTACATGCGCGAGCGCTTCTCGCCGCCGTAGACGCGCATCACCGTGGGATGGTTGAGCTTTTCGCCGATAGCCGCCTCGCGCTGGAAGCGATCGAAGAGGATCGGATCAGTTTCCATATCGGGGTTGGGGATCTTGAGCGCGACCACGCGATTATCGCGCAGGTCAGTGGCGCGGAAGATCGATGCCACGCCACTCCGTGCTACGGGCGCTTCGATACGGTACGAGTCGATCTGTGAGCCGGATTCGATTGTGTCAAGCAAGCTCATTTATTGCTCCGGGCAGTTGTGATGCGATGTTCGTTCTCTTCTCCGAGGAATGATGGCGATACGACCGAGTCTGCAGGGATTGTGGTTCAGGTATGCAGGTGGTAAGGGCGACCTCGATACATGCCCAGCTGCTCAACAGAACGAACTTTGACGACTACAGCGGTGGTGTTGTCATTGCCATCGCCCTCCACGGCGCATGCAACGAGTTCGCGGGCGATCTCTTCCACTGGTTTGTTCTGCGACACGATGGATGCAAGGGTCGGCTCGGGCATCTCGTCATGTACGCCATCGGAACAAAGGACAATCGTGTCTCCAGGCTGGATAGTCAGGGCAATGGTATCGGGCGAGACAAACATCTCGGGGCCGAGGGAGCGGAGGAGAACGTGTCGCGACTCGGAGCGTGCAGCCTCGGCGTCCGTAATCAGGCCCATTTTGCGCTGTTCGTTGACCCAGGTGTGGTCATGCGTAATCTGCTTTGCGTGTCCGTTGCGCACGAGATAGCATCGCGAGTCGCCGACGTGAGAAACGACGGCCTGATCGTGCCGCAGCGCGCAGGCGACAACCGTTGTAGCCATTTTCTTTCCGCGGAACTCGGGCGCGAGGGTGCGGTCGTGGACAGCGGCATTCGCGTGCTGGACCAGTTTCGGAAGAAGGCTGATCAACATCGAGTCTCCGGGAGAACTCTCGAATTCTCTGGTCATGACGGAAACCGCAGTTCTCGATGCGACTTCGCCAAGGTCCATGCCGCCCACGCCATCGGCGACGGTGAACAAGTAACCATGCGATCGTGTCTGGTGCCGCGAGTTCGGGACAAATGATCCAACCGAGTCTTCGTTGTTTGTACGAACCTTCCCAGGATCGGTTGCCTCGCCAAACACAATATCCAACATCGGCCTGCTCCTTTCTGAGGGTTGGTAGCGGGCGGGGAGCTAGTCCCAGGAGTACTCGAGCGCATTCTGTGGCTGCTCACTTCCGTCCAGGTCGACATCGTGTGGACATGGAAGGCTGAATGCCCAGCGCATGATCAGCGGCGTTAGCAGAGTAGTCAGCAGAACGACTGTCACCATCACGGCAACCTCCGGCTCTCCGAAGAGACCTGAGCTTGCGCCCATTGCGGTGACAATCAGTCCAACTTCGCCGCGGGAGATCATGCCGCACCCGATGCGAAGGCTTCGAACAGAACCCATTCCCATTCCCAGGGCCGCGAATCCACAACCGATGACTTTGCTGACTACAGCGACGACGAAGATGGTTATGAGCAACATCCAATGGCCGCCGAGGGCGCGAAAATTGCTCGAGAGCCCGATGGAAACAAAGAAGAGGGGAATGAGCAGACCGTGACCCAACGCGTAAAACGTGCGTTCGATCAAGGTCTTCAGCTTGGATCCCGCGTATACATATCCGAGCAAGTAAGCGCCCGTGATGCCCGCTACACTGCCTAACCACTCGGCGCTGACCGCATAGATGAGGACAAGCGCGATTACGCAGCTGGTCACGGCCTCATTGGCGTCGATCTTCCGGAAAAGCCGCATCAAGGGGTCGACGAATCTTTTGGCGAATCCGTATGCGACGAGGAAGTAGGTGCTGACGCAGATGGCAATGATAGTCATCTGGACGACAAGGGGATGACGAGCCGCAAGCGGAAGGTGGACCTGCAACCAATGCGAGAGCATGGGAGCCACGCCGAACGCAGCGACGCCGCCGGTGCTGCACGAAGCCGCCAGGAACGCGAGGACAAAAAGGCCCATGACGTCGTCGATGACGGCGGCGCCAAGGATCACGGATGCCTCGGTGGATGTCATCCGGCCGGCATCCATGAGGGTGCGCGCAGAGATGGAGACGCTGGTAGCCGTGAGCGCGCCTCCGAGAAACCACGCGGTGCTCCACGGCAATCCGAAAAGGTGTGCGACGCCCGCGCCTAACAAAAACGGCCATACGACCCCGGAAAGTGCGACGAGAAATGCGGTCGCACTTGCCTCGCGCATTCGGTCGATGTCTGTCTCGAGTCCGGCCATGAACATCAGGACCAGGCCGCCGATTTGGGCGATGAGGAGAAATGCATCCGCAGCAGGAGTGCCGCTGAACAGATGCATATGGAGGATGTTCAGGCATCCGGGGCCAGCGACGACCCCGACGAGCAACTCGCCGAGGATCGCGGGGATGCCGTAACGAGTGCTGATGGAGGCAACGATCTTCCCTGCCGGAAGAAGGATCGCAATGAGGAGGGCCAACTGGAGGGTAGCGGGCATCCTCTCCCTACTCAGAGACAGCGAGTGCCGGTTGGCCTGCCTGCGAAGAGCGACGCTTGCCGAAGTTCTTGAGCCAGCCAAGCGCGCTGCGGTATCCACCGCGTTCGATGCCTTCTCTCTGCATCTGGCGAAGGGTTGCCGCCTGGCGCCGCGCCAACTCGGACTGGACGTCATTGGCAGCTAGAACGGCAGCGCGATGAGTGTGCTCCGCAGCCTGATCGCAGATGCGCAGTCTCATCAGCAATTCACCGAGCTTGAGCTGGGCGATGTAGCAATCTGGATTTTGTTCGACCGCCGTGCGCAGATGCGTCATGGCTTCCTGCGCCCGGAGCTCCACGCAGAGTGCCATGCCAAGCATGACGCGGATCTCTGGAACGCGGGGGAGCATTTCGACTGCGCTCGATAGAGAAGCAATCAGGTCGCTGCGTTCGCCGGACTCGAGAACGCGGGGATCTCGAAACATCCGCTGCAGTGTTTTCGTGGCCGTGGGGCCGAGGGTCTGCTGCAGTGCGAGCGAACTGTCCGGCAAATTTGCGAGAGCCTCTTCGGGTTGTTGAACCGTCATTTTCAATTCAGACATCGTATTGAGCTCCGAACGTCGGTGTGAAAAAGGAGCAGCAAGGCGAATGCCCGGATAGCCTTGCTGCGCGAGAGAGAGTGCTGTTGACCTGCCGCAGACTGGTTAGTCCGCGGCAGGCTGAAACGTTCAGGCGACTGCAGCGTGCGCGGCAACCGTTAAGCTCGCTGGTTCCGGCGTGAAGACAAATTCCGGATAGCCGAGCTGTCCCATTTCGGGGAGATCGAGTCCGCCAACTTCGCTTTCGGCAGAGACACGGTGACCGAGGAAGATGTCGAGCACCCAGTTCAGGGCATAGCTGAAGCCGAAGACAAAGCCGACGAGTGTCGAGACTCCAACGAGTTGTGCGACGAGCTGGCTGGCATCGCCGTAGAACAAGCCGGTCACCGATCCGGAGACACCGTTCCAGGCGCCCCCGTAGTTGCTGGTGCCGTCGGCGAAGAGGCCGACGGAGATTACTCCCCAGAGGCCGCCGGCGCCGTGAACCGAGATGGCACCGACCGGATCGTCGACTTTGAGGGTGTTCTCAACAAAGGCTACGCTGACACAGACCAGGACTCCGGCAATGAAGCCGATGATGCCGCTGGAGATTGGATTGACGAAGCCGCTGGGTGCGGTGATAGCGACCAGACCTGCGAGCAGGCCGTTGGCGCTCATTGAGGCATCCGGCTTGCCTTTCATCACCCACATGTAAAGCAGCGCTCCGAAGGTTCCGGTGCAGCCCGCGAGCATGGTGTTTACAGCGACGGAGCCGATGCGGAGGCAACCGGCGGCCGAAGCACCAAGCGTGCTGCCGGGGTTGAAGCCGAACCAGCCGAAGGCGAGGATGAAGCAGCCGATTAGAACGGCCGAGATGTCGTGACCGATGATCGCATTAGCCGAGCCGTCGCGATTGAACTTGCCGATGCGCGGACCGACGATCATGGCACAAGCGAGAGCGGTGACTCCGCCGACGGCATGTACGACGCCTGATCCTGCGAAGTCAGCGTAGCCCTTGCCGAGTCCCATGTTGGTGCCGAGCTGCGCGAGCCATCCACCGCCCCATGCCCAGTTGGCAAAGAGTGGGTAGGTTATCGCGCCCATCAGCACGGATGAGACGGAGAAGGTGAGGAACTTCCAGCGCTCGGCGCATGCGCCGGTGACAATGGTGAGCGCGGTGTCCATGAACACCATCTGGAAGAGGAAGATGACCATGACGCCTACGTCATAGGCGTGTCCGGAAAGGAACATGCCGCTCTGGCCGAAGACGCCCCACGTCTTACCGAAGAGCGAGAGGGTGTGCTCGCTTGCCAGTGGCTGGAGACCGCCGAGGTTTCCGTTGCCGGCGGCTCCGCCCATCTGGATGGCGAACCCAAGTATCCAGTATGCGAAGAGTCCGCAACCATACACGAAGAAGTTCATCATGTAGGTGTGGTTGGCGTTCTTGACGCGACAGAGGCCCGCCTCAACCATGGCGAAACCCGCCTGCATGAACATCACGAGGAAGCCGCAGATCAGGGTCCAGGTAAAGTTGATGCCGATCTTGTTCTGGCCAACCTGGTTCCCTACGTCGCTCAGGGTCAGACCCGTCTTTGAGTCAGAGACCGGCACGTCGCTGATGGTTCCGGTGAGTGTGCCTCCCGGATCGCCCGCGGCGAGCGTTGAGGTGGTGGGTGCTTTAGAGGCCGCGTCCTTCAGCTCGGCCGCGGACGCAGATGGAGCGGCGTCAGCCCGAGCTACTGTGCCCGCGCCTGCCAGCAGCAGGAGTGCGAGCGCGGATGTAGCCGATGCCATACGGAAAATCTTCATCAGAAATCTGTCTCCTTGTGTTGTTCGTCGCCGAGGGAGGTGGCTTGGTTGAAGTGAGCGTCAGGCTTTCCAGATCGCGTTTTTGTTGGCTGCGATAGGCAGAAGGACGATTGCCCCGACCAACGACACTGCGATACCGATGATCGTGGTGATCATGCGTCCCGACACATTCGACGAGAGGTTAAGACCGAAGAGGACGATCACCCAGCCGAGGAATGCGGCGAGGAGACCAGCCAACCTGATCCCAGCCGGCTGCCCCTTGTCAGGGACGTCGCCCTCTTCGGGCTTGATCTTGAGGAACATGCCGAGGGATGCGGCAAGGATAACCAGCCCTCCGATGAGAGCTAGCTTGCCCATGCCCGATGAGAAAGCCGCTATTCCGACCGCGGTCGCGGTGATCCCGACCATGAATAGCGTGAACGATCTGCCCTGTGATTTGGTTGCCGCCATTTACTCCTCCTGGATTTAGTAATCAAGAATGCGAAAAGCGATGACTGCTCGGCTGAACGAAATTCAAACGCGAAGAGAGACTCGCGTTGCGTGCTTCTGAGTGGGCAACGCAAGAAAGATGACGAACTGGGCGAGACCGGTGAGCTCAGCAACGATGGGAGTCTGCATCTGCATGCGGCTGAAGACAAGCACCAGGACCATCGCGCACCATTGCCAACGCGTACGGCGGAGGCGCTCCAATCGATCGGAGAGAAAGAACAGATCTTTCAGGTGCAGCTCGTGTGCATCGCCTGGCCGCGCCTTGAAGCATGCGACTGCGAAAAAGCCTGATAGCAGAAGTTCCAACAGCATCGACTCTGTGGTCATACACTCCCCCAATGGCGCAGACGATGTGCTCGCCGCGTCAGCTGCTCCGGGTGATCTGTGAGGTTGTCCCGGCAATCTTGAACGCGATCTCTATGTCGGGATAGTTAAAGGGTAGGCGGGTAGTGATGAAGATGAAATGAGGGAAAACAAAATTTCTGAGGGGGCCGTAGGGAAGTTTTCGATCTTACGATTACGGCCGGAATGCAGGCGTGCACTCCGGCCGTAACTCCCAGGAAGGGTTGTTATCGTTTTGGGGCAAAGATCGCGATGAGGCCGATGGTGAAGGTGTTCTGCGAGTCCACAATGCTGTCGGCGTTCTTGTGGAAGTAGGGTTGATCCGACCAGTCGTGGCGGTACTCAGCGCGCGCGATGAGGCCGAGGGGCCAGTGGTATTCGCCGGTTGCGGTGAATTCCTTGACGGTCTGCGCGACACCCGTGGAGTAGCCATCGCGATCGTCGAAGACTTCGATACGCGCGGCGCCTGCGAATTTGGAGCTGATTTGCTGATGTGCGGCGAACGCGATGCCCTGCCAGAGATTCGTTTTGTTGTCGCCGATTCCGTCGTGGATTGAATCGCTATTGGCGCCGATGTCGTAGTTGATGTAAGCGTTGAACTTGGCGTTGGGCGTAAGCAGGACAGTGGTGTCGAAGAGATTGCGATAGCCGTGCTGCTCAGTGTAGTTGGCGGGGCCGGTGTAGAAGTCGGCGTTCCAGGTGTACTTGGGCTTCACGTAGGAACTGGTGATTCCGACGGTGGGTCCGCCGACGTTGTTGACGATATTGTTCCAGCCATTCACAAGCTGAACGCCAATTGTTTCCGTCTTCGAGACCGGCATCGAGGTGCGGATGCCGAAGTGGTAGTACGGAATGGCCCACGCGAAGAGGATGGAGCGCGAGTAGTTCCAGTTATCTTTGGATTCGATGACTTCAGCGCCGGCCGAGGTGACCCATTTTCCGAGGTCGAGTTCGAAACCCTTGGCCTTGGGAGGCTTGATGCTGAGGTAAGCCTGCTCAACGAATTCCAGCTGGTTGGGTGCGTTGACCAGCTTGTTGATGCGGCCGTAGACAAGGTCAACGCGAGCGCCGATGGGGGCTGGGTCATGGCTCAACGTCAGTTTGGCTCCATTCAGAGCCCATTGGTTGGTCTTGTCGTTGAAGTTGTACAGGTCGTTAATCTTTCCGTTGTTATCTTCGCTCGGGTCATTTGAGTTGTAGCTGTAGTAGCCGTCGAGGAAGCCGCTGACGTCCATGGGCCCGACGCGCCATGGCTTTGGGTCTGGCGCAGCTGCGGGAGCCTGTGCTGCTGCCGCGGCGGGCGCAGCCGCAGAGTCCGCGGGCGCGGTGGCGGGCGCCTGCGCACCAGCAACGAGCGCAAGTGAAAGTACAGTACCGGAAAGCAGAGACATTCTCATAGGACACGCCATGGAAGTTATCGACACATTGCCTCCTGAAGATGAATTGAAGGATGACTCGGATAAAAGTGCGAGAAGTAATGCCGTGCTGCCGGCTCGCTATTTGTCGCTTTCTGCGGCTAACACGAGGAGTTGCGAGATGAAACCGGGGTACAGGAAGACATGCGCTTCAGCGCTGCTTCTCATTGGTTTGCTCTTTCGCTGCTGCGGCTACGACTAGTAACGCAAGCGATGCATAAGGAACAGATGAGGATTGAAAAAAGATTTCCTAAGACGCGGAGAGGCCTGTTTTTTCAAGGCGATCGCGGCTGGCGGGAGTCGTAGACAGGGCAGGGAAGAGGGCGGATTTATAAGGACAAAATAAGGAACTGCTAAAATCAGAGAACGTCTCCCGCGCACGAAACCCACAAGCAGACTGCACGCGGGTGCTCGTCAGCCCCAACAGGGCGCGACGAGAAGGCACTTTGAGCAAGCCGCTCAGCTCCGAATCACATTTTTAACTTTGTGAATTGAAGTGGAGGTGTATCGAAACTCCACATGAGCAACCCAACGGCAAGCGTCGGAAAGAGAGTTGAGCAGGTGTCTGGAACTTACATTCCGCTTCGTTCCGCGCTCGGCGACAGACGACTGCGCGCCTCTGGGCGACAAACACTTCTCTTTGCGATGGAGTGCGCGCTGGGCATGGCTTCAGTGCTGGTGGTTGGATTTCTTGCGCACTGGCTGCAGTGGCTGCTTCCTGTCGTGGTGCTCCTCTATCTGCTCATCGTCGTTCCGGTTGCGCTCTGGTGTGGGTTCTGGCAGGCTGCGATTGTTTCGTTGTCGGCCGTGGGAGTGCAGAGCTACTTTACGGCAAGAATGGCGAGGACCAATCCGGCGGCAGATCCTGCAAATCCGATTGAGCTTCTGGCGTTCATCCTCACCGCGCTGGTCATCAGCCGGCTGTCGGCTCGGGTGACGGAACATGCGCGATCGTCGGACTCGTGGGGCGGACAAATGCAGGATCTGTATGAGTTCACCCGCCGCACTCTGCAAATGAATCTGCATGTCGAGCCGGGCCGGCAACTCGCAGAGCTTGTGCAGGAAATATTTGCCCTGGAAGCGGTGGTCATCTTCGATGCAGACCTGCATGAGACCTATGAGGCGGGGTATTGGAATGTCGATCCGCAGGAGCTTGCTCAAAACGTGTATTACTTCGAAAGCTCCGACGATGATCCGGAAACCGGAATCTCGCGGCGAGTGCTGCGTCTTGGCAACGTGCCAATCGGCTCGCTTGTGATCCGGGGCGATACGAGCCCGTTGACCAACAATGCGATGGCATCGCTGATTGCGGTTACGTTTGACCGCTATCGGGCATTCGCCAATGAGAGCCGGATCGAGACCGAGCGACAGACCGAGCAGCTTCGATCGACAGTGCTGGATTCACTCGCTCACGAGTACAAGACGCCGCTGACCGCGATTCGAGCCGCCTCGACAGGGCTGGCCGAGATGGGAAAGCTCTCGCCGGGGCAGGCCGATCTTGTATCGCTCATCAGCGAACAGACAGACCTGCTCAGCGAGTTGACTACGAAACTGCTCACCACGGCTCGTCTGGACGCCGACGAGGTGGTTGTCCATGCTGTCCCAGTCGGTGTCGCATCGCTCATTGATGAAGTGGTAGCGGGCATGAGCGAACGACTTGCCACAATGAAGGTCGCAATCGACGTGCCGGATGATGAGCTTGTTCTGTGTTGCGACAGCCGGCTGATGACGATGCTGCTGACCCAGTACATCGACAACGCGTGCAAGTACGCGATCTACGGAACAACAATTACGATTCGCGCCTTGGAGGCGAAGAATGAAGTGATTTTCTCCGTGCACAGTTTTGGGCCGGTGATTCCGAGGGCGGACCAGGAACGCATTTTTGACCGGTACTATCGATCGGCAACCACATCGAACCGGGCTGCGGGTACCGGCATCGGTCTTTCCGTGGCCAAGCGCGCCGCGACGATCCACAACGGGTATGTCTGGGTGACCAGCGACCAGGATGAAGGCAACACGTTTTACGCGGCAATACCAACCCAGGCACGAAAGAGGTCGTAATGAACCAGCCAGTCATTCGCATTCTTGCGGTCGATGATGAACCAGCAATTCGCCGCGCCCTGCGCGCACCGCTTCTGGAACTTGGTTTCCAGTTCGCTGAAGCTGCGCGCGGAGAAGAAGCCTTGCAGTTGTTGCACTCAGGTGCCTATGACGTGGTGCTGCTCGACATCAATATGCCCGGGATCGGCGGGATCGAGACGCTGCGCCGCATCCGCGCCTTCGCGCCACGGCTGCCAGTGCTGATGCTTACTGTGCGCGATGGAGAGGAAGAGAAGGTAGAAGCGCTTGAGCTTGGGGCTGACGACTATGTGACGAAGCCTTTCAGCACGCGCGAACTGATCGCCCGCATTCGCACCGCATATCGGCGAGTGCACGCTCCCGCGCGCGCAGAGGATGCTCCCATCGAGATCGGAGAGATCCGGCTTTTTCCTTCCAAGCGCAGCGTTACCAAGCGTGGACAAGCGGTGCATCTGACGCGCAAAGAGTTCGACATCCTTTATTGTCTGATGAGCCGGGCTGGGCGGGTTATTTCGTATGCAAAGCTGCTCACGGCGGTATGGGGCGCAGACTGCAGGGAAGAGGTTGAATATCTCAGGACCTTTGTGCGCCAGCTCCGGAAGAAGATCGAGGACGATCCATCGAAACCGGTTTATCTGCTGACGGACGTCTATGTCGGCTACCGTTTTGCGGATGCGCAAATGTTGGAAGCGGACAATGCCGAGACGGCGGCCGGCGAAAACAACTCCGATCAGGTTTCAGAGAACGCCTCTTAGTGGTCACTGAGCGTCAGATTCGCCATCGCTTATTACAGCGGTGACTCAAGTCACTTTGCGCCTCGTCTGCAGCCCATACCATTGGCTCAGACACTTCTGTCTATGTGGGTTACGGAGGAGCGGAATGAATCTGGGGTTCATCGAGAGCAAGACGTATGACGAGATTGCGATTGGCGATACGGCGTCGACGGAACATGTGTTAACGACAGACGATGCGATGGCCTTTGCTTCGATTTCGGGCTTTCATGCGGTGCTCAACTCCGACGAGCAGACGCAGCGGGGCGGCGGGGTTCCTCCCACTGGGCCGAACATGTGGTGTGCATCCCTGATCTCCGGCCTATTCAGCATGAATACTCCGGGTCCGGGCTGCACCCTGACGAACGTCTCGCTGGCGTTCAAGAATCGGATTCGCGTGGGTGATCGGATTCTGGTCAACGTGAAGGTGGTTGCCAAGGACGACGCAACCAAGAAGATCATCTTCGATTGCGACGCAAAGAATGGGACGGGGACACCAATCTTCTCAGGAACCGCGGATCTGCTGGCCCCGAACGAGAAAGTGCGCTGGTCAACATTGCCGGTCCCAGAGCTGATGGTTAACAACCAATACCGAAAGTATCTGGGGCTGATTGAGCGCGCGAATACCAAGCCTCCGGTGAGAACGGCGATCGTTTGGCCGTGCGATGAAGTTTCGCTGGGCGGCGCTTATCAGGCGTTCAAAGACAATCTCATCGCTCCGGTGCTTGTGGGGCCCGAGAGTGTGATTCGGTCATTAGCGGAGAAGATGGGGCTCGATCTCGGCAGCATCTGCGTGGAGAACGTGGAGCAAAGCCGTGTAGCGGCGATACGCGGCGTAGAGCTGGCGCGCAAGAACGAAGTGCAGATGTTGATGAAGGGCTCCTTGCACACAGACGAATTGATGGGAGCAGTGGTGTCGCGCGATGGCGGGATGCGGATCGGCCGGCGAATCAGCCACGTGTTCGCGCTGGATGTTCCGTCGTATCACAAGACACTTTTCGTCACCGATGCTGCAGTGAATATTCAGCCTGATTTCGAGACGAAGATCGATATTCTGCAGAATGCGATCGACATGCTGCACGCGATTGAGATTGCGAATCCGAAAGTTGCGATTCTGTCGGCGGTGGAGTCGGTGAATCCGGCAATTCCGTCGACGCTGGACGCGGCGGCGCTGTGCAAGATGGTGGACCGCGGTCAGATTACGGGCGCGATCGTCGATGGCCCACTGGCGTTCGATAATGCGATCTCGAGCGAGTCGGCGCGGATCAAGAAGATCAAGTCGGAAGTTGCAGGAGATGCCGATCTGCTGATGGTTCCGAATCTTGAGGCGGGAAACATCCTGTTCAAGGAACTGCAGTATCTCGCAGGTGCGCTGGCAGCGGGGGTGGTGGTTGGGGCTAAGGTTCCGGTGGTGCTGACGAGCCGCGCGGATGGAGAGCTGGCGCGCATGGCGAGCTGCGCACTGGGTGTGCTGCTGGCAAAGCCGGCTCCGAACCAGGCTTGATCGAATACCCACGCCTGAAGGCTCAACGAGCGGCGTGTTAGAACAGATTCGTGCTCAACGATCAGGGTTCTAGCCGCCGTTCATTCTTAGGTAAAGCAATTGCAACAAGTGCTGCGGCTGCGTTTGGCGCAGCGCAGGGGCAGTCTGCGCCTGCTGGCTCCTCGACGGCGCGCGCTGCTGACTTGCTGGACGTACTTCGCATTCCTGATCGAGTCACTGCATATGCAGGTGTGGGCAAGGCGATCTCGCTCTCGCGGTCACAAAACACGTGGCAGGCAAAGGGCGTTGAGGTCGGGTTCAAGCCGGGTGCGGGTGCGATGGCTGTGTTCGTCTCGAGTCCCGAACGTGAACTGACGCATGTTCACTTGCGTTGGACTGTTGATGTTGCGCGCCCGATTCTTTGTCTCGGCGATCACTGGGAGCGGAGCTACGGCGATCTTGCGTGGCGGGGGATTGTGCCGGAGCGCGTTATGCCGTGGTACTTCCTTACATGGGATGGAGCGGCTTGTCACGGCTACGGAGTGAAGACGGGCGCTGGGACGCTTTGCTTCTGGCAGATTGATGCGGAAGGCGTATCGCTGTGGCTGGACGCCTCGAATGGCGGCGACGGCGTGCAGCTTGGATCGCGGCGGCTGCATGCGGCGACCGTCGTCAGCCGGGAGGGGAAGCCCGAAGAGCCGGCGATTGAATCGGCGCGGGCATTCTGCCGGGAAATGTGCGAAAAGCCGCGGCTGCCGGTGTCGCCTCTATACGGGTCGAATGACTGGTATTACGCCTACGGGAAGAATTCGGCGAAGGACACGCTGCGCGATGCGGAGCTGATGGCGGAGTTGAGTTCGGGGCTGACGGTGCGGCCGTTCACGGTTGTCGACGATGGATGGAGAGATGCTTCGCGCTTTCCGGATATGCGGGCGGTGGCCGCGGGGATTAGAGAGAGGAAGGTTCGGCCGGGGATATGGATTCGGCCGCTCATTGCTCCGGCGAATACGCGCGAGGCGTTGTTGCTGCCTGGCTCTCGGTTCGGGGCGCGGAAGGAGAGGGCGTCCGACCAGGCTTACGACCCAACGGTTCCGGAGGCGATGGAACTGATAACTGCGAAGGCGAAGGAAGTGGTTGAGAGCGGGTTTGAACTAGTGAAGCACGATTACTCGACTTACGATCTGCTGGGACGCTGGGGATCGGAGATGGGGGCGAGCCCGACAGCGCCTGGATGGCATCTGCACGACCGGTCGCGGACGAATGCTGAGGTGATTCGCGCTTTATATGCGGAGCTGCGGCGAGCGGTGGGAGAGAAGACTCTGCTGCTGGGTTGCAACACCGTAGGGCATCTTGGTGCCGGAATATTCGAGTCGCAGCGGACCGGAGATGACACCAGTGGCCAGCATTGGGAGCGGACGCGAAAGATGGGCGTGAACACGCTGGCGTTCCGGCTGGCGCAGGATCGGACGTTCTTCGCGCTGGATCCGGATTGCGTGGGGATCACGCCCCCGATCCCATGGGAGCAAAACCGGCAGTGGCTCGATGTGATCGCGCGAAGCGGGGCGGCGTTGTTTGTTTCGCCGGATGCAGCAGCGACCGGACCGGAGCAGAAGAAGGCCATTGCGGAGGCGTTTCGAATTGCAGCAGCGGGCGGATCGGGGCTTGTGCCGGCGGACTGGTTTGAGAGCACCTGTCCGGAGCGGTGGTCCGGGTCGGGCGGCTCGGCGCGGTACCGCTGGAGCGGGGCGGATGGGGTGGATCCGTTTGCGGGATAACTTACTTAGCAAGACAACCCTTCAGTTGTACTAGTGTTCTAATACAATATTCATAGGAGGAAGCCATGAAGATTCTACGGTCGGTGAATCGCAGGGGATTCAACGTGGGGACAGCGGGATGGTTTACGGTTCTCAGGCCGAACACGTGGTTCCCGGCGTCGCGGCTGCGGAAGACCTTCCCGGCTTACGGCATGCATGCGGAAGGAAGAGCGGAGCAAGCGGCAGGCGCGCGTCCTGTTGGCGAGGCCGGCGGTCGTGCAACGGTTGCACGTTGGCGAGCCATGGAGCGAGGTGCAGAGGATCGCAACCGGCTGCGGTCAGGGTCGGCCATTTTCGGGGCGATGGCAATCACTGCGGCGATGCTGTGGTGGATCATGCATCCTTAAGAACAGGCCCTCGCAGCTTCCGTCGCATGGCGCTCGCGGCGTCACAAGGCACTGTGATCGTTTTCCTTGTGCTGAGAATTCAGTTGAATGATAGTGCCGACCGTGAGGCATCAGTCATGCCTGTCGGTCCATATATTGGCGCGCAATTTGTTGCGACGATTTACGCCTTGGTTGCGTGGCGCTGGCCACGCAGCGCGCGATTCATCACCGCGATCGGCTTCATTGCTGCAGGATGCTTCAACATCTGGACTGCCCTCGATTCGCCATCTTTATACGTTTCGGCGTTCGGTCCGGGTGCTCTCCCTGTCTATCGCACTTTCATCTACGGCCTCTTTGCACGGCACGCGGCGTGGTTTGTGCTTGCGATAGCTTCCGGTCAACTGGCTGTAGGAGCGTCGATTTTCGGCGATCTTCGCTGGCGGAAGTTCGGCTACATAGGAGCGATCGTGTTCTGCTCGCAATTACACCCCTGGGTATGGGATCAGCGGCTCCCTCCACGCTGATCTTCGCGATTGGAATAGCCCTGTTGCTTCGTTCTGATGTGAAGCACTCGGCAGCGGCAAATTGTCGGCTCGCGTCTCACCAAGTGGCGAGTTGACGTGAAGATCCTTACTCGTCGTAGTGGAGCAGGCTGAAGACGTCGTATTCCTTGAAGCGGTCGCGGCCTTTGAGAAAGTCGAGTTCCACGGCGAAGGCAAGGCCGGCGATCTCTCCGCCGAGTTGCTTGACGAGTTTCACGGTCGCTTCCATGGTGCCGCCGGTGGCGAGGAGGTCGTCGACGAGCACGACTCGCTGGCCGGGCTCGATGGCGTCCTTGTGGATTTCCAGCGTGTCGGAACCGTACTCCAGGTCGTAAGTCACGCGGGCGACGGCCGCCGGGAGCTTGCGGGGCTTGCGGACCGGGACGAAGCCGGCGTTGAGCCGGTAGGCGAGAGCGGGGCCAAAGATGAAGCCGCGAGCCTCGATGCCGAGGACGAGGTCGATCTTCTTTTCGATGTAGTAAGCAGCGAGAGCGTCAATGAGTTTGGCGAAGCCGGTCTTGTCTTTGAGCAGCGTGGTGATGTCGTAGAAGAGGATGCCAGGCTTGGGAAAATCGGGTACGGTGCGCACAAGGGCTTTGAGCTCTTCGACGTTGATCGGCTTAGGTTTGGGCATAGGTTGATTATAAAAGGCGATCATCAGTCGCGAGTCATCAGTTGCGGGAGGGTTCTTGGCTCGGCGCATGGTAAATGAGGCGCTCAGGCAGGTCATCCCCGATTGAAATGGCTCCGGCAGCACAGAAGAGCAGAAGAGCCGCGGTGGCCGTGGCCGCCGCGCATGCTGGGCATGCTGCTGCAAGCACGACGGTGCCCCAAATCGCGGCACCCATGGCCGCATTGAGTCCCAACAGCAGTTTGATTCTCGTTCCATTGTCGCCGGGGATCAGCAAGTTGAGGACTTGCTGTGGAAGGTAGAGTTGTGGACCGCGGAAAGCACGGGAGCAGACAAGCCTTTCCTTCGTAAACGATTCGACGCGACAGGAATGTCGGCGGTGGGGCTGGTCGAGGGTCACGACAACGAGCCTGGGTTGCGAGGAGGCGAAATGTTGCGCCGCTTGCCAACTGGTGTTGCCGCCCTGAATGCTGACCATTTCTGCAGTGGTGGAGGATTGAGCCGAGGCGATATTCGCTGTGGCTAAGGCGAGGAAGAGAGAGAGGCATAGGATGTGCGGGGCTGCGGCTTGCATGGACGGTCTCCTAAATTGCACTGAAACCATGAGACATCCATGCGAACTTTGATTGTCGCGCCCGTAGGACACTTTCCCGACTGTCACACGGGCATTGAGACCTATGAATCACAACAGACGCTGAGACTTGGTATGCAGTGGGTTTCGCTACCAGGCGCCTTCGATTTGGAAGGAGCCTAAATTCTTGGCTTCTTTGTCGTCGAGGTGGTGTTCGATAAGACGGTCGACGCGGCTGCCGCGGGGGCCGCGGCGGAGGCTGTGGCGGAGATCATCGAGATCTTCGGCGGTGCCGGCGGCGACAACTTCGACGTCGCCGTCTTCGGTGTTGCGGACCCAGCCGCGGAGATCGAGTTCGCTGGCTTCGCGGTGAACGAACCAGCGGAAACCGACCCCTTGTACGCGGCCTTGAACGAGGAAGTGAAGAACCATAGCGATCGATTTCAGTGTTTCAAAATGCGGCGACGGGTTGCAACACCCTACTCTGGCTCTAGGAGTTCGCGCAGTCGACGGAGCGCAGCGGCAATAGCGAGACGCTCACTTTTGTTGGCGCGAGCGAGGGCATCAAGCAGAGGTGTTCGGTTGAGTTCGGGAATGCGATTGCGGATGAATTCGCGAACAGGCGAAGAGGGGAAGATACAACTCACGCGGCCGTCTTTCTGATCCGGGCGGCGCTCGATCATGCCGCGCTTCTCGAGGCGGTCGACGATGCCGCTGACGGTGGAGTGAGCTAGGCTTACGGCGCGGCTGAGATCGCGAAGGTTGATGCCTTCGGTGCGCACGACTTCGCGCATGACGGCGGTTTGCGGCAGAGTTAGCTCTCCTTTTGCCGTCTCGACCTCGAGAGGTTTCCGCAGAGCTCGACGGATGCTGCGCAGGTCGTGATCGAGTTGCTCGGCGAGCCGGAGTAGCTCGGATTCGCGTTCGGGAGAATTTGCCTTCATTTCTTTCTTTGAAAAGGCTCTCACAGCACACCGGGGATGAGGGCCTTAACGTGTGCGCGGTACTTGGGATACGCATCGGGAAAGGCCTCTGTCATAAGCTTCTCTTCCTGGCTCATCTTGATCAGCAGAGCCAGCAGAATGAGCAGTATCCCGAGTGCGCAGCGAAGCTCTCCGATGACGAGCGCGCTGCCAAGAGCGCCAGCGAGGAGACCGGTGTAGATCGGATGTCGCGCGAACGCGTAAGGGCCTGTGGTTATCAGCTCATGGCTGCGCTTCAAGGTAGCTTGCCCGCTCCAGTTCGCACCGATTGTGATGCGGGCCCAGATTGCGAAGCCGCAGCCCATGGCGGTCAGAAGAACGCCTGCTAGTTCGATCCAGCTGCGATCGGGGAGGACCCGGATTGCGAGCCAGCCGGTAGTGAAGTATTTGCTGCCAAGCAGTGTGAAGCCCATGAACGCAATCACAAGGTGGAAGAGGCGAGGCCCGGCGGGCTGACGGCGGAGGGTGGCTTTGGAGAAAGCGATGCCGGCGAACCAAACCAGGCCCAGAGCGGCCCAGAAATAGCCGATTACAGTGAAGGCGGTGAGTTGCGTCATCTTGAATCTCCGTCGTATACGATATGTCGTATACGACTTATATTGGCGTGAATCATTCCTGGAGTCAAGGTCTTTTATCTCGGGCAGCCACCCGGCGCTGGAAGTTCAGGCTGTCCGGTCTTGCGCATCGGCGGGCCGAGGATTGTGCCGCGCTACACTGGACCTAACCATGGTTTTTGTTCTCGATAACTACGATTCGTTCACGTACAACCTTGTTCAATATCTCGGCGAACTCGGCGCGAAGGTCGAGGTCCGGCGCAATGACGAGGTTACGGTGGATGAGGTGGAGGCAATGAGGCCGGAGCGGATTCTGCTGTCGCCGGGGCCGTGCACGCCGGGAGAGGCAGGAATCCTGGTCCCGCTGATCAGGAAGATGGCCGGGAAGGCTCCGATTCTTGGGGTTTGTTTAGGTCACCAGGCGATCGGAGAGGCGTTCGGCGGCGAGGTAGTGCGGGCGCATAGCTTGATGCATGGCAAGACAAGCAAGGTGGATCACGACGGCAAGGGTGTTTTCGCCGGACTGCCGACACCGCTGACGTGCACGCGGTATCATTCGCTGATTGTGGCTGAGGAGTCGTTGCCGAAGGAACTGGAGATTACGGCGCGTACTCCCGAAACGAATGGTGCGGCGAAAAAGGGTGAGACGGTGATCATGGGCGTGCGGCATCGGAGTCTGCCGATTGAAGGCGTGCAGTTTCATCCCGAATCGGTGCTGACCGAGGGTGGGCACCAGATGATTCGCAATTTCCTGGAAATGTAGGGCGATGCAAGTTCCCCGGAGCGCGGTGAAGAGCGGGTTCGTTCTGCTGGCGAGCGGCGCAGTCGTGTGTTTTGCGTTGGCGGGTTTGGGGCAAGAGCCTGCGCAGCCGGTTCAGCCGCAGACAGCCCCTGCTCAGCCCGCGGTTACGAGTCCGCCTCCAGTGCAGCAACCGCCCATTCCGATTCCATCCGCGCAGCAGGCGCCACCAGCTTCGACACAGCCGGGCCCGACAGCCACTGGGCCAATTGCGATTGTTCCACTGGACAGCAAGGAGCCGGGGAGCGCCGCGATTGTGACCGGTGCCCTGCAGGTTGCGAATGGGCGGGCGATGATCGCGACGAATGGTGCAATTACGGCGGGAGCGAGCACGACAGAGGTGACGCTGCCGCATCGTGGAGTGCTGCGAGTGTGCTCGTCCACGACGGTGAAGCTGGCGTCGGATGCTAGCGTGCCGAAGAATGAAATACCCGGGCTGATGATGGTGATGGACCACGGGGCGATGGAAGCGAGCTTTGCGACGGGGCGAAATTCGGATGTGCTGCTGACACCCGATTTTCGAATTCTGATTGGCGGGCCGGGCGCGGCGGATGTGAAGGTGCGGCTGGGGCAGCATGGCGATACGTGCGTCGATAACGCGGGCGTGAACGCGCCGTATGTGCTGGTGACGAGCGTGTTCGATGGCGGTATTTATCGCGTGCAGGCGGGGCAGCGAGTGATGTTCCAGCACGGCAGCATCTATGCGGTGGTGGATCAGGAGAAGGAACCGTGCGGGTGTCCTGCGGCAGCGCGGCCGAACAGCAACGATTTTCCTGAGGCGCAGAGCGCGGGGTTTACGCCGCTCGCGCCGGTGGGACCGACAGGTGCGATTCCGCAGAATGCGCCGACAGAGGCGACGGATACGTTTGTTCACAAGAGCGGCGAGCCTGCGCAGGAGACAGCAACGGTAGTGGCGAAGCACAACACGCCGCTGCCGGAGAATGCACCGGTTGCGAAGGCGCCAAAGCCGCACAAGGTGAAAAGCGACAAGGGGCCGGGCTTCATGAAGCGGATGGGACACTTCTTCCGGCGACTGTTCGGGGCGGAGTAACTGTTGCTATCGTTCCTTTTCCGCCGATTCGCTACCGTAGATCACCTGGCCGTATTCAAGAATCGTCACGAGGCAGACGCCGCCAATGATGTTTCCAGATACCGCGGGCCCGAACCACTGAAAAAAGCTGATCCAGGATGCCTGATGACTGAGGACGGTCGTCAGGATCTCGCAGGAACTGGCGATGCAATGCGCGAAATCGCCGAGGCCTACGACGTAGGTAAGCATCCAGATCACCATGACGGACCCAGTGACCGAGTGAGAGGCTGAGACGAGCCAGGCGGCGAGGGCGATCATCCATCCGGCTATGACTCCGGACCAGAAGACGGTGGAGGCGGGATGAGAGATGGCTCTGGCTCCGAGCGCACCCATGGTGCTGACAAACTGAGGCTCGATTGCCGAGGTGTGTGTGGCCAGCGTCGCGAATGCGAGCGCTCCCAGTACGTTGGTGGGCAGGACGACGACCCAGAGGCGCATGGTGTTCCAGAACTGGCGCTTTTCTTTCAGCACGAGGGCAACGGGGTAGAGGGTGTTCTCAGTGAAGAGCTGGGAGCGGCCGATGATGACCACAATGAAGCCGAGCGGGTAGAACATCCGCGAGAGGATGCGGGCGTGCGACGAATCGTTGAGTAGCGCTATGCCAATGGCGGTGCCGAGAGCCGAGAGGCCCATGAAGGCTCCCGCGCCGAAGCCGGAGAGAGCAAGGGCGAGGCTGGAGCGTTCGAGTTCCTGGCGCGCGTTTGTGGCGACCTGTTCGTAGATGTCTTCGGCGGAAGGGCGCTGGAGATCTTTCTGCAACCCCTCGCTGACGGATTTTTGTTCTTCAGTATCGGCTTGTTTGGTTTCAGGCATCCGTGGCTCGCGGTGCGAGAGCCGGATGTGGGGTCCGGCTCGCAGCATGTCCAGAGTGAGATGCCGGATTTTGTAGCGGCGTCCGTTTAGAGTTCGCGAGCGCGTTCGATGGCGCGGATAACGGCCTGAGCTTTGTTCAGGGACTCCTGGTGTTCGAGTTCGGGGACGGAGTCGGCAACGATGCCTGCGCCTGCCTGTACGTACCCATTGCCGCCTGTAGTGAGGAGAGAGCGAATGGCGATGCAGGAGTCGAGATTACCGGAGAAATCGGCGTAGAGGACTGCGCCGCCGTAGGTCCCCCGCCGCGAGGGCTCGAGCTCTTCGATGATTTCCATGGCGCGAACCTTGGGTGCGCCGGATAAGGTGCCCGCGGGGAAACAGGCGCGGAGGGCGTCGACAGCTGTGAGATCGGGGCGGAGTTTGCCTTCAATGGTGCTAACGATGTGCATAACGTGGCTGTAGCGCTCGACGAACATGAGGCGATCCACTTTGACGGAACCGAAATTGCTGACGCGGCCAACGTCGTTGCGGCCGAGGTCGACGAGCATGACGTGTTCGGCTCGCTCCTTGTTGTCGTGCATCATCTCATCTTCGAGACGCTGATCCTCTTCTTCATTGTTGCCGCGAGGGCGCGTGCCCGCGATGGGGCGGTATTCGATTTTGCCGTTGTGGACGCGAACAAGGAGTTCGGGCGATGAGCCGGCAAGTTCGAGGGCAGCGGGCGCCTTTCCTTTGCGGGAGGTCTTTGCGGGCGAAGAACTCAGTGGACCGTCGGGTGTGAAACGGAGGAAGTACATATAGGGGCTGGGATTCACCGTGCGCAGCGAGCGGTAGACCTGAAATGTGTCCATACCGGTAGGGACGTCGAGGCGCTGCGAGAGAACGGCCTGAAAGATGTCGCCGGCGGCGATGTACTTCTTGATGCGGTCGACGGAGGCGCAGTAGTCCTTTTTGCTGGTGCGCCGCTTTACCTCGACTGGTTTGGATTTGGGTGCCGGCAGCTTGGGAAGCGGCCGGGTGAGGCGCCTCTCCAGCGCGGCAAGGCGCTTGACAGCGTCGGCGTAGGCAGCGTCGGGGGTGGCCAGGGTTACGTCGGCGGTAACGATCATCCAGATCTGTTTGCGAACGTGGTCGAAGGCGAGGACCTGGTCGAAGAAAAGCAGGCAGGCGTCGGGGACGTGGAGTTCGTCTTTGGTTTGGTCGGGCAGCTGTTCGATCTGGCGGACTGCGTCGTAGGCGAAGAAGCCGACGGCGCCTGCGGTGAAGGGCGGAAGGCCAGCGATGCGCGCGGGCTTGTGGCCGCTGAGTGCATCGCGGAGGACGTGGAAGATGTCGCCATCGATGCGGGTGGTGCGTCCGGCTTCCGTGATGTCGATGTCGCGCCCGCGCGCGACGATGCGCTTGTACGGGTTGATGCCGATGAAGGTGTAGCGGCCGACCTGTTCGCCGTTCTCTACTGACTCCAGCAGAAAGCACTCGCGCTCCTGCCAGGCCGCGCGCAGGAAGGCCGATACCGGAGTTTCCAGATCGGCGGTGAGCGTGTGGCAGACAGGCACGAGGGTGTGCTTCTTCGCAAGGGCTATGAAGTCCTTGCGACTGGGCTGGATGGAGCTGGATGAGGGCTTCACGTCTTCAGTGTAATTGGACGGATTTCGAGAGATGTCATTCGGCAGGAGGCACCAGCCTTCAGTTTGGTCATAGAGTGAGGATCGAGTTGGGGAGATTGTTTCAGGGAAGGGCACGAGCGTGCAGAACGGTTGTCCAGGACAGATCGAATTTGTGCCTATACTGGCCTAGTTCGATGGATATCGATTTCGGTTGTGGAAGGCGCTAAGCTTCGATGCGAGAAGGCAGATCTTCAATCACGCAACTGCTCAGGGAGTTGATGGAGGAGTTGCGTTACTGCTTGAGGAGGCTCGGCAGAACACCAGGGTTTGCAGTGGCCGCGGTGGCGGTGCTCGCGCTTGGTGTCGGAGCTGCAACCACGATCTACGCCTTTGTGGATGCGACGCTGGTTAAGCCGCTGCCCTATCGTGAACCGAGCCGCCTGGTAGCGCTGTTTGAGCATAATCCGGTGGGCGATCGCTTTCATTTGTCGGACTTCGATTATCGCGCCTGGAAGGAACGGAATCACGTATTCACGTCGGTGGATGTGTATCGACCTGAGCGCAATACACTGAACAAGCCCGACAGCCCCGAGCAAGTTTCAGGAGCTTTGGTCAGCGACGGCTTTTTCCGGACACTGGGGGTTACACCGGCGCTGGGGCGTGATTTTTACGCTGGCGAAGATCGGCCGAGCGCACCGCGGACGACGGTGCTGAGTTATGCGGCATGGAAGAGCAGGTTTGGTGGAGATCCGAGAGTGCTGGGCCATAGCGTCAGGCTCGATGGCGAGGCGTACACGGTAGTCGGCGTTTTACCAAAAGACTTTCATTTCGCTCCGGTCGGCCGCGCCGAGTTCTGGACGACGCTTCACGGGCGATGCGAACAGCTCCGAAACTGCTTCCCTTTTTACGGTGTGGCTCGACTGCGCGAGGGGGTTTCACCTGAGGACGCCTATCGAGACGTGAGCGCAATTGCACATGAGATCGCGGTTGAGTATCCGCAATTCAGCCGCGACCGAACTGCAACTCTGGTTCCGCTTACCGATACAATTCTTGGCGAGGTCCGGCCAACCCTTATCGCCCTGCTGAGCGGAGCAGGGCTCCTTTGCCTCATCGCGATCGTCAATGTTTCCAGCTTGATGCTGGTGAGAGCTGAAAGAGGCAGGCGCGAGATCGCCGTAAAGGGTGCCCTGGGCGCTTCGAATGCTCGTATCATCCGGCAGTTCGCGATGGAGGGATTTCTCCTGGCAGGGTTGGGATGTCTTCTGGGTATCGCGCTCGCGATGGAGTTGATAGGAATTCTGGCGAAACAGATACCGCCGGGTCTGATCGAAAATATGCCGTATCTCGAGAATCTTCATTTGAGTATTCGCACGGTGTTCGGCGCGATCGCAGTTTCGGTGTTCGCCGCAGTGTCGTTTTTCGCAGGGCCTGCCGTGCATTTCTTCTTCTCCGAACTGCGCGAGGGCCTGATGAATGGCGGACGCGGCGCGGCGAGCACCGGATGGCGAAGGTTGGGGTCGAGTCTCATTGCCGCCGAGATTGCAATCACGGTTATGTTGCTGGTGGGCGCGGGACTGCTGACGAAGAGCCTCTATCGTCTGCTCCATGTTGATGTGGGCATCCACGGGACGGATCATCTCGCGCTGATACATGTTGGACAACAAGGGGATTGGAGGTGGAAAGATCCGGTCAACATTCAACTTGAACGGCGGGTGGTCGCGAAGATGCTAACCCTGCCCGGCGTTGTTGCTGTGGGCGTATCGGGGGAACCGGTACTCGCCAGCGGCGAAGACTTCAAGCTAACCATGGCGCATTACCGGGCGATCGGCAGACCAACGGTCGGACTTGGGCCAGAGCCAATGGATGAATCCGTGAGCGTCGGCTATTTTGAGACGCTTGGCGCACGCATGATCTCTGGGCGGGCATTTACCGAGGCAGACGATTCTAGAAGTCCCCTTCGGGCCATTATCAATCGAACGCTGGCAGCGGAGTTGTTTCCCGGCGAAGACGCGGTGGGGAAACAGATTCAGCGCGAGCAAGATGCCGAGCACCCGATTGAGGTGATTGGCGTCATCGACGACATCAAAGACGGGGCGCTGGACTTGCCGCCAATTCCGGCCGTCTACAGCCCTTTCAACCAGATCTCGATAGCAGATTTCTACGTTACGGTTCGGACGATTCAACCGGCGGAGTCGGTCCTGGCGTCGATGGTGCGGGCTGTCCATCAAACTGACCCCACGCTGATTGCGAACGACGAGGAGACAATGACAACGCGAATCGACAACTCGGAGGCGGCCTACTTGCATCATTCAGCCGCGTTGGTGGTTGCCAGCTTCGCGGTTCTGGCAGTCTTGCTGGGAGCCATAGGACTGTATAGCGTCCTCTCCTACTCGGTAGGCCAGCGCACGAGGGAGATAGGAATCCGAATCGCTCTCGGCGCGCAAAAGCCGGTTGTCTACAGGCTCGTATTGAAAGAGTCAGCGAAGCCGGTTATTGCGGGAATTCTGGGAGGATTGCTTTGCTCTTTCTGGCTTACAGCGTATCTCAGAGCCATGCTGTTCGGCGTAAGCCGCTGGGACCTGGAGATCACGGGGGCGGTTGTGTGCGTGCTGGCGATTGCGGCTCTCTTCGCAAGCTTTCTTCCGGCTCGGAGAGCTGCATCGATCGACCCGAGTGCCGCTTTGCGATCTGAGTAATCCAGGCCACTTGCGTCGCCTGCGCTGCCTTCTATGACAGCATGAAAGATTTGGGCGATCTTTTAAGTGGATCGCAAGGATCTTTGAATAAAGCCTCCGGAGCGGGAATCCGTTTGCAGGCCGGCAGCGTTCCAACTTTGACCGAGCAGCATGGTTGTGAACTTTGCTTGATCGGCAAAGGAGGCCTCACACGTGAAAAAGCTCCCTAAGCTCTTCACGGAAGATCTTTCGCGGCGTACGTTTCTCGCGGGAGCAGGAATGACGGCTGCTGTGGCAGCAACCGCTGGATGCGGCGGAAGCAGCCACACGACGACGATGAACCCACCCCCTCCCACTACTCCCACGATTACCGATGCGGACATTCTGAACTTTGCGCTGAATCTCGAGTACCTGGAAGCCGAGTTCTATCTGCGCGCCGCAACGGGATCGGGCCTGTCGAGTGCAGACGCAGGATCTGGCGCGGCGGATGTGACGGGAGGCATGGCGGTGGCGTTCAAAACACCGGCGATCCAGCAATACGCGCAGGAGATCGCAAACCACGAGCAAAAGCACGTTCAGTTTCTCCGCAAGGCGCTGGGCTCCGCAGCGGTCAGTCGGCCTTCGATTGACCTGACCAACAGCTTCAACGCGGCCGCGATGGCAGCGGGAATTGGAGCCACATTCAATCCGTTCGCGGATGAGAACAGCTTCCTGGTGGGCGCGTTCGTGTTTGAGGATGTGGGCGTGACTGCGTATCATGGCGCGGCTGGATTGCTCAGCGATAAGAACAATCTGGCGGCGGCAGCGGGCATTCTGGCGACCGAGGCTTACCATGCAGGGACGATTCGCACTCTGATTACCCAACTTGGCGATCCGTACCTGGGTTTTGCGAACAAGATTTCGGCGCTTCGGGCCGCAGCGGGTGGAGGTGCGGAGACGATGCTGGATGGTACGCACATAGTCGCCGCCGATTCCAATTCCATCTCTTACGACCGAACGACTGACCAAGTTCTGCATATTGTTTATCTGAATGCTGCAGCGGGCGTCGTCAGCAAGGGTGGATTCTTCCCTAACGGCCTCAACGGCACAATCAAAGCTTCGGCTTCCTAAAGGAGGAAGATTGATGGAACACTTCGATGAAAAGGAAACCGCAATCGAGGAAGCCCGGGAAGGTCGATCGCGCCGGTCCGCACTTCTGTTTGGAGGGGCGGCTCTGGCTGGCCTGGCCTTTGGAACGAGGGCGTTCGGGCAATCCGCAGCACCGACCGACAACGACATTCTTAATTTCGCTTTGAATCTGGAATTCCTTGAAGCGCAGTTCTACACGCTGGCAACAACCGGAATGACCCTTGATCAGGCGGGGATTTCTACGAAGAGCGGAGGCGGCACTGCGGGAGGCGCGGTTACGGTAAAGGCAAACGCCAAGGTTTCGTTCACGACGCCTTCGTTGCAGCAGTTTGCCTCAGAGGTTGCGCTGGATGAGCAGAATCACGTCAAGTTTCTGCAGTCGGCACTGGGAGCAAGTGCGGTGGCGATGCCCGATGTCGATTTGATGAACAGCTTCAACGCTCTCGCTACTGCAGCCGGCCTCGGAGCGACGTTCGATCCATTCGCGAACGAGACCAATTTTCTTCTGGGCGCATTCATCTTCGAGGATGTCGGGGTGACTGCCTACCAGGGAGCAGCCGGGTTGATCAGCAACAAGACCTACCTGGACAAGGCCGTGGGTATTCACAATGTAGAGGCCTATCACGCAGCCGGAATTCGCACGCGTATCTTCCAGGCGGGAGCGGCAGCGCAATCGGCTTCGCAGGCGATTGCGGCTACGCGCGCCAAGCTGGATGGAACAAACACCGACGATATCGGCGTCAGTCTGAACGGTAACGCTTCGACGCTCGTTGACTGCGACGGCAATGGAATGACCTTCGCTCGCAGTACCTCGCAGGTATTGAGCGTGGTCTATGGAGGTGGCGCAGCGGGAAAGGGCGGTGCATTTTTCCCGGCCGCAATGAATGGAACGATCAAGTGAGAGTGCCGGGCGGGCTGGACGTCTACGTTGTGCTTCAGCCTCGCCCGGGCATTTCGGTCTGGTTGATTTCTGAATGAGCAAGGGAACCCGGTTCCGATTCTGCTCTCCTGACAATGCGCAGACAAAGAGGATGAATATCAGGATTCTTCTTGAAATTGCTCGACGTGTGTGAACTCGCGCGTGTATACCTTGGCCACCACGAGGCTTTGTACTTTGAGCCCGGGTGAAAGAGAGGTAGATCGCATGCAATACATGATCACTTGGAACGAGCGCTCGCAGGGATCCCCCATCGAGTACGAGAATGCACAGAAACGAATTCTGGAAGTCTTCAGCCCGTGGAAGGCGCCGGCCAATTTCAAGATCCATTCGTTCGTGATCCGCGTGGGAGACTGGGGCGGCTACATGTTGATGGAGTGCGACGACCCGTTGCAAGTGCACAAGTTTTGTTCGATGCTGCCGGCTTTTTCATTTGAGGCTCGTCCTGTCGTTCCGGTAGCTGATGCGATCCGGGTGGAGCTGGAGGCGATGGCGTACCGCGATGGGCTAAACAAGTAGCGAGGCGAGTCCTGGTGCTGTGGCGTTGGGAATCGTGCAAAATCATCGTGGCCAGAGGAGCATTCCTTTGGCCACGATCGTTTGCGAAGAGCCGTTTGACCCGGTAAGGCAGTATTCTCAAAGGTGTTGATTGTGACGCCTGAATGAGAATCACTGATCTGGATTTCGTGCTCGACCGGGAACTTGCTGAAAAGATCGTCTGTCGATCTGTCGAGACATCCCCGTCGAGCGACGGCGTTGTTTATCACCGGGGTGACGCTCCCGATTGCCTTTACTATGTGGAGCACGGTGACGTGCTCATCACGCTTGTCGCGGCTCAAAAGGAAGTGACGTTTCGAGCCGGCGCTGGATCCCTGCTGGGCATTGCGGCGGTGATTGGCGATCAGCCTTATGCCATGAGCGCTACCGCGTCGGCGGGCGCCAGGGTATACAAGCTTCCCGCAAGTGAATTCAGGAAGCTTTTGAGTGATGAGCCATCGATGCAGGACAGCGTCTTGAAGATACTTGCGGCGGAGGTGCGTGCGGCTCGCAAGGCGCTGGCTAATCTGGTGACGGTTGCGTGAGCTTGGCGGGCGCGATGTGGTGCCGTTGCGTCATGTGGGCAGATCTGAGAGACAAGGAACCTGATCCGCGCTGCTAGTTCGGGGAGGGCGGTTCAATGTAGTCAACGACGATTACGTCGGAGCGGTCTCTCTGCGGTTCGAGTTTGAGGCCGAGTTGCTCCTTGATAGCGGTGAAAAGGGATGACGGAGTGTTCTCGTCTTTGGCCGTTGCGGCGCTGAGACCATCGGGATCGTGCAGGAGAGGGAAAGGCAAAGTGTCCGCAGTCCAGCGGAGGGTGAAGTTGTAGTTGCCGGAAATGCCGGTTTTGTCCACGACGGGGCGGCCTACAGCATTCAATCTCGTGAGCTGGTCTGCAAGGATGGACATCGGAATACTGTCGGCCTCAATTCTGCCCATTACCGTCATGACTTTGAAGTGTTCCTTGGCGGGATTCTGTGGTTCTCCGGCGTAGGGTTTTGATCCGGCAGGGGGATCGGGTTCACCTCTGATGAGTTTGGGTCCGCCCTTCGCGATGAGGAGGGCGTAGACGGGCAACTCGCGAGTCTCGAGGTGGTACTTCAGATTGCAGCGCTCGGTGAGCACGGGAATGAGCATGGCGTTCCGTTCGTTGCCTTTGAGTTTGTCGAGCTTTGAAGCGTCTTCCGGCGCGACCTTCGCCTCGATGTCATAACGACTTGTGCTGGACCACGCCGGTGCACCGATGAGGTGCTTGTCATCTACGCCGAGAGCGGTCTCCAGAATCATGTGGAGGGTTGCGTTGTGAATGGAGGCGCCGTCCGGCGTGATCTGGATCAGGGTCTTGTCGGCGCTTGGCGAAGCCGGTTTGATGGAGGCAGCGTCGAATTGGGGAATCCCGCCTCGAGCTTGGGAGGGTGCGATAGGCGATTGCGCGCGCAGATTGAAAATCGCCAAGAGAATTAGCGGAGCAAATCCGACGCGGGGAATCATAGATGGAAGTTCCAAGGCGAATGTTCTGCAGCAACCTGATTATGCGGCATACTGCCGCGGCTCAACATTCCAGAGATGGCCGGAAAACCCCTGAGACTTTAGATGCGATCAAATTGTCAGGGGAATACAGATCACGGAAGACCACCGAACATGGCGCCATGCGGTGGAAGTGCCAGCTATCTGTGATGGAAGAGATTCTGATAGTGAATGACAAAAACAGTAAAGCCTGTAAGGAGATGTTTGTAGTGCGGACGGACGATGGTTCTTCAATCAATGAAGTGGCCGCGCGGGCGGCGGGACGGGCGCGGGAGATGCTGACTGCGGGAGAGCCCGGAAAAGAAATTCTCACCGTGCTTATCAACGCAGCCGAGAAGGTTGCGGGAAGAGGATCCGTTTGCTCAATCCTTGTCGTGGACAGCGAGGGCCTCCTGCGGAACGGGTCGTCACCGAATTTGCCCGCTGACTACCTCAAGGCTATCGACAGGCTCAAACCGGACGCCCTGGTTGGCACCTGCTCTGCTGCGGCGGCAACAGGATGCGTCGTTGTTACAAGAGACTTCAAGGCAGATGACAAGTGGGCTGAACTTCGCCACCTGCCCCTCGCGCTGGGGTTTGTCGGTGCGTGGAGCATGCCCATCAAGGCTCCTGACGGAAGAGTGCTGGGAACGCTGGGCACCTACTTCAGGGAACGTCGTTCTCCGACGGAGAAAGAAGTCGAGAGCGTGCAGGCGCTGGCGGCAGCAGCCAGCCTGGTTCTTGGCTCGGTTGAGCAGAGGATCTGATTCGACGGTGAATCGGCTAATAATCTACTGGATTTTTTGGGCGCGGTAGTTCTGGAGCCACTCCATCAGTTCGGCCGGGGGAAGGGCGCGGCTAAACAGATAGCCCTGGACACCGTCGCAGCCTCGCTCGCGAAGCATCTTGAGTTGTTCGTCAGTTTCGACTCCTTCGGCGATCACTTCCATCTCAAGCTCGTGACCCATTTCGATAATCTTTTCGACCATCACCAGATCGGCGTGGTTGGAGTGCATGTGCATCACGAAGGTCTTGTCGATTTTCAGCTCGATGGCGGGAACGTTCTGCAGCTGCTTCATCATCGAGTAGCCCGTGCCGAAGTCGTCGATGGAAAGCTGGAAGTTGCGCATGCGGAGGCGCGTGAGCACGTCGAGCGCGAGAGAAAACTCCATCAGACCGGACTCGGTAATCTCGAGAACGATGCGTTCTGCGGGGAAGTCGTATTTGCGCGCGAGATTCATGAAGATATCGGGAAACTTGAGATCGCGCAGGGAACTGACTGAGACGTTAATGGCGAGTCGGGGCAGGTGGCCGTTGACCACCGAAAACTGTTTTACCTCGTGCAGGGCGCGTTCCGCGGTGGCCCAGCAGAAGTTGTCCATCAGGCCGAGGGTCTCGATGCGCGAGATGAAGTTGTCCGGGAAGACGAGGCCCAGCTCCGGGTGATTCCAGCGGGAAAGCGCTTCGACTCCGGTGACGACGCCCGTGGCGATGTTGATCTGGGGCTGGTAATAGAGGACGAATTCTTTGCGCTCCAGAGCGCGGTGGAGGTCTGCGTCGGGGATTTCAAGCTGCGGCTCTTGCTCGGAGGCAGGCGGCTTCTCGGCGGCGAAGTTTGCGCTGAGCATCTGCTGCAACTGAGGGATGGGAAAAGGCTTCTGGAGATGTCCGATGACGGTGAGGCCGTGCGACTGAGCGAGCTTCTTCGCGGTCTCGATCACGCGAATATTGATGCCACTCATCAGGATGATCCGCGCCCTGCAATTTCGTTCGCCGAGCAGGCGGAGGATCTCAATGCCGTCCATTTCAGGCATGACGAGATCGAGAATGATGACGCTGGTTTCGGGACCGATGTGCTGAAAGAATTCGTCCGGGGTTCTGGTTACTGCGCAGGGGAGCCCCATCGAGTTGGCGAGGCCGGAGACGATTTCGCCAACGACGCGGTCGTCGTCGATGAGCACAATTCTGTCAGCAGGTGACATCCGGTCTCCAGTTGGGATTGTGAGGGCGTTTTCCGTGGCAGTCGCGACGGAACAAGCTGGTCTGGAGAGAGGCATTGGGCTCAGGTTGAGTGTAGCCCAGGCTTCCAGAGAGCATGGTTACGTTCCTCCGACGGCGCGGTTACCAATGTTGTAGGGCAATAACCATCTTAACGTCAGCGGATTACATCGAAATATCTGTATGCGAGACATACCACCCGCTTGTACCCAGAGAATCACCCGGATCAAAGTGGATGGCCGATCATTCCGGGGACATTTTCCTCCTCAGCCTACCTGACAGCCGAATCGATGCGAACCGAGGCAAGATGGGCGGATTCCAGGTTGGTACCTGGGTTCCCAGCGTGGTTCGCCGTGGCTTGACGACCCCATGCTGGGGGCCTAGACTCACAAAGGTTTGGGCAACGGGCGGTATTTTCAGAGTCCCAAGAGATCGATTCCGGGAACATCCTGGAGCGATCGGTACGAAGTATCCCGAGTAACCGGGGCAAGCCTGCTGCGTCTTAAGAACTGCCAGCAGGGCAAGAATTGGAGATTGTATGGCACCAGCAACACCCACCATGTCTTTGGACCAGGAGATTAATCCCTGGGAGGCGCAAAGCGCGCGGTTTGATTTTGCAGCACGCAAGCTGAATCTGGATGACGGACTCTGGAAGCTGCTGAGGACACCGACGCGCGAAATCATCGTTCATTTTCCAGTGGCGATGGATGACGGCCGAATTGAGATCTTCACTGGATTCCGGGTGCAGCACAACATCGCACGCGGCCCTGGGAAGGGCGGGATTCGATATTCGCCGGATGTGACCCTGGATGAGGTTCGGGCGCTGGCAGCGTGGATGACATGGAAGTGCGCGGTCGTGAACATTCCGTTCGGCGGCGCCAAGGGCGGAGTAATCTGCGATCCGAAAAAGATGAGCCAGGGTGAGTTGGAGCGGCTGACGCGGAGGTACACGGCGGAGATCGTGGACTTCATCGGGCCGGAGAAGGATGTACCGGCTCCTGATGTTAACACGAACGAGCAGACGATGGCTTGGATCATGGACACGTATTCCATGCACATGGGCCGTACCGTGACCAGCGTGGTGACGGGCAAGCCGCTGAATATCGGTGGCTCGCGCGGGCGAGTGGAGGCCACGGGACGCGGCGTGATGGTTGTTTGCGACGAAAGCCTGCGCTACCTGAACATGCCTGTGGATGGGTGTCGCGTGATCATCCAGGGATTTGGCAATGTGGGCTCGAATGCGGCGCGGCTAATGATGGAGCACGGATACAAGATTGTGGGCATTGCGGAAAAGGACGGTGGATTGTCGAATCCGAACGGAATCGATATTCATTCGCTCATTGAATACAAGTACCGGAACGGGACGCTGCTTGGGTTCCGCGGCGCGGAGGCGATGCCGAGTGAAGAGCTCATCGTGTCCGACTGCGAGATTCTGATTCCGGCGGCAACGGAGAACGTGATCACCAGCCGCAATGCGGAGAAGATCAAAGCGAAGGTGGTGGTCGAAGGCGCGAATGGACCGACGACAGCAGTCGCCGACGAGATTCTTGCGGACAAGCGTGTGTTTGTGGTGCCTGACATTCTGGCGAACGCGGGCGGCGTAACCGCAAGCTACTTCGAATGGGTGCAGGACCGCCAGGGCTACTTCTGGAAGGAAGCGATCGTCAACGAACAGCTGGAGCAGATTTTGCATGACAGCTTCGACGACGTGGTGCGCTATGCCGAGGCACACAACGTGAACAACCGGATCGCGGCATATATGCTGGCGATCGATCGGGTGGCGTTTACGATCAAGCAGCGGGGAATCTACGCGTAGGGCGTTTTGGGATTTTGCAAACGGGTCGCTTCGGCGGCCCGTTTTCATTTGTGCAGTGTTTTAGTCCCACTCATCCCGCCAAAAGCCGCGGGATGAATGGGGCACACGATAATTTTCAATCTGCGGATATAAGCGCCGGTGATCCAACGTAGTCGCACACAAGAACAGTCAGATCATCGTCCTGCGATTTGGCCCAGCGTTGGACGGCTGCGAGGAGATGATCGACAGCTTGGGCTGGGTTGAGATGGCTCGAGTCCCGGAGTGCGGTGGAGAGCGATTGTTCGCCGAAGATTTGGCCGTCGTTGTTGCGGGCCTCAATGATTCCGTCGGTGTAAAGCAGGAGTCGATCGCCCGGCCTGAGGGGCAGGGACCTGCTCTCGTAGGTGGCGCTGTCGACGGCAGCGAGGAGCATTCCGTTCTCCGCAACTTCAGTGACCGCACCGTCGCGTAGGAGAAGCATGGCGGGGTGTCCGGCGGCTGAGTAGGAGAGAGCGCCCAATTCTGAGTCAAGGTAGACATACGCCGCGGTGACGTACTGGCCCTGGGTGTTGCCGCAGAGAGCGGAGTTCATTCCACTGAGCAGTGCAGCCGGATCGGCAGCATGTTCGCGTTGCGCTGTGGCTGCCATCTTGACCATGGAGGCGATGATTGCCGCAGGAACGCCGTGGCCAGAGACGTCAGCGATGAGGAGGCCCGCCTGCCTGTCATCCGCAACCAGGAAGTCGTAGAGATCGCCGGCGACGGAGGTCATAGGCACGTATTTCGCGGCAACCCGAAAAGACCGAGACGGCGGAAATGATGAAGGGAGGATGGAAAGCTGGATATGGCGGGCGAGGTCCAGCTCCTGCTGAAGCTCAGTGTATTCGCGGTCGCGCTGCAAAGTGCGGTGTGCTGCAACGTAACCCAGGCATGCGAGCAGGACAGCGAATCCGTAGGGCTCGATGTGCGAGGGTCCGATGAGGTTGTCGGAGAGCGCAGGCAGCACGAAGCTCAACAGTCCGAAGCCGATGATGCGGGAGTCGCGGTCGTGCACCATACGGCGAAACCAGTACACCAGGATCGCGATAAGTGCGATGACGATAACCGTGTTGTTGATGTAGCGGAAAGCTGCGTGAGTTCCGAACAGAAGGCAGGCGACGGAAAGTCCGGAGAAGAGCGCGGTGAAAACAGGTGTGATGATGCGGCCGGCTTTGCCGAGAAATCCTGCAAAGTGAAAGAAGATAAACGCGGGTACAGGAACGAGGTAATCGACCGCTGCGCGAATTCGGTGCAGAGACTCGCTGGAAGGGACGGATATGCTCAGCAGCTCAGAGTTCATCCACAGGCGAATGCCATAGAGGTGGGCGAACCATGCCAATGACAGCAGCAGTCCGTCTGGTTTGCGGCGAATGATGCAGAGGCCGACGAGGATGATGGTGACGGTGTTGAATGCCGCGCCGAGGAAGAGGAAAGGCTCGTCGTGATGGAAGGCGCGCAGCACTTCGCCCGCGGTTAGCTGTGCATCGAGGACGAGCATTGAACCTCATGTTAAACGACGGAACATATACTGGCTGCCATGGCGAAACGAAGCGCAGGGTTGCTGATGTTCAGGAGGAATGGCAAAGAACTGGAGGTTTTCCTGGTGCATCCGGGAGGGCCGTTCTGGGCTGGGAAGGATGCGGGAGCGTGGACGGTTCCAAAGGGCGAATACGTGGACGGCGAGGAAGCGCTGGATGCGGCGAGGCGGGAATTTACCGAAGAGACCGGGTTCGTTGCAGAGGGCGAATTCATCGACCTGGGGACGGTGAGGCAGACCAGCGGGAAGATTGTGAATGCATGGGCTTTCGAAGGGGATTGCGACCCGGGGAAGTTGGTCAGCAACTCTTGCGAGATTGAGTGGCCGCCGCGGTCAGGGAAGAAGTTTGAGATCCCGGAGGTGGATCGGGGGGCGTGGTTCACCGTAGCCGAAGCGCGGAAGAGGATTTTCAAGGCGCAGGAGGCATTTCTGGATGTGTTGGGGGAGAAGGTGGGGTGATTGAGCGATGAGTTTGGGCTTCTGGCGAATGATTCGTCATCTGCTGGTGCGGAGAAAGGTTCTTTCCGGGATAACGCCCAATTTCTTCATTTCTCGCTTGTTCCAGGGGGCCTGAAGGCCCCTGCCCCCTCCGTATTCATCGAGTGTTGGTTTGAGGGGCTATAGCAATGAGGGCTATAGTTATAGACGTGCTGCTTCCCCTGGGCACTGAGCGCGAAAGGGCAGTTACGGCGGTTCGGAAACGTAGAGGCTCCCCGCGCGTCGAAAGAGCTGAAAGACCTAAAGTAGAGAAGTGAATCTCCCGAACTCCATCACGTTGAGCAGGATTGCGATGATCCCGCTCTTCCTGTGGATTCTGTCGCCGCACTTTCCTTGGCGGTCCAATGGGGAGCAGGAGATTCTAGCCGCGGTGCTGTTCGTGCTGGCATCGATCACCGATGGGCTGGACGGGTATCTTGCGAGGAAGCGGGCGCAGATCACGACGATGGGCATGCTGCTCGATCCCATCGCCGACAAGATCCTGGTGACCGCCGCGCTGATTCAGCTGGTGGCGTATGTGCCGCAGGTAGTGAAGGTCTGGATCGTGGTGGTGATCATCGCACGCGAGTTCCTTATCTCTGGGCTGCGGTCCATTGCTTCCACTGAGGGGTTCACGATTCAGGCGAGCGACCTGGGGAAGCTCAAGACAGTCGTACAGATTGTGTCGGTGGTGTCGGCGATCCTGGCGCACGGCTGGTACCAGTGGCAGTTTGGCCTGGTGGTGATCCCGGTGCAGTGGATTGCGATTGCGGCCATCTACTTTACGGTGCTGGTGTCGTCGATCTCCGCCGTGGATTATTTTGTGGCGTTCTGGAAGCAGATCGACGGCGCTTCGAAGAACCGGCGGCAGGGGTATATTTTGTCGCGACAGAAGGGCGTGAGCACAACGCGCTAGCGCGAATTGTGCAGGGATCAGCGTTCAGGGATCAGAGGTCAGTGATCCCAAAGCGTGCAGGAAATTCCCGAGGTTCAAGCTTCCACCTACGCTCGCCGTTTAGCCGCCGTTGTTAGGGTTTCAAGGCAGCCGGATCGAGTTTGCCGATGCGGCCCTTCGGGCCTACGACGTAGGGAAGCGAGAGGGCGTTCCAATTGCGGTCCGCGTCGGCCGATTCGTGGAGGGCGGCGCTGGGGTGAATAGGACGCCAGTTGTGGCCGTCGTCGCTGGAGATGTCGGTGCCATTGGGGCCTACGGTGATCCAGGTTTTGGTGGAGACGTCGTAAGCGACGGAGGAGCGGTAGCCGTGGGGTTGGCTTTTCGAAGGCGTCCAGTGCTTCATGACGTTTGAATTGTAGGCTGCGACGCCGTCGGAAGAGTTCGGCTGCAGGTAATCGCCGCCAACGACCAAGCAAAGCATCTTTCGATGGGAAGACCACCGATCGGAACAAGCCAGCGAAAACGCGCCCGCAGATTTGCCCTTTGCTAGCGGCAGCGAAACCTTGGCGGAGCCGAAAGTTGGATTTTTGAGCTCTCCCTGTTTGCTCCAAACCTGGTAAACGAAGAAAGCGCCTCTCGGGCCGCCAGTCACGAAAAACAATCCCATCAGCGGCGATCCAATCAGATTGGAGTTGCTTGCCGCAAATAGTCCCTCGCCTTCATAGGGTGAGATATCGAGTTTAAAGTGGTCGAAGTCCGATTTCTCGCCGATCCGATCCCATGCTTCGAGATTGCCATCCGCTGATTTGTAAATGGGGAATTGACCGTTGACCGGATCACCTATAACCAAGCCGCCTCTCGGGGTCGCTTTCATCGCATCCCAGAAGCCATCTTTGTCTGGGTTGATGAACACAAGTTTCCACGTGTGGCAGCCGTCGGTGGTTTTGTACAAGCGCGACTGGTCGCCGGGACCTGACGACATGACGATGGCGGTGTTGGCGTCGAAAGCCTGCACGCCGCGAAAGTCGAGTTTCTCCGCGCCGGGCGGAATGGAGCAGGATTGCCAGACATATCCGCCGTCTTCCGTGCGCAGAACCGTGCCTTGAGTACCGCTCGCCCAGGCCACTCCGTTTCCGACGTTATGAATGCCGCGGAGATCGGCAGTGGTGTTGGAGGTCTGGAGAGTGAACTGGGCGCTGGCTGGAATCGCTATAGGGACGGCGAGAAGAAGCGCGAGGCGCATGGGGACAGTGTAGCGTCTGAGGGAACAGCTACTCCGGATCCGGTTTGTGGCGGAGTTTTCTTATGGCCTGTGGGAAGAACTCGCGGAAAGTGTTGGAGAGAGCGCGAGCGCCGAAACCCTCTGCGGTGCGAACGAGAGCGTGTTGCCAATCGGCTTCGCTTTGAGCGCGCCAGCTGTTCGAGAGGGCATTGTTGCCGAAGGTCGCGGCGTAACGCGCGTAGGCGAGGTGGCGTTCGCCATCGGGGTGGTAAGCGCGAAAGGTAAGGTCGACGATATTTTTCACGCGCGATCCGAAGGGACTGTGGATGGCTGGGAAGTAGCGAGGGTCTTCGCCCCATGCGGCACCGAGAGTGGCCTCCATTGCGTTGCCGGTGGAGACGCCGGTGAGGCGCATGCCATATCGTTTTCCGAAGCCGTCCCAATGCGGCCCGTATTCCGAGGGGCTGTCGAGTGCGGTTCCAAGTGCTGATGAGAAAAGGCCGCCGACAAGGCTGGTTCCCCCGACGGTGGAGTGCGCGAACCACTGGAGCCGGCCTTGCGGAGTGATCGGTTGGTAGTCACTCTGTGAGCCCGGAGCGTCGTGGATGGTGACTGCGGAAGCTGTTTCCGAAGGCGAGAAGCGAGTTGCTTGCGCGTAGGCGAACGGGAGAGCGCAGGCGCACAAAGAAATGTGCAGGACTGCACGGGCAAGGTTCTTCGAAGTTCTGATCGATGATGTCAGCATGAGTGGGGGGAGGAACACCTTTAGAGTGGAAAACCGAACTTGGGTTTGCCGTTTTTGTCTGAAGAGATCTTGATGGGCACTTCCGTTCCCCATCCATGTTTGCTGAAGAACGGATCGAGCGGCTTGAGAAGGATGCTCTTCCATTTCGAAGCCACCATCTCAGAGACCTCTGCCTTGGTACGCACCTTGCCCTTGAACTCGTACTGGCGGCCATCCATTGTGTATTGACCGCTGAGGTGCACGTCGCCGCCGGGCAGCGTGTAGTCGAGGCGCGAGAACGCGAGCGCGCCTTTCTGCATATCGAAGTCTCCGGTCATTCTGGACATGACATCGGGAGCCCCGGGCTTAAGGTTGCTGGTGCGGCCCTGGGCGCGAAGGCTCATGACGTCGACTTTGTCTTCGATCTCCGGATTGGTGAAGTGAATCTGACGAAGGGTGAAGGCCCCCTGCATCGTCATCTTCTGGCTCACGCTCTCGTCGCCAGGAGGAATCTGCAGTTTTGCCTGAAGATTGAGCAAGCCGGTCATAGGCGACGGATTCGTCTTGACAGCGAGGCCGAGGAAGTCGGCGATCTGGCCGTTGGGGACATCGGTGTCCACGTCGATCTTGTGGCCCTTGCCTCTGATGTCGACGACGGCTCCCTTGCAGGTAAAGAACGACGAGCCGAGTTTCGCGTCGATGTGCTCGAGGTAGGTGTCGCCGCTGGTGCCGTCGACGACGGCCTGAAAACGTGTGGAGAGGGGCATGGGGTGGTTTGCGGTATCGAGCGAGAAGTTCGGGACGTCCGCCTGTCCGCGCACTGCAATCCGGTCCAGTTGGCCCTCGAAGTTGCCGGTTGACCTCAAAGTTCCCGCGATCCCTTTGATCGTGTTCATGTCGGCGTTTTCGAAAAGGTATTTGCCGCTGACCTTTGAATCGCCGGGAGTGTCCATGTCCCACGGGCCGAATGAGCCCGAAGCGTGAATTTCGCCTTTTGGGATTGGATTGGTGAGAACCGCATCGAAGGGCCATGCGGTATTCGGTCCGAGATCGCGCAGGACGATGTGCTTGAGCTGGAAGACCCGCGGGTCCTTGTCGGGCTTGTCGGTGCCGATGATCAATTGCGAATCGTCGCAGACGATCTGGTCGACCCTGATCTTTATTTTGTCGTGCCGTTTGTGGGTTGATGGCGCGGAGCGTTGGGATGCGGGCGGCACGTTGATGGCGAGTCCGCGCACATTGACTTGCCGCACATGCGTGGGCTTGAAGAACAGTCCGAAGGGAGAGGCGCGGAATTGAAAATGCTGGATTGCGATGAGCGGCTGAGTGTTTGCAGGTGTTCGATGATCGTCCTGAGGGAAGATGCGCAGGCCGCTCCCTGAAACCTGGAGTCCGCGAGTGATGCTGACCTGCAGGTTGTCCAGTTGAACTTCGCTGTCGAACCGCGCGCGAAGAGTTTCGATTACGCGTCCCTTGAGGATGGGGCCCGCATGCGCGAGTACGATCTGAACGACGATGATGAGAACGACGATCCCGAGTATGAGGGAGGGAACTCCCCAGCGCCAAGCCTTCGACCTGCGCGCGCGCGGACGTTTAATGGTTTGCTGAAGTGAAATGGTGAGCCAGCCCTGGACTGCTTCGTCTGTTGGATGCACTTGCGCGAGACATCCGTTGTCAGCAGCAGACAGAACAAGTCTTAGAGACGAAAGTCTCAGAGCAACGGCAACTCGGGTTACGAGCTTTTGCGCTTCGAGGCGCGTCTCCGCGCTTTCGCAGCGGCGGGGGTGTTCTTCACGAACTGCTTGCCCCGTCGCGAGGCGGAGACCTTCTTGCGGTCGGTAGCTTTGCGCTCGCTAGGGGATAGTTCTTTCCAGGCCTTGTCGGGGAGATAACGATGCGTCGTTTTTCCGCGGGTCGCCTTCTTGCCGTCGGAGGTGTGCCATTTTTCGTCGCCCCAGGATTTCAGGGACTTCTGCGCTTTGCTGCGGCCCTTCTTGAAGCCGCCGCCTTTGCCTTTGTATTCGTTGGTGACGAGTTGCGCCTTGCGGGCGCTCCATTGGCCAGGACGTCCCCCTTTGCTGCCGGCAACGACCTTCTTTTTGATCTTCTCTCGAAGGTCGGGCTTGGTGTAGTTGGCGGAGCTGGACTTCTTTTTCGCGGACTTTTTGGGAGCTCTCTTTGCGGGGGATTTGCGGGCAGCCAAGGTTGGACCTCCGTTGAAGCTAGAGATGCGGGGTGGAGGCGTGGCGCAGTCTGGTGAGTTGATGGGATGGAAGTTTCTGGTCCTGTTGTTGCGTGGGTTGAAGCAGCTCTGTCACCGCACTGTTCCAGCCGCGCTGCGGCCCTACGAGACGCGAAATGCCCTACAGAATCTGATCCCAGGCTTCAACGTGGGCTCTTCTCGGATCTCCTTGCGTGAGACTGCATTGATGCCGAACGAATGAAAGGAACTGAAATGCATTCCCGAGCGTAGTTGGTTGCAGGGCTCAAGCGGACGGCATTGGGAGTTGGCGGCCCGGCACTTTGCGCGAGCCGAGGCAGCCTGGGACGAGTCGAACGAGTATGCAGACATTCAGCGATACGCTCTACGAAGTTTTCCGCGCGATTGCGGCGAACAAGCTGCGGAGCTTCCTCACGATGTTTGGGATCGCGTGGGGGGTTGGGTCGCTGCTGGTGCTCGTGGGGTTGGGCGAGGGGTTTCGTTCGGGGCAGCACCGCAACCTGGCGCGGCTTGGAAACGATGTGGTGATGGTCTTCAACGGGACCATTCCTGCTGTCGCCAACCAGCACACAGGAATGCGTCCCTATCAGCTCACGGTCGGCGATCTGGAGGAGCTGAAGAAGCTGCCGGAGCTGCGCGGAGTGACTGCAGAGCTGACGCGGAACGATCTCTACGAGGTGAGTCCGTACGCAAATACATCGAGCCACGTGGTGGGTGTCTATCCAAACTATCCCGTGGTGCGATTCATTCCGATGGCGCAGGGCAGGTTCCTCGATGACGCGGACGTGAGCGAACGGCGGCGCGTTGCGGTGCTGGGATCGAAGGCTGCAACGCTGTTGTTCAATGGGCGGCCGATGCTGGGCGAGACCATCACAATCAATGGAACGGCGTTCAAGATTGTCGGCTCGGTGGAGAAAATTTCCATGGGTGGCAATAACGACTATGACGACCAGAAGGTCTACATGCCGGTGTCCACCATGATGGAGCTCTATCCCCTCAAGGGAGACAACATCGCGCAGGATGCGCTGAGTTCCATCCAGTATCAGCCGGCGAAGAAGGGCGATACGTCAGAGGCGTCTGTCGCAGTGCACCGCGTGATTGCGAAGCGGCATGGATTCGATCCATCGATGAAAGACGCATTCAACGAGTGGGATACAGTGCGGATGCAGAAGATGATCGGCGCAATCTTCACGGCCATGGACATCTTTCTTGGCGGTGTGGGAATTGTGACGCTGGGGCTGGGCGCCGTGGGGATCATCAACATCATGCTGGTGTCGGTGACGGAGCGGACAAGCGAGATCGGGCTTCGGAAGGCGCTCGGCGCGACGAAGAAGAGCATCCTTGGGCAGTTTTTCTGGGAAGGCCTGCTGCTGACGGGCGTCAGCGGAGGGCTTGGAATTCTGGCGTCAGCGGGTTTGATGAAGGTGCTGGATTCGCTGCTGACGGGGAAGATGCCGGGATGGGATCCTCCGCGGCTGGTGCCGTGGTCGGCAGCGCTGGCGATGGTGTGCCTCATGTTGAGCGGTATCGCTGCCGGTCTGTATCCGGCGAGTAAGGCAGCGGCACTGGATCCGGTGGAGGCGTTGCGAAAAGACTGAGGGACATAGGGACCAGGGACGTAGGGCTGAGCTGAGCTGGGAAATGCTGGAGTGATCCGATGCTGAAAGATATCTTGGGCCAGGCCTGGGAGGCGATGTTGTATAACCGCCGCCGCACGGCTATCACGATGATCGGGATGGCGTGGGGGATTGCCACGGTTGTGCTGCTGCTGGCGTATGGTGCGGGGTTCAGCAGGGCGGTGCAGGCTATCTTCGCGCAGTGGGGCACGAACATCATCGGCACGTTTCCGGGCAGGACAAGCGAGCAGGCTGGCGGTGAGAAGTCGGGAGTGAAGGTGCGGTTCACCATCGACGATGTTGATCGCCTGAGCGCGGCAGTGCCGGGCATCAATCACATTTCGCCGATTGCGTTTAAAGACGTGACGGTGCAGAACGATCTGCACTCGTATACGTGGACCATCAACGGCGTGCGCTCGGTGTTTCAGGATATCTGGAAGCTGGACACCGATGCGGGCCGCTTCTTCAACGGCCAGGAGGAGCAGCAGCGCGCGCATGTGTGCGTGATCGGATCAGAGGCCAAGATGAAGCTGTTCTCGGGCGGATGGGCCGTGGGAGAGACGATCCGGCTCAATGGTGTGCTGTTCACCATTGTGGGCGTGCTGAGCCCGAAGATGCAGGAGGGTGGCGACGATAACAATCGCAACCGTCAGATCTACATTCCGTTCAGCACCATGAGCGATTTGACAGACACGAAGTACCTGGGCGGCATCTGGTTCAACTACACAGGGAACTATCAACTGGCCGAGCAAAACCTGCGGGCGACGCTCGGTGCCGCGCATAAGTTCAGGCCTACAGACCACAATGCGATCTATGTCGCAAACCTGATGACGCAGCTGCATCAGTTCAGCATTTTGTCGCTGGCATTGCAGGTACTGCTATCGCTGGTGGGCGCGCTGACGCTCGGCATCGCGGGCATTGGGCTGATGAATATCATGCTGGTGGCCGTGCAGCAGCGCACGCGCGAGATCGGCGTCGAGAAGGCGCTTGGCGCGCAGCGAAAGCACATCCTCACGCAGTTCCTGGCAGAGGCCATGGTGATCACCAGCGTCGGCGGCGTGAGCGGGATTGGGTTGGCGTACCTGATTTCGGTGCTTGTGGGGCGCATTCCGTTCTACAGCGAGATCGCGCTTCATGCGGAGGATGCGGATATCCGGCTGCTGATCTCACCGTCGTCGGTGGTGGTGGCCACGGGGATTCTGATCGTGACGGGCTTGGTGAGCGGGATGATTCCGGCGATACGCGCGGCGAATCTGGATCCCATCGAGGCGCTGCGGTACGAGTGATCGCCCGATCGATTCTCCAGGGACTACTGCAGATCGATCGAACATCTTCATGGCCCGCGATCTCTGCCCGATGTCGGACTTCGGCAGGAAAATGCTCTCAGTGTCCAAATGGCGGGTTGACTCGACCTGAAACCAAAAATCGAAGTGATTGTTATGATCTATCGAACACGCTACGTTGTTGGAAATGGTTCGAACTGGATATATTCTCCCCATCATCCTGTAAACCATTCTTGTGCGCGCTCGGTGAAGAGCATCGAGCCATAGCCGGAACCTCGAATGAGGTCCGCCCCATTCCAAGAACTCAGTTCAAGACGCAGGTCTGTGTAAGAACTGACGATTGGAGTGAGGCGTAAGATCCTCGCGGTGTTCTCAACTAAAACTTCCCAAAGATCACCCAAGGCATCAGCGGCGGTCTCGCTGTGTTCCTTCCCAAGAATGTAATCCTCTGGCTCACCTGAGTCCGGATATTCAGGGGGTTTTTCGTCATTGAGGTCCCAATTCTCCCAGTGCACCTCGACAACAGGCTTCTTTTCGACTGGTCGAAAGGCAAAGCCCGTAAGCCCTGAAGACTCCAGAAGCCGTCTAGCTTCTGTTGTGAGAATGATGTCGCCGATCCCTGGAAGCGTAACCGGAGGAATATACGGCCCTGTCCTCTCTAACGCCAGATTGCCATTTACCCGTGAAGAGTGCGCAGTTATTCCATGTTGCAAAATATCTCCGTAGTCTCCCCAGCTTTCTGGAAGGATGGAACGACCCTCTATTTTGAAGAATGTAGGCATGATTTCATCCATACTAGCGTCTCTGCTGGAAAACGGTCGGCGTGCGCTGGTCGGCAAGGGACCCTGGCACGAAAATGACCTCAAAGCGACAGTCGCCGGTAACACTCCCGCATTCAAAATTATTGTGTGGCTCCATCGTGTGGCAATTCGCCGAACTCTTCAGGATGTGCCGCCACGAATGCGTAAAGGAGTTCCGTCAGGTTATCGGGGTACAGATAAAATTGCCTGTCCAGTTCGTTGAGTTTGCCTTCACTTTCCTCAGAGAGGTCGGCGGCCACTGAACGGATCACGGCTAAGTCCGAAGGAAGGCCAGCGGGAAAAGCAGTGTCGATAGCCTTCCTGCAAATTTCGGCCGTTTGTCGAGCACCGACACTCCTGAGAGCTTCGACTACGAATGCGGCTGTCTCGCGGCTTTCGTTGAAGAAGTACTGAGAGAATCCGCCATTGTTGACCTCCGCTTCTAAGGCCCAGATAGACGAGAAGACCTTTTGCGAGCCGGACTGAGTGACGAAATTGTCTCTTCCGAATGCGGTCCGATCCGACTGGGAAAGAGCAATCAATATCGCGTTCTTGTCCAAGCGAGGAGCCTCCGACTTCATCCTAAATCTGGGTTGTGGTCAGATGGTCGTCCACTCTTCATTCACGTATCGATTGATCACCTCACGAAATCTCGAAATTACATAGGCAAGGTCCACCAAACATCAAATCGTCCCTATTCCCTCATTTCAAAAAAAATCTTTCCCGCGTTTTGCAGGTTATTTCGCCGATTTCGTCACAATAGAAGTAGGTGTGAAAAGTTGAGATGACCCCAGCGGACGGATCCCAGATTTCCTTAAGTCATTATGAATCAAGATTCTGGCCACAAGCCGCTCAAAAGACAAAGGTTATGCTCGATCGAGTCTCGTAGATTTCTCGTGAACATGAATTTACCGCCAGAATAGGGGTACACCCCCACACAGAAGGAGAAGCCGTGCTCAAAGGATGCCGCCACATCATGCCCAACGGATTGCTCTGCAAATCGCCAGCCCTCCGCGATCGGTCCTACTGCTACTTCCACCAAAACCTTCACGTCACGCTTCGCGCCTCTCGCGAGAAGAAGAAGGAAGACAGTACCATCCAGTTCGCCTCCATCGAAGACGCCGCAGGCATCCAGATCGCCCTTACCCAGGTAGTCGATGCTCTGGCCGCCTCCCGCATCGACCGGCGTCAGGGCGGTACTCTCATCTACGGTCTCCACCTTGCATCCAGCCTCGCCCGACAGCGCGCCGCCTTCGACTACTCCCAGACAGTCCGAAATATCTGCCACGACTCCGACGGCTCCCTCATAGCTGCCGAAGATCCGGCCAAATAACGGCGGTGATCCGCAAGCGACTCCCGGCATGGAGTAGGGCTTGTTTACTCCCTGCTCCCTACTCCCTGAAGTCTGTCCTCAGTGGATCGTCTTCGACTTGTGATTCATGTAGTCCATCAGCAGGTATTCGCCCAGAGTGTCGGGGGTGGTGAAGTATGCTTTGCCGCGGCACATCTCTGACACCTTGTGGACGAATTGTATGAGACCGTAGTCGGACGCGAGCATGAAGGTGTTGATCATGATGTTCGACCGCTTGCAGCGCGCCACTTCTTCCAGCGTCTCGCTGACCACGAGAGGATCGAGGCCGTAGGCGTTTTTGTAGATGCGGCCGTCAGGTAGCGTGAGCGCTGAGGGCTTGCCGTCAGTGATCATCACAATCTGCTTCATGTCTTTGCGCTGCCGGGCGAGGATGCGCTGAGCGACGCGCAGCCCCTCACGCGTGTTGGTGTAATACGGGCCGACCTTGACGCGGGCTAGTTGCGAGACGGGGAGCTCTTCCGCGGAGTCGTGGAAGAGGACCAAGGAGAGCGAGTCGCCGGGATACTGCGTGCGGATCAGGTGCGAGAGCGCCATGGCGACTTTCTTCGCCGGAGTGAAGCGGTCTTCGCCGTAGAGGATCATGGAGTGCGAACAGTCAAGCATGACGACGGTGGCGCAGGAACTCTGGTACTCGCATTGATGGACGTGGAGGTCGTCGTACTCGAGATTCAGCGGAAGCCCGATACCTTCCCGTGCGATCGCTGATTTGAGCGTGGTCACGGTGTCGAGGTTGAGCGTGTCGCCGAACTCGTAGTGTTGCGACGCGCCGTGGGCTTCAACCCCTGTGGCCCAGTGACGGGTATCATGGCGGCCGAAATTCGACTTACCCAGAGAGCCGAGGAGATCGCGCAGTGTCTTGTAGCCAAGAAAGTCCAGGCTCTTGTCGGTGACTTCGAAGCGGACTTCGCCCTGAACGTTGCCGGCCTGTCCCATGGCGTCAGAGATCTGGGCCTGCCCTGGATTTTGGGAATAAGAAATGTAGTTCTCCTGCTGCATCCTCTGGATGAGCTTGTCGATCAGCTCGTCCATTTTGCCCTGCTGCATGGCCTGCTCGAGCTGTTCGCGGATTCGGTCGTCGAACATGTCGCCGGATTCGAGTAGCTGGCGGAGGGCTTCGCGAAGATCGTCGAGGGTGTGATCGAGATCCTGGAAATCCGAGTAGGGATCGCGGAAGCCCGAGTTGAGGAGATAGTCGGACAGCGCCTTCAGGAGATCTTCAATGTCCATCTCAGAGGCAAGGTCGCCATTGAATTTTGTGTAGCGAACGCGCTTCATGAGTAGACCTCCCATTTGACTGCAGGCTGCTGAGCCGGATGCCCCAGATCCCCCGTTTCTTGAGGGCTTGGAAGGCGATCAATTCAGGCCGCCGCCGCGGCCGGTCCGCCGGGAACGTTGCCAGTCGTCGAATTCGATTTCCAGATCGCGCTCTTTCTTGCGTGACGCTTTGTCGGGCGCTGCGAAGCCACGTTCTTCGCTGCGACTGAGTTTGCGGTGGGCGACGAGGCCTTCGAGGAAGAACTCAGCGGCGGCCACAGCGCGAGGCGGCGCATCAGAGACTTTCACTTCAAGTGGAGATAACTTTTCAAAGAGCCCCTGGATCTTTCTGAGGTCCGCGAGAGCGGCGGAGCTGGGCTGATTGTCGTCAAGCTTGACGGCGCCGCCAAGGTTGAACCACTGCTCAATCTGCTGGGTGTTGGTTTCGCTGAAGTAGCGATCGTAGATTTTGCCGACCGCAGTTGTGATGAGTTCGCGAACCACGGTATCTGCGCCGCGCATCTCGCCTTCGTATTCGAGTTCGAGCTTGCCGGTGATGCCGGGCAAAGCGGCGTAGATGTCGCTGATGCGGGGAACGGCGGGAGACTCGCCGCTGACCAGAGCGCGACGTTCGGCGTTGGAGATCACGAGTTCCATGGTGGAGATGGGAAGTCGCTGGCTGACGCCGCTGCGCTTGTCGACGCGTTTGTCTTCGCGCGCGGAGAAAGCGATCTGCTCGACCACCGCGCGAACGTAGGGTGGAATCTCGATTAGCGCGGAGCCGCGTTCTGACCACGCTTCCTGCGCGGTGATGGTGATGCCTTCTTCAATGGTTTCAGGATAGTGGGTGCGGATCTCGGAGCCGATGCGGTCCTTGAGCGGAGTGACGATTTTGCCACGCGCGGTGTAGTCCTCGGGGTTAGCGCTGAATACTAGAGCCACATCGAGCGCAAGGCGAACCGGATAGCCCTTAATCTGCACGTCGCCTTCCTGCATGATGTTGAACAGCGCGACCTGGATCTTGCCGGCGAGGTCGGGCAGCTCGTTGATGGCGAAGATGCCGCGGTTGGCGCGAGGCAGCAGGCCATAGTGCATGGTGAGCTCGCTGGAGAGGTCCTGGCCGCCGCGAGCAGCTTTGATGGGATCGAGATCGCCAACGAGGTCGGCAACCGTGACGTCGGGGGTGGCAAGCTTTTCTACGTAGCGCGATTCGCGATCGAGCCATGCGATGGGAGTGTCGTCCTGGCGCTCGGCAACGAGGTCGCGGCAACGCTTGCAGAGAGGACGATAAGGGTTATCCCTTATCTCGCATCCGGCAATGTACGGCAGATGCTCATCGAGCAGAGCGGTGAGAGCGCGAAGGATGCGGCTCTTCGCCTGTCCGCGAAGACCGAGCAGGATGAAGTTCTGCTTGGAGAGGATAGCGTTAACAATCTGCGGAACAACGGTGTCTTCAAAACCTACGATGCCAGGAAAGAGAGTTTCGTGTGACCGGAGACGGCGAATGAGGTTTGAGCGCAGTTCATCCTTTACCGTGCGGGTATTCAGGCAGGCTTCTGCAAATTGTGTGCTTCTGCGCAGTTCCCCCAAAGTCTGGGGAAGAGGGTGAGCTGCTGACATTGAATGGGCTCCTGTTCCGGCGCGACCAAACCGGTATGTGTATAGTAGACGCGCGATAGGGCGCTTCCGGCGCAGCGAAGATTACGCCGTTTTGATCCTCTGAAGCAAGTGATTGTGACGGACCACAGTCTGAAATGCAACGCGAGAGGAGTCACACGCAAAGTGAATAGCCAGGTTCCGCGGCGAAGTGCTGGAATTGCAGGTCAGTAGCCGTTGGAGACGAGCCAATCTTCAGTGATTTCGAATTCGGGCTTCTTGGCGTCTTGCATCTGCTGCCAGGCAAGTTTGACGAGGACGTCGGCTTCGAGGTTAACGGGAGTGCCGATCTGAAGGGAATGGAGGTTAGTGCGCCAATAGGTGAGCGGGAGAATGGCAATGGAGATCGAGTCGCCTTCTACTGCCGCAATGGTGAGGCTGATGCCTTCGACTGCAACCGAGCCCTTGTGGACCATCCAGTGGCGGATGTTGTCGGGAACGCGGACTTTGAGGGTCCAATCGGTTGTCTCGCGGTTGAAGTCGGGGCTGGATTCGGGAACGACGGGGTTGAGTGCGGTGAGAACCCCGGTGCCATCCACGTGGCCCTGGACGACGTGTCCGCCGAGGGGGCTGCCCGCGGCTGTGGGCAACTCGAGATTGACCTTGGCGCCGGGCCTGAGGTAGCCGAGAGAGGTTCGATCGAGAGTCTCCTGGGCCAAATCGGCGTGAAAGAGGGTCGGATTGACATCAAGAGCAGTTAGACACACACCTGAGACGGCAAGGGAGTCGCCCTCGCGGAGCCGGCCGGCGATGCCGGGAGCTTCAACGGTAATGCGGCGGACGCCACCGCGGTCGTGGAGGGAGACGAGGGTGCCGGTCTGCTCGATGATGCCGGTGAACATAAAACTATTTTAGGTGACAGCGGGACAGGGGACGAGCGGACAGGGAACAGAGGGAACAAGGGGACGAGTTAACGAATAAGAGCCTGGCGTCCTGTAATCGCCAGGCTCCGCTATTGATTGGTTTCTGTTGCGGCTAAGCGAAGGAGGCTAGAGCCTTTTTCTCGTCGTCGTAGACATCGAAGACGGTGTAGAGCTTGGTGATCTGCATGAGATCGTGGACGCGCTTCGTGAGATTGAGGAGCTTCAATTCGCCGCCGCGGTTCTTGACGGAGGTGAAGGCTGCCGTAAGTTCGCCAAGGCCGGCGCTGTCGATATAGGTGACATCTGCGAGATTCAGCAAGATCTTCTTGAAACCATGACCAGACTGGTCACGCACCTCATCGCGTAACGCGGCGCTGGCGTCTCCCAATGTGATCTGACCGCTAAGGTCAATGATGACGATTCCGTTTGACTCTCGTGTACTCATCTTCAAACTCATGAACATACTCCTTCCGGGTCCAGACCATATTACGCGTGCAGGCAGGTGGTGGATGCGGGGTGGAGATCACAGGGGTAAGTGATCAAGGAGACGGGGACAAGGGGACGAGGGGACAAGGGGACAGGAAGCATCGGCAACTCATGTGGCGGTTCCGGAAGATAGCGCTCTACAAGGATTCGATCTGGTCACCTTCCAGTGTGGGAGAGCACCGGAGTGTTCGCCGCACTCATGCAACTGGGTGGCCGAGAATGTGCCGCCGAATGGGCATTGCCTCATGAGGACGTTTGAGGAGGCGAAGGCGGCGCTGGAGCGAGGGAGGTTCAGCAAGGCGGAGCCCGGGCCGTATCGAATACTCGCGGTGCACTTGGTGGTGTGGTCGAAAGAGCGTGAATGATTCAGGAACGGGAAGTGGTGTCAGTAATCGTTGTGGTTTTGGATGTTGCCGGCTGATTGAGCTCGAGCGCGGTGATGGGGGTTTCGAAACCTGTGGGGTCTTGGTCGAGCCGGACGCGGACTTCCGGAGTTCCGGCGAAGAAGGCGGCGCACAGGAAACCGATCAGGGCGGCGGATGCGGCGATACCGCGGAAGGTCCACTGCAAGGTGGCACTCTCGACCATAAAGCTGAAAGCGAGGAAGGCGAAGGCGAACCAGAGGCCGAAGAATTCGGCTATGAGAGCGCGAGGGCCATCGACTGCAGGATCCTTATCGAGTCGCATGGCAGTACCGATGATCGTAGCGACGGCAAAAAGCCCGGTAAGAAGCCCGATTCCGAAGAAACTGAGTACTCCCTGATACATGGCCCGAACAGCCTCCAGTTGGTTAACAGCGGGTCCCTGAAACTTCACGAATTTTCAAAGCAACCTTAATTGGACGACGGTTGTCTTCGGAGGGTTGTCGCGAGAGTAGGCGGGTTGTGACGAGCGCCGGTGGAAAACGGGACGGGACCTTTGAAATCAGGAACTTCGCCAGGGATCGTGGAGGAGCGAAGAGAACGCGAGATCATCTCCGTCGTGTTCGATCGCGGTTGAGCCCAAACGGACTGGGAGAGGCAAGTTGTGGAAAGCGGGAACAGCGCCTGAACCCAACAGCTGAGAAGAGATGAAGAATTGAACTCGATCCACGTGATTTTCGGCGAGTAGGGCTGTGTTGAGGCGAGCGCCGGTTTCTGTGAGGAGGGCGAGGATGCCTTCTGAGCCGAGATGGTCGAGAACGGCGGGGAGCGAAACCTGGTTTCGATCAGCGGAGAGGACTTCGACGCGAACACCGCGTGTGCGGAGTTCGTTGATCCTTGCCAGTTCTGTCGAGGTTGTGAAGACGACAGTGTCATTTTTCGCGGAGCGGACGATCTTTGAGTCGAGTGGAATGCGCAGAGTCGAGTCGAGGATGACGCGGAGCAGTGGGCGGCGACGGGGTAGGCCGCTCCGGTCGGTGAGGAGAGGGTCGTCGGCGAGAACGGTATCGATACCGGTAAGGACGGCGTCGGCCTGATGACGCAGCTGCTGGACGGCGGAGCGGGACCGTTCGTTGGTAATCCAGTACGGCTCCCGGTTCCGGCGTGATTCGGGCGGTGGGGCGATGCGGCCGTCCAAGGTCATGGCGACCTTCATTAGGACGAAGGGGCGCTTGCTCTGGATCCATTTGGCAAAGGCTTCGTTGATGCGGCGCGCTTCGGGCTCGCAGACACCGAGAGTGGTCTGGATGCCTTCGGCTGCGAGCGTTCGCATGCCATGGCCGGCTACGTTGGGATTGGGGTCGGCGGTGGCGGCGACCACGCGGGAGACGCCGGCGGCGATGAGAGCCTGAGTGCAGGGGCCGGTCCTGCCGGTGTGATTGCACGGCTCAAGAGTGACGTAGGCGGTGGCACCATGGAGGCGACCGGCTGCCTCGTCTCCCACCCATTCGGCAAATGCAGCCGAATGGATGGGGCACCCCGCTTCATTCGTTATGCCCGCGGCGTTTTTTAGGGCGGCAACTTCGGCGTGATCGAGGCGGTCGTATTCGTGCCAGCCTTCGCCTATGGGGTTGCCGTTCTTATCGACGATGATGCAGCCCACGGAAGGGTTCGGGGATGCGAGGCCAATGCCGCGACGGGCGAGCGAGAGGGCGCGGTGCATCCAGTGGGTGTCTTGATCAGTATTGGTCATGGAATGTCGTTCTGGCCCGATCCCAGTTTACGGAACTAGCGCTGGCTCAGGTGGCCCGCGTGAAGAAAACAACTGCGAGTCCTTCGACTCCGGGATCCAGCGCCGGCTCCGCTTAGGCCATCACGCTTACTTTGCTGAACTAACCTTCTCCCAATGCTAGCCAACAAGGGCATCGACAAAGGCTTCGGGGGAGAACTCCAGTAAGTCGCTCATTTCTTCTCCTACGCCTACGAAACGGACGGGAAGGTTGAGTTCGCGGGCGATGGCTACGGCGATGCCGCCTTTTGCGGTGCCGTCGAGCTTGGTGAGGACGATGCCGGTGGCGCCGGCGGATTGCGTGAACTGGCGGGCCTGTTGGAGGCCGTTCTGGCCGGTGGTGGCGTCCATGACGAGGAGGACCTCGTGCGGCGCGGCGGGGACGAGCTTGGAAGCGGTGCGCCGCATTTTGTCTAGCTCGTCCATGAGGCCCGACTTGGTGTGGAGGCGGCCGGCAGTGTCGACGATGAGTTCATCGATGTTGCGGGCCTTGGCAGCAGATGCTGCGTCGTAGAGGACGGCCGCGGGATCGCCGCCCTGGCGGGTCTTGATCATCTCGACGCCGCTGCGGCCAGCCCAGATTTCCAGCTGTTCGATCGCCGCAGCTCGGAAGGTGTCGGCGGCGCAGAGCAGCACAGACTTGTCCCGGGCCCGGTACCAGGCGGCGAGCTTGCCGCTGGTGGTAGTTTTGCCGGTGCCGTTGACGCCGACAAGGAACGTGACCTTCGGCGGAGTGTTCGGCGTGATCACCGGGCGGATGGGAGCGCGGAGTATCTCGACCATCTGAAGCTTGAGAAGATCGCCAAGTTCCTCTCCGCCGGATATAGCTTGTTTGCGGGCGCGTTCGCGCAGGGCGTCGATGATCTCGGTGGTGGTCTGGACGCCGATGTCGCTCATGATGAGCGCGGTCTCAAGTTCTTCGAGAGACGCTTCGTCGACTTCTCGGGTGAGAGCGACGATGTCGTTGATGCGGGTGGAGAAGTTTTCGCGAGTGCGCGTGACGGCTTCGCGCATTCGGGAGAAGAAGCCCCGGCCGGACAAGGTGGAACTTTCGTCGGGCACACCAGATTCTTTGGCGCGTTCAGCCGCTTCGTCTGCGGCCCGGGATTCCTGGGCTTTCTTTTTATCTTCTTCGTCGTAGCCGGTAAAAAGAGTGATCATTGCGGGATATGTCCAGTGTTTAGTTTATAGGGCAGGTGCAGAGCGAATTTCCGGAGGTGGAGTTCCGGGGCAAAACAAAAGCAGCAAGTTAGCGTCGCATCCTCAGGGACAACAGACCGATCCGGGCGGTGAAGAAGCGACGTAGCAAGTTAGCGGATTGCGGGTTTACCGACTGAGCAGGACTATCTTCCCGTTCGTCACTTTTGCACAGATTTTGGGTTGATGGGCTGGGAGGGTATGGGGAAGAATTTCGAGGTACCCGCGAGATCCCAAATGCACTTACCCAAGCGGGCGGAGGTCTGAGATTAATGAGCAAGGTTCGTGTGCTGGTGGGGACGCGCAAGGGTGCGTTCATCTTGTCGTCGGATGGGAAGCGGGATAAGTGGGAAGTGAGCGGGCCCTTCTTTGCGGGGTGGGAGATCTATCACATGAAGGGATCGCCCGTGAATCCGGAGCGAGTTTACGTCTCGCAGACGAGCGGATGGTTCGGACAACTGTTCCAAGCTTCGGACGATGGCGGGAAGACGTGGTATCAGCCAGGAGTGAAAACGGAGGACGCCGGTCCTCCGCAGTGGCCGCCAGTGAAAAGCAATCGGTTTGTGTATGACTCGTCGGATACGACGGGGAAGCCACTGACGACACACCAGTGGTACGACGGAACGCAACATCCCTGGGAATTCAAGCGGGTATGGCACGTCGAACCGTCGTTGACAGACCCCAATACGGTTTATGCGGGCGTGGAGGATGCGGCTATTTTCAAGTCGACCGATGGCGGCGCAAACTGGAACGAGATGCCGGGGCTGCGCGGACATGGGACGGGTCCACAGTGGCAGCCGGGCGCGGGTGGAATGTGCCTGCATACGATCATTCTCGATCCCAAGAATCCGGACCGGATCTTCATTGCGATTTCGGCGGCGGGTGCGTTCCGCACGGATGATGGCGGGAAGACATGGAAGCCGATTAACAAAGGATTGAGGTCGCAGTTTATTCCGGATCAGGATGCCGAGGTGGGACATTGCGTGCATCACATCGCGATGAATCCGGACCGGCCGAATACCCTCTTCATGCAGAAGCACTGGGACGTGATGAGGTCGGATGATGCGGGAGATAGCTGGAAGGAAGTCAGCGGGAATCTGCCAACAGACTTCGGGTTCGTGATCGATGTGAATTCGAATGAGCCGGAGACGGTATACGTGGTTCCAATCAAGAGCGACTCGGAGCATTTTCCGATGGACGGGAAGCTGAGGGTGTATCGGAGCAAGAGTGGCGGCAACGAGTGGGAGAAGCTTGCGAAGGGGTTGCCCGAGAAAGATTGTTACGTGAACGTGCTGCGTGACGCGATGGCCGTCGACAAGCTGGACAAGTGCGGCGTCTACTTCGGCACGACTGGCGGACAGGTGTACGTGTCGCCGGATGGCGGCGACTCGTGGAAGGCGATCGTGCACGATTTGCCGGCGGTGTTGTCGGTTGAGGTGCAGACGATACCTTAGCGACTCTGATCAATCCCAGGTCTCAGAATCGAGACCTGGGGCGCCCGCCTCTTTTGAACAGCCTCCTGTCTCAGATCAACGGAGACCTAATGCCCAGTTCAGCTCAGAACGTTCGTGTGCAGATTCCTTATCACCTTCGCAACCTGGCGCGAGTGGAGGGGGAGATTGCGCTTGAGATCTCCGGACCGGTGACGATCCGGTCGGTGCTGGATGCGCTGGAGCGCCGGTATCCGATGCTGTGCGGGACCATCCGCGAACATGACACGCTGAACCGGCGGGCGTTTCTGCGGTTCTTTGCGTGCGAGGAGGACTTGTCGCATCAATCGCCGGATGTGGAGTTACCAGAGGCGGTGGCGTCCGGGAAAGAACCGTTTCTGATTATTGGGGCGATTGCGGGCGGTTGATGCTGGAGGTGACTTCGTTGGCGGGCTCTGTCGTTTCCTGCCCAAGCGACAAAAGCGGTCGCTTGTATGGGGCACTGCAGATCTAGCAAGTCAGTTCACGAGACATGAATGTCAGTGTTCGCCTTTGCCGGGCCGGAGCATGAGTTCGCGAATGGCTTCTCGGGGATCTTTGCCCTGCTCAAGGATGAGTTCCATCTGCTCGGTGATGGGCATCTCGACACTGCGTTCGCGAGCGAGCTCGAGGGCGGCTCGGGTGGTGAGAACACCTTCAGCCACCTTTCCGCCGAGACTCTGGAGGATTTCGGGGAGCTTGCGGCCTTCACCGAGCGCCTGACCAACGGTTCGGTTTCTCGAGAGGGAACCGGTGCAGGTCAGGACGAGGTCGCCTACTCCACTGAGACCGGCGAGGGTCTGCGGATTGCCTCCGCAGGCGACAGCGAGCCGTGTCATTTCGGCGATGCCACGGGTGATGAGCGCGGCAGTGGAGTTATGGCCCAGGCCGACGCCCACAGCGATGCCGGCAGCGATGGCGATGACGTTTTTGAGAGCGCCGCCGAGTTCCACCCCGATGACATCGCTGGATGTGTACAGGCGTAGCGTCTCTGAGCTGAATTCCTGCTGGATGAAATGAGCTACCTGGAAGTCGCTGAAGGCCACGGTGACGGCGGTGGGCTGGCCCTGGGCGACTTCAATTGCGAAGCTTGGGCCGGAGAAGGCGCCGATGGAGACGAGGACCCCTGCGGGCTCGAGCACGCTGGAGATCACCTGGGTCATGCGCGAGTGCGTTCCCTTTTCCACTCCCTTCGTAGCGCTGACGACGAACTGACCGTTGTGGAATTGGCTATCAATTCGCTTGAGGGTGGAGCGGAGAAATTCAGACGGAATCACCGAGACGATGATCTCGGCGGCGGCGACGGAGGCTACGTCTGCTGTGACAGTCAGGTCGGGAGGAAGCGGGAATCCAGGGAGGAACAAAGTATTCTCGCGCGCGGTATCGATTGTGCGCGCCTCTAGTTCGTTATGGGCCCAGAGTGTGACTTCGTGCCCCCGACGGCGGCAGAGGGAGAGCGCGATAGCCGTGCCCCACGCGCCTGCTCCAAGAACGACGATGCGGCTCATGCGTGTCTTCTCTCCTGAGGACGCGAGCCGAAGCGGTTTTCGGTTCCAGTGAGGAGGCGGCGGATGTTGGCGTGGTGCTTGAAGATGATGAGCAAGGAGACGATGACCTGCGCCGCGACGTAGAAGGCGGGCTTCTCTCCGTGAACCAGGAAATACGCAAAGATCGGGAAGCTGCCTGCTCCGAGGATAGAGGCGAGAGAGACGTACCGAGTAAGCATGAGCACGATGAAGAATAGCGCGATGGAAGACAGGGCCGCCCAGGGCGCGGCGACAAGAAAGACTCCGAAGCCGGTGGCGACACCTTTGCCGCCACGGAAGCGGAGCCAGATGGGGAACATGTGTCCGAGAACCGCGACAACCGCGGCGAGAGCTTCGATGTTGCGCGGAGCGAATCCTGTGAAGTGTGGGGCGAACTGCGCCGCGAGAGCTACGGCTGCCGCTCCTTTGACCACATCGAGAGCGAAGGTCGCTGCTCCCAGGCCTTTTCCGCCGGAGCGGAGGACGTTGGTGGCGCCGATATTGCCGCTTCCGACGGAGCGGATGTCCTGATTGCGAAAGAGTCTGACCAGCAGGTATCCGACCGGGATGGACCCGAGCAGATACGAAGCCAGGACGAGCAGACTGATTTCCAGGAGCATGATCAAACAGAGTTTAGCAGGAAATTCGGAAGGAAAATGAGACGGAGGAGCGGGTTAGTGGAGTTCGCCGCGCTGCGCGCTTGTCACGACGCATGCGCGGCGGATCTTTCTAGAATCGCTCGTCGGCGGAGGGGCCGAAGAGGGCGGGAACTTTGGCTTCGAGGAGGCGGAGGTAAACGGTGAGTTGCCCGCGGTGGTGGGCGAGGTGGCTGAGGACTGCGTCGGCGATCATGATGCTGCGCGGGTTCTGGGAGACGGGATTGCCGCCAATCTTGAAGGCCCAGGGCTTGGCGAGGTGGTCGTCTGTAGTTGATTCGAGAGCACGACGCGCGTTTGCCACGGCGTTGTCGAGGCTGGTGAGTAGCTCGGCCTTGGTGTTGAGGGTTTTCGTACGGAATTCCTCGCCTTCGGGAGCATCGAGATCGAGTGCTTCGCGGTTGACGATAAGAGCGATCCAGCCCAGCATGCTTGCGACCAGAGAGGCGAGGTATCCGAACTCCATCGAACGGGGGTGGGGCTTGAAGTCATTGCGCCCTTCGGGAAAGCGATCGATGGTCTTGCGGGTGGAGGCGGCTTCACGGTCGAGCTGGGCGAGGAAGTAGTCCTTGAGGATCATGATTTTCTCCTTGATATCTGGATACGAGTTCACGCGGCGCAGTTGGCGAGTTCTTGATAGCGGGTTGCATTGCCGAATTTGTAGAGGGAGTACCAGGCTTCTAGAGCTGATGGAGTGTACAGGTCGAGCGTCTTGAAGATCTCGCGAGCGAACTCTAGGGGAGCCAGGCCCGATGCCGTGATCACACTTTCATCGGTGACCGCTGGGACATCGCAGTAGAACTTTTCTCCGCGATAGCCGGAGGCGATGAGGTAGTCGCGACTGTTGCTTGTGTGGTGGAAATCGTCGAGCATGCCGGCACGGGCGAGGGCGAAAGTCGCGCCGCAGATGGCGGCAATGGGAACGCTCTCGATAAAGCAGACGCGTGCCATCTCAATGGCTTCCATGTTGCTGTGCGATTCCCAGGTCTCGCCGCCTGGAAGGATGAGCATGGCGGCGTCGTTTGAGTCGATCTCGTTGAGGGTGGTGTCCGGGATGACGCGGAGACCGCCCATGGTTGTGACAGGCTTGCGCGTCGTGCCGACAGTGACAACGCGGTGACGGCCGGGCTGCTGCTGATAGCGGGGATTGTGGATACCTGCGATGGCGAACGAGGTCTCCCAATCGGCCATGGTGTCAAAGACGAAGAGAAAGACGTTGCGAGGGGACATTTCTGGTGACCTCCGGCTGACAAAGCAAGTTTCGCTCCGCAAATATGACAAGCAATGTCATATTTACTTTGAGAAGGTTAAAAATGTGACGAAAAGGCCTGAGGGACGATGAAGGCGGATCGATTGATGTCGGTGCTGTTGCTGCTGCAGGCGCGCGGACAGGTGACGGAACGCGAACTGGCGGAGCAACTGGAGGTTTCGCAGCGAACGATCCACCGCGATCTGGAGGCGCTGAGCGCGGCGCGCATCCCGGTGTCGGCGGTTCGGGGAGCGCAGGGTGGTTGGCAGCTTGAGAAAGGGTGGCGGACTCATGTGCCGAGCCTGGATGAGGCTGAACTGCGGGCGCTGCTTATGGCGCAGCCGCGGACGCTGGGGAATCCGAGAATGGCCGCGGCGGCGCAGAGCGCGCTGAATAAATTGATGGCAGCGATGCCTGAACCTCTGAAGGCACAAGCCGCGCACATGCAGCAACGCTTGCATGTGGACCCGACCGGATGGAGAGGGACGGGCGAAGACGTGTCGATGCTGACACTGGTGCAGGAGGCGGTGTCGCGTGATCGGAAGCTCACTTTTGAGTACACGAAGGCGGATGGGGAGGAGTCGAGCAGGACCGTTGATCCATTTGGGCTCGTCTCGAAGGGACTGAGCTGGTACCTGGTGGCGCGAACGGCGAAGGGGATGCGGACGTTTCGCGTATCGCGGATGCGAAAGGTGGCGGTGCTCGCGGTGCAGTTTGAACGTCCGGCCCGGTTTGATCTGGCCGAACACTGGAAGGCGGCGACGGCGGAACTGGATCGAAAGAGAGCTGGTTTCAAGACGGTGCTGGCTGTTCGAGCAGATACGGTGCGTCGGCTGGAAGCATGGTGCGTGACGCGTGCAGCTAAGGGCGAGTGGGCGAGAAGGGCTGGAGATGGGAGGGTTGCGCTGGAGGTGGATTTCGATGATGAGGGGATGGCCCGATTCTTTGTAATGGGCATGGGAGCGTCGGTTCGGGTGATAGAGCCGGTGGGGCTGAAGGAGTGGGTGGCTCGCGAGACCAGGGAAGTGGCGGCAGGGCTGGCAGTGGCGTGACGAGATTTCGATGCTGAGACTGGGATAGTCGGCGTATACTTCGTCCGCTCCCCGATGGTTGGAACAGATCTCAAGGAAAAGGATGGAATTCTCATGCCCAGTTATCTCGTGCAGGTTTCGTACAACTCAGAGGCAGTGGCGGCGCTGGCGAAGAAGCCGCAGGATCGAACGGTGGTGGTCGGCAAGGTGGTTGAAAAGCTCGGAGGATCGCTGAAGGGTGCGTGGCTCTGCTTTGGCGATTACGACACAGTAGTTGTGGTAGATCTGCCGGACAACGTAAGCGCGGCGGCATTTGCAATGGCGATCAGCGCCGGCGGTTCATGCAAGACGGTGAAGACGACGCCGTTGATGTCGGTGGAAGAAGGGCAGGCGGCAATGAAGAAGGCGGGCGCCACTGGATACAAGCCGGTGGCGAAGTAGCTGAACAATCTCTGGACACAATGGCCGGCGAGGGAATCGCCGGCCTTGCTTTCTCGCGTCCGTGCTATAGCGGGAATCAGTCAACCATGAGTTCGCCGGGGAGGATGGGGCGGGTGCGGGGGAGTGCGCCGTTGTAGGCGAAAGAGCCCACCAGGAAAAGCATGCCGGCGTAGATGACCAGCTTGACCAGGCTGCCGGTGCGGGTGAGGGGAAGCGTCTTCCACAGGATCATCAGCACGGTTTGCGATATGGTGACGGCCCAGACGGAGCCGTAGAAGTAGCGGCGCTCGATGCCTTCACCCTTGGTGGATCTGCCGACGCGCGGGAGTTTGCCGAACGCGCCGAGGAGCAGGATCAGGATGGCCAGAGGGAAGTAGACGTACTGGTAGAGCTGCTTCATGGTCCAGACGCCGGTGATGACGGCTATGACGAGACCGAGCAGATTCAGGAACGCGAAGTTGATGACTGCGTTCCAGGCGAAGGTGTAACAGACTTTGCGATAGAGCGGATTGGGGCGGTCTTCGTCGAAGCGGAGGATATAGGGTGCCGGTTCGCAGCCGGGAAGCTGACCCTTGAGTCCGGCGATACCGGTGCCGATGAGGACAAGGGCGAGCCATGCGCCATTGGCTTTGCTGAATCCGTGGGCGAAGAGGCTGAAGACGAGCGGACCGGGCGCGAGAAAGAAGACCCATATCCAGATGGGCCAGTGGAGAACACGGTAATAGCCCTTGTTGCGGGTGCGCATTTTGCGGGCGTCCGCATATTCAATCCTGCCGCTGTATCGCATGAGGGGAGTTTTTCAAATGCCAGGCGGAGAAGTCAAAAAAAGCCGGAACGAGGGGACAAGGGAACGAGGTGACGAGGGTGACGAGGGTGACGAGGAAACAGATCAGAGTGCGAGCGCTCTCGTTTCCCACTCTAAATTGGTCTCGCGACCAATTTAGAATGGGGCACCCAATTCCTTGGTGAAGCAGAAAACTGCAATCAGGCTTTGGCGGAGCGGCGTTCTCTGCCACTGAGGAGGTAGATGGCGGCGCGAAGTTCGAGCAATGGGTCGGCGGATGGTTCGATGCCGTCGACTCGGGGGATGGGATCGAAGATGATGTGTTTCTGCTGGGCGAGGCTGTCGGGAAGAACGCTTGTGAGTTCGATGGTGCCGAACTCGATGAGTTGACGATCTTCAGGCCAGTGGATGGTGGCGTCGTCGGTGACGTCGTTGGGTGAGGCGATCTGGACGTAGATCTTGAAGCGTATGGGCGACTGCTTGACGCGGTGCTCCAGTTCCTCGTAGTGGTGATTTTCGCGGAGGATTGAGAGCTTGTCGTCGCTGAGGTATTCGTTGCCGTCTTCGGGAATGATGCGATAGCGGCCGTAGCGTGTCTCGCCAGCTGCGTTGGTGAACTTGAAGGCGGTGACGCCGAAGTAGGTGTCGCGGGCGAGGCTGGATGGAAATGGCTTCGGTGTCTGGACGAAACGGAGCGCGGCCGGATGTGCGCCGAGGAATTGCTCGATTGGCTTGGGGGACGGGACTTCAGAGCCACTGGATGCGATGGCTCTGAGCAGTTCGAGGAATTCCTGACCGTTGCGAGCGGGGAAGCCGTCTGTCGAATGAGCGACGATGTCGGTATGGACGTGATCTGCAAGATTAAAGCGGATGGCGAGGCCGCGCGGGTTGGCGTCCGGAGCGCTGTCGGGAATCTGGGGGATGCCGGTGGAGTTGGAAAAGCGCGCGGTGACAGAGGTGGATGGGCGCGATGCGTGCGGAGCTTTGGTGAGCGACTGCGCGGTTGGCGCGGGCTTGAAGGTTCCGACAAGCATGAGGCCTTTCGCGTGGGCGGGGCGGAAGCCGGGGTTCGGTCCGAAGATTTTGTGGAATTGATTCAGGATGTCGTTGGCGAGAGCGACTACGCGTTCGTCGTTCGGCAGAGGCATTGGGGAAGTCTCCGTTCTGGTCGGCTGGATGAAGGCTGGGCCGTAGTAGAGAAGATAAATGGGTTGAACGAGTCGCCTCGTGAAAATCACGCCAGCGCGGCTGAAGTTCCGACGGTGGGCGGCTGGAGATAACGTTCATGGACGAGCTTCTTCTTTCTCGTTTCGGCGCGATGCGTGTCTCTGTTTCGGCGTGCGTGTATCGGCGAGTGACCCCCTCCCCCCCGGCAGTTTGTGAACGTGTGCCTTGTTTTCAACCACTTGCGTCGGGGGAGGGGTCCTGTAAGTATCTGAATGCATTTAGCTTCTTCACAAGCTGTGTCATAACAAAGGACTTAGCCAAAGAAGGCGGCCACGGAAACAGGACACAGGCAGCAAATTACCAAGTGCCGGGCCCGAACGATGGTTGTTTAACTTTGAACCCATAGTTCCAGTATGAAGAAATCGGCGATTTAGACTGCAAATCGAGCGGATCATCGTGTTCGGTTTGAATCGGGAGCTTAGGGCGAGGCGCGAGGTGGGGGATTCTGACTCTGGTGGCGTGCGAGAACTTCCAGATAATTAACCGATGGGTAAAGTAAGAGTGGGCGACAAACCTCCCCACAACCCGACAAAGGGGCGCGAAATTCGCAGGAGTTACACTCTTTCTGCGACATGGATGAACAACGGATCAAGCACCTGATAGCCGAATCAGAGCGTCTGAACGAAGATGAGCAGAGCGAGTGGTCTTCTTTAGAAGCTTTGTGGATGCCCTATGTTGCCAAGGGCGATATAGAGGCCCAATTCCGCCTTGCCTACTACTACCTCTTTGGTTCCTTCGAGGAAGGGCCTCAAAAGCGCACAGAGATGGAGGGCTTGCTGCGAAGTGCAGCGGAGCGCAGTCATCCCGACGCCGTCTACTGGTTGAGCCACTTATACCAAGAGGGAGCCGAAAGGGACGCGCTGTTGCTTAAAGGGGGAGACTTGGGCAGCATGGACGCCCAACGCGATCTCGGTGCTTTCTACGCAACGGGAAACTGGACAGGACCACGCGACTCGTCTCGTGCGGCTGATTGGTACCGTCACGCCGCAGAACGCGGTCACATAGACGCACAGTACAATCTCGGTTTTATGTATTTACTCGGAGAGGGTGTTCAAGCCGATCCAGACGAAGGATTGCGATGGTTGCGACGTTCAGCAGAGCAAGGCGACGAACAATCATTGCGACTACTTGTCGATGTCTTACGCTACGGCACATACGGTGTTCCCGCGAACGCACCAGAAGCGCAACTGTGGGACGAGAGATACAAAAAGACTGAACTTTACCGTTTGAGGAAGCAAAAGTGGGGACCCGAAGAGGGGTAGTTTGCGGTCTGTGGGCCAGTGACCGGCCACTGACACTTTGAGATCAAAAGATTGCCAGCGTCCCCATCGGCGACGATCCGGCCCAGAACGCGGAAACGCGCCTGCATTTCAATACTCGTACTTGAGCACATGCGACAGCACGAGCCTACCCTTATCGTCATGCGTCTGGAACTTGTGATCCATTCCATTCCTACCAATCAGGCGTCCCCCGTTCTTCATCGTTCGTTCTTCAGGATGGAGACTCAGCAGGAAGTTCAGTCCCCACATGTCGAACGTGGCGCCGCTTAACCTGTCGTTCGCGGTCTCAATGACGATAGTGATTTCGCTTTCTTCCAGATTCATGGTCCGTTGCTCCGGCTTCTCAGAGCCGACGACATACAAACCCATTGGACGCCTGAAGCGTTCCATCCCGAATGCGATCCTCACCAACTCATCGGTTGGACCGGGAGAATCTCCCTTGATAGGCCATCCCGGCTTCAGGTATTGATGAGCGTCTTCAAGCACCAGCAAGCACCAGCGTTCAAGCAGGAGCATGTTGGTTGTGAAATGGCGTATCGTCCATCTACGGCTGATGATCTTACTTCGCAAATTCCAGAGAGCGAAGGCATCGATGATGGTATCGAGCGTATGTCTTGCGCCATCATCCACATCACTGAGCCGGGAGTTGTGATCCTTGCACAGTATCTTGCTGGTGAGGTTATCGATACTGCGGTAAGACCATTCAACCTTGCACCAAGGCAGACCTTTCACCTTCACATTTGGTCCGTACAGGCACTTCGACACGATGTGCTCTCGTGACATCGGTCCACCGCAGTCGCCAAGGCATTGTGCCCAACACTTGCTGTAGTCCGGTTGTTGGAAGGTCATTCATTAAGTGTAGGCCGGAATGGAATTCTGACGTTTGAGCGGTTTTTGGGCGAAGCAAGAGCAGATTCTTCGCTTACCACCCCCACGCTGAAGAAAGCGCGTGGGGCCCCGTGCGCTCAGAATGACAGCCTGATTTGGAGAAGTGAGGGTCCAGCGCGGTCGACCTAATGACCGTCAGTTGTTCGATAACCGCCAAACCGTACCTTGAGAGCAAGAACTTGCTCGTCTCATCATTGGCCAGGAGGAGAAAAACAACTGCAGATCCTTCGACTCACCACCCCCGAACTGAAGAAAACGTTCGGGGCCCCGGTCGCTCAGGATGACAGCCATCTGGAAGGAGACTGGCAGTGTGACTACCCGACCGAAAATCAGCTCTGAAGTCCCGCGGCGTGGCCAGTTCGGCTTCTACATCAGCTTGCGACGGACGAGGTCGAGGGCTTGCTGGCTGGCCCACTCGCGGACGCGATTGCGGTCGCCGCGGAAATTGCGCTCGAAGGACTCGTTGGTGGTTGCGTCGCTGACGGCGATGTAGACGCGGCCGACAGGTTTGGATTCTGTACCTCCGCCGGGGCCGGCGACTCCGGTGATGCCGAGGCCGAGAGTGGCGCCGGTCTTTTTGCGGATGCCTTCAGCCAGGGCTTGCGCGACTTCAGATGAGACGGCGCCGTGTTTTTCAATGAGGTCGGCCGGCACGTCGGCGAACTGAGTTTTGAGTTCGTTGGAGTAGACGATGACGCTGCCGAGGAAGGAGCGCGAGCTGCCGGGCACGGAGGTGATGCGTTGCGCGATCATTCCGCCGGTGCAGCTTTCGGCAACCGCGAGAGTGGCCTGGCGAAGCCCGAGGTAGTAGAGAACGATCTGCTCGAGAGATTCGCCTTCGGAGGAGTACATCCAGTCGTCGAGGGCTTCTTCGAGCTTGGTGGCGAGTTCTTCGACGCGCTTCTCGGCGAGCTCCTTGTTGCGGTGTGTGCAGATGAGCGTGAGCTGGATGTCGCCGGCGTGGGCGAGGATGGTGGTTTCGACGTCGGTGTAGGTGGTGTAGATGGGCGCGAGGAGCTTGTCGGCCTGCGATTCGGGAATCATCGCTGCTTTGAGTATGCGCTTCGCCATATGACGCAGCGGAAGAACTTCGCGGAGGCGCGGGATGCATTCGGTGTCGAAGAGAGGCTTGCACTCGTGCGGCGGTCCGGGCACGAGCATGATGATTTTGCGGAAGCCGGAGTAGGTGGTTTCGAGCCACTGGCCGGGAGCGCTGCCGTTGGGATTGGTGAGGAATGCAGCGCCTTCGATCAGGTCGGCCTGCTTGAGATTGTTCTCTGGCATGCTGATGCGCCATGCGGCCGCGCGGGTGTGGAGGGCGGCGACTTGC